>TARA_R110002049_G_scaffold50601_3_pt1 | contig 136916 bp, 124 predicted proteins | sample TARA_R110002049 | Tara Oceans TARA_R110002049 (sample SAMEA4396941) | marine metagenome | biome: Polar Biome; feature: [SRF] surface water layer (ENVO:00010504); material: water (ENVO:00002006), including particulate matter (ENVO:01000060) such as... | depth 5 m | reverse complement strand
TAGCGGTACCCATGAAGCGTTTTTATTATGGGATATAGATTTTTCGAAGAAAAACTTAAAATCGCCTAGATTCTTTTAAAAAAAAGGCAAGCAAATTATGAAAAGATATTTTATAACATTATTCTTACTTAGTGCAACCTTATTGGGTGCACAAACTGAAAACAAAGAGGGTTCAGGGAAATATAAGGCTAAGAATTTAGAAATTAATACTAAAAATTCTGATTTTGGAGCTGCTTTTTTAAGTGCAAATCAACTGGTCTTTGCTTCTCCTCGTAAAGGATTTAGAATCGTTAAAGATGTTTGGGAGCAAAATGGACAGCGTTTTTTAGAATTGTATGTTGGTACCATTGGGGAAAATGCAGAGGTTTCTGATCAACAAAAGTTACAAGGTGAAGTAAATACGAGATACCATGAAGCGCAAGCTGTATTTACCAAGGATGGTAAAACCGTATTCTTTACCAGAGATAATTATTACAATAAAAGATTAGGTATAGATAATAAAGGTTGGACAAACTTGGCCATGTTTAAAGCGAGTGTCAATTCAGAAGGTGAATGGATTAATATCATTCCTATGCCATTTAACAATGTAGAATATTCCGTTGGACATCCTGCTTTAAGTGATGACGAAAAAACCTTATACTTTGCATCAGATATGCCTGGAACACTTGGTGAAACAGATATTTTTAAAGTGGATGTAAATCAAAGTGGTTTTGGGATTCCAGTTAATTTAGGTCCTAAAGTAAATTCAAATGCCAAAGATTGGTTTCCTTTTGTTGATGGTGAAGTTTTATATTTTACCTCTGACAGATATGGAGGAAAAGGAGGTTCAGATGTATATGCAACCAAATTAGCAGGGTTTGTGTCAGATCCAGTATTGCTTAATGCTCCAATTAATACTTCTAGTGATGATTTTGCTTTTATAATTAATAGTGAAACAAGAAAGGGTTATTTTTCTTCGAATAGAGAGGGCGGAAAAGGCGATGATGATATTTATTCTTTTATAGAAGAAGAAGAAGTACAGTTCAAATGTAAGCAAACAGTACTTGGTGAGGTAAGAGATAAAAATACAACTGATTTATTGCCAGGAGCTGAAATTGTGCTAAGTGATAAAGATGGAAATATAATTGAAACACAAATAGTGAAAGAAGATGCTACATTTTCTTTTGAAATTGATTGTCAAACCGAATATAAATTAGAAGGTAAAAAGCCAGGGTATACACCGCAGGTGAAAGATTTTACAACTTCAGACGTTGCTGATACCGAGTTAAAATTACTAATTTTATTAGGTACGGGTGATATTGATTTTATAGCAGATGGTACTAGAACGGGAGACGTCAGAGAAGACTTAAAACCAGAAGGATTGCCAGACGTATTGCCAGATGAGATTGTACAATCTACAACTGGACAGTATGTGGTGAATATAAATCCTATTTATTTTGACTTAAACTCTTCGTACTTAAATAAACAAGCGAAAGTAGAATTGCAAAAAGTAATTGATTTAATGAATCAATATCCTAAGATGATCATAGAATCAGCCTCACATACAGATTCTAGAGGATTGCCTGGGTATAACTTATGGTTGTCAGATAGAAGGGCAAAATCTACGGTAAGTTATATTATAGAAAGAGGAATCGATGCCAGTAGAATTACAGGTAAAGGATACGGAGAAACATCATTAATCAATCAATGTTCTGAGGGTGTTGAATGTACAGATGCACAGCATGCTGCCAACCGTAGAACAGAATTTGTAATTATTAAAATGTAAATTAATTAACCAAATTTAAAAAACCTTCGAAATTTCGAAGGTTTTTTATTTTGCAAAACATACTAACTTTTGTTGACAGACGTTTAAAAGTAATTATGAGACTTAAAATTGCATTTTTTTTTATCGTTAATACATGTTTGCTCAACGCACAGGTTGAGCAGAAGGAGTCAGTGGCTTCGGCCTCTTCCGGTGTGTCGTGTAGTCAGACCATTGAAGGAGAAATAAGAGATAAAATATCCAATAAATTACTAGAAGGTGCAGAAGTGGTGTTGCTCGATAAAGATGGTGCGCTTGTAGCAACTCAAACAGTCAAAGAAGATGCGAAGTTTTTGTTTAAAATAAGCTGTGAGACTTCCTATTTATTAGAAGGTAAAATGCAAGAGTATACTGCCGAATCTAAACAGTTCACAACTTCAAACAAAAATGGTAGGGTGCTGCGATTGTTAATTTTTTTAGACAAAGGAGAGATTGATTTCGTTACCGATTCTGAAGCAAACGCCCAAAGTATAGATTCCATAGTTATAGCTGAAATTACGAAGTCAGATAGTACACCAGATATCCGACCCGAAGAAATACCTCAATTGGTAACTGAAGTAACTCCGATAAAAGAAGAAGAAGCTGTTGCTGCTGTCGAAGTGGAAAAGCCAATTAAGGGAATTACAATTGATCCAATCTATTTTGATTATGAATCGTCTTATCTAAACCCTAAAGCAAAAAGGGAATTACAAAAAGTAATTGTTTTAATGAAACAAAACCCTGAAATGAAGCTTGAATGCGCTGGTTATACGGATGCTAAAGGAGCTACAGAATACAATATGTGGATGTCGGATAGAAGAGCCGCTAGAGTGGTTGACTATCTATTGAAAAGAGGGATTAGTGCTGCGAGAATATCTGGCAAGGGATATGGAGAAACCAAATTGGTAAATTCATGTACAAATGAGGTGGATTGTACCGATAAAGAAAGGGCAGCTAACCGAAGAACTGAGTTCGTAATTGTAGAAATGTAATATATCTTACTATATTTGGTATAACGTTTGCTTAGTACCTTATAAAATAATTTATGAACCGATTTTTAGTTACTCTCTTTTTTGTAATCAATACACTTTTTTTAGGAGCCCAAATTCAACGAGCAGATTCTATTATGGCCGCTGAGTATAGCATTAAGAGTATTGATGCCAACACCAAATATTCTGATTTCGGTTCTACTTTTATGGGTGACAAACTAGTATTTTCATCTTCGAGACCAAAACCTGGAATTGTAAAGCGTGTTTGGCGAGGGAATAATCAGCCTTTTTTGGATTTATACGTTGCCGATTTGAAGTCAAATGGTGAAATTGAAAATGTTGAATCATTTTCAGACAATGTAAATTCAAAATACCATGACGCTTTTGTGTACTTTTCACCCGACCTTAAAGAAGTTTATTTTACATCAAATGATAAGGTAAACAGAAAAATTAAATCAAAAAGTGTTAAAATATTCAAAGCTACAATTGCCAAAAATGGCGAATGGGAAAATTTGGAAAATTTACCCTTCAATAGTGATGGCTATGATGCAGGACATCCATTTTTGAGTAAAAACGGTGACCGAATCTATTTTGTATCGAATATGCCAGGTACGTTGGGAGATAAGGATATTTTTTATGTAGAAATAAAAAATGGTTATTATGGAGCTCCAGTTAATTTGGGCCCTACTATTAATTCACCGTATAAGGAATATACACCGTTTGTAGATGGAGACCTTATTTATTTCTCATCTGATAGAGAAGGCGGAAAAGGGGGGTTGGATATTTATGTCACTAAGTTAGATGGATCGTTACCAGAACCCATAAACTTAGGGCCACACATTAATAGTAAAGCAGATGACTTTTCATTTATAATCAATAGCGAAAAGTTACAAGGTTATTTCTCATCCAATCGTAAAGGCGGAAAAGGAGACGATGATATTTATACTTTTGTACAAAAAACAACGATTTCTATTTGTGATCAATCCATCTCTGGGGTTGTGAAAGATAAGGTAACAGGGTTTACCTTAATCAACGCCTTAGTTTCGCTTCTAGATGCGAATGGGAATAAAATAAGAACAGAAGCTACCTTGGCCGATGGGTCGTTTTATTTTGGTTTAGATTGCGCCAAAGGTTATACGATAGAAGTTGCTAAAAATGGGTTTCATTCAGCGAGCACTTCACTCCAAACTTCCAATGCAAATGGGCTAGAAAATACCGTTGAGATTTTACTGGAAGAAAAGGAATTTATGACAAGAAATGGTGTGGAAATGCTTAATGTGGCAAATATTAGTTTTGAACTCAATAAGATTGATATTAAAGAAGAGTCGAAAAACACTTTAGCCAAAGTTGTGCGATTGATGAGTAAATACCCCAATATGATCATCGCCTTTGGAGCACATACAGACTCTAGAGGTCCCGACGCATTGAATCTATACTTATCTAAAAATAGAGCAATAGAAACAATTCAGTATTTGGTTTCGCAAGGAATTGCACCAAATAGATTGTCTGGTGAAGGATATGGCGAAACAAAATTGCTTAATGAGTGCGCTAATAATGTAAAATGTACAGATCTAGAACACAATGAGAACAAGCGCACAGAATTTGTAGTTGTTAAAAAGGAATAATAGTGATTGAAAATAGAATCATCAAAAAGCGCTCATTTGAGCGCTTTTTTTTATCCTATAATCATTAGTTTCAATAAAATATGTAATTTCGCAGCTCAATAGAATTTTAAGGTCGAAATGAGCGAAAAGTATAGAGAATTTAAAGGATTAAACCTTCCGAAGGTGGCAGAAGAAACACTCCAATTTTGGGAGAAAAATGATATATTCAATAAAAGTATTACTTCACGAGATGAAAACAAGCCATTTGTATTTTTTGAGGGACCTCCTTCTGCAAATGGATTGCCAGGGATTCACCATGTAATGGGGCGTGCGATTAAAGATATTTTTTGTCGCTATAAAACATTAAAAGGCTATCAGGTGAAACGAAAGGCAGGTTGGGATACCCATGGTCTTCCAATAGAATTAGGTGTTGAGAAAGAGCTTGGAATTACAAAGGAAGACATAGGCAAAAAAATATCTGTCGAAGATTATAATGAAGCGTGTAAAAATGCCGTAATGCGTTATACCGATGTTTGGGAAGAATTGACACGAAAAATGGGGCATTGGGTAGACATGAAAGATCCTTATATTACCTACAAGCCTAAGTATATAGAATCGGTTTGGTGGTTGTTAAAACAAATTTACAATAAAAACCTGTTGTATAAAGGGTATACTATTCAGCCGTATTCGCCAAAAGCTGGAACTGGTTTAAGTTCACATGAATTGAATCAGCCGGGTACCTACCAAGATGTTACAGATACAACTGTTGTGGCGCAGTTCAAGGCAAAAGAAGAAACCTTGCCAGATTTTTTACAAAATGAAGGGACGATCTTTTTTCTAGCATGGACTACAACCCCATGGACTTTGCCTAGTAATACAGCTTTAACAGTTGGTAATAAAATAGATTATGTATTGGTAGAGACCTACAATCAGTATACGTTTCAACCAATGAATGTTATTTTAGCAAAAAATTTAGTGGGGAAACAGTTTGCTGGTAAGTTTACTGAAGTAGAAAAGAAATCAGATTTATTAGCATACACCGCAGAAGATAAAACAATTCCCTTCTACCAAGTAAAAGAATTTAAAGGGAAAGACCTTGTTGGAATAAAATATGAGCAATTATTAAAATATGCTTTGCCAAATGACCATCCAGAAAATGCATTTAGAGTTATTTCAGGAGATTTTGTAACCATTGAAGATGGTACAGGAATTGTACATACAGCACCAACTTTTGGAGCAGATGATGCCATGGTTGCGAAACAAGCAAGCCCAGAGATACCACCCTTATTGGTAAAAGATGCGAATGATAATTTGGTGCCTTTAGTTGACTTACAAGGAAAGTTTCGACCAGAAATGGGCATTTTTGCCGGTAAATATGTAAAAAATGAATATTACGCAGATGGTGAAGCTCCAGAACGTTCGGTTGATGTAGAGTTAGCCATTATGTTAAAAGAAGAAAACAAGGCTTTTAAAGTAGAAAAGTACAAGCATAGTTACCCCAACTGTTGGCGCACAGATAAACCGATTTTATACTATCCGTTAGATTCTTGGTTTATTAAAGTTTCTGAGAAAAGAGACCGCATGTTTGAGTTGAATGAAACCATTAACTGGAAACCTAAATCTACCGGAGAAGGACGTTTTGGTAATTGGTTAAAAAATGCGAACGATTGGAATTTGTCGCGCTCTCGTTTTTGGGGAATTCCACTGCCAATTTGGCGAACTGAAGATGGTAAAGAGGAGCTATTAATTGGTTCGGTTGAAGAATTAAAAAATGAAATGGAACGCTCAGTAAAAGCTGGAGTGATGTCAAAAGCTATTTTTGAAGATTTTGAAATTGGCAACATGGCCGAGGAAAATTATGATAAAATAGATTTACACAAAAACATAGTAGATCAAGTTGTCTTGGTTTCGCCTTCTGGTAAGGCGATGAAACGTGAATCTGACTTAATTGATGTTTGGTTTGATTCAGGCTCAATGCCTTATGCACAGTGGCACTATCCGTTTGAGAATAAAGAATTAATAGACGAAAATAAATTTTTCCCAGCAGATTTTATTGCTGAAGGGGTTGACCAAACAAGAGGTTGGTTTTACACACAACACGCGATTGCAACCTTAGTTTTTGACTCAGTTGCCTATAAAAATGTGGTATCTAATGGTTTGGTGCTAGATAAGGCAGGAAAAAAAATGTCAAAACGCTTGGGTAATGCAGTTGATCCATTCGAAACGATCTCTGTTTATGGACCGGATGCTACGCGTTGGTATATGATTTCGAATGCAAATCCGTGGGATAATCTAAAATTTGATATCGAAGGGATTGACGAAGTGCGACGTAAATTTTTTGGCACCCTGTATAATACCTATTCATTTTTTACGCTTTATGCAAACATAGATAAGTTTAGCTATGCCGAGGCTGACATAGCCATAGAAGAGCGTCCAGAAATTGATCGATGGGTTTTATCAGAATTAAATACTCTAATTCAAAATGTAGAAGCCTTTTATGAGGATTACGAACCTACAAAAGCCGCAAGAGCGATTCAGTATTTTGTTACAGAAAATTTGAGTAATTGGTTTGTGCGTTTGAGCAGAAGACGTTTTTGGAAAGGAGAATACGAACAAGATAAAATTTCTGCGTACCAAACCTTGTATACTTGTATGTTGACAGTCGCCAAAGTAGCCTCTCCAATTGCGCCCTTTTTTATGGATCAACTTTACAGAGATTTAACAAAGGTCACGTCTAGAGATAACGAAGAATCTGTACATTTGACCAAGTTTCCTGTATACGAAAAGGAAATTGTAGACGTTTCATTAGAACGTAAAATGCAGAAAGCACAGACAATTTCATCAATGGTATTATCATTGCGTAAAAAAGAAATGATTAAAGTGCGGCAGCCCTTACAACGTATCATGATACCCGTTTTAGACGCTCAAGATAGAGAAGATGTACAGGCCGTAGCAGATTTGATTATAGCTGAGGTTAATGTGAAAGAAATTGAGTTGATTGATGATGCTTCGGGTATATTGGTTAAAAACATAAAACCTAATTTTAAAGTATTAGGCCCAAGGTTTGGAAAAGAGATGCGATTGGTGGCTGCTGAAGTTCAAAAGCTAACGCAAAAAGATATTAACAAAATTGAAAAAGAGGGTAATGTTAGTATTGCAATTAATGGCGAAAATGTTAACTTGAGCCTTGAAGAAGTTGAAATTTCTTCGCAAGATATTGAAGGTTGGCTAGTGGCAAATCAAGGGAACTTGACAGTGGCATTAGATGTTACAATTTCTGATGAATTACGCAAAGAAGGGATTGCTAGAGAATTAATCAATAGAATTCAAAATTTTCGTAAGGAATCAGGTTTAGAGGTGACAGATAAAATAAAATTGAGTATTAAAAAAGATGGAATTGTTGATGAGGCAATTCTGGCAAATAGAAATTATATAGAGAACGAAACATTAACAAACGAACTTGTATTGATTGATGATTTAGAAGAAGGCATAGAAATTGTTTTCGACGATGTAAACACTAAATTGTTGATCGAAAAAAATTAGAAATTATGATAGAGAACACAATAAGATATTCAGATTCGGATTTAAAAGAATTTAGAGCTATTATAGAAGACAAGATTGCAAGAGCTAAGGAAGATTTGGCGCTATTAAAAAGTTCATATATGAACGACGGTAATAATGGTACTGATGATACGTCACCTACATTTAAAGCTTTTGAAGAAGGGTCAGAAACCATGTCGAAAGAGGCAAATGTTCAATTGGCGATTCGTCAAGAGAAATTTATCAGAGACTTAAAAAACGCCATACTTCGTATAGAAAACAAAACCTATGGTATTTGTAGAGTTACGGGTAAATTAATTCAAAAAGAACGGTTGAAATTAGTGCCTCATGCTACCTTGAGTATCGAAGCAAAAAATCGACAATCTTAATAAAATTTAAAAGCTTCCAATTACGGAGGCTTTTTTTAGCACTTGTTTGAAGTTATATCTATACATATTGTTGTTTTTTTCAACGGGATTATTAGCACAAAGAGCTGAAACGAATGTGCTGTTTTCCAAAGCCAAGGTATTGATAATTGAACTTGAATCAATAAATCAGCTAGAACTAATAACCACTGATTCAGAAAATGTTTTTCGCGTTATTTCTAATGACATAGATGATACTAATGTGCCAAGAGTGTATGTTGAAAACGATATTGTTTATGTTAAAGTAACTTCAGATCCTAATAAAATTGAGGGTTCAAATAAATCAAAATATAGAGCTGGTCAGCCATTATTTCCAAAATATAGTATCCATATTCCAACAAATATTAGCACAAAAGTATTTTATACTAAGGGTAATTTTATAGCACACGATTTTAGTGGCGATTTAGATTTACACATTCAAAACTATGGGAAAGTTGAAATTGAAAAATTTACGGGGACTCTAAGTATTGAAATATTTTCAGGTAAAATTGATTGTACGGTTTCTCAATCAATTTTAAATATTGAAACAAGTAAAGGAAATATAGAATCATTTTTAAAAGACAAAAGACTAATAAAAACGACAACTTCGCTGAAAGGGATTTACAAAAGCCCAAACAATACGTTAAATATTAAAACTATTAATGCTAAAGTTATCTTGAAACCCTTTAAAAATCAATAATATTGTTACTTTTGTAACCTTTAAATTCATTTCTTGAAAAAAGCAATTTTTATAATCATACTCGTTCTACTCATTGATCAAATTAGTAAGGTTTGGATGAAAACACACTTTGTTCTGGGTGAGGAAATTAACGTTTTAGGTCTTGATTGGTTTCGGATTCATTTCTTAGAAAATAACGGAATGGCCTGGGGTACTGAATTCGGTGGTAAAAATGGCAAGTTATTTTTAACCTTATTTCGTTTAGTTGCTATTACTGGTATTGGTTATTGGTTGTACTCTGCAGTTAAAAGTAATGCCTCAAAAATATTAATAACGGCAATTGCCTTAATTTTTTCAGGTGCTTTTGGAAATATTATTGATTCCGTATTTTATGGTGTTTTATTTAGTGATAGTTATAATAGCATTGCTGAATTTTTGCCTGCTGAAGGTGGTTATAGTTCGTTATTTCACGGTAAAGTAGTTGACATGCTCTATTTTCCCTTAATAGACGGACAATTACCTAGTTGGATTCCGAGTATTCACTTTATGTGGCCAGAATGGATTCCTATATTTGGTGGCGATTATTTCTCACTATTTGTAGATAGACACTTTTCTTTTTTTGACCCTGTATTTAACGTGGCAGATATGGCCATTTCGACAGGAGTAGGGATGTTACTTGTATTCAATAAAAAAGCATTTCCAAAGGACGAGGAAGAAGTTCAGACACAAAAAATTGTACCGCCTATCGTTGTTAAGCATTATGAAAAGCCAAAAGCATAACTTTCAAGTAATTTAGAATGTTTACCTTCGCTTTGTGTCAAAAGAAGCATTAGAAATACAGCTAAAAACCTTGCCAAATCAGCCTGGCGTTTATCAATATTTTGATAAAGACAATATCATATTGTACGTAGGAAAAGCTAAAAACTTAAAGAAGCGTGTCGCTTCGTATTTTACTAAAAATCACGAGTACGGTAAAACAAAAGTATTGGTAAAAAAAATAGCTTCTATCAAACATATCGTTGTAGAAACTGAAACCGATGCATTACTTCTAGAAAACAACCTCATAAAAAAATACCAACCTCGTTACAATGTACTATTGAAAGATGATAAGACTTATCCTTGGATATGCATTAAAAAAGAAGCGTTCCCTAGAGTATTTTTAACGAGAAATATCATTAAAGATGGGTCTGAATATTTTGGACCGTATACCTCAGTAAAAACAGTAAAAGCATTGCTGTCTCTAATAAAAGAACTCTATCCGTTGCGGACTTGTGCTTACGACCTATCTCAAAAAAATATTGAAGCTAAAAAATACAAAGTATGTTTAGAGTACCACATTAAAAATTGTAAAGGTCCTTGCGAAGGTTTGCAAACAGCAGCCGATTATTTAGAAGATGTAAAGGCTATTAGAAACATTATCAAAGGTAACTTTAAAGAATCTTTAACTCAGTTTAATCAATTGATGCTTGATTTTGCTTCAAGTATGGAATTTGAAGAAGCTCAGAAAATTAAAGAAAAAATAGATTTATTAGCGAATTATCAAGCCAAATCTACTGTTGTAAACCCTTCAATTACGAACGTTGATGTGTTTTCTATTATTTCAGATGAGAGCTTTGCTTATGTTAATTTTTTTAAAATTACAAACGGAGCGATTATTCAATCACATACCGCTGAAATTAAGAAAAAGCTTGAGGAGTCTGATAAAGACCTACTAGAATTGGCTGTTATAGAAATTAGACAGCGTTTTAATTCGCAATCTAAAGAAATTTATGTTCCGTTCAAAGTTAATTTAGGCGAATCTGTGAAGGTAACAGTTCCTAAATTAGGAGATAAAAAGCGTATCGTTGAGTTGTCTATTCGGAATGCAAAATATTTTAGACAAGAGCGTTTTAAGCAGATAAAAATTGTGGATCCTGATCGTCATACGAAAAGAATTATGGCTCAAATGCAAAAAGACTTACGTCTAACAGAAGAACCACGTCATATCGAATGTTTTGATAATTCTAATATTCAAGGAAGTCATCCGGTGGCATCATGTGTGGTCTTTAAAAATGGGAAACCTAGTAAAAAGGAGTATCGACATTTTAATATAAAAACAGTGATTGGGCCCGATGATTTTGGGTCAATGGAAGAGGTTGTTCACAGGCGTTATAAAAGGCTATTGGAGGAAGGGCAAGAGTTACCTCAGTTAATTGTCATAGATGGTGGAAAAGGGCAATTGTCGTCTTCCTTGAAGAGTTTAGATGTACTTGGTTTACGAGGAAAGATAGCGATTATCGGAATTGCCAAAAGACTGGAGGAAATTTATTATCCAGAAGATACTATTCCTATGTATTTAGATAAAAAATCAGAAACACTCAAAATAATACAACACTTACGTAATGAAGCGCACCGTTTTGCAATTACATTTCATCGAAATAAAAGAAGCAAAAGTGCTATACAAACAGAGTTAGAGCTGATCCCGGGTATTGGAAAGCAAACCATAGAAAGTTTGCTTAAAAATTTTAAATCAGCCAAAAGAGTTAAGAGTGCCGCTCTTGACGATTTAGTACAAGTTGTAGGAGTTGATAAAGGAAGTAAGGTTTTTGATTTTTTCAAGACCAAATAATAAGTACATTTATATAAAAATTTGTTGATGAAATTTAAGTTCCTAATAGCATTCTTATTAACTACCTGTGTTTGTTTTTCACAAACGAAAAAACCAAAACAGAACGACATAAAAGTTGGGTTGGTATTAAGCGGTGGAGGTGCCAAAGGATTTGCGCATATAGGGGTTTTAAAAGTCTTGGAAGAAGCTGGAGTACGCGTAGACTATATTGGCGGAACAAGTATGGGAGCGATTATTGGAGCGTTGTATGCTACTGGTTATAATGCAAGTGAATTAGACTCCTTAATTAAATCATATAATTTTAATGATTTAATGCAAGATAACTTGCCAAGAAAGTCAAAATCAATTTATCAAAAAGAGAATACAGAAAAATATGCACTTACCTTGCCCATTTCAAAAGGAAATGTAGGGATCCCATTGGCTTTATCTAAAGGACAAAATGTATTTAACTTATTGTCGAAATTAACGGAACATGTTCACGGAATCTATGATTTTAAGAAACTGCCGATTCCATTTTTTTGCATTGCAACCAATTTAGAAACCGGAGAACAAGAAGTCTTAGAATCTGGCTTTTTACCAGAGGCAATAAGAGCTAGCGGCTCGTTTCCTACACTTTTAGACCCCGTTGAAGTTGATGGTAAAACCTTAGTTGATGGCGGAATTGTAAATAATTTTCCCGTTGATGAAATGCTAAAAAAAGGGGTTGATATAATTATTGGTGTTGACGTACAAGATAAATTAAAAGGAAGTGCAGGCTTAGATACGGCTCCCAAAATTTTAATGCAAATTGTAAGTTTTCAGATGTATGACAATGTGAATAATGAAAGACAACATGTTGATGCTTATTTACATCCTGATATTTCAGATTATACCGTAGTATCTTTTGATAAGGCAAAAGAAATTATTGAAAAGGGCGAATCTGTAGCTAGAAAACAACTCAACTATTTTAAAGAAATAGCAACGCAGCAACTAAAGAGAGACCCCATCAAAAAGGAAACTAAAATTCAAACTACATTGCAAATTGACAATGTTAAAATTGATAGAACGAAATACTATACACAACGGTATATTATAGGTAAATTAGGGTTTAAAGAGGGCGAATTAATAACCCAAAAAGACTTTGCTGAAGGAATAAATAAATTAGCAGCTACAGATAATTTTAAAAGTATTCAATATAAATTTTTGACTGCCAATACTGTTGAGTTTAAACTAAAGGAAAACCCAATTTCAACGTATTTACAGTTGAGTGCGCATTTTGACGATTTATATAAAACCGGTATCTTGTTAAATCTTACCTCAAAACACGTGCTTTTTGAAAATGATATTTTTTCTGGAGATATAATTTTAGGAGACAACATTCGATATAATTTTGATTATTTTATAGACAATGGGTTTCATTGGAGTTATGGGATTAACACAAAATATAATAAATTTGATCAAGCAATTTTGCGGAGTACCTTTGAGGAGGTTCCTATTGAAGAAACCAATCTGAAAAGAACCGTCAAGTACAATGATTTTACGACACAGCTTTATGTGCAATCGGCTTTTTCAAATTCCTTCAATCTAAAGTTAGGTGCCGAAAGTAAATACCTTAGAATATTTACTGCTGATATTACCAACAACCAAACAATTAAGAACTTTTACGATAATAACACGTATGTAAATGCTTTTGCAGAGGTTAAAGTTGATACTTATGACAAAAGTCTTTTTCCAAAAAAGGGTTTTTATTTAGATGTAAATTACAAAGGATATCTATTTTCGTACATACATGGGGAAAAAGATAAGACCTTCAATCCGTTTACTCAGCTTAAAGGAAAATTGGGTTTTGCGCATACCTTTGGAAAAAGATTCACTACACATCTAATCTCAGAGGCAGGAGTAACTATTGGTGAAAATAACAATAAAGTATTGAATTTTCATCTAGGCGGTAATAATGAAAATTTCATCAATACTTTCACTAGTTTTTATGGTTATGATGTTGGCGATTTAAGTGAGAGTGCTTATTTAAAATCATCTTTAGCTTTACGCTATGAATTGTTTAAGAAAAACTATTTCTTATTCATTGCAAATGCTGCTCGAGTAGAAAGTGACATTTTTAATCAAGGAGATATTTTTGCAAATACCAAAACAGGTTATGCAGTAGGATATAGTGTAGAGTCCTTTTTGGGCCCTTTAGAAGTAAAATATACATGGTCACCTGATACGGGCCAGAATATTTGGTTTTTTAATATTGGTTTTTGGTTTTAGCATAAAAAAACCGAAGCAACTAACTTCGGTTTCTTTTATTACTCATCGAGTGCTAAATTAATCGGTTCTTCTTCAACATCTTTGATAGCGGTTTTACTTCGTATCCACATTTTAAACTTGGTGACTAAAAAGAATAAAATAGGCACAATAATTAATGTTAAAAAGGTGGCAATTAAGAGCCCATAAATTACGGTCCAAGCCAATGGCCCCCAAAAGACCACGTTATCACCTCCCATATAAATGTTGGGGTCAAAATCTTTAAATAAGGTAAAGAAGTTGATATTTAAACCAATAGCCAAGGGGATAAGCCCTAATATAGTTGTAATTGCAGTTAGCAATACAGGGCGTAAACGAGCTTTACCGGCGGTTACAATACTCTCAAATAAATCATCAATCTCCAAATAGTCATCATCATCAATATTCTTAGCTATTTTTTTTCTGTCTATAAGCAGCTGTGCATAATCTAACAGTACAACGCCATTGTTCACTACAATTCCCGCCAAGGAAATGATTCCAACCATGGTCATCATAATTACAAAGGCACTTCCGGTTATCACAATCCCTCCAAAAACGCCAATCAAGCTTAAGAAAATAGCCAACATAATAATGGTTGGTTTTGAGATTGAATTAAATTGGAAAATTAAGATAAAGAAAATCAATCCGAGCCCTGTAAAAAAGGCACCCATTAAAAAGGCCATTTGTTTATTCTGCTCTTCAATTTGACCTGTATAGTCTATTTTAATATTCTCCGATAAACCTTCGTAGCTTTTCATTTCATTTTGAATTTGTGCTACGATGGCACCCGCATCGGTATAACCAGGCGCAAGTGCCGAATATACGGTTACGACCCTTCGAGTGTCCTTGTGTTTAATGGCGCTAAAACCTGCATTATTCTCATGTGTTGCAATGGTAGATAATGGTATGTCTTTAATTTGACCCGTATTATCTCTAAAGGTAATATTTTGGTTAAATAAGGCGCTTGTATTGTATCTAAGATCTTCATTAAATCGTACATAGATGTCAAAATCATCACCATCTTCTTTGTAGATCCCAGCCTTCGTTCCAAAAATAGAATTACGTAATTGCTGTCCTACCTGTGAAGCATTTACACCCAATTCACCTGATTTTTTTCTGTCGACAATAACTTGCATAGTAGGCTTGTCTTTATTAACATCAATCTTAAGTTCATCAATACCTGCAATGTTTTTAGTATTGATAAATTCACGCATATTTTCTGCAGTAGCAATAAGTTCATTGTAGTTATCTCCTTCAATTTCAATATTGATAGGGGAACCTGCAGGAGGTCCGTCAACATTTTTTTCTACCGAAATTAACACCCCAGGATAAATACCCACTAAATCTTCTTGTACTTTCTGGCGTAGTAACTCACTGTCTTCACCACGACGGTATTTATATTCTCGCATCGAGGCAGTAATCTTTCCGCGATGTGGCATTTCAGCAGCTGAACCTGCATCTGTTTGAGGGTTTCCTGCACCTTCACCAACTTGAGATACGGCACTTTCTACCATAAAATTATAATCACCATCTTTATATTGGTTATTGTCAAGTACCTTATAAACGCGCTTTTCAATTTCTTTTGTAATAGCGTTTGTTTTTTTAATAGCGGTTCCTTGCGGATATTCTATATATACAATAATTTGATTGGGTTTATTATCTGGGAAAAACTCAACTTTGGTGCGTTGTGAAGCTAACGAAGCGCCAAAGGCTACAAAAGCAAGAATTAACAGCACAAAAATACCAATACTTAATAGATAAGGCCTGCGTCCGGTAAGAGCCCGACGCAATTGACGTTCATACCAATTTTCTAATTTCACCAACGATTTCGTTTGAAAGTTATTGGCCCATTTTCGTAAAAACAAGCGATAAGCCCACAACATAATAGCTGTAAAAACCATCAAGCTTCCTAGTGCTCTGTACGCTCCGCCAAAAATTAAGATTAGAATACCGATTACGGCGATAATAATGGTTGTTCTTATAATTTGGTTTAGCGGCATATTTTCATCTTCAATATTCATAAATTGAGAGACTAAAACAGAATTAAAGAAGATAGCAACAAACAATGATGAGCCCAAAACAATAGATAAGGTTTGAGGTAAGATCATCATAAATTCGCCCATGAGCCCTGGCCATAACCCTAATGGGATAAAAGCAGCTACTGTTGTAGCTGTAGATATAATAATTGGGAATGCTATTTCACCAATTCCTTTTTTAGCGGCCTCAATTCTACTCATTCCTTCGTCTTCCATTAAGCGATAGACATTTTCAACAACCACAATACCATTGTCAACCAACATACCTAACCCCATAATCAATCCGAATAACACCATAGTGTTTAAGGAGATTCCAAAGAAATTTAGGATCATTAAAGACATGAACATAGACATTGGTATCGCAAACCCAACAAATATGGCATTCTTAAAGCCTAAGAAGAACATCAATACAGTGACTACTAGAATCACACCAAAAATGATATTATTTACCAAATCATCAACTTGTCCAATTGTTACAGAAGATTGATCGTTGGTTACGGTTACCACCAAATCTTGCGGGAAAATAGTTTCAATGGCATTTTTAACAATGACTTGAATTTGTTCTGCAGCGGCAACCATATTTTTTCCTGCTCTTTTTTTAACATCAAGCATAACAACCGGCTCACCAAATTCTCTCGCATAGGTGGTCAAATCTTCTTCTTGAAAAGAAACAGTGGCCACATCTCTAAGATAGATAGCATCACCATTTTCTGACTTTACTACAAAATTTTCTAGTTCAGAAGGTTTCTCAATTTCTCCTAAAATACGAATGGTACGGCGCTGGCCACTTGAAATTAAATTCCCTGCAGACATGGTTACATTTCCGCCGTTAATAGCTCCAATAATGTCGTTAAAGGTCACTTGGGCTGCCATCATTTTATAAATATCCACGGCTACTTCAACTTCCTTTTCTTGTGCTCCTCGAATGTCAACCTTTTTTATTTCCGTCAAATCTTCTATTTCATCTTGTAGGTATTCGCCATATTCTTTTAATTTTTCAACCGGGTAATCACCAGAAATATTGATGTTTAGAATGGGCATTTCTTCAGATAAACTCAATTCAAAAACATCAGGTTCTACTTTGGCACCGTTAAAAGTGGGCCAATCTTCACCAGAGGTTTCGGTATCAATTTCATCTTTCACTTTCTGTTTGGCTTGTTCAACCGTAATATTCTCATCAAATTCAATAATTACCATTGAATAATCTTCCTGCGATGTAGAGGTAATTTCAACGACATTACTAACCGTTTTTAATTTATCCTCAAGAGGATCTGTGATTAGCTTCTCAATATCTTCTGCAGTATTCCCAGGAAAGACAGAACTTACATATATTTTGGTTTCATTTACTTCAGGAAAATTTTCTCGTGGCATGCTAAAAAATGCACTCACACCTAGATAAAAAATAACGGCAATAAGCACATACATGGTTGTTTTGTTATTGATTGCCCATGATGATAAACCAAATTCTTTATCGACTTGTTTTTTCTTTTTTGTCATGTTAGTTGGTTTAGTAGTTGATTACTTTAACAGTCTGACCATCTTTTACACTTCTAGCGCCTTCTTTTACAATTTCAGCACCATTTTCAATCCCTTCCAACACCTCAATCACGTCTCCTTGTGTTCTTCCTGTTTTTATAATTACTCTACTGGCAATGCCTTCATCAGTACTATTTTTGTTGGAAATAATATAAACATATTGTGCGCCTTCAGCATTTTCAGAGATAATACTTTGAGGGATTAACAATGCTTCTGGGTTGGTGTAATCGTTAATTTTTAGTCGTGCCGTTAGATTTGGTTTAATGGTTTGGTCCTTATTAGGAATACCAATTTCAACTTTAAATGTTCGATTTGCCGGATTGATAAAATTCCCCGCTTGACGTACTTTTGTCTCAATAGTTTTGCCTAAAACGGGAAAGTCAACTGTGACATTTTTACCTTTTGTAACATTGCTGACGTAGCGCTCTGGAACGTCGGTTTCAATATACATATCGTTGAGGTTTACAATACGCATCAAGGGTGATTGCCCCGCAGCAACTACGCTACCTTGTTCAGTAATCACATCGTCGATGGTTCCGGAAAATGGAGCGCGTACCGTAGTTTTAGCAATTTGCTGCTTTAATTGACCAATAGCTTGTGATTGTGCTTCGTAGGAAGATTTAGCTTGTAAGTATTGAATTTCACTTCCAATTTTTTGCTTCCAAAGACGCTCTTGACGTTCAAAAGTTGTTTTGGCTAAGTCAGATTGGATTTGTAATTGTGATAATTGCTGACTCAATCCACCATCGTCTATCTTTGCTAAAATTTGACCTTTTTGAACACGTTGACCTTCCTTAACAAATACGCGGGTAAGTACGCCATTATACTCAGGATAAATTACCAATAAATTTTTAGTGGTTACATTTCCTTGAATTTCTAAAACATGGTTAAATACTTCATGTTTAGCGATTAGTGTAGTAATTAATGGAACATTTTTTACCGTGTCAATGTTTGAAATCGCTTCGTCTAATTGTTTTATTTTTTCGTGAATGGTTTGTTGTTCATTAACTAAATCAGCGCGTTTGGTTCTTATGGTTTCTAGGTTCTTACTTTCAATAACCTTCTCAACGGTTTGATTTTTATCACTGCCACAAGCTGCTAAAATCAAGGACGCAATTATAAGTGAATATATAGTTCTCATTTTTTAAGTTTCTTTATCAGTTAGTTATTTGTTATGTTAAGCGCTGTTTCAAGCACTGCTTTTTTATTAATTACATCAAGCATGGATTGTAAATATTCCTGTTGAGCTGTGTATAATTGCATTTGTGCTTGGCGCAAGTCAAAACTTGAGGAAATTCCTTCAAAAAATTTAATTTCATTCTTTTTCTCGATGCGCTCAGCTAAATTTAAATTATGTTTTTTATTCTCATAATCTTCAATGGCAAATTGATAATCACTCTTAGCAGATGCAATTTGGAGTTTTAGTGTTTGTTGCGTTTCAGTTAAATCTTCTTGGGCTTTTTCAAGATTTATTTTTGCGCGCTGTGTTGCAGAACTCCTTCCTAATGAACTGAAAATGGGTATATTCATACTCACACCAAACAAGGAGGATCCAAACCATTTTTGATTATCTTTTGTAAATGAAAAAGTGTTGGCGTTTCCAGCATAACCACCATTAATAAAAGCATTTACAGTTGGTAATGCTTTGCTTTTCTCTAATTTTAATAAGAGTTCCTTAGAAACTTTATCGTTCTCTGCTATTTTATAATCAATCGTGTTTTCAACATTTTCTTCTACATTTAATAAATCTAAGGAAATATGCTGTGCAGTTAAACTTTCTAAATTATCGCTTAAAGTAGTATGCACGTCGATGTCCAAGCCAAGAGTTATGTTTAGCATTTGATAAGCCAATTTTTTTAATCGTATGGTATTTTTTAAGCTACTTTCTACGCCAGATAAGGTAATTTGAAGTTGTTCAACACTTTCTTCTTCTTCCAATCCGTTTTCATAAACCTTGGTGATTTCGTCGAGGTTTTTTTGTAAAACAGTTCTGTTGCGTTCAAAAATAGTAACGCTTTCTTCTGCAAGTAACACGTTTCCGTAAGCTTCAATAACCGCTTTACGGACTTCTAAATCTGTTTTTTCTTTGGCGTTTTCAGATATTTCTAAAAATACTTTGGCAGACTGTAATCCAACGAGGTACGAACCATCAAAAATTTTCTGATTTAAAGTTGCAGTGGCAACCATGGTTTGTTTGGTTCCAAAAGCAACTTCTGAAAATTCACCTTGATTTCCGCCAAAAAATTCAGCAGGTAACAGCGATACTTGTTGTTTCAGCCAATTTTGATAGTCAATAGTGGCACTTATTTGAGGCAAACCTGTTGCAGTAGTCTCCCATTTCTGATGCTTCGCTGACTGAATATCTAGGGCGGCGTTTTTAGCGGTTCTATTATTTTCTAATGCATAAGCAATTGCGTCTTGTAAGCTAAATACACGTGCGTTCTCTTGCGAAAAAACAGAAAGAGAAAATAATAGGCTAAAGGTTAATATAAGTTTTAAGTTCATTTTAAAATTGATTGTTAGTAGTAAGTTTTGATAAAGTATCTAATCCTTTAGAAGTACAAATACCCCGTAAATGATATTCTAAATAATAATCCATTAAGACTCTCATTGAATAATTTTTAAGAGGAAATAATTGCTTGTCTTTTAAAGCAATCATGCTATTGATATACAGTATTGAAATAAATTCTACATTAATAGTTTCTCTATAAAGCCCTTGTTTAAGCCCTTTATTTAAATTCTCAGTAACACAGGTTTGCATAACACAAAATTGTTTGGACTTTAAAGATTCAAATATCTTTGGATAGTACTTTTGAAGTTGGTACTGCGGAGATGATTTTTCGTCTTTCAAGTTTTCCATAACGAATTTTTTAATTTCATAAATCTCTTCAATAGGATTTTTGTTTTGGGCACAAATACCATCAATACCATGAGATATGAGTTCAAACATGTATAACGTTGAAGCCTCAACTAACTTTGTTTTGTTTCCGAAATGTAAATAGATCGTTTTTTTTGAAATTCCTATAGCATTGGCTATATCGTCCATGGTAATACTTTTGAATCCGTAATTCAAAAACAATTCACTTGCGTTTTGGAGAATTTTTTCTTTCATAGTTGCTGCAAAGATAGTAAGGAAACTTTAAAAACAAAAAAAGTTTCCAAAGTTTTGTGAAATTTAACATTGCTTTAAGTAATTTGATATTATTTTTACAAAAAATCAAGATTTGAAAATTGAAAACTATAAAGAAGCTTTTTTAGCTCATCTCGCAGCTAAAGTTAAAGTTAATGAGCCCAAAAATTTATATGAGCCAATTGAATATATATTGAATTTGGGAGGGAAGCGATTAAGGCCCGTATTGACTTTGATGAGTTGTGATCTTTTTGGTGGTGATTATAAACAGGCGCTAGATGCCGCCTTGGCTATTGAAATGTTTCATAATTTTTCATTAGTTCATGACGATATCATGGATAGTGCTCCTTTGAGGCGAGGAAAACAAACGGTACATGAAAAGTGGGACTTAAACACGGGTATTTTGTCTGGTGACGCCATGCTCGTGTTGACTAATCAATTATTTGAAAGCTATGATGGGCCTATTTACAAAGATTTAATGGTACTGTTTAATGAAACTGCTTTAAAAGTGTGTGAAGGGCAACAATTTGACGTTGATTTTGAAACCAAAGAACTGGTTTCTATTGACGAATATATAAAAATGATTTCCTATAAAACGGCAGTTTTAGTAGCCGCTTCATTGAAAATAGGGGCGAAAATAGCTAAAGCATCAAGTCAGGAAGCTGAAAATGTATACAACTATGGGTTGAGTTTGGGTATTGCATTTCAGTTGCAAGACGATTATTTGGATATTTTTGGCGAAGCAGATTTTGGTAAACAACAGGCGGGAGATATTATTGAGAACAAGAAAACATGGTTATTTCTTAAAACTTTAGAACTGGCAAACAAGGCAGACAAAGTAAGATTGTTAAATCTGTACAGTACAAAAAATAAAAACTCTCAGGAGGTGAATGAAGTAAAGGAGCTGTTTATAAAATATGAGGTCACTAACTTAATTAAAGTTGAAATTAAAAAGTATACACAACAAGCTTTTCAGAACACTAATCAATTGCCAATGAGTGATATTAATAAGAAAGTTCTTCGAGATTTTGGTGAAAACTTAATGGGGAGGAAAATATAAAGGCTTTTTCAAATAAAAACATTGTAGGTAAAATAAATAATTGGTAATATTGCACACGAAAATTTAAGGGACCCATAGCTCAGTTGGTTAGAGCACCTGACTCATAATCAGGGGGTCGAAGGTTCGAGCCCTTCTGGGTCCACAAAATTGCTAAATGCGTTTTATCTTTTTATTTAAGATTAATTGGCGATAAAGAAAAGTAAAAAACCCGTTTTTAGGTTTAGGGCTAAAAAAGAATTTATATATTTGCAATTAAATGACTAATATTTCGTTAGCTATTTTGTAAAAGGGGAAAGTTTTATGTTAAAAAAATACGTTACACTGGTTATATTTTTATCACTGTTATTTACGAGCAGTGAAATGATAGCGCAGAAGAAGGTAGATCCACCATCGCCTGCACCACCACCACCACCAGGACTTCCTATAGATGGAGGTGTAGCTTTATTGCTTATTGCGGGAGTGGGTTATGGAATAAAAAAATTAAGAGAATAGGCCTACTTACTAATACGTTGTTAGTCTAGCGACGTACTTACCAATTACATCAAATTCTAAGTTTACAGTATGACCTTCATCTAATTGATGAAAAGTTGTATGTTTAAAAGTATATGGTATTATTGCCACACTAAAAGTGTTTGCTTTAGAGTTGACTACAGTTAAACTTACGCCATTGAGCGTAATAGAACCCTTTTCTATGGTGATGTTGTTACTTGAATTGTCGTATTCAAAGGTAAATACCCAGCTGCCATTGCTTTCTTCCTTATTAATACATTTCCCTGTCTGATCCACATGGCCTTGAACAATATGTCCATCAAGGCGATCGCCCAACTTCATACCGCGTTCTAAATTTACCAAATCGCCAATGTTCAGTTGACCGAGGTTTGTTTTGTTTAAGGTTTCTCTAATAGCAGTTACTGTATAGGTCATGTCGGTGAGCTTGACTACCGTTAGGCATACGCCGTTGTGAGCAACGCTTTGGTCTATTTTTAGCTCCGATGCTAGATTGCTTTTTACAGTAATATGTAAATTGTCATGATCATTTACCAATGCTACTATTTGTCCGAGTTCTTCAATAATTCCGGTAAACATAATTTTCTGTTGAGTTTGTGTAAAAAACAAATACTATATAAGTATTGTTACATCAATTTTTTTTACTTTCGTTCATTAGTAAAATCAATCATTTGATTGATAGATTTTTCAAAAATAGGAATTAAAAAATTGGTGGATGAAGAAATTGGAGAAAATAAAAGTGGGTATCTCCGTTGGGGATATTAATGGTATTGGCATAGAAATTATCTTAAAAACATTTGAAGATTCTAGGATGCTGGACTTTTGTACGCCTGTTATTTTTTGTGCATCTAAAGTAGTGTCCTATCACAGTAAAGCATTGAACTTAGAGATTCCTTTTAACGGTGTAAATGCTATTGATAAAATTGTACCCAATAAAATTAATATCGTTAACTGCTGGAATGATACCGTGAATATTGAATTTGGCAAGGAAACCGCCGGTGGAGGTAAGTATGCCTTACTATCGCTGGAAGCTGCTTCAAATGCTTTGAAAAACAATGCGGTAGATGTATTGGTAACGGCGCCTATTAATAAGCACAATATTCAATCTGACTCATTTATTTTTAAGGGACATACAGAGTATTTAGAAGCACAGTTTGAAGGTGAAAGCTTGATGATTTTAATGACTGATTCTCTACGGATAGGTTTGATTACAGGACATATACCGGTACAACAGATTTCAGAAAAAATAACGGCAGAATTAATCGTGCGTAAAGTCGACATCATGTACAAGTCATTGGTAAAGGATTTTGGAATAAGCAAGCCGAAAATTGCTGTTTTAGGATTAAATCCTCACTGCGGTGATAATGGTGTAATAGGAGATGAAGATGAAAAAATTGTAAGACCTGTTTTAAACAAATTACAAGAAGATGGAAAGTTAGTGTATGGACCCTATGCGGCAGATAGTTTTTTTGGATCAGCGTCTTATGAAAAATTTGATGGTGTTTTGGCGATGTATCACGATCAGGGTTTAGGGCCTTTTAAAACTCTTGCCTTTGGAAACGGAGTAAACTTTACTGCGGGTTTAAACGTAGTTAGAACGTCTCCAGATCACGGTACGGCATATGAAATAGCAGGTAAAAATAGTGCCAGTCATAGCTCTTTTAAAGAGGCGCTATTTGCTGCAATTAAAATATTTGAGTCAAGAAAAAATTATATAGAATTGACTAAAAAAAGTTTGCAAATAAAAAAATAATCAAAAAGCGTTTTTTTTTGTAGGTTTTATAATTATTTTCTATCTTTGCGCGCTCAAATTGATGTTGAGAGAAAATGGATAAAATGTTTATTATTCCTTTTATAGGATTAAAAGAAGGTAAGCACCAGTTTGATTTTGTTATAAACAACAAGTTCTTTGAATCTTATGAGTATGACGAAATACTGGATGCAAACATTGATGTGCACCTAGATTTTGTAAAAAAAAGTACTTTATTTGAGTTGAGTTTTAGTGCAAAAGGCGAAATTGAGGTTGCATGTGATGTTACCAATGAGCTATATCGTGAACCGATAAAAACGGCACTAGATTTAGTTGTTAAATTTGGGAATGAATTTAATGATGAGAATGAAGAAATTTTAATTATTCCTCATTCTGAGTTTCAACTTGACGTGTCACAGTTTATATATGAGATGATTGTATTGGCAGTGCCACGAAAAAAAGTACACCCAGGTATTGCAGATGGATCGTTGAAATCAGAAATACTTGATAAGTTAGAAGAATTGCAACCAAAAGAAAAAAAAATTAATCAGGACACAGATCCTAGATGGTCAAAATTAAAAGGCCTATTAACAGATAAAAAACAGTAAAGATGGCACATCCTAAAAGAAAAATATCTAAACAGAGAAGAGATAAAAGAAGAACGCATTATAAGGCAACAGTTCCTCAAATAGCAGTTGATTCAACTACAGGAGAAGCTCACTTATACCATAGAGCGCATTGGCACGAAGGGAAGTTATACTATCGTGGTCAGATTGTAATTGATAGTGACGAAAGTGCTGCATAGTTAAACGCTATAAAAAAAAGTAAAAACCTTCATTTTTGAAGGTTTTTTTTGTGTTTTGTACTCAAATTTGCCAAAAACAACACTTTTTTACCAAAAAACCGAAATAATTTTCATTACTTTGGAAACACTTTTATTAAGAAATTATCTCTAATAAGATACCTATTATGACGAAAATCACTGCAGCAATTACAGCGGTAGGAAAATATGTTCCAGAATATATTTTATCAAATAAAATTCTTGAGACTCTAGTTGAAACAAATGACGAGTGGATTACTTCAAGAACAGGAATAAAAGAACGAAGAATTTTAAAGGAAGAGGGTAAAGGCACTTCTTTTTTAGCAATTAAAGCTTGTGAAGATTTACTAACCAAGTCAAAACTAGACCCTAAAGAAATAGAACTTGTAATTGTGGCAACTGCAACCCCAGATATGCAAGCAGCATCTACAGCGGCATTTGTAGCTTCATCGATAGGGGCAACAAATGCTTTTTCATTTGATATCGATTCGGCCTGTTCAAGTTTTTTATATGGAATGTCAGTGATGTCTGGTTTTATCGAATCTGGAAAATATAAAAAGGTATTGTTGATCGGTGCAGATAAGAATTCGTCAATGATAGACTATCAAGATAGAGCAACTTGTATTATTTTTGGGGATGGTGCAGGAGCTGTCCTGTTTGAAGCGAATTCAGAGGGCTTAGGATTACAAGATGAGTATTTAAGAACTGATGGTACAGGGAGAGAATTTTTACAAGTAAAAAAAGGGGGTTCATCGTTTCCTTATAAAAAAGGAGATGTAGTTGGTGAAACAGAAGGCTCTTTTGTACGTCAAGAGGGGCGAACTGTATTTAAAAATGCGGTATTTAATATGGCCGATGTAAGTGAAAAAATATTAGAAAGAAATAAACTAACTAAAGATGATATTCATTGGTTGGCTGCGCATCAAGCAAACAAAAGAATTATTGATGCCACAGCAGACCGTATAGGATTGGAACCATCTAAAGTAATGATGAACATTGAAAATTATGGGAATACAACATCTGCTACGTTGCCATTATTATTAAATGATTATGAAAATCAACTCCGAAAAGGAGATAATTTAATTTTTGCCGCTTTTGGTGGAGGTTTCTCGTGGGGAGCTATCTATTTAAAATGGGCATATAATTCTTAAGAACAACTAACTAAACTTAAAAATATGGATTTAAAGGACATTCAAAATCTAATTAAATTTGTAGCGAAATCAGGCGCTAGTGAAGTGAAATTAGAAATGGAGGATATTAAAGTTACCATTAAAACAGGATCTGATAAAACGGAAACTACAATTGTCCAACAAGCACCAATGGCACATATGCCAGTTGCGCAAGCGCCAAATGTTCAAATGGCAGCAACCGAATCACCAGCTGCACCCGCTGCTGCTGATGACGATTCTAAATTTATCGTGATAAAATCACCGATAATTGGTACGATGTATAGAAAACCATCACCAGACAAACCATTGTTTGTTGAGGTTGGAAGCAACATTAATGTTGGAGATACGGTATGTATAATTGAAGCGATGAAATTATTTAATGAAATTGAGTCTGAGGTAGCTGGTAAAATTGTTAAAATTTTAGTTGATGATGCTTCGCCAGTTGAATTTGATCAACCACTATTTTTAGTTGACCCTTCATAATTTCTAAAACCACTAAATTTTGAAATTATGTTTAAAAAAATACTAATTGCCAATCGTGGCGAAATTGCACTTCGTGTTATTAGAACGTGCAAGGAAATGGGAATAAAAACGGTTGCGGTTTATTCTACAGCAGACCAAGAGAGCTTACATGTTAAATTTGCTGATGAAGCCGTTTGTATCGGTCCTCCAGCAAGTAGCGAATCGTATCTTAAGATTTCCAATATCATTGCGGCAGCGGAAATTACAAACGCCGACGCGATTCACCCAGGATATGGATTTTTATCAGAAAATGCTCGTTTTTCAAAAATTTGTGAAGAACACGGAATTAAATTTATTGGTGCTTCAGCAGAGATGATCTCAAAGATGGGCGACAAAGCTACAGCGAAAGAAACCATGAAAGCTGCCGGTGTACCTTGTGTTCCGGGTAGTGAAGGCATCATAAAAGACTTTGCAGATTGTGAAAAAGTAGCCAAAGAAACCGGTTATCCTGTCATGTTAAAAGCTACCGCTGGTGGTGGAGGTAAAGGGATGCGTGCTATTTGGAAACCAGAAGACTTAAAAGAAGGATGGGATTCTGCTAGACAAGAGTCTAAAGCAGCTTTTGGGAATGATGATATGTATATGGAAAAGCTAATTGAAGAGCCTAGGCATATTGAAATTCAAATTGTTGGTGATTCAACAGGACGTGCCTGTCACTTATCGGAAAGAGATTGTTCAATACAACGACGTCATCAAAAACTTACAGAAGAAGTACCTTCTCCTTTTATGACTAGTGCGCTCCGTAAAAAAATGGGAGAAGCAGCAGTATTGGCTTCAGAATTTATAAAATATGAAGGAGCAGGAACGGTAGAATTTTTAGTAGATAAACATAGAAAGTTCTACTTCATGGAAATGAATACACGAATTCAAGTTGAACACCCAATAACAGAACAGGTGATTGATTTTGACTTGATACGTGAACAAATTTTAGTGGCAGCAGGAGTTCCTATTTCAGGTAAAAATTATACCCCAAAGCTACATGCCATAGAATGTCGTATCAATGCTGAAGATCCATACAATGATTTTAGACCTTCACCAGGAGTTATCACCACCTTACATGCGCCAGGAGGCCATGGGGTGCGCTTGGATACTCACGTCTATGCTGGATATATGATTCCACCTAATTACGATTCTATGATCGCCAAGTTAATTACTACTGCTCAAACCAGAGAAGAGGCTATTAATAAAATGAAACGCGCTTTGGATGAATTTGTAATTGAAGGTATTAAAACTACCATACCTTTTCACAGGCAACTGATGGATCATCCAGATTATTTAGCAGGGAATTATACAACAAAGTTTATGGAAGATTTTGTTATGAAGCCTGAATAAAATTTCAATCTATAATATGTTTTAAAGGATATGGTTAACCATATCCTTTATTTTTTTACTTTTATTAAATAATTAAAATACAATGAAGGAAAAGGGCTTACATATTGATGGTATCGATAAAATAATCTTAAAGAATTTAATGAATGATGCACGAGCACCCATTTTAAGTATTGCACGAGAAGTTGGTATCTCGGGAGCGGCCATTCATCAAAGATTGCGGAAGTTAGAGAAATCAGGGTTGTTAGAAGGATCCAAGTTTATTATCAATCCAAAGGTCTTAGGATATAAAACATTGGCTTTTGTGGGTATTTTTTTAGATGCCGCTAGTATCTACAAAGAGGCAATAAAGCGCTTGAAAGAAATAGACGAAGTGATTGAAAGTCATTATACCACTGGTAACTATGCTATTTTTGTAAAAATTTTATGTAGAGATAATGAACACCTTATGGAAGTGTTAAATAAACAAATTCAGTTAATTAAAGGAGTGGCTAGAACAGAAACTTTTATTTCGTTAGATCAGCAAATAGATCGTCAAATCAAAATTTGAAAATACAATAATAAAAAAATCCAGCTTAGCTGGATTTTTAGTTTTTAGATATAAGGGGTATTTATCAATTTAGTTAGTCTCTGCCACCTAATATTTGAAGTGCCCAATACAACAACATGGCTAGTGAGCCTAATGCGGCCACCAAATAGGTTCTAGCAGCCCATTTCAAGGCGTCTTCAGAACCTTTGTATTCTTCTTGACTTAGCATGTTCTTATTTTTTAACCAAGCGAGGGCTCTATTGCTCGCGTCGTATTCTACTGGTAAGGTGATAAAACTAAATAGTGTACCTAATGCCATGAATACAAGTCCTGCTATAGCGATGTAAAATCCGATTCCTGTGGCTCCTGATGCGGCTCCCAAAATCAGTCCACCAAACACCATATACTGTGAAAATTTTGACGTAATACTTACAACTGGCACTAATTTCGATCGCATTTGTAACCATTGATAGGCTTTTGCATGTTGCACCGCATGTCCTACTTCATGTGCGGCAACAGCAGCAGCAGCAGCATTGTGTTGGTTGTAAACGCCTTCACTTAAATTCACGGTTTTGTTTTGTGGGTTGTAATGGTCAGTCAACATCCCTGGGGTAGAAATTACCTTAACATTCGTAATGCCGTGATCGGCCAACATTTTTTCAGCGATTTCAGCACCGCTCATTCCGTTTCTTAATTGTACTTTAGAATAATGCTTAAATTTACTTTTTAGCTTATTACTTATGAGCCAGCTAACTAGAGAAATAGCTCCAATAAGAATATAAAATCCTATCATAATTTCGTTATTTTTAAGTTTTGTTCAATAATCTTGGTAAATTTACTACATAAATTATTCCAAATTATAATAGGTTTGCTTTTTATCTGTTAAAAAATAGCCAAATATACTTAAAGCACTAAAAATTAATTATTTAATCTGTTAAAACCTAGCAATTAGCACATGACAAAAATTCCTGAAATATTACTAATATATACTGGAGGTACCATTGGTATGATTAAAGATTATGAAACAAAAGCGTTAAAGGCCTTTGATTTTGATCATTTGTATGAAAAAATTCCTGAATTGAATCAGTTAGATTGTAATATTGAAGCTATTTCGTTTAAAGAACCAATAGATTCTTCAAATATGAATACCAACTATTGGGTAGCCATTGTTGAGATTATTGAAACCCATTACGCGAAGAAAGATGGTTTTGTAGTGCTAACCGGATCCGACACCATGTCATACACGTCCTCTGCCGTGAGCTTTATGATTGAGAACTTAAATAAGCCCATTATTTTTACAGGCTCACAACTTCCAATAGGAGACCTGCGAACCGATGCAAAAGAAAATTTAATAACCGCTGTACAAATAGCAGCATCTATAAATCAAAAAACGGGAGAACCTAACATAAAGGAGGTGGGTTTATATTTCGAGTATAAACTATATAGAGCCAATAGAACGACTAAAATAAATGCTGAGCAGTTTGAGGCATTTACCTCGCCTAACTTTCCTCCATTGGCAGAAAGTGGGGTGCATTTAAAATTTAATGAAAATATAACCTATCAAAATCGCTCACCAAAAAGTCTTAAAATACGAAAAAAACTGGAAGCTAATATTGTGATACTTAAGCTGTTTCCAGGGATTACTGAGGGAGTGGTCAAAAGTATTTTGAATATTTCCAATATAAAAGGAGTGATATTGGAAAGCTATGGTTCAGGAAATGCGCCAACAGAGAAATGGTTTATCAAATTACTCAAAGAAACTTTAAAAAGGGGAGTGTATATCGTAGATGTTACTCAATGTGTTGGTGGCAGTGTGATATTAGGTCAATATGAAACGAGTGTACAATTAGAAAAGATAGGTCTCATAAGTGGTAAAGATATTACGACAGAATCTGCAATTGCAAAATTAATGTACCTACTCGGAGAGAAAATACCGCAACAAAAGTTTAAAAATATTTACGAAACCTCATTAAGAGGTGAGATAAGTTAGATTTATTAATATTTTTTTTATTAAATAAATATTTTTTTGTTACTTGGCAGTCTTAAAGTTAAAAGCTAACATTAAGAGAGGTGGCCGAGTGGTTTAAGGCGCACGCTTGGAAAGCGTGTTTATAAGAAATTGTAACAAGGGTTCGAATCCCTTTCTCTCTGCTTGAGTTGTTGTTTTTAATAAAAAATTTATATCTTTAACCCATTAACTAATTTAATTAATTAAGATTCACACGATGAAAAAATCATTTACTATCCTAGCAATAACAGGATTATTATTTTTAGGTTCGGTTCAAAACACTTTTGCAGCTATTGCAACTGTAATGCAAACCGAAGAAGCAGCTGTAGCAGAAAAAACATTTCACCAAGAACTAAAACAACGTTTTATAGAAGGTGGTCCATTTTTTATGGGTATTGTTTTAATATGTTTAATCTTAGGATTAGCAATAGCGATTGAAAGAATAATTTATTTAAACATGGCAACGACGAATACAACTAAATTAGTTAGTGACGTTGACGAAGCGCTTTCATCTGGAGGTGTAGAAGCTGCAAAAGAAGTTTGTAGAAACACAAAAGGCCCAGTTGCCTCTATTTTCTATCAAGGATTAGATAGAATGGACGAAGGTGTTGAGCAAGCTGAAAAAGCAGTAGTAAGTTATGGTGGTGTACAAATGGGATTACTTGAGAAAAACATTTCTTGGTTGTCTTTATTTATTGCATTAGCACCGATGCTTGGTTTTATGGGTACAGTAATTGGTATGATTGGCGCTTTTGATGCGATTGCAGCGGCTGGTGATATTTCACCTTCTATTGTTGCTGGCGGTATTAAAGTGGCATTATTAACAACAGTGTTTGGTTTAATTGTAGCGATTATTCTTCAAATTTTTTATAATTATATCATTTCAAAAGTAGATGGTATTGTAAATAGTATGGAAGACGCTTCAATTTCACTTGTTGATCTATTGATCAGACACAAAAAATAGTACAAAAATGGACAATAATAAATCTAAAATATTAACTATAGTAGCAGGTGTTATTAGCTTGATTGGCGTATTTTTTATGCTGAGAGTAATAATGGTGGGCGACGACACTTTAAAGAGTGATGCTAGCGCACAAGGAATTGTTTCTGGTTTCATAACATTTTCTGTAATATTATTAATAGCTGTTGCAGCCATTACGGTAATTCTATCGTTAGTTGCATTGGTAAAGAATCCTCAAAATTTGAAGAAAACCTTAATGGGTCTTGCAGTTTTGGGTGTGATTTTAGCTATTACCTATTTTACAGCATCAGACGCTGCTGTGTTAGATGGAATTACAGGGAACGTAATTAAAGACGGAGAAGCAGGTAGTACATCACAATGGGTGAGTGCCTTAATTAATTTTACAGGAATATTAGGTGCGGCCGGATTGGTGACAATAGGAGCTGGTGTCGTTAAGAATTTAATAAAATAAAATAGTATGGCTAGAAGAGACACACCCGAAATTAATGCAGGCTCTATGGCCGACATTGCTTTCTTATTATTAATATTCTTTTTAGTAACTACTACGATGGATGTTGATACGGGTATTTCACGTAAGTTGCCAGAAAAGCAACCAGAAGACATTGTTCCACCAGTATTAAAGGAAAAAAATGTTTTTGAAGTAAATATCAATAGAAATAATGAAATTTTGGTTGAAGGCGACCAATTTATGAAGGTTGATCAGTTGCGTGAAGCAGCAATGAAATTCATAGATAATGGTGGTGGTAAAGATGCCGATGGGAATGATTGTACTTGGTGTAAAGGAGACAAAGACCTAACGTCATCAGATCATCCAAAAAAGGCCATTATTTCATTACAGAGTGATAGAGGCACCTCATACGCTACTTATATTGCTGTTCAAAATGAGTTAGTAGGTGCTTATACGGTGTTGAGAAATAGATATGCAAATGAAAAGTTTGGTAAGGATTTTGATAGACTTTCTAATGAACAGCAGAAAGTAATTCAAACGGATATTTATCCTCAAATTATTTCAGAAGCAGAACCAACAAAATAAGAATAAATTATGTCTAAATTTCAAAAGAAGAAAAAAGGAATGCCAGGTATATCTACAGCATCTTTACCGGATATTGTATTTATGTTATTATTCTTTTTTATGGTAACTACGGTAATGCGTGAAACAACTTTAAAAGTTCAGTTTAAACTACCTCAGGCAACTGAAGTGAAAAAATTGGAAAAGAAAAGTTTGGTGAGCTATATTTATGTAGGGAAAGCGAAGGATTTACCTGGAGATCAGATCCAGTTGAATGATAGAATTTCTAGTGTGAAAGATGTAAAAACCTTTATTTTTGGTGAAAGAGCAACACGTAAAGAAGAAGATATTCCTTATTTAACCACTTCTATCAAAGCTGATATGGAGGCGAATGTAGGTACAATCACAGATATTAAAATAGAGCTGAGAGATATTAATGCATTAAAAATTAATTACTCTACCCGTAAAGGGAGCGCTTTAGATAATATTAAGAACTAGTAAATTAGTTATATAAATTAAAAGGCAATCTATTTGATTGCCTTTTTTTGTTTTTATAACATATCTTTGTTTATAGATGAAAACACTACGCTTTATTTTACTTTTTTTAAGCACTATTGTTCTAGGACAATCTAAAGATTCAATATCAAATAAATACTTAGATGACCAACTTTATATAGGTATTACTTACAATACGCTTCAAAAAACACCACCAGGAATCAATCAAAATGGATTCTCAAACGGACTTTCAGTTGGGTTCATAAAAGACATGCCTATAAATATCCAACGAAATGTTGGTTTTGGTTTGGGGCTGGGTTATGGTAGAAACACCTATTACCAAAACTTAAAAATTTATGAAGAAAATAATTCGACTGTATTTGAAGAGGTTAGCGGAAGTTTTAAAAGAAACAAGTTTTCATTTCATAGCTTAGAAGTACCTATTGAGTTTCGATGGAGAACTTCAACAGTTGATAAGTATAAGTTTTGGCGAATTTATACAGGGCTCAAGCTGGGATATATTTTTGCCTCAAATGCAAAGTTAAAACAAAACGGAACGACTAAAATAAAGGGCATTTCCGAGCTCAATAAATTTCAATATGGCTGGACACTAGGGGCGGGGTTTGGAACGTGGAATTTGAATGTTTATTACGGTCTAAGCGACCTTTTTTCCGATGCCCAATTAAAAGACACCACAAATTCAGTTGAACTAAGGGATTTGAGAATTGGACTCATTTTTTACATACTGTAACGAACGAATAGGTAATATGTTAAGATCTGTGGAAGCGCTCCTATAAAAAAGCCTAAATAGATTTCAACCATAGAATGTGCCTTCAATTTAAGTCGTGAAACGGCTACAATCCCAAAGATTAAAAACAATAAAATTATAACAAACAGTAGGTTTAATTTAAACTGAAAACTGATAACGCCTAAAAATCCAATCAGCCCCGCAATACTTAAACTATGCAGACTCGTTTTGAGTTTTGTAAAAAAAAGGAGGTACACAAAAAATAGGGAAAGCGCACAGCCCAAAAACGAATAGGCTAATAAATCGACAACACTTGTATCTAACAAGGTCTTACCAAGTAGCGAAAACAATACAATCATAAAAAGTACAGGAAATTTTCGTTCTTCTATAGTTGAAAGTTGAAAATTGTGTACCATTTTAAACCGTTTTAGAAAGAATAATAACAGTATTGGTACTATATAGGTACTAAGAAAGACAATAATTAAAATACTGTGTTCTGCTTTTTTTGTTATATGACTTGGTAAAATGATAAAGTATAACAGGGTAGAAATTATAGAAAATACAATGGGATGGAAAATATAGGAAATGGCTTTATAAAACAGCATTGTTAAATTTCTTTACGTAATCTGGCAACTGGTAAGCCAAGTTGTTCTCTATATTTTGCAACGGTACGTCGCGCGATTAAATAACCTTTTTCTTTTAAAATGGCAGCAAGCTTGTCGTCAGTTAATGGTTTTCTTTTATTTTCTTCTTCTATTACGGTTTGCAATATTTTTTTGATTTCTCTTGTAGAAATATCTTCGCCCTGATCATTCTTCATTGATTCAGAAAAAAATTCTTTTATAAGCTTTGTGCCATAAGGCGTATCAACATACTTACTATTAGCAACACGTGATATTGTAGAAACATCCATATTGATTTTATCTGCAATATCTTTTAAAATCATTGGTTTTAACTTACGCTCATCTCCTGTTAAAAAATAATCTTCTTGATGAAACATAATAGAATTCATGGTTAGCAATAAGGTTTGCTGACGCTGTTTTATGGCGTCAATAAACCATTTGGCTGCATCTAATTTTTGTTTAATAAAAAGCACCGCGTCCTTTTGTGACTTTGTTTTATCTTTAGATTCTTTATACCCTTTCAACATATTGTTATACTCTCCAGAAACGTGTAATTCGGGTGCATTTCTAGCGTTTAACGTTAGTTCTAAGTTGCCCTCTACAATTCGTATTGAAAAATCAGGTACTATTTGTTCAACTATTTTATTAGAACCAGCATAGGAGCCACCAGGTTTGGGATTTAACCTTTCAATTTCATGAATTGCGTCTTTGAGTTGTGTTTCGGTTATGTCAAATTTTTGGAGTAGTTTTTTGTAATGTTTTTTTACAAAATGATCAAAGGCATTTTGTAAAATATTCTTGGCAAGATTTCTACTTTGACTTTCTTCTTTTCTATTTAACTGAATCAATAAACATTCCTCTAAACTTCTTGCACCAACACCAGCTGGGTCTAATTGGTGTATGAATTCTAGCAGCACTGCTTTTACCTCCTCTTCAGTAGTATACACATTGGCCGTAAATGCCAAGTCATCAACGATGTCTTCAACAGTACGACGTATATAGCCACTTTCATCAATGCTACCTATTAAAAAATCAGCAATTTGAAGTTCCTGTTCATTCAGTCTAAAGGTATTTAATTGGTTTTGCAAGTGTTGATTGAAGGAAGTACCTGCTGCGTAAGGCACATGTTTGTCTTCATCGCTATCACTGTAATTATTTGATTGCAATTTATAACTTGGCGTTTCGTCATCACTTAAATAATCATCAATATTGATATCGGTTTCTATTGTTTCAGTACCTGTATCGTCATACTCATTGGAGTCTTGATCAAAATCGTCTTGATTTTCTTCCTTACCGCTTTCTAATGCAGGATTTTCTTCAATTTCTTGCTTTAACTTTTCTTCAAAGGCTTGCGTAGGCAATTGAATCAACTTCATCAACTGTATTTGTTGTGGAGATAATTTTTGTAGTAATTTATATTGAAGACTTTGTTTAAGCATACATTAATCCAATCAGATTTTAATAAAAATACAAAAAAGAACTCAGATGATTTCGCTTTTGCGGAATATCATTAAAATTCGGCATTCTGTGGTGTTCTAGGAAACGGAATTACATCGCGGATATTTCCCATGCCTGTGGTAAATTGTACTAAACGTTCAAAACCCAATCCAAATCCCGAGTGCACTGCTGTACCAAATTTTCTCAAATCTAAATACCACCACAATTCTTTTTCATCGATTTCTAACATGTTGATTTTTTCTTTCAACACCTCCAAACGTTCTTCACGCTGCGAACCTCCAACAATTTCACCAATACCTGGAAAAAGTACATCCATGGCTCTTACTGTCTTGCCGTCTTCGTTTAGGCGCATATAGAAAGCTTTAATGTTTGCTGGGTAATCAAATAAGATTACCGGACATTTAAAATGTTTTTCAACCAAAAAGCGCTCATGCTCACTTTGTAAGTCGGCACCCCATTCATTGATAGGGAATTGAAACTTTTTCTTTTTATTGGGCTTCGAGTTTCTTAAAATATCAATAGCTTCTGTATAACTAACACGTTTGAAATTATTATCAACTACAAAATGTAATTTTTCTAATAAGGTCATTTCACTACGCTCAATTGTAGGCTTCGTTTTTTCTTCTTGTGAAAAACGTTGGTCTAAGAAAGCCAAATCATCTTTGCAATTTTCTAAAACATAACCAATTACCGATTTGATGAAATTTTCAGCCAAATCCATATTACCATCTAAATCCATAAATGCAACTTCTGGTTCGATCATCCAAAATTCGGCTAAATGTCGCGTAGTATTCGAGTTTTCTGCCCTAAATGTTGGCCCAAAGGTATAGACCTTTCCTAGTGCCATAGCATAGGTTTCAGCTTCCAATTGACCAGATACGGTCAAATTGGTTTCCTTACCAAAAAAATCACGGCTATAATCTAGTTTCCCATTTTCATCTTTAGGTGGAGTTTCAGGGTTCATGGTTGTCACGCGAAACATTTCACCAGCTCCTTCAGCGTCTGAACCAGTAATAATTGGAGCGTGAAAATTATAAAATCCATTTTCCGTAAAGTATTTATGAACAGCAAATGACAGCATGGAGCGCACACGCATAACAGCACTAAAAGTATTTGTACGAACTCTTAAATGTGCATTTTCACGTAAAAATTCAAAACTGTGTTTTTTGGGTTGAATAGGATATTCTTCAGGGTTTGAATCTCCTAAGATTTCAATATTGGTAACTTGAATTTCAACAGACTGTCCTTTGCCCTGACTTTCAATTAAAGTACCCGTAATCGCTATAGCAGCTCCGGTGGTGATTCTTTTTAATGTGGTCTCATCTGTATTGTCAAAATCAACTACACATTGTATGTTATTAATTGTAGAACCATCATTTAAGGCAATAAAACGATTGGCTCTAAAAGTACGAACCCAACCTTTTATTTGTACTTCTTGTAAAAACAAGTCTGATTGTAATAACTCAGCAATACTCTTTTGCATTTCTCAAAAATTTATGAAAAGCAAAGATACTATTTGTAGTATGAAATATTGAAACAAATACATAGTTTTCAATAAATATTCATTTTTTAAGAACTAGCAGTGTTTTTTATAGAATAGAGGTGGCAACCAAATTTGTTGCTGTTTTTTTAGTTTAGTATTTTCATCAAATACTTACCGTAACCACTTTTTAATAACGGCTGTGCAATCTCTTTAAGTTGAGACTCTGTAATAAACCCTTTTCTAAACGCAATTTCTTCAATACAACCTATTTTTAAACCCTGGCGATCTTCAATTACTTGTACAAATTGTTGCGCCTGAATTAAAGATTCAAACGAACCGGTATCTAACCAAGCAGTACCTCTGTTTAAAATGCTAACATTTAAATTACCTTGTTCTAGATATACTTTATTAATATCGGTAATTTCATATTCACCTCTTGCAGAAGGTTGTAAATTTTTTGCTATTTCAACCACCTTATTGTCATAGAAATAGATTCCAGGAACGGCAAAACTTGATTTTGGGTTTTTGGGTTTTTCCTCTATAGAAATCGCTTTGTTGTTATTGTCAAATTCAACAACACCATAACGCTCTGGATCATTAACTTGATAAGCGAATACAGTGCCTCCCGGAGCTTCAGAGGCAGTAATTAAAGCTCGGTGCATTCCAGAGCCATAAAAGATATTATCTCCTAGAACCAACGCCACTTTATCATTTCCGATAAATTTTTCACCAATCACAAAAGCTTGAGCCAATCCGTTAGGTACTTCTTGTACTGCATATTCAAAATTACAGCCCAATTTTTTACCATCGCCTAATAAGCGTTCAAACAAGGGCAAGTCATGAGGTGTAGAAATAATTAGTACCTCTCTAATGCCAGCTAACATTAAAGTTGACAACGGATAATAAATCATAGGCTTGTCGTAAATAGGCATGAGTTGCTTACTTACCGCTAAAGTTAATGGGTGCAAACGTGTACCGCTTCCGCCGGCTAAAATTATTCCTTTCATTTATTATTTATTATCAATTGTTTCATCTTCTTTGGCATTCATCTCTTCATTTAACTCTTCCTCCTCTTTAGGCAAAATTTTAATTGCTGGCTCTTTGAAAACCTTTTTATTTGCTATGCTTTGTTCTAATGATAACAGTAGTGAAGGAAGTAATAATAAATTAGATACCATGGCAAATAACAAGGTTACAGATACCAATCCACCAAGTGCTATAGTACCGCCAAAGCTAGAAACTATAAATACTAAAAACCCAAAAAACAGCACTATGGAAGTATAGAACATACTAACGCCCGTTTCTCGTAAAGCCGCATATACCGATTTTTTCACCTTCCAATTATTTGCTTGTAATTCCTGTCGGTATTTGGCTAAAAAGTGAATGGTATCGTCAACTGATATACCGAAAGCGATACTAAAGACGAGTATCGTGGAGGGTTTTATCGCGACTCCTAGATACCCCATCAAACCTGCCGTTAATAGCAGTGGTAATATATTAGGTATCAAGGAGATAATAATCATTTTATACGAACGAAACATCCACGCCATAAATATAGAAATCAATAAAATGGCAAGTGACAATGAAATGACTAAATTCTTAATTAAGTAATTGGTCCCTTTTAAAAATACCAAGGCCTTTCCCGTCATGGTAACACTGTATCTATCGCTCGGAAATTCTTTATCTATCCTCGCTTGTAAGCGCTCTTCAATTCGTTCCATTTTTTCAGTACCAATATCCTTCATAAAAGTAGTGATACGCGCATATTGGCCTGTTGAGTCAACGAAATTATTAAGTAAGTCAGAATTGGCATCTGAATTTTTGGTAAATTCTAGAATAAATGCGCGTTCTTGACCATTGGGTAGCTGGTAATATTTTGGATTTCCGTTGTAGTAAGCTTGTTTTGAATATTTAACAAGGTTTAGTACTGAAACGGAAGGTGATAGTTCAGGAATTTCATCGATAATCTCATTGAGTTTATCCATTCGCTTTAAGGTCGCTAAATTCATTACTCCTTTTGGGCGTTTGGTGTCAATTATTATTTCTAATGGCATAATTCCACCAAACTCCTTTTCAAAAAATACGATATCTTTAAAAAAGGGCTTGCCTTTAGGCATGTCATCAATTAAGCTGCCCGAAACACGAATTGTATATACTCCAATAATACTAACTATTATTATCAAAACGGTTGATACATATACGGCAATTCGCTTGTGGCGGACAATGTTTTCCATCCAATCAACAATACGCTCAATCCAGCGTTTTTCTAAGTGTTTGAGGTGCTTGCTTTTAGGCTTTGCAAGAAAACTATATATAATTGGAATAATTAATAAAGAGAGTATAAAAATAGCAAGGATGTTAATAGATGCTATAATACCAAACTCATTTAACAGTTGACTTTTTGTAAATATAAATGTTGCAAAACCTGATGCCGTTGTTACATTGGTCATTAGGGTGGCGTTCCCAATTTTTGATATAACGCGCTGTAACGATTTTGCTTGGTTACCATGCATTTTAACTTCATGCTGGTATTTATTTATTAGAAAGATACAATTGGGCACGCCAATAACAATAATTAGCGGAGGAATTAATGCCATCAATACAGATATTTCATATTTAAATAGGCCAATAAAACCTAAGGCCCAAATAACTCCTACACATACAACTAGCATGGTTATAAATGTTGCCCTAAATGAGCGGAAAAAGAAGAAAAAGATCAACGACGTAACACCTAAGGCGAGACCAATAAACAGTCCTATTTCGTCAACAATATTTTGTGCATTCATCGTTCTGATATAAGGCATACCAGAAACCCTCACATTTAAATTATTCTCTTTTTCAAATTTTTCAATAGTTGGATTTAGTTTATTAAATACGAAATCTTTACGCTGTATAGTATTGACAATGTCTTTTTTGATATATATAACGGTGCGTATCGTTCCCGTTTCTTTATTGAATAAAAAATTGTCGAAAAAAGGCAGGTTTTCAAAAAGCTCATCTTTAACTTCCTGAACATCTTCATCAGTTGTTGGGTCATCTTTATAAAGAGGTTCAATGATGAATTTCTTATTTACATTGTCTTTTTTTAATTTTTTAATATCTCCAATTGAAACTGTAAAATCAACTTCATCTTTAAAAGTCCCTAAATATTTCGATAAGTCATTCCACTTATTGAATTTGTCAACCTTAAAAATCGAACTGTCCTGAACAGCGAGAATAATAATATTTCCTTCTTCCCCGAAGATTTTTAAAAACTTGTCATATTCAATGTTTACCGGATGATCAGAGGGTAATAAATTAGCTTCCGTATGAGAAAACTTAATATTGGCAGTTTGGGTATATAAAAAGTAAGTGGCAGCAGCAAGCAATAGTAAAATTACAATTCGTCCTTTTAGAATAATTCTAGAAACTACAGACCAAAAATTCATTAAAAAGCTGCTTTTTATGAGAAAAACAAAGGTAGTAAAATAGTTTAGTTAATTCTAGAAACCAAGACTTAAAACATAGGTGAGCTTTACGGCTAGATTATCTGAAAATTTCGGATTGTTGTAGGCGCCATACCTATAAAATGAACTAATTCCGAAGCCCTTAAATAAATGGTTTAAAACAAATCCTGATTCTAAATAACCCTTGTTCATTTTGCTGAAACTAACCCCTTGATGGAAAGTAGGGTTGTCAATATTACCAATTGCAAATCGGGAGATTAAACTCAGTCGAGGTCTGAACTTAGTACTTATTTTAAAGCGCTCAAAGTTATGACGTGCTTGCAATGAAACATACCGGTCAGAGATAAATTCATTGAACGACATGGTTTCAAAAGCGTCTGTTCCAGAAAAATTTATTCGTTTACGCCATGGATTTGCTAATGAATAATTTGGTGTAGCATTGTATAAATGCGATAGGGGTACATCACCGTTTATATAACCTCCTTGCACTAAAAATGATGTTGAACCATTTTGTATTGTCTTTAAGGTATACTCTAGTTTAAAATTAATTTGGGTAAAGTTAAAATCGCCATCTAAAATATTGTCAAAACTTTTAGTGAGTTGAGTCGTAATTTTAGGAAAGCCATTTTTAATGGCTATTTTCCCAATGGGAGAGTTCATGTATTTACTAAAAGGAGTCCATTTTATAGCCAAAGTGGCTACTGTTAATTGATAATCACTTAAAGATTTATCAGTATTCACAAACTGATAGTTAAATTTGGTGTCGTAATTACCGTGGCTCAATTTCAATTTTGATTCTACATTCGGAAAAATATCATGTTCGATGTTAACGGCATAATTTTTATAACCGTAAAACTGACTGATATTTAAATTTCGAGGATTAATTAATGAAAAGGACGTATCATCAAACAAAAAATCTAGTTTGGCCGCTTCTTGTATATCGTCAGTATAACTTATGCCGAGCCAGGTATTATTTTGTTTATTTAATCTAGTAGCTGCACCTAGATGGTATTTAACTACTTTGTCGTTAAAGCCATAGGCAGTATAGGCTTCAAGGCGTAGTTTTCTAGAAAATTTAGTGTTTGTTAAGCCACCAAACCCCAAGCGAAACCCTTCGTAATTGTTGAAGTTTATTAATTGGCTTAGGTCAAAATCAAAATACTTCGTAGGAAAATAACCTTTTATAATTTTTCGCCCAATATCTAATTTTTTTTCAAGTCCTTCTGCTTCCGATAAACTGTCTATTAGCACATAGGTTTGTATGCCTCTTGATGTAATAGAATCTGTACGATATTTGCTCCAATACGCCTCGTCTCTATCAGCAGCGAGCTCGTCAATCTCAATGGTTGAAGCGGAGTTTAAAACGGTTACAGGTTGGTTAATAGTAATATTAGAATTATTGCTTTTAGAAATTAAATAGGAGACATCACTTGGGTCCATTTTTTTCGTTGAAACAATAGAATCGTATTGTTTCGAATCATCCGAAAATTTAACGAATCCACCGAAAAGGGATACGTTGTCTTTTGTTTTTCCTTTTCGGATATCAATTAGAGTTTCATCAGGAAACCAAATGTCGTGTTGTGGGATAAATTTAAACGTTTGAGAGGCTTTGACGTTTACAATACCTTTGAGTTCTGCGATTCCTTTTTCTAAGGCATAATTCTTAAAATTGATGTACAAGACGCCTTCCAGTCCAACTACATCACCCTTCTTTTTTGGTTTGTAATAGATCATATAAGTTGAATGACCCTTACTAACAATGGTGTCTAATATTTTATAATCATACTTTTTAAGAGCATTTTTTGCCAATGGGTTCACGTAGTTATTACCGAGCAAGGTGTAAATTTCATCATAGAAAGAGAACTTTTCAATATTTAAAGCCAATAGTTCATATATCGGGTTTTTAAAACCTGCCATCCGTGAAGCCAATACTGTTTCCTTTTTATTTTTACCTCTTTTGAATGTGTGTTCAGCTATTTTTTCTGTAATGTATAGATGATGTTTGTCTATTTCTTTTTTAAACTCATAGTTTGTTGAATCAACTCTTTTAAAAACTTTTTTATCATTTTTCATAACAAATACGGAGTCGACATTTCCATTTATAGAATCGGGATTCGCTGTGACTACCAATTTATTATACGCTGTATATTTAAATGAATTTAACGCTTTTTGAGTGTTGTTTTTATCTTTATTTTTGATTGTGTTTCGAATAATTTGGAGCGCAGGGTTCTCTTTGGCAACAAGAATTACCTCATTTAATCTTTCAGTACTTGGTTCCAATAAAACCGTCAGGTATTGAGTAGTTAGATCAACGGATATTTTTTGGGTAGTATAACCCACATATGAAATAGTTAGGAAACTAATGTTTTTTTTCGTGTCTATCAAAAATTTACCGTCGGCATCACATATTTCGCCAATTCCTGTGTTGGATATAATAGTTGCAAATGGCAATGGTTGTTTTGTTTTTTGATCTTTAACAATGCCCGAGAACGAACTTTGACCACAGACCAGTAGTGGAAGTGTTAAGATAATGAAGACGAAAAATCTTTTCATAAGAATTTTTTACGGGGCAAAGAAAACATTGCTATAAATTAAAAGCAACCTTCGAGGTTGCTTTTAACAAAAGTTTATCGTTGTATATAGCTCAATAACAGCCTATACAGTCATTATTTCTACTTCTTTTTTAGCATAAAGCTCATCAACTATTTTGATATAGCGATCTGTTAAATTTTGAATATCAGCCTCAGAGTTTTTCTTAAGATCTTCAGACACGTCTAATGCTTTGATGTCATTATTGGCATCTTTTCTAGCATTTCTGATACTTATTTTATCATTTTCGGTTTCTGCTTTGGCTTGCTTTGCCAACTCGCGTCTGCGCTCTTCTGTTAAAGCAGGAACATTAATAATAATAGTATCTCCATTATTCATAGGGTTAAATCCGATATTGGCAATCATAATACCGCGTTCAATTTCTTGAAGCATATTTTTTTCCCAAGGTTGTACCGTAATTGTTCTTGCATCTGGTGTGTTTACGTTGGCTACTTGGCTTAACGGAGTTTGCGAGCCATAATAATCAACCATGACACTGCGTAACATTGCAGGAGAGGCTTTGCCGGCTCTTATATTAGCCAATTCTTTCTGTAGATGAGTCACTGCATTTTCCATTTGCTCTTTAGCAGTGTCAATAATAAATTCAATTTCTTCGTTCATTGTAATAAAATTTCACTTAAATGTAGCAAACAAAAAGTAAGCCACAAATATATTCTACATTAAATGATAACTTTTGTTCCTATATTTTCTCCTGAAACAACACGTAATAAGTTCCCTGGAGTATTCATATCAAAGACAATAATGGGAAGCTCGTTTTCTTGACTCAAAGTAAAAGCCGTGGTGTCCATTATTTTCAATCCTTTTTTTAAGACTTCAGCAAAAGATAGTTTGTCAAATTTAATAGCTCCCGTGTTTTTTTCAGGATCAGAATCATAAATTCCATCTACTCTTGTTCCTTTTAAAATAACATCAGCATTAATTTCTATTGCTCTTAATACGGCGGCAGAATCTGTTGTAAAAAATGGGTTACCTGTACCGGAACCAAAAATAACAACTCTACCTTTTTCTAAATGACGCACCGCTTTTCGCTTAATAAAAGGCTCAGCAATGGCTTCAATTTTAATAGCTGTTTGCAGCCGTGTAGGAACATCGGCATCTTCTAAAGCACTCTGCAATGCAAGGCCATTTATAACCGTTGCTAACATGCCCATATAATCTGCTTGTACTCGATCCATACCGTTACTGGCACCAGCAACACCTCTAAAAATATTTCCACCTCCAATAACAATCGCCACTTCAACTCCTTGCTCGGTTATTTTTTTAATGTCTTGGGCATATTCTGCTAAACGTTTAGGGTCTATTCCATATTGACGCTCTCCCATTAAGGCTTCGCCGCTTAACTTTAAAAGAATTCTTTTGTAGTGCATGTTGTGTTGAAAGTTTGACAAATATACAAATTATCACGACAAAAAAATGATGACTTTTTTAATTGTATACTAGAATTAGTGGGTGTATTGTTGGTGTTGTTTTGAGATTAGAATTCTAGGGAAATGATTGAAGTAGCAAGCTGACGTAAAAGAAAGGAATAAATACCTGATAATCAACTAAATATTTAATGTTTTATTGATAAACGCTGCAGTTGTGATTCTTTACAGTAGGAATTCAGTACGGAAACTGTTAAACGAATACCGTATACAATTAAATAATGTTTTTTTGGGCAAAAAAAAACCGCGCCATTTGGCGCGGTTTTACTTTTCTATTGTGATGGAATTTATCCTAAAGAAACACGTTTAAAACTTGTAACAGTAACGTCTCCATATGATTCAACATATTTGGCAACATTTATTTTCTCATCTTTAATAAAGTTTTGATCTAATAAACATTGTTCTTGATCTAAGGTCGTGTTATCAGAGATAAAACGTTCCATTTTTCCAGGAAGAATTCTATCCCAAATTTGTTCAGGTTTACCTTCCGCTTTTAATTCTGCTTTGGCATCTGCTTCTGCTTTGGCTGTAACTTCTGGTGTTAATTGAGCCATTGAAATATATTGAGGAACATTTTTAAGTGTTTTACCTAAACGTGCCAACTCAATATTGTCTTTTTCGATTACAGCAATTCTCGCTTCTGTTTCTGAAGCAATAAATGCAGCATCAAAATCTTTATAAGACAATGTTGTAGCTCCCATTGAAGCAACTTGCATCGCAATATCTTTAACTAAAACATCCGCCTTGTCAACTTTAGCAGACAATCCAACTAAAGCAGCAATTTTGTTAATGTGAACATAAGAACCTACATAAGGAGCTTCTAACTTTTCAAAGCCACCAATCTCTAGTTTCTCACCTACCACACCTGTTTGTTCAATTAATTTATCTGCAACGGTCATTCCACCAAAATCTGCAGCTAAAAATGCTTCTTTTGAGTCGAAATTTAATGCAACTTCAGCAAATTGGTTCGCAAGTGCTAAAAAGCTTTCGTTTTTTCCAACGAAATCAGTTTCACAACCCAAAACGATCGCAACACCCATAGTGTTGTCGTCATTTATTTTAGCTACTGCAGCTCCTTCAGTTGACTCACGATCAGCTCTTTTTGCAGCTACTTTTTGACCTTTTTTACGTAAAACTTCTATTGCTTTGTCAAAATTACCTTCAGCCTCAACTAAGGCATTTTTGCAATCCATCATTCCAGCACCAGTTGCTTTTCTTAATTTATTTACTTCCGCGGCGGTTACTTTAACCATTTCCATGTCTTTTAATCGTTTAATTATTTTTCTTCTTTTACTTCTTCGTTAGCTGTTTCAGCTTTTTTCTCGGCTTTCGCTTTAGGGGCTTCTTCAACCTTTGGAGTTTCAGCCTTTGGAGTTTCAGCTTTTGGAGTTTCAGCTTTCGTTGCTTTAGGAGCTTTTTCTTCCTTTTTAGGGGCAGCGTCTTTATCAGCTTTTCTTTCTGCTAAACCTTCTGCAATTGCATCAGTAACATATGATAAAATTTTATCAATAGATTTTGAAGCATCGTCATTTGCAGGAATAGAAAAATCAATTTGTCTAGGATCTGAATTGGTATCAACCATAGCAAAAATTGGAATATTCAATTTTTGAGCTTCAGCAATAGCAATATGTTCACGCTTGGTATCAACTACAAATAATGCACCTGGTAAACGTGTCATATCAACTATAGAACCTAAGTTTTTTTCTAGTTTAGCTCTTTGACGATCGATTTGCAATTTTTCTCTTTTTGACAAAGCGTTAAAACTACCATCTTGTTTCATTCTATCAATATGAGCCATTTTTTTAACGGCTTTACGGATAGTCACAAAATTGGTTAACATACCACCTGGCCATCTTTCAGTGATGTAAGGCATGTTTACGTTTTTTGCTTTGTCAGCAACGATATCCTTTGCTTGTTTTTTAGTAGCTACGAATAAAATTTTTCTTCCAGAAGCAGCAATCTTATTTAATGCTTTTGAAGATTCTTCGATTTTTGCAGCCGTTTTGTAAAGATCTAAAATATGAACACCGTTACGCTCTGTATAGATATACGGAGCCATATTTGGATTCCATTTTCTAGTCAGGTGACCAAAGTGTACACCTGCATCTAATAATTCTTTAATTTCAATGTTTGCCATCTTGTTTTTTAGTTTACGTTCCGTTGGTATAGCAATAATTAAGTAGCCACTTGGTGAGTCTTAATTATTTGGGTGCTAAACTTATACGATAACAGATTTATAATTAATAATATATGATTAACGTTTCGAGAATTGGAATTTTTTACGCGCTTTTTTCTGACCGAATTTTTTACGCTCAACCATTCTAGGATCTCTTGTAAGTAATCCTTCAGGTTTCAATACAATTCTATGTTCTGGATCAATAGAAACTAAGGCTCTAGTAATTGCCAAGCGAATAGCTTCAGCTTGACCAGTTACCCCACCGCCAAAAACATTTACATTAATGTCATAAGTGGTAGCGTTGTCAGTTAAAACTAACGGTTGCATCACTTTATACTGTAACGTTCCAGTAGTGAAATAGTTTTTTAATTCTCTTTTATTGATAACAATGTTTCCTTTTCCTTTAGAAACATATGCACGGGCAACAGCCGTTTTTCTTCTACCTATTTTGTGTACTATTTCCATTATTTAAGATCGTTTAGGTTTAATGCTTTTGGGTTTTGAGCAGTATGTTGGTGCTCACCTCCAGCGTATACATATAAATTTCTAAATAAGGCACTACCTAATTTGTTTTTTGGTAGCATTCCTTTTACCGCTTTTTCGATTAATCTTGTAGGATCTTTCTCAAACATTTCTGTTGCAGTAAGCGATCTTTGACCTCCTGGATAGCCAGTGTGACGGATATATGATTTCTCAGTCCACTTTTTACCAGTTAAATTAATTTTTTCTGCATTGATAATAACTACATTATCTCCACAGTCTACGTGAGGAGTATAGTTAGGTTTGTATTTACCTCTTATAAGCATTGCTACTTTAGAAGCTAAACGACCCAATGTCTGTCCGTCCGCATCAACCAAAACCCACTCTTTAGTAACGGTGGCCTTGTTTGCTGATACTGTTTTGTAACTTAATGTGTTCACACGATTAGTTTTTGTCTATTAATAATTTTTTTATCCCTCTAAAATGGGAGTGCAAATGTACAAACTATTATTTATATAACAAACAGTGTTTTAGCTATTTTTTTCACCTTGTATTTTAAACAAAATTCAATAGTAAATGAACGCTGTACCAAGGTTGTATTTGATTGTCTTTTTAATTTAAAAGTGTAACATTAGAATATTAGCGAAGTCTTTAATAGAAAACAAACCAAAATCATTCAATATTAAAGCATGAAAATTTCAACTTACTGGCTACTATTCCTTTGTGTTTTAAGCAAGAATGGGGAGGCGCGTTTTAGAAAACTATTAAAATTGTAGCACAACTTGCAAACATGACAAATAGAAGCTTATCCGAAAACTTAGAATTAGTTTTATTAGGTGGCACAATTAACATTTTATTAAGAAAATATGTAAAACGTAACGGTACTTTTGTAAATAGGGCTCTCTAGATTGCGAAATTACTTTACAAAATCATTAACCAAATTACCAACTGTGTAATGAAATTTTATTTAACTGCCGTTTTTTTTATGTGTACCGTGCTCATCACGTTTGCCCAACAAAATAAAACTACCGATACCTTTAATACTAAAAATAAAAAGGGTTTAAATATATCGAAAACTGATAAAGCACCAAAGATAGATGGAATTTTAGACGAGAGCGTTTGGCAAAATGCAGAAGAAGCCAATAATTTTACGCAGTTTAGACCAGAAATGGGGGTGACGGAAAAAGCGCATCAAAAAACAATAGTAAAAATAACATATGATGATAATGCCATTTATGTTGCTGCCTATTTACACGATAATCCAGAGGATATTCAAAAACAATTTACAAGCAGAGATAATTTTGGTGAATCCGATTTTTTCGGAATTGTTTTTAATCCAAATAATGATGCACAAAACGATACGGAGTTTTTTATTTTTAGTTCAGGGACGCAAGCAGATGCAATAGCTTCACCTAGTAATGGAGAAGATTTCGGATGGAATGCCGTATGGGATAGTGCCGTAAAAATAGTAGATGATGGTTGGATAGTTGAGGTTAAAATTCCGTATTCAACATTGCGCTTTTCAAATCAAGAAGTGCAAACTTGGGGATTGCAATTTCACCGACGTTTTAGACTAGACAATTCACAATATTCTTGGAATCCAATTGATAGAAGTAAGGGTTACGTTGGTTTGTACCATGGTGAAATGAAAGGTATTAAAAATATCAAACCACCAACGCGTTTAAGTTTTTACCCGTTTGTTTCAGGACTTGCGAGATCATTTGATGGCGCTACTGATACAGATATGAATGTAGGCTTGGATTTAAAATATGGGATTACCGAAAACTTTACACTTGACGCCACACTTATTCCTGATTTTAGTCAAGCTGCTTTTGATAATGTGAGTTTGAATTTGGGGCCTTTTGAGCAAACATTTGGTGAGCAACGTCAATTTTTTAAGGAAGGTGTTGATTTGTTTAATAAAGGAGATATCTTCTTTTCGAGAAGAATAGGAAGTAGACCAACCGGTAATCCACAGTTAGGAGATGATGAAGAATTACTTCATTTCCCCAATGAAATAAAAACATTAAATGCTTTGAAGGTTTCTGGTAGAACAAAAAAGGGATTGGGTGTTGGTTTTTTTAATGCGATTACAGAAAAAACAGAGGCCACCATTAAAAATACTGTTACCGGAGAAACACGCAGGGAAGTTATTGAGCCTTTAGCGAATTACAATATTTTAGTGTTAGATCAACAATTTAACGGCAATTCTTCCGTCAGCCTTATCAATACCAATGTAACTAGAAATGGACATTTTAGAGATGCCAACGTCACTGGGCTATTGGCCGACGTTTCAAATAAGCGAAATACTTATAATGTTAGAGGGCAATTAAAAATGAGTAATCTTAATTTGGTGGACGGACTTGAAACAGGATTCAATTCTCTTTTTATCATTAGAAAAACCCATGGAAATGTTAGGTATAGTTTCGATCATAGTTTGGCAGATAGTAAATACAATATTAATGACCTAGGCTTAAACTATAGAAACAACTATAACAACTTTGGTGCTGATGTTTCGTATCAAATTTTTGAACCTACTGAAAAACTAAATAACTTTAATGTAAGCACCTATATTAATTACAAGCGTTTGTATGATCCGGGTACTTATACAGGAACCAACCTTGGTTTTAATGTAAATGCACAAAATAAAAAATTGATGTGGTATGGTGCAAGTATTAATTTGGATCTTGGAAAACAATATGATTATTTTGAACCACGAGATTTTGAGAATAAACGTTTTTTCGTTTACAATAGCATTGTAAATGGCGATGTATGGTTTGAAACAAATTCAAATAAAAAATTCTCTTTAGAAGCGAACCTTGGAGGTTTGTCAATTTTTGATAAAGAACGTGATTTGGCTGGGTTCTGGCTGGGTATTGAGCCTACCATACGTTTTAATGATAAGTTTATTGTTAGCTATGAATATTCGTATAAAAATATTAAAGGCGGTCGTGGTTTTGTAACGAATATAGATGAAGACATTGTTTTTGGAGAACGCAATCAACTAACTATAGAAAATAGTATTTCTGGAAATTATAACTTCGATTCTTTTCACGGTCTATCTTTAACATTTCGAAATTTTTGGAGTACTGTAGCCTATGATACTAACCTATTCGTATTACAAGAAGATGGTAGTTTGAATACAAGTGATGGTTATACAACTGCTAGTATAGAAAATCCGGATATTAATTTTAATACTTGGAATATAGATTTTAGATATTCTTGGCAATTTGCTCCAGGAAGTCAGTTAACAGCACTGTATAGAAACTCGTTATTTAGTCAGACAAATGCTTCAGCAGAAGATTATTTTGGCAGTTTAGATGAATTACTAAAACAACCCATGGAACACGTATTTTCATTGCGTTTGGTTTATTTTATTGATTTTAATAATATCAATAAATTGTTTTCAAAACGATCAAAAAAGCCGCTAATGTAAGGTTCACACTTCATTTTTAAGATTTATTGAATTCTTTTTTATACAAGAAGTGGTAGCGCCAAGCGGCTATTCCTCCTATAAATGAAAATAGTGCCAACATCCAAAAGACGCGTTGATGCCCTTCAACACCTTTCCAGTTTTCTAAAAGGTAACCCAATGCTGGTCCTGCAAAGATATCGGGGGTATATCCAATTATCGAAATAAGACCAACAGCCGTTCCTGTTAATACCAAAGGAATTCTACCACTTTCCATGACCGCAAAATACAGTGACCTTGCCGCATATACACCAGTTGCTACTATCAATATGGAAGCGAAAAACAAGTAGGTGGTTGTCGCGCTAATAAAATCCATTGCAAACAGCAAAGCTCCAAAAAATGAAATCGCAAAACTTACAACCTACCAAAAAGTAGTTTGGGAGCGATCAGCTAAGATGCCAATTAACACTCCAATAATAGGTCTCACAAAAAGTAAAAAGGTACCTACTTGGGCAGATGCTACTTGGTCATAGTGCATTACATCTTGAGCGTACAGAGAAAACACATCGGTAATTTTGTAGCCTACATAGGCACATAGAATAATAATCATTAGTAACCATACAGATGGCAACCGTAATACTTCTCGAATTTGTACGCTACTAATTTTTTCTAAACTAACCTCCTTTTCTATTTTTCGGTCTAATTTCATAAAAAACCAAACCAATAGGCCAACGAGCGCTACAATACTAGCAGATACTAAAATTACTTGCTTAAAGGCAAACTTACTTTCTTCAATGGTTACATCAGAAATGTCAACTGCTATAAATAAGGAAAAAATAAGCACTCCTAAAGCGCCGAACAGTGCACCTACTAATCCACGGCCGCCATCTAAGAAACCAAATGCTTTCCCTTGAGCTTTGGTTCCTCCCCAAATGCGAGTGGCTTTGATCATTGGGGCCCAGAAAAGAAAAATAGTAGTAAACCCCCAATATCCATAAAGAATTTTTAATACGTTGTAGCTGGGAAAAGTAGCGTAAACCAATCCGCCCAAGGCAGTCATCCACAATGCAATCGCCATTAATTTTCTAGGTGCAAATCTATCTGCTAAGGGGCCGCCGAAGAGATAAGATACCAAGGCCACAATTCCATAAACTGAAAAGCAGAGTCCTAATTGAAGATTGTCAAGTTCGAACGCTTCGAGTACGGTAGGTCTAAAAACACGTGGCAATACAAACGGAAGAATAAATACAGACTCTCCGGCTAGAATAAGTAATAAAAGAAAATGCCAAGGAAGTTTTTTTTGATTCATAGTGGCGTTAATTGAAAGGGTTAAAAATTACGAGCATATGAAAGAATGACATATTTATGTGCTTTGGTTTGTTCAGTTTCTGCTGAATTAAAACGGTAGCCAAGCCAATAATCATTGTTTTTAAAGCGATGTTTAATATCAAAACCCCCATAAAAAAATCCCTTTTTTGGGGTTGCTAGAAATACCGAGTTATCTCCAAAAAGATGGCCTTCTAATAGGGCATTGTGGGCAATGATTCGATATCCAGCACGCATGGTAAAAAAAACTTCTTTTTCTAAAGATCCAATTCTATTGTAGGCCATACTTGAGTTCATGGGTTGGCGCCTTCCAAAGTGTGCCATAACCTCTGGTTGAGCGTAGAGGTCTTTTGTGCCTAACGCAAGTGTTGGTTTTACAGCGAGATATACGCTAAAATTATTTGGAGCTAGTTGCCACTCATAGATGTAAGAAGTGTAGAAGTTGGCATGTAGTTTATTGGCTAGTTCGTAGGCCCAAGTTGGTGGGCTAGGTACTTCAAGGGCATTGTGGTACCATCGATGAAAACTTCCGGCTCCAGATCCTTCTCCTACCAGCCCAAAAGTAAGAATACTTTCAAAAGCATAATTATCTTTTACATAAGACCATTCAGTATTTATTGCTAAATAACCAGCATACGGGCGATCCATTTCAACGCGATTCGAAGTGTTTAATTTAGAGGGTGTATAAATTTGTTGTAGTAAGGTGAATGTAACTTGTTCTTTCCCTGATTTAAATAGCCCATTTTTTAATAGCATACTATAGGATAAAAACAACCCGGAACTGTAATACCGATCTGAAAAGACTAAAAAATCATTATCATGTCTAAAACTAATTTGATGCTGATTACTAGCATCAATGGTTTTATTGAGATTCCCTTGCCCAAACATAAATCCCATGGTTAACATCGAAAAAGCACAGGCCATAAGCAATCGTTTCAATTTGCCAAAAGTAGTATAGTGAAAATGCATCGGGTGATGGAACAAGTATTGAACGTGTTGATAAAGCTTAAAAATAGCACTTATTTATAGATCTTATGATCGGTTGGCAATTTATTTTAGTTTGAAAGTGCCTAATGTTTTTCTATTTTTAGGATAAGAACCCCTTGATTATTTTTTTAATAAACTTGAAAAGAAGGGTGTTGGGTTGTCACTTTAGCGGCTGGGTTTTGTGCTGCTTCGTGAGTTTTTTTAATAATCCGTTAAAAATAAATCCATGAAACGGATATACCGCATACCAATACAATCTGCCTGCTAAGCCTAACGGCCTAAATGTAGCCGTTTGAGTTAAATCGTCTCCAATTATTTTAAATTCTAGCCAAGCTTCACCTGGTAATTTCATTTCTGCAAAAAGCAATAATCTACCTTCTTCCTTATTTGCATAAAGTACACGCCAGAAATCTAAGGAGTCTCCAACTGAAATGGTCGTTTGATTTGTCCGTCCTCTTCGCAATCCCACACCATTAAATAACTGGTCTAAAAACCCGCGAATTTTCCAAAGCCAATTGCCATAATACCAGCCATTTTCACCTCCGATACTCCATATTTTTTCAATAGTTGATTGACGGTTTTCAATCGGCCTTTTCCGTTGGTCTTTAAAACATCCAAAACTAGGAACATTAATGAATTCTGAAGTATTAATTGTTATTCCGCTACTCGAATATGAATCTTTCCAGCTAGAAACAATTTCATTGTTTTCTATTTTATCGAAAGCCTTAATGAGTGCTTCCTTGTATGTGATTGGTTTAATTTCTAGAATGTTATTGATTTCATGGTTTCTACAGACAACTTCTACCTTCATACTATCTACCAATGATCTAGCGAGTTTATAACTTGTTGAGGTTACGAAATACAGCCAATACGAAGAAAGTTTTGGGGTCATTACTGGAACAATCCAAATTTTCCTCTTCAAATTTCTAATTTCGGCAAAGGCAAGGAGCATCTCTTTGTAGGTAAGAATATCGTTGCATCCAATATCAAAATTTCGGTTATATGTTTGTTCTCTAAGGATACACTCCGTTAAAAATTGCAGTACATCTGACACCCCTATTGGTTCACATTTTGTTAGTAGCCATTTGGGGGTAATCATAATTGGGAGTTTTTCTACCAAATCACGCATTATTTCAAATGATGCACTCCCTGATCCTACAATTATTCCTGCGCGAAGACAAGTTAGATTATAGTCGCCTTTTTCAAGTTCTTGTTCAACCGTTTTTCTTGATTGTAGGTGCTTTGATAGATTCGATTCATTTACTATTCCACTTAAATAAATAACCTGTTTGACCGCTGTCTTGGATAGTTTATTGCAAAAGTTTATAGCAGATTTTTGCTCTAAAGATTTATAATCATCAGATGACGCCATTGAATGAACTAAATAGTATGCTACATCAATGTCATCTGGGATTTTTGATAGTGAGGAATCGTCTAACAGATCAATTTCTATTATAGAAATATGAGATGCTAAAGACTGAGGAGGATTAAACCTGGTTTTGTCTCTAACACAACACACTACATGGAACCCTTTATTTACTAATAATGGGAGGATTCGCTTTCCAATATAACCAGTTGCGCCAGTAAGAAGTACTTTCATTGAATCAAACTTAACGTTTTTACACGGTGTTAACCTTGTTTATGTCTAAAATTAATTTATTTTGAATTAAACCTTTTTTTAAAACACAAGTCAAAGAGAAAATTTAAATGGAATTATGAAGTTAATAGTAGTGCTTTCAATAATATTTACGTTTATAAGTTGTAATAAAGAAGATGGTCTAAACGAAACTCCCCCATTGTCAATATTGCCATATCAGCCAGAAGGTTTTATTACTATTCAAGATGGTTCGGGAGGTTTTTCAGCAAATTTAGAAAGTGGAGATAGGTTTGGAAGAGACAATGATAAAATTGGTGATGTCAATGGTGATGGAGTGATTGATTTTGTGGTTGGGGCACGTTCAGATGATGATGGGGCAACGGATGCTGGAGCCGTTTATGTTTTATTTATGAATGGCGATGGCACCGTACAATCAAATCAGAAAATATCAATGTTAGAAGGTGGTTTTACTGACGTGTTAAATGCAGGGAATTTTTTTGGTTATGGTGTTGCTGGAATTGGAGATTATGATGCTGATGGGATTCCTGATATAGCAGTGTCTTCACCCGTACCCCCCAATAATGCATTGTATATTATTCATTTAAATTCTGATGGTACGGTCAAGGATTTTGTTAAAAACGCAAACATTATAGCAAACGGGTTATCATCAATTGGAGATTTAAATGGCGATGGTAACGTAGAGTTAGTGGCTTGTGTTCCTGGTTCAGATGCTGGTGGTAACAACCGCGGAGCTATTGACATCCTGTTTTTAAATAACGCTTCAGAGGTGCTATATCCAGATACAGTAACCATTAGTTCTACGCAAGGAGGTTTTGATGCTGGGCTTGAAGACGGTGACCAATTTGGAGGTAGGGAAGTGGCAATGCTTGGTGATTTAGATAATGACGGCAATAAAGAATTGGCAGTTGGGGCTTTTATGTCTGATGGAGGAAAGGGCGCAATATGGATACTTTCTTTAGATAAGTCGACCTACAATGTGATGTCTAAAGTAAAAATAGCTGAGGGTCTGAATGGTTTTACTGATGAATTAGTCTCAGATATAAACCCGAATGGTACCTATGGTGCAAATTTTGGGCATTCCATGTGTGCTACTGGAGATATTGATGGTGACGGCATCCCCGATTTAATTTCTGGTGCAAATCAACAATACGAGGGCTGGGCCTATGTACTTTGTTTAAATGCAGATAAGACGGTTAAATCATTTAGTAGGATTAATAATAATGAAGGTGGTTTTGCGATGAGCTTAGAATCAGAAGGACGTTTTTCTCGTTCTATTTCTTACGGAGGAGATCTAAAAGAAGATGGGTCTATGGCTATAAATTTTGGTGGAGGAGCAGGAGGAACAGGAACCCTTTTTACATTATTTTTAAGGCCTCAATAGATTCTGTTCGGAACCGTTAAAATTTTTAATCTGGGGTGTGTTGATTATAGATTACAGGCATTTGTCCTTTCCATTTACTCCATAATTCACTATTATTAATTAAAGTTGCCATAAAGTGACCTACGTTAATCCGACTCGTTTTACCAGCGTCAAAAATGGCACTTCTTATTGGAGATGGATGTATCTCATAATCAGTTACAACTTTCTCATTGATTAAACTGTCAGGTCGTACGGCAGTCCACTCGATGAATTCATTGTTCTGACCAATCGTGGTACGTAAAAAATCGGCTGCTTTTTCATTATCCACATGTGGTGGTAAGAGTATGCGTAATATACCAATAACACATTTTTGGACGAATGAAATGGGTTCGTTTAAATCGCGATTGCGATTGCCAGTGGTGTTCATTAAAATAAATTTAACAGGCGGCGCTTGCTTATTAGCGATTACAGCGTTACAAAGTCGACGCGTAGCATCGGTTACCAGTTTTCTAGGTTGTCCGTAAATCCCTTTCCAATTCATAATGTGACCGAGACATGATACGATTGAATGACAATCATAGGTGAGTTCCCTCATTTCCGCATCATTTAATTCTAACAGACTGGCCGAAATAATTTTTATATGGTCATTTGTTTTCCAAGATTCTGGTAATTTTTCGGGAAACCTTACAACGGCTTTAACCCGCTGTTTATGGATTAGAAGTTGTTCAATTAATTGTCTTCCCGTTGCACCGCTTGCACCTACCACTAAAATTGTCATTTATTTTTCTATAAAAAAGATTAGATACTTCATTGACGAATTATTTGTTGAGATGTTACAGTTTTGTGATTTGGTAATAGCGGTTGGTTTTAATTCTATTATAAATGTGAATTAAATCACTTTTCGGATTGTTATCTCGGTTTTGTTTATTAAAAACAACTCAGAGATTAGTAGAGAGTTTCCTGTGAAATTTCGTTGAACCACCACTAATTTTCTAGCCTTATCAATACACATAAATTGGCTTCCGTCTCCATCAGAAAACTTAGTTATAGCTTCTAGAGATATTTTATTCTGATTCAAATATGGCAACTGCTCTAACAGGAGAGCCTGTTCCTCCTCTAATTTTTAAAGGAAGTCCGATAAATCGAAACCTTCCTCGTCCAATTAATAAATGAAGATTTATCATGTTTTCATAATGTGTAAAGCCCAATTCGCCACAAATATGATGTACTTCTTTATTTGATATTTTCGGAACACCGGGCGACATTGTTTCTACACCAAAGGCGGCGATTTTTTTATTTCCTAACCAGCGAGCAGCTTCGGCAGAAATTCCGGGTCCATTTTCCCAATTTATTCCGTTAAAATGCTTTCTATAATGATCGGTATAAATCAGAACGGTATCCCCTTTTTTAATCTCTAAATGCTGTTTTTCACAGGCATTTTCAATCTCAATAGGCGTTATTAATTCCTTAAGTTTTTTGTGTGAGAAGTCTAAACAAATGCCTTCGGTATAAAACATAGATAAAGGCATCGTGTCTATTGATTGACCTTCATATTGTTTCGCCATATGATTTATAGCATCTACATGAGTTCCCGTATGTTCTCCAAGTACTAATTTATGTACGGCAGGTGTTCTTTTTTTTGGATTCTTAATTCCGTCCCATTCTTCATGCGAATTATGAATTTCCATTTTCACCTGGGGAAGGTCTTTAAAGACAGGCATTCCTTCATAAATTTCTTGACTTAAGTCAATAATTTCAGTCATTTATTTTGGTTCGTTGTTATTGAATTTGTCGTAAGAATTTAATTGTTTGTGAATTTGATATCAACATCAGATTGCTATTTTTTTACTAATTTTCTAACTGCTACCCATTGTTTTAACATCTCTCTGGCATCTTGAGCTGGGTATCCTAAAACGGTTTTCCCTGCTTCCACATCACCAATAACTCCAGAGCCAGCGCCAACGGTTGCTCCAGAATGGATGGTTGTATGGTCTTTAATTGAAGCACTTCCGCCTATAATAACCCCATCTCCTAGTGTAACAGATCCTGCAAGACCACTATGGCCTGCCATAATACAAGAACGTCCCATAACACTATTATGTGCTATTTGTACGAGGTTGTCAATTTTACAACCATCACCAATAATAGTGGCGCTAAATTTTGCTCTATCAACACATGAATTGGCTCCAATTTCAACATAATGTCCAATGATCACATTTCCAATTTGTGGAATTTTAACCAGTTGTCTACCATCGTCACTTGGTCTGTAACCAAAACCATCAGCACCAATACTTACATTGGTATGGAAAATACAATGGCTACCAATAATACAGCGTTCACGTATAACGGTCCCAGACCAGACAATGGTATTATCACCGATACTGGTTTCATCAAACACACAAACATTGGGGTATAGAATGACTCCATTTCCTAATTCAACATCTTTCCCAACATAGCAATTGGGGCCAATTTTACAGCCAGTACCAATTTTTGCCGTTTCATGTACTACAGCAGTTGGGTGTATGTCGATATCAAAAACAGGCGGGGGCGGGTTAAAAAGCGCTAGTATTTTTGCCATTGCTAAATCGACATTTTTCACTTTTATAAAAGCGCGATTGTGGCCAGGGGCACTATCTGTGTTGTCATTTACTAGCGCAGCACAGGCCTTTGAATCTTCCCAGAACTTAAAATATTTAGTACTTCCAATAAATGTGATTTGATTGCTGTTTGCTTTTTGTAAATCCTCTGGACCTTCAATTTTTTGGTTGGTAGTACCTATTAATTCGCCGTTTACCAGATTGTTAATTTCGGCTATCGAGTATGATGTCATTTGGTATTTTATTGATTTGGTGTAAATTAAGGAAAAAAAGCGAAAACAAATATATTTAACTATCGCTTATTTAATTTATAGTGAAATTTCACTACAATAATTTATAGATATTATGAGTGTCAACTTTTATTTTATAAGTTGAATTAGTATCCCAGCTATTCCGATTGCTAAACATAACGGTGAAAAGAACTTTGTGTCCAGTTTTCCAAAAGCTGTTTTTTTTATCCTTTTAAAAAATCCAACATAGTGAAACTCACCAATAGCTCGCAATATAAATAGTATGGGAATTATCCAACCTCCATAGGTCAGTATCCGTTCAGGTAAGGTGTAATCAAAAAGTCCAGATTTTAAGATATAAAAAATTCCGAATGCTATCAATCCAATGCCAACAAGGGCGCTATCTATTTTTTTTGGATTTAAGACTCTTTCGCCATTTTCTTTAGTAGGTAGCGATTGGGCATATCCAAATTTCCCTCCGATGACCCAATTGAGATGAATAACTCCAAGTGCAATTAGGATTGAGCTTAAAAGAATTGATAAAATCATTGGTTAGTCGTTTTTTTATTTATGCTCAAAAGAAGAGTTCATGCAAGTATCTTCCTGGTGTAAATGTAAATCCACCTGCAATTAGTATTGCTCCGAAGTAAAGCAAAATCATTTTTCTTTTATGCGCTTTTATATTTCCTTTTTGTATTAGTAATAATACGGTTCCAATTACGAAACAAGGAACGACTGTTGCTAAATGCCAATACATTAAATTCGTATAGTCCACTTTGGTTTGTGTTTAAGTTGGTTCGTAAACGAAGGTAACTGAAAAACTTTACAAAGTCACTAGATTACTACGCCGTATATTGGGTTTTTAAGGAATCGATAGTATTATAAACTGCTTGTTTCAATGCTATATCGATAACTTCATTACTTACAAATTTCTGATTTATTTCAATCTCAACACCTAAATAATTGGTTGGAAATAGTTTTCTTAAGAAGGTGGTAAAACCGTCTGCTTTTCCTAGATATGGATAATTGGAACGCACATTTAGATTTGGATTTTGTTTTAAAAGCGCAGCCTTAAAATTTTTACAAAACTGTTGTTCAGGGTTTTTGGTGGAATCGTATAATAACCCTATGTCACAGTTCCGTTTTTTTTCATTTAGTTGTGGAGTAAAACTATGAATGGAAAGATGAAACACTTGCTGCTTGGCTGCTATATAGGCTGCTATTTTATGTTCAACCGCTGATCTGTAAGGGATATAATACTGTTTTAGGATTTCAGCTTTTTCATCTTTAGATATGCCTTTAGTGAATTCAGAAAAAAGCTGCTTGTGAAATAAAGAGCGATTCAATTCTACCAGCAATCGAGAGGTTGTGCTATAAAACGATGCATCAGAAAGTGGTGCTAAATAGTTAAATAAATTTATGGCACCCAAGTCATAACCACGATGCGTTTTAAGGGCATCCTTTTCAATAAAGTACTTCTTGTATTCTGCAGGGATGTCATTGCCACCATGCTCGCAGGTTACTAGCAGTTTCATGGCTTAAACAAGGTATTGTTCTGCAAACAGTCTTGCAATTGTCGATATACATCGACGATATTTTTTTCTGAAGAATCCATTTGTAGTGCTTTTAATAATCGTGTAGATAAAGTGCCTTCCGCTAAAATTAATTCAATTGCCTCGTAATGTGATTTGTGGAGTTTTGGTTTTACTTTTTGATACAAATGTTTCCATACCTCACTTACTGTTATGGGGTCTTCTAATGCGTATAATTTCAGGTAATCAATATTATCAATTTTAGCATTTTCACCATATCTAATAGTGTCATTTAAAATTAAAAATAGATCTTGTTCTTTCCAGCTTTTTTGAGTATCAAGTGTGCAAAATTCTTTAGCTACAAGTGCTTTTAAAACTTCAATAATCAAAGCACAGATAGCCAGATCTGCTTGTGGACATTCTTGAATGTCGATTAAACGGATTTCAATGGCATTGCGATCAAAACGAGCAATGGCACCACGTGAATTTAAAAAATGCTGGTCTAAAATTTTATTTTTATCATACGGTCTTATGGCGTGCTTTATCGGATCGAAAATGGTGGCATGGTACGCTGATTTTGAAAATACACGTTCAGGAATCACCAAACCTGTTAACTCTGGAATTTCTTTTTGGTTGGTTTTGTAAAATTCTAAACGCGTGTCTTTAAAATCCGTAACATGACCTTCTAAAATTGGTGAACTTGCACAAATTCCAGGCAAAATGGGCAATAGTATTCTTATTGCGGCATGCAGTTTCTCGAATTCACTATCGTCATAAAAAGGTAAATTTATATGCGTGCTTTGAACATTGCTCCAACCATGGCCCTTACAATTAAAAATGGTGTTGTAAAGTGTATACACTTCGCTATAACCGTGTTTCCAGAGTTGTGTGTCAGTGGTTGGATTCATTAAAGGATGCGAAGCAGTACCTAATAGTTGTGTGTTTAAAGGCAGTAAGAGTTTGTTTATTTCTAAGATATTGGCATGGAATTGTTCAGCTAAATCATCGGTGCTTTTTGCAGGTCCATTGGTTTTTAGCTCTACCACATGTGCCACAAGTTCATTACTCCATGCAATAGTTCCATTGTCGACATCGGCAGTTAACGCTCCCGCTTTTTTAGTTAGTAATTCGTCAACGATTGGAGCCACTTTAAAGGTGTCATTATTCACAAGCATATATTCGAGCTCAATACCATAAACTTCGAATAAGTGATATTTTTTAGACATTTTAATTGAGTCGTGTTTTTAATGCTGAAAGTATCTCTGTGTAAACCAAATCTCCATAATGAGCATCTTCTACTCCAAAATCGATATTGGGATTGTCATTAATTTCAATAACCATTAATTTATCTTCTACCACTTTAATATCGATTCCGTATAAGCCCAACCCCATTAATTTAGCAGATTTTAGTGCCATATCAATCACATTTTTTGGAACTTCTTCAATGGGCAAACAATCGGCATCTCCATCTTGGTCGTTTTTGTCGGTAGCTTTCCAGTTATATATTTGCCAATGGCCTTTGGCCATGTAATACTTGCAGGCAAAAAACGGTTTATTATCAATGATACCAATACGCCAATCGTAATCTGAAGGACAAAATTCTTGTGCGATTATAAGATCCGATTCTTTTAACATTTCTGTAACCAAAACATCGTATTCTTCAAGGCTTTTTGCCTTTTTCACACCAAAAGAAAACGTAGAGTCTGGCGCCTTTAAAACACAGGGTAATCCTACGGCTTCGATTACCGTATTTCGATTGTCAGCATGAACAATAACTGTTTTTGGAGTGCTAATGTTGGCGTTTTTCAAGGCTTCTGCCATGTACACTTTATTACAGCACTTTAAAATAGCGTCAGGATAATCAATGATTGCGATGCCTTCTTGCTGTGCCTTTCTGGCAAAGGTGTACGCCTCGTTATTAACTTCGGTACTTTGTCTTAAAAAAAGGGCATCAAAAGACGAAAGTCTAATTAAATCTTTAGGTTCAATAATTTCAGCATAGATGTTCATTTTCTCAGCAATTTCAACAAACTTTTTTAACGCCTTTAGATTACTCGGAGGAGCGGGGTCGTTTGGGTTGACTAAAATGGCTAAATCAAAATCGTAGTTAAACACTTTTGCCGTGTCATATCGCTTTTTAGCAAAATATTGATTCGCAAACTCTTGCACACTTGATATATGCTCAGATGGAATTTCAGCTTCTGAAATTGCCTTTATACTCTGAACGTTCCATTTTGTAGTGTGGTTGAAATTAACACGTAAAAAAGGAACTTGAAAGTGCCTGTAAAACAATGCACTTAAGTTTTTGTATTTCTGTGCCACGTTTTGCCCGAAATAAATACTCAAGGTGAAGTCTTGCGACTTAATGTTTTTTAAGCTTTGTTGAATCACATCATCAAACTCATCTGACACAATTCTAACGAGTTTTAACGCTTTTAGGTCTACAATATTTTTTGTGGTCGGAATTGGTAAATGTCCTCTGGCTTCTGCTAAAAGTGAAACATAATAGCCTTTAGATTGGTATGAATAATCTTTGCACAAATTAAAAATTCGTGCGTTTTTTAAAAGGGAATATGTTGGATTTGTAAGGTAATCTTGTGAGGAGATTACGGTAATGTTATCCGTTGAAAAATTCCAACTTTCGGGTTGATTTACAACAATGTATTTGTTCATTTAGAGCGCGATACGCTATTAAAATTTTAAACAAAATTATAGTATTTTTTGATTGGTTTTACAAAGGGTATTAAATAATTATTTTGACGATTTAGCAGTTTCTCTTCGTGTGTTTGTGAAAAATTCGTTGTACTGTTTGAAGAGCTAATTTAGAAGGTTTTGTTGCAATTTTTTAGACTTCGGATTTAAATTTTCCGAAATGCCATAATATTCCACTAGGATCGTGAAGGAAAAATTCATTTCCCCAATCGTTATATACTATTTTGGACAATCGTACATTCTCATACTTTTCAGTTAATTTTAGACCCTGTATATATTTCAACGTACTTTCTAAACTATCCACTTCGAAAAAAATCATTGAATTATTAATCCAATCTTTTACATACGCATCTTGTAAGTAAAACCCAAATTTCCCACTATAGAAGTAAGATATTTTTTCAGATGTAACGATTTCTTCAAAGCCCAAATCCAAATAAAAATTCCGAGAAAGAGTATAGTTTTTGGAGCCAATAAAAGTCCTGATTGATTTTCCTAATATTTTCATTTTGAGCGTTTCTGTCAACTTACTTAGAGTGGTCTGTGTTTAGTTAACACTTTGGGCAACTAAGATACTAAAAAAGTACTTCGTTTAGGGAATTTGATTGAATTTTCGAGATATATGTCGCCTATTATCAGGTAATTAATTATGGTTGGTCGTAGCTTTTGGTACTTTAATCAACGGCAAGATTGCCTGAGTTAATCAACATCATTGTCTTGAATTTTTAAACCGTCATTTTTAAATAACTCGTAAGCCGATTGATAATAAGATATGGCTTCTTTTAAAAATAGGCTATCTGTTTTAATCGCAGTGAGTTCGTCTTTTTGTCGGTCCCATTTATAAAAAGAATGTTGTTTTTGCAATTCCAAAATCAATAATTTATCCTTTTTTAAAAGTCCAATTTTCCGATGATTTCCAATAAGAGCGCGCTCATCTTTAGGTGTCATTTTAGTAATGTCTTTGCCAAAAACATTCGAGGTGTAACTCCAATTCAAATAGCCAAAAAGGGTAGGAAATATATCAATTTGCGAGGCTAATTTAGTTACTTTTTCCGGAGCTTGATTCTTTAAATTAAAAATATAAGCGGGTATATGGTGGTTGGCTATATTCAACTCTGTTCTTCCTGCACTCGAAGCACAATGATCAGCCATAATGATAAAAACAGTATTACTAAACCATGGTTTGGTTTTGGCGGTTTCAAAAAATTGCCACAGTGATTTATCAGTATATTTTACAGCGCCTTCTCTAGTTCCTTTAAAAGCTGGATCGACAACACCTTCCGGATAGGTATAGGGTTTGTGGTTTGAGCTGTTCATTACAAAATTAAAAAAAGGTTGCCCGCTTTTATACTGTTCATCAACGGTGCTAAGTAATTTGTTATAGACATCACCATCGCAAGCCGCCCAGGCATTTTCAAAAGTCACTTCGTTATCTTCAATGCGTGTTCTTTCTGTGGGTAGTTGTTCATCAAAGCGATGGTTTTTTATTCTGTCAATAATGTCAAATCCGTTATGGCTAAAAAAGTTAGTCATATTGTCAAAATAACCATCACCACCATAAATAAATGTTCTAGAATAGCCCTTTTCTTTAAACACTTGACCTATAGTAAATAAATTGTCATTGTTTTCTCGTTTAACAATACTTCTACCAGGCGTTGGCGGAATTGCCAAGCTAATTGCTTCCATACCGCGTATGGTACGTGTCCCTGTAGCGTATAAATTGGTAAAGAAAATAGAAGCATTGGCTAATGAATCTATGGTAGGGGTCCAGTTGCGATCATTACCAAAATAATTCATGAACTTCGCACTAAGGCTTTCCAGACCAATAAAAATAACATTTGGTTTTTGTTCTACACCACTGTTTTTAACATAGCGCCTAATACTCTTACTGTTGGTGGTTAAACTGTCGTTGGAAGCTTTTACCAAGTTTCTAATTGTTGGATATAATTCAGTATCCGCAATCGTTTCGTAAAAATCTGTATAGTTTAATTCATTGCTTTGACGGGCGGCAAAAAAAGAGTACAATCCAGACTTTGCCAATTCACTTTCATTGATATTCGTAAAAACCTCGGCATGGGTGTTTTTTACTTTGAAATGGAAGATGGCTAAAACAGCAAAGCAAATACTAGCTAAAATTAGTTTTGACTTAAACGAATCGGTACTCTCAAAAGTGTCTTTAAAAGCATGGGTCTTTTTCGCAATTTTAAGGCTTATAAACGTAAAAATAATAAGGACAATAATCAATATTGGTAGCGGAAAAGATTGATGTATATTTTGAACTACTTCATAGGTATATAGCAAATAGTCTACCGCAATAAAATTAAAGCGTCTTTGATACTCTAGCCAAAAAGGTATTTCGGCTAAAAAACAAAAAATAAGAAAAAACAAAAAGAGTGTATAACTTACTTTTGTAATAATCTTATCAAATTTACTTCCGTGAAATTGAGTAGGTACCAGCAGTAAATAGAGTACATATAATGACACTACATATAGAAGGCTTCCTATGTCAAATAAGAACCCAATTCCTAGTATTTTTAGAAGGTTAACGAATGAAAAATCGATATGCGCAATTGACAATGCATACAGAACCAGTCTAACGACAAAAGCAAAAAGTAAATAGGTGGCGCTAAAATTTTTTAATAGCGCAAAGCGCTTAGGTAACATAATATTCATGGATAAATTTTAATTTAATGCGCTTCCAGCCAGTTTTCGCCAACACCTATTTCAACGTCCAAAGGAACCGCTAAGGTATAGGCATTTTCCATTTCTTGTTTAATAATTGGTTTAATAATTTCTAATTCATCTCTATGAGCATCAAATACCAATTCATCATGAACTTGCAATAACATCTTAGACTTGAATTGCTCTTTTTCAAAGCGTTTGTGGATATTAATCATGGCCAGTTTAATAATATCAGCTGCACTTCCTTGAATAGGAGCATTGACAGCATTTCGCTCTGCAGCTCCTCTAACAACTGCATTTCTAGAATTGATATCATTTAAATACCTACGACGCCCTAATACCGTTTCTACATACCCATTTTCACGTGCAAAATCAATCAACTCAGACATGTAATTACGCAGCTTAGGATAGGTTTTATAATAGGTATCTATCAGCTCCTTTGATTCACTACGAGACAGTGAAGTTTGATTGCTCAATCCGAAGGCTGAAACACCATAAATAATTCCAAAATTGACTGTTTTTGCATTGCTTCGTTGTTCGCGTGTTACCTCATTGATTGCTACATTAAAAACTTTTGCAGCGGTAGAAGCGTGAATGTCTTCGTTGTTTTGAAATGCTTTGATCATGTTCTCTTCTTGACTCAACGCTGCAATAATTCGCAATTCTATTTGAGAATAATCTGCAGCCAATAACAGATAATCTTTGTTTCTTGGCACAAAAGCTTTACGCACTTCTCTACCGCGCTCGGTGCGGATAGGAATATTTTGTAAATTCGGATTGTTTGAGCTTAAGCGTCCTGTTGCGGCAACGGCTTGTGCATACACTGTGTGAATACGGTCTGTTTTCGGATTTACCTCATTTGGTAAGGCATCTACATAGGTGCTCAATAATTTTTTATACTGACGAAATTCTAAAATATCGCGTATAATTTGATGGTCTTTTGCCAAATAAGACAATACATCTTCTGCCGTTGAATACTGACCGGTTTTTGTCTTCTTAGGTTTGTCAATTAACTTTAATTTGTCAAATAAAATAGGTCCCAATTGCTTTGGAGACGCCAAATTAAACTCTTCACCTGCCTGCTCAAAAATTCCTTTTTCGAGTCTGATAATGTCTTCCGATAAAACAACTGAAAATTCTTTTAAGAAATCAACATTTATATTAATTCCTTCTATTTCCATAGCAGTCAATACATTTACCAAAGGCAATTCTACGTCTTTAAATAGTTTTGTTAAGTTGCTACTTTCTAATTCTTTTTCAAAATGTTCTTTTAATTGTAAGGTCACATCGGCATCTTCAACAGCATATTCAGACTGTTTTTCAGTTTCAACAGCACGCATGGATAACTGGTTTTTGCCTTTTTTACCAATCAGGTCAGTAATAGAAACTGGTTGGTAATTTAAATAGGTTTCGGCAAGGATATCCATATTATGACGCATATCAGCATTGATCAAGTAATGCGCAATCATGGTGTCAAAAATGGGGCCTTTTACGGGCATGTTATAATTAGAAAGTACCTTGATGTCATACTTTAAATTATGTCCAATTTTTTCGATGGATTCATTTTCAAAGAAAGGTCTAAATTCTTCTAATATTTCTTGTGTTTCTTTCTGGTCTTCCGGAAAAATAATATAATATCCAGTTCCTTTTTCCCAGGAAAAGGCAATGCCAATCAACTCAACTTCCAACGCTTTTAAACCTGTAGTCTCTGTGTCAAAACAAACCGATTTTTGTTGCAACAATTTCTGAAGAAACAACTTTCTTGAAAGTGGCGTTTCTACAGATTGATAAAAATGTTTTGTGATCGCAATTGTTTGATATCCGCCAACAGCTAATTCTTCACTAACATTTCCGGTACCAGGAGTAGCAAATAAATCAAATTGACCACCAATTGGAGGACTGCTTTTTTTCTTTTTGTCGGAAGTGGTTTCTACACTTTCAACAATGGTATTTGTGGGCTCGGTAGGAGCAAATGTTTTGATAAAATTATCTGTTAAACGACGAAATTCTAACTCGTTAAAAATATGTGTTACTTTTTCAATATCTGGATCTGATAATTCAAAGTCGGTCGCATTAAAAGTTACCGGTACATCCAACATGATTTTTGCCAATTCTTTAGATAGGAGCCCTAATTCTTTAGCAGCTTCTACTTTTTCTTTCATTTTGCCTTTGAGCTCATGAGTGTTGGCTAATAGGCCTTCCATACTTCCATAGGCGGCAATAAACTTTTTGGCTGTTTTTTCGCCAACACCAGGTAGGCCGGGGATATTGTCGGCAGAATCACCCATCATACCCAAAAAATCGATTACCTGCTCCGGGCGATCTACTTCAAATTTCTTCTGTACTTCTGGGATTCCCCAAGTTTCATAACCACCTCCAAAAACAGGCTTGTACATAAAAATATTTTCAGAAACCAATTGGGCAAAATCTTTATCTGGCGTCACCATAAAAGTTTGATACCCTTCTTTTTCGGCTTGCTTAGAAAGGGTTCCTATAACGTCATCAGCTTCATAACCTTCCTTAACCATAATAGGAATGTGCATGGCTTTTAAGATATCGTAAATATAGGGTACCGCTATTTTGATAGCTTCAGGAGTTTCATCTCTATTGGCTTTATACTCCTCATACATTTCAACGCGATCAGCACTACCGCCTTTGTCAAAACAAACAGCTAAATGATCTGGACGTTCTCGTTTTATTACATCCAATAAAGAATTCATAAAACCCATAATGGCAGAGGTGTCTACACCCTTTGAATTGATTCTTGGATTTTTTATAAAGGCGTAATACCCGCGAAAAATGAGCGCATAGGCATCAACTAAAAAAAGACGTTTTTGATTTGACATATTTATAAATCTACTTTAGAGCATCTTATTTACGGCTTTTCCGTAAAGCGAAGAGGGGTTTACCTCGTATTTATTCGCCTTTACAATATTACCGGAAATATAACATTATGTATCATACTATGAATACCCCCATACTTTTGAAAATGAAACCGTATATCGTACAAAAACTTGTGTTTTTAATACTTTTTTGTTTGATCCACTCAGCGAGCAGCTATTCTCAAATTATTAATGAAGGGGTATTTCATATTGAAAATGCAACTACGGTTTATTTCGGACGTGAATATACGAATAACGGAAATTATAATAACAACGGCGAGCTATTTTTAAATAGTAATTTTATAAATAACGGGATAACAACAGCTGCTTCCGGTACCACCTTTTTTACAAGTAATACCAACGCAGTTCAAAGCATTTCTGGAACAACAAATACGATTAATTTTTACAATTTAACCATTAATAATAGTTTGTCAGGAGTGTCAGTAGCTACTGATTTTGGTGTAATTGTAGAAAATACAGTTGATTTAGTCGCTGGCGATTTTAGATTAGTAGGTGACGCACAACTCGTACAAACCCATACCGGTACCAATGCAAATAGTGCTACTTCAGGAAGTTTATTAAAAGATCAACAAGGAACCAAAGCTGTCTATGCCTATAATTATTGGTCCTCTCCGGTACATAACGGAGGGTCGTTTACAGTTTTAGGTAGTCTTTTTGATGGAACAGATGCTAGCATAAATGCTTTTACTCCTCAACAAGTATTATTTAATACGGGTGCACCGTACAATGGGGTGCCTTCAGTTCTTGATGGAAGCAATAATGTAACAACACCCTTAACAATAAGTACACGTTGGTTGTATACCTATTTAAGAGATGGAAGTACTGCTGCTAATTGGACTAAAATAGACGAAAATACAGCCCTAAACCCGGGAGAAGGATATACAATGAAAGGAACCAACACTTCAGACACGAACCAAAATTACGTGTTTAAAGGGGTGCCAAATGATGGCGATTATGAAATTTCCATTACAAATACTGAAAATATTTTAATTGGGAATCCATACCCTTCAGCATTGGATGCAGAAGCATTCATTAAAGACAATATAAGTGTAATAGCAGGAGGTAATAGTCTCTTTAGTAATATTGATGGAACGCTTTATTTTTGGGTAGACGGAGGTTCAACATCACACAACAATTCAGATTACTATGGAGGATATGCTACACGGAATTTAACAGCAGGAGCGCCACCATCATTGGCTACAAGTACGGTAGCCGGACTGGGGTCGGCGGCAGTTGCAACCCCTCCAGAACGCTATATTGCGGTAGGACAAGGCTTTTTTGTTGAAGGAGGTAGTGCATTTGGTACTACCGTGAGTTTTAATAATGCGCAACGGGCATTTAAAACGGAAAGTTCTGGAGAATCGATACATTATAAAACAACAGCTTTAGAAGAATCCGAAAAAAGTTTGATACGAATTGGCTATGAAGATCCAGAAGGATTTCACAGGCAACTGGTATTGGGATTTATTCCGAACTCTGTGGCAACGATCAATTACAATCAGGCTTATGATGCCATGATGTTTGATGTTAGAGACGATGAGCTTTTTTTTATCATTGATGATGAAGTAGATAAGCAATATGTAATACAAGGAGTTGGAAGCTTTGATGAATCGCAGGTTTTTCCATTAGGACTAACCATGACCGAAGAAGGCGAACATAGCATTATGCTAGATAGCGTAGAAAACTTTGATGGAACCATTTACTTAAAGGATACTTTTTTAAATACAACACATAATTTAACCGCAGCTAGTTATAAAGTTCAGGTATCACTGGGCACTTATTTAGACCGCTATCAATTGGTGTTTATTCCAGGGACTACATTAGGTGTTGACGATATTGATACCAACCAAATGCACGTTTTTTACAATAACAACAATTCAATTGTTGTAAACAATAAAACAGGGTTGAGAATTGATGAAATTACCGTTTATACGGTGTTAGGTCAAAAAGTACTTCAGGTAGATCAAAAATTATTATCACAACAAAAAATAACGATTCCTTTTGATAAAAAAGAAGGCGTTTATTTGATTAAGGTGCATTCAGAATACGGTGATGAATCGTATAAAATTTTAAAAAATAATTAAGCATGAAAAAGAACGGAAAATATATATTGAGTCTGGTTTTTTTAGTAGTAAGCCAATTGGTTTTGGCGCAAGTTGGAATTGGTACTACCACGCCAGACCCATCTTCTATTTTAGATATGACATCTACAACACAAGGGGTCTTAACACCTAGAATGACGAGTGTTCAGCGAAACGCCATTGCAAGTCCTGTTGATGGCTTGTTGGTTTTTGATACTACTCTGGATGCTTTTTATTATTTCTCTGGAAGTAGCTGGGTGAAGCTCGAAGGCTCCGTAAAAAGAGACAATTATAAATTGGTAAAAAGTGTGGCAGATTTAGCAGATGAACTTGCAGCAGGTGGTGGATCAAGCTATCAATTACAAACAAATTTTTTATATGAAATTAACGGCACCATCTCAATAAATTTTCCAATAGATTTGAATGGGGCATATATTGAAGGTGTAGATGTAAACGAAGATAGGTTGCTAAATGCATCTGGTTCAGCCTTATTTTCAGGATCCAAAGGAGGGAGTCTTCGAAACTTAACAATTTTAGGTAATGGCAGTCCTGTTTTTAATATCACAGGGTCGACATTGGCAGAAAATGTAGCTGCCAGTACAGTGATTTTTGTTGGAGCAAGCTCCATTGGTACCTTGAGTAATTTAGGCTTAGTCTACTTCAATGTATCTCAGTTTGTGAGTAATTTAGAAGGATTATCAGCTTCGAATATTACAACCTTATTTATGCCCAATGTGTTTTGGACTGAATCAAATACAGGAACATTTTTGACGCTTTCTGGATCTTTTGATAATCTACAATTAGCTAACGGTCGTGTAGTCGCCGATTCTGGTGAAGCTGGATTGGATGTAAGTGCAAATCCAACTATTGGTGTTTCAGCTTCCTTAGTTGGAATTAATTTTACAGGAGACGGAGAACGAGTAAAAGGGTATACTGCGGGTGGTTATACGGGTTATAATTTTACCAAAAATTGGGATGTTAATTCTCCTGGAATAACCGAAGAAACAGATAATACGGCTATAGGGAACTTTAATTTAAGCGCAGCAATTGGTTCAGGAGTTGCTACTAGTTTTAGCGGTACAGGAACTTCAAGTCGTGTAAAATTATCTGGAATTACAACTTCTAATAATTTATTTAGATTTACCGCTTCTGGAAATAACAGAATTGTCTATGATGGAATTAAGACGAGAAATTTTCAAATTACAACAACCATCTCATTTCAAGGAGATAATAACAATTCGATATTTATTTTTTACATAGCAAAAGGTACTAGTGGGAGCTCAACCGCTTCAGTAATTGAAAATACACGCGTATATCGAGAAGTAGGAGAGAACAACGATGTTGGTCCTGCTGCCATAGTAGGGGCACTTGAATTAGCTCCAGGAGACTTTGTGGAGGTATGGGCTGAACGTTTTAGTGGCGGTGGTGACTTATTAACGGTATCCCTAAACTTAGTTGCGAAGTAGTAAAAAATCAAACATATTTATTTTAATTATAGTTAATTCAATAGCAATTTGTAATTTTCGGGTCTAAATAGTACCTATGAATACATTTTCTATTGCCATTCACGGAGGCGCAGGAACCTTAGTACAAGGGATGATGACACCTCAATTAGAAGTTCAATATAAAAAAACTTTACAAGCCGCTTTAGATACGGGTTATGCCATATTGGAAAATGGGGGTACGGCTATTGATGCTGTTGAAAAAGCAGTGGTAATTTTAGAAGATTCTCCGCTTTTTAATGCAGGGAAAGGCAGCGTATTTACGGCGGCCGAAACACATGAAATGGATGCTAGTATAATGGATGGTAAAAGCTTAAATGCAGGTGCCGTAAGTTTGATAACGGGCATTAAAAACCCGATCCAACTTGCTAGAGATGTCATGCAAAAAAATGAACATGTATTTTTGGCTGGAGAAGGAGCTATGCGTTTTGCAAACGAACTGAATTACACCTTAGAAGATACCAACTATTTTTATGACGAATTACGACATAAACAATGGTTAGAAATTAAAGATACTGATAGTTTTCAGTTAGATCATTCAGTAAAAAAAGACAGTAAATTCGGAACCGTTGGGGCGGTAGCTTGTGATCAACAAGGCAATGTAGCTGCAGCAACATCAACAGGAGGGATGACCAATAAAAAATGGGGACGCGTAGGTGATTCACCCATGATAGGAGCAGGAAATTATGCCAATAATAAAACCTGTGCTGTGAGTTGCACCGGTAGTGGTGAATTTTTTATTCGCGGTGTTGTGGCCTACGATGTAGCTTGCTTAATTGAGCATAAAGGGCTTTCTGTAAAAGAAGCATCCAATGAGGTTATTCACAAGCGTATTTTAGAAATAGGTGGTGACGGAGGTTTAATTGCCGTAGATAGTCATGGAGCTATTGCCATGCCATTTAATACCGAAGGGATGTACCGAGCTTGTAAATCTTCAAGTGGAGCAGAAGAAGTTTCTATTTACAAATAGAATGGTCTTTCGAATTGATAAGACTACGGCGCGACTGCGATATAATTTCACTCGAACAAACCTAATTATTCTTAAAGCTAAATAAAATCAGCTTTTAATGGAAGCACCTTTACTTTATTCTTTTTCATATTGAATCGATCTCCATTTGCCAACACATGTGTTTTTAAATTGGTCAATGACATGGGTGTCCCTTCATATAGAATTTTCTCATTGTTGTGTTTCAGCTTTCTCGGATCAAAAACAATTACCATTCCAGATCCAATCACTTCAAATTCTATACCTCCTTTGATAATCAATCCGGTATCTTCTGCCAATCCAATTCCTAAAAGTTTAGGATATTTAGCTACAGCTTCCGCCAAGCGCCCAAAGCGCCCTCTAGCAATAAAATGGGTATCTATTGTTAGTTTAGGGATCAGTCCCAAACCTTTGTACATTTGTACAGCACCCTTTACAAATGATTCTGTAGCACTACCACCAGCGATCATTTCTTGTGCCATCGCCATGGCACCGGCACTAGTGCCTGCAATAACAAAGCCTTTTTCTTTTTTATAACGGTTCAATAAAATCTTATGAATAGAAGTTCCGGCAATCCGATCCGTAATTTTAGATTGGTCACCTCCAGAAAACATAATACAGTTAGCCGCATTCACTAAAGCAATTGCCGCTGGTTTTTCTGAATCTTCTTTGCTTCGAATATCTAAAACAGTTACGTTCTTACAGCCCAACGTATTAAAAGCCGCCAGATAATTTTCACCTACTTCCACAGGAATACTAGATGCGGTTGGAATGACTACTATAGCTGCATTCACACCTCCAGCTTCACTTACTACATGCGATAAAATACCCTCTTCTATATAGTCTAACCTATTAAAATCATCCTCTTTATTCCCTTTATCTTCATTACCTCCAATAGGTATTAAGGTTCCTTTAACTTTTATTCTCTTCATTCTCTGCTGTTAACGTTCGATTCTTAAAAATCAGATTGCAAAAATAAACTTATTTAACGAAAAAATTCTATATTTATGTTTATTCATTTTCCAAAACTAAAATCACCATAATTATGAAGATAAGAGAAATCAATGCCATGAGAGGGCCAAATTATTGGTCTGTGAGACGTCATAAATTAATAGTGATGGTTTTAGATTTAGAGGAGATGGAACAAAAACCTTCCAATAAAGTAGCAGGTTTTTATGAGCGCTTGAAAGCGCTGTTTCCAGGGATGTATGAACACCGCTGTTCTGTTGGTGAACCGGGCGGATTTTTTCAACGTGTTGAAGAAGGTACGTGGATGGGTCATATCATTGAGCATATCGCGCTTGAAATACAAACCCTTGCAGGTATGGATGTAGGTTTTGGTAGAACACGTGGATATGGTGAAGAAGGTGTCTATAATGTGGTTTTTGCCTATATGGAAGAGTCTGTAGGGCGGTATGCGGCAGATGCTTCTGTACGTGTTTGTGAGGCACTTATTAGTGGTGAAGCTTATGATTTATCTGATGATATTCAGCAGATGCGAGAATTGAGAGAATCTGAAAGACTAGGGCCAAGTACTGGTTCTATCGTTGAAGAAGCGGAGTCAAGAGGAATCCCTTGGATTCGCTTAAATAAATATTCATTGTGCCAATTGGGTTATGGCGCCAACCAAAAACGCATTCAAGCCACAGTAACTAGTGAAACCAGTAGTATTGGTGTGGAATTAGCCTGTGATAAGGAAGATACAAAATACCTGCTAGAACAGGCCGAAGTTGAGGTGCCAAGAGGTGATATTATTCGTCGTGAACGCAGTTTAGAAGATGCCTGTAGGTATGTGGGATATCCATTGGTTATTAAACCTGTTGATGGCAATCATGGAAGGGGAATTACCGTAGATATTCAAAACTATGACGATGCATTGGTGGCCTTTAGAAATGCCAAAGAGAGCTCGCGTAGTGGTGCCATTATAGTAGAAAAGTTTGTAAAAGGCCAAGACTATAGATTGTTGGTAATCAATAACAAATTGGTGGCTGCAGCGATACGAACACCTGCGCATGTGATTGGTGATGGTACATCTACTGTTCAAGAACTAATTGATAAAGTGAATAGTGATCCACGGAGAGGTTATGGACATGAAAATGTGCTAACGCAAATAACGATAAACGAATTAACAGAAACCATTATAAAAGATGCGGGTTATACCTTAGCATCAGTGATTGCTGAAGGTGAACGATTGATTTTAAAAGATACAGCCAACTTAAGTACTGGCGGAACAGCAGAAGATGTTACCGACATTGTGCATCCTGCGAATGTGAGTATGGCTGAAAGGATCTCTAAAATAATAGATTTAGACATTTGTGGCATTGACATTATGACTACCGATATAACACAGCCTTTATCAGATACAGGAGGCGCCGTGTTGGAAGTAAATGCAGGGCCAGGATTTAGAATGCACTTAGCGCCAACTTCTGGATTGCCACGAAATGTTGCGGCTCCAGTAATTGATAAATTGTTTCCCATAAAAGGAGACACCGGCCGTATTCCTATCATCGCTACTTCTGGTACGAATGGAAAAACAACCACCACTCGTTTGATAGCTCATATTGCCAAAATGAATGGCTATCGCGTTGGTTATACTACCAGTGACGGCGTGTATATTCAAAATAGGTTGTTGATGAAAGGAGATTGTACAGGTCCTGCAAGTGCAGAATTTGTATTGAAAGATCCAACCGTAAATTTTGCCGTTTTAGAATGTGCAAGAGGCGGTTTGTTACGCGCAGGATTGGGTTTTAAAAAATGTGATGTAGCGGTGGTTACAAATGTTGCCGAAGATCATTTGGGGTTAAAAGGCATTCATACCATTGAACAATTGGCGAAGGTAAAAGGGGTTGTGCCAGAAACTGTATTACCCGACGGTTATGCCATATTAAATGCTGATGATGATTTAGTGTACGACATGCGACGTACGGTAGAATGTAATGTAGCACTCTTTTCTATGGATGAAAATAACCCTAGAATAAAGGCATTACAACGCCTAAATGGTATTAGCGCTATTTATGAAAATGGCTATGTAACCATTTGCAGAGGTGAATGGAAAATGCGCGTTATGAAAGCAGAAAACATTCCCTTAACTTATGGTGGAAAAGCGAAGTTTATGATACAAAATGTACTTGGCGCTGTACTTGCTGCTCATGTACAGGGTATTAGTATTGAAGATATAAAAGCGGCCTTAGAAACGTTTATTCCTTCTCCTTCACAAACACCTGGGCGTTTGAATTTATTTGAGTTTAAAGACTTTACCATTCTGTTAGATTATGCGCACAATCCTGCAGGGATGCGTGCACTTCAAAAGTTTACAGATGAATTAGAAGCAACGGTTAAAGTAGGGATTATAGCAGGAATTGGAGATAGACGTGAAGCAGATAATAATGAAATGGGAAGTATCGCCGCAGAAATGTTCGATGAGATTATTATCCGCCAAGACAAGCGCTTACGCGGAAAAACAGAAGAGCAGCTCATTAAAATGCTGAATGATGGTATTAAAAGGAAAGATCCAAATAAGAAAACAACCATTATTCCGTCAGAAAAAGAGGCCATAAAATATGCTGTTAAAAATGCGGTAAAAGGCTCCCTTATTATTTTGTGTAGTGATGTGATTCCTGATGCGCTTGATCTAGTGAAAGAATTCAAAGAAAAAGAAGCCAATGGAGAATTGAATTACGCCGATTAAATGCGTATCCGTTTTAACGGAAACTAATTTTCTTTTATAATGAAATCTGATTGAATTTGTGCATTCACACCGTCTTGAAATTTAGTCATGCTAAACCATTGATGGATCGCGTATGAACCGGTTTGTCCTTGTTTATTGACAGCGATATAACCAACCTGAAAATTTTTATAATCACTATTGGGTTTGTTGACGATTCTTTTGATTGCTTCTTCGCAAGCTTCTTGAGGTGATTTACCTTGTCGCATTAATTCAACAACTAAAAAACTCCCTACTGTTTTTACAACTTCCTCGCCCAAACCAGTTGCCACGGCAGCGCCAATTTCATTGTCTACAAATAAGCCCGAGCCAATTATTGGTGAGTCGCCAATACGGCCAGCCATTTTATAAGCCAATCCGCTTGTGGTACATGCGCCTGAAATGTCCCCATTTTTATCAATCGCTAACATACCTATGGTGTCGTGATTCTCTATGTTAATAATGGGTTTGTATTCACTTTCTATTTTCCACTTTTCCCATGCCTTTTTTGAAGCTTCGGTTAATAAGTCTTCAGCTTCAAAACCTTTTGAGAGGGCAAATTGTTTAGCGCCTTCGCCAGCTAGCATAACATGTGGAGTCTCTTCCATAACTTTGCGTGCTACAGAAACAGCATGTGTAATGTTTTGTAGATAAACAACAGCCCCGCAATTGCCATTTTTATCCATAATGCAGGCATCAAGGGTTACATTTCCATCGCGATCTGGTAAACCTCCTTTTCCTACAGACTGATTGTTGACATCGGCTTCTTCAATCATACAACCTTGTTCTAAAGCATCTAAAATAGTTCCACCTGCTTGCAGTACTTCCCAAGCTTTGGCCGTCGCATTTTGAACATTCCACGTTGCAATCACAAGAGGTAATGAGGCATTTACTACTGGGGTTGTAATTTTATCTTTGGGATTCGAGTCAGCGCAATTTGTTAATGTACTTCCTACTGCTAGGGCTACACCCGACAGAGAAGCATTTTTAAGGAAGTTTCTACGTTTCATGTGTTTATTTTTATTGCTTTTTATTGTCACATGTAACCTTGGATATTTAGAACAATCATTTCCTTTTTTGTTTAACGATTATTTTAAACATGATGGTTTCATACTTAAATTCAATTTTTACTACATTAGCAAGATAGCGAAATCTTTAAATAAAACAGCGGTATCAAATGAAAGTAGAAGTATGTGCAAACTCGGTTCAGTCAGCGATCAATGCACAAAAAGCGGGTGCCGATAGTATAGAGTTGTGTGTCGAATTGGCTGTTGGTGGTATTACGCCATCTTATGGCCTGCTAAAAAAAGTGATGGAGGTAATAGACATTCCAGTTAGGGTGCTTATTAGACCAAGAAGTGGTCATTTTAGGTATTCAAACAATGAGTTTGAGAGTATGAAAGAAGACATTCTACTCTGTAAAAAGTTGGGCTGTGCGGGCATTGTTTCGGGCGTTTTAAATGAAGATAACAGCATCGATATAAAGCGTACAAAAGAATTGGTTGAACTTTCAAAACCCTTGTCTTTTACTTTTCATAGAGCTTTTGATTGGATACCTAACCCAATCGAAGCATTAGAGGAGCTTCAGACTATTGGAGTCACCAAAATATTAACATCGGGTCAAGAGAATTCGGCTGAAAAAGGATTGCCACTATTGACTCAATTGTTAAAGAAGGTAAGAGGCAAACTTACGATTTTACCTGGCGGAGGTATTTCGATTCCCAACGTACTTCAATTTAAAGAGGTCGGATTTGAAGAAGTTCATTGCTCGGCTACCACACTACACACCCAAATAACTCCGCCTAAAGTTGCGATGAATAGCAGCCGTTTTTTTGATGAAACGCAACTGGCCGTATCCGATTTAGAAAAAATTAAGATGATTGTTCACTTAGTTAAATAATTACTAAATATTATTGTAGACCACTTGTTTAAAGTATTTTTGAAATCTTATAAAAAATAGGATATGTTGCGATGGCTCATTTTTATTGGTGTTTATATAATAATCGATTTTTACGCTTTTCAGGCATTTAAAACGGTTTCTAAAAGTAGAATTATTCAGGTGTTGTACTGGGGTATTTCATTATTGGTACTAGCCAATTTCATCTATCAACTTTTTATCAACTTTAATAGAACCGAAGGATTAACGACAGAAACCAATCAGGCTATTGGTTACTTTTTAGCTTTATTCATTCCGAAAATTGCCATTTTATTTTTTGTTTTTGGTGAAGATATTATTAGAACACCACAAGCCTTATTCAGATTATTTACAGAGGGAAAATCAGTTGAAGAAACTTACTTTCCGTCAAGGCGGAAGTTTGTGAGTCAATTGGCATTGGGTATAGCTGCACTACCATTTGGAGCGTTACTGTACGGTATGTATAAGGGGAAATACAATTACAAAGTGTTGAAATATACCCTAGAATTTGATGATTTGCCGGAAGCTTTTAATGGATATCAATTGACACAAATTTCTGATATCCACAGTGGTAGTTTTGACAATCCTAAAAAGATTGCTTATGGGGTTGATTTAATCAATCAGCAAGATTCTGATATAATTTTGTTTACGGGCGACCTCGTAAACAATAAGGCCGATGAAATGGATCCTTGGATTGACACCTTTAAAAAATTAAGCGCAAAAGATGGGAAGTATGCAGTATTGGGAAATCATGACTATGGTGATTATGTAGCCTGGGAGAGCCCAGAGGCAAAAGTCAACAACTTAGATCAATTAAAAGATGTTCACAAAAAACTGGGTTTTGACCTGTTGCTCAATACTCATAGAATTCTTGAAAAAAAGGGTGAAAAAATTGCCTTAATAGGAGTAGAGAACTGGGGAGCAGGCGGATTTAAAAAAGCAGGTGATTTGGTAGGTGCTTCAAAAGGAGTGGAGAAAGAGGCGTTTAAAGTATTGATGAGTCATGATCCGAGTCATTGGGAGCAAGAAGTAAAGGGAAGTGACACGCAGTATCATTTAACCTTGAGTGGGCACACCCACGGAATGCAATTCGGAATAGAAATACCGGGCTGGTTTAAATGGAGTCCGGTAAAATGGCGTTACAAATATTGGGCGGGTATTTATCAAGAAGCAGGTCGGTTTATAAATGTGAATAGAGGCTTCGGATTCTTGGCTTATCCAGGTCGTGTAGGTATTTGGCCAGAAATTACGGTGATAACCCTGAAGCGGAAAGTTAAATAACTACTTTAAGTGATGCTGTTTAAGTTTTAGGGTAGCTTTTAAAAGTATTAGCTAGTGTTGAATTAGTATTTTTATTTAATTATTTTAGTGCCAATTTATTACAGTAATTACCTATTGTAAAAATGAGCACAAAGCGTGTATAATTAAACAAAAATACTATCTTTGTAGAAGGTAGTTAAAAGTAGCTCTATTGCTATTACCTAAATAAATTCATGCTTATGGCGAAGTTTGGTGAATTAATTAGTACTAACATTCCAACATTAATCGATTTTTATGCCGATTGGAATGAAAACAACTCTAACTTACATTCTGTGCTAAGAGATGTTGCTGCGGCTCTAGGTGACAAGGCTAAAGTAATTAAAATTGATATTGATAAAAACGAAACTTTGGCCAATGCCTTGCGTATCAAAGGGAATCCAACTTTTATTATCTACAAAAATGGCGAAATGAAATGGCGTCAGTCTGGTGAGCAAGATGCAAATACCTTAATTAGCCTCGTGCAACAGTACGTTTAAAGATTCTATTAGGCCTAATTATTCGAGTTCAATCTTCTTAAAAACATACCCTTCTTTAGTAAAATGAGCTAAGATCTTAGGAAGTGCATATAGCATATTTTCTGAAGCTTTTAAGCTATCGTGCAATACAACAATACTACCACTTACGGCATTGTTCAATACATTCTGTAACACAAATTCCTTGGTTTTGGAATCATCCCAGTCGATGGCAACAACATCCCACATAATTAGTTTATAACCGGCTTTTTGTAATAATTTACCTTGAGAGGGTTTTAGTCTGCCGTAGGGCGGACGAAATAAGTTTGAGTCGATTATTTTTGAAGCTTTTAGCGTGTTTTTTATATACGCATCATCGTCTGTCTTCCATCCATTAATATGATCGTAAGTATGGTTGCCAATGGCATGTTGTTCGTCTAGAATACGTTTGGCTATTTCTGGATGGGCAGTTACATTTTTACCAATACAGAAAAAGGTGGCCTTGGCATTGTATTGCTCGAGAATTTCGAGTACCTGAGGTGTTATTATTGGTGTTGGACCGTCATCAAAAGTTAAATAAATAGTTTTTTCTTTTGACGGGAAATCCCAATAACACGATGAAAATATTTTTTTTGCTAACCAAGGTGTTTTAACCCGTATAAAATTCACTAGTATCTATTAAAATTATTCAACAACGCCTTCTAGTTGCTTAAAAGATTCAATGTATCCTACTTTTAGTTCTTCGGCAAACTCTTTATCAAAATCATCTGCTGAAGCAACAACATTGTTATACATTAACAAGGTTGTTTCTAAGTCGTCATAATTTTTTTGAATCCCTAAACTATTCAATGAACTATAGTAATTAATGCGGTCTCTGAAAATTTTGACTAAGGTATTGGCCACATTTCGTGCTTTCTCTTTTTTGTCAATCATATAGTAATTTTCAATATAACCCAATACCATTCCGTAATGACCATAGCTTTCAATAGGCATTTTTTCAATTGAGAGGTCCAATATCTCTTCAGCCTTTACATTTTTTCCTTCTTTTATCAAGGCTTCTGCCAAACGGACTAAATTATTTCGAAATGAAATGCCATTTTTTCTGGTCTCTACATCTACGTAAATCGCATCACTATTCGAATTTTTCCAACTCCATTTTTTTACATTGGCATACATCACATCGGTATTAATTCTACCAATATCTAAAATACTTCGATCTCTTTTGCCGTCAGCATATTTACTTGATGTTTTAATGGGAACAAATTTATAGGCTAAACCATCTAGTTGTAAATAGTCTTTTAACCAAATGTACTCTTCAGCAGCATGGGCGCCACCTGTAAAATAAATCGGGCGTTCCCAATTCGCATTTGCCAATACATCAAGCATTAGTATTCTATTTTTTGTTAAGCCATTTTGATCGATTTCAAAATCGATGTATGGTAAAATTAAATCAGCATCTTTTTCGGCAACAATTCCGTTTTTTAGCACGGCTTCTTTATTGACATACAATCGTAATTTATTGGTAGGGTAAATCTTTTCAGGATTTCCATCTTCATCAAAATCAATACTTGTACGATCACTGTCACTAGCCAACCATTTCATGAAGAAGTCAATATCGACTCTATTCTCTGCTGGTTTTTCAATTTCTGTTCCATCTATTGAGAATAAATTGGCGGTATCTTTTACAGCTACAGCCGTTAAGTCAAGTGGCACATGATATGCTACATCTAAAGTACCGGTTCTATATTGTTCATGTGTTAATTGAGACGGAATAGGGTCAGCATCATAGGTTTTTCTCTTTTGCTGATCGATATACCAATCTGTGGCAAATAAACTTGAATTTACTAATTTAATATCCGTTCTATAATTTTCTACTTCTTGCATATACCACAACGGAAAAGTATCATTGTCGCCAATGGTAAACATGATGGCATTTTGATCACAAGAATCTAAATAAGCTTTTGCATTGTTGTACGTAGCATATCGTCCTGAGCGATCATGGTCATCCCAGTTTTGAGAGGCCATTAGCAGAGGTACAGCTAATAAACAAACTATGGAGGTTGCAATAGCGAGTGTCTTGGGGTTTATTTTGTCTTTGAATTTTTCATAAATAGCTAACACTCCAAAGCCTATCCATATAGCAAAAATATAGAAGGAACCTACTACAGCATAATCACGTTCTCGCGGTTCAAAGGGCTTCGGATTGGTATAAAAAATAATAGCCAATCCTGTAAAGGCAAAAAATAGTAAGAGTATATAAAAATTCTTTTTATCATATTTCACATGAAAGAGGAGGCCAATAATTCCTAAAATTAGAGGTAAAAAGAAATAGGTATTTCGCCCTTTGTTATCTTTTATTTCGGCGGGTAAATTACTTTGTGAGCCTAAACGTGGACTGTCAATAAAATCTATACCACTCAACCAATTACCATGATTGTCTAGGTTGCCTTGAATATCGTCTTGGCGCCCAACAAAATTCCACATAAAATAGCGCATATACATATAGCCAAATTGGTAATCGAACATAAAATAGAGGTTCTCACCAAAAGTGGGGCGTCGTTTACTGCTTTCTGGAATACCAGCAATGGCTTTGTAATTGGCTACTACACTCGGAGAAGGATCAACCATTCTAGGGATAAATCCTTTGTGTTTGTCAGTATAATTAGGCAAGGCATTTTTATAACGGTTTACAATGACATATTTCCCTGCTTTTTTATCTTTTTCGTATTTAGGTTTATCATCTCTAAGTGGATCTGAAGGATCTTGTTGTCTTGTTTCAGAATAGTAAGAGTCGTAAAAAACACTAGCATCACCGTATTGTTCACGGTTGTAGTAAGCCAGCAATTCTCGTGCACTTGACGGGTTATTTTCATTGATGGTCGTATTGGCATTTGCACGAATAGGAAGCATGATCCAAGAAGAGAAACCAATCATTATAAATAATAAACACAAGACAATTAAGTTGGTGCCTATTAATTTCTTTTTACGAGTATACTTTATTGCAAAATAAAACAGTGCTATTAAAAAGAGTCCAGCAATAATGCTCCCTGAGTTAAATGGCATACCAATAGTATTCACAAAAAACAACTCAGATGCACTAAAAAAGGCTAATGTATATGGGAATAAAAATTTGAATACAAATGCTAAAACAAGTACAGCAACAATATTTGCAATGATGAATTTTTTAGAGTTTATATTGTTGTATTTTTTATAAAAATAGATAAATACAATTGACGGTATCACTAATAAAGATAGAATATGTACGCCAAATGATAAGCCCACAACAAAACTGATGAGTAGCAGCCATTTGTGACCTCTAGGTTGGTCCATTTCACTTTCCCAACGTAAACCAAGCCAAAATAGCAAGGCCATTAAAAAAGAAGACATGGCATAAACCTCACCTTCTACAGCGCTGAACCAGAAACTATCAGAAAAGGTATAGGCTAAAGCACCTACAACGCCGCTTCCTAAAATGGCAATTGAATTACCGCTGGTAAGTTCCTTAGATTTAGTGGCAATTTTTTTTGCCAATGCTGTAATCGTCCAAAATAAAAACAAGATGGTAAATGCACTTGCCAATCCTGACATGAAATTTACCATTTTAGCAATATGTGATACATCTGTTGTAAACATTGCGAAAAAGGCACCTAACATTTGAAATAACGGAGCTCCCGGTGGATGACCTACTTCTAATTTTACTGCAGTTGAAATATACTCGCCACAATCCCAGTAACTAACTGTAGGTTCAAGTGTTAGGGTATATGTTATTAGTGCAATTGCAAAAGTTGACCATCCTAAAATGATGTTCCACTTTTTATAATTGAATGTATTCATGAATGATATTTTAGACTTTGGCGAATTTACTAAATAATTATCTATTAGCGGTTGTTATTTACGCGATAGCCAATAAGTAAGGGTATTAAAAATGTGTTAAAATTGAGTTTTAAAATTTTTTTAAAAAATGTTTGCCCAATTAAAACTTTACTTTAAATTTGCACCCGCATTGGCCCATGGTGTAATGGTAACACAGCGGTTTTTGGTACCGTCGTTCAAGGTTCGAATCCTTGTGGGCCAACTGGCTTTATAAAGCGCTTCCTTTTTAGGAGGCGCTTTTTTGTTTTTAAGGATTGCAATATTATGGAGTGAGCACAATTACTTAAGAACTAATGCTATTTGTTCCAATTCAGCCTCCGAAAAATAAAGATTGTTAAGTGCTCCTAAATTATCTATTAATTGTATTTCATTGCTAACGCCCACCAAAACAGATGTTACTCTTTGGTCTTTTAATAGCCATGCTATTGCCATTTGTGCAAGACTCTGATTTCTATTTTCAGCGATGTTATTTAATAAAGTGGCCTTTTTTATTTTTTCATTGGTGATCTGATCTGGCTGTAAAAAGCCAGTACTTTTGCCGGCACGAGAATCTTTGGGGATACCTTTTAAGTATTTGGAAGTTAAAATTCCTTGTTCTAATGGTGAAAAGGGAATACATCCAATGCCTTCCTTATTAAGTACATCCATTAAGCCATTTTCAACCCAACGATCCATCATATTGTATCGCGGTTGGTGTATCAAACAGGGTGTTCCTAAATTTTTTAAGATTTTCGAAGCTTTTAAAGTGTCTTCAGCACTGTATGAGGAAATACCAACATACAAGGCTTTACCCTGTTTGACAATTAAATCCAATGCCGACATCGTTTCTTCGATCGGTGTATTCGGGTCTGGTCTGTGGCTGTAAAAAATATCAACATATTCCAGTCCCATCCGTTTTAAACTTTGGTCTAAACTTGCAACTAGGTATTTTTTAGAACCCCACTCACCATAAGGTCCAGGCCACATAGAATACCCCGCTTTTGTTGAAATAATTAATTCATCTCGATAAGCAGAAAAATATCGGTTTAAAATTTTGCCAAAATTTTCCTCCGCAGAACCAGGAGGAGGTCCGTAATTATTTGCCAAATCAAAATGGGTAATTCCATTGTCAAAGGCCGTTTTTAAAATTTGTTCGCTATTTTTAATATTGTCTTCATGACCAAAATTATGCCATAAACCAAGAGAGATTAAAGGCAATAATAATCCGCTCTTCCCACATCTCCTGTAGGACATGGTATCATATCGGTCTTTTGAGGCTAGATACTCATTCATAGATTTAATTAATGCTTAGAAAAAATAGTTAATAAATTTTATTATCGACTCTTTTATCTTTCAACTGTTTCGCGAATTACAAAGGTGTTTTGATTAAGGACGGTGTTAATTTATTTCGAATAACTTAAAGCAGTCCGTTTTTTAGTAGATTCTCGTATTGTTAATTCAGAATCAATGACAATTGTTTCATAGGGCAATGATTCTGTATTACTAATTCTATTAATAATAGTAGCCACGGCGTTTTTACCAATTTCAAGAGGATGTTGATTTACGGTGGTTAAAGAAGGTGATGCTAATCTCGAGATTTTATTATCAGAAAAACCGATGATTGAAATATCCTTAGAAATTTCATATCCTTTTTTCGTTGCTATTTTTAAGGCTGTAATTGCCGAGATATTTTCGGTTGCAAAAATACCATCAATATCTGGATGCTCTTCAAATAATTTAGCGATAATAGTATCGTAATCGGTTTTTGCATCGATTCGAATTAACAATGGTTTATTGGTATAGCCTTTGTGTTCAGTTAACGCTTTTTTATAGCCTTCCACCCTCAATTTACCAATACCGATGGTGTCAATAGAACTAATTAACGCAATCTTTTTACAATGGAGGTCTAATAAATGTTTGGTTGCCATATGGGCTGCGGCTACATCATCAATAATTACCTTATCGCAATTTTTTATTTCGTTTGAAACGCGGTCAAACATTAAAATAGGATAACCTTCATCAATAACAGCTTTAAAATGACTGCTCTTTTGAAGGGTTTGTGTTTCTTTTGCCACCGATAAGATAAAGCCATCAACACTGCCATCGCAGAGTAAGTTTAAACAATCAACTTCTTTTTGATATTTATTATTTGATAAGCAAATAATAATTTGATAGCCTCTTTTGTTGGCTTCTTTCTCAATCCCTAAAAGAACTTTTGCAAAAAAATAATTTAAAATATTAGGAATGATAACTCCTATCGTTTTCGTTTGTCTGTTTTTAAGATTTAAGGCTGTTTTATTGGGTTTGTAATTGTATTTTTTAGCAAGAGCTTTTACCTTAGCTATCGTATTTTCATTGATTTCATAGCTATTTTTCAATGCTTTAGAAACCGTTGAAATAGATACGTTTAACTCATTTGCTAATTGTTTTAATGTAACCTTATTGTTCACTTAAATTTAATGTTTTTTTATTATATTTTAAAAGTAATTACTGGGCGTAACGCGTGGTTAGCCAGATCTTTACTAATGCTGTCGCTAAACAATGTAGACAAGCCACTTCGTCCATGCGTGTTAATTGCAATAATATCGGCATTAATTTCTTTTGAAAAATTTAAAATTCCCGCTTCAATAGTTTTATCACTATACACATTCAAGGTATAATCAGTCAATTCAAAATCGCTTACAAAAGACGATAATTTTTCATTTAAAATACCTGTTGAAACAAAATCATGTACCGTATTGATAAATAAGAGGTGCAATTTGGCGTCAAAAATAGCTGCATAATTAACTACATTTTGAAAAGATTTTTTGCTTTCATCACTAAAATTGGAGGCGAAAACAATATCATTCACTTCAAAGTTATCAATATCTTGTTTGATTACCAATACAGGAATATGTGAGCTGCGAACCACTTTTTCAGTATTGGATCCAACCAACATTTCTTTTAAACCCGTTGCTCCTTGTGAGCCCATAACAATTAAATCAACATCCCTCTTTTTGCTCTCTTCAATAACACCTTCAAAAGCTTTGTGAAAATGAACAGATTCTATTACCGTTAAACCTTCAAAGAATGGAAGCGCCATGAATTTTTCAAATTCCCTGTGAATGCCTTTCATGTAATAAATATTCTGTGCTCCAACATGTGAGGCGCTACTACTGGCAGGGTCAACAGTCCCTGCAGAAGGAATATCTAGTAAATGTAATAAGACAATTTCACTGTTGGTTTTTTTTGCAATACTAGCGGCTACTTTACCGGCATATCTAGCTTCGTCAGAAAAATCAATAGGAACTAAAATTCGATTCATAATTATGGTGTTTTTTTGTTTGGTTTGCATAAATATATTAAATATTACTTATATAACTCAATCATTTTTGCTAATATCGAATAAGTTTGTATATTTGCAGCGCAAAATAACATTGTTATAAGGAATAGGAGGGGACGGAAAGTCCCCTCTTTTTATACAAAAAATGAACAGAGATACAGTAAAAAAGTTAGTTGACGAGGCAATTGAGGAGAACGAACGTTTGTTTTTAATTGACTTAGATTTTTCTTCCGAGAATAAAATTAGAGTTACTGTTGATGGCGATGATGGGGTTCCACTTAAAGAATGCATGAGAATTAGCCGCCACGTTGAACATAATTTAGATCGAGAGGAAGAAGATTTCTCATTAGAAGTTTCAACACCAGGAGCAACAGCACCAATAACAAATATTAGGCAATATAATAAAAATATTGGTCGAATTTTAGAGGTGAAAACCGCTACTGAAAATTTTGAAGGAACATTAACAGCTGTTACAGAAACGGAGTTGACGTTAGAGTGGAAAGCACGCGAACCGAAGCCCGTTGGAAAAGGAAAAGTAACAGTTGCGAAAAAAGTAATTGTGAATTACGAGCATATAAAAGAAGCAAAAGTGAAAATAATTTTTTAATTTGAGAATGAAATGGAAAACATCGCATTAATTGAATCTTTTTCTGAGTTTAAAGATGATAAAAGTATAGATAGAGTAACGCTTATGGCGATACTTGAAGATGTGTTTAGAGCTGCGTTAAAAAGAAAGTATGGTTCTGATGATAATTTCGATATCATTATAAATCCTGATAAAGGCGATTTAGAAATTTGGAGAAATAGAATTGTAGTAAATGATGGGGAAGTAGAAGAGCCGAATGAGGAAATTTCATTGACAGAGGCTAGAAAAATAGAACCTGATTTTGAAGTTGGTGAAGATGTATCTGAAGAGGTGAAATTGGTAGATTTAGGAAGAAGAGCAATTTTAGCACTTCGTCAAAACCTAATTTCAAAAATTCACGAACACGACAATACCAATATCTTTAAACAGTTTAAAGAATTAGAAGGCGAAATTTATAGCGCCGAAGTACACCATATTCGTCACAATGCAATTATCTTGTTAGACGATGATGGAAATGAGATTATTTTACCAAAAAGTGAACAAATCCGTTCTGACTATTTCCGTAAAGGAGAATCTGTTAGAGGAATTATTAAATTGGTAGAATTGCGAGGTAATAAACCGGCAATTATTATGTCTAGAACATCTCCAGAGTTTTTAACGAAATTATTCGAACAAGAAATTCCAGAGGTTTTTGATGGTTTAATTACGATAGAACGCGTAGCCCGTATTCCTGGTGAAAAAGCAAAAGTAGCAGTAGATTCGTATGATGATAGAATTGACCCTGTTGGAGCCTGTGTAGGAATGAAAGGATCTAGAATTCACGGTATTGTTCGCGAGTTAGGGAATGAAAATATTGATGTAATCAATTTTACTAAAAACGATAAAATATTTATTGCCAGAGCGTTGAGTCCAGCTAAAGTGGTTTCAATGGAAATTAAAGAGGCTGTAGATGGTGAAAAACCACGAGTAAATGTATTTTTGAAACCTGAAGAAGTATCGAAGGCTATTGGTAAAGGTGGTGTAAATATTCGTTTGGCAAGTCAGTTAACTGGGTATGAGTTAGATGTTCAACGTGAAGGTCTAGAAGATGAAGATGTAGAATTGACAGAATTTACAGATGAAATAGAAGGGTGGATCATTACAGAGCTTAAAAATGTTGGTTTAGATACTGCCAGAAGCGTATTAGACCAAGACGTAAGTGATTTGGTAAAAAGAACAGATTTAGAAGAAGAAACGATTATAGAAGTACAACGAATATTAAAAGAGGAATTTGAAGATTAATCTTTCAACAACGTTGCAATTCTAAATAAAACTGAATAGAATAAAAGAGTAATATAAAAAAGTTATATGGCTACATTGAGGCTAAATAAAATTTTAAGAGAATTAAATATTTCATTAGATAGAGCTGTTGAGCATCTTTCAAAAAAAGGTTTTGAAATTGAAGCTAGACCAACAACTAAAATATCTGATGAGGTATATAATGTGCTTTTAGATGAATTTCAAACCGATAAAAGTAAGAAAGTTGCTTCTCGTGAAGTAGGTGAAGAAAAGCGTAAAGAAAAGGAGGCGCTGCGAGTTGCTCATGAAGCAGAAATTGAGAAGAAAAGGTTAGAAGAAGAAGCCAAAAAAGAAATTTTTAAAACTGAATCTGAAAAATTAGTAGGATTGAAGACAGTTGGTAAAATTGACATAGAGCCGAAAAAGCCTGTTAAAAAAGAGGAACCTGTAGTCGAAAAGAAAGAGGTTAAGGAAGAGAAGGTTGTTGCAAAAAAGGAAGAGGTTGTAAAAGAGAAAGTAGCTCCAAAAACAGAAGCGAAAACTGAAAAGCCAATTGATAAAGAAGTTCCTAAAACGGAAAAACCAACAGTTAAGGAAACTCCAGAAACAGCTAAAGAGACACCAGCAGTAGAAGAAACTTCTTCTGAGCCAGAAATAATTAAAACGAAGTATCAAAAATTAACAGGGCCGAAACAAGTAGGTGAAAAAATTGATTTAAAACAATTTGAAAAACCTAAAAAGAAGCCAGATGCTAAGAAGGACGATGCTAAAGATGTCAATAAGCGTAAGCGTAAGCGTATAAGCAAACCTGGAGGAAGCAGTTTTGGAGCTAGACAAAGTGCTGCTGGCGGTAACAATAGAGGTGCAGGTGCTAGAAATAGAGGAATTGGTGCTAGAAAATCAGTGGTGAAAGAAGAACCTTCAGAAGCTGATGTACAAAAACAAGTGCGCGAAACTTTAGAAAAACTACAAGGGAAATCTAAAAAAGGAAAAGGCGCAAAATACAGAAGAGAGAAAAGAGACTTACACCGTCAACAGTCGGAAGCTGATTTAGAACAACAAGAAGCAGAAAGCAAAATCTTAAAAGCAACAGAATTTGTTACAGTTAGCGAGGTTGCTACAATGATGGATGTATCTGTTACACAAATTATTTCGGCATGTATGTCTTTAGGAATGATGGTGACGATGAATCAACGTCTGGATGCAGAAACGTTGTCTATTGTAGCTGAAGAATTTGGTTATGAAGTAGAATTTGTGAGTGCTGAGGTAGAAGAAGCTATTGAAGAAGTAGAAGATAAGGAAGAAGATTTAAAACCACGAGCTCCGATCGTAACGGTTATGGGACACGTAGATCACGGTAAAACTTCATTATTAGATTATATCCGTAAAGCCAATGTAATAGGTGGTGAATCTGGAGGTATAACACAGCATATTGGTGCTTATGGAGTTACCTTACCGGACGGACAAAAAATCACCTTTTTAGATACACCTGGTCACGAAGCGTTTACAGCGATGCGTGCACGTGGTGCTCAAGTAACCGATTTAGTAATTATTGTGATTGCTGCAGATGATGCGATCATGCCTCAAACAAAAGAAGCGATTAGTCATGCGCAAGCAGCTAATGTTCCTATTGTTTTTGCCATTAATAAAGTGGATAAACCTGATGCAAATCCTGAAAAAGTGAAGGAAGCATTAGCGCAGATGAATTTATTGGTAGAAGATTGGGGAGGTAAAGTACAATCACATGATGTATCAGCCAAGACAGGTGCAGGTATTCCAGAATTATTAGAAAAAGTATTGCTTGAAGCAGAGTTGTTAGAGCTAAAAGCAAATCCGAATAAAAATGCAGTAGGTACTGTAGTAGAAGCTTTATTAGATAAAGGAAAAGGATATGTTTCTACTATTTTAGTAGAAGCAGGGACATTAAAAATAGGCGACTTTTTATTAGCAGGAAAAAATAGCGGTAAAATAAAGGCGATGCATGATGAACGTGGTAACGTGGTGCTTGAGGCAGGGCCTTCAACACCCGTATCGATACTAGGTTTAGACGGTGCGCCACAAGCAGGTGATAAGTTTCATGTATTTGACGATGAAAGAGAAGCAAAGCAAATTGCTACTAAAAGATCTCAATTACAACGTGAGCAGTCTGTTCGAACACAACGTCATATAACTTTAGATGAAATTGGACGTAGAATTGCGTTGGGCGACTTTAAAGAGCTTAATATTATTTTAAAAGGTGATGTTGATGGTTCTGTTGAAGCCTTAACAGATTCATTGCAAAAATTATCTACTGAGGAAATTCAAGTAAATATTATTCATAAAGCTGTGGGTGCAATTACAGAATCTGATGTGCTATTAGCTTCGGCTTCTGATGCCATTGTGATAGGGTTTAATGTAAGACCATCAGTAAGTGCTCGTACATTGGCAGATAAGGAAGAAATTGATATCAGAAATTACTCAATTATTTATGATGTAATTAATGATGTGAAAGATGCCATGGAAGGTATGTTGTCACCAGAAATGAAAGAAGAAATCACTGGTAATGCCGAAATTAGAGAAACGTATAAAATATCTAAAGTAGGAACCATTGCAGGTTGTATGGTAACCGACGGTAAGATCTTTAGAAACTCTAGAATACGTATTATTAGAGAAGGCGTGGTAGTATTTACTGGAGAATTGGCATCGTTAAAACGCTTTAAAGATGACGCTAAGGAAGTAGCTAAAGGATATGATTGTGGGATTCAAATTAAGAATTACAATGATATTAAAGAGCTAGATATTATCGAAGCCTACCAAGAAGTAGCAGTGAAGAAAAAATTGAAATAAAAATTCAATTAGATAAAAAAAGCCTGAATAGTATTCAGGCTTTTTTTTTATCAAAAATCGAAGTAAATTTACTTGACTTTGAAAGGTTCATGCATTTTAAACGACTTAAAAGGCTAATCTAATAAACACTTTAATTTAAGAACAAATGAAAAAAATTATAATGCTGTTTGCACTGGTAACTTTTATTGCCTGTAAAAATAAAGAAGCGACTCCAGAAGTAACAAAATCAGATGACACAAAAGAGGTAGAAGCCGTTGCGGAAAATACGGTGGATTATGAAAGTTTCGGTATGCAAAATGAAGATGCACCAAAAGGATTGGTGAAAGGGACGAAAGCTCCTGATGTTGATTTCGTAATTGATGGTAAACGTGTAGCTTTGGTTGATCTTTATAAAGATCAAAACGTAGCAATTATATTTTACAGAGGTTTTTGGTGTCCTGTTTGTAGTAAACATTTGGCTGAATTTGCAACAAGAGCCAAAGAGTTAGAAGCGAAAGGTGTTAAATTAATTGCAGTAACGCCAGAAGGTGAAGAAGGTGTTGAAAAAACAAAAGATAAGAGCAAAGCTACTTTTGCCATTGTTTCAGATACGGATGGTAGTATACAAGAAGCTTTTGATGTAGACTATAAAGTAACGGATGCGTATGCTGAAAAAGTTAAAGAAGCGCTTAAAATATCTATACCAGAAAATAATGGAAGTGAAACTGCTCAATTACCAGTTCCTGCTACCTATGTAATTGATAAAACAGGAACAATTATTTATGCACATTTTGATCCAAATTATAAAAAGCGTGCAAGTATTGATGACATTTTAGCTGCACTATAACGGTTAAATTACTGCGCTAATTGAAGCGTTAAAAAATAAAAAAGCCACTCAAAAGAGTGGCTTTTATTTTGTTTGAATATTTTCTTAATTCTTTACAAATTCAAATACATTATTTGATCGATCAATATCTGCCATCAATTGAGAAGGGTCAATTTCAACAGACTGAATTGTTTTACTTGTTGTAAATGTATAACTGGGTTGCACCCACGGCCAATCATTAATAATGGTGGCTGTTGTTGGTTTTTGACCGTACATCATACGCAAAGGAATGTAAAAGTTTTCAGTGGTTCCATCAACATACTTAACCGTTACATCTAGAGGCATTGGTATTCTACCAATCTTTTTTAATGTAACCTGATTGTTCTTTACATCTGTAACTGCATAGTCTATGGTAAGGGTAGTCTGAGTCCAGTAGTTTAAATACCAATCTAATTGAATGCCTGATACTTTTTCAGCGGTTCGTTTGATATCATTAGGAGTTGGATGTTTAAATTTAAAATCGTTAAAATATTTTTTTATGGTTTTTTCAAGGTTTTCTTGACCAATAATATAACCCAATTGTGCTAAAAAAACAGCTCCTTTACTATAGGCAGCAGCACTATAAGCCGAGTTGTTTTGGTATCTGTCAGCATGTATGCTTTGTGGGTCTTCATAACCCGAGTTTGCCAAGCGGATATATCCTCTGTAGGAACCTAAGCTTGGGTTTTCCTTATTTTGCTGCAAGATTTCATTCATCGCTAATGCAGAAATATAAGAAGTAAAACCTTCATCCATCCATTCATGTTTTTGTTCGTTACTAGCCAATAAAAATTGAAACCAAGTATGAGCAAATTCATGTGCTGTAACCCCTAATAAACTGCCAAATCTTCGTTCGCCAGTTATCAAGGTTGACATGGCGTACTCCATACCTCCATCACCACCTTGAATTACCGAGTATTGTTTGTAAGGGTACGGGCCAATATGTTTATTGAAAAATGAAAGTATTTCAGCAGTTTTAGGCTGTAAATTTTTCCAATTTTCTTTTATTTCTGGGTTGTTTTTATAAAAGAAATGTAGCGTTACATCATTTTCTCCTTTTATTTTATCATGGATATAATCAGGATCGGCAGCCCAGGTAAAATCATGAACCATGGGCGCTTTAAAGTGCCAAGTTAAATTTTTAAGCGACTTTTTGTGTTTTACTGGTGCTTCTGAATAGCCGTGGCCTATTTCGTCAGGATTTTGTAAATAGCCGGTACCTCCAATAGTATAGTTTTTGTCTAGTGTAATTTTAACATCAAAATCTCCCCAAACGCCATGAAATTCTCTTCCAATATAGGCATTCGCGTGCCAACCTTCAAAGTCATATTCTGCTAATTTAGGATACCATTGTGTCATTGATAAGGCAACACCTTCTTTATTATTTCTTCCTGAGCGTCTTATTTGAACAGGCACTTGCCCTTTAAAAGTCATATCAAGTACTGTTTTTTCACCGGGTTGAATCGGTTTGTTCAATACCACTTTTAGCACGGTACCTATCACCTCAAACGGTACATCAACACCATCTTGTTGTAGCGAATTCACTTTTATAAATCCAATTTCATCTGGTTTTAATAGGGCAATTCTACTTTCCTTAATTGGCTGCTCTTTAGTACCCACATTATTAACCATTCTACCATCTGGATCTACAATATTTTGCAAGCGAATATCCATTTCACTTCCGGGTTGAAACGCGTTGAAAAATAGGTGGTAAAATACCTTGTCTAAAACATCAGGTGAATTGTTGGTGTACACAATTTTTTGAACGCCGTCATATTGATAATTTTCGACATTCATGTCGATTGACATGGTATAGTCAACATGTTGTTGCCAATAATTGGGATCTTGTGCATTACTAAAAAAAGGAACTAGTAATAGTAGGAGTGCTATTTTCTTCATTTGAATGATTTTATTTGTATGTTGCAAGATACCAATATCAACATTGATACCAAAAAAAGCAAGCCCAAATTTAGACTTGCTTTTACTCTTTTAAAAAATAATTGACTATAGACCGTTTGAAATTTTTTCTGCCATTACCAAAGCATTGTAGGCATTTAAAATACTGCCTGAAACAGACAAGTCTTTAAAGTCAACCAGCTCAGATGAACTTCCTGGTTTTATCACCTGCTTGTTATAGGTTATACCAGAGTCCATAATAATATGTTTTACTTGACTTGCCGATAGGGCAGGGTAATACGAGCGAATCAATGCTGCAACGCCGGCAACTTCTGGAGCCGCCATTGATGTACCTTGAATAGATTCATAACTATCTTTTGGGAACGTGGAGTATATTTCTAAACCAGGAGCAAAAACATCCACATTTTTTTTGCCATAATTTGAAAAGTCAGCTACAATTTTTTCATTAAAAAAACGTGTCATGGCTCCTACTGTAATCACATTGTCACTATATTCAATTAGTTTGTCTTTAGTGTCAGTCGGAAAATTATCATCAATGTCAATATCACTGCCATCGTTACCCGCCGCATGAACTAATAAGACATCTTTTTCTTCAGCATACTTAATCGCGTCATATACCCATTGCGCATTTGGTGAATAGCTTTTTCCAAAACTCATATTTACTACTTTTGCGCCATTATCAACTGCATACCGTATTGCAAGTGCTACATCTTTATCGTATTCATCACCATCTGGTACCGCACGAATAGCCATGATTTTTACATTTTTAGCAACGCCATTCATTCCAATTCCATTATTGCGTTCGGCTGCAATAATTCCAGAAACATGCGTGCCGTGAATCTCATCATCTTTAGAGCCAATTACAAATGAATTTCCATAATTCAAATCATTGATGTCGTATGGGTCATCTCCAGATAATCGCCCGTCATAATCAAGGTTGTATTGGGCATCTAATTGATTTTTATAATGTGCAATAACCTCATTGATGTTCTTAAAGTCAGCATCCAGATCGTCAAAGGTACTTTCAACTGTAGCGCCAGCATCTAAAATTCGCATAATGATCATTTTACCATTCATTAGTTTTGGCTTCACTAAGGTTACTGAATTAATATTAGCCAAATTCAATTCTTTAGTGCCTAACACTTTCAAAATCGTATCGTTGGCTTCTGAAATCATTTCTTTGATCGTCTCAAGTTGGGTTAGTTGAATGGTAGCTTGTTCTACCTGATTCGCCGCACTAGTATGTTTAGTGTCAATAATATTTTTCAGTTTGGTAAACAGCTCAAAATCAGCTTTATCAGCATCGGCAATGTCAACTGCTGTTTTCCCTTCAAATTTAGGCATCCATTTTTTCACCATTCGGGTCATTTCTAGTTGCTCAGGATTTGATTGTCCTTTTGCTCCACCAAGAAAATTCCATCCGTGAATATCATCAACATAACCATTATTGTCATCATCTTTTTGGTTTCCAGCAATTTCACCCGTATTTGTCCAAACTACATTTTTTAAATCTTCGTGTTCAACATCAATACCAGAGTCAATTACACCTACAATTACGACGTTACCATTCTTGTTTTTTACAAAATCATAGGCTTTGTCTAAGCTCATTCCAGGTATAGAGTCTGTATATATATCATCATGTGGCCAAGCTTGAATTTCAGCTTCACTCATGTTCCCTTTTTTAGCCACCATATTATCGGTGCCCGAAACCAATACTTCACTATTGGTTGTACTTGTAGTTGTTGAAGTTACCGTTTTCGTGGTACCACAACTTGCAAATGTGATTGCAGCCAAAAAGACTACATAAATTGGTTTTAAAATTCTCATCTTCATTAAATTATATCATTAAATTTATAACTATTTTTTAAACGCACTCCTTTCTCAGTATGTTGTACAGTACAGATTTCATGGTGGGCATCATGTTCCATAAACAATAAGTAATTTTTATCGGCTGCAGTGTTTAAAAAAAGTTGTTTTTCGTTTAAAGTTAGTAAAGGTCTTGTGTCATAGCCCATGACATAGGGTAAGGGTATGTGGCCAACAGTAGGTATTAAATCGGCAACAAAAACAATCGTTTTCCCTTTGTATTGTATATGAGGTAACATTTGTTTTTCGGTATGACCATCAACAAAGAGGATGTCAAACCCTAGCGCTGATTTTGAAACAACGTCTTTTTCTGGGAGTGAAATAAAATTTAACTGACCACTTTCTTTTATAGGATTGATGTTTTCTGTTAAGAAGGATGCTTTTTCTCTCGGATTGGGTTCAACTGCCCAGTGCCAATGGTTTTTATTACTCCAAAACTTAGCATTCTTAAAAGCGGGTTCATAACCTGTTTTATCTCGATTCCATTGGATGCTTCCACCACAATGGTCAAAATGTAAATGAGTTAAAAACACATCTGTGATATCATCTCTATGAAAACCGTATTTAGCCAACGAGGTATCAATAGAAAAGTCACCATACAAATAATAATAACTAAAAAATTTATTAGACTGTTTGTTTCCTAAGCCTGTATCAATCAGTATCAGCCGGTCTCCATCTTCTATAAGCATGCTTCGCATACTCATTTCTATTAGGTTTTGACTATCAGCAGGATTGGTTCTTTGCCATATGGTTTTTGGAACTACACCAAACATAGCACCTCCATCGAGTTTGAAATTCCCTGTTTCTATAGCGTAGATGTTCATAATATAAGTTTTGCAAAAAGTTTACAAATATCCTGAAAATATGATGAATAAGTGTTAAATAAAATAAAAAACCTCATCGGTTGGATGAGGTTTTGAGGCGTCGAGCGGATTCGAACCGCTGTAGGAGCTTTTGCAGAGCCCAGCCTAGCCACTCGGCCACGACGCCATTTTTAATGGGCTACAAATTTAATTAAAAATATGTTGTATACAATTAAAATATGACTTGATATTGTGTTTTTTATTTAATACCTAAGATTCTCTTTTTTTAGACATTTCAATGGTAACCATCGCTACATTTCCACCAATGGGAGGGTTTATTTTTGAAACAGCGACTGTTGCTTTGTTTACAAGTGAAATTTCACCCAGTATTCTATCTAAAATTTTATTTGCAACAGTTTCCAGTAACTTGCTGCGAATTGCCATTTCTTCTTTTACAATTTTATTTAAATGAACATAATCAACAGTATCAGTTAGTTGATCACTTTGTGCAGATTTTCTTAGGTTGGCTTTAACCGATACATCCACCCTATAATCAGATCCAATCTTCCCTTCTTCATCTAAACAACCGTGATATGCATAAACCCGAATGTTCTTTACAGTGATAATTCCCATCTATAAAATTTTGGTAAATATAGAACTATTATGAAAGAATTTAGGTTTAAAAACAAAGAGTCTATTTTATGAAATCATTTTATTAAATTTATGCCCAAATAGAAACGAATGAAAGTAAGAGAAACGTTTAGTATAAGTTCAGTAATCGTTGTATTGTTAGTTCTTGTTATTGCTCAATTTTGGAAGCCAGTATTATGGAGTTTTGTTGTATTCATACCATTAATTTTAATGGGGGTATTTGACATGCTTCAATCAAAACATACCATACGACGTAATTTTCCACTCATAGGAAGATTTAGGTACGTATTAGAGTCTATTAGACCTGAAATAATGCAATATTTTGTAGAAACAGATACAGAAGGAAGACCTCTAAATAGAATATTGAGATCTTTAGTGTATCGACGCGCAAAACAAGTAAATGATACAGAGCCTTTTGGTACACAAATGAACGTATATCATTCTGGATATGAATGGATGGAGCACTCAATGTATGCAAAAAATAACCCTAAAGAAATCGGTGAGTTTCCAAGATTAATTATCGGAGGAAAAGATTGTAAACAGCCTTATTCTTCAAGCTTATTAAATATTTCTGCAATGAGTTTTGGTTCTTTAAGTAAAAATGCCATTATGGCTTTGAACAAAGGAGCTAAAATGGGAAATTTTGCTCACAATACGGGCGAGGGAGGATTGAGTCATTATCATTTAGAGTACGGTGGTGATATTATTTGGCAAATTGGTACCGGCTATTTTGGTTGTAGAAATGAAGACGGTACTTTTAATGCCGAAACATTTGCAGAAGGAGCCTTAAAACCCGAAGTAAAAATGATTGAAGTAAAGTTGTCTCAAGGTGCAAAGCCTGGGCATGGGGGTATTTTACCAGCGTCCAAAAACACCGAAGAGATTGCTAAAATTCGCCATATAAAGCCACACGTTGCCGTGCATTCGCCACCAGCACATTCAGCTTTTTCTAATCCGATAGAATTTATGCATTTTATAAAGAAATTGCGCGATTTATCTGGAGGTAAGCCCATTGGATTTAAATTGTGTATCGGGAGAAGACAAGAGTTTATGGATTTTTGCGAAGCGATGATTTGCACGGGTATTACTCCTGATTTTATTACTGTAGATGGAGGTGAAGGTGGTACAGGGGCTGCCCCGGTAGAGTTTTCTAATTCAATGGGAATGCCCTTGCGCGAAGGGTTGGTATTTGTTTATGACACCTTGGTTGGTTTTGGTTTGAAAAGCGATATTAAACTAATTGTGGCCGGAAAAATAATTACTGGCTTTCATATGGCTAGAGCATTGGCGCTAGGGGCAGATGGTTGCAACAGTGCGAGAGCTATGATGTTATCTATTGGTTGCATACAAGCATTGCAGTGCAATAACAATACCTGTCCTGTTGGAGTGGCTACCCAAAATAAATCTTTAGTAAAAGGTTTGGTGGTAGAAGATAAGGCAGAACGAGCAAAAAATTACCAAGAAGCTACTATACATAGTTTTTTAGAATTAATTGCGGCATCTGGATTGGATGATCCTCACGATTTAAGAAGAAGTCATATCAATAAGCGAATGGGCATGTATAATGTGCTTACCTATGAAGAAATTTATCCTTACACAGAAAAGGGATCATTATTGGCAATAGAAAACATTCCTGAAAACTATAAAAAGTATTTTCAGTTAACTAGGATAATGAAATAGAAATTCATGTTTAGTAGTTGGCATCGTCAGGATAGTTTTGCATAAATTTTTCTGCAACTTCCATCATTTTTTTACTACCACAGAAAAAAGGCACCCGTTGATGTAGCTCTGTTGGCTTTATGTCTAACATTCTTTTATAGCCATCAGATGCTAATCCTCCTGCTTGTTCTGTTAAAAAAGCGATTGGATTACACTCATAAAGCAAGCGTAATTTACCCTTTGGTGATTTTGAACTTGTAGGGTAGATGTAGATCCCTCCTTTAATCATATTTCTATGAAAATCAGACACTAATGATCCGATATACCGTGCCGTATAAGGTCTGTTTCCTTCGTCCATTTGACAATATTTCAAATAATCTTTAACACCTTGAGGGAAACGAATATAATTTCCTTCATTTATAGAATAGATATTGCCTTCTTCAGGAAACTTCATATCTGGATGCGATAAGTAAAACGTACCTATGGCTGGATTCAAGGTAAAACCATTAACTCCATGACCCGTGGTGTAAACCAACATAGTGGAGGTTCCATAAACTATATAACCCGCGGCAACCTGTTTATTCCCTTCTTGCAAAAAATCTTCTAGTTGCACTGGGGTACCAGGTTTTGTAACTCTTCTATAAATAGAGAAGATGGTTCCAACAGATACATTTACGTCAATATTTGACGATCCGTCAAGTGGATCTATTAAAACTACATATTTATTATTATTCTTTTTGTCATTTCCAGAGATAGTCACAAAGTCATCCTCCTCTTCACTCGCAATACCACAAACAATCTGACGATTTTTTAGGGTTTCCATAAAGATTTCATTGGCATAAACATCTAGCTTTTGCTGATCTTCACCTTGAATATTGGTGTCTCCGGCATTCCCTAAAATATCTACTAAACCCGCTTTGTTAACTTCGTGGTTTACAACTTTTGCCGCTAAACGGATGGAATTTATTAATCGAGAAAGTTCTCCTGAAGAATATTTAAAATGTTCTTGATTTTCAATAATGTACTCTCCTAAAGTAGTGTGTTTTTGCATAGCAATATGTCGTGTTGTGTTGTTTGCAAATATCGTATTTTTTAATAAACTATATTGTTTTCATCCAATATAAATTAGGCTAGTTAAGTCACATTCATTTATCTTTGATGATATTTTAATCACATGAATTTTACAATTAGAAGGGCCGTCAAAGACGATATGCCACAGGTTTTTAATTTAATAAAGGAGCTAGCCATTTTTGAAAAAGAAGAGCAGGCCGTAGAAATTACAGTGAAAGACTTACAAAAAGATGGATTTGAAAATGAACCAGCATTTGTTTGTTTCGTTGCAGAAGTAAACACTAAGATTGAAGGAATTGCTTTGGTTTACAATCGTTATTCTACTTGGAAAGGGGTGGCATTGCATTTAGAAGATTTGGTAGTTAATAGGGCCATGAGAGGTTTGGGGATTGGAACTGCGCTTTTAGATGAGGTAGTTAGATATGGACAAAGTTTAGGGGTGAAGCGTATCAACTGGGAAGTGCTTGACTGGAATGTAAAAGCCATCAACCTATATGAAAAGAAAGGAGCAAATGTTTTAAGAAATTGGCATGTTGTACATTTGGATGAAGAAGGAATAAAAAACTACATATCTAATATTAATTAATGTACATATTTAAATTTGGCGGGGCATCTATAAAAGACGCTAGTGGTGTGAAAAACCTTGTGAACGTATTGCAACAAGTGGGGTATGATGATGTTTTGTTGGTGATTTCTGCAATGGGTAAAATGACCAATGCTTTCGAAAAATTGACCAACTCTTACGTTCATAAATCTGATGAGTTGCCACTGTTAATGGCAGAAGTAAAAGCGTATCACTATACGATTGCCGAGGCGTTGTTTGTAAGTAAAAATCATCCTGTCTATGACGAAATGGATCTTTTATTTAGGGAAATGAATCAATTTATGATTCAAAATAAGTCTAAAAATTACAGCTATGTTTATGACCAATTAGTGAGTTTTGCTGAATTGTTTTCAACAAAGATTGTCAGTCATTATTTAACACATGTTGCAATAGAAAATACCTGGTTAGATGTTAGAGAACTGATAGTTACCGACAGTTATTATCGCGACGCGAAAGTGGATTGGCAACAAACGGAACAAAGAATTCTAAGCAAGGTCAATCCTGAAAAATTAATAATAACTCAAGGTTTTATAGCTAGTGACGGATCCGGCACTACTACAACGCTTGGTAGGGAAGGTTCTGATTATACTGCCGCCATTTTTGCTTACTGTTTAAATGCTACAAGTGTTACTATTTGGAAAGATGTTGAAGGGGTATTAAATGCCGATCCTCGTTATTTTAAGGAAACAAGCTTACTACAGCAAATTTCATATACAGAGGCGATAGAATTAGCCTTTTATGGTGCTTCGGTAATACATCCCAAAACCTTACAGCCATTACAAAAAAAGGAAATACCTCTATATGTAAAGTCGTTTGTAAAACCAAAACTAAATGGCACAAAAGTAAGTCGAGGTGTCCATATTTTTCCTGAAATTCCCTGTTTTATTGTAAAGAAAAATCAACTATTATTATCAATTTCAACCTTAGACTTTTCATTTATTGTGGAGCGAAATATAAGTGAAGTATTTAGTTTGCTACATAATTGTAAAATGAAGGTAAATGTGATCCAAAATTCTGCAATTAGTTTTTCAATTTGTTTAGAAGATAAGTACAACAAATTTGACGATTTGTTAAAAGCGCTGAAAGGCCAATTTAAAATAGATTTTATAAAAGGAGTCTCTTTATTTACCATTCGGCACTTTACTATTGAAGCTATTGAAAAGATTGAAAAAGATAATCTTGTGTTGCTAAAACAATTAACCAAAGAAACAGTTCAAATAGTAATTAAATAGAATTATCTATATTTGGAAGTCTCAAAAAAAACCAAATGGGTTTAGTATCAGCTAAAGAAATAGCTAAAGTTATAAAATTTGACAAATATGGGTTTTTAGGAACTTTTGTTGGTTGGGTAGTGCTAAAGGTTTTGCGTATTTCCAAATTAAACAGGATTTATGATAAGCATAAAGATAAGAGCGATATTGTTTTTTTAAATGCAATTCTTGATGAAGTGCAGATACAGTTTAAAATACCAGAAGAGGATTTAAAACGCATCCCAAAAGACGGCGCATTTATAAGTGTATCAAATCACCCTTTGGGAGGAATTGACGGTATTTTATTGCTGAAATTATTGGCTGAAAAAAGACCTGATTATAAAATTATGGCTAATTTTTTACTGCATAAAATTGAGCCATTAAAACCATATATATTACCGGTAAATCCTTTTGAAGATAGAAAGGATGCACATTCAAGTGTAATTGGTATTAAAAACGCCCTGCAACATTTAAATGATGGGTTTCCTTTAGGAATTTTTCCGGCAGGGGAAGTGTCAACCTATAAAGATGGAAAATTAATAGTTGATAAGCCTTGGGAAGAGAGTGCTATTAAGCTAATTCACCGGGCCAAAGTACCAATAATTCCTATTTATTTTCACGCCAAGAATAGTCGGTTGTTTTACATCTTATCTAAGATTAGTGATACGTTTAGAACGGCAAAACTACCGTCAGAAGTGCTCACTCAAGGGGGGCGTGTTATCCAAGTACGCATAGGTAAGGCGATTTCTGTTAAGGATCAGGAGGAGCATGAAAACATTGACGATTTTCATTCGTTTATTCGAAAGAAAACCTATATGCTTGCCAATCCGTTTAAGCCTGATAGCCGTTTGATTAAGGTTCCAAACTTAAAATTACCTAAACATCCTAAAGATATTATTGCGCCAGTTCCTTCTGAGAAAATGATTAAAGAGGTTGAAAAACTTAGAGAGAACGAATCACGATTATTAGTAAGTAAGAATTATGAAGTTTTTTTTGCTGCAAGTCCGCAAATCCCCAACATATTACGTGAATTAGGTAGATTGAGAGAAATTACTTTTCGAGCGGTTGGTGAAGGCACAAATAATAGTATTGATTTAGATGAGTATGATGCGTTCTACCATCATATGTTTTTATGGGATAGCAGTACAAACGTCGTTGCTGGTGCCTATAGAATGGGGTTAGGGAAAAATATTTATAAAGAACACGGGATCAATGGTTTTTACATTAACACCTTGTTTAGGATTGAGCCTGAATTATACAGCATGATGGAACAGACTATTGAAATGGGACGTGCTTTTATAATCAAGGAATATCAGCAAAAACCGATGCCTTTATTTTTACTTTGGAAAGGAATTGTACATGTGACATTAAGATACCCTGAATATAAGTATTTAATGGGAGGGGTAAGTATCAGTAATCAGTTTTCCAATTTTTCAAAGTCGCTAATGATAGAGTTTATGAAATCGCATTATTACGACCCATATTTAGCCCAGTATATTCACCCTAAGAAAGAGTATAAGGTAAAGCTGAATGATGCCGACAAAGATTTTGTATTTGATGAGAGTCAGGCGGATATGGTAAAATTTGATAAAATTATTGATGAATTAGAGCCTGGTAGTTTGCGGATGCCGGTATTATTAAAAAAATATGTAAAACAAAATGCTCGTTTGGTAGCATTTAATGTTGATCCTAAATTTAATAATGCGATTGATGGCTTGATGTATATACGAATTGCCGATTTACCTGAGAGTACAGTAAAACCAGTAATGGAAGAGTTTCAAGCAGAACTTGAACGAAAATTAGCCGAAAAGCAAGATGAATAAAGATTCTAAAATAGCAGTTTTTGGAGGCGGTAGCTGGGCAACGGCCATTGTAAAAATGTTATCAGAAAACATTGATGAAATTGGTTGGTATATGCGCAGTAGTTATGCCGTTGAACATATTAAACGAAACAAACACAACCCAAGTTATTTAAGCTCGGTAGAATTTGATACGGATCAGTTGTTTTTGTCCACTAATATTGATGAGATGGTAGACTATGCAGATTATTTAATCTTTGCAGTACCATCAGCATTTTTAAGTGGTGAGTTGGCTAAATTAAAGACTCCATTAAAAGGAAAAGTTATTTTTTCAGCGATTAAAGGGATTGTTCCAGAAACAGGGCTTATCGTAGGCGATCATTTTTATACAACATATAACATTCCTTTTGAAGATATTGGTGTTATTTCTGGACCTTGTCATGCTGAAGAGGTGGCTTTAGAACGCCTATCCTATTTAACAATAGCGTGTAAAGACAATAAAAAGGCCAAATTTATTGCAAAAAAATTGGCTAGCAGGTATATTAATACAAAAACATCTGATGATATTATTGGTATTGAATATGCAGCCATGTTAAAAAATATTTATGCCATTGCCGCTGGTATTGCTCATGGATTGGGGTATGGTGACAATTTTCAAGCTGTTTTAATGAGTAATGCCATCCGAGAGATGAAACGCTTTATAAAAAAAGTGCATAAAATGAAGCGGAATATTAATAACTCTGCTTATTTGGGTGACTTATTAGTTACTGGATATTCTGTTTTTAGTAGAAATAGAATGTTTGGTAATATGATTGGTAAAGGCTATACCGTAAAGTCTGCCATGCTTGAAATGAGTATGGTTGCAGAAGGGTATTACGCCACTAAAAGTTCTTATCAAATCAAACAAAAGAATGAAGCCAAAACACCTATTATAGATGCTGTCTATAAAATACTTTATGAGGGAAAAGATCCCAAAGCCATATTTGCAAAACTAACAGAAATCTTAGATTAGTTATACTTCTTGAAGTAGTTGTGGTGTGGTGCTAAACAACCCTTTGTTCAGAGAATTCAAGGCCTCAATTTTATCATTAGTATCAACTAATAAAGAAATGTTGTAGTTGCTACCGCCATAAGAAATCATACGTATTGAAATATTTTCCAGACAACTCAAAACTTTGGCGCTCACCCCTTTTTCGTTTTGAGAAAAATCACCAGCCAAGCATATAATACTCATGTTTGTATCTATTTCAACCTTCCCAAAACTATTTAATTCTTGTGTAATTTTTTCAAGATGCTTGGGGTTGTCAATAGTTAGTGATACTGCTACCTCCGAGGTAGTAATCATATCGATAGCCGTTTGATATTTTTCGAAAACCTCGAAAATGTTCTTTAAAAAACCATACGCCATTAGCATGCGATAGGATTTTATTTTCATGGCAATAATACCGTCTTTTGCGGCAATTGCTCTTACACCAATACTACTACTGCAATTTTTTATGATGGTCCCCTTACCATTGGGGTTAAATGTATTTTTTAATAAAACGGGAATATTATTTTCTTTTGCAGGAATAACACTTTGTGGATGCAATATTTTAGCTCCAAAATAAGCCAATTCAGCAGCCTCGTCAAATGATATTTCATCTATTGAAAAGGTGTTTTCAACAAAACGAGGATCATTATTGTGCATCCCATCAATATCGGTCCAAATTTGAATTTCTTTAGCCTTTATAGCCGCCCCAATAAGCGAGGCACTATAATCACTGCCTCCTCTTTTTAAATTTGCGATGTTACCATCTTGATCGTGACAAATAAAACCTTGTGTGATGATGATGTTTTTTGTGCTTTTTAGTAGTATCTCACTTAATTTGCTTTTGATTTTGGAAGTTTCTGGTTCTCCATTTTTATCAATAGACATAAAACCAAAGGCAGTATGTAATTCAGAGTCTATATTTAATTCTGTTAAATAAAGCTGGAATAGGTGCGTTGAAATAAGTTCGCCCTGAGCTAAAATTTCATTTTCGTCATTAGCTGCTAATGTTCTTAAATGATCAAAGCGATTCCGAATAAACGTTAATGCTTTTAATTGATGATATTCAGAAGTGTATAAGGCATCGAGTAAGTCGAGGTAATTTAATTCTAATTGATCAATTACATCCTTGGCATCGTTCTTCTTATTTTCCGATAAAAGAGTGTGGATTTTCGCCAAGGCGTTTGTGGTACCGGAAACGGCTGAAAGTACAACAATCATTCGCTCATTACAGTTGTTGACAATAGCCGCTACTTTCTTAATGTTAGTAGCGCTTCCTACAGATGTTCCGCCAAATTTTAAAACTATCATATGTTCAAATTAAATTTTCACCAAAAATCATAAGATTGTATTTTATGTACAATTATTTGTTTTATTTTTACAAATTATTACAAATGGTTTAAATTTAAACATGAAGACTATACAAGAAGCAGTAACGACTATTATCAATAAAACACCATTTATTGAAGAGGCGTTGTATGACAAATTGATAAACGTTTCATCCTTGGCTAGAATTATACAACCCGAAGTTGAGCAAGTATTAAAAAAGGAAGTGAAATCTGGCGCTATCATGATGGCAATCAATAGGTTGTCTCCATCTAGTGTTTTGAAGGTTCGAAAGAACGTTCGGAAAATTGCCTTGTCTTCGGGTGATTTTATTGTTCGATCTGATTTATGTGATTATACGTTTAAAAATTCGGTAACCTTACTAAAGAAAATAGCGCAATTGTTAAGTGACGTAGGTATTGAGAACGATAGTTTTTTTACTGTTTCACAAGGTGTTTTTGAAACGAATATAGTTGCTAGTTCCAGTTTGAAAGATAAAATTGACAGTATTTTTAAAGAGGAGGAAGTACTTTGGTCTTTGGTTGACTTAGCCTCAGTTACCATCAAACTACCGAAGACAAATCTAGAACAGTCGGGTGTTTATTATTTTATATTGAAACAATTGGCTTGGGCCGATATTCCGGTACAAGAAATAATTTCTACTACACATGAAATGTCCATAGTGGTTAAAGAAGCAGATATTAACCAAACATTTGCGATTCTGATGGATATGAAATTAAGTTAAAATGAGTAAAAAAGACCCCTATGCGTCTTTGCGCATTAAAGAGTTCAATATTTTTTTATTAGTACGATTTGTGCTTGTTTTTGGCTGGTCAATGCAATTTATTATCATAGAATGGCAAGTTTATAGCATCACTAAAAATCCGTTGTCATTAGGTATTATTGGTTTAATGGAAGTCATACCAGCGGTTTCCATGGCGCTTTTTGCTGGGCACATTGTAGATCAAAAGGAAAAACGAAATTTGTTAGCGATCTGTATTGCCGCTTTTTCTTTAATTAGTTTGGGATTGTTTCTGCTTACTTGGCCCATTTTTATTGAAGGTTGGGACCAGACAACTGTTTTATATGCTATTTATGCATTGGTATTTTTTGGAGGGTTTTTACGCTCCTTTTTTGGGCCTACCATATTTTCTTTAATCGCATTGATTGTTCCGAAAAAACTCTATCCCAATGCCGCTACTTGGAGCAGCTCAACTTGGCAAATGGCATCTGTTATTGGGCCTGCTTTTGCGGGATATCTAATTTATTTAATTGGGGTACATTGGTCATTGTCTGTCGTATTTGGTTTGGTTTTAACTTCTTTGTTTTTAGTGTTTTTTATAAAGCGAAAGCCCATTTTAAATCCGAAAATTGGAGAGCCAATTTTTCAGAGTTTGAAGGAAGGAATTAAATTTGTGTACACTACCAAAGCTATATTTGGTGCCATTACTTTGGATATGATTTCGGTCCTTTTTGGAGGGGCCATTGCCTTGCTTCCTATTTATGCACAAGACATATTACAAGTAGGGCCGCAAGGGTTTGGTGCATTAAGAGCAGCACCAGCAGTTGGGGCCTTTTTAACCATGTTGTTAACGGCGTATATGCCAATTAGTAAAAATGCAGGATTGAAATTATTAGTGGCTGTTTTTGGATTTGGAGTTTGTATCATTGCTTTTGGTGTGTCAACTACATTTTGGATATCTATTGTGGCCTTGTTCTTTAGTGGTGTTACAGACGGTGTTTCTATGGTGATCAGACAAACAATTTTACAACTTAAAACACCCGATAACATGCGCGGTAGAGTCGCTTCAGTAAATTCAATGTTTGTAGGTTCTTCAAACGAACTAGGGGCTTTTGAAAGCGGACTTACGGCGAAATTAATGGGAACAGTCACAGCTGTAGTTTTTGGAGGAACAATGACCTTAATTACAGTATTAACAACAGGAATTGTTTCCCCTTCTTTTAGGGCATTAGATTTAACTAAAGATTTGGAAGATCATGAAAATGATGAAACGACAGGTTGATCATAGCCGATAGTATTTAAACTAACTGACTAGATAGTTAGGTATAATTTTTGATGATAATAATGAAACTGACCTTATGAGAACTCTTATTTTAGTAATGGTATTTTCTTTTACTATTTACACCTCCTATGCACAAAACATTGAGGGCATTGTATTTGATGCTCGTACAAATCAACCTATTGATGCTGTACATGTTTATATCAATAAGAGTCAACAAGGCACATTGACCAACACTAGGGGAAAGTTTAAAATTAAAACTACAGCTAACTTAAGTGAAAACGATACGATCTATTTTTCACATATAAATTATCAAAAACAAGGATTGCCATATGTTAAAGACAAAAGCAAGTATTTGGTTTATTTAACACCCCAGGTCAATACTTTAGAAGAAATTCAAGTTGTTGCTAACAAAAAATTAAAATCTGATATACAATTTAACAAACTGACCTCCATGAAAAATGGAAGGTATGCCTTTGGTTCAGTAATAAAAGACGATATAATTTATATAATAGGAGGAGATGTCTCCTATCAAGTTGATGAAAATTTAAAAACATTGGAAAACAATCCAGACATCAGTTTTATCGAGTTTCTAAATAAAACGAGAGCCAATTTTTCAACCAAAATGTATAGAGGAGACCTTTTGCTATATAACATCCATTCTGATAGTTGGGAAACAAGTGATCTAAATTTTAGAAAAAGAGCGAATCACAACATTAACTTGTATGGAGATAAAATTTATGTATTAGGTGGTAAAAGGGTCTCTAGAAATGGTGCGTTTGAATATTTAGATGATAAGATAGAAGTGTTAGACTTAAAAACCAATACGGTTATTGTTGATGATACCAATCCGCATCAGGCAGCAAATTTTGAATCTTTTTTGTATAAGGATAATCTTATAGTATTAGGAGGTTCCATTAAACAAAAGAATAACGGACAAAAGGTATACTCAAATAAAGTACACATGTACAACCTTAAGTCTGGTTTATGGTATGATTTAGCAACCATGCCTAGTGCGAAAGAAACCAGAGGCATCCTCATAAATGATAAAATTTACACCTTTGGTGGATTTAACAAAAAACCACTCAAAGAGATCGAATCGTTTGATTTAATCTCTGGGAAATGGGCACGAGAAGGCGTGTTGTTTTCCGATTTTAACAAACCGGCCATAACCCATGCTAATAATATGGTATATCTCTTTGAAAATGGAAAGTTAGCTAGCTTTAATTGTATTACTAAGGAACTAAAAGAGTACAGTATCAATTTGTTTTTAAGTGCCGCTGAGTTGCAATATGCCGATGAAAAGCTGTATATTCTAGGTGGTTTGAAAGATGAAAATTATACATTGAGTGCTTCTGATGGCCTGTATCGAGTAGATTTAAATGAATTTGAAACAACAGCTGTAAATCAATCGGCTAAGTTGTAGTTGCTACAGACCTATTTGACAACAATTCCTTTTTTATTTAGAATTTTTATCATTCGCAAGGCACTTTCCTTAATCGTATTTTTCTTGAATAGAAATGTTTTTTCGTAGAGTTTATTGTCAGCAAAAAAAGTCAGTTTGAATTCATTGTTGAGTTTTAAAACTTCATCTTGCATTAATTCAATTTTTGCTCCAGACTTTGCAGGTAAGGTATCTAATTTATGACGCATAATCGATGTTTTAAGCGTATCGTCAAAACCATGGGATACGATTAAAATCACTTCAAGAGCTTCTTCTTTTTCATTAATCAAATAAGCATTCCAATCGTTTGTTTTGAACGTTGTATTATACTCATGTGTAATGGCCATATAAACACCATCAACTTTTGGAATATTAATATCTTTTTTCACGCAACTAAAATCAATTAAGATTCTTCAAAAACGGCACCATTAGCTGTGACATTTCGATCAATTTTTCGCATTAAACCTTGTAAAACTTTACCTGGACCAACCTCTGTAAATTCGGTAGCTCCATTGGAAATCATCTGCTGTATTGATTGTGTCCATTTAACTGGGGCTGTCAATTGGGCGATTAAATTATTTTTAATACTAGCAGCGCTTGTTACCGCAGTGGCTGTTGCATTTTGATAAATAGGACAAAGTGGTTCATTGAACGTGGTGTTTTCTATCGCAGCTGCAAGTTCTTCACGTGCAGGTTCCATTAATGGTGAGTGAAATGCACCACCTACAGGTAAAACCAATGCACGTCGCGCCCCCGCTGCAGTTAAACGTTCGCAAGCGGTATTGACGGCTGCTATTTCTCCTGAAATAACTAATTGTCCAGGACAATTGTAATTAGCAGCAACAACAATCCCTGGAGTTTCGGCACAAATTTCTTCAACAATATGGTCATCTAAACCGAGCACTGCCGCCATAGTAGAGGGTTGTAATTCACAGGCTTTTTGCATGGCCAATGCTCGTTGGTGAACTAATTTTAGAGCAGCTTCAAAATGCAAGGTGCCGTTTGCTACAAGCGCAGAAAATTCTCCCAATGAATGGCCCGCAACCATGTCTGGACTAAAATGATCACCTAATGTTTTTGTAAGCGCAACCGAGTGTAAAAATATAGCCGGTTGTGTTACTTTAGTTTCTTTCAATTGTTCATCGGTACCTTCAAACATTATGTCGGTAATCGGAAATCCTAAAATTTCATTTGCTTTTTCAAATAATTCCTGGGCAACAGGAGATTTTTCGTAGATATCAAGACCCATTCCTGAGAATTGTGCGCCTTGACCAGGGAAAATATATGCGTGCATGTAGCTTGAATTTTTTAGTGCGTCACAAAAATAAGAAAATTGTAACTAACAATTATTTTATATTTTAGCAATTAACTTATGAAGGTATCAGAAAAAATTGAAGCGCAAAAAATCTATTTGGTTTTGGCTGCACTATTTATTACATCTTTAGTAGTTTCGAACTTAATATTTCAGAAATTTTTTTATTGGAATCCCTTTGGGCTTTTTCGTTTTGAGATTTCTGTTGGGATTTTGCCCTACCCAATCACCTTTTTAATTACAGATGTTATTTCTGAGATTTATGGTAAGAAAAAGGCAAATCAAGTAGTTACAGTAGGTATTTTTGCTTCCTTCTTTTCTATGAGCATTATCTATATTGCCAATAGCGTTCCTGCAATTAGTTCATCTCCTGTTAGTGATAAAATATTTACTGAAGTTTTTGGACTTTCGCCAATAGCTGTACAGGCATCAATGCTGGCTTATTTATTTGCACAGTTTATAGATATTAGAATTTTTCATTTCTGGAAAGCGTATACGAAGGGCAAACATTTATGGCTGCGCAATAACTTTTCAACCTTTACTTCACAATTTGTAGATACGTTAACGGTATTGGTTTTACTTTGTTCTTTTAAAGTACTTCCTTGGAGTATGTTTTATGGGTTGTTGCTAAGCGGATTCATGTTTAAAGTATTGGTCGCGGCATTAGACACACCATTGTTGTATTTGTTTGTTGGGTTGTTTAGAAAAAGGTTTAACCTTCAATTAGGAGAAGAAATAGATCTTGACAGTTAACTAAATCTCATGAATACCGTGCTTGATTGCATACATTACTAAGCCAACGCGACTTTTAGCGCCCGTTTTTTTAAATAAAGATTCTCTATAACCATCAATGGTTTTTGGGCTCAGGTACATTTCGCCTGCCATTTCTTTATATGTTTTTTCGGTACAGGCTAGTTTTAATACAGTAAGTTCATTACCCGAAATTTCTGATTGATCTTTAATTTCTGAAGTCATCGATTTTTGAATGGTCCTAGAAACGCGTTTGGTATGATAAAACCCTTCAATAATTACTTCGTTGAGTGCGTCACGCAATTCATCTGGATGAATGTCTTTTAATAAATAACCACGTGCACCTTTTTTGATCATTTTTATAATTAACATTTCGTCATCATCCATTGATAACGCCAAGACTTTTATGTTGGGGTGATTTTTTTTGAGCCAATAGGTAGTTTCCAATCCATTCATAATCGGCATATTGATATCCATTAAAACAACGTCAGGAATGTTTGAAATACTTTCTAGCTTTTCAATTAATTCTGAACCATTCATTGCATGATAAATTACATTAAACTCTTCAAAAGTATTTATTAAACCTTTTAAAGACTTTGCAAATAGTAAGTGATCATCAACTATGGCAACAGTATATTTTTTCATTGAGTTGAATTGAATGGATAGGCTAAAGTTAATGAAACTCCTTTATCTTTTTCAGAGATTAAAGAAAAATCTGTGTTTATCAGCTTTGCTCTACTTTTCATATTGATAAGACCAGAACCTTTCTGAATTTTTTCTTCGTCAAAACCAACTCCAAAATCTTCTGCTTTAATTGTTAACTTTTCTGAAGTGTATGTCAATATAACTTCTAAACGCGTTGTTTTAGAGTGTTTGACCGTATTGGACAAGAATTCCTGTAATATTCTAAATAAAATAATCTCATCTTTTTGATTTATTTCAATAGGTGTACCTATAATTTCTATAGTAGCCTTTAAAAAATTTAACCGATTGAAACGCTGTAATTCGAGTTCAATTGATTTTTCTAAACCAATATTTTTGACCACTTCGGGATTTAATAGTTTTGAAAGTGTTCTGATTTCTTGCAAGCTTTTAGAAATGATTTCTCCTGTTTCATTTACGATTCCTTTTTGATTTTCTAAAAGACTTGGCTGCAGTATATTTAACTGCATTTTTGCAACAGATAATAGCTGCCCAACATTATCATGCAATTCCCAACTAATATTTTGTAAGGTCTGTTCCTGTGTTTCTAATTGTGATTTTACAATTTCATCATCAAAACGTTGCTTCGCTTCTTTTTGTTCTTGTAAAAAAGCAATTTTTCTCTTTTGAAAAATGCTAAAGATTATTATAATCACAACGATTAATAATAACACGGTTAGTGTTGTGATTAAAATAACTATCGTTGTTCCTCCTTGTTCCATAATGCATTAAAAGTAACTATTTCGAGTCAAATGAGTTGTAATAATGTTTCTTAATAATAGTTCATTTTACTCTTTCCTGCTCCAAATAAATCCAAAAGCAAGTATTAGATACATGAGTATCGCTAAAACATACAAAATTAGAAATAATTGGTGGGTGCCGGGAATATGAGCATAGCCGTTTATTTTTATGGAAAAAGGAATGGTTCCGGCATGAAATAATAGGAGTGCAATACTTACCCAAAATAATAAAGTGCGGTGAAAAACAATTATTTTATCCGATTTTAATAGTTCTACAAAATAGAATACAACCGCAATGATGATTGCGAGCGAGCCAACAATAAAGGGTAATTCAGACCATTCTGTGATGAAATTTTGAATAAAAATCCAGTTGATAGCCGAGACTACTAAATAGCCAACTGTGAAAATTTGAATGCACACTTTAAATGTGGTATTTTTAATTTCTTTAAAGTAAATATAAAGCAGAACGGGGAAATAGATCACATATAGCAAGTTTACAATCCATAGGTTGTACTTAGTTCCTTGTGCATCTGTATAAAGGAGCAGGTCGTTACTAATTAAAAATAAACTAACAAATTCAGTGATCGTTATTAGCCATAAAAGTGGTAACAAGAGTTTGACAGCAGTATGTTGGTATTTGAAATAATAAAAAGTACCTGCCAGCGCCGCAATCAGCTCCGCATATTTTATGGAGTTTCTTATAAATGAGACTGACAATTCTACTGACATTTTAAATCGATTAAAAATTAAATGTCTAAACTAGTTTCATCATTCACCAAATCACGTAAGCCTTTATTTGCTACCAATAACTTATTTTTTTCTTGTTGAAAAATGGCAAATAAAGTAACCATGGCAATAGTAAAGACTAGGACCACTATGGTAGTAATGATGATAATTAATGTTACTCTTTCTTGCTCCATATAAAACCGAATGTAAATAGTAAGTACATAGTAATTGCCAACACATACACAATTAAAAACAGTTTGTGTACCCCTGGTAAAAGGGCATAGCCATTCCATTTTAACGCAAAGGGAATGGTGCCTGAATAAAATAGTAGTAAGCCCACACTAATCCAAAACAGTAGCATTTTATGAAACAGCACTATTTTTTCGGACTTTAAAAGTTCTATAAAATAAAATATAATGGTTGCAATTAAAAATAAGGAGCCAAGTACGCGCGGTAATTCAGAATTTTCTTGATTAAAATCTTGAATAAACACCCAATTTACAGCATATACTGTAACGTAAATAAAGGCAAATACTTTGATCCAATTTTTAAATACTTTGGTTTTTAAATAGTTAAAATAAACATAAGCCAACGTGGTAAAGGTTACTAAATTTAATAAGTTGTAAAACCACAACGTGTAGCGGTTACCATTTTCATCGGTATAAAAAATCAGAAATCCAGTTTTACTTGCAACAAATTTGGAAAAAAATTCAGTGAAGGTAATGTACCAAAGTAGGTATAAAAAATACTTTAAATGGGTATTTTTATACTTGTAAAAATAAATGGTACCTACAATCGCTGAAAGCAATTCGCTACCCAATACTGTATGTCTAATAAATTCTATGGTCAAATTTTATTTTTTAATTACCGTTAAATGGAGGGTTTCCGACCCCATTGTTAAATAGATATCCATCGTCATCGCCATCTTGTAAAAGCTTCAAGAAGCTTGCTTTTTGCATGTAAGATGCTTGGTTGTTCCGGGTTTTAAAAGCGTCATATAAAAAGATTCTTTTACCATCTTTTTTAGTATAACCTGACTGTATGGTGTCACCTTGGTATACATTGCTTATAGTTGGAGCCACAAAAAATGTTTGATGATTTTTTTGTTTGTCTCCATTGTCTGGATATACACTAAAATAAAATTGTAAGCCTTCGGCATCACTTGCGTATGTCTCCAAATACTTTAAATAGGCTTTGATAGTTTTAATATCAAACCACACAGACTGGGTGTCATTAAAATTAGCTCCGTATTTTTTCTTAAGTGAGTCTTTTAGTAATTTCACTCGGTCTTTTTCATAAGTATCATGCATTTTTACAGCATCTTTTAATTCAATAATATGATCTTTCTTCATTGCTTGAATGTCTTCCTGAGTGATGGTATCAGTTTCGTGTTCGGGCATTTTTTCACACGAAAAAATAAGTGTTAAAAATAGTGTGCTCAGTAAAAAAACGGAGCTGATCTTTTTGAATTTGATGTTTGTATTTTTCATGATTATTGGGTTAAGGATTTATGTTACTGCAAATTACCAATAATTGTCCACAATAAAAAAGGGGATTTTCCCCTTTTTTTAAATAGGGAAAACCCCTTTTAAATTTAGGATTTTTCCTCTTGTGCACAAGACTCAATTGCTGCAACTTTGTGGTGTTAGAAGTTAGTTGATTATTTGGGTTATTAAACAAGAGACTTATATTTTACTTTCTCCTCTTATTTGTAAGAAAAGGAAAAAGTGCTACTAACTAGAGATGGGAAAATTGCTATGATTTTCAAAATTGCTAAAAAAAAGTATAAGCAAATAATATAAGTTTCTTGTTTAATTTTAATGACTTCTTTTTCCTCAAAATTTGAGGCGTTTACTAAACGTTTCTTAAAATTGACAAGTTCTTTAAGCTATTTGTAGCGATATTACCAATCCTTCATTTCCTCGAATATTAAAAACTGTATTGTCTTCAAAGATAAAATACTGTCCTTTAATTCCTTTTAAAATGCCTGTATAGCTTTTCGATTTTTCTAAGTTTAGACTTTGTACTTTTTCCGGGTACTGTATAACAGGGAATTCGATATGCGTCTCCTTTGAATTCTGTTCTAGATAATAGGATTTGGCTTCGTCTGGTAGGAATGCCGATAGTTTTTCTTTTACTTGAACTAAATCGACGTCTTCAATGTCATTAGTGAGCATTTTACGCCAGTTGGTTTTATCAGAGACATGCTCTTTTAAAGCAATTTCAGTAATGCCGGCTAAATAGCGATTTGGAACTTCTACCATTTCAATGGCTTCATGTGCGCCTTGATCTATCCAACGTGTAGGTACTTGTTGTTTTCTAGTAACTCCCACTTTTACATTACTAGAGTTGGCTAAATAAACGATGTGGGGTTGCAATTGAACTTGTTTTTCATAGGCTAAGTCTCTATCTTCTTTGTCGAGATGAGCTGTGCTTAATTCGGGTCGCATAATCCAATCAGCAGCTTGCGGAATTTCAAAAAAGCAGCTTTTGCAAAATCCCTGGCGGTATATTTTTTTATTTAAATGGCAATTCAGGCATTCATAAGCTACAAAATCGATCTGTAGCTCCTTATCTAATAACTGATTCACATTGACGAAATCGGATCCCATATCTAGATAATATTGAATGGGATTTAAATATTCCGTTTGCATTTTTTTTAGAACGCCTTGATAAATCATTATGTCTTTATTTGCTAATTACCTTTACAATTTCTTTTACGCTTTGAGCAATTTCTCTAGCCTTGTCGATGTCCTGATTAACAATAGTAATATGACCCATTTTCCGAAAAGGTTTGGTTTGTTTTTTTCCATAAACATGTGGTGTAACACCAGGCATCTCCAAAATGGTTTCCATATTTTTATAAACAACATTACCTACATGCCCTTCTTCCCCAACAAGGTTTACCATAACTCCAGCAACCTTACTTGAGGTGTCACCTAAGGGTAAATTTAAAATGGCACGAATGTGCTGTTCAAACTGATTGGTGTAAGAAGCTTCTATGCTATAATGTCCACTATTATGAGGCCTTGGAGCAACTTCATTGACGAGTATTTCATTGTCTTGTGTTAGAAATAATTCAACGGCCAATAAGCCAACGTGCTCAAATTCTTGTGAAACTTCTAAAGCAACAGCTTCTGCTTTTTTTGCTATTTCATCGGATATTCTAGCTGGGCAAATTACATACTCAACTTGATTCGCCTCTGGATGAAATTCCATTTCAACAACGGGATATGATTTTACGGATCCATTGGCATTGCGAGCGACAATAACGGCTAATTCAGTTTTAAAGGGCACTAAATCTTCAACAACACAGGCTACATTTGGTAAGTCTTCAAGATCTTTATGGCTTTTTACTATTTTCACTCCGGTGCCATCATAACCAAACTGCGCACTTTTCCAAACAAAAGGAAAAGCAAGTGACTCGTGCGTTAATGCCGTTGTTAACTCGTCAGTGTAGGCAAAGCGTGAAAATGGAGCTGTTGGGATGGAATGATCAACATAAAAGAGTTTTTGTGTGGCTTTGTTTTGTATAGTGCGGATTGTTTTAGAAGATGGGAATACAGTTACTCCTTCACTTTCAAGTGCTTCTAAAGCTGCTACATTTACATTTTCAATTTCTATCGTCAAGACGTCCACTTTTTTACCAAATTGATAGACCGTATCGTAGTCTAACAAATTGCCTTGATGAAATTCATTGCAAATAGATTTACAGGGCGCTTCTGCCGATGCGTCTAGTATGATGGTGTAGATGTCGAACTTTTGAGTTTCGGCCAGTAACATTCTGCCTAATTGACCTCCGCCAAGTATGCCCAGTTTAAAATCGGAAGAAAAGTAATTTTTCATTTAAATGCTTTGTACAAAAATAAGCATCTTAGCGCAGTATAAAAACTAAAAATTGGTGATTATTAACGTATCGCCATTTCTGGTGGCTCTATATTGTCTCGCTGCGTATTGCGTTCCGCTTTGTGGAGCACCACCCAGTGCTAATGCAAATTTCGTGTTATCACAGGTACATTCCATGGTCAAGCCATCCTCAATGACCATTTTTGTACAGGCACTTGGTGTTAAATGCGGACAGGCCAAATCATAGGCCAAGTAGTTATTTTGACTTGAATGATACACTACAATACCCTTGATGCCGCCATTAATTTCAACCCATCCGCCAACCAGCAGTAGATTGTTGTTTGATGGATTGTTTAAGAAAATAGTTTCGTTAACCGGAACGTCTGGTAAAATTTTATTGCCATCATCAGTTGGATTGCATGAAATAATACCGATTAATAGTGCTAGTATGGCTACTTTCTTCATTAGAGTGAAATTTTTTGGCAAGTTACTAATTTAGTAATCAAATTAAAATATTTTGTACCTTAGCAAACTAATCTCATTCCAAGTTCATAAAAGGTGTGGGATTTTTTGATTATAATATAAAATGAACGAATTATGAGTAAAGTATCATACTATACAGCCGAAGGATATAAAAAATTAAAAGAAGAATTGGAGCACTTGGAGCATGTTGAGCGACCTCGGGTTACTAATGAAATAGCGGATGCTAGAGATAAAGGTGATTTAAGTGAAAATGCCGAGTATCATGCAGCTAAGGAAGAGCAGTCATTATTAGAATTTAAAATTGCGCAATTAAAGAATGTAGTTGCTTCTGCCCGAGTGATTGATGAAAGTCAGTTAGACGTTTCAAAGGTATTGGCATTGTCAACTGTTAAAATAAAGAATACAGGCAATAATATGGAGTTTAATTACACCCTTGTTGCGGATTCTGAATCTGATTTCAAAAGCGGTAAAATATCTGTAAACTCGCCAATTGGTAAGGGTTTATTGGGTAAGTCTGTTGGTGATATTGCAGAAGTACAAGCGCCAAACGGAGTCATGAAATTTGAAATATTAGAAATAAGCAGAAGCTAATTATGAGTTCTATTTTTACTAAAATTATCAAGGGCGAAATACCGTGTTATAAAGTTGCAGAGAATGACGATTTTTTTGCTTTTTTAGATGTAAATCCGAATGCCAAAGGACATACTTTAGTAGTACCAAAGAAAGAAGTAAATAAGTTATTTGATCTGGATGAAACCACCTATAAAGGGTTGTTCGATTTTTCAAGGAAAGTAGCAATCGCATTAGAAAAAGCTGTTCCATGTAAAAGAGTTGGAATGTCTGTAATCGGACTAGAAGTGCCACACGTACACGTACATTTAATTCCGTTGAATGCTATGGAGGATATAAATTTTAAAAAGAAAGTTGCATTAACCACTACTGAATTTCAAGAAATTGCAAATGCCATTGCGGCAAACTTATAGCAATTCAGTAAGTAATACCGTGAAGGTGGTGCCTTTGCCAACTTCCGATTTCTTTACATAGATTCTTCCGTCGTGATAATCTTGAATAATTCTTTTGGTTAAAGAAAGACCCAATCCCCAACCACGCCTTTTGGTAGTAAATCCAGGATCGAATATTTTATTATATAAATTTTTAGGGATTCCTTTACCGGTATCTGAAATATCAATTTGAATGTATTTATCATCTTTTGATGATATTTCCATATGAATACTGCCCTTTCCTTGCATGGCGTCAATAGCATTCTTGATCAGATTTTCTATCACCCAACTAAAAAGTTGCGTATTTATCATGGCGTAGATTTTCTCTTTATTACCGATTTTTAAGTTAAAATCTACGAGTTTAGAGCTTCTTGATTTATAATAGTCAAATGCCTTTTGTGTTTCTAAAACCACATCATGTCTGGTGAGCTTAGGTATGGACCCAATTTTAGAAAAACGATCTGCAATGGTATTGAGGCGCTCTACGTCTTTTTCTATTTCTACTACCGTATTTTCATCGGCATTTTCCATACGTAAAATTTCAACCCACCCCAATAGTGAGGATAACGGTGTTCCTATTTGGTGTGCTGTTTCTTTAGCCATACTGGCCCAAAGTTTATTGGTTTCCGCAGCTTTATTCGATTTAAAAACAAGGTAAATAACAGTTCCGAAAAGGAGCAGTATCAATACCAAGGCTAAAGGGTAATACTGAAGCCTATTCAATAAATCAGAATCTCGGTAGTAAATTTGATATACAATTTCATTTTCATTCATCACCAGCAAGGGCTGATTTTCACTCTTCATTTTTGCCAATTGCTCTGTGAGATACATCCTTTTTTGAGTAGGTAAATCATCAAAATCTGCAGTTCTTTCAAAATCTAAATTCCCCCAACTATCAATTTTATCATCTCTATTGATAAGTATCATAGGGATGTTTTTATTGCTCTCAATAATTTTACTCTCAAGGGAAATGTCTACATCTAAATCGGCCTTGTTCATGTTTTCTAGTGCCGAAGCTAAAACTTCCATTTTAGTTCGTTCCTCTTGTTTAAACTGTTGGAAGAAAACATTGGTATTCCATAAAATAAGAGCAACCACTAAAAAAGCGGTTGTAATGAGTGTCCAATGAAGTAGGGTCTTATTTTGAGGGAGATTCATTGTAACAAATATAAAATTATCTGTTGATATAACTAAAAAAAAGATTTGATATTATAGTATCTTTATAATAATTACTTTTACCATTAAAATTAGAACCTATGTTAACGATCGATCCAGCTAAAATTTCAACGGCTAAATTACATGGTTATTTGCTGAGTGCGGTGGCTCCAAGACCGATTGCTTTTGCCAGTACAATCGATGCGCAAGGGAATCCTAATTTGTCTCCATTTAGTTTTTTTAACGTGTTTAGTGCCAACCCACCCATCCTTATTTTTTCTCCCGCAAGAAGGGTTAGAGACAATACGGTAAAACACACCTTAGAAAATGCAATAGCAACAAAAGAGGTAGTTATAAACGTAGTAAATTATGCTATTGTTCAGCAAATGTCACTTTCAAGTACTGAGTATCCTAAGGGAGTCAATGAATTTGATAAAGCCGGATTTACCATGTTGAAATCAGAGTTGGTTGCCCCTTTTAGAGTGGCAGAATCTCCAATTCAGTTTGAATGTAAAGTGAATGAAATAGTTGCCTTAGGTGAAGAAGGAGGGGCTGGTAATTTAATTGTATGTCAAGTAGTTAAAATGCATATTGACCGTGCTTTTTTAGATGAAGAAGAACGGATTGATCAAACAAAGTTAGATTTGGTTGCCAGAGCTGGTGGAAGCTATTATTCAAGAGCTAATGTTGGTTTTTTTGAAATTCCGAAACCATTAACCTCCTTAGGCATTGGAGTCGATAATCTATCTGATGAAATTAAAGAGAGTACCATACTTACCGGAAATAATTTAGGGATGTTAGCAAACGTCGCAGCCGTACCCAATCAACAAGATGTTAATAACTTCCTGAATGATAATCCACAATATTTAGGGTTAAAAACACAAGAAAAACATAAATTTGCACAAGAGTATTTAGAAAATAAAGATGTAGAAAGTGCTTGGAAAGTACTTCTAATAAACAATTAAGCGAAAATGGAAATTACAGGAAAGATTAAATTAATAGGTGAAACTCAAACTTTTGGAGCGAGTGGATTTAGAAAACGTGAGTTAGTAGTAACCACAGATGAACAATATCCTCAAATGTTGATGATAGAATTTGTACAAGATAAAACAGATGCTTTAAACAGTTATGCTGTTGGAGATCCTGTAAAAGTGAGTATTAATTTAAGAGGTAGAGAGTGGATTAACCCTGAAGGAGTTGCTAAATATTTTAATTCTATCCAAGGATGGAGAATTGAAAAAGCTCAAGGTGATGCCTCACAAGGAGTGCCACCAGTTGAAGCAGTTGATGCGTTTGAACCAGCTGACTCTGTAAGTGATAATGAACCTGACGATTTACCATTCTAAACATCAATACCTATAGTTGTGCTGTTATTCAGTAACGAAACGAAGGCAGTCTCTATGATTTGAGGTGTTTAAAATGTCAATTATAAATAAAAAAGCTTCTTACTTAAGAAGCTTTTTTTATGTTGTAAAAAGCTGTATTTTTCAATTTAGTATGTACTTGTTATCACATGAATTATGGTTTCCCCCAGTAGAAGAAGCGTCAATAGATGGTTTGTTGGCTATTGGTGGAGATTTGTCAGCAGAAAGACTAAAATTAGCCTACAAAAAAGGAATCTTTCCTTGGTTTAGTGAAGGTGAGCCTGTTGTATGGTACAGTCCTGACCCGCGTATGGTTTTATTTCCTTCGCAATTGAAAATTTCAAAAAGCATGCGTCAGGTTATTCGTAAGGGTACTTTTAAAGCAACCTTTAATACTAATTTTAAAGCGGTCATAGCAAATTGCAAAAACGCAAAGCGCAACGGAGAGGTCGGGACTTGGATTACCGATGAAATGGAGCAGGCCTATATTAAATTGCATGAACAGGGAATAGCCAAATCTGTGGAGGTTTGGCAAGATAATGCCCTTGTTGGTGGTTTGTATGGTGTTGATTTGGGAACCGTTTTTTGCGGTGAAAGTATGTTTAGCAAGGTGTCTAATGCTTCAAAGTTTGGATTTGTATTTTTAGTAGAATTGCTAAAAAGAAAAGAATATAAATTACTTGACTGTCAGGTATATAACGCTCATTTGGCCAGTTTAGGGGCAGAAGAGATTTCGAGAATAGAATTTTTAAAGTACATTTGAGGGCATATAAAGAATGAAAATGGATTTAAAACCAGTGACTAGAATTTCGTTAATTCTACTGTTAGTCTTTTTAAATATTAGTTGTGATCAATTGTCAAAAAAAATGGTAAGAGAAAACATTAATACCAACGAAAGAATTCAGGTACTTAAACATAATTTAATACTTACTAAAGTAGAGAATTCTGGTGCGGCTTATAGTTTTGGGTCTAGTTGGAGCCCAGTAACAAAAAGAATTGTGTTACAACTCATACCAGCCTTAGTGTTGTTTGTGTTGTTAGGTATGACCCTGTTGAGAACCGAATATCCTAAAATAGTAGTGATAGGCTTTTGTTTTGTTATTGGAGGTGGAATTGGCAATGTGTTTGACAGAATAGTACACGGTTCGGTAACCGATTTTCTATACGTTGACTTAGGTTTTTTTGCGACAGAAATTTTTAATATGGCAGACGTTTCCATCGTATTGGGAGCAGTAATTATATTGCTACATACACTCTTTGGTAAAAGCAAAACGCCAAACTTAAAAGAAAGCTTAGAATAATGGATATTAAAAATGCCCAAGAACAAGTAGATAAATGGATTAATGAGCATGGAGTTCGTTATTTCAATGAGTTAACCAATATGGCACAGCTTACTGAAGAAGTGGGGGAGGTAGCCCGTATAATTGCCCGCCGTTACGGAGAGCAAAGTGAAAAAGAAAGTGATAAAAATAAAGATCTGGGTGAAGAATTAGCAGATGTACTATTTGTAGTTTTGTGTTTGGCAAATCAAACAGGGGTTAATTTACAAGACGCTTTTGATAAAAAATTAGATCTAAAAACAAAGCGCGATCACGATAGACATCATAACAATCAAAAATTAAAATAATGAACTTTTCTGATAAAATTAAAACAACTATTTTTTGGACCAACACTCTTAAAATAAGCCTCTTATTTTTTGTGTTTTTGATTGTAGTATCACTATTAATCAATAGTTTTTCTGATATCTTTAAATTTGACATGGCTGCCATAGAAGAAACGAATTTTGCTGATGGTCTATGGAAACGATTTTTCCTCTCAAAATTGATTATCAGTATACTTTACGGAATGTGGGTGACAAATAGAAATATGAAGTAGTTTTTATAGAGTTGTTAAAAATACTAAGTGAATCGAAATAGTCCCAACCATGAACTATTTCGATCCATTCAGCATGATATGCCATTATTTTAATCTAGTTTGATTAGATCAATATTGCTCTCTTTTACTTTTTTGTTCAGCTCTTTAATGTCTTCATTAAAAATGGTATATAAGTCAGCAAGCTCCTTATCTATTAATACAGTAATTTCATTTTTAAAAGCAATGGCCTGATCTGTAGGTTTAAAATTGCCCATTGAAGTCAATGAATTTAAGTGTCCTAATTTGTTGTTTAACTTAATAGGAAAATTCAAAGGGTCTTGATTGCTCTTGCTTTTCGTTTGGTATAAGTTATTCTCTATGCGAGTTACATCTTTGGAAATTTTATTGGCAAATTCCAGTACATCCTTGTGTTTGTCTTTATCAGCAGCCTTTTTTAACTGAGCAATTTGCGCTTTTATTTTTGTTACATTTTTAAGAGCAGTGTGAATTTCAGTCATTTTATCTCTCACATCACTAATAAAATGGAATTGCGCCTCTAAGTCTTGCGTTGTTGCCTCACTTCTTGGGTCTTTTAAAATAGTAAAATCACTCGATTTACGGATCTCATTTTTTGCCAATGTTACACTATATTCACCAGGTATGGCTTTCGGTCCATTCAAAGAAGCCCACCATAAAATCATTCCTTTTACTTTTTCAGCACCAGGGTACATCATATCCCAGTTAAACTGATTGTTTCCTGGTTTTACCGTTAGTTTTTCTTCTTTGGCGTCCTCGTCGGGATGTGTGGAGTATTTCTTGATTAGTTGTTTGTTTTTGTCAAAAAACGCCAACGAAATAGTATCCGTTTTAGCGGTATCAGTTACAAAAAAGTTAACAGCCACACCTCCATTGTGATTTTGGCCTTGTGTTTTTGAGGTTGCCCCATTACCACCACCAATTCGATAACTATCAAGCGGTTTAAATAGGTAGAAATCTTGACTGATTAAATTTGTAGTTAACTGATGAAGTGGAGTCAAATCATCAATAATCCAAAATGATCTACCTTGTGTAGCCGCGATTAAGTTATTATTCTTAATGGCCAAATCGGTTATAGGTACAATCGGTAAATTCAACTGAAATTTTTGCCAATTGACGCCGTCATTAAAACTAACATACATACCGCGTTCTGTTCCTGCATATAGCAAGCCTTTGCGGTTGGGGTCTGCACGTACTGCTCTGGTAAAATCTTCATTATCAATTCCGTTTACTAGGAGTTTCCAAGTCTTACCGTAGTCTGTTGTTTTGTAGATATATGGTTTATAATCGCCTGTTTTGTATTTAGTGCCCGCTATGTAGGCACCTCCTTTATTGAAAGGGTCAATTTCTATACAATTGAGCATCATCCATTCTGGCATATTGGTAGGGGTTACGTTTTGCCAATTTTTACCCCCATCTTTGGTAACATGTACCAAACCATCATCAGAACCGGTCCAAATCAAACCGTTTTCATTAGGAGATTCCGCCACAGCGAAAATAGTTCCGTAGTATTCAACACCGGTATTGTCTTTGGTGATGGGGCCACCCGATGGACCTAGTGTTTTTGGGTCGTTTCTTGTAAGATCAGGACTTATAATTTCCCAAGACTGACCCTCATTGGTAGTTGCGTGTAAATGATTGGATGCTGCATATAATTTTTTGGGATTGTTGGGTGAAAATAGTATCGGAAAGTTCCATTGGAAACGATATTTAAAATCTTCGGCACCATGCCCCATAGGATCATCTGGCCAAACATTAATAGCTCTGGTTTCATTGGTTTGATGATTTACTCGTGTTAAAAAACCGCCATAGCTACCTCCATAAACAATATCATCATTTGTAGGGTCAACGGCAATATGGGCACTCTCCCCTCCTGCAGTAGACTCCCAGTCGCTTTCAGTAATAAATCTACCGTTGGTTCTATGCGCTATTCGTACGGTTGAATTGTCTTGTTGTGCACCGTATATCCGATACGGAAAATGGTTGTCAGTAACAACTCTATAAAACTGTGAAGTAGGTTGGTTGTGATACGTCGACCAATTTTCACCCGCATCAAAACTTATTTGGGCACCGCCATCATCGGCAATAATCATGCGTTGATTGTCTTCGGGTGCAATCCATAAATCATGGTGGTCACCATGTGGAGCATTGTAGGTTTGATAGGTTTTCCCACCATCCTTAGAGTGATGGTAATTTACGTTTAAAACATAAAGTCCGTTTTCATCTTGACTGTCGGCATACAAGCGTGTGTAATACCAAGCGCGTTGACGTAATTTGCGTTCACTATTAATTAATTTCCATGTTTTGCCTGCATCTATTGATTTGTAAATACCACCTTTATCATTTTCAATAAGTGCCCAAACAATATCAGAATTTATAGGAGAAACGGTCACACCGCTAATACCCCAAATACCGTTTGGTAAGCCTTCATTTTTTGAGATGTTTTCCCAAGTGTCACCACCATCCGTACTTTTCCAAAGTGCAGAACCATCACCACCACTTGATAAGCTGTAGGGTGTTCTTCTCACGTTCCATGTCGTTGCGTACAGTATTCTTGCATTGCTAGGGTCGAGTATTAAATCAATGGCACCTGCATCAGCATTTGCGAATAGTACTTTTTTCCATGAAGTGCCACCATCGGTAGATTTATAAACACCTCTTTCATCAGAAGATTTATAGAGATCTCCTAACACAGCAGCAAATACGATGTCCGGGTTTTTAGGATGGATTCGAATTCTTGGAATGTGTCGTGCATTTTTTAATCCCATGTGTTTCCATGTTTTCCCTGCATCTACAGATTTCCAGAGACCGTCTCCAGAAGAAACATTACCACGAACTGTTTTTTCACCATTACCTACGTAAATCACATTGGTATCCCATTCGCTTACCGCTACTGAACCAACGGATCCTCCAAAAAAACCATCAGAAATATTTTGCCAAGTGTTACCGGCATCGGTGGTTTTCCAAACACCACCACCTGTGGCTCCCATATAGTATAGGTTTGCTTTATTAGGGACGCCAGTGACGGCGCCACTGCGACCGCCGCGAAACGGACCAATATTTCGCCACTGCATGGCGTCATAATATTTTTCAGCAAACTGTATCGTATTTTGCTGTTGTTTTCTTTTGTATTTTTGAGCGTTCAAACAAAAACAACTGAGCACTAAAATACCAATGAAAAGATTGGGGATTTTTTTAAGTAATGAAAATTTGAATTTCTTAGAAAAGTTCATTTTTTTGAGGTGGTTTGTTGGTTAGAAAGTTAAATTTACAATAAATAATTACTTTTTTAATTCTGATAAATGAATTTATTTTTAGATTATACTGATAAACAAATAGATAAGGCTACTCTGAATATTTCAGGCTCAAAAAGTGAGTCGAATAGATTGCTTATTTTACAAAAGCTATTTCCTAATCTAAGTTTAGAAAACACATCTGATTCTGATGACAGTAAGCATTTAATCCAGGCACTGAATGCCAAAGAGGAGCTGATAGATGTTGGTCATGCAGGAACGGCTATGCGCTTTTTAACGGCGTATTTTGCTGCAACCGCGGGTAGTGAGGTTATTTTAACCGGCTCTGAGCGCATGCAAAACAGGCCTGTTAAAGTTCTTGTTGATGCCTTGAGAGAATTAGGTGCCGAAATTCAATATGTAGATAAGAAAGGGTATCCACCATTGAAAATTACTGGAAAAAAACTCACTAAAAGTGCTGTAAGTATTAATGGAAATGTGAGTAGTCAATATGTTTCAGCACTGTTATTAATAGCAGCAACCTTACAAGAAGGCTTAGAAATTACCTTAGTAGGAGAGGTCACATCACAACCTTATTTAGAGATGACCTTGGCTTTGCTAAATGAAATAGGTATTGACACACATTTTAAAGATTCGAAAATTAAAATATATCCAAAAGAAACGATTGATGATGTGTGTGTGACCATTGAATCTGATTGGAGTTCGGCTTCATATTACTATAGTTTGATTGCTTTGAGCGAGATAGGAGCGACGATTACCTTATCATCGTATAAGGAACAAAGCCTGCAAGGAGATAGTTGTTTGATAGAAATTTACAAAACCTTAGGTGTTGCAACTACCTTTCAAAACAATACGATGACACTTGAAAAAATAGCAAGTCACAGCACTCAAAACTTAGTGCTTAACTTAAGAAGTGCCCCAGATATCGCTCAAACTATTGCTGTAACGTGTTTCGGATTGGGAATAGCGTGTAATTTAACAGGGTTACACACCTTAAAAATAAAGGAGACCGATCGATTGGTTGCTTTATTAAATGAACTTCATAAGTTAGGGGCAGAAGTAGAGATAACCAATAAGAGTATCCATTTAAAAGCATCTTCTGCCACCTTTAAAAACAAGAGCATTCCTACCTACAATGATCATCGAATGGCTATGGCATTCGCGCCATTGGCGCTATTGGTGCCTATTACCATTGAAGATGCTGATGTAGTCACAAAATCATATACCAATTTTTGGGAAGATTTGGCCTCTTGCTTTGATTAAGTGACTAGAGTTTACCAGTAACGTTAAACTATCGTTAAATAGTCCGTCTTAGTAAGATGGGTATGTACTAATAGCGTGTTCCGGACGTTTAATAAAGTACAAAAACTCTAAACAACATGAAAAATTTTATACTTCTATGTTGCTTTTTTCTATGCGTTAATTTTACGACACAAGCACAAGATTGGCTGCTTGATATCAACGAGGCAAAAAAGCAAGCAAGTGAAAAAAATCAAAAAATTATATTGGTATTTGAAGGCTCTGATTGGAATGGTATTGGAATTCGGCTCAATAATGAAATGTGGACCAATGCTGAATTTAAAAAGTATGCCAAAGAACATTTTGTAATGCTAAAAGCTGATTTTCCGAGACGAAGTGAAAATAGGTTGAGCGAAAGTCAACAAGAAAAAAATGATAAGTTGGCCGAAGAATACAACCGCGATGGCATTTTTCCTTTTGTTGTGGTTTTAAACAAATCAGGAGACGTATTGGGAACAACGGGCTATAAAAAAGTATCACCCTATATGTATATTAAAGTCTTGAATTCTTTTGATCCAGTAAAGGAGTAAAGGTTATTTCTTTGTAATATATTGATGTAGTGTGCAAGTTGCACGGATTACACTTTGTAAATTACTGATGAGCTTATTTGTAGGCTTTACCACGAAATTTTCGCTACCTTAGTGAACTTTAAAACACAAACATGCAGTTAGAACAATTGGTCCTTAAATTTCAACAAAAAGATAGTGCATCTTTTGAGAAATTATATGGTATGTATTCTGAAAGCATGCATGGCGTTATCTATAATATTGTACGAAATAAAGAAGAAGCCGAAGAAGTTTTGCAAGATGTTTTTGTAAAAGCTTGGGAGAAATCAGATTCGTACTCGTCTAAAAAAGGACGTTTTTTTACCTGGCTGATTAATATTTCTAGAAATGCTGCAATCGATAAGGTGCGTTCAAAAGACTATACTAAAAATAAAAAAAACTTAGATGTCACTTTTTTCGTAGATATAATAGAGACCAGTGATAATTTGGACTCAAAATTAGATGCCATAGGTATAAAAAAGTTTGTAGGCGTCCTTAAAGATAAGTGTAAGAGCTTGATAGAACTCCTTTATTTTAAAGGGTATACGCAAAAGGAGGCCTCAGAAGAACTGAAGATACCGTTAGGCACAGTAAAAACAAATAATAGAAATTGTATTGCTGAATTAAGAAATATAGTTTTAAACTAAATGGATAGTAAGAAATACATAGCCTCGGGGATATTAGAACTGTATGTTGCAGGTTCGCTTTCTGAAAAAGAAAATCAGGAGGTGTATGATGCTATGCAACAGTATCCTGAAATTAAAAATGAAGTAGAACAAATTGAGCTGTCAATTCAAAAATTAACAGCTGCAGTAGCGCCTCAAAACAAAGTGCCATTTGCTAGCGTCAAAAATAAAATGGACGGAAGCAGCCAGGTTATAAAACTCAAACCTTCAACAAGTAGAAATTGGATCACGTATACTGGTTGGGCAGCATCTGGTATTTTCTTAGTTGGTACTTTATGGATGTTTAATGAAAATAGAGAGCTCAAGGAAAACTTAAAAATGGTGGACTCCAAAAATATTGAGCTAGAAACACAAATTTCTAATGCAAACCAAAACATTGCAAAAGCCAATGAGTTGGTTACTATTTTAAGAGCTAAAGAGATTGAATCTATTACACTTGGCGGACAAGCAATCTCACCAGATTCGTATGCTAAAGTCTTTTGGAATAAAGAAGAAAAGTTGGCCTATGTAGATGTAGCCGGTCTTCCAGAGCCACCAGCAGGTAAGGTATACCAAGTATGGTCACTTAAACTGGACCCGTTAACTCCAACGAGTATGGGTACCTTAGACGACTTTTTAACCGATGACAATAAAGTATTTACTTTAGCTAATGTTAATGATTCTGAAGCCTTCGGAATTACCTTGGAGCCAGCAGGAGGAAGTGAAGCACCTACGTTGGATCAATTATATGCCCTAGGAGTTGTTAAAAAAGCATAAAGAATAGGTTTAAACTACCGGAGTAGTTTTATGAATATCAAAAGCGCACTTTCATAACGAATGTGCGCTTTCTCATTATGCATAGCATAAATTCCCAAACAAAAAACAAATTATTAGTTTAGATAAGCGTCACTAAAAATTATAAGTTATACTTAAATTCATTAGTGATGGCGTATCGTGTTCTAAGTAAACGTGCGTTGTAAAATTCGTTGCATAATTGGCAGGCTCTATTGTAAGATTTGAGTCAGTGATGCTCAAAAAGTTTTCAATAATAAATGAAATACCAAAGTTTTTAAGACTGTAGTTAACCCCAAAGTTGTAGATAAAAAAGTCGGTTACGCTCAATTCATCAGCAGGTAAATCCTCTTCAGATACAAGGTGTAAACCTACATATATGTTTTTATTTTGATAAGAGATGACGTTGTAGTCAGCAGAAAAAAAATGAAATGCTGAATTCCATATGGAGTTTAATTGATTGCCATCTTCCAAGAACATTTGTTTGTGTTCTGTTGCAACCAAAATACTAGTTAGCCTTTCTTGTGCTCTAGTATGATTACAAGTAAAGGCTAAAAATAGCATAATGATGATATAGTTTTTATTTAAACACACAGTTGACATGTTAAATTTTATGTACTTTTTGTGACATTAAAGGACCAATTTCAAAAGCACTTTCTAATAATTCTTTCTTGATTTTCATAGCAAATTTCCCCATTCCGTTAGCTTTATAAATTTCGGCCATGTGATATAAAATCACAGGTTCAAAAGTTTTATTCACTACATGGTTTTGAATTATATCAAGTGCTTTTTGTGAAGCTCCTTTTTTGTGATAGGCCCAAGCCAATAAATCATAAGAGTGTGCGGTAGGCCTGTTTTCAATTTCTTGAGTTGCAAGTGCTATTGCGGTGTCTATTTGATCGTCACTATCGGCATATATTAAGGCGTTATAACTAGTGTACATAGCGCCATACGACTTGTTATTAACCATACTTAAATAGTTTTGTAAATAGATTTCCTGGCTTTTTGTATCGTTTTCAAATTCCGCCAAATCAGCTTTAAAAAGCTGTAAATCAGGTGTGTTGTGCTTTTTGGCAATGGCGTTAATTATGTTAGCCGCTTCTGTTGAATTTTTTTCATGAGAAAAAACAATCCAAGCAATTCCGCGTAAAGCATAAGTGTAATTTGAATCAATAGCTAAAGCCTTCAAATAGTATTTGTAAGCTACTTTTATGTTGCCTGCATGCCCGTAAAAATCGGCTAGGTTAGAGTAAGACCACAACATTAAACTTTCAGAATTCGTTCCTTCAGCTTTGAGCTTTGCTTTTTCTAGATAGGCAATTGCAGCATCTAAATCTCCTTGATGATCTAACCATTTTGACAAACGAATTAAATAATCAAAATCGTTAAGATCTTTGATGGCCGCTAAATTTTTTGAAGCATTTGGTTCGTCACCTAATTCCAGATAAACGTCGAACAACATTTTTTGAGTAGAAAGCTTCTTTTCGCCTAAAACAAAAGCACTATTAAGCAGTGCCAAGGCTTCCTTAAAGCGATGTTGCGAAATGTAATTTTTTGCCAAAGCTCGCAATAGACTAGCGCTTTTATAGGCTCGCTTTTTATTCGCTTCAACTAAATAGGCTTCCGATTTTTTTAAGTCGTCAATAGTTCCGTTGTATTCAAAGAGCGTACTATGAGAGGCGGCTAACGGGCCTAAGTAGCTCACTTGGTTTGGAGCCGCTTCGTGTTTCGCTTTCCAGAATTCTTTTTCGGCTTCAGCGAAAGCAATCGATTGCGTATCATTACTAGTTAAGTATGATTGATAATCTTCGGTGTTGGTAATTTGTTTGTCATTTTTATCACAGCTAATAAGGAGTACCGTAATAGCTATAAAAAGGATGTATTTTTTAAGTACCATAATGTTTGTTTTTAAGTTTGAATAAAAAAGCCCAACACATGCCCTTATTCATGTGTTGGACAGGAAACCTTACCAAGGCGAAGCCAGATAAGGAAAACTTGTTAGAAAATCTTTGTCATTTGCATCGACATTGTCATTGGTTAAACCAGGGTTTTCAGTACCGTCTTCACCACCAAATATGAGTAATAACTCTACAGAGATAACATCATCTGCAAGTGCTCTTCCTGTAAGTACATTTGTTCCGTCAAAAAAAGTGGTTTTCCCAATTGTTGAAACGCCCAACACATCAGTAGCTAGTAAACCTGAAAAGGTACTTGCGTCTAGTCCCAATGCATTAGTGTCTCCAGTGTTTCCGTAGGCGGGACTCAAGCCTTCTAGGTTGGTTTGAATCATCGCTTGAAAAGAGGCGCTTTGTTGACTTGGCACTGTCACATTAAAGGCATCTTTGCTATTTGAATTTATAAATACGGTGTTTACAGCTGGCCTACCCATTTGGTCTGCTTGTGCATAGGTTCCGGAAAAATCGGGTTTGTTGTTCATCATTCCGTCATTATCATCGTCATTACAACTCGTTAATACTAACAGGGTGCCTGCTAATAGGAAAAGGTATTTTTTAATTAATAGTTTCATAATATTGTTTTTTAAAAATTATTGTTTGTTTTTTGACTCTATCCAAGTGTTTAAAGAATCACCACCACCTAACATTGTTTTTGGTACTTCAACAACAATTGAAAGTACATTGGTACCGGCAAACGTATCTGATCCTGGACTGTTGAAACTTGTTGCATTACCTGCAATAATTTCAGAGTATTGGCCGAAATCGAAAAAGAAAGGATCATCTCTTGGTCCTGCAAAAAATTGCATTCCTTGATTACTACTTGTTATGGCACTACTGCCATAAGGGGTAATGTCAACGCTGCCTGTTTGTGAAGAGGCACTTAAAATACTACTGTTCAATCCAGGAGCTACGGGTGCTGATGGGCCGAAAAAATACATTTTTCCGTTTCTAGCAATGGCTTGAATAACTAAGTCTTCAACAAAGTCACCGTTGTTGTCAATATTGATTTCAACCAGTACATTTTCATTGAACGAAGCGGTTGAGCTGGCATTCGGACTTAACAATCCTTGAACATTGGCGACAAATACCAAATTGTCTGTGTTTTCACCTTGAAAGGCATAATAATCAGTAATGTCTGCTGTTCCGCCTTGAACTGCTGGAGCATCAATATGGTCTGCAGCTACAAGCGCAATACCAATAAATGTCATTCCCATAATCCATAATAGGCTTTTTGATTTTCTCATAATTTGTGTTTTTAAAGTTTAAAATTTCATTTCAATAACACTTACGAGATTTTTTAAGAGGTGGTTTTAAATTTTTGAATATTTTTTTATTTTAAGTTAATTTTCTTATTAAAATGTTAAAGTGCGTCATGTAAATGTTAAAGTTTGTAACAGGTAGTAATTCTAGGCGTCCTTTATTAAATAGGGTGTTATTTGCCTTATCAAACCAAAATCAGACGCATTATGCTAGGGTACATGTCAACGATTACCAAAGAAGTTATCAATAATCATTTTTCGGTACTCCACTTTTTAATTGGTGATTTTGATGTCATATCCTACGATTCAATTGAATCTTCGGCTTGGATCAAGACAGGAAAAGGAGTGGCTAGTTATAAGTTGGAGGGAACATTCATTACTGAAAAGGTTGAAATTGTTAAAAAAAATGACATTGTTAGTATGAACAATACCATGGCTTGTGATGCGGTTAAGAACTCATTTAATATGCAAACCTTAAATTACAGTACCGGGGTAATGGATATTTACAAGGGATTGGTCAATGAGAATGTATTGATTTATGACAATATTGATTCAGTGATTAAAGCAAAAAATAATTTTGGTGATACCTTTAACTTTAAATTAATATACAAGCAACTGTCTACAGCCGAAAACGAACTCGTTGTTGGTTATTCAAAAGACGGCGGCAAAACGTGGTTTCCTTTTACCAAGAATAAATACCTTAGAAAATAAACATCTTTTGATGTTTTACTATTTTTTTAGTAGACATAAATAATAACATTCAGGCTGGCATTTTATTTCTTTTTATCCTTATACAGCTGAATATACGCTTTGTCTAAACTTTCAGAATCTTTGTATTTTACTCTGGTTTCTTTTAATTGCTGTTTCATTTCGGCAATTTTAGGTGCATAGTTTTCATTAGTAATCAAGTTATTCATTTCCTGAGGGTCATTTTTAAGATCGTAAAATTCCCATGCATCAATATCGTAGTAAAAGTGTATGAGTTTAAATTCTTTAGTGGCGATGCCATAATGTCTTTTTACAGTGTGTTCTGCTGGATATTCATAATAATGATAATAGACGGCATCTCTATTCCATTTTTCTTTTTGTCCTATTAATAAGGGTACCAAACTCTCACCTTGCATTTCTTTAGGAGCATTTACACCTGCTATTTCGAGAAAAGTTTGGGCGAAATCCAAATTCTGAACCATTTCATCCTCGGTTATTCCAGGGGTGATTTTATGGGGCCATTTTATCAATAAGGGCGTTTTAAACGACTCATTATACATAAAGCGCTTGTCAAACCAACCGTGTTCTCCTAAATAAAAACCTTGGTCAGAGGTGTAAACAATCAAGGTGTTTTCAGCGAGTTTTTCTTCATCTAAATAATCCAACACTCTACCAACATTATCGTCTACCGAGGCAATTGTTCCTAGGTAATCTTGTAGATAGCGTTGGTATTTCCACTCCATTAATTGCTTGTCATCCATGGTGGGATACCGCTTTTCAAAATCGGCAATAATCGGATTGTAAACACGATCCCAATTGCTCCGCTGTTCTGGGGTCATTCTATTTATTTCTGTGCGTGGACTACCATCATAAATGTTTAATTTCTTTAATCCTTCTTCGTCTAATTTAGTGTCGTATGCCAAATGCATATGTGTTAAAATATTCATTTCAGCTGTAGAGGCGGCAATTCTACCGTTGTAATTATCAAAAAGTGATTCTGGTAGCGGAAACGTTTTCTTCGTAAATTCTGTATAATGTTTTTGATCAGGATACCAAGCTCTGTGTGGTGCTTTGTGTAAATACATCAACAAGAAAGGTTTATTGGCTACTCTTCTGTTTTTTAACCAATCTAAAGCTAAGTCTGTGGTAATATCAGTTACATACCCGTTGATGGTGGTATCGCCTTTTTGTGTGATAAATTTCGGGTTGTAATAACGACCTTGTCCGGGTAAAATTTTAAACTCGTCAAACCCTTTTGGGGTATTTCCAAAATGTAATTTACCAAACATGGCTGTCTGATAACCCGCTTTTTGAAGTAATTGGGGAAACGTAATATTGGTGGTGTCAAATTTACTGAAATTGTCAATTTTACCGTTTAAGTGGCTGTGTTTTCCGGTGAGGATGACTGCCCGTGATGGAGCACAGATAGAATTGGTAACACTGGCATTGCTAAACAGCATTCCTTCATTGGCAATGCGATCAATATTAGGCGTCTGAATTAACTTATCAGAATAGGCACTAATGGCTTGGTAAGCATGATCGTCTGACATGATAAAGACGATGTTGGGTTTGGTTTGTTTTTCTGTTTGTAGTTCGTTGTTTTGCTGTTTTTTGTTGCAGGAAAAAATGACTAAAACTAAAATTAAAAGTACTTTTTTCATAAGAATATTTACTTAGTTACCGGAAACTATTGATTCAAATATAAGAAATATTATTACTTTTAGTGTGAGGCAAAAGGGAGAATTATAAAATAAAAAAGCTCTTAATCAACTGATTAAGAGCTTTTTGGTACTCGAGATGGGACTTGAACCCAT
>TARA_R110002049_G_scaffold182485_2_pt1 | contig 138287 bp, 119 predicted proteins | sample TARA_R110002049 | Tara Oceans TARA_R110002049 (sample SAMEA4396941) | marine metagenome | biome: Polar Biome; feature: [SRF] surface water layer (ENVO:00010504); material: water (ENVO:00002006), including particulate matter (ENVO:01000060) such as... | depth 5 m | reverse complement strand
CCCGCGGCATCGGCTGGACCGTCAACATCACTCGCCTCAATTCGCCTTCGATCCGCAGCGAAAGATGCTCATGCACGACCCGCCGTCGTGTGACTTTGGCTTCCTGCAATGTCGCTCGCAATGCGATCCGCAGTCCGCTGCGAGACATTTTGATGATGTTGTTTTGAAACGGGCCCGTGCCGACGGTCAGATACTTGTGCATGTCCGCCGATGCACAGAGAACCTTGCCCGCCTCATCCACAATCACGGATCTCGGTGCGAATTCGTCCAGCACGATGCGCTGCATGATCGGCATCAAGTCATCACGTGATGTTGCTATCCCCATCGATGCACCATTACCTTTGGCCGCATCGACTTCCGCTTCAAGTGGTTTGTCCGCGTGCTCAAAATCGATACCGGTACCTTTTCGCTGTGAGATCCGATGATCGGCATCAATCATGCGAAACAAGTCGCTGTGTGACGAAATGTTCTCCGATGGCCCGAGAAACAGAAATCCTGAGGGACGAATCGCATTGTGAAAAAGGGGAATCACCTTCTTCTGTAGATGCGGTCCCAGATAGATCAACAGATTGCGACACGACACCATGTCCAACCGCGAGAACGGTGGATCGGCGATCAGGTTATGTGTCGAGAATAGCACCAACTCGCGGATGTCCTTTGCAACTTGATACCGCTTACCTCGTTTGTGAAAGAATCTTTTCAATCGTTGCGGTGTGACTTCTTCGACAATGGACGACGAATACACCGCTTGCCGTGCTGTTTTCAGGGCACGGGCATCAATGTCGGTCGCAAAAATTTGAACTTCCGGTGGCGCGTCAAGCAGGTCCATCTGTTCGCGGCACAACATGGCAAGCGTGAAGGCTTCTTCGCCGGTTGCGCATCCCGGCACCCAGATCCGCACCGCGTCATTGCGGTCATGCCGGGCAAAGATTTCCGGAATCACAGTTTGCTCGATGACTTCAAATGCGGCGGGATCGCGAAAGAACGCCGTGACGCTGATTAGTAACTCGCGAAACAAGGCATGCGGTTCGTCAGCATCCTCGGACAGCAATTTTACATACGCATCGATGTCTGCAACCTTCAGCACTTGCATTCGTCGGCGGATGCGACGCACAAGCGTGTTCGACTTATAGTGTTGAAAATTGTGATGCGTTGCTTCCATCAACCGCTTGGCGATTTGCGGAATCGCATCGTGAATGCGTGCAATCGCGCTCAGTTGGACTGATTCCCCATCGGCATCGGCATGAAAACTGGCATGTTTCTTCAGCTCTTCCGCGATTTTGTCCGGGGACAACACATGGTCGGCGACTCCCGTTGTCGCGGCGCTTCGCGGCATACTGTCAAACATCGCTGTCTCGGATGACTGAGCGAACGTCATCCCGCCAGCATCACGGACTGCTTTCAGACCCAGCGTACCATCGGCCCCCGTGCCAGAAAGAATAACGCCGACACCTCGTTCTCCCTGATCTGCGGCCAACGAGTGCAGAAAGAGATCAACCGGCGAAATCGTCACGCGGCCGGATTCCCGCTTGGCGATCCGAACGGACCCATTCTTTACTTCCAGCAATGTCCCCGGAGCCCCGACGTAAACCGAGCCCGGCTTAATCTTTCGACGCCCCGTGACTTCAATGACGCGAAAAGACGTCGCCGCGGCAATCTGCTCGACGAACCTGTCAGTACTTGCTGAGACGGAAGTGACAAACACGATCGCGATGTCTTCCACACCATCCAAACCGTGCAGCAATGACTCAAATGCCGCCAGACCGCCGCGGGACGCGCCGACACCAACGATCACAGGCGTTGCGTTTCCTCTTGCGTCGCTCATCGCGGGATGAATCTCATTCATAGTTTTCGGTCAAGCTCCCTTTCACCGCAATCAGCCGAAACGGCTGGTGTTCAGCGCGATGCATTTTGTTCATTCATTCGGACCGCATCCAAAAATGCATCAAGATCCTCGTAGCGGTAAAAGCGGTACTTTGTGACCGGATGCCGCACGGGAACAAGCCTTCCCGACTTGTCCCAGTTTCGCAGCGTCTCTTTCGAAACACCCAAGTACGTCGCCGCTTGCCCGACACGGATCATGCCCTCAAGCTCGCCGGCCAGTGACTCAAGACTCATCGTTGTGCACCCGAACATTGTTGGCCACCAAACGTTACAAACAACCAAAGTTTAGGCATTGAACGCGAAGTCGACACGCTGGTCAATTGACTTCTGATCGAATCGAGACGCATTTAGCCGACTGAGACCGTTTCAAGCGTCAACCGAGTTTTCTGCTGCCCATGTGTCGGTTGATTACCGCTCACTCTGCGCTCTGTTCGATCAAGCGTCAGCGTCGAATCGATCGTCATAGCGGCTCGTAAACCCTTCGCCCCCAAAAGCCGCCAAAGTTCTTGGCACAGCAATCGCGTGTCTCTCGGCATCGCAGTGCATTTCGTGCGATGTGCACTGGTGTCAGTTAACGCAAACGGCTGAACGTCAAGACTTAGAAAATCAGAAGCTCAGATGAAAGGAACGCGATGAGTATTACCAGTGTAAACCCGGCGACGAACGAAACTCTTGAGACTTTTCAACCGATGACCCGCGACGAAGTTGTCCAAGCGATCGAGGGGGCCGACGAAGCCTATCATCACTGGCGAACAACGACGTTCGCAGATCGCAAACGCTTGATGAAGGCGTTCGCGGATTCCCTGCGATCACAGACGGACGATCTCGCGCGATTGATCACGCTTGATATGGGCAAACGTATCGTCGAAAGCCGTGATGAAATTCAGTTCTGTGCCGAGATCGCCGAATTCTATGCAGAGGGAGCCGAAGAATTCTTAGCGGATCAGCCGATGAGTATCGACGGCGCGAACGCGTACATCCAACATGCACCTCTGGGCGTGTTGTTTGGAATCATGCCTTGGAATTTTCCGTTTTACCAAGTGGTGCGTTTCGCATGTCCAAACATTATGGCTGGCAACACGGTCTTGGTGAAGCACGCGAATAATGTCCCGCAATGTGCCGCGAAGATAGAAAAACTATTTCGCGATTGTGGTTTGCCCGATGGCGTGTTCACAAACCTGTTCATCCCAAGCGAATTCGCCGAGGTAATCATCTCCGATTCTCGAGTCCAAGGTGTCTCGCTGACAGGCAGCGAACGAGCCGGAGCGGCGGTAGCAGGACTTGCCGGAAAAAATCTCAAACGCAGCGTCCTGGAACTCGGCGGAAACGATCCGTTTATCGTTCTGGAGGACGCGGACATTGAAAAGACAGTTGCATTGGCCGTCAAAGGCCGCACCGTCAACGCTGGGCAATCATGCGTCGCAGCCAAACGATTCATCGTTCTCGAATCGGTCGCGGATGAATTCCTGTCGGCTTTCAAAGAACAGATGGCCGACTTGAAACTTGGGGACCCAATGGATGAGGACACCACGCTTTCACCATTGTCGACCGAGGAGGCGGCTGACAAGTTGCTCGAGCAAGTTCAATCATCCATCGATGCTGGTGCGACCGTGGTTCTCGGTGGCGATCGTCCGGACCGCGAGGGCGCGTATTTTAATCCGACGATTTTGACTGGAGTCACGCCCGACATGCCAACTTTCGACCAAGAATTGTTTGGACCGGTCGCAACCGTCTATGTTGTCAAAGATGAAAAAGAGGCAATCGAATTGGCGAATCGATCGTCATACGGTCTCGGTGGCAGCATCTATACAAGCGATATCAAACGAGGGCAACGCATCGCCGAGCGGATCGAAACAGGAATGGTCTTTTTGAACCAGCCAACCAACTCGCAAGCCGAGTTGCCGTTCGGAGGCATTAAAAACTCGGGGTACGGCCGTGAACTGTCGCACCTTGGCATCCTCGAGTTCGTCAATAAGAAACTGATCCATCTCGGCGAGGAATAGGCCTTCGGCTTGTCCCGTGACTTTGGGCCTCGAACCCGTCAATCGCGATTGGTTCACAGAGCGCAGCGTGATTCTGATGCCCGGCGGTGGATGCATCGAATTGTCCATCTATGGATGCGACCGCATGCGAAACGCAGATCACTAGCGCGTCCAGCGTCAATCGCTTGCTGGTTCCCTACGATTGGAAGGGTGCGTTCATGGCGTCCGGCCGACCAGAGACCACTCACAATCAAGGTCTGCACGTTTTTTGTGCAGCCGACACGCTTACACAGACTCAATTCAACTCTACTCTCACTGAAAGAACTAGCCGATGAATCCTTACGCACCCCATTTGCTTTCTGAGATTCGCTGGGATGGCCTGCTGGCGAAGAACCGAGTTGTCATGTCGCCGATGACTCGTGCCCGCGCGGGCGAACAGATGATCGCCAATTCAATGATGGCCGACTATTATGCTCAGCGAGCGTCCGCAGGAGTCCTTATCACCGAGGGAACGTTCATTTCCCAAGAAGCCGTCGGTTGGCAACATGCGCCGGGTATATGGACCGACCAGCAGCGCGACGCCTGGCGGCCCGTGGTCGACGCCGTACACCAGCACGAAACACCGCTGTTCATGCAACTGTGGCACACCGGTCGTGCTTCACACAGTGATTTCCATAACGGCGAGTTGCCCGTCGCGCCCTCAGCGATTCGTCATGAAGGTGATAAAATCCGAACCCCGTCGGGCGAAAAGAAAGATCACGAAACCCCGCGAGCACTGCGGACTGACGAAATACCTCGCTTGGTCGAAGACTACCGATTGGCGGCGCAACGGGCGAAAGATGCCGGTTTCGATGGGATCGAAATCCATGCTGCCAACGGGTATTTGATCGACGAGTTTTTGCAATCCAAGACAAATCACCGAACGGATCAATACGGCGGTTCGGTCGAGAATCGTTTTCGTGTCCTTCGAGAGATCGTTGACGCATGCGGCACGGTCTTTGACAGTTCCCGAATCGGAGTGCGGATTTCTCCCAATGGCGTTTTCAACGACATGGGATCGCCTGATTTTCGCGAAACGTTTCTGTATGTCGCAAAGCAACTCGATCGCTATAACCTTGCTTGGCTTGACGTCCTGGATGGTTTAGCGTTTGGATTCCATGAACTTGGTACGCCGATAACACTGCGAGACCTGCGAGGTGTGTATCAAGGAAGACTGATGGCAAATTGCGGGTACGACCGCGATCAAGCGGAAGAAGCGGTCGCTGAGGGGCTTGCCGACTTTGTTGCATTCGGTCGCCCGTTCATCAGCAATCCCGACTTGGTCGAACGGTTTGCAAACGACTGGGATTTCAATGAGCCCGCACCCCAAGACGTTTGGTATTCCCCCGGACCGGAAGGCTACATCGACTTCCCCACCTACGAGCAAAGTCGCAGTGCCGAATTAACCGAGTCGGTTCGTGCTGAGTAACCGCCACAGCGATCACTGAAGCCGCGCGCATCAACGGGTTCCCCTTTGCCCGTCGGATCCTCATCACGCGATAGCAGTTCGTTCAAATGATTCGAATTGCTACGCGGCTTTCAGCCCGATCACTCCCGCGACAATCAATGCGATGCATCCGACACGGTACGCGGATGCTGATTCGCCGAACAACATAATTCCCAAAGCCGCAGTTCCCGCCGCACCAATCCCCGTCCAAATCGCGTACCCGGTGCCAATCGGAATGCTGCGAACGGCAATGGCCAAACAATACATGCTGGCAATCATCGTGATGACTGTCAGCACGCTGGGCCACAACTTGGTCCAGCCCTCGGTATATTTCAAACCGATCGCCCATCCGATTTCGAGTAAACCGGCGATCATCAGGTAGGTCCAAGCCATGAATTCCAATCTCTGTTCGTGTTCGTGTTTGTGAAGGGGGGAAACGATACGGAAATAACTACGGTGACTTATCGCGAACGCGAGGTCGGTTACGCATTCAAACTGCGTAGTCTCGACGAATCAAGTTCGTCTGTTCTTGAACCATCGCACGAAACGCTTTTGCCGGCGGACGGTCCGAACTTGTTTTCCAGCACATGATGAGCGGAATCGGCTCTAACATTGGCGAGACGGGGAGGAAGGAAACATTTTCGCTGCGTAAGTTCTTCACGCTTTCGGGGACAATGCTGACTCCTTGTTCGGACGATACCATCGTCAGAACGGTTGTAATCAAATCGGGCGTATCAATCATCGATGGCGAAAATCCGGATGAACGACACGCCGCAATGATCCCGTCATGCATGCCGATCGCAACTTGTCGGTCCAATAGTACGAAATGTTCCGATGACAGGTCGGACAACTTAATTCGTCGTCGCGCTGCCAACCGGTGCGAGCCCGGCACAACTGCAAGCAGTCGCTCGCGGAATAAAATCTGAGTCGTCAACTCGGAATGCCCAGGCGGCAACGGACGCGTAAACCCGATATCAATCTCGTTGCGAGCGAAGGAGGTGAGTTGTCGATTGGGCGTGAGTTCTCGCATGCGAATGGTCACGCTGGGGTATTCGGCTCGGTACTTTCGAATCAATTCCGGCAGAAAGTGCAATGTTGGCGCCGTAAAAAATCCGATCGACAATTCCCCAACTTCACCTCGCGAGGCACGTAGTGCTCGTGCCTTGGCCGCATCCGCTTTGGCCAAGATTGCTTTCGCATCGTCTAGAAAAACGTCGCCAGCCGCCGTTAGACGCACGACGCGCTTGTTCCGGAACAATAGCGGCGTACCAATTTCACGTTCCAGGTCAGCAACCTGCGTGCTGAGCGCCGGCTGCGTGATCATCAGCTTTTCGGCAGCACGGGTAAAGTTCAGCTCGGTTGCGACAGCGACAAAGTATTGCAGGTGCCTTAGTTCCATGATTCGTTTATTGGTTAAAACAATAAGTATGACAACTATTATTGATTTCACAAATAGACCATCGTGGGGTACGCTTGTCGACGAGTGTCAATGTTTCCGATCGTTCACACAGGGTTTGGCGGCAATCAAGCGATTAGCGACACATCGCAGCATCGCGAGCCGCGAGCCGCGATAAGATCGGACAGCGTTCAAGACGCAACGGTTCACGGGCGCTGGCGAGATTCAAATGTGTCCGGCGGCGCCAGATGTCGCGTGACCCACAGTCGCAAGTTTTGGCCCGAGTCGACTTCATCCAATCGAATGCTCAGGTTTCGTTGAATGTTCAAGATTGCCGGCGGATTTGATCGACGACGTTGACGACCGATGTCTCGCTCAACGCTTCCATTTCTTGGTGCTTCGATTCTGCATCTCATAGAACGAACACCAGGTGTGCCCATTGGCGTCTAGGCTTGCACTCACTTTCACCGTACGAAGAGCCTTCAGTGACCACTGCGTGCATACCACTGCATGCATTTCGTAAATCAGCCCGCCTTCCCGAACCGAAACGCAGGTATCTAGTATGACATGCTCTGTCGTATTGCTTGCCACAGGGAATTTCGATGCCGTCCTTAACGGGTATACCGAGGAAACAGCCTTCCTACCGAGAAAGTCACCGCCCGCAGCGGAGTTCCTGGACATCGGAATTCTTAAAATTCGAATTTCGTGACAGGCAAAGAGGCGAACTTAAGAGCCCATTGACCATCTCTTCATAGTCGCTTTTTGTTCAGGACCGGGTTGCGGGCATTCATGACCCACCGATCCGGCGACCGAAGACGTATTGCAACCACGCCCCTATCCCCCCACCGCGACCACAACCGACAACATGATATCGAAACAGATCATCGACGACCGGGAAACGAGCAATCAATACGCTTCGCGCGTGTTTCGATACGCGTTACTGGTCACCGCATTGGTCGTCGGCGGATGTAGCCAGCGGCCCACCGGACCGCCCCAGATGCCGCCACCGACGGTGACCGTCGCCAAGCCAATCGTGAAAAAAATCGTCGAATGGGACGCGTATTCTGGCCGCATGGAAGCGATCGAGTTCGTCGAGGTCCGCGCACGCGTCAGTGGATACCTCCAATCGATCCACTTTGACGAAGGTCAGATCGTCAACAACGGCGACTTGTTATTCGTGATTGACCCGCGCCCCTTTATGGCTGATCTGAATGGCGCTAACGCGGCCCTGGGGCAAGCCGTCTCAATGTTAGCACAAGCCAAGGCGGGTCTGCAGAGCGCGCAGGCTAAGCATCAACAGTCCGAAGCGCAATTAAAGCTTGCCGAGTCACGCGTCAATCGCGAGCGGACATTGATGACGCGAAACGCGGGCTCGCAGGAAGACCTCGATCAACGCGAAGCCGAGTTTCGCCAAGCACAAGCGGATCTTGAGGCCAGTAAAGCTGAAATCACTTCCGCCGAAGCTGAGATCGGGACAGCGAATGCGGCGATCGAATCCGCCAAAGCAGGCGTCGAAACCGCAAAGCTGAACGTCGACTACACACAAGTTCGCTCGCCAGTTACCGGTCGCATCAGCCGCCAATATGTGACCGAGGGTAATCTGGTCAGTGGAGGGACGGCAACGTCGACTCTGTTGACCACGATCACATCGGTCGACCCGATTTACTGCACGTTCGACGCGAACGAACAGGAAGTATTGAAGTACATTCGTTTGGCGCAGAGCGGTCAACGAGAGAGTTCGCGAGTCGCAAAGAACCCCGTATTTTTGGGGCTGGTTGATGAGGACGGATTCCCACATCAAGGCCACATGAACTTTGTCGACAATCGATTCGACCCCGATACAGCCAGTATGCGGGCCCGCTGTGTCTTTCCGAATAAGGACCAAGTCTTACTGCCAGGCATGTTCGCCCGGATCCGTATTCCCGGCAGCGCCGCACACGAAGGACTGTTGATTCCAGATTCAGCGGTCGGGACCGATCAGTCATCCCAATACGTCTATATCGTCGAAAACGAAACGGTCCAGCGGCGACCGGTCAAACTGGGGCCTTTGGTTGACGGGCTGCGGGTCGTGCGCGAGGGACTCAGCGGCAGCGATACCGTCGTCATCGAGGGGCTGCTGCAGGTGCGTCCGGATTTGAAGGTGCAAACGCAACCGGGCACGATCGAATTGGTCGAAGACGGATTGCCCGATGACTACCAGCCGTTGCCACCGGAGCAATGGCTATCGAATACACCCAATCCCGCGCCGAAATTTTCTGTTCCGACGCTGAACGATCCGCTTGACGGCGGGCTGGCAGACGAGACGACTGCGATCGAGCGAGGAAACCGATCATGAAGTTTCCTCACTTTTTTATCGAACGACCCATCTTTGCGACTGTTCTATCGTTCGTGATCGTATTGGTCGGTGGGATCACGTATTTTTCGCTGCCCGTATCGCAGTACCCGCCTGTTGCTCCGCCGCAGATTGTGGTTCGGGCGAGCTTCCCTGGCGCGACACCCCAGGTGATCGCTGACACGGTCGCAACGCCGATCGAACAGGAAATGAACGGCGTTGACGACATGTTGTACATGGAGTCTTCATCGAGCGCCGACGGTACGATGCAATTGACCGTGACGTTCAAGCTTGGCACCGATCTGGACGACGCCCAAGTGCTGGTCCAAAACCGAGTCGCCGTTGCCGAATCGCGCCTGCCGGATCAGGTCCGCCAAATCGGAGTCACCACGACAAAACTGATTCCGGACATGTTGATGGTGGTTCACTTGAATTCGCCGGACGACAGCCGCGAACAACTCTATATCAGCAACTACGCGTTTTTGAACGTCCGCGATGCATTGATGCGGCTGGACGGAGTGGGTGACATTCGCGTCGCCGGTGGCAACGAATACGCGATGCGTATCTGGCTGGACATCGAAAAAATGACACACGTCGACCTGACCGCAGGCGACGTGGTCGAGGCCATCCGGCAACAGAATGTCCAGGTCGCCGCCGGTGTCATCGGCCAACCACCGATCGACCAGTCCGGCGCATTTCAGTTAAACGTCACAACGCAGGGACGACTGCAGGAGGCGGACGAGTTCGGCGACATCATTGTCAAACGGGGCGACGACGGCCGGGTGACTCGCTTGAGTGACGTGGCTCGGATCGAGCTCGGCGCGCAAGACTATTCTCGTTTGAGCTATTTGGACGGAAAATCGGCGGTCGCGATTCTGATCTATCAGCGGCCGGGAACCAATGCCGTTGATACAGCCGAACAAGTGAAGTTGGCCATGAAAAAGTTGGCAACCGATTTCCCTGAAGGCATCGGGTACGAGATCGCGTACAACCCGACCGATTTTGTCGAAGAATCGATATCGGAAGTCTTCAATACGTTGTTCATCACTACGGCGTTTGTGATCTTGACCGTCTTCATGTTTCTGCATGGATGGCGACCGACCATCATTCCCGTGATCGCAATCCCGATTTCGCTGATCGGAACGTTCGCGGCCATGCAGAGCTTGGGCGTGACGCTAAACACGTTGTCATTGTTTGGCTTGGTGCTGGCGATCGGGATCGTCGTCGATGATGCCATCGTGGTTGTCGAAAATGTCGAGCGGCTGATCGCCGACGGGATGACACCCAGAGCCGCGACTCATAAAGCGATGGATGAGGTTGGTTCCGCACTGATTGCGACAACGCTCGTGCTGATTGCGGTGTTTGTCCCCACGATCTTTATCCCCAGCATCAGTGGTCAATTTTATCAACAGTTTGCGCTCACCATTGCCATCTCGACGGCGTTTTCAACCTTTGTGTCGTTGACACTTAGCCCCGCGCTGTGCGCGCTGTTGCTAAAACCGAAAAACGGCGAGAAGCACGGGTTCGCGAAAGTGATCGACTTCCTGTTCGGTTGGTTCTTTCGGCTGTTCAATCGCGTGTTCGACGTCACAAGCGGGGTTTATGCCGGAATCATTTCTCGGCTGGTGCGGATGACAACGGTCGGATTGTTGCTGTATGGCGGATTGCTCGTCTGCACTTGGTACAGTTTTTCAATGGTGCCCTCGGGATTTGTTCCGCAGCAAGACCAAGGCTATGTGATCGTCAGCATCCGATTGCCAGATGGTGCATCGTTGGCGCGGACGGACCAGGTCACCAAACGCGTTGCCGATATCGGCAGCAAAATTGACGGTGTCGCGCATGCGGTTGGTATCGCAGGATTGTCGGGTTCAACGTTTACGATCAGTCCCAACGCGGCCGTCACATTCTTGCCGCTGGAAGATGCGAAAGAACGAGCCGCGCGTGGCCGTGGTGTGGACGCAATCGTTGCCGACATGCGGCGAGAAGTGGCAGCGATCAACGAGGCCCAGGTCTTCATCATCCCGCCGCCGCCAGTACGTGGGATCGGGCGTGGTGGCGGTTTCAAAATGTACATTCAAGACCGACGCGGTGCCGGGATTGGGGCATTGAACGAGGTCACCGAAAAGATGGTCGCCGAAGCGAACCAGCAGCCCGGGATTGCTCAGGCATTCTCGAACTTTCGTGTCAGCGTTCCGCAAATCTATACCGACGTCGACCGGACCAAAGCGCAAATGCTGGACGTTCCGATCAGCAGCGTCTTCGAGGCACTGCAGGTCTACTTGGGTTCGCTGTACGTCAATGACTTCAACTTTTTGGGACGAACCTATCGCGTCACGGCACAGGCAGCCCCGGAATTTCGCGATGAGCCCAGTGACATCCTTCGATTACGAACTCGCAGTGCGCGAGGTGCGAGCGTTTCACTCGGTTCCGTCTTGGAACTCACGCACACGGCGGGGCCCGACCGTTTGGTCCGATACAACCTTTATCCGGCCGCGGACATCAATGGTGCGACGATGCCCGGCTTTAGTTCTGGCGAGTCACTGGACACGATGGAACAACTTGCTGCGGTGAATCTGCCGCCTGGGTTTGGGTTCGAATGGACTGAACTCGCCTTTCAGGAACGCCAAGCAGGCAACACGATCGTGTTCCTTTTTCCGCTAGCGGTACTGTTCGTCTTCTTGGCCCTTGCGGCACAATACGAAAGCTGGTTGCTGCCGTTGGCGATTATTCTGATCGTGCCCTTATGTTTACTATTCGCAATCATCGGCGTGTGGTTCCGTGGGATGGAAAACAACATCCTGACTCAAATTGGCTTCATCGTGCTGATCGGGCTCGCGTGTAAGAACGCAATCTTGATCGTCGAGTTTGCGAAAGCCGAAGAAGATGCCGGCAAGGATCGTTTTCAAGCCGCCATCGATGCGTGCCGATTGCGATTGCGCCCAATTTTGATGACGGCGTTTTCATTCATCCTCGGCGTGATTCCACTGCTCATTGCAACGGGAGCTGGTTTTGAGATGCGTCGCGTGCTGGGAACGGCTGTGTTCAGTGGAATGCTGGGCGTCACAGTATTCGGCTTGTTTCTGACGCCGATTTTCTACGTGGTGCTCAGAGGCTTGGTCAAATCGAGTCATCGCCCGAAGACCGCATTGGCTTCGGCTGACGGGATTGCGGCATCAACGACGATGTCGACGCCGAGTGATTCGAAAAGTGTGGCAGCCGGAACGGATGAACCACAGAAAAACGGAAAACCATCGAATGACACCGCAGAGGTCACCGGCGTCTCGTCGCAGGACGACGCTCCGCCTGCACCGGACTCCGCTGAGGAACCGGTTCCGGACGATCAATCATCGTGATCCCCGTTTCAATTGAATAGAAGCCAAACAGACTGTTTTTAAGGATTTGGAAACTGTGCCCAAAGGATTGCCACCTGGTTTGGTTCAACACGCGATCATCGTCGCGGCAGGCATACTTTATGCGATCGCGCTGAAGTATTTCGTGCTTCCATCGAAAGTCATCCTGACCGGGACGGAAGGGATCGCTGCGTCGTTGTCGTACTATTTCGATAGCTATTGGTTGTTTATTTTCCTGTATCTGGTCTTTCAATCAGCGCTGATCCTGTTTGCTTTTTCCAAGGTCAGCCGCGTCTTTGCGCTTCGATCGCTGCTGGTCGTCGTCACGGTAGTGATCGCGCTGTCGGTGCTGCCGGACTTGCGGTTTGCGCAACCTGAGCCACAGAACGAACGCATCATTCTGGTGATCTTTGGTGGTTTGCTTGCAGGATTCGCCAAAGCTTTGGCATTTCAGAATCGTGGTTCGACAGGCGACGAAGACATCATCGGTGCTTATCTGGCGATGAAATATTTGAAACCCGTCGGATCGATCGCAATCTTTGCAGCGGTGGGATCGACGGCATTTGGGCTGGGAATGGATCTGTTAAAGCACGGCGAAATCGAATCGGTCGTGAATACTCTGATGTACACGTGCATCTATATCTTTGCGTCCGCCGAAACGCTCAACAATCTCTACAAGAAATTCAAAATCACGATGCTGGTCGTCGTGACTCGACAACCCGATGCCATCGGCCAAACGATCAAGGAGATCGCGTCACACCGAACCTTTACAGTTCAAGAAGGGATCGGCGGTCACACCGGCCAATCATTCTCGATGGTACGAGCGATCGTGACCCAAGAAGAACTGCCGCCGCTTCGCGACGCGATCGAAGAGGCCGATCCGGCTTCCTTTTATTATCATCACGAACTCGAGGGCGTGTCGCGCAGGTATTACATCACGCCGATTGGATAGCTTTGACGGTTGCTGTGTTGGTTCCGCCCGCCAGGATAGGCTGCTCGTGAAACTAAGGATCGACCGTCGGCGCTGTTTCCTCCAAGACGGTTGCCGAGCGGGCAAAAGAGATTCCCTGAGCGTTACTGGTATCGATCATCACCGTCTCGACCACGGGAACGCTGACTGGCAACCCCGCTTTCCATTCGACGATAAAGCTGGCGCCGCTGCCACCCGATTTGTCGTCTTGCTCGATCACGAACTCGGTCGATGCCAACGGACCGAGCCGCAACGGTTTTTCGATGAATGACCGTAACTCTTTGCCGCTGGTGTCAAAGTACCGCACCGATGTTAGCACAATTTCGTTTTCGCGATCGGTGTTGCGGGCACATAGCGTCACCGCCAACAAACGAGGTTTCCCGCTCTGGTGGTAAATGTGCGAATAGGCCGGCACGTATAACGTCTGGCCCTGGATCGGATGCCAAGGAAGCGTATCGATATCCGAGCGCGCCGAATCTCGCATCCCCGGATGGTGAAACTGCAGCCCCTCTTCAATGGAGTCGAATCGCAATTCCATAAAGATGGCCAAGACGACCATGGGAACAACCACCGTCAGAAAGACGATGAATTTAATGTTCCGGATGATCTGGTTCTCGCTATCGTTCGTCAATTTCGCCACGCTGTTTTCCTGTGTGCTGGATCAACTGTCTGCTGGATCAAGAATCGATCGATCAACCTCGGAACCGCTTGAGCAGAGACGAACGCGACGCGCGATCTTGGTTCCGGCCGTGATCCTATGCGCATGGTAAGAATTTGAAGCGCTTGACGCTATAGAGTTAGCGCGGCATCGAGTTAGCGCGGCACACGGTCCCAGCCAGGGTGTCCAACGGTACGTGGTCGCCTTTGTGAATCCGTCGAGGCCTGTCCCGCCGGGCAGCGCGACGCAGGGCGATGCAGGGCGATGCAAAGTCGGGCAACCGTGTACCGGTCGTTCGGATACTGGTCGTTCGGTGACCGAGCGATCGAGCCCCGCCCCGCCATCACCCACGGCACCTCGCCAAGGTGTACGGCTGTCGAGTGGCTTTCGCAGTGATCTGTTTTCCTGGTCGCGTGTGCCTAGGTCGCCAGTACGCCAGTTGCCAAGCCTCTGGTTGCGGATCCTCCGATCACCGCGTGAGCAAGACTTCAGTCTCGTTTGCCGGTTATCTTTTCACGTTCGTCTCGCTTGGCCTCCGAAACACCAACCAGGATGAACGGAAGCTCGATCAGCAACGCCAATAGCAACACGGCGGTCGCGGCGATCCCTAAAATTGCCGCTTCGAAGTACGCCGCCGCGATGATGAACGTTCCGACCGCCAGCACGGCGAACGCTTTTACCGCGGTCGTCAGTCCGGCCACTTCGACATCCAACTCGACTTCATCTTGACCGATCTCAGTTTGATTGGGCTTGCGCAAGGCATTCGATCGCGACCGACGTTCAAACAAATCGACCAGCATCAATGCCACCGCGAGCAAGGGAACCGGAATCGCAGCCAGGTACGCTGCGGGGCGGTAGAAAACAAACAACACCAGTGTTGCAATCACGCACAGAATGAGCGCGACTCGAATCGTCGTCGCCAAATGCCGAGACATCGCATGGGCATCTGGCTCACCCAAATCACGACCGACAGAAGGTTCCGATGCTTGCTTGATTGATTCAACGTGAGTGGACATTTTCAACAATCCGAAATGTGGTGGCGGGCCTTCCGAACCATTCGAGTCAGCGGAAGTGGCTGGAAACCGTGTGCCCGTGGATTCGAGCGATTCACACCCAGAGGAAACGCAAATCGAATGCCACCGCATCCGAAATCGGGTTACACAACGAATTGCAGGTGGTATTGCGTTGTGACGACCAGTCTTGCCGGGTTGTGGCTGCACAACCGTGCAAGGACGCACGCTACGCGGATACAGTTCGTCACGATTTCAAGACACGAGCGGTTTGGTACGGCTTCGCCCACCTGTCGCGATCCCTCAACGACGAAACTTCGATACACGCATCGCTTGTCGCAAACCAATTTCCACGGGGCAGGTTTAACGCTGTTGTGTGTCGGGGACTAACCCAGCGCAACATCCAAAATCATCATGATGGTGAAACCGATCATCAGACTAATCGTCGCCAGATCGACGTTGCCTGCGCGGTGGGATTCGGGAATCAGCTCTTCGACAACCACATAAATCATCGCACCTGCGGCAAAGCTGAGCGCATACGGCAGAATCGCTGACGCATAGGCGACGGCTGCGGCTCCCATGACGGCGGCGATCGGTTCGACGATTCCGGAAAGCTGTCCGTACCAGAACGCCTTTCGACGCGACATTCCATCCATTCGCAATGGCATGGCAACGGCGGTGCCTTCGGGAAAGTTCTGCAATCCAATCCCCAACGTCAGCGCAAGTGCGCCGGCGATACCGGCGGCTTGCTGGCCCGCGATGACTCCTCCGAACGCAACACCGACCGCCAAGCCTTCAGGGATGTTGTGCAAGGTGATCGCGAGTACGAGCAATGTGCTGCGTCGCCACCGGGTCTTGGGGCCTTCGTATTCATCGAGTCGAAAACCTAAATGCAAATGCGGGAGCACTCGATCGCAGGACAGAAGTGCGAGACCGCCCAGTAAAAATCCCACGGCTGCGGGAAACCACGCCGGTTCCGCGCGATGACGCGAGATTTCAATCGATGGCGCCAGCAGTGACCAATAGCTGGCTGCAATCATCACGCCGCCGGACAAGCCCAGCATCGAATCGATCAACTTTTGATTCACCGCTTTTGCAAAGAACACCAACGCGGCTCCTGCAGCGGTGACGCCCCAGGTGAAAAGGCCCGCCAAGGCGGCCTGCCAAACTGGATGCAAATCAAGAAATGCTTGTTTCAACGCGATCATGGCTGGGGGACTAAACGAGGTCATCGAACTGTTTTCTTAGCTGCTCGTAACTGCGATGAAAGGCTTCGCCGTCACCAAATTCGCAAAACAAACATTGTCGGCTGTGGCATCCCTTCGCTCGTTTTGCGTGCTTGATCGGGCACCAGTATTGTTCGGTGCGCGAAGCAATCTCCCTGGCGTACGCCAGCACACCGTTTGAATAACCGCAGTACACGCAATTGAATTTTTCGATGACATTCAAATAGCTCAGTTGGTATCGATCAATGACAACGTATTCGCTTCGCAAGACGCGAGGCATGCGATAGACGCGAAAGCAAACGAATTGATAAACACTGACGAACAAATCCAGCATCGCGATCGGTAGGACCAGCGAGTAAATTACCGGAGCGGTCGCAATGGTTAAGAATGATGATTCGCGAATCGTCCGCCAAACTCGGTTTGCCAACGCTCGGTGGCGCCGACGCACGTCTTCGCCAAAGATCGCACGACCATGTGAAATCTCGTAAGTTAGATCCTGCTTCTTCTCTTGAATTTTCTGCGCAATCGAACGCTCCAATTCATGGATCTCTTCGAGCAATTGATCGAGAGGCTTGGACATGAGCAGTTTCCAAATCGAATCGTTTTTCGGCGAGGCCAAGTTGAAAAACTGCACAGATCACGAATAAATCAGCCGCAGCGCGGTTTGACGTCCCTATTCGACTGAGTGCACCGGCAACCGTGCCGGCAAGCCTGCGGGGCGAGATCCATTCTGCGCTTTGGAATGAATTTGAGCGAGGTGGCGTGGTTTCTGTTGCTAAGTAACAACGATCAAACCACTGAAAAACCTGCACCAGCGGAACCGATTGAATCCCTAGAGGACGGGACTGAATAGTCTCGCAACGGCCGTACCGATGCGTGCGATCCACGGTCGCGCGGGGGCCCCCGATCCGTTGCTGCGCTGTGACTTTTCGAAATCGCGTTCCAACATCGATTCGACTTCAAAAACGAAGTCAGGATCTTGGACCGCGACCATCAGTTCAAAATTCAAGTACAGCGAGCGGTTATCTAAGTTGGTCGATCCGATCAAGGCCATCGAACGATCCACTAGCACACATTTCTGGTGCAGCATTCCGTCGCTGTATCGGTACACCGGGATATCAATATCCGCCAGTTCTCGCTCGTAATAAAATCCGGCAAGAAACACCGCCCATTGATCTGGAACCGACGGAATCAACAAGCGGACATCCACGCCTCGAGATTTAGCCATCGCCAGGGCGATCATGATCGCATCGTCAGGAACGAGATACGGTGTACTAATCCACAAACGCTGCTTGGCTGCGCCGATTGCCGCCGCGAACATCATGACCGCGTTCGGCCGTTTGTCTGCCGGCCCGGTCGCACATACCACGGCCAAGCCGTTCTGAGAGGCACGGTTCGGTTGAATCGCATCTCCCGTGTTCACCAGAGACGGTGCGGACGACGGATCAGCGCTCCCAATATCGTGATCGCCAAAGCCATCACGCCAAATCGCTTCTGGCAGGTCCTTGCGTGCCGCCCAGTAATAGTCGCCAGCGAAAACCGCTTGGATTTTACGTGTGATGCGTCCGGACATCTCCACACTGGTATCCCGCCATCGAGGAGCCCAGTCCATTTGCCCCAAATACTCGTCGCCGATGTTCAGGCCTCCCACCAAGGCGCGATCTCCGTCAACGACCACCAATTTGCGATGATTGCGAAAATTGATTTGGAACCGATTTGCCCACCCCTGACGTGTATTGAACGCACGAACGTCAACGCCCGCGTCTTCCAGTCGTCGGAGATAACGGTTGCTCAGACTCAAACAGCCGACTTCGTCGTACAGCAACCGCACCTGCACGCCGGATCGGGCACGATCGGTAAGTGCGTCGGCGAACCGGTTGCCGATCTGATCGTCACGCAGAATATAAAAGCTGACGTAGATATAGCGTTCCGCCGACGCAATCTGATCGAAAACGGCATCAAAGAACTCGCGTCCATCGATCAACAGGCGAAATTCGTTGTCGTAACTGATCGGGGTGTCTAGAACATCCGCGACTTGTTCCAGCGGCGTCGAAAGCTGAGTCGTTCGCTGCAGCGGATCGGTGAAAAGTTCACGGCGAATCGCGGCAACAGAGTGCTGATGCTGGTCGCCGACTTCGCGAACCGCTTCGCGGTAGCCTTCGAATCGTCGCCTCGCAAATACCCAATACAGCGGCAACGTGACGTACGGCAGCGTAACCAATCCCACGACCCACGCCACGGCGGCCTGTGAAGTTCGCACCGTTTGCAACGCGTAATAAGCCGTCAACGCCGCCAGGAAGTGCATCAGCAGCACAACGGCAGCCAATAGTACCGATCCAGACGGTTGATGTAATAAATCGAAGATGAAATCCATCGACTCAGGATACACGCACGGCGCGACCGTTGGGACCGTCGCCCCGTCGTCAGGCGTCGTCGTCAGACACTGTCGTCAAACACTGTTGTCAAACACTGTTGTCAGGCACCTCTGTGTATCCACGAACCATCCCTGCGGTCGCATCGCTACAGTGCATTCGCACCGGGATTTTGCTCTCGCTGCCTCTGATCCGTCCCCGCAAACCGTACACGGCCAGACGGGTATCGACGCACCGACCGTTGCTACGAAAAATTTGTCGCGCAGACACGCTCAGGACGAAGTGTGGTCGGTCGCTTTCAACATGGTCGATCAAAAGACACCTGAGCGTCATGAAAACCAGTATCACGAAAGACGATTGACCAGCTTGGTGTCGTGGGAGGGAGTGTCAGGTGCGACGGTCACGCAGCCGTTAACAGCGATCCTCTTGTACCTGTACACCCCGTCCCACAACACCAAATTCAGTCCATCACGATCTCCACGGCGGCGAAAGCCATCGCTGCACCAACGATTCTCATCATCGATCACACGTCGATTCGGCGATCGAAACGGAGCTAACGACAATCAAACGACGAATGATCAAGCAAACACAAATGAAGTAAGCAAACGACGTGCCGCCGCTGACGCCCGCGATCACGTGCGACAATGTTGCTGGTCAGAGGGAACGCCCCACGCACACGTTTTACACCAAGCGTGCCCATCAATATCAGTGTGCGTATGTAGACTTCGCCCCATGTTTCTGGTCGGCAACCGACTTGCACACTGATACGAATTCAGCCAGCGCGATGGATTAGTCGTACTCGACACTGATCCGTGCGGGTCGTCTGCGGTCTGATGTGTGCTGATAGGATCGCATACGACCTGATAAAGTTGAAAGGACTGCGATTCATCTCACCCAACCTAAGACGCCCACGGAACCGCATGACCCTGCTTTACTACGATCCGATCTTCCAAGAGCATCGAACGGGTGACCACCCTGAAAACGGAAACCGGATTTTGTCGACGGTCCGGCACCTAAGTTTTGTTGCGTTGGATGCGAGTTGTCAGCGTCCCGGATGGCAACCGGCATCGACCGAGCAGTTGCGCTATGTGCATTCGCAAGAATACATCGATTCGGTTGAACAATTTGCGAAGAGCGGCGGCGGATACATCGAAGCCGACACAGTGGTCAGCGCAAAATCTCACGAGGTTGCAAGAATGGCATCCGGCGCGGTCTGTGATGCGGTGAAGCGTGTGATGGCCAACGAGGAATCAAACGCATTCTGTCTCGTCCGCCCGCCCGGTCATCACGCGCTTCCCAATCAAGCAATGGGATTCTGCCTTTTCAACCATGTCGCCGTCGGGGCTCGTGTCGCCACGGAAGAGTTGGGATTCGAACGCGTCTTGATCGTGGATTTTGACGTCCATCACGGCAACGGAACCCAAGCCATATTCTGGGAATCGGCTGACGTTGGTTATTGTTCGATGCACCGATCGCCATTTTATCCGGGCACCGGAGCGGCCGAGGAAATCGGCTCGGGTGAGGGTTTGGGCACGACGCTGAACCTGCCCGTCCGATTCGGCACACCACCGGAGGAACAGCTCAAGACGTTTTCCCGTGAAGTAAGAAAATTTGCCGATTCGATTCAGCCGCAATTGGTCATGGTCAGCGCGGGATTCGATAGCCACAAGGATGACCCCATTGGATCACTGGGGTTAGAGACCTCGCATTTCCAAACGTTGACGCGATGTTTACTCGAAGTCGCCGATGAACACGCTCAAGGACGACTCGTCAGTGTTTTGGAAGGCGGCTACAACCCACACGCGTTGGCCGAATGCGTGACCGTCCACCTGGAAGAACTCTTGAACCACCGTTAATTGAATCAATCCGTTTACAAATCAGCAGTCATTTCCAGCCATCATATTGGCCAGATGCTGCGTTTGCATCGGATGGCGCCTTGATCGAGCTAAACGCTTCCTACTCTTTCATCAACCAACTGTTTGCGTGCCAGCACGACGTCTGCGGGATGGCTTCGATCAATCTCGAAACCGCGATGTTCGAACATACGTATCATGCGAATGTTCTGTGGTGCCATTTCAGCGACAACTGACTGGACACCCCATCGATCACATATTTGCAAACAATTGTCCGTCAGCAGTGATCCCAGCCCGACTCCTTGATGATCATCACGGACCAGTACGGCGTACTCGGCTTCGTGATGATCCACGTCAGCGATCAAGCGGCCGACGCCCAGCAGTCGCCGTTGACCGCCAACATTTGCCTCGGCAACGATGGCGATCTCGCGGTCATAATCGATAAAGCAAAACCGAGTTGCCATGGCGTGGGTTGTCGCCTTGAACATGTACCGGAATCGCAAGTGCAACGATTCGGTCGAACAATCCGACACCAAGTCGTGCCACATCGGTTCGTCCTCGGGCTTGATCGGACGCAAGACGACCTCGGTCCCGTCATTCAATCTGGCTTGCTTGGTGAATTCATCAGGATACGGGCGTATCGCCAGGTGCGAGTAGGGACGAACCGGATGAACGACCGAAGGATGATCCAGCAAAATCCGAGCATCCAGGGCGATCACTTCATCTGCGGTCGCCAAAAGGGGATTGACGTCAAGTTCCACAATCTCGGGGTAATCCGCAACCAAATATGACAACCGCATCAGCACATTCACCAAGCGGTCGATGTTGACTCCCGGCCGACCTCGATAGCCTTGCAGCAATGGCCAACAACGCAGTGATTGAAGCATGCGACGTGCAAGTCGATCACTCAACGGCGGCAATTCCAATGCCCGGTCGCGAAACAGTTCTGCGTTCGTCCCACCGGCGCCGACCATCAATACCGTACCGAACACCGGGTCGCGTTTCGCGCCGATAATCAACTCTTGTCCGTTCGGACGGACCAACATGCGCTGAACCGTCACGCCGTCAATGCGTGCATTCGGTTGACACTGCCGCACACTTTCTTTGATTCGATCGAACGCTTTCGTCACCTCTGCCGCGTCAAGCAGATTTAGTTCCACGCCACCCACGTCTGTCTTGTGAGTGATATTAGGCGAAAAGACTTTCAAGACGACGGGATAGCCAACGCGATCGGCGTACTGCACGGCGTCGTCGGCAGATCGCGCGACGAAGGTTTGAGTGACTGGAATCTCATAGGCATCCAACAACGCTTTCGACGTGGTTTCGCTCAGCAAGTCCTGACCTTCGCTTAGAATCGTGTCGAACACGGCGCGCAGCCGTTCACGATCCAGGGGAAAGTTCATCGGGACTTCGCGTGGCGTTTCGTACAAGGTCTCGCGATTGCGACCGTACGTCACAAGGTGCATGAATGCACGCACGGCTTTCTCTGGCGATGAATACGTTGGAATCCCGGCAAGATTCAACGTCTCGGTGCCCTCACGTACTTTTCCGCCTCCCATCCATGACGCCAACACCGGTTTTTCGGATCGGCTAACCGCGTCGATCACCGCGTGTGCGGCGCCTGTCGGATCGGTCATCGCTTGCGGCGACAGAACGACCAAGACACCATCGACGCCTCGATCGTTCAAAACCGACTTGATCGCGGCCGCAAAGCGTGGCGGCGGAGCGTCGCCGAGCAGGTCGACCGGGTTGCCATGCGACCATGCCGGCGGCAGAACTTCGTTTAGCTCCTTCAAAGTTTGCTCCGAAAGCTCAGCGAGGATTCCGTTTCGCTGCAGCAGCGCGTCGGTGGCCATGACGCCGGGTCCACCGGCGTTGCTGACGATTGCCAATCTAGGACCCGCGGGGATTTTCTGTCTCGCTAGTAATTCGGCGCAGTCGAACAAGTCTTCCAACTCGAACACGCGAACGATGCCGGCGCGAGCCAGCGCGGCTTCGTAAACGTTATCGACGCCCGCCATCGCGCCGGTGTGTGACGCGGCCGCCTTGGCCGATTCGTCAAACCGTCCGGCCTTGTAGGCAATGATCGGCTTGGTGCGTGTGAACGCGCGAGCCGCGGACATGAAATTACGAGCTTCGTTAATCGACTCGACGTACAGGATGATCGATTCGGTGATTTGATCCGATGCGAAATAGTCAATCAGTTCCGCAATCCCGACGTCCATCATGTTGCCAACGGACACGAAGTGCGAAAATCCGATTTTTTCCTGAAGTGCCCAGTCCAGCACTGCGGTGCACAGAGCGCCGGATTGCGAAATGAACGCGATGTGCCCCTTTTCGGGTGCGTCACCGGCGAAACTCGCGTTCAATGAAACATGAGGCGACATCACCCCAAGACAATTCGGCCCGATGATTCGCATCCCTTCGAATTGCTTGGCGGTAGCCAACACGGATGCCTCCAACGATTCACCATCCGCGGATGACTCGCGGAATCCCGCCGAGAGAATCACGAGGCCTCGAATTCCCGCCTCGCCGCATTGCCTGACAATCTCGGGGACGGTTGGGGCTGGCGTACAAATCACAGCCAAGTCGACGACATCGGCTACATCGCCGACGGTACGGTAGCACGGCAATCCATCGATAACTGGGTGCTTGGGATTCACCGCATGCACGGCACCGCCGAATCCACCATCACGCAAATTTCGCAGGACGGTGTGACCGACGCTATCGACACGATTGCTCGCGCCGACCACGGCGACACTCTTGGGATCAAAGATCCGACCCAAATTGCGTATTGGCATTGCTGAGTTGCTTTCCTTTGGTCACGACGCTAACAGGACGTTAGTAATCCATGATCTTATCGGCATCCATTAGCAACTTTCCCAGTGACGGCATCGTAGCGATCTCAGCATGACGCTTGAGCGACCCGTCGCCGATCCTCGCGGACTTAGCACAGTGTGGACAGACAACGATTTTACCGCCCCCTTCGGTGAATTTTTCGTAATGCTCTGAAAGCGGCGGCGAATCCGGGCCCCATGTCAGATTTAGCAACTGACGACGCTCGGCCAACCGAACCCCTTCGAGATCCAAAAAGATCGTGACGCTCGCGCCGTGCTCCTGCATCAAGTTGGCAACTTTTAGCGCCATGAAGCAGCGGTGCAGGTCATCCGTAAAATGCGATAAGTGCACCACCACTTGCTGTGGCTCGTCAAGCGATTGATCTTGGCCCGCCGCAGCAGACTCTTCTGCAAGCGTCCGGTGTTGCGTTAACGTAAGTGCCGCCGAAGCAAGTAACAAAATCACAAAGATGCCAGCGCCGCGTCGCATGTTGATCCGTCCGGTTTGAGGTTCGAAATTGAGTCAGTGGAAACTCGTCCACTGCGCAAACCCGATCGCATTTCGTGTGCCAAATCGCTTTTCGTGTACCAAAGGAGAAACCGACTGAAACGGCCCCGGCTTGAAGAACACTCAACCATTCTCGTCGCAATGTTCCTCGCCATTCGATCGCGTTAACGAGACACCGATCATCCGAGCCAATCATCGACGGTTGGAGGTCCCGACTTCGACAAGACGCACCGTCGGCAACTGGAGCGGTTTGTCGACTCGTGAGCAGCGTGCGGGAGAACACGCTTTTTGCGCCTATGTGGACACTGTGCACGGCCGCACGTCAGAGAAGCCGTTTCGACATTGGCGATTTTCCTGCATTCTTTGATAAGTGCGACCGCTCCAGATCGCAGCAGCCAACGAATCAAGATGTGCTCGACAAATCTCACCGGACTGCAAGCCTCAGATCGGCACTAAAGACGATCAACCGGTTCGAACAAACAGTCATTGACCAAACGGTGTACGTTCCGTTGCAGAACGATCGTCAGATGCGTCGCGGCGACATCGCGCGTCTGGATATTCTTGTACTTCGCCAGGTCGACGCGTCGTAAGCTCTCGTCAAATTTCGACCAAACAACCATACGACGAAGGTTCGGATCACAATCAATGTTCGCGGATGCCTGGTTTCGATCTAAAATGACGGCGATTTCGGGAATCAGATTTCCAGTGAGCAAATATGCGAGCGTTGGAAGGAATCCCGCGCGCATCACCGGAGCGATTGAAACGAGCGCACCGACGCGATGCGTTTTCTGTTTTGCGAGGGCCGCTCGAGCAACCCAATCGCCAAAGCTATGTGTGACAATACCGATGGCTTGGTCATCACCAGGGTCGCCGGCAATCCGTGTAGCCAAACGATCGACGCTGGAATCAAGTTTTCGAAACGCGAGTCGGTCTCGCCAGATTTCGACCTCGTTACATTTCGTAGATAGACACGATCGCAACGGCAGCATCACGAACCTTGGTTCCAACAGTCCGGGGATTAGAATTATTTCGGTAATCCTTCGTGTCGTTTCACTCAAACCATCGTCCCTCCACGTCCTTGGTCCCGACCGCACGCGTCTAGCGTTACCCGTTCGGTAACACTGTCAAGCAGGCCACATCGAACTCGCAGCCAGCGGGCCGCTAATCGATGCATCGGCCGCAGAATCGTGATGCGGCGGCTGCCCGGCAAGCTTGGTCATTCAAGACTATGCGAGTGAAAGTTGTAAGGGCTCTGGATGTGGCACGAATCGGCTTAGGGCGTCAGTACTTTTTGACGAACAGGTCGGATACCTCGGTCGCCGCCGATAAACGGCCCCCTTCGAACTGCCATGGATCCGTGGCGACTCGGCGGAGTCCATCTTGACCAGACTCGCATCAACAGGAGGGCGAAAACGCGAGACTTGCGGCGGCCGTCAGCCGGTAGCGATCGAACGCGACCAACCGGCGGGTCGGGTGGCACACGACCAGAAAACACCAGTTTTTCCGCCGTTTTGACATGTTCGACCAGTGGCACGCGTTGTGCATATCTCCGTCATGCTACTTGTCTAAATTGGAGCTCTTCGATGAATCATTCATGGCACCTGGGAAAAATCGCTGGAATCGATTTACGTCTGCATTGGACGTTCTTGCTGCTGCCGGCGTGGATTTATTTTGCAAACCTTGCCGCGGGCAGCGGGGCGGTCGCTGCCACGGTGGCAGTCTTGTTTGTGTTTGCGGTATTTGGCTGTGTCGTTCTGCATGAACTGGGACATTCGTTGACCGCCCGACGTTTCGGCATCCATACAAAGGACATCACATTACTGCCCATCGGTGGTGTCGCGGCTTTGGAACGCATTCCGCGTACTCCGTGGCAAGAACTTGCGATCGCCGTTGCCGGTCCCGCCGTGAATGTCGTTATTGCGACGATGTTGTTTCTCGGGTTGCCACTGATCACTTGGTCGGGCATCGTCCCAACCACAGGACTGACGTTTCTGATGAATCTGGCCTGGGTCAACGTGGCGCTTGTGCTTTTCAATATGCTGCCGGCGTTTCCGATGGATGGCGGACGGGTGTTGCGTGCGGCACTTGCGCTGACGATGCCGTACCGCAAAGCAACAGGTATCGCCGCGAACGTCGGTCAATTTGTTGCGATTGGCTTTGGACTGGTCGGACTAATGACGGGCAATGTTCTATTGGTTTTCGTCGCAGGCTTTGTTTATCTGGCGGCGCGCAGCGAAGTCATGATGGCGGACGAACCAGTTTGGAACGCGAAAAACGGAAGCCCCAGTGGTGTGCTGATTGACGCCAATGGAAAGGAAATTGGGCCCGTCCGACCGGCGCCACTGCCGGTGGTGAGTGCACGATGGAACGCGCAAAATGTACTCGGCTGGCTGTCGAGTGACGCAGTCGATGAATTTGTTGTATCCGACCGAGGTGTCCCCGTGGCGGTCGTGCGTAAGCAAGACTTGCGAGAGGTGGTCGACTCGGGCCTAGGCTCGCACCCGATCGAACGATTGTTGGCAGGACACGCATTGCCCTTCCAAGACATTGACTCGTACACGGCAGCCTGATCGTTCGGCCGGTAGAATGGACAGGCCGAGCGTAGACGGTGCGATGCTGACTTGACGATCGTTTCCCATGGACAAGGCTATTCCGCTGCTGTACGTGTTCGCCTTGTTTTTCCGAGAAGACTCACCGCATGAATTTAAGTCCCAATGGAGTCCCTGCGATCGCCAGGTGGAATGTTGATGATCGTTCCGATCTGCGGTTCTGCTTTGTTTCCGACCTGCATTGCTTCAGCAGTCGTTCAACAGTCCAAACGCATCGACGCTTGATCCGCGACGTCGTTGAGCGTTGTGACGTGTGCGTTTGGGGAGGCGACTTATTTGATTTTCGCTGGAGCCAAATGGGACACGAGGACGAATCCGTCGCGGCGGCCCTCGATTGGTTGCAATTTCAATATGATGCGCACCCGACAACGCAGTTCGTGTTCTTGAACGGAAATCACGACGCCCACGGCAAGTTCGCAAGCCGGTTGCATCAGTGGGCTGATGCACGCGAGAGGTTTCGTTGCGGCATCGATGCACTTATTGCCGGCGATGCACTGTTTGTGCATGGCGACGTGATTGAAAAGGGCGGTACCGATCAAGCTTTCACGAGCTATCGCCAGTCTTGGCGAGACAAACCGATGGCTCACCCGCGAACAAGTCGGCTGTACGACGCCGCGGTTTCTGCCAGGCTGCACCAAACGGTGGCTTTTGCGGCCCATCGCCGCCGAAGGACCTGCTTGCGTTTGGTCCGCTGGATGCATCGCCAAGACCCCGCACTGATGCAACCGGTTCGTCGAGTCGTCTTTGGCCATACTCATCGAAGGATCGAGCAGTACCACCTGAAAGGCTTTGAGTTCTATAACGGCGGTGCGGCGATCAAGCACGTGAATTTTCGGCCGGTCGAGCTAACGGTCTGACGGAAAAATCTGCTGCCGGCGAGCAATCATTCGCCGCAATAGAAGATGGCCTCGGATTTTTCTACGATAGTCTCATTGTTATGTCGTAACATTCCGATATATTGGAATGAAGACCTGCCGAAGTCGCTTGTAACGCAATTTTGAGTGGAATGACGCTGGAGAATCATGAGAACATCCAGGGCTTTCCTCACGCGGCCGACCGGCAAATCCACCTTCGCGTTTTTCAGTCGCCACGTGCCAATAGTGACAGCACTGAGCACCGCCTATACCCGTTCCCTTTTTTTAATCCCATATGTCGTAACCCCGCGACCTGTTGGGGTTTAATAAGTCATCCGCGGAGACCCAAATGCAATCCATCGACGTCAAGCAACTCGCCGAGTATCAAGAACATCGAGACATTGACTTGATCGACGTGCGGATGCCCACCGAATATCGCGAAATTCACGCCGAGTGTGCTCGAAGTGTTCCACTGGAATCCTTGGACCCGCACGACATCATGAAATCGAGAAATGGTTCCGCCGATCACCCCCTCTACGTGATCTGTCATGCAGGTAATCGGTCCGAACAAGCTTGTCAAAAATTTCTCGACGCCGGATATGAAAACGTTGTCAATGTCGAAGGCGGCACGACGGCATGGGACCGAGCAGGATTGCCCGTCGTGCGAGGCAAAAAGACCCTGCCGTTGATGCAACAGGTCCAGATTGCGGCCGGGTCCTTGACGGTACTCGGTGTCGTTTTGGCATACCTTGTGCACCCGTTTTTTGTCGGCCTTTCGGCGGTTGTTGGTGCCGGGCTGATCTTCGCAGGTTTCACCGGACTTTGCCCCATGGCTTCGATGATCGCCAAGATGCCGTGGAATCAATGTGCCGCCGGTGGATCATGTTCGACATAGTCATGTTGTCGTAAAGCGTAATCGTGCTGGGAACCTGTTCTCGTCAGAACCAAGGGCGGGGACCACAATGAGTAAAGGAAATCAACGTGTTGCTGAAATACTTTTATGACGACAAGCTTGCACATGCATCGTATATCGTTGGATGCCAGCGAGCGAACGCAGCGGTCGTTGTCGACCCGGGGCGCGATATTGATCCGTATCTAGACTTCGCAAAACAAGAAGGATTACGTCTGGTCGCCGTTGCCGAAACGCACATCCATGCCGACTACGTATCCGGCGCCCGAGAGTTGGCCGAGCGAGTTGGCGCAAAGCTGTACGTGTCCGACGAAGGCACCGAGGACTGGAAATACGTGTACTTGGATGCTTATGCGAATGAGCCGCTGCATGACGGCGATCACTTCATGATTGGCAAAATCAAGTTTGACGTCGTTCATACACCGGGTCACACGCCCGAGAGCATCTCTTTTCTGGTGACGGATCAAGGCGGCGGTGCCAGTGAGCCCATGGGAATTTTTACGGGCGATTTTGTCTTTGTCGGCTCAATCGGTCGCCCCGATCTGTTGCAGAAAGCCGCCGGAATTGCCGACACGGCCCGGCCCAGCGCACGTGATCTGTATCGATCGGCCCAGTGGTTCAAACAGCTGCCGGACTACCTGCAAGTTTGGCCGGCCCACGGTGCCGGCAGTGCGTGTGGTAAGGGTCTTGGTGCAATTCCCTCGTCGACCGTCGGTTACGAAAAACGGTTCAATCCCGCGTTGCAGTTCACCGATGAGGATGAGTTTGTTCGTTACATCTTGGCCGACCAACCCGAAGCCCCGAAATACTTTGCTTTGATGAAACGAGTGAACAAAGAGGGACCTCGAATCCTCGGTGCAAACCATACTCACAAAATGCTCGATATGGGCGAACTCGCTGGCGCCATCTCTCGGGGAACGGTCGTCGATATCACTGCGTCTGCGGACTATGCCAAGGGACATGTTCCGGGAACGATCAATATTCCCGTGTCGATGCTGGCGACCTGGGCCGGCTGGCTCGTTCCTTACGATCAGCCGGTGTTCTTGATTTGCGAACCGGATCAACTTGAAGAAGCCGCACGAGTCCTGCACAAAATCGGTGTCGAAGATATTCAGGGTGGCTTTGATGTCGATGCGGTCCAGGCCTCAGCCATGGCGACAGAAGTTTATTCCGCAGCCACACCTGCTGAGTTAGCGCGTTCGATCGAAACCGGACAGGTCAGACTGATTGACGTACGATCGGACGAAGAATGGAATGAGGGACACATCGAGCAAGCCGAACATGTTTACTTAGGCCGATTGCCGGACCACATCGATCCGTGGCCACGCGATCAAACGATCGTTGTCCAATGCCGCAGTGCTGCTCGTTCCGCCGTCGCCGCAAGTGTCTTGCAAGCCGCCGGATTCAAATCAGTGGTCAACCTGTCCGGTGGATATGTCGCGTGGAAGAGCGCTGGTTTACCGTCGGTCAAACCCGCCGACGCGGTCAGCGCTTGATCATTCAACGTAATTCATCCATGCACGTAACTCATCAATGAACGTAATTGATCAATCCACGAACTTTAGACGCCAGCTCGATCAATCTTCGATCCACTGGCCGCATCCGCTAAGAAACGAAGCAATCAGACAGCTATCATCAAGAAGAAAAGCACGATGAGATTTCCAAACGTCGTTCACCTACGTCACTTGCTACAAATCACCCTGACGGTATCGATGCTTGCAGCAATCGGGTGCCGTGAACAGCATTCGAATGGATCTTCCATGCAAAGCGAAACACCCGCTGCGCAATCTTCTTCGCCGGCGGACTTGGGAACGGAAACGCAAGTCCCCGCTCGGCACAGAGCGATCGCTACACGGGCAAAGGACGCCTTGTTTTCCCAGCTTTCGAACCGGTTGATGTCCGCCATGCAGTCCGATGGGCCCGCAGCCGCGATCGAGGTCTGCCGTACAGAAGCCAAACAAATCTCGTCCTCCGTTGGCGAGGAATACTGTGTTGAAATTGGGCGCACGTCGTTCAAGCTTCGCAGCGCCGAAAACGAACCAAGAGACTGGGTAAGACCGTTTGTCGAAGACCGCACAGACACACCGCGTTTCGTGACTTTGAAAGACGGCCAGACCGGGGCAGTCTTTCCAATCCGAATGGGTGTGAAGTGCCTGATGTGCCATGGACAGGACGAGGATATTATCGACGAAGTTAAACCAGCGTTGGCAAAGCTGTATCCGAGTGATCGAGCAACGGGCTTTAGGCTGGATGAATTGCGCGGATGGTTCTGGGTCGAGGTGCCCGGGACGGTTGACCAACCTGCCGTCGACAGTGTCGAGAATGCCGACGACGATTCTTAGCTCTCACCGGAATCAGCCCGGCTTCCCGGCAACACAGACGCAGCGGTCGAACTGGGGCAAAATCTCTTATTCGATCCTCGACTTTCAACGACGGAAATCGTCTCACGCAGAACCAACCTTACGAACCCATTTTTTCAGTCAACTAACCGAGAGACATGGAGACTTAGAATGTCAAAATCAAACACCGTCGCAAACTTGCAGAAAGCGCTTGGGATGGAACTGAGCGCAACGCACCAGTATCAACTGCACGCATGTGTGCTGGATGACTGGGGAATCACACAGTTGGCGTCCAAAATGCGTGAAGAGATGCAGGAAGAACTTGGACATTCCGAGGAGTACCTTAACCGCATCCTATTCTTGGAGGGTGATCCGAAACTCGAGTTCGACAAAACCCCGGTCCGCGCAACTTCGCTCAAGGAGATGTTCGAATTGGACTTGGCCGATGAGAAAGAGGCGATCGAGTTCTACACGCAAGCTGCATACCAAGCCAATGACGATCGGGATATCGGTTCACGGCAATTGTTCGAACGGATCGCATTGGACGAAGAAGGGCATAAGAGTTGGTTAGAGCTGCAGCTGGACCTGCTGCTGAGAATGGGTGAACCTGCATTCATCTCCAAACACATGTAAAATATCGAGATGGAAGAAACAATCTCATCTCAACTCAACTCACAAGCCCACAGGTAACACCCAACGATGGATAAACGCCACTGGATCATCGCGGTCGTCATTCTGGTCGTGGGAACGTGTCAAACGCCTCGCGCCAACGCTCAGCTGAGCTCCTTGTTCGGCGGGCCGAAAATCGACACGATCAAAACAAGCGAACTGAGTGAGCGATTGGTCGCACAACAAAAGGCCGATAGCAGGGCAAAGCGAACCGGCACAGAAGCTCCGAATCCTGACTTCGTGCTGGTTGATGTCCGCACTGATGCAGAAACCGCCGTATCCGTCATCCCCGGTGCGATTACCAAGTCGCAGTACGAGAAAGATCGCGAACGTTATCAGGGACGAACGGTCATTCCGTACTGTACCGTCGGTGGCCGCAGCGGTGCCTATGCCAAACAGCTCGCCAAGGAAGGCATCAAGGTTCAAAACTACCAGGGAAGCATCCTGCAATGGATCGAAGCCGGATTGCCGTTGGTAACACTTGACGGCAAAGCAACCAACCGTGTGCACACCTACAGCGATCGCTATCGTGTACCGGCAAAGTACGAACAGGTCACGAAGTGACCTCGACGGAGACCCGCGAGAGGGCGAGAAACGTCGTCCTGCTGGGGATCGGCCACACCAATGCCCACATCGTCAAGGAATGGGCTCATGATCCGATTCCCGACTGCAAACTGATTTGCATCAGCAAGTTTCCAACAGCAACCTACTCCGGCATGCTGCCAGGAACGTTGGGATGGCAATTCAGCGACGAAGAAATGCGGATCGACCTGGAAAGCCTCTGCGACCGTGCCGGTGCGGAACTGATTCTTGCGGACACGACCGGTTTGAACCTGAGTGCAGGTGAACTGTGTTTAAGTGACCGATCCCCGATTCGATTCGATGCACTCTCGGTCGGTGTTGGATCGATGCCTGCCGGGTGGCGAGAGCACTCGGGTTCACCGCTATTGGTGCCAATCAAGCCGATGCAAACGTTTCTGCAAAGGCTGAATGATCGACTTGAGCAAGACGGTCGTTCTCGTGATCAGCTGCAACACGTTGCAATCGTCGGCGGCGGCGTCGCAAGTGTCGAAATTGCCTTGTGTTTACACGAACAATGTCGCAAACGTGACTTCAAGTGCCAGCTGCGAATTGAAATCTTTACCAGCAGCGACCGCGTCGCTCCGGATATGAGCAGTCGCAGCGTTCGGCGCATCGAAAAGTTGTTGTCCGAACGTGACATCGCTATCCAAACGGGACACCGAGTGACCGAAGTCGGAGAATCTGACTTTCTGACCGACGATGGCCAAAGGCACCAATCGGATTGTGTGATTTGGGCGACGGGCGCGGCGCCGCCGCCCGTGCTCGAGCGTCTGGGATTGCGAACCGATGATCGCGGATTCATTGCAACCAGCGATACGCTGCAGTCGCTTTCTGACCCACGAATTTTCGCCGTCGGTGACTCGGGGACCGTGCTCGCATCGCCTTCGCCGAAAGCCGGTGTGTACGCGGTGCGGCAGATTCCAATCTTGTCGAACAATCTGCGAGCTTTGTTTGACAAGCGGCCGATGAAACATTTCGCTCCGCAACAAGGATTTCTAAAAATACTCAATACGGGCGACGGGAATGCACTTTTGGAATACGGATGGTTCACCGTGCACGCGCGTTGGTGCCTGACACTCAAAAACTGGATTGACAAGCGTTTCATCTCATCGTTTCAGTCACCACGACAATAAGTTCCATTTGCTTTCCGGCCGCTGGTGCCACCAAGCATTGGTGATCACGGGTTCATGACTGTCGCGCTGGTCTTCTCGCCCAATCTAGGGCCTTCTTACCCAAATAATGCGCAAACTTTCTCGAAAGCGCAGATACGGCAAACGCCGATACTTGCTCGTGAGCCTGGACAGAAAAGCAGTCGAAGCAGAACGGGGGCAGTGGCGGCCTTGAAGATCGAGAACAACCCAACCGGTGTCACAACGCTCCAGCAAACGCGACGGGCGGAGGACAAGAACATTCAGACGGTGTTCAGTGAGGTCTTGCGACACGCCGACAGGGCGGGATATGCGTCCGCATCAAGCATCGAGTCGGACCAGCCACTGGACATACTCGTGCAAGAGTCGTGGAACAGCTGGTACCAAGTCGAGCGACTGGGCCGTTACCGAAGCCCTGAAGCACCCCAAGACCTCGGTGAATCTTTCGGTGGGATCTTGCAAAAGGCCTATGACGCCAACGCCTACGTCGATCCAAAATCCTTCTTGAAAGGATTGTCAGCATCCGAACTCAAGTCGGTGCAAAACACACACTGGCTGGCCGATCCCATCAATGTCGACTCGCTGACCGAAGAGGGCGCCTTGAATCTATTGATTCCGTCGGCCGCGCAAGTCGATCTGAATCACGATGGATTGACTCAGTCAGGCCTCAGCTACGGAATACGATTTCCGGACAGCTTGACACCACCGGATGTCGCCGCGGCATGGGAAGAGGTGACCGATGGAATGGCTCCAATGGAAGTCGCTCTTTTTGAACTTCGGATGAAATTGCCGGTCCTGACCAGCAACATTGTTTTGGATGCAGACGGTCGCTTTCTTCACCAACGATCGCCGGGTGACCCAGACTTCGTCAATCCGATGAACGCAGAAGACTATTCGTTCATCCAGGTAACGAAGGACTGGATCGGGCATCTGGAATATTTGAAGAATCAAATCGAACCGGAACGATTCGCACGTGACATGGATTTCTGGCAACGATTCCAAGGTTCATTGCAGCGCCATGGCGCGACCTGATTCGCCACTACCTGATTCGATGACGCCGTCTCTCGCTGCGATTCGGTCACGACGCTAATCCAAGAACCGCAGATGATGTGCTGCGTGAGCGGCATGCAATCGCTCGAGCTCTTGTCGTTCCAGCTTTCCGAATGCCGGATGTGGTGCAAACCCGCCCTCGTGTGCATGGAATCTCGCGATGCTTTCGATGAACCCAGCGACCTCGGTTTCGTCGTCCAAATCATCCGGCGGAACGAAAATACCAGACGTTGGGATTCCGGTCGGTGAATCGTCGCTCATCAGACGCGGCAAAAGAAGACGTCGCATCGCTGGACGCATGAACGCAAACAGCGACATCCACTTTGGATAGCCGTCGATGCTTGGATCTTGCACCAGATAGAGATGCCGACAAATTTGACCGAGCGTCCAATTCCCTCGCTGCTGGTATCCATTTTGCAACAGCTGCTGGACCTCGCTCGTTGCCGCTTGCAGATTCTCGAATTTCAGTGTTCGTAAGTTGGTCACGTTGATGTCCGTCTAGCAATTGACCGGAAGGGCTGCGATGGATTCGGAAGCCCATGCTGAATGCACGACTATGCAAGCGGGGCGAATGAAACGCCGCGATTTGAACGCGAACGCTACCTGAATGCGTTCTTACGCGTTACCGCCTCAACCGGCGTAAGATTGTCATTGAGGGCCACCGTCGGACGCGACCCGCTGCGACATCCGGTCGCTGGTTGCCCATGGATCGCGCCGAAACAAAGACCGACAAGATTCCGATCAACCCGAAACGCCAATCTCGCAAATCGTATGGCAGACGTACGCCTTCGGGAACGCCACGCACCTTGGTGCCTGAGTTGACAAGGGAATCAACGATCTCGGAATCCGGCTGACTATTCAGGTCACGGTATGACGCAAACTCCGAGGGCCCAGTCTCGCCACGAGCCAGTTCGCATTTCGCGTTTGCTGCGCGGATGCTTTCATTCGCCGCTGCAATCGCAGCTTCCGCATCTTGCACGACCGCAATGTATTCGTGGTCAGACAATCGCTGCGTGATTTTACCGCTGACGATAGGGTTCGAATCTGATCGCGACTGGCTCTGCTTTGACACAAGTTCGGTGATACGCGACGACGTGTGTGCAACGTCCAGACTCACCGTGTCGATCAGTGCAATGTTAAAGAACGTTTCGCGAACCGCGTCACCGGTAAGCGGCCGACTGCTAAGACTGAGGGCAGAGTCCATCGTTGCCCCCTGCTGATCCGCGTCAAAATAGTGAAAGGTTGAATCGCCCGAGTCGATCGCTGCGTTTGGCGAAGAATTGACCGATGACGATTGATAATCACGGGCGATCGCGGATGTCGCAATCGGCGTGATAAACGAATTCACAGAATCGTCTTGCGATACGGACATGTTCGCCGCAGCCGCAGACGACCATCCATTTGACCGGAGATCGTCAGGTCGCATTGTCTGTTCGGTCGGTGACGTGTCGCCTGGTAATTCAGTCTCCACCTTGGTCTCTACCTCGTCCCCATCGCACTCGTGATGGCAATTCCCGTCTGGATTGCATTCGTCCCCTGTCCCATCGTTTCCCCCGGCCTCGTCAACATTGTCCCCCGGCTGATGAGCGAGGCCTTGCCCCGACTCCACCGTCTCTTTGCATGGCGAGTCATGCTCGCGCATTGACTTTGCTGCGGAGATTTTTTCCGAATCATCGATAGCCCGGCTGTGCATCGACGTCGATTCAAGACAGGAATGAGGCGAAGCAACCGGAAACGGGTCGATGATCGAATCGCCAAGATTGACCAGTCCCGCCAGCATGGCGCGAGATTCCAGCGTCTCGACCGCAACCCGTGCACGCGTGCGACCACCAGCGCGGTGACGCAAGCGTTTGTTGTGCGCAACATCGTTGCGAGCGGCGCGCACCGGTGACGGCTGCGGCTCGTATCCGCTACAAGACAGGAGTCTTTTTAAATGCGACTTTATTCGTACCGACATCAGTGGCAATCCCTTTTACTCATCCGTCCGTGCTCGTCAGTTCGCCCACCACACCCGCATCGCTCGTCTGATTGGCATCTGCGATTTCATTCGGGTTGACGAATCGTAAACTCTTGAAACGACGCAGTTGTCGGTCCAAGAGTTCGCGATGTTTCGTCAATTGCGTTCGATACCCCTGGTGAAATGGGGCTTGCTTCACCGCCCGTGCTTGCAGTTCCAAAGCTTCGGTCAATTGGTCTATCGCTGTGGAATGTTCGCCTGCGAACTGGTTCACCATGGCGAGATTGTGCAAAACAGCAGCAAGTTGGCTTGTCACTTCGTGGCGGCGTTCTTCCGATCCGACCTGTTGCCGCAGCAGCTTTTCGGCAATGCGAAATTCTGCGATGGAATCATGCCTCAGCGCGGCATCGCCGTCAGCGTTATTACCGCTGTCGACCTGCTCGGCATTCATTTTTGACCACAGAACCTGACCCAAGTTGTTGTGGGCAATCGCAAGCTGCTGCGTCAAACAATCATCAGCCGGCGTCTGATTGCATGCCGAGGTCAACAACCGCAAGGAGTCACGGACCGTTCTCTCTGCCTCATCGTATGCGCCTTGACGGACGAGTAGGGTGGACAAATTGTTGCTCGTGATTGCTAACTGGTGCTCGTATGTCTGGTGGCCGAAATCGATGCTGGCACCGTCGGAATTCGGACTTACGGAATGTTCCGATTGCCGCTGCCGGTGCAGACACTCGCGAAGATCCGCAACGTTTTCTCGCAGCAAACGTTCCGCGTCATCGATGTCGCTATCCATTTGGGTCGCCACCAGCGTATTACGACATTCGATCAGTTGTCGCCGCAAATCGGACTGCTGGGGTAAGTCTTCGACGGCTTTGCGCAAGTGAGTTTCGATCTCTCGAAGTCCGTCGCGCGCTTGGCCGGCCTCGCCACTTTGCCACAGCAACAATCCGAGGTTATTCTGCGTCATGGCCCACTGAACCAAATACCGATTGAACGCTTTACCGCCCGACACCTCTTGATGCTGAACCAATGATCGCTGCAACTGCACGGCACGACGATAGGTGTGCAGTGCATCCGAGAAACCGCCTTGGCTTTTCTTCAGCGCCGCCAGATTGTGCAAGCACAATGCCATCTCGGATCGAATCTCATCGGTCAAACCGCCACTTGTCTTGATCGACTCATAGTCGGCTAGAGCCTCACGATACTTGCCTTCGGCAAGGTTCAGTTCGCCCAACTTTGTGTAAACCACCGCCAGCCGAAACCGAACCTTCGCCAGCTCGCCGTCGAGCCCCGAATCTTGGTCGGCGTATTTTAAGAAGTCGGTGTAATAGCGTTCGGCTTCACGCAGCACTTCGGTTCTCAGTTCATCCCCGCCGGGAACCGTTTCTAATCGATAGGTGATCAGACCGCCAAATCGGTCGACCAAGGCATGCGCCTGGTCCAGGTGCAGACGAGCCCGAAACGCAGCCAGCTCTTTCTGCTTACTTTCATGGCTGATCATCACCGCTGCTGTTGTCAGGACGCCAATCGTGCACAACAGTAGGCAAAACACGGTCGCAACCAAACGCTGTCGTCGGAGTGTCCATTTCAGTAAGCATTCCAAGTGTGTCGGACGACGGGCCAACGTTGGTTTTCCGTCCAAGAATCGACGCAAGTCGTCCGCCATTTCTGCGGCTGTCGCGTACCGCTCTTCCTTGCGTTTGGCGATCGACTTTAGCAGAATGGTTTCCAAGTCCAATGCGATTGCAGGATTCAGACGGCGAGGTGCTATGGGTTGGGCATTCGCGATCGATGCGAAGATTGCTTCGCGATCCGTCGATTCAAACGCAGGGCGGCGCGTCAACAACTCATACAGCGTGATTCCGAGTGAATAGATATCGGTGCGATGATCGATGTCTTGAGGCTTTCCGGCGATCTGTTCGGGGCTCATGTAGCGAGCCGTCCCCATCACTTTGCCTTCGACGCTTAGATTTGCGAGCCCTCTGGCTCTGGCGAGCCCAAAATCCGCTACCCAGACTTTGCCGTTCGCATCGAGCAACAAGTTGGACGGTTTGATGTCCCGGTGAACAACACCTTGCTGGTGAGCAAAATCTAGAGCATCCGCAACCGAAATGATCAGCTCGACGGTACTGCGAATCGTATCCCGATGCCGTAACGATTGTGCAGTGCTATCACGATCCGAAAATGCCACACGCGTCGATCGGTTCGCGAGCGAGGTGACCTCAATTCCCTCGGGTGTCGACATTTCCTTGGGTGTCGAGAAGGAATTTCGGTCACAGTTTGAGCCGCGCGCCTGCTCACGTCCGTCTTGGCGGCCGTCTTCGCCCGATGATTGAGCCGGTAATTGAGCCGGTGATTGCCGATGCAACGACGATTCCGCATCGCTTAGGACAAGCGGTGCATCCAGCGTTGTATTGCCCGCCAAAGCTTCATCGTCGATCGACCATTTCACAGCCGGATCAACTCGACGTATTTTCTCGGCATTGACTTCAGCGACGCCCGGTTGATCGGCGTTAAACACTTCTTCCAATGTCTGACCATCGATCAGCTGCATGCTGTAATAATGAACGCCCCGTTCACAGCCGACCGCGTAGACCGGAACAATGTGGGGATGATGCAGCGACGCCGCTGCCTGCGCCTCATTGCGAAAACGAGCGACTTGTTGCTTGTCCAAGACCGCGGCAAACGGGAGGACCTTTAGCGCCACACTGCGTCGCAGCGACAATTGGGTGGCTTCATAAACGATCCCCATTCCGCCGCGGCCGATTTCGCGGTTCAGCCGATAGTCGCCCAGCAGAGAACCGCCAATCTCGGGACGCATCGCGGAATCCCTCGCGGTCTCGTTCGGACGCGACGCCCTGCATAACGCTTGCAGTGTTTCCAGATGGGGTCCCCAAGCCGATTCCAGCTCGGGGAATTCAGCCAGCAACGCCGACGCCCCGGCCTCGTCGCCCGATTCAAGTCGATCGGCATACTTATCGAGCAGTTCCGCAATCCACTGTTGGTCTTCTGCGGTTGGTTTTTGTGTTAACACGATCGCGTCTCCATCGCTAAGCGCAGCTGTTCGATCGCTCGAAGCCACAGCATCCGAACCGCTCCCGGCGATCGCTCCATTCGCTTTGCCACCTCGGCAAAGCCAAGCCCCTGTAAATGTCGCAGCATGATGACCATTTGGTGGTCCGGCGCAAGTTGATCCAGCGCCGACGCCAATTCGGAAAGCGACTCCTGATGACCCATTTCTGATGCTGGCGAGCGTTCCTGGTCCACCGCCAAAGATGACAACCCTTGATGCGATTGTTCGATCGACGCTGACACGTTTCCGATCACTTGTTCGCGTCGAACGCTGCGTTTAGCGGCCAGCATGTGTGCACCCACGGCATGGGCAATATTGTGAACGAGTGCCTGACGGAGCCAGCCGGTGAACTCTTCGATATCGGTACCGCGAAAATTCGCGATGTCACGGTGAGCTTCCAAGAGAGTTTCCTGAACTATGTCCGACGGGCTAACCCGATGGTGAATTCGTCTATCCAAATGCGCACGTGAAAGGACGTACAGATACCCGCAATAGCTGGCCAACAACTGCTCCAGACTCTCGCGGTCACCCTCGAGCGCAAGGCGAAGCAGTTCCGCCGGCGTGGCGGGCTTGGCATGATTCGCCATCGGTCCTTCCCTAAATCCCCTGGCCGATTTCAACACAGAATGTCACGCAAAATTCTAGAATTCTGCGACCTTTCGACAATCGCAAAACGCCGACAATTCACAAGTCACGGCGCGGAACGCGCTGGATCGCCCGTTTGGCGAACTTTCCTGCCAAAGCAAAGCGGTGCGAGCCCCAACCAAAGTCCGGTTTCGAAAGGACAGGGACATCAACCGCGTCGGTACCGGCGTGGCCCTAGATTTCCACAACCAGAATTCGGAAACCTTCGCCGGTTGGTTTTTTAAACGCGGGCCACTGAACGATCTCTTGCTCGACGGGTTCGCTATAGGTTCCGTCAAAAGGATTGAACCAAGTTCCCGTCATCTGCTGGCCACGAAGCTCGCTTGGAAACCGTATCCCGATAAAGTCGCATTCCTTCGGCACGTAATACAGGTACAAATCTTCACCATTGTGCAACGAGAATCCCGCGTTGCTTTTCTTGTCGCCGGCAATCAATCGGCCGACATCGTATCGCCGCACGAAAGATTGCATGTGACGGTAATAGTCCAGTCGCGGTCGATCCGCCGCCGGCAACGAAGCGATGTCCGCGACCACCGCGTTCCATGCCGCACCTTGCCAGTAGTGTGTGGGATAAGTGCCAGCAAAGACGCACTGATACGATCGTTCCAGACAAACCTCGGGTGAGGTGTAATTGCCAGTGAAGACGACATAGGGTCCCCGTTCGTAGCCGCCATGTTCGATATTCAGAATCGGTTTGGCTGGCATGTCTTCGCACACCTTGCGCATCACGCTGTGCAGTTCAGAACTCCATAACTGCACCGACACAAAATCAACTTTCTCGGTGAATCGTCGGTTATAGCTGTAGTCGTGAACGGTGATCAATCGATTGTACGCATCCAAATCGCGCAGTCGCGCGATGCGATCGTGGATGTAGGTCACGTCGGTGTGTCCATAGCCCAAAGCCTCTTTGGAGATGTCCCAGACCAAGTTGGGAAAGGCTTGGTAGCGCCGAACGACATAATCAAAGTAGCGATTGTCGTTGTCGGAATTCGCCTCGGGCCAATTCACTCGTTTGTTCCAAACGTAAATCATCAAGTGGGCTGCGATTCCTTTTCGATCTAAATATTCAATGACTCGATCGAGCCTTTGAAAGTACTCGATGTTCAATTTCGAGTGATCGGGTGTTTCGTTGTCACCACCAAAGGGAAACACGCGAGGGCTGCCATAGTCGTGTTCCGGTTTCAATCGCTCGTCCTTTTTCCAGTTGACATCAAAGGCAAAGACGTTCATCACGACCTGATTGAATCCGCTTTCCGCAAGTGTATCGACCAACTTTCGTGTCTTCGGAATATCCTTGGGGTTCTCTGCGTCAAGCGCGAACAACCAATCGCATTCAAACGCGATCGGAAAGTAGGCTTCGCCGTTTTCGTAGCGAAATTGGCGTGGTGTGTTCGGGTCAATGACGATGCCTCCCTTGCGGCCCGCGCCTGGATCATCGGCGTCGATCGTTCCGCTGAGTCCGTTGAGCTGTGGCAGTTCCGATCGCGTCTTGTAAGTCCAAACGCCCGGCATCGGCGCGGTAAAGCGTATTCGGTACTCGCGGCCGCCATTGAAAAAACCTTGGATGTCAATCTGCTGGCCAGAATCACTCTTCAGCTCCGCGACGAATTCAACATCATGGGGTTCATCCGGGACCGTATCGACTTGGAAACGAACGTCCAGCACATCCCATTGCCGGGTTGCGATTGACATGCCGTCGCGATGATCCGCCGTATCAATCCCCTGCGCAGTTGGTGCGATCGACAGTGAAAGCGCGACGAGCAGAGAAATGCAATATCGCACCTTAACCCCACAGAAATGTTGGTCCGACATATCAAGTATTTTCCAATGCGAGGAGCAAGATTGGTTTCAGCGATTCCACCACGTGATCGCAAACTGCAACGTTGTCGCCAACGTGACCCAGATCAAGTAAGGCAACTGCGCGACCGCGACCCAGCGATGGTATTTTCCGATGACGAGCATCATCCACGGAATGGTGATGAGAACGACCAAGATGTCGGCGGCGGCGAGCGGCAAATTTCCTAAGCCGAATTGTATCGGCGTGAACAAAATGTTGGCGATCAAGTTGATCGCAAACGGCACAGTGACTTGCCACGGCAATTTTTTTCGGATGGCTTGCACAAAGACGAAGCCGAATGTGACGAGGATGATCGGATAGAGCAACTGCCAGATCAATCCAATGGTTGCCGGCTCTGGAGTCCAAGACGGCTTGATCAATCCCTCGTACCATTGGCGCCATGATTCAGAGTCAGGCATCGAATATCAATCCTTTAACGCGACAACCGGACAAGAATCGACACAGGTTTATTCGGCTCCGATCCGATCCAAACGTCAAGTTCTCGGTCGCCTTGAGAGGCCTTGAAGCTGCCAAATGCTTCTTCCGACAAAATGTTCCAACCTGCGTCTGGCAACTGCTTTCGATAGAAATCCATGACGTCGCTCTTGGGATCTTTGGTCTCCCAATGAAAAACGAACAGACGATCTGTCGCGCTTCCGTCCAATGGAATTGCATTGGTATAGACGGGAATGTCGTTTGGGATATCCGCTTCCGCTGCTGTCTCTCGGTTCCATTCGGTTTTCGAAGGATCGCTTTGTTTCTCGGCAAGATCACTCTCTGTACCTGAATCCAGTGATGCGTTTGCGAGAGGCGGATCGCCCATATCGTTCGACACTTCCGACTTGCCGCATCCTGGATAGAGCGTCAAAAAAACAAGCAAAGCAGAAAGGACAAGTGGGTGGCGATCGTTCATTGCAGCTACTTGTGAAGAACATTTTGTTGAAAAAGCTCGCACGGGACAGTCCAACTGGATCATCGAATTGCATGCGGACGCAAAGCAGCACCCCCATGCGCTGTCCTAGCCTCAGCGAATCTAACTCAATTGATATAGGTCTGTCAGCATCACGTCAGGCCGATGGAACAAGTTCAGCGAAACGACACGCGAACGCGGTTCGCTCTCACCTAGATCCCAACCCATCGATTTCGGGTAGATCGACGACTATTCGAGCCGAACGCTATCGCGACGTGGACCTGGCGGCCTGCAAGATCGATCCTTCAGGAACGTCGCGTGAAATGAATGGAAACGCAATGACGATTGCTTTGACAGGAATCTTCGTTCGGTACTCGTTGTTCCATCGGTTCCCAAAGTCTAAACAAGCGACTCACTGCCAATCGTTCTTGGTTTCGTCACGGACGATGGAGGCGTAGTAGGCTGCTAGAGATCGACGCTGCGCGCTGTTTAGCTTGTCCGCGATGGGATGCATGAGCTTTGCGCTTGCTAAACCGCCGCGGCCCCTTCTTGCAAAGCGATACAATTGCTGTTCGATGTAGCGCGCGGATTGCCCCGCGAGGCTTGGGTACTCGGGATTCTGTGTCGGCTGATTCGGACCATGGCAATCGACGCAGGACGGTATTTTCTGCTGACGGTCACCCCGCTGTGCCAGTCGTCGTCCTTCATCAATTTCATGTTGCAGCTTTGCATTGGTTTCTCGCTGCGGGGCTGGCTTCTGCGACGAATACAAACGTGCCAACCGATCGATCTGTTCGTCCGTCAGCCCATGAGTCGCTTGCATCATGATTCCGCTGGAACGAGTTGCGTCCCGATAAGCCAGTAACGAATTGCGAAGATAGGTCTCATTTTGTCCTGACAATGCCGGCACACGTTTGCTCACTGGCGACATGTGTTCATCACCATGGCATGCTTGACAACGTTCGTACAGAGAAGGTTGTTCTGCAATTCGAATCAGGCGCCGATACTCAGCAGCATCGAGCGATCGTATTTTGTCCAAGAACGCAATGACGGGCCAAATCTCATCGTCATTGTTTGGTGTTGGCCATGCAGGCATCCCTGCGAACTTGATCCCGTGTTTAACGATATAGAAAAGCTCTCGTGACTTTTTGCCTTCCAGCGATCCCGCAAGATATGGAGGTGTTGGCGTCATCCCTCGCGCAACCGGCGGCTGATTAACACCTGGTCGACCGTGACAGAAGCTACAGTTTTGTTCGTAAGTCGAAGCCCCCAGCTCGACGAGTCCCGGCTCGTTCAAATCCGGGACCTTGATCCCATCGGAATGAAAGTCAACCGAGCGATCGCTGGCAAAGTCGAGCAACCATTTGGTGATCGCCCAGTGACCGCTGCTCGCATTGACCGGAACGACACCGGAAACCAAAGTCAGGGCGCCGATCGATCCCACGACAGCCATCATGATCGCAAGCGGTTTGACCTTATTTACGAAATCGAACTTTTTCATAGCGCGGATTCATTACGATTCAAAGACAAGGTTCTGACCTGATTGTCAAGCGATGCCAATGACGAGTCTTTCAGAATTCCCCACATCAGCCAAAGCCCACCGGAAAGAAATGCGATTCCACCCACGATCAACATCACCGCTCCGCCCAAATGCTGATCAGTGATCGGATCGAGAGTCCCACCAGCATGCTGATGCGAATACAGCAATCGAGGCGACAACGTTAGCAATGCACCTAATAGCGTCATGTGCATCGACGTTAGCAACAATCCGATCACACCCGCGCCGCTGCGTTCACGAGGTCGCGGAGTTGGTCCGCCAAATGCCGAAAGCCAAACCCACATCCCGGCGGCCAGAAACATGGTCTGCTCTACGACAAATCCGACGACCGATTGACGTGCAAAATGATGCAGCCCAGGCGCATGCCAAGCCCAAACGATGGCAAGCTCACCGATCGATGCAGGAACCGGTGAGAACCAGCCAGGTACAACTCGAACCGGGTCCAAACGAAGACCAGCCATCGCGATCGACAGCAACGGCGCCGCAACCGCCACGACGGCCATATGCAATGTCATGTGAGCTGCGAAGGAAGTCTGCGCCATACGCGGCAGGGGGCCCAGCCAAGACGCGATCAGCACAAGCCATCCTAAATTCCAGATGAACAGTTTCATCAATCGCATCTCCCCACCAGAACAAAAACGAGTACGGTAAAGATCGTTGCGATTCCGCTGAGAACGGCCAGCAATAGCGAGGTGAAATGAAGGAAATGCGATCGGTCAGAAGGATCGTCAAACTCGTCAGGCACCAGCGAGTCCGCGGGCGGGAGATTCCAAAAGCTTAGCGTTCCTACGATCAATATGCCGGTCAAAGACACGACGGAATAAGCGGTGATCATCCAGCCTAGCGATCTTATGTCCGCCCCCGACGAATACTTTTCGCACCAAATTGCGGCCGTCACATAACAAGCCAAAAAGTGTAATGCCCAGAGCAGCGGCGCAATCACGATCCACCACAACCGCTGAGTGATTGGGCGTCTGACTGTTTCGTCATATTTGCTCTTGCCCCGGACCATCATGCCACCAACGGAAAGAGGGAAATCACCAAGCCCGTGATCACGATTGTCAACGCCAGAAAATGCCAATAGAGCGTGACATTAACCATGTCGGCATCGTGCAGTGCGTCCATGCGGCCTGCCAACCGGCGCGCAGCGCAATAGATCAACATCACCGCGCCGACCATTAGATGCAGGACCGTCCAGAGCACCAACACGCTTACCGCTGCGGAGTAAACGTGATGCGTCGGGTCCATCTCATTTCCAATGGGCCCCCACGCAAGTGACGAAGCGGCACCCAACGCCAATGCGACCGCAACACACAACCACACGTAGAAAGCCAGAGGACGATCCTGGCGGTTTAATCGTCGAGTGAACACAACGGTAAACCAAGTCAGCGCCCCCATGCCAACCGACACCAGTGGCCAGAACAAACCCGGCCCCGCGACAACCCTGCCCTCGAATTGCGAAGGTGGAAACGTATCGTGAACGGTCCAGTAAAAAAAATATCCGAACACGAGCGAAATGAAGGCCGTCATGTCACCCAACATTGTGATGAACATTGCCCACCATCCAACGGCTCTTGGGCCAGATACATACGTTGGAAGCGTCAGTGACAGCCCCACATGCTTGTTGTCTTTTTCAGGGATGAGGGCCGTTCCGGTCCACAACCAAGTAATGATCGTTACGAACGAAAGTACAGAACTAACACCAGCCGCAATCCACCAGTGATAGGTTGAAAAGATAAAAATGCCACCGGTAAACACTGCCGCGAAAAGCGTCAAGAACGTTGGTCCTGGAACGCGCAAGCACTGAACCGGTTGAGCATCGACCGTACTCGTGACCAAGGTCTCGCGAAGGCCTTCCTCGGCATCAGGCAAATAGAATCGCCCCGCATCGATGTCAGCTAGCAGATTTTCCTGTTCCCAAATCGGGTAGCGTTTCGAGATTATGGGAATCGATCGAATGCCCCATGGCTTATCCGGGACCTCACCGCTCCATTCCAACGTCCCCGCATTCCAAAGGTTGCGTCGAACCAGTGGCTGGTGACCTTTGGGCCGAATGACATCCCAAAGCAAGACCAAGAAACCGAACCCCAAGACCGCAGCTCCCACGGACGAAATCAAATTTGGAAGTTCGAACCCCATGTCACTCGGGTACGTGTAGACTCGTCGCGGCATACCGATTAGCCCTGCGATGTGCATGGGAAAAAACGCGACGTTGAATCCCACCAGCATCAACCAAAATGCGACCGTTCCCATCCGCTCAGACAACTGCTTGCCGGTCACAAACGGATAGTAGTAATAGAAGCCAGCGACGATCGGAAAGATTGTTCCGCCGACCAGCACATAATGCAGGTGCCCCACAATGAAATAGGTATCGTGAGCTTGGTAATCGAACGGAGCGATCGCCACCATCACTCCGGTAAGCCCACCGATGATGAATGTCGCCAACCCAGCCAATACAAACATCAACGCCACACTGTTCTTGACTTTGCCGATCAGTAGCGTTGCGATGAAGCAAAATATTTGCACTCCCGTTGGAATCGCAACGGCTTCGGATGCAGCCGAGAAGATTCCGATCGAGATCCCTGGCAGCCCCGTGGTAAACATATGATGAACCCACAGGCCGAAACTCAAGAACCCGGTCCCCACCGCCGCCAACACAACCCAACTGTAGCCGGCAATCGCAGTCCGCGCGAAAGTCGGGACGATCATTGCGACAAGAGCGATCGATGGCAAGAAAACGATATAGACCTCCGGGTGTCCAAAGATCCAAAACAGATGCTGCCACAACATCGGATCGCCGCCACGGTCAACGTCAAAGAACGGCCAGTCGAGCGCCCGTTCCAGTTCCATCAACACGTCGCCCGCAATCAACGGAGGAAACGCGAACAGAATCATGACCGCGACCACCAGGACGTACCACGCGTAGAGCGGCATCAGATTTAGTCGCATGCCCGGCGGTCGACACTTCAACACACCCACAATCAATTCAACCGCTGCGGCAATCGATGCAATCTCGATGAACGACAACCCCAGTAACCAGATGTCGGGCCCAATATCGTTGTGGTACTCGGTCGTCATCGGCGGATACATGAACCAACCGCCGCGAGGACCAACGCCAAAGAACAGCGATCCGCAAACGAAAAGTCCGCCGATCAAGAAACACCAATACCCATAAGCCGATAGCCGCGGAAACGGCAGATCACGCGCGCCCATCATCTGGGGCAACAACAGGATCGCGAGCGCTTCGAGAATCGGCACCGCGAACAAGAACATCATGACGCTGCCGTGCATCGTAAAGATTTGGTTGTACTGATCCGGGGATAGCCAGTCGTTATTGGGAACGGCCAGCTGGACCCGCATGATCAACGCAAGCACACCACCGAACAGCAGAAACGCAAACGCCGTGAGGGTGTACCACAACCCAACTTCGCTGTTGTTCACGGCCGACCAGTAGCGCCAACCCTTGGGAGTTTCCCATGCCTTGAGCAGGCGTTCGGCTTGCTCATCCATGATCGCTGACCCAGGCAATTGTCATTGAAGCGTCCCCAGGTAATCCACCAAAACGTCAAGCTCATCCGTGCCGATTGATTCAAACGCTGGCATCTCGACTCCTGGTTTCACGCGGTGCGTGCTGCGAATCCAGCGTGCTAAGTTCTTTGGCGTATTCTTCATCGCCGTTGCACCGATAGATCGCCGACGACCAAACCCGGTCAGGTCCGGGCCAAGTGATCCATCCGCCTGGGTTCCGCGAACGGTATGGCACGCGCCGCATCCCCGCTGCAAAAACACGATGTGGCCGTCGTGCGTGTTCGTTTGAGACCTTGAACGAAGATTTGCGAGCCAGATTTCAAAGTCCGATCGAGACTCGACGACCACCTCGAACGTCATCTGCGTATGCGCCGTTCCACAAAACTCAGCACAAACACCGCGATAGCGCCCAACCTTGGTCGGAAAGAGCTTCAAACGGTTTTCTCGGCCAGGCATCATGTCCATCTTGCCACCCAGCGATGGAATCCAGAACGAATGGATCACATCCTCGCTCGTGAGCTTAAACTCGACCGGTTCGCCGACGGGTAAATGAATCTCATTCGCGGTTTCCACGCGTGATCCGTCTGGCAGACGATAGACAACCCTCCACCACCATCGGACACCAGCAACTTCCACCACTTGGCTGCCATGAGGTGCCGGTCGCTGCAGTTCCGGCATCAATGACAATCCGTACGTCAGCAGCGAAGTCAAGACTACAATCGGAAACACCGCCCCGCCGCCGATCACCAGCGATCGTGTTCGCTTGACATTATGTTGGCCAGGACGCACGACGGCATACAACGCGAGGCCCATCACGACGGTCCAAATGATCACGGCTCCGACTGTCATGACGTAAAACAACTGTGCAATCGCCTCGGCGCCCTTGCCGGCTGGATCGAGCGCTGATTGCGATGGCATCTCGTTCATGGGTCGATCAGATTGACTGGTGATTTGCCGGGAAGCGGTTGTGCAAAGTTACAGAGCAGAGTTGTCGTGCAATGTGATTTCTAGCAGTCGGGATCGCTATTAACTTGCTGGCGGTTGAAGCGACGGCTAACGAATTTCCGGCACGGGCGATACGAAATTCTCGTAACAAAAGGCGATCAAGATATTGCAGCGTGGCTGCTGCACCGTCTCGCTAAGATTGCACTGGCTCGTCAAAGTTTGTCCGCAAGATCATGGGCTGGATTAGCGAGAGCTACATAAACAATCCGCAGACCAAGCAAACCTTGTTCCACGCGTTCATCCCACGTGCCGCCCATGAACATCCTGGCAAAAGAATTCAACATGGGGCCGATGTCCGTGGAGTCCAAAACCGAATCACAAGACTAAAGAAACGATACTGACCAAGCTGCGTTCTAAACGCCCGAAGTGGTGGCATCCGAATCAGGTCGGCTGCGTAAATCGACGCCCTACCTAGCAATTGCTAATTGTTTGCACCGTTGCTACTCGAGGTTTACCAGACCTGGCGGACGCGAAGCCATTGTGTAGACGGCGTGCAGCATGCCGGGCACAAACCCGAGCAGGGTGAGGACCACATTCAGCCAGAAATACTTTCCGATACCGAACTGCATGTATACTGAAATCGGTGGCAAGAGAAACGCAACTAATAGTCGTATGTAGCTCATGATTGGTTACCTGTCGCCTTTGGAATTCTGTCAATACCGTGGGGCAGATTCAGTCAAGCTTGAAGCGAGACTCGAACACGATTGTCGGCAAAGAGTATGCCAAACAAGTCACCTTCGTTCAGGTTTGCAAGCCACCATAAAGCAAGTGGCTATGGACAGCAGAATTAGTCGCGTCCCTCTAAATCAGATTTCTCGATTCGAGAGACGACCTCAGATGAAATCGCACGCGCGCGTACCTCGTCCCATTTTCATGGTCGATGACTCGTGTCGCTGCGCCGCTTCGCGATGAATGCGACCGGGTTTCGCAAGGCCAGTTGCATGGTACCTGACGGCGATGCGGCCCCATCATTTTCGCACTTCGACTAACACAGTATCGTTCAATCATTCACTGAAATTAGATTATCATGCATCAACGTCGGCGTTGTTACAGCCCCCTGACCAACGTGCCCCGAATGCGTTTAACGGCGGTTAGTTACGTTGGCCTTAGCTTCACCGTCTAATCATGAATTAATCACGACTTCGCACCCACAAAATAAAAGGTTTGTCTTGTGAGGCTCTTGTTTGGCACACTACTAATATTCTGCGTCACTTCGACCATCGTATTCGCGGACGATTGGCACCCTGATGACGATACTTTTGACCCCAGCGTTCATTCGGTGGTTGCTGGGGGCGCAACGCGACTGGGCGACCCATCTCCGTTTGTCCATCTGGGCTTATCGCGAACGGGTTACACCTACGTCAACCAAACTCACTGGGATGGTTTCGATCCATCGGTTCAGCTTTCGCTGATCGTACCTGCAAAACCAAACGACGCGACTCCACCGGGCGGCATGCTGTTGATGAATCAGGAACAAACACTGAATTTCATCAAAGCATTCGAGAGCGCAGTGAAAGCGGAGCCAAAGGGAAAACGAATTCCAATCAAGACTGGACTCAAGCAAGCTGACTGGGCACTGACGTTCGCAAACGACCAGGGCAATCGCTTCCTTCAACTGGAAAGCAAGAACAAAGACAAAACGGATACCTATCGTTTCTCGATCAATGCATCCAAGAAACTGTTGGGAGCGATCCGACATTCACTCGACAAACTGAATTCGGAATCCAAAGAGTGAAGTTGATGAATTAAAAAGTTGCCTCGGACTTGATTCGCATAGGCATCAACGAATGCCCGAACGGCGAGCCATCGCCATTTCCGACGCCCCATCGCTTTTGACCCTGCTGGGACGCGATCAACAAGTGCCCCAAGAAAGATTGGAATCAACGTCTGTGCGACTGATGCACATCTGGTCCCGTTGGATATTCAGGCCTTTTTGACGAACTGGGATTTCAGTGACATTGCACCGATGCCGTCGATCTTACAATCGATATCGTGATCGCCGTCGACGATACGAATGTTTTTCACCTTCGTACCGACCTTGACAACGCCACCGTTGAATTTCAGGTCCTTCAAGACCGTGACGGTATCGCCATTTTCAAGCACATTGCCATTGGCATCACGAGTTGCGTCGTCCTCCGCCGCGGCAGCCTCTTCGGCAGGCGACCACTCATGGGCGCACGTCGGGCAGACCAGCAGCGGACCATCTTCGTAAGTGTATTCGCCGTCACATTGCGGGCAGTTGGGTAGGTCACTCATTTCGTTTTCGCTAGTTAGCAAATTAGTCGTGGGGATCGGACGAACATTGTCGCGAATTGACGTCGGTTGAAAAGATGAGGAACGAGAATGTGTTAGGAGCCAAAGATTCGACATCAAGCGACGAGGAATACATTCGGACGTCAAGCAGAACCTGACGTTGAGCGAAACTTATGGCAACAGTCGCCGCGATTCACCACCGTTCATGCCCCACGTTGCAGCGCCTCGACGCTGTCAGTGCGAGACCAATTCGCATTTCGCGGCCGTCTTGGATAACAAGTTGGCCACGTGAACGAGCCCGTTTAGGTTGATCGGGCAATTGCAATGCTTACGTGCATGTTGCTTCCTTTGTTTCCGACCGACTGATTCGCAGGTCTGAACATCGACCATTGGCGAACCCTTGGGCGGTTCGGGTGAACTAACTACAATGGATTCTCAAACGCTTGGCAGAATGCCGCGTATTTTCAGCCGAAACGCGTTGGCTTTAAGTTTCACATCGGTCAGCGATCATCAAATCTATTATTCGCACAGGGTCTTCGATGTCACCAGACACGATTGGACGGACAGCATGTCGTTTTGTATTTAGCGTTGTGGTGACGTCCAGCATGACGCTGAGCAACACGTCCAATGCGGACGATGTTCCAGGTACAAATCAATCCCAACGTTCGTCGGTGGCGAATGCGGATCAATCGCGGATCAAATCGGACGGCGATGGATCGCCTGGCACGCTCGGCCCGGTCGCCAATCAGGCGATTTACGAGGTCACCGTCACACGCGGCGAGCCGTACGGGCAAGGAATGATCTACCACCCGTCCGACAATACGCGTTGCTTTCCACGCAACCTGACGCTTGACGTCTACCAGCCTAACGACGACCACCAACAGAATCGGCCCGTCGTTGTGCTCATTCACGGAGGTGGATTTTGGACCGGCGATTCGCTGATGGGTTCGATGGTAAACGGCGCTCAGTACTTCGCGCAGCGCGGGTGGGTATGCTTCTCGATCAATTACCGGTTGTTTGGCGACCAAGCGATTGCGCCGAAAGGCTGGCCTGACAATCGACCGACCTATTCCGCGACAAGAGATGCCAAGGCGGCGATTCGTTGGATTCGCGCGAACGCATCGAAGTACCGAATCGATCCCAATTACATTGTGGCTTATGGAGGATCCGCGGGCGCGTATATCTCGGTCGCATTGGGAGCGTCTGACGAAGAAGACTTTCGGGATGAACTGATGGACAATCCCGCAGAAAGAAAGCTGCTGGAACAGAGCCATCCCGAACAATCGGCTAGCGTACAGGCTGTCATCAGCCATTGGGGATCCGGCTTACTTCTTGACCTGCTGGAACGATTCGATGGTCGCAACCGATTCGATCCCAACGACGCTCCGCTGATGATCATTCATGGAACCGAAGACACGCGGGTCCCGTACAGTAATGCGATCGAACTGAAACAAAAATACAAAGCCAATCTCGAACTTTACACGTTGGATGGCCTCGGGCATTCGGCGTGGGGAGCGAAACACGAGGGCACACCGATTATCAAGAAGATATACGGCTTCTTGCTGCGTGAACTGAAGATGGAAGTCACCGATGGCTGAGACATGGGCAACGCGACCTCAACGTTTCTCTGCGGTTCTGCTCTCACTCCTATGGCTCGCAAGCGTGTCTGCAGAGGAGGACAGCTCGCGCCCCAATTTTATCTTCTTCATCACGGATGACATTTCTGCTGAGGACATGGGGACCTACGGTGGCCCGGTGCCCACACCGAATCTCGACCGCCTCGCGGCGTCAGGAATAACGTTCGAGAACGCCTATGTGACCGCCAGCAGTTGCAGTCCGAGCCGATGCAGCATCATCACAAGTCGTTACCCGCATAATACGGGTGCGCCCGAGCTACACACGCCACTGCCACGCGACCAGTGGAAATTTCCCGGGCGACTGCGGCGACACGGATACTACAGCGTCCTCAGCGGCAAGAATCACATGAGCTTTGACGGGAGGTCGGATGATGAGTCGTTGCTATCCGACGCGTTCGACCGAATCGTGAGAGGCGGAAAGCCGAGTGGATCATCCGATTGGGTTGATACACTCGCCAATCGGCCCAAAGACAAACCGTTCTTCTTTTGGTTCGCATCGTATGATGCGCACCGCGATTGGCAGTTCACGGAGAACTCGCCTCGGTTTCACCCCGAGGATGTTGCCGTCCCGCCTTATCTGGTGGATGGCCCTAAGACCCGGCGTGATTTTCTGGGGTACTATCACGAAGTGGCTCGTACGGATTTTTATTTGGGACGGTTACTGGATGAATTGATCAAACAAGGCATACGAAAACACACTTATGTCATCTTCACCAGTGACAATGGAAAACCGTTTCCGCGCGGCAAAACACGGCTGTACGATTCTGGCGCTAAAGTCCCGCTTGTCATTTCCGGCCCAGGAATCGTCACGGGCAAGCGCTCAACGTCGTTGGTTAGCTTGATTGACATCGCTCCGACCGTGTTGGAACTGGCGAACGTTGCCATTCCTAAACAGTTTCAGGGAGTCAGTCAGGTGCCGGTCCTGAGTGATCCAGAAACCACCGTGCGTGATTACATCTTTGCCGAACACAATTGGCACACGTTTCCTGCGAATGAACGCATGGTGCGACTGGAGGACTGGGTCTATATCCGGAACCACAACTATAAAGACAAGAATCTGTGCGCAGAATCGGCGGATAAGTTCCCGGCTGGAAAAGAATTATGGGAAGCGGAAGCCAGCGGTTTGCTGCAGCCACACCAGCGAGACGTGTTTCTGCAACCTCGTCCTTTCGAAGAACTCTATAACGTTCGCTCAGACCCGCATCAATTCAACAATCTGGTCGCATCGCCACAGCACGCCGGAACCCTTGAAGAGCTTCGCGAGGCGATGGATCATTGGTGCGAACAAACAGGTGACACGATTCCAAGCCAGCCAACGACGGTCGTCGGCCATATCACACCGGATCAACGAGGCGAGTTTCCGGGCGCTTCTGCCGATGCGTCACACATTCTAAATGCCGGGCCCACTCGACGAGTTCGAAAACACTGAACCGGCAAGCAACCAAATTGATTGTTATCGCGCCGCTTGCACGCTAGGTTCAAAGGCGCTTACGACCAGCCCATCCGCGCTGCGTACGTCATCAACGCAGAACACCAAACGTAAGAAGACGACCATGAATGAGTTCAAAATATGTATGTTGATCGGTCTCTGTTGGTTCGCAATGGCGGCATGCACCCGTGCAGAAGACTCACAGAAAATCCGCCTGCTAATCGACTCCGACGCTAACAACGAAACGGATGACCAGCACGCGATCGCCTATGCGCTGCTGAGCAAAGACTCGTTCGACGTCGAGGGCATTACGGTCAACAAGACCCACAACGGCGGCGATGTTGACGAACAAATGGCCGAGGCCGTCCGGGTCGTGAAACTCTGTGGTTTCTATCCGCGATTGCCCATGTTCAAAGGCGCCAATGGCAGTTTCGCAGAAATATTGCCGCACATTCACGAAGCAAATTTCGACGGGAAAGAAGCAGTTGATTTCATTGTCGCGCAGGCTGAAAAGAAATCCGACCGTATGCTTGTGCTGTTGCCGATCGGAAAGCTAACCAATATTGCGTTGGCGCTTGCGAAGGCTCCCTCGATTATCCCCAACGTCAAGATTGTTTGGCTTGGATCCAACTATCCACGCCCCGGCGAGTACAACATGACCGCCGATTTAACATGTCTCGATTACGTCCTCTCGCTGCCCGTCGAATTCGAGATGGTGACGGTGCGATATAACGATCCCTCAGGCAGTTGGGGCGTTAAGGCTTACCAGCACGACATCTTTAACAAGATGCCCGGAAAAGGACCAAGAGTTCATCTTAGTATTGTGGGACGCGATGGCGGGACGTTTACAACGTTCGGCGACTATTCGGTCAGCCTGTACGAGCACGCGCCGCAGCATGGCGATCCGCCCTTTCGTTCCTTTTTTGACGCAACGGCGGTTGCCGTACTGAAAGACCCACGATTTGGTAAGGCAACTGAAATACCTCGCCCGGCGCTGCACAAAAAGGGTTGGATAGATCGTCCGATGAATCCGACCAAGATGGTGCTTTGGGAAGACTTTGATTCCGCGGCGATCATGGAAGACTTTTTTAAGGTGATCGATACTGCCACGCCTAATTGATTCCGCGTCTCGGCTTGCCAAATCGCCACGATGCGAGGTGCTGCCTCACGATTGATTTCGCTCTAAATCATGCAAGGACCTGTCGGATCACATTGCCGCTCACATCGGTCAATCGTCGTTCGATTCCATTGTGATAGACCGTCAGTCGTTCGTGATCGAGACCTAAGAGATGTAATATGGTGGCGTGGAAATCGTGGATGGTCGTAATATTTTCGACGGCCTTGAAACCAAACTCATCCGTGGAACCATAGCTGAATCCTTTGCGAACACCTGCACCGGCCATCCAGCAGGTGAAGCCGAGCGGATTGTGGTCTCGGCCAAACGTGCCGGCTTGGAACATGGGCATACGCCCAAATTCGGTGGCAAACACGACCAGGGTCGACTCGAGCAGTCCACGCTGCTTTAAATCGCGAATCAGGCCTGCGACCGGTTGGTCCAAAACCTCACCATGAACATCGTATTGTTCTTTCAGTTTGCTATGGCCGTCCCAGTTCAGACGGCCCGCTGACGCGTAAGCACCGTTAAATAATTGAACAAAGCGAACGCCGCTCTCGATCAAACGACGCGACAAAATGCAATTTCTTGCGAACGATGCTTTCGTTTCGTTCGGGCTATCGGCGCCGTAAAGCTTTAACGTGTGGCTCGTTTCGTTCGAAAGGTCTGTCACCTGCGGGATGTGCATTTGCATGCGAGCGGCCAATTCATAGCTGGCGATCCGTCCGGCAAGTTGTTCGTCGCCGGGATATTTTTGCTGGAATTGTTCTTCCAGAAACCGCAAGGCGCTTCGCGCAGCCACATCGGTTGTCCCACGCATTGATTCGGGTGGCTGCAAGTACCGCACGGGTTTAGTGGTGCTCAGTGGCGTTCCCTGAACCGCAGCCGGCAAGAACCCGTTAGCCCAATTGTTCGGCCCCGACTGCGGCATGCCACGCGGATCTTCGATGGCGACAAAGGCCGGCAGGTTTTCGTTCTCGGTACCCAACCCAAAATTGATCCATGAACCCATGCTGGGAAAACCGTCGAATGCAAACCCCGTGTTCATCACGTTTTCGGCGGGACCATGCGTGTTTGATTTGTTGGTTAACGAATGGAAAAAACAAATGTCATCTGCCAATTCTGCAATGTGCGGTACCAGATCCGAAACCATCTTTCCGGACTTCCCACGTGGACGAAATTTCCAAAGCGGGGCCGTCAGATTCCCATTGGGGCCTTGAAAAGAAACCAGGTTTTCATTCCCCGGCAAAGGCTGACCGTCTAAGCGAACGAGTTCGGGCTTATAGTCAAACGTATCGACATGACTAACAGCGCCGGAACAATATACGACGATGACATTCTGTGCTTTCGCGTCGAAAAGAGGTTCTTGGCGTGACGTGGTTTTCTTACGTTTTGCATCGTCGGCGGCCCTCGTCTTTGACAACAGAGAAGCAATCGCTATTTGAGGCAGCGCGGCGGCGGCCCCAGTGATCCATCGACGGCGGTTGAGTGATTTCGGCAGAAACGAGTCTGTCATGTGTCGCCATTGTCTCAGTGGAGATATAAAAATTCGCTAGTATTCATTAGCATGCGACCAAGTTGCGACAAACCTTCGTTTCTTACCAGTGGAATCAGCTTGCGGCGTTCTGTCTCGGTGGCAGTACGTCCGAACGCGATCTCAAAGGCGCGGTCAATTTGGTCTGGAATCTGTGTGCCAACTTCACGGCGTACGCGGGAAGCAAAAAAATCGGCTTGGCGATTCACAAAGGGACTGTTCAGCAGACTCAGCGATTGCAGCGGCGTGATTGATTGCGTTCGACGCGGTTTCATCTGGCCCGCATCGGGACAATCGAATGCTCCGAAGACATCAACCGATTGCATCCGGATCTTGTGCGCATAGATCATCCGTCGCCAGCCTTTGTGATCAAAGACTTCGATCGGCTTGTAATCGGCCAAACCACCTCGTTGCCGAAAGAAATCGAATCCAGTTCCGCCCATTTCCAGATTCAGGTTCCCGCTGGCTTGCAGGATGGAATCGCGTATCGATTCGGCTTCGATCCTCCTGGGCGGAAAACGCCACACCTGCCTCGAATCGGCGTCAATCTGCATTGCCTCTTCACGTGGCGTGCTGGACTGCTGGAACGTTCGTGAATTCAGGATCTGTCGATGAATATGTTTGATTGACCAGTTGTGTTGAACCAATTCGGTGGCCAGCCAATCCAAGAGATCGGGATGCGAAGGCGGTGATCCCATTTTTCCGAAATCAGAAGGTGTGTCGACGATGCCGACGCCGAAATGATGTTGCCAGATGCGATTGACGATCACGCGCGCCGTTAATGGGTGATCCGCAGCCGTCAAATGATCCGCCAATGCAAGTCGCCGCGTTCGATCCGGTGCCCCGGAGTTCAGCCCCAGTGATCCCAAGACCGCAGGCGTGGACGGAACAACCTTGGCAATACGTTGCATCGGATCGCCGCGACGCAGTTGGAACGTAGGCTCGGGGGCGTCAACGAAAGTAGCCGCGAAGACGCGGGGCCCCGCGGAAACGCGAACGAGCGAGGCTTGAGTCTGCCGAATCCGCCGATTGATGGTTGCACATTCCTCAATTTCAACGTCCAACAGACCCGAGATAACAATTTCGTCCGCGTCACGCTCATCATCGGTTCGCAACATACGATTGCGAGACGAAGCGACGGTGTTCCACTGACCACTTTTGATGTCATGTACTCGAACGCGCAAATCAACCGGAATGCTTCCGCTGGTGTCCCACGCGACGCGGTCGATCCATGCCGGTTTGTCGAAATTAACCTGCACCCAGGCGGGCCCGCTCTCGGCGGCAACCCAGGGAAATGCCTGACGCCGATCGACATTGCCATCGATCAAGTTTTCATGATGCCGCGTTTGATTGGCGAGGGCAAAACTTGACGCCGATGAACGTCCTCCGTTTGCCGCGAGCGCAACGTTTCGTGTCGCACCATTATCGGTCTCGCGGGTCCACCCTTGCAGTTCGTAAAGCGAGGCAGGCGCACCCTTGTTTGTTGCGAAGATCTCCATCCGAATGGCATCCGCAAAGATGGCATCGAAGCGCTGGCTGGGAAACGATGGAAGCGGTGGATCGAGACGGTATCGAACGCGAGCCGATTCCGCTTGCTCGACAAGTGATCGAATTTGCTGCTTCAGTGCGGGCACCTGCGCCGACAGGCGATCGTTTTCCTCACCTCGCAGTCGCCGATCACCATACGACAACCCTGCAAAGACTGCCTGCATCGAGTAATAATCTTTCTGCAAGATCGGATCGAATTTGTGATTGTGGCAACGCGCACATCCAACGGTCATCCCCATCACACTCTGGCTAACGGTTTGAATGACTTCGTCCAACTCGTCTTGCCGCGCCTGTCGCATCGCCTCTTCGTCGCGACCAATTTGACCGGGCAGGTTCGCAGGTCCGGCGACCAGGAAACCGAGTGCGGCATCCTGCTCGGTCTGGTCCCCCGCAATTTGTTCACGAACGAATTGGTCATAAGGCTTGTCGCTATTGAGCGCGGCAATCACCCAATCGCGGTAAGGCCATGCCTGCTTACGTTCGCGATTGGTTTCGAACCCCACCGTTTCCGCCCATCGAATGACGTCCAGCCAGTGTTGTGCCCAGCGTTCCCCGTATCGTGGTGACGCGAGCAAACGATCGACCAGCTTGCGATAACTGATCGGATTCTTCGGGGCTTTCTCACCGGCTTGCGGCGGCAATCCAGTCAGGACTAGGGAAGCACGCCGAAGCAGCACTTGCGGATCGGCACGTGATGAAAACTGCAATCCTTTTCTTGCAAGTTCTCTGCCAATGAACGCATCAATTGGATGATCACATCCGGCCACCTGGGGCACCGCCGGTCGCTCGAGTGGTTGCAATGACCAATGATCACTGCTTGATACACTCGGTGCCGGGTCGGCATCCGTGCTTGCCACCTCAGCCGACCAGTGGGCTCCCTGGTCGATCCAACGACTGAGTATCGAAATTTGCTCGCCGGAAAGAGATGGATCATCCGGTGGCATCCGCCGATCCGTATCGTCGCCCTTCACCAAGTGAATTAAAAGACTGTTGGCTGCGTCTCCCGGAACCAACGCGGATTCTCCCGAATCGCCGCCCCTTAAGAGCCAGGATCGCGCATCGACACGAAGTCCCGACTCCGCTTCGCCTGCCCCATGACACTCGGTGCAGTGTGTCTGCAGGATCGGTTGAACATCCCGATCAAAGGAGACGAGCTTTAGTTCTTCCGAACGCGCCGATCCCGATGCGATCAGGAAACAAATAGCGGCGGCGACGCAAAATCGGCGGGATACAAATGGATTCATGGAACGTTATTATGATCGACAGTACGAACATTGCGAGTCAACGCAAGCCATTGTGAGTCAACGCGATCCGCGAGGGTGCGTGAATCCTCGTGAGTGGTAGCATTCGCAAACGGATCGATTACCGACTGTTCACCATCCGTGCCCAGTCGACGCAAGCGGATTGAGTGATGCTTGGGAGCTGTCTCGATGTTATAACACCCCGTCGCACGGTTCGGTGTGAGGCAGTGAAGCGCTGCCGTGCCCATAAAACAACTCATCAACAGGATCCCGCCGATGCGATGGCGAGGTGCGGAATTACGCTACGAAATTTCGTACTCTGACGGCTGGCAAACTCGGATGGTTGGCCAATATCGCCAACTCGCTTCGACAATCGATTTTTTGCCTGGCTGATCACGTCCCGCCATGACCAGCTGCTTAAGTTGACAAAGGTTACGTAATTCGCAGACACCACTGTATGCATTAACAGCGTGTACAATCTCCGTTTTCGCGACTGTTCCAACGCTCTGGTTCCTGATGGCCCTAAACGCTGGTAGCCAGTGCTGAATGTGAGGAATTGGTTGTTGCATTGACGATTGACGATTGACGATTTGAACGCGTTGCTTATGAAGGATGAACTACCGTGCAGACTCCAACGCCAATCCTCTTGCTGATTGTCTCGATGAGCTTCGGCGCGGGTACAACGTCGGCCGCTGACTTCTCGCGCTTCCGCGGTGCCGAAGCGACGGGTGTTGCCAAGGACCATCCGGAACTGCCGGATCAATGGTCCAAGAAGGACAACATCGCATGGGTGGCAGATGTGCCGGGCCAGGGCTGGGGCAGCCCGATCGTGGTTGGTAAACGAGTGTTCGTTTCCTCCGTCGTCGCCGATGAAGAGAACATCAAACCGAAGGGAGGATTGTACCTTGGTAAAGGCGTACGTGATCCGGCCAAAGGCATTCACCACTGGATGGTGTATTGCTTTGACATCGACAGCGGTAAAGAGCTGTGGCGTCACGAAGCTCATACGGGTCGCCCCACCGTCCCGCGACACCCCAAGAGTTCCTATGCGGCGGAGACGCCAACGACTGATGGCAAGCGGTTGTTCGTGCTATTCGGTGATCTTGGTCTGTACTGCTACAGCCTTGACGGCGAACCATTATGGTCGCATCCGATTGAGCCGAAGCGGACAAACATGGATTACGGCGCGGCAGCCTCACCGGTGGTTCATGACGATCAAGTCATCGTTGTCTACGACAACCAAGAGGATTCATGGATTGCATCGTTTGACTCCGAAACCGGCGATCAACGATGGATCACCAAACGCGACGAAACCATGTCGTGGGCGACACCATTCGTTTGGAAACATGAGATGCGAACGGAGATCGTTGTACCGGGACAGCGATTCAATCGCAGCTATTCGCTCGACGGCAAGGAACTGTGGCGCTTCAACGGAAACATGTCGGTGCTGGTGATCCCGTCACCCTTCGCCGCACACGGCGTGTGTTACATCTCTTCCGGCTACGTCGGCGACGCGCATCGACCGACATTTGCAATCCGCCCCGGTGCGACAGGCCAGATTGCGACCGCAGGCGAGTACGACGACAGCGAATTCATCCAGTGGTATCAGCCGAAGGCTTCACCGTACAACACCACACAGATTGTTTATGGCGACTACCTTTATACGGTTTACGATCAAGGATTTATGACCTGCCACGATGCGTTGAGCGGAGAAGAAGTTTATGGCAAACATCGCTTTTCCCCAAAGGGATCGTTCACATCTTCGCCCTGGGCGTACGACGGAAAAGTATTCTGTTTGAGTGAAGACGGGCTAACCTACGTCATCAAGGCGGGGCCAAAGTTTGAGATTCTGGAAACGAACCCGCTGGACGAACTCTGCATCGCCACCCCGAGCGTCGTCGACGGAAAACTGCTCGTTCGAACGTTGACAAAGGTCTACTGCATTACCCGAGACTCCACCTCGCCAGGGACAGGGCAAGAATAAGTAATCGTTCCGACAATACTCATTCCGTACTCTGAAAACGACGTCGCGCGACAACTCATCGTCGGGTGAAAGAGTATGGACGTGTGAGGGTTTGGATGCGTGGCTGTCGCTTCGGTCGAGGTTGGGAACAACCATTCGATTGCAAGAGCCCAACGCAGCGGTGCTATAAAACGGTTTGGATCTCGTGCGTGCGAAAGAACGGCTCCGCCGCGCGTCTGCCACTGATTCGATGAACCCGGCATTACGGCAATCCCGCATCGTTGGTGTACCGCCTTCAGGCGGAACGTGCTGGGCGAAAGGCCGGCTAAAGCCGGGACACCAACGGGTGGTGGTGAGGGAGAGGGTGCGCGGTTGCTTGACCGCGCAACGTTGGTGTACCGCCTTCAGGCGGAACGTGCTGGGCGCGAGACCGGCTGAAGCCGGGACACCAATGGGTGGTGGTGAGGGAAAGGGTGCGCGGTTGCTTGATCGCGCATCGTTGGTGTACCGCCTTCAGGCGGATCGTGCTGGGCGCGAGACCGGCTGAAACCGGGACACCAATGGGTGGCGGAGAGGGAAAGGGTACGCGGTTGCTAATCGCGCAACGTTGGTGTACCGCCTTCAGGCGGATCGTGCTGGGCGCGAGACCGGCTGAAACCGGGACACCAATGGGTGGCGGAGAGGGAAAGGGTACGCGGTTGCTTGATCGCGCAACGTTGGTGTACCGCCTTCAGGCGGACGTGCTGGGCGAAAGGCCGGCTAAAGCCGGGACACCAACGGGTGGTGGAGAGGGAAAGTGTGCGCAGATGCTTGATCGCGCAACGTTGGTGTACCGCCTTTAGGCGGAAAAAGTCGCTACGCCGGTCTCTGCTTGTCTTCAGCTTGCCTTCGTGGGGCGTTCGTGCAGCCGATTCGTTTGATACGCCTCAATCAACCGTTCCAGCATTTCGATTCGGTAACCGATTCGTTGGCCACGCTCGGTGTCCCTTGTGCGTTTGGGTGAATCGAATACTCGGACGTCTTGCACCTTTGGAACGATATCCACTCCGTCCTGTATTGCAGCTTCGACTGAATCGAAATGAGAATGTTGTGCCAGCACGATACGGTCCGGTTCAAGAAGCAACGTGTAACCGTAGTCGCCGTAGGCCTCTGAAAACGCGCCGTCAATCGTGATCGCTTTACCGCTGCGCTTCAGCGGAGATTCCCCGGCTTCTACTTTTACCGGTACGTGTCCATTGACAATCAAACCGCCTTCGGTTGACATTCCGAATTCGGTCAACACTTTGTCGCAAAACTCAACTTCATGGATCAGCGCGAAATAGCAGTCTTTCGTTTCGCGATGAGGAGTCTTGTCGGCGATAAAGTCTCGTTCCAAAGTGGCGATCCTGTCCTTGCCGAACAACGGCGATCGGGGACCACTCCATAGATACCATAGAAAATCGAGATCGGCTTGATCCGAATGCACAACGGCACGCCGCACGACCTTTTCGATTTCTTCGAACATCGCTCGCCCGGCGAGTGACTGACCATCGATGCTTAGCGGTAAGAAGCTACCCTTCGCGTCGGCCGGCACACAGCCGTGAAAAATCAGGCAATCTTCGCGTCTTAAATACATCGAACCATGCCCGACCATGAACCGCATCTGCTCCTGCAATTTTTGACTGTTTCGAAACGAGTGCTTCAAGCGAGCCAAGCAACTCGATTCATCCTCGGTCAACTGATAAGGGTTATCCGGGTTCACCGTCGGGAAACTTGTATCGCGAAGCGGATAGGTTTTCCCGTCAATCTCGATCGTGCCCTCGCGATGGTCGATTCGGTGCATCAAACGTCGATGATCAAGGTTCCATTGCGGATTGCGCTCGATCATCTGGCCTTCAAGTTTGAACTGCATCACTGCAGCGGCCTTCTGCATTCGCGCGACAACATCATTGGGTCTCATTCCATCCCTTTTGGGCATGAAATGCTCACATGGATCATCGGCATAGATCGTCCGAGCAAGATGTTCCAGCGGGGTGAGCGGAACGCTGTAGCCCTCGTCCAGCTGACCAAGGCGACGATATCGCAGTGACACTCGCAGGACGGTGCAAATCAGCGCCTCGTGCCCCAGTGACGCGCCGAGCCACAGGACATCGTGGTTGCCCCAAATGAATTCCACATTGGGCTGCAGACGCAAATAATCCATAACACGATCACCGCGAGGACCTCGATCCCACAAGTCGCCGGCGATAATCAATTCATCCACCGCAAGGTTTCGGATCAAGCGTCCGAGCAGATGAACCAGATGCAACGCTCGACCGCGTCTGACGAGCTCATTCAGCATCGCATCGATAAAGTCTGGCCCGCGTTCAGTAGACGGGGCGTGCATCATCTCCAGCAGCAACTCACGATACTCGGCGGGGAAAACCTCCGTTGCAAGCCGCAAGCTGAAATTGGAAACGAGATAGCGAAGCAACTCTAGCTGTGGAACCAGCATCCGCTGCGCATACGCTTTGACTTCTTCTGGCGTCTTCACAATTTTCCCAACGCGCTGAGTCACTTCGGCTGGATAAAAAATCAGCTTCAGAAACTCGGCCCGTTCAGCCTCGTCCATTGTTTCCGCAAACATTTGTTCAACGAGCGGCCTTAACGTCCCTGAAGCGTTGTTGATTACATGCTTTAGCTTCTTGTCTTCGCCGTGAATATCGCTGATGACATGGACAACGCCTTTGGGCAGCGTTTGCACGGCCGCAAGACGTGCCGATTCGGCGATCGCCGCGTCGACATTGGGAAACAGTGAAGCCAATAGCTCCAACGTAGAAAGGTCCGCTTCGGGTCGCTTGAATGAGTGAGACGCGGTTTGCACGGAAGTTAACTTGCTATTTCGAAAGGTGATTAGGGAAATCCTGCGTTCGTTGACAGCACAGCTGTTCCATGACTTGCTGCAGCTGGCGTTTCAAGATTGCGATGGTGTGATCTCCGCCCCGTCTGCCGAGCGCCGCCGTACCGTACATGAAAGTCCGTCCGAGCATTGTGAAATCGGCACCGACCGCCATCGTTCTCGCGATGTCTGGACCGCTGCGGATCCCAGAATCCATCATCAATGTTACTTGACCGCTATATTTCTGCGCGATTGTATCGAGTGCTTTGATTGCCGATTGCCCCGCATCGAGCTGACGGCCGCCATGGTTGGAAACCCACAGTCCGTCAACACCTAAACGGACGGCTCTCTCGGCGTCAGCCTCGCAGGCGATCCCCTTGATCACCAATTTTCCGGGCCACATATCTCGAATCGGCTTGATCTTTTCTTCGTTCAAACGCCCTGAAAAAGTCTTGTCCATGAACTGACCGAGCTGTTTGAGATTCAAACCCTTAGGCATGTAAGGCTTAAGCGTCTCGAACTCAGGCTGACCATTCAGCAGCGTGCTGGCAGCCCAAGCGGGTCGGCCAAATATCTGCAGAATATTTCTTAGCGACATGCTGGGCGGCATCGCCAAGCCATTGCGTATGTCACGCGGTCGATAACCGAACGTTGGAACATCGGCCAAAATGACCAAGACGGGCAACTCGGCAGCCTTACATCGGTTGATGATGTCGTCGCGAACTTTATCTTCGGTCGGATGATACAACTGAAACCAAGCTCGTCCTTCGCTGATTTCCGCGATCGTTTCGATGCTGCTGGTCGAAACGGTGCTCAAGCAAAATGGAATGTTGTGCTGCAGCGCAGCCTTAGCCAAAATCTCTGGAGTCTTTGGCCACATCAAGCCTTGCAACCCAATTGGCGAAATACCAAACGGCGCGTCATAGGTGTGACCAAACAACTCGGTACGCATGTCCGATCGAACGTGCTCGGACAAGTACTGAGGGATCAGCTCGATGTCGCGAATCTCGGCCGTGTTTCGATGCAGATTGACATCTTCGTTGCAGCCGCCGTCGAGATACTCAAACGCAAACCTAGGAATGCGTTTACGCGCGCGGTTGCGCAGGTCATCCACGCTGGGGTACTGTGGGTCATAATCTAATTCCACTTGATTCATTCTCGATTGCGTGTGCGTTTAGGAAGATTCTGGTTGAACAGTCTTTTTTAACGATATTTCTTATTGGCTTATTCGGTTCCGGCGCGAAACCGATACCAGAACGCACCATCGTTCGTCCCGATAGCCCGCTTGCCGCCTACAGTGATCCAACCTCCGTCGGATAAATCAAGGCGTCTATTTTGGCTTGAGTCTGGGCAGATCATCGAAAGTAATCGGCTTGGCTCATCTAGCGGAGTGTCCTGGTTGTGAATCGGCTTGCTAGACGGCGTGGTCGATGTCGCTTGCTTGCTAAAGTCGCAATGTCTAGCCGAGGGAGTCGGCGAAACTGATTGAGTCGAAAAAATGAAATGCCAGATCCGTGCCGCAGGGTACATTCATGCCCGACGATGCTGGTACCGCCCGAATATAGGCAGGAATCGACATTGGAATTCAATGCCGCCCTAGCTCTTTTTGCTATGTGTCTTGCAGAGCACACCAGATTAAAGGCATTGGTGGGAAAGACATCGTTGCAATAGGCGGGCACATCGTCCCAATGATTGCCGAGTCGTTGAAGGACGGAGTCAACATCCGCGCCCCTCGAAACATCAGCGCCCCTCGTGGTATCAGCGCCGCTCGGGTCGCACGGTTCAACCGCATGCCGAAAAGCGGCTTCGAAATTGCCAATGTTGATCATTGCTTAGCTACCGCAGTGAGGCCATCTGTGGCATTATCGAGCAAGTCGTTGTTGCCCGAACTGCCGTAAGGTAGTTGACTGCCGTAAAGTAGTTGATGCCCCCACATCAAACCTTGACGATTGTGCCCACCACTAGCACTATCGTGCCAGCAATCAATGGCCATCGTTGTAACCTTTCGCTGGTCTTACAAACCGAGGGAATCCAGGTCACGACAGCCAGGCTTGCATCCGCAAAATGATCAGAGAATTTGAAGAGCAAACGCAATCGCGATCGTACTGTCGTTCACAATGTACATTGAAAAATGGGTGACCAAATCTCACCACACTCACGTCTAACACGCGAATTTATCGCCACGGCTATGCATCGGGAAAGCAGCACAGTGAAGAAATCATACCGCAGCCCCTGGCGGCTTTTGCCGAATCGAAAATTCGCAATTTCTGTCTCCGCGTCATTCTTCGCCTTTCTGGCCACGGCTGGTGTTGCCGAAATGCCGGCACCTCCAAACAGTGTGGATCAGGCACCGGTAATTGAGTCGCAACCGAATCATACTCAGTCGACCAAAGTTCGGATCGCGGCGCACCGAGGCGGCTACAAGAATGACAAGTCCGACAATGCCCCCGAAAACTCCGTTGCCAATATCGACAACTGCCAGCGACAGGGCTTCGACATTTACGAAACCGATATCCAGCGAACCCGTGACGGTTATTTTGTGATCGTGCACGACGCCACGATCGATCGCGAGACCACGGGGACAGGTCCGGCAAGCCAACTCGATTTAGATGACCTGAAAAATCTGTTTAAGAGATTTCGTGATCGCACCGTTTCCGAACATCGCGTTGCCACCCTGGACGAGTTTCTCGTCGCGGGAAAAGGTCGAGTTGTTTTTAAGGCAGACTTGAAACCAGGTGTGAATCAGTTCTTCGACGAAATCATGGCGATTGTCGTCCGTCATGACGCGATGGACGGTATTATTTTCCGTGTTCCCTATCGCGATGCGGATCTCTTTGCTGACTACCGGGCTAAGGGTGTACCGATCACGCGAGACCAGCTGATGTTCATGGTCTCTGACCAAAAGCAGGTCGATGATATTCGCAAGCGTTTCGATCCTTCCACCATTCAGGTGAACGTCAACAAAAACAACCCGACGAACCCCAGGACGCTTCGATTGATCCGGTACGCGACGCATCAAGGGCTGCTCGTGGAGACTCATGCCGAGGGAACCGAACAAGATTGGCAAAAATTGGTCCATGCCGGCGTTCGGATTTTTCATACAGGCCAGCCGGCCAAGATGCAGGCATTCCTGCGAAGAATGGCTTTGCAAGAGAAGAAAGAGGATACGCCCCGCTAGTCGTTACCCATTCGTAACCCTGGCGTCCTCGCTGGACGGAAACGTATTTCTATCGCCCGACTAAATCGACATGTATTGACTCACGCCCATTTCTCTGTATCCTACAGCTTTCCAGCAATTGTATTGTGAGACCGGTTTGCATCCGATCGACTTCATATCGCAGTAACCGAGTGACATGCTTTTGACAGGTTATCGCCGCGTTCGACTTCCACGCCTCGCCTTCGTCGTGCGAATACTTTTCGCACTCTTCCTGTTCGGTACGGGGATCGTGACGATGGGTTTTGGCATTAATGGATATCCAATTGGTGATCCACCAAGCGAACTCGATCAGTTCATGCTCGCGTTAGAGAAAACGGGTTATCTGATCTTTTGGGTCGGCTTTCTCAAAACGGTCGCCGGCGGTCTGATGTTTTTCCCTCGGACATCGCCACTCGCGATCCTGATGTCGCTGCCGTATGCGTTCAATATTTTTCTGTACGTGATTTTTTTTGCACATCAATACCTCGCGATCGGGCTACTCGATTTCTTCGCATGCGTCGTGCTGATCTATTGCCACTTTGATTGGTATCGCCCAATCTTTGCCGGCCCAACAACCTCTGTGATCCGGACTCCCCAAGGAGAAGAAAATGCAATTTGACTCGGAGTCTTCGCCTGGATTCGCAATCGGGCGTGTCGCTTATCTAATCCGTCAGGGAATGGCTGCGGTGCTGAAAAGTGCCGGTTGGCCGTTTACGCCGGAGGAAACCCAGACCCTGATCACTCTGCTGGATGCGGGTCGACCGCTGAGCATGAACGAATTGGCATCGTTGATGATTCGCGATCCCACAACGGTGAAACGACAGCTCGATCGACTAGTTGAACAAAAGTTTGTTCAGCGGAGCGTCTCAAGTGAAGACGCACGGATCGTCATGGTCGGCTTGACTCGCCGGGGAGAGCAAAAACTTCAAACCGTTTTACCTCTCTTAGACGACTTGCGAAAAAGCACGCTCAAGGGCATCTCAAAGTCGCAGCTGGAAGCAACACAAAGCGTGCTGCAAAAGATGCAGAAAAACTTAACTCATCGCTTATCTTAAGGAATTGTTACATGAACAAAACCATATTCTGTCTTTGCCTTGCGCTGTCCGCGGCTGGTACCGGTAATGCTCAAGAATCGACCAGCGCGACACAGCGACTGCAAGACCAGAGCGTCCAATTCCAAGAACGAGTCATCAAGGTTGCGGACAAAGTCCACGTCGCCGTCGGTTTCAGTCCGGCAAACGTGTCGATGATCGAAGGCGATGATGGAATGATCATCGTCGATACCGGCATGTCGGTTGATGATGGCACTCGCATCATGGATGAATTCCGTAAACTTAGCGACAAACCGGTCAAGGCGATCGTCTTTACCCACGGACACGGCGATCACACCGGCGGTGCGGCAGCGTTTCTCGGTGACGAACGTCCACAGATTTGGGCGCACAAAAATTTTGGCAGCGAAGCCGCTCCGTGGAAAGCCGGCGGTTTGACCTTTCAAAACGTTCGCGGCGCGAGGCAAGCCGGATTCAAGCTGCCGCCGGATCAGCGGATCAACAACGGCGTCGCGCCGGCCCGATACCCGCGGCGCGGCGGAGCCGTCTTTTCTTCCGGCAGGGAAACCATGCCGACTCACTTCCTCGAAACCGACCGAATGTCAGTCAACGTCGGTGGCGTGGAAATCGAACTCGTTGCGGCGCCAGGTGAAACCAATGACGAACTGTTCGTCTGGTATCCCGAGGGCAAAGTCGTATTTGCGGGTGACAACTTTTACCGATCGTTTCCAAATCTGTACGCGATTCGCGGCACCCCGAATCGCAGCACGCGGTTATGGGCCGAAAGCCTCGCCAAGATGGCCGACACAAATGCCGTTGCTTTGGTCGGCGGACACACCAATCCGATTCTGGGATCCGAACAAGTCAGACAAGTTCTCAGCGATTACCGCGACGCAGTGCAGTTCATCCACGACAAAACGGTCGAAGGCATCAACAAGGGGCTGACACCGGATGAGCTGGTCGAGTATGTGAAGCTTCCTGAGGCGCTCGCTGGCAAAGATTATTTGCAGCCGTTTTATGGACACCCAGATTGGGGCGTCCGCACGACCTTTAACTATTACCTCGGCTGGTTCGATGGTAATCCGTCCAACTTGTTTCCGCTGTCGCCCAAGGACGAAGCCCAACGGATTGCGAAACTGGCAGGCGGACTGGATAAGCTATCGGCATCGGCGCGGGAGGCGTTAGCGGCTGGCGACAACCAATGGGCTGCACAGCTTGCCGATCACTTGCTTGCGATCGAATCTAACGACCAAGAAGCCAAGCAAATCAAAGCCGACGCGTTGACGCGATTGGCCAGAGATATGGTCAATGCAACAGCGCGAAACTATTACCTGACCGTCGCTCGCGAGCTTCGTGAAACGGAGAAGCCGGAGTGATGTGCAACTTAGCCAAAATCCACGATGCCTCGTTCACAAACTCAACATCCTGCGAAAGAGACACCCATGACCTACCCACGAACCTTTTCCCACATTGGCATATCTGTCACGGACTTGGACCAAGCCGTTGAGTTCTACACAAAAACGTTGGGATGGTACGTCATCATGCCGCCCACCGAAATCGTCTCGGATGACTCGGCTATTGGTGTGATGTGCGACGATGTCTTTGGAAAGGGCTGGGAGCGATTCCGGATTGCTCACCTAGCAACCGGAGACCGAGTCGGTGTCGAATTATTCGAATTTGATAATGCCGAAAGACCAGAGAATAACTTTGAATATTGGAAAACAGGCGTATTCCATTTCTGCGTCCAGGACCCTGACGTCGAGGGCCTCGCAAAGAGGATTGTCGCCAACGGGGGCAAACAACGGATGCCAGTTCGCGAGTACTATCCCGGCGAAAAACCTTACCGCATGGTTTACTGTGAGGATCCCTTCGGAAATCTTATCGAGATCTATTCACACAGCTATGAATTGACGTATTCCGCTGGTGCTTACCAATCCAACGCGGATTGAACACTGTCGCCGTCCACACATTCGCCACGCTACTCAGCTAAGTCACAGAGAACGCTAAGTCACAGAGAACGCTAAGTCACAGAGAACGCTAAGTCACAGAGAACTCTGAAAGCTCGCGTGGTGATCAACTCCACGATCTGCTTTTTGTCGCTCACGATGTCATGCGTGTGCGTACCACTCAGAACGACTGCGGTTCACCGTCCGTTAATCGACGTACGCGTTCGTTCTCCAGCGCGGTTACAACCGGTGTTCCGTAGACACAACCCACCAGTGAGCCGACAATCGACGCCCGAAAAGGTGGCGTCGCCCCAATCTCAATTGCGGCAGTCGATGCAAACTGACATCGTCAACGGAAAAGTGAGTGGGTCATTGGCCGCATCACGAGCGTTCAACGAATTCCACCGGCATAAAGCGACCTGACTTCACTCGCCGTCAACGGCTTGCGAAAGATTGTCAGTTCGTCGATTTGACCGTTAAAGTTACGAATTTTCTGGGGGCTGTATTCCATGGGAGTTCCCCAGTTTCCGATTTCGGTCTCGCCGAACCGAAGTTTAAACTTTTCGGTGGTGATGGCTGACTCGCCAACATTCTGGCCGTCGATGTAGTGAGTGACTCGTGCGGAATCGCTGTCATAGACCGTGGCCAAGTGCGTCCAGCGGCCGACGTGTTTGATGTTCAGAATCGGCTCGGAGTCGTAGGCAACGTGGCCGCCAGGAGTCTGAATGCCGAGCAATAAGCGGCCATCGTCTCGCAATTGCCAATGCGGCTCACCGACTTCGTATCCGTTGGTGAGCATCAGGGCGATAAACGGACGGTCCAGTCCATCGATACGCACCCAGGCGGAATACGTCAGCGAGTCGAACTCGCCGGGAATCTGCAGCCGCACGCGATCACCGGGATGCTTGAATTCCAAAGCGTCTTTTCCAGCCCATCGCCCCTCGGTCCAACGACATCCAACGATCGCCCCATCCAATCCAACGTCGCCAAGTCGGCCGCGATTGGAACTTTGATTGCGCAACAATCGGCTGGAAACAGCGTCCCGTTCAAACGCGTACCCCAGCACGACCTGTGGATCATCTACCAAGGTTCGTTGATCTGTTTTCCATTGTTCCAGCCGCGCGGTGTTTCGCGTCGATGCCAATTGATGCAACTGTGATGACGAGACAAATTCGACGTTCCTAGAATCCGACCGGACGATCTTTCCGGCTGCGGAAACCGACGCGCCTCCGCTCTCGGTGATCTCTTGCCGCGTCTTCGGCGACCGTCCTGTCCCGGGCTGATAAAGTTCCACCTTCCCATCAAACACATGTACCGAAGCGCTGCCGTCACCGGACACATCCATCCCAAATTCGGTGCCGAGGTCCACCAATTCAACGTTCGGCGAGACCACCGCAAATCCTTCCGCTTGTGGTGGAACGTGAGCGCGCAGACGGCCGCGGCGACAAATCAGACGATCCGCACTGACGAATTCCAACTCTGCCGGGCCCTCAACGACAACGACCGCACCGCGATAGAACTCCAGCTGGATCAAACCCGACACCAGCTCGACCGTTCCCGGGGAGACGCTGGAACCCACTTGCAACTCAGTTGCGCCAGACCATTGGGTGTCATAGCTTTCGGTGACGACCGCAACGCCTTCGTCGAAGAGTTCCGCACCAACATTGTCCATGCCACCTTGAGGTCGTGCCCAAAGCAATGCAAAAAGAGCGGTCGCCGACGTTGCCAATACCACGAACGCGACCTTGCGGAATTGACTTGGCGATTTATCGTCAATCGCTCCGCGATCAAGACGTTGGATCTCAGATCGATCCACACCACTTGAGGATTCGCTAGATTCAAGCATACCAATCAAGTGCATTGACTCTGCGAAACGTCGACGCGCCCCGGGCTGGGTTTTCAACAGGTCTTGAAGTGCGACGGACTCTTCGTCAGAGAGGCGATCGTCGCGCATGGCTGCGATGAGCTCGTTCAACCGTGTTTTCCAATGATCTTGCGACCAATTCATAAGACGCCTTCCTCTTGAACTTTTTCGTTGATGCAATCGAGCAACAGGGATTGAATCCGATTCAATCGCTTATAGATTGCCACTCGGCTGCGCCCCAGTTGCTCGGCAATCGACGTCACGCTTTGCGACATCTCGAATCGTGACGCGAGCAATTCTCGTCCGTCCGCGTCGATCCGTTCAAGACACTCGCGCAGCGCATATTGCCTCGCTTCGTGTTGACAGCTCACCGCGACCGCTTCGTCCGCCAACAGCGCGAATTCCTGGTCATCCAGCGGTAACGGGACTTTCTTTTGCTTGCGTCGCCAATTCAGGATCGTCAATCGAGAAACAGCCATTCCCCAAGCCGCGAAGTCCGTGCCCGGTTCGAACTTGTCGAACTTTTGCCACAGTAGCGAACTGACGTCTTGCAAAATGTCATCCGCTGCTGTGCGGTCATGAACGAGCGTCAAGATAAAGCCATAGAGTCGTCGTTGATTTGCGACCAGTAGGCGTGAAAATAGTTGGACTTGATCGTCGTCGTGCGTTGAAGGTGGCATCGGCTTCCAGCCTGTGAAAAGTGAACGATGGATGACACGCAGGATGCCTGTCTCAACGAGCTAATTCGTAATATTGGCTGCGTTGAACGTCATCGCCGAGCTTGACGATTTCGAATGTTTTCGCCCTGTTGCAATCACTCGCAAGGTGTGAAAACCCTCATTCAGGTCGTTTCGAGAAAAACCGGTGACGTCAAAGGTTGGGTGTTCATTGTACAAGTCAAATTCCCCCTAAGACTTTCCATCGAGAACAATCTCGACGATGCCCAGGTCGTCGCCTTGCACACACTTGTACTCGACACCCGTACCATAAAAATAGATTTCAACGGCGCTTCCCTTCTCCACATTGAATCGGTAATACGATGCAAGGTAGGCCTTGGGATGATTGATCTTTTGGAATGCGCCGCGTGACTTGCGGAACATCGGCTCAGCCACCTCTTCGTCGTATCGCCCGTAGCGTTTCATCTCTTCCGGCCCGCCGAAAACGAGCGGAATCTCGTGACCTGCGGGATCCCTTAACATCAACTGCGGGACCTTGGGCAGCAACTGGACGGTGTTCATCACATTGGACCATGTTATCCCAGCGTCAATCGATCGATAGATACCATCGACAGCAGGTGCGAACTTCGTTTTGTCATTCGCATAGTTGGGCGAAAAAGGGTTCCGGTTGATCAGGCCGAGTTGCTTGGAGCAGTGAAACACTTTGTTGATCCGCACGAGCTGACTAAATGAGAACGGTGGGATAGGCTTCCGGCCTGTCGTTGGCAGAGACGATTGAGAGAACGAATCGCACTGTCTCGCTTGGCAAAATCTATCATCACGGTTCAGACGACAACGCATTTTGGGATGTTCTTGATGCGTGCTTACAGTCCGACCTGGCGACGAGGAATCTGGCGGAGGCTCCTGAAGATGCCAAGACGATAAAGCAACTCGAAAAGATGCTACTGGAAATCGTCGGTAAATAGCAAACGCCAGGTTTACGAATAGACAGTTCACGACATTCCCTTATGACAGGTGGGATAGGTTTCCAGCCTGTCACATCGACGATGACAGGCTGGAAGCCTACCCCGCGTTTTTGGAGATTTTTCATGCCGTTCTTTCGTTTTCCAGCCGTCGGCGCATTACTGGCTGGACTCGCTCTCTCGCTATTCTCGAGCACGCTTGTCGCCGCCGAGCTAGATCAGTACGGCGGGACGACAGCCATCAAAGGCAAGGCAACCGGTTTTTTTCATATCGAAGAAATCGACGGACGCAACTGGTTCATCACTCCAGAAGGCAATGCATTCTTTGCGGTGGGACTCAGCCACATGCTTTCGGGCGAAAGCGATGTCGCATGCCAGAACGTCTACGGTGGCGACGCGGACGCTTGGCTGAAGGGATCATTCGAGAAGGCTCGGGCGATGGGGTTCAACTGTGCACTCGGCAGTGCGACCAGCCCGGAACGTAACCTGAACGGTTTTGTCGACGTATCCAAAGCGGAAGAACTTTTCCGCGAAGCCAACTTTCCTTTCGCCGTCGGCGTGATCTTGCTGAAACATCCGTGGGAATTTGTCGACGGTGAGACGCTGCCGGACATCTTTCATCCCGATTACGAGCAGCTGATCCGGTCGCGAGCCGCTGGGGTTTGCCCACGATACAAAGACGATCCGCTGTGCATGGGATATTACTATGGATTCGGCGCTTTCAATAAGTCAGACGAGTGGGTGAATCATCACTTTTCACTACCGCCTGGAAGTCCCGGTCGCGAGGTCTTGTCGAACTTGCTGATCAAGCGGTACGACAACGACGTCGCGAAATTCAATGCGGTCTACGGAACGTCACTGAAGGACATGTCGGAACTGAAATCGAGCTTTGAGCTCACGTACGAAAAGGACTACGAGCGCCGCAACTATCCCCGCGTTGGTCAATCGCTCGATAAAGACAAGCTTGCCGATTTTGAAGCGATCGTGTCTCACATGTGCGTTTCCCTTTACAAACTTGGGCACGACGCGATTCGGCGATGGGACGACAACCATTTGATCCTTGGCTCCTTCATCAAGGAATGGGCTCTTTCGACGGATTCGTGGAAGAGAGCTGCACCGTACGTGGATATGATCGCACCGCAACACGTCAACGAGTACATTTCGGTAAGCGACGTCTCCGCAGCGACGGGATTGCCGATCATCTTTTCCGATGAGTACTTCGGATTTCATTATCCCGGCGGGACCGGAAGCTTGCACGCGGGTCTGGTTTCCCACGACGCACGTGGTGAGGTCTATCAGGCGAACTTGATGCGACATCTCAAAGACCCACGTGTGCTGGGCGTTACCTATTGTGCTTGCATGTACGATCAGGGCGGCAACACATTGGCAAAGAACAACCAAAACGGTTTCTACTCGCTCGACGGCAAGCCGCGAGAGAAGTTGATCGAAGTGGTAACGCAATTGAACGGGGCGGTGTACGAGCACGCAACCGAACCGGCATCCCCAGAAGAGCTGGAAATGTTACGTACAGAGTTGTTCGACAAATGGAAAGAGAACAGCATTAAGAATGCACGTTAATCGACCAGAATTTTGCCGTTGGATGGTCGAGTCATTCGTAAGCCGCTGGCCGTGAGGCCTCGGGCAATGCACAGCGCACGGCCGCAATGGATTAACATAGCGCCCGGCCGCTTACGCGTCACGGCTCACGACATTTATTGCAACCGCGCCCGGCCGCTTACGCGTCGCGGCTCACGACTTTGGTGGCTCATTCGTGAGCCGCTGGCCGTGAGGCCTCGGGCAACCAGCACCACACTCACGTAATCAATTAACACAACGCCCGGCCGCTTACGCGTCACGGCTCATGACATTATCGCAACAGTGCCCGGCCGCTTACGCGTCGCGGCTAATGAAATTTATCGCAACAACGCCCGGCCGCTTACGCGTCACGGCTCACGACATTTATCGCAACAGCGCCCGGCCGCTTACGCGTCGCGGCTCACGACTTTGGTGGCTCATTCGTGAGCCGCTGGCCGTGAGGCCTCGGGCAACCAGCACCACACTCACGCAATCGATTGACACAGCGCCCGGTCGCTTACGCGTCGCGGCTAATGACATTATCGCAACAGTGCCCGGCCGCTTACGCGTCACGGCTCATGAAATTTACCGCAAAAGCGCCCGGCCGCTTACGCGTCACGGCTCACGAAAACAATGATTTAGCACGCTGCGCGCGAGTTCTAACCCCTACAGAAATGAAGCATCCAATGCCTACTATTCGAACCATCCTATTGATTGCCGCGGCGACATTCATGACGTGCGGCGTATCCCGTGCCGACGATGCGACGGGCTACATTCATGTCAAACAGGTCGACGGCGTTTGGTGGTTCATCAACGCGGACGGCGAAAAGTTTGTCAGCATCGGTGTGAACCACATCGAGCCGCATCTCTGGCTGGCTCCGTACAACAAAGCCGCGACGTTAAAAAAGTACGGCCGAGATATGGTTGGCCCGGATGGCCACTTTAACACGACCGGTGATGCAGCCAAGAAATGGATCGACGCGCAAGTCAAAACCACACGGGAACTTGGGTTCAACTCTTTTGGTAAACACACGCATCCGGCCATTGACCCGGCCCTGTACCAAGAACAAATCTACTACATCGCGTCACTCGACACGGCACCTCTGGCTGGCTGGCAAGAACGGCACGGACGCGGTCCGCGGCCGGATGTCTTTTCCGTGGACTTCGAGAATCATGTTGCCGATCGAGTTCGTCAGCTTACTGACCTGCATAAAGATCAACGCAACTTGATCGGGTACCTCTACACCGACGTTCCCAGCTGGGTGATGGGCCGCGCCGACCAGATGCAGCAGAACAATACGACGATGATCTATCCGTGGATCAACGCAATCCTGCCACTGGGCGAATCATCACCGGGAAAGTTGCGATGGCTGCAGCATCTCAAGCAGCGTTACCCAAACGCAGAAGCGGCCGCGAAAGTGTGGAACATGCCTGTTAGCCCGACGTACGGGATCTCGTGGAAAGAAATGGCGAGACAAATGAATTGGTCCGACCCGACTGATGTCGCGGCCGCAAAGAAGGACATGCTGACATTCATGCCGATCATTGCGGAGCAGTGGTACGGACTGCACGCACGACTTATTCGCAAATTCGACCCGAACCACTTGATTCTGGGCGACAAGAATATGGTGATGTGGCATTACGATTTCATTTTGCCAGCGGTGAAGAAGCACGTTGACGTCGTCTGCGTGCAAGCGTACGGGCCGTGGGAGAAAGACAGAGAGCTCTGTGACTCGATCTACAGCGCAACCGGGAAACCAATCTTCAATGGAGACGGCTGCTTTGGTCTCGCGGGTCCCAACCAACAAGAGTGGGGCGTGAAGGGATATCGAACGGGCGCTAAAACAATCGAGGACGTCGCGGCAAAATACGAAGACATGCTTCGGGGCATGATGGCGACGCCCTACTATATCGGCTGGCATCACTGCGGCTACATCGAACAGTGGGATGAAGCCGAACGAGGCGATTCGCCTCGCAACGAAAATGGCTTCCTTGATCCGCTAGAGCAACACCGCACTCAATGGACCAACGTTCTTAAAGCCATCAATCCGAAAGCTGCGAAACTGCATGCCGCCGCCAAGGTCGACTAACGTCACGCACAATCGGCCAAGCTCAATCCCGCAACGATGGCTTGTTCCGATCAGGATCGCGACTGCCGGTGTTCGTGCAGCAATGTACCGTTCAGAGTGGTGACTACGCGGAACTGAAACACTGAAGGGGATCCATGAATCCCACGAGACTGGATCCATGATCTTCATCGAGACATCTTTCGCCGTTCACAGTTCGATGTGGACCAATTTGTCAAACAGGATTTCCAGCAACTCAACCTTGCGATTGGAATTCGCCGACAATCGCTCGCGGATCTGATCGACCGTCAGCCATTGATACGCCGACACTTCCGCAGGGTTGCAGGTCACCGGCGTTTCTTCGGCGACTTTGCTGAGCGATCCGTAGTACGACTTTCCCTGCATCGGACGGATTGAGAATTCAACGTCTCGACTTCCTTGTCGTCCGGGAATCGCTTTTCGGCCCAGCCAAACGGATCGGCGAAAGTGCATTTGATTGCGACGGATCCCCAGTTCCACGTCCAAGCACTGCATGCTTGCTTGCTCGACGGAACCATTGGGATCAATCCCTTCTTGCGGCGGCATCCAAGCATCTCGACTGGCGGCCGGTTGAACGAACAAGAACGCATCCCGCTGGAGCGATTGAATCAAGCAAATCACGACCGGCCGATAGCCCAGCAACCGCTCTCGCGTCGGACGATCATACGCCAGCTTCCCTGCAACCTTGATCCAATCAAGCACCGGTGTCTCCCTTTCCGATCCAATCTTTGTTATCCGCCAGCAACAATCGCTTACCGTCACAGCGATACGCCAACACCTTACCATCCCAGACTAAACGTTCGGCCGTGCCAGCGACATCATCCACACACGCGTTCCGCGACCCCATCAGCCATTCCTTGTCAACGACCACCATCATCCCGAGCTTAAAGTCGGGTCCATGATTCGATCCAATGTGGTCTCCGCAATCCGTCCGCCCCTACGTTCTTCGTGCCACTTTACCCGAACCGCCGGGCGGAGATCGAGGCCATGCTGATTGGCGATCTTACACGTCGCCCGGGATAGGGTCATTTCGGCTCGAAAGAACTGCTCGCCGGGATCGCCGGAGTGATCCACGGCAATGTTCATCCAAAATTGACGGAGTGAATGAGCTTGTTGCCGCGGTCTCTGAAATGTTTCGAAGCGTTATCTGATTTCTCGAGCGGATTCTTTACTCCGCCGATCGCGTGAATGCATTCCATTGAAACTTCCTATCGTAATTCGCCCGCGCTCGAAAAGCTCTGTTCGCTCATGTGCCACCCAACCGAGCCCGTCCTACGAATTGCAAGCGGAAAGGAACGCAAACGGCCTGAATCACTTCACCGCCGACGACCGTTCTTCAAGGCGCTCGGATGGGTTATCTAATGAGGCAATGTCAGTTCGAGCACGCTGAAGATGGCTCGATGATCCGAGGCAACAGCTTCGTCCAGCACATGCGTTTCAATCACCCGCCAACGTTTCGCTGGGCGGAATAGAACAAAGTCGATTTGTCGGGTCGGCTTAGCGACGGGAATTGTCGGAATCACGACAGCGTTGGTGCTTGTCCATACTTTGTTCAGCCGCTGCAACGCTTCGCTGCCCATGACGTCGTTCAGATCTCCCAGCAAGAGTGCCGGACGCGATTCCTCGGTCACCAACTCATTGACGGCCATTGCGGATTGGAGCCGTTCTTGATCACCGCGTCGATGGTCAAAATGCGTGGCCAACATCGTTAAAGTTTCATCGAGTCGTGGGACCGAGAGCTCTGCCGCCAACACACCGCGTTGTTCACCACCGCCCAGGTTGGGAAGTCGGTGATTCCGATGCTTTGCGATCGCAAACCGTGATAGAACCGCGTTGCCGTAGTGGCCGCCCTGCAGTTCGATGTTTGCTCCGAAGGCGACGTTCATTCGTGTCAAGCGACCTAGTTCTGCCGGCTGATCAACCACGCCAGAGCGTTTCGCGTTCTGATCAACTTCCTGCAGAGCCACCAGGTCCGGCTGAACCGAAAGAATCACGTTTGCAATCCGTTCCAAGTCAAGCTTGCCGTCGACTCCTTCGCCATGATGAATGTTATAGCTGATCACCCGCAACCGAATCGGCTCGGCCGAGACGATACTGGACAACAGCAGGGCTAGGACGAGTGTGGCGAAGACGTATTTCATTTCATTCTTTGCTTAGACAACGCAATAATTTCGCGTCATTGTACTGACTCAGGATTCGAAACAACAATTCGCTGCTTGGTGCGAACGCGTCGCGGCTGGGTAACAGCAAGACGCTGCTTGATGACGCCCACCTACTTCGCGAAAAATCTCTCGCACTCGCCTGCACCGGGACACTATTTAGACGTGATCTTCGGTGGAAAGAAAAAGCGAGTTTTGTTTGCAGGGATCTGTATTGGCTGATACAGCAGCGAACTGACCTGGATGGGTAGATCCGTTTCGATCAGGTCAACGCCGAAGTTCAATCGTTCGAGGTATTCACTCGCCAGAGCGTCACGGTCTTTGGCCTGGACATGGATCGCCCGACGATCCAGATTTCGGGACGTGCCCGCCATGCAGCAAACCCCTTTGGCGTGAATCTTTTCCACAAGCGTATGATCGTCCGGCGGTGTGTGCCCGATGAAGGCCACGATCCGATTCCACATCACACCGGATTCCTCGAACTCGCGATATCGTTGATGATTCCCAATCATTACCTCCATCATGATGTCCGGGTCCAAGTGATGGCAGGCTCGGATATCGTCAACTCCATAGGCCATGACCATTGCATATGCCTGCGCGCGTTGCTCTTGGATCTTCTGGACACAAATCTCGACCGGCACAACTTTCTTGTCCAAGATCACGATCGTCTTGCCACGCGCCCACTGCAGCGCTTCGTCAAGTGTCGGGATGCGATACTCCGTGACCGTTCCGCTGTTGTCCTTTAAGTAGAGCTGTTTCAGTTCCTTTAGCGTTCGATCGGCAATCGGCCCCGTCCCCGTGGTCGTGCGGTCGAGCGTCGCGTCGTGGTGTAACACGATCTGGCCGTCTTTGGTGTATCGCAGATCGATCTCTAAGAGGCAAAAGGCATGTCGCAAAGAATGCTCGAATGTTTCAATGCAGTTCTCAGGATAACTCGGTACAGAGCCGCCTCGATGTGCACTCAGCAGTGGCATTCGCTCACCGTCAAATTCAAAGAGACTGCGCAGGTCATGCGGACTCTGCGCATCAATCCGGTGAAACTCTGTCTGTCCTTGGCACGGCAGAGCAGCGACCACGACCATCAACATGAATAGAGTTACAGTCGGTAATTCCACACGGAACATGATTCTGCGATTCGCCTATTCGTTGGAGTTCGCGATGAGTGCTTCGGGGCGAACGAGATTGAAGTAGTGACCGTGATCGGACGTAACGATCAATGCGGATTCATCCCATCCCCCGTTTTTCTCGATCCACTGGACGACGGCGGCAAAGGCATCGTCGCCACTGAGCACCGCGCCGATCGAGTTGTCGATGTTATTGGAGTGGTTCGCCCAGTCGACGTCGCCAGATTCGACCATCAACCACCAACGATCGCTGCGCGAATCAAGCACATCGATCGCCGCAAGGGCCATTTCACGAAGCTTCACGTTCTCATGCAGATCGGCTTCGCTGTAAACCTCCGCTTTGGCAGGCTTTGGGTTACCGAAACTGACGACGGGATCGTAGTTTCCATCGGCGGTGCGGAATGGCAAATGTCCGCGTTCGACGCCAAAAAACCCAAACAATCGTTGATGGTTCGCGTTCGCCGCTTGGACGCCAGCGGCTAGGACGTCTGGCCCCGCAAGACCACTCGTTCGCTGTGCAACCACGTAATCACCACCGTTTTCCGCATCGATGGCGGCCAGGTCATCGGCTGTAATGTATCGATTGCCCGAAACAAAATTTTTGCCTTGGGCCGGGTCTTTGTCTTTGTCGATTCCCCATCCGCCACCGATCAGGACATCGACCCCAGGCAAACCGCCGGGATGATAAACCGAGGGTCGTCCAATTAGGTCCCGCGTCAAATCCTGGTAGTCGTTGCGGTGAACGTTGCTTGCGTATGCGCATCCCGGCGTCGCGTGACTGATCGGAACACTTGTGGCAACGCCGACCGCGAAACCTTGTTCTTGTAACGTCCGGGCGATCGGCATTGCCTCACGCCCCATCGAATCCACATTGATCGCCGCGTTGTAAGTCTTGATGCCGCTGGTCAACGAAGTCGCCGACGACGCCGAATCGGTGTAAGCGTGCCGAGTCTGTGTGCTTTTGCCGGTGAGGTAATCTGGATCGCTGCTTTGTTGCCAAGGCGCGTTACCACCAAGATGAGGATCGTATCCGCCGCGAACTTTTCCGTCAGGGTTCGTTATCGTCTGTTTGTCGACGTTGACCGATGTGCCCTCGTTATGCGGACTGGTGACACAGTAGCCAAAGTCGGTCATCGCGCCACGGTAATCTTGGAAGTGTAATCCTTGGCCACGCCCTTTGTCATAAGCGTTCTTGCCCGCCTTTACGATCGCGGCATTTCTGGTCGTGTCCCAATCCATGCCGTCAAAGACAAATAGGATGACACGCTTTTTCCCCGATTCGACGGCTTGCATCTGAAGTCGATAGATGTCTGTCTGGTCGAAGTACTCGGCTTGGGGATTCAACGTGTTGTCTGGAAGATAGCCATACAGTTTCTCAATGGCTTTCGCATCACGATACAGGCTGTTCTCACCGCTGACCGACTTGAGATCAAGGCCAAAGGTGTAAACGGGAATCAAACGGTTGCTGTGCGATTTCCAACTTGAGTACTTCTCGGGGCTCGGTCCCCAATACCCCCAATCGGCTTTCCTCGCCGCGACTGCGTCCGCTTGCAGCTTCGCGATCGGGTCAAGGGATTGTGCGGGGCAGGCCGACGCGGCCATCAACAGGGCGGCACAGGCGACGGTTCGTAACGAACATTCGCAACGAGAAAATGGATTCATATCGCTAGATCTGATTTGCGGTGGGAAGTTGTAGGTGGGAAGGCCCATTCTAACCGTGGTCTATCGAACCACAACGGATGACTTGCATCAGTGATGCCATCTTATCGTCCCTTAAGAGCAAAATTCAGACATTACTTGGGCAAACTTTACCCGGACGCTCGGCAACAATAGAGTTCCAGTCGCTCGTAGCCTCATCGCAACAGGCATCGTGCCGCAAATATTTGTTCAGGGAGCACCCTCGCCTGTTCCGACCAACACTTCGGCAAACGGCAACTCAGTGCAGGCGATCGACAATCATGTTCCGACGGTCGGTACCAGTGGATGATACAATCGCGATTCCACCTTCAACAATCGAGCGTGCGCCGTGGAATTTCCTTTCAGTCAGCGTCTAAAGTCACTTTCGAAACAGTTGTCCTTCTGTGCCGCCATCGCTTGGTTCCCAATGTGCCAAGTCAGCGTGTGGGCGCAGCCTGCCGCCGAACACAACAGCGAAACAGGCGACAGCTTGGTGGCCGAATACTTTCGATTAGAAACCGATGCGGTTTCCCAAGACGTCGTGCGACCGAACATGACTCTTGCACAGTTAAAGCAGCAACAGAGCATCGATCGCCAACATCTGGCTGAAATGCTCGGCCTTGATCCGATGCCAGAACGAACGCCTCTTCAGCCGGTGATCTTGAGCACGGAAATGCGTGACGGCTTTCGTGTTCAGCGGTTGCACTTCCAGCCTTCACCCGGCCTCTACGTTGCTGCGAATTTCTATCTGCCACCTCGAGTCGATCAGCCGCTGCCAACGATCCTATACGTGTGTGGCCACGCCAATACGGCGAAAGATGGTGTTCGACCAGGAAACAAAGCTGCGTATCACCACCATGGCGTTTGGTTTGCTCGAAACGGTTACGCATGTTTAATTGTTGACACAATCCAACTTGGTGAATTCGCCGGTCAACATCACGGCACATACCGACACGGCAAGTGGTGGTGGAACAATCGCGGATACACGCCGGCAGGCGTCGAGGCATGGACGGGCATCCGAGCACTCGACTATTTGCAGTCTCGCGAAGAAGTCGATGCCGATCGATTTGGCGTGACCGGACGTTCCGGCGGCGGTGCGTATTCGTGGCGGATCGCTGCGCTCGATCAGCGGATCAAAGTCGCGGTTCCCGTCGCGGGTATCACGACATTAAAGAATCACGTGGTCGACGGATGTGTCGAGGGCCATTGCGATTGCATGTACATGGTCAATCGATACCGATGGGATTACAGCCGCGTCGCGGCGCTGGTTGCACCGCGACCGTTGCTAATCTCCAACAGCGACAAAGACAGAATATTTCCACTCGATGGTGTGGTCGAGATTCATCGACAGGTGCGCGACGTCTACAAACTTTACGGAAAATCAGACCACCTCGGTTTGCAGATCACCGAAGGCCCGCACAAGGACACGCAAGAGCTTCGCGTTCACGCATTTCGCTGGTTCAACCGCTTTCTTAAGCATGATGACGCATTGATTCGTACGCCTGCCGAAAAATGCATTGAATTGCAAGACCTGGTTGTATTCGATCATCTGCCAGCGGACGAACGTGTGACTTCGGTGGACGAATGGTTCGTACCGCCGATTCAAAGCCAAGGCGATGATTGGCAAGCGACGCTCCGTCAATTGTCATTCGCCGGATGGCCGGATGACGACCAAGCCTTGCCGATCGATGTCAAGCAGATCGCACAATCGGCAAAAGACGGTGTCCATTGTGCAATCTATCAATTTACCAGTCAGCATCCGTACCGATTACCTCTTTTCGTACTCCAAGCAGATCCAGAAACGAGCGTTTCACAGGGGTGCACACTCGAAGTCTTGAACCAGGAAAAATGGGACCGAATCGCCGGTGGAATCGCGTCAATCCTGACGGACTCGATTGTCAACACCGAGCCGTCGAGTGAGGCTTTCCAGTTGCTTGCCGATCGTGTGAAACAGAGCCCACACCAGTCTCTCATCTTGTTTGCACCTCGCGGCATCGGCCTGACGGAGTGGACTCGCGATGTGAAGAAGCGTCGACATATCCGGCGACGCTTCATGCTTTTGGGACAGACGCTGGACGGGATGCGAATCTGGGATGTCCGCCGCGCGGTTGCTGCGGTCCGGCAATCACCCGACGTTGACGATTCGGCGATCAGTCTTCGCGGATCCGATCATGCCGCTTCGTGGGCACTTTATGCCAGTCTGTTTGACGAGCCACTTAACGATTTAGATCTGTACAACCTGCCACGTAGCCATCGAGACGGAATCTCTTTGCTTAACGTCAGCCGGGTCGCTGGAATGAATTTCTTGATACGACAAGCTGCTTCGCGCGCGACATTGAACCTACATGCAAATGAGTGATGGCCGTGGGACGGATGTACCGTTTGCAGTCCGAACAGACGATTGTTTGCATTCTCGTTCAAGCCACGGAATGAGTCTTTCGCGACCAGAAAGCCAATCCCGTCATCGAAAGCCAACCGGTCTTCGTGCGCCAATTCGGAAATCTCACAAACGAAAGCTTGCAAATTCGCCTATGACGAGTGCTCTAAGCCGCAACATGACCGCGGAAACTTGGCGAACCACAAATTGCTCGCGACAACTGTTAAGCTAATCAAACTCTCAAGGATTCTGCGGCCCCAGCGATCATCCCCTTTCATGTGAGTTCTATGAGCGTTGTACTGGCATTCGATCAAGGCACGACCAGTTCGCGGGCGATCGTCTTTGATCACGGCGGCTCGATTCTCGGCGTTGCCCAGCGGGAATTCAGCCAGCATTTTCCCCAACCTGGCTGGGTCGAGCACGACGCAAACGAGATTTGGCAGACACAACTCGACGTCGCGCGCGAGGTGCTTGCCGAGTGCGACCTGTCCGCCAACGACGTCGCAGCGATTGGCATCACCAATCAGCGTGAAACAACGCTCCTCTGGGATCGAACGACCGGCGAACCGATCCACAACGCGATCGTTTGGCAGGATCGGCGTACCGCCGCGTTTTGCGACTCGCTTCAAGAGGCGGGACATGCCAAGATTGTCCAGCAGAAGTCGGGACTATTGATCGATCCCTACTTTTGTGCCACCAAGATTCACTGGTTGCTCGAGAACGTTGCGGGGGCGCGGCAGCGAGCCGAGCGTGGTGAGCTAGCGTTTGGGACGATTGACAGTTGGCTGTTTTGGAAACTGACCGGTGGCCGTGTTCATGCCACGGACGTGACCAATGCATCGCGAACCATGCTGTTGAATATTGAATCCTGCCAATGGGACGACGATCTGTTGTCGCTGTTCGACATTCCTCGATCGGTCTTGCCGGAAGTGCTGCCGTCAAGTCATCTCTATGGCGAAACGGATGCCGAGCTATTCGGAACGCCAATCAAACTCGGTGGTGCTGCCGGCGATCAGCAATCCGCGCTCTTCGGCCAAAACTGCACTCGTCACGGGATGGCAAAGAATACTTACGGTACCGGATGTTTCATGCTAATGAACATCGGCGAAAAACCGACCGCATCGACGTGCAAATTGCTCACCACGGTCGCTTGCAGCATCAACAACACACGCGAGTATGCACTTGAGGGCAGCGTGTTCATTGCCGGCGCGGCCATTCAATGGCTTCGCGACGGACTCGGCATCATTGGCTCTTCGTCGGAGGTCGAATCGCTGGCTGCCAGTGTCGCCGACAGCGATGGTGTTTACATGGTTCCAGCATTCGCGGGACTCGGGGCACCACACTGGGATTCGTATGCTCGCGGAACCATTGTCGGCATCACACGCGGCACCACAAAGGCTCATTTTGCCCGTGCCGCACTCGAAGGCATCGCATTCCAAGTGGCCGATGTTCTGGATGCGATGAAACAGGACGCAGGAATTCCGATCCAGGAATTACGAGTCGACGGCGGCGCGTCAGCAAACGATCTGTTGATGCAGTTCCAAGCCGATATTATGCAGGTTCCCGTCGTGCGACCGAAAGTGATCGAGACCACGGCACTTGGTGCTGCGTACCTGGCCGGACTGGCCGTCGGTTTCTGGAACGACGCCAGCGAGATTGCAGAGGTTTGGCAAACCGATAAAGTCTTTCAGCCATCGATGCCGGCGGACGAGGTTTCGCGGCGACGATCGCGATGGGCCGAGGCGTTGCAACGCGCCAGCGCGTGGGAGTCGCATTCATGACTTCGACAGCGCTCAGCCGCGCAGGATCGATCGAGCGGATGCGACAACGCACAACCCCTTGGGACATCGTCGTCATTGGCGGAGGGGCGACCGGAGTCGGAGTTGCGATGGACGCGGCAAGTCGCGGACTGGACGTCTTGCTGGTCGAGCAGTCCGATTTCGGCAAGGGAACGTCTAGCCGTAGTACTAAACTGGTGCACGGCGGCGTCCGCTATTTGCGTCAAGGCAACATCACCCTCGTTCGCGACGCACTTCGTGAACGCACCTTGCTGCGAGATAACGCTCCGCACCTCGTTCATGACCTGGCATTCTTGATTCCTTGTCACAATCTGTGGCAACGTTTCTTTTACGGAATCGGTTTGAAGGTCTACGATTTTCTGGCCGCTGGGAATAACTTCGGCCGATCGCATAGCGTGTCGACCGACGACGCAGTACGAGTCTTGCCTGGGCTGCGCCGCGATGGCATTCGCGGCGGTGTCATCTATCACGATGGCCAATTTGATGATGCACGCTTGTTACTGAACATGGCGCAGACGGCCCACCAACATGGTGCTTGCTTGTTGAATTACATGGCCGTCACCGATTTAACCAAGAGTGACGACGGTTCGGTTACTGGTGTGACCGCAATCGATCAAGAGACAAACGAAGAATTTCACATCAAATGTCGTTGCTTGATCAACGCGGCAGGCCCATTTTGTGACAGCGTACGCAGGATGGATGACGCGACCTGCGAATCCATGCTCGCGCACAGCCAAGGTGTGCACTTGGTTCTGCCGGGAGCGTTTTTTCCTGGCGACACTGCGATGATTGTTCCCAAGACACCGGATGGGCGAGTGATTTTTATCATTCCCTGGCATGGACACGCGTTGGTGGGGACGACCGACACGCCGATTACCAACGCAACACTTGAACCTGCCCCACAAGCCGATGAAATTCAGTTCTTGCTGAATATGTCAGCCGCGTATCTTTCGAAGGCTCCTCGAATAGACGATGTGCTGAGCATCTTTACAGGCATCCGCCCACTGGTCAAAGGAGACAAATCGGCGCGCACGGCTTCGCTGTCGCGAGACCATGTGATTCGCGTTTCGTCGTCGGGACTGATCACGATCACCGGCGGGAAATGGACAACGGTGCGAAAAATGGCAGAGGATTGCGTCAACCGGGCGGTCAAGGAGGCCAATTTGAATTCCGCCAACTGCAAGACAAAATCGATGAGGCTGCACGGGTTCATGGAGTCGCCGCCAGTGAACGATCCTCGCGGATTTTACGGTGCGGACTTATCTGCGATCACGGAATTGGAAGCGGAAAACCAGGAACTCTCGGTACCGATGTGCAAATCACTATCGATTCGAAAATCGGATATCGTCTGGGCCGTGCGCAATGAAATGGCGCGCACCGTCGAGGATGTTTTGGCGAGGCGCACTCGAGCGCTTTTCCTTGATTCCGCGGCCGCACTGCAGATTGCACCAGACGTTGCCGCGGTGATGGCGGCGGAACTGGGACAAGACGATACGTGGTGTCGAGAACAATGCGAGCGGTTTAAATCCGTCGCCGCACACTACGTTCCCCAACAAGGAATCGCCTGATGTCTCCCATCACCGCCGAAGTGATTGGAACCATGATGTTGGTTCTGTTTGGTAACGGGGTGGTGGCCAACGTCGTGCTCGCTCGCACCAAAGGCACTGACGCGGGTTGGATAGTAATCGCCGCGGGATGGGGGATTGCCGTTTTCGTGGGGGCATTCTGTGCGAATGAATTCAGCGGCGCACACCTCAATCCCGCCGTCAGTGTGGCGATGGTCATTGCGGGAAAAATGAGTGTCGCTGAAGCGGGCGGATACATCGCGGCGCAGTTCATCGGCGCGATCGTGGGTGCGACTCTGGTCTATTTGTTCTATCGAGAACACTTCAATATCACCGACGATGCTGATGCCAAGCTCGCTTGCTTTTGCACGGCCCCAAACATTCGCAATTCCACGCAAGCTTTCTTCTGCGAGGCTGTCGGGACATTCGCATTGATCTTGCCAATTTTTTTGATGGCGACGCCCAGTTTGATCCAAGGTGAAGCCCCGTCGGTTTCCGATCCGCGGTTAGGGCTTGGTTCCCTTGGACTGCTGCCAGTCGGTTTGCTGGTCTTTGGAATCGGTTTATCGCTTGGCGGAACCACCGGATACGCGATCAACCCGGCTCGAGACCTCGGCCCCCGCTTGGTTCACACCTTGCTACCGATCAAGGGTAAACGCGACAGCGACTGGAGCTACGCGTGGGTGCCAATCACCGGACCACTGCTCGGCGCCGCGCTGGCAGCGGTTCTCTACCGTTTTGTGTTGTCGAGTTAAAGACTGTCTATACCGTTGCCCACCGTTAACCGCCACACCTAAACAGCAGGCCGCATCACCGTGAGCCGCGACGGGTAAGCGGCCGGGCCCCTATCACCATGAGCCGCGACGCGTAAACAGCCGAACCCCCGTCGCCCTGAACCGGGACACTGTAACGGCCTGGCACATCGCTCGGCACACCACCCACCACGGTTCATCCCAACGCGGCGGTTGAATAACAACGCTCACAACGAAACGTCCTCACCCCGAATTTCAAACTTCACCCTTCAAACCTTTTCCGTGCCACCTTGCCAGACACCTATTCTCCTCTGGTGACCGACTCGATGTCCGAATCGTTGCCGCACGTTTCCACGGGTGATCGGATGATGCGTAAAAGAATGATGAACTTCGCGAGCGTCGCCGTCTTGATCGCGATCGGAGTGTTTGTGTTTAACAAGTCGACGCGAGCCGGCTATAAATCGGCCGAATACAAAGTCGTCGAATCCGACGGCAACTTTGAAGTCCGTGAATATCCGGATTTGATGCTGGTGGCCACGACCACCAAAATTGACGCTCAAGGCCGCGACGGCAGCTTCATGAAATTGTTCCGCTACATCTCGGGTGCGAATGAGTCGGAACAGAAGATTTCCATGACGACGCCCGTGTTCATGCAGGAAAGTATGGTCGAAAGTGGCGACAAGAAAGACTCAGCGGTCCAAATGGGATTCGTGATGCCAAAGGAGGTAGCCGTCGAGGGCGTACCAACGCCGACGGGTTCCGACGTCAATGTTCGCAAGCGCCCCGGCGGACGCTTCGCGGTCCTCCGATTCTCTGGGCGGCTCACCGCCAAGCTCGCCAAAGAATCCGAAGCCAAGCTCCGATCTTGGATGAAAACCAAGGGGCTCATCGCCGATGACTCTGTCCTAACGGACGACAATCCACGCGGCAATGTCGAATCGGCTTCCTACGATCCACCCTTCACCCCCGGCCCCATGCGCCGCAACGAAATCCTGATCCGGTTAAAATAATGCGTGAGCGACCTAGTCTCGTTGCTCAGCTACACGGTCGAAGTCTCTTGCGATGGCGAGTCCCCGCTTTGCCTGCGTGAAATCAAGCTGCTGCGATTTCTGGATCGCAAGAGCCACATAAGATTTACCGATATCACGGCAGTTGATTTCGACGCGACTGAATACAGAAAAACGCCGGCCCAATTCATGGATGCAATCCATGATTGACTCCCTGACGAAACTTGGAACACCGGCGTCGGCATGTTCCGTCAACTCGATGCCGCTGTCGGCCTCAACTTACTCGCCTGGCCGATCAGTCGTTAAGTTTTTACTCACCCAATGAAACTTGTTGGCATTCAATTCCGACTCGCCGTCCCATCGGTAGGCAACCAGTTTGCCACCTTTCCCCACGCTATAGTCTGTGCAGGCTACGTTCGCCGCGAGCGGCGCCGGCGTCCCCGTTAACCAGTAATGGCCCACAAATACTGGTACCGCGTCACGGGGGTAGATGTCTACGGTCGCTAGTTCGTCCGTAGTAATCTCGACATCAGGAACTTCGTCGCTGCCGAGGTGATGTTGACGATAGGTTCGACCCGTACCGTCTTCGTACCATTTGATTCGCGCCGATTTCCGACGGTGCCCGGACTTGTCAACGAACGAGCATCCGTCTGGCAACCGCAGTTCCGGCCCCTTCAATACGTTCTCAATCGCGACATTCAATTCGCTGCCGGCGCTCTCCGCGATCGCAAGAAAGTCAGGCGTGAACCTGCCCGCGTGGGACAACTCGTTATTGATGCGATCGATATCCCGCGACTGCCAAGATGCATGAGCCACACCGATCCCGCCGATCTCGATCGCAACCGGAAGTGTTTTGAACCAAGCGACCGCATCGGCAAGCTCGCCCTGCGACAACTGGTCTAACGTCACCTGATGCTGCTTGATGTTCTTCGCCGAGTGAGGTCGAAACCATTCGTCTTGCTTCCCCGGCCGAGGAGCATGAAACGCAATCGCGTTGTACTCATGATTCCCCATCACCGCCAACGCATCACCGGCATCCACCATCGCACGAGCTATCGCGATGACTTCACCGATTGCCGGACCGCGATCAACGAAGTCGCCAACGAACACTACCTTTCGGTCTCTCTGGCGGTAACTTTGACCGCACCGTTGATAGCCGAGTGATTTGAGCAAGTTCTTCAATTCATTCGCGTGTCCGTGGATGTCGCCAATGATGTCGTACCGATCCATGTTCAACCGCCGGAAATTTGCAAATAGCTATGCTTTTGAATTGTGCGCCGGACCGAAATCGATCACCGATTTCGTGTTGGCATCTGTGCGAGCAAACGCGTCGCTTTGCCAACCGCCTTGCCCGTCGTATCGGTGAGATTGCCCTCGAAGGGCCACGCCCCGCAGGGTGCACGGTGTGCGTTGATCGGACATCCGCAATTTTGCGATTCGCACTGCGACTGCGACTTCCACAACGACTTTGCCTTCCGATTGGAATTGGACTTCACGGTTGATCCCCGCGAGCTTTGTGATCGGTAGGTCTTCTGCGGCGCTACCATTTGCCGCACCAAAGCGGGATGGCAGGTGGACAGGTTCCTGGTCTGGTGTGTTTTGCTGTGCGGATGTGCTGTCTTTGTGGACACTATTCTTTCTGATTCGATCCTCCGCAACCCATTCTTCGTGCGTCCCACAATGTGGCCTGATGCAGCGATTGCTGAGGTTCGATCTCGCTGCGATGGATGCGCCCCCGCTTCGGATTGGGCTCACCATGCATGGACGGAGTCATGACGCATCCGCTGGTTCTACCGCTGCCGTTGACTTCATTCTGCGATAAAAACAGACGCAGCTCGCACGGCTCCTTGATTCCCTCCTGCCGCTCTTTTCCTTAAGCTATCTGACGCTGCTTTCGCATCGAATCGCCCGACGCTCATGCAGTCCCGTCTTGCGTCAGCAAATATACCCCCCTTACAGCTCTCCAGGAACTTCTTGGAGCCGACCGCTTTTTTAAAATTCATTGAGGTTCATTACCGATGGTGTCAATTCTCGCGGACAAACTGCACGAGTATCCCCAGCAAGATGTAATCGACGGATCCGGCGGAAGCTCAGATTCGATTCTCGATGACTGCCTGAATCAGAACGACGGGGTCTTGCAGCTCATTCACCGCTACGCGGGCAGGACATTTTGCACGCCGGGTAAACGGCTTCGGCTTGATGACAAATCGTACTACCCGGACTACATGAACGGGACGGGACTGGATGAACTCTGGATGTGCTGCACTGTGCCCATCGTCACCGGTGTCATCGATACTCGAACGAACAAAGCACCGTTTCGCGAAGGGGAATCGCACGTACTCACACCAAGCGGGCAAGTGATTTCGTTGCAGGACTTGATCACCGCCAATCCAGAATCCGTGATGGGTGAAAAGGTGACCGCATTTGCAAAATCACTTTACGGAACGCCGACCTGGCCAATTGTTTCCAAGAAGTTCGACAACCTGAATCCGATCCCTCATCACCTTCACTGGTCAAAGTGGGAAGTTTACGACATTAATTCTTTCGACAATCCGGGTGTCAGTCCGTCGCACTATCACACCACGGCAATGGGGCTGTACCCGTTCGTGACAAAGGATCAGTTTCTTGCGTGCATGAAAAGTTTCGGAAAGGGCGAGTACAACGGTGTTCGGCATTTGTCGCCGCATACGATGATGCATATTGATAACGGCTTTGTGATGCCCAACGGCGTGCTGCATTCCCCGACGGACCTTTGCACCCACGAGCTGCACGTCACGATGGACGAGCACTTTCTGGCCGAGGACCTAACGCTTGACGGAAGGATCGGAGCCGCGGATGCGTTTTACGCTTGCAGAGAAGAAGACTATCCGAAGGAGCGGCACGAAGACTGGGAATACCTGGTTGAGAAGTTCGACTTCGCGGCCAACCAGGATCCCGACTTCGTCATGGAGAATAGGCGTCCCGCGATCACCGCCGAAGAATTTTCCGGTGATGGTGTCGACGCCAAGTGGATCATTTACGGTGATTTTCTTGGCGATCAAAAGTGCTCAATCCTGCGGCTTACGGTGCAGCCTGGCGGCAAGACTCAGTTTTGCCCAGAAAGCCCCGCGCTGTTCCACACCAATGGCGGAAGCGGCCGTGTTGGAAAACTCGAGGTGAAATATCACCAAGACATGATTCTCGGCGAGCTTTATCCCGAGATCGGATTCATCACTCAGGCGGCCCTGTCAAACGGCGGTGTGCAAATCGAGAACACGGGAACCGAACCGCTGGTGTTGACGTTCGACTTCCCGCAGAACGCGCACTCCAAAACGCCCGGTGTTGCCGCAACATAGCATCGATTCGTTGCCGTGACCTAACACCGAATCGTGGTCCGATGGTGGCAATGCATGTGTCGCCCTCCGGGCTCGGATGTGATGAAACTATCATCCGGTGACTGACGCCACCGGCAATGAATCTTTCGCCCTCCGGGCTATGCAGTCGAATGAAGGGCGGAGCCCGGTAGAATCTCTGCCAAATCGGTGGCTGACGCCACCGGCAATGAATCTTTCGCCCTCCGGGCTATGCAGTTAGCCAAGGGCGGAGCCCGACAGAATCTCTGCCGGTGGCGTTAGCGATCGGTTCCAAGGTTCAAGCCAACAAAGGCCGGAGGCCGACACATCCTGATCTTGATGGGCTGCCATGTGTCGCCCTCCGGGCTCGGATGTGATGAAACTATGATCCGGTGGCTGACGCCACCGGCAATGAATCTTTCGCCCTCCGGGCTATGCAGTTAGCTCAAGGGCGGAGCCCGGCAGAATCCCTGCCGGTGGCGTTAGCCACCGGTTCCAAGGTTCAAGCCAACAAAGGCCGGAGGCCGACACATTTTTATGTTGAACCGCCAATGTGAATCCAAGGCTCCATTGAACCAATCTCTCGATTCGGTTCCTCACACGCTTTCTCCCATGCACTGGAGAAACAAGACGACTACCCCGATGACCTAAACAGTGTGTCGAAGTTCAACGCCGAGTTTGTTGAAAACGGCGATCCTCTGAAAGGACATGGACAACTCTACTCGCCGAAGATTTTTGGCGACTGCAACGCTGAAATGTCCAAAATATACATTTCCGTTCGTTCCTCGGGCCATTGGTGTCCCCAAGACGATCGGAAGATGATCCTTTTCCCGTCTCGGCTCACCGAGGCGTGAGCCTCATCCTCATACGTACGGCGGTGCGGTGTGAACGTCCGGCCATAGAATTCTACGCGGCCGCCATCGAGCCTGTTCGCCCAAAGCAGTCCGTCTCCCGAATGGTAGATCCAGTTCGGCCGATCAAGATTGCGAGCACTGGAGTGACCTGGCCGCGGTCCACTCAATTTGTGAAGCAGTCCCGTGTCCGCATCATAGCGAACCACACTGTTTGCGAACTGACGCGCCCAGGGCCTGCCCTTGTGATCACCTGAACTGCCTTTGCAATTCCCGGCCCAGCAATCGTGGGCGTCGCCCTGGCCATCCAAATAGACACCCATCGCGCCATGACCGCCTGGACTCTCCACGTCATTGTTCCATCGTTGTTGGATCGCGTGCTCTTCGATAGCGTGGTTAGTAAGCGCGAGCTTCCTATCGATCCACGTGATGGAATCAGTAAACGAAGGGGTACCGGGGGCAGGCGGTGCCTTGATCGAATCCACGACTCCCCGCCAAACGTGCGGGATGCGTGGGGAGTGGATCACGTCCCCGCTTAGCTGGAGATAGTCGCCACTCTGCGACATCCCGGCCTGGAATCGCTTGGAGGCTGAGGGGACCGGCGACATGTGTGCGTCATAACCGTAATCACGATATTACACCTCCAAAACAACCGCCGTTTTCGGATTGGGATCGGAAAGATCCAAAACCATCGCAACCATTTCTCCGTCAATCTTTCGTCGGCCAGAAAATGCGATAAAGCGGCCTTCCGTGTCGCCGTTGCGACGGGAATCAAAGGCCTGTTCATCGGGTCCGTCAAAGGAGTAACGATCCGAGAAATCCCAAGATTGCACAACCTTTCCCTTGATGACATGCCACCAGACCAATGCCCCCTCGTCCTCGAGCATCATGAGGTTGGGGTCGCTGCGATGCCATTGCCGAAGCCCGTCGGGTATGCGCGGGATATCGACGACCTCGTAAGTATCGCCGTCAAGCATGATGCCGCCCAGGCGCAACCAGATCAGTGAGCCGTCCGCATTGAAGACATCTTCCTCGCCATAGTGATGCCCCGCATACTTGGAAACCCAGCCGGGATCATTGTTGTTTGTGACCCGGATATATGTGCCCCCGAACTCGGGATCCATCCAAGGCGTCAGATAGCCTGGCTCGGATGGAATAATCGTGTCGCTAGACGCATCTGATTTCGTTGCTTGCGCCCGGCTGAAGTTATTGAAATCGGGATTAAATTCGGAATGGTTCGATGTGCGGCTACCCTGCCGTTCGATCGCAAGCTCTTGTTGCGCTTTGCAGCAAAGCGGAACGGAAAGAAAAGCCAGAAATGCACACACCCCGGCCCCACGAGCCAAAACCGAGTCATCTTTGTCAAAGAACATTTCTCGCTCGGGGTTATTGTTCACGATACGCGGGCACCGGATTTCGCAATCGACTTAACGGCCGCCACTACCACCGCGCTCCCATCATCATGTCAATGCAAAAATCGGGTGTCTTGAAGAACGGCTCTCCGAAATCATGGGCGACGAGCGATTGTCTGACTCGTATAGACTCAGCCGGCCTCAAAACTCATTCAGACCTTCTCACAGCGCCAATCAAGTTGTACCTCCGAATCGATCAGCGCGTAAATCAGCGCTCATTATCGCTGCGAACCGCCTAAGGCGATGTCGATAAAGAAATCACAGGATGAATAGGTTTCGTGAGTGAAAGCTCGAATTCTCGACACTCGGCGAATGCCTGCTGACTTTTTCCAACCATCGATAGCGATGGATGCTTGCTGCGGTTTCTCAAGCCTGTTCCTAGCTCGCATACGAGTTGCCAGGTCTTTCTGGCGCAAAGCGACTCGGGGAATCACGCCAGAATAACGCTGGATATGTTTCTTAGAGAGCGGCAACGGAATGGTCCCGTTGGCCAAGGCTGCGACGGCGGCGAATGCGGTACCTTGATAATCCTGCGGCGAGGATAACGTCTTGATAATTGCGATCATTCGAGTCCCAGTCTCGGCTCTGCTATTGAGTTGATTCTCATCATCAACGAATCCCAGAGACAAAGAATTGCAGGTAACGAATGCAATTTTGCGGACGCGGCCGGACGCTTCGCTTTCGAGGAATTGCTGAGCAACGGTTCGATGCTGATGATAGAACAGAGCCAATTCGTTTGTGCAAGCGAATCGGTGTCAGATTTCGGATCATTCGGCCAACGTGGGTGGCATCATGGTTCCGTCCTCTTGAAAGTGCAAGTCAAAGACGAGACAGCCAATTTCATTGTTCACCTCATCTCGCTCGATCAGGATGGAATCGTAAACAGTTGGCTCTGGAGTCAGCACGTCTCCTTTTTCGCGACTGGCAATGTCGCCGAGGCTAGGGAGCTTGGGCGGATTCTTGTTGAGCACCTGGATGGTCGGACTAACGTACGATACCGGAGCGAAATGCAGGAAGTAGTTTCGATAGGCCGTGCTCTCAGCGTGACCGGGAAAGATGCGGTCCTTGCAGCCATCGGGAACGACAACCCCTTCGAAGTATTCCAAATCGGATACGAGCAATTCGCTGCCTAAATATTCGGATTCGAAACCGTCACCGACGAGTATGTCCATTCCGGGGCCACCGATAAAGTTCACCTGATCAATTCCCTCGCTGATGAGAACGTCAAACCCGTCGCCCCCATAAAGCATGAATTTCACGCGGTCAAATAGGTTGATCGGTGGGCCGTCAGAATCATCCGTACTGACCGAGATTCCGTCGTCGCCGCCACCACCAGAAACAATGATTTGCAGAACGGAACGCGGATTAGAATCCATCGGCACGTTCTCACCGAAAGGATCTGGTGGAAGATCACGCTTGCGAATTCGTCCGACGTCTTCGTCGTTCACCCAAAAATGAATCGCGTCGTCATCAATTTCGATTGTGATTTTGTCGTCACCGGGAGTCCCTACGAGAACAACGGTGTTGTCCATCCAATCATCGACAAGTTCGATATCATTGACGTCTTCTGATTCAGGCGGCAATACGTCGGAAAGTGAAGGGAAGTCGTGAGCTCGAATCGGCACCGCGACGACTGAGAGTAAACCCAGGGCAAGCAGGCAACCACGGATAGGCAATGCAGTAGGCATCGAAATCTCTTACGTCGATTGGCGAGTCGGATGTACGCGTTTCACTCCCTGGGCAAGCGCGAGAGGACTGAAGTTGTTACACGCAATTACTGAATAAAATTCGTGCCGATTCACGCGCCAAAATCGGGCGTCCCGCGTACGCCCAAACCCCGCATGAGTGAAATGCAAACGGACCGAAGCAGCCGAGATCACTAATGAAACACGGGTCCTTTGCCGATTGTCGCTGTTTGGCAAAGGACGCTGCCGCGGCAGTGGATCGGCCCCCAAGTTGCCATCGTCCCTCCGCCTTACCGTCACGCCAATTTTGCTCCGTCGGGGATCAACTTGTCCGGGACCGCGAGGATGACCGATCCGTCTAAGCGATAGAATCCAACGATCAGAAACTCCGACATGAAAGTACCGATCTGCTTTGGCGGTATGTTCACGACGCCGATGATTTGTCGTCCTACCAATTCATCCTGGGTGTAGTTCGCGGTGATCTGAGCACTGGTGCGCTTCGTGCCCAGTTCCGTTCCGAAGTCGACGGTGACCCTATACGCGGGCTTGCGCGCCATGGGAAGTTGCTCGACAGCAGTGATTGTGCCCGCTCGCATATCGAGACTCTCAAACGCTTGCCAAGCGGTGATGCCAGTTTGTATTCCCAGTTCGGCCAAGCATAAAGCGATCACTTCTTCCGCGCGTCGCTCCCGCGTCTCAACCTTCTTGGCCGAGGACACGCGAAGGCATTGAGCGCGACGTTTGCCTGCAGTCCATTTTTCCCATGCGGACATTGCAGCATTGTTCGCTTCGAGAGCAAACTGAAGCTCGGCTGGCACGACGACCGCTTCGGAGTCGGCAATGTCAAAGCTGACACTTGCCGTATCACCAGGCGAGATGCCGCATAGCTTTTGCAGCTTCTTCGACACCATAAAGCACCATTTACCCTTCTCTGGCATCAAACCGCATTCGATGCGAATGCCATTGATTTCACCGTCAATTCTCAAACGCTTTGATTTGCCAAAGTCCAACTGCGAGGCGATGTGCTTGGGCAAGTAGACCAGCGTCTTGGTGATCTTGACGTCGAAGTTGTACCGATAGTCACTCATGCCAGAAATCGTACGTGAGAGGAAAAAGTTAGCTACGAATGAGCCGGAATTATCACCGAAGGTAAACGAGTCAGAACATCCGTGTCCGACACGAGCGCATTTCGAACCGCTGGTTCCGCTACTGCCTTTCCGTCAATTTCGGTTCACTATCCACATTTGGTTGGCAAGTTTTTAGTCCGGACCCAGTAGCGATACCCACGTGAAGGCAGAATGCTGTCAGTGATCGGAAACAGCTGCAAGAATTGCGTGACATTCGGGGAGAGAACGCGGCGGATTAATCGTCTTTGATGCTGCGCAGTTGCACTGTGTCTTTTGAACTTTCAAGTTCGAGGATCATCGTATGGACCTGCTCGATGACAGGGGCCAGCATCTGAGACTCCTGGTGAGCGCGAAGGTGCTGTTCGAGTTGTCGTAGTTCGGGCAGAACGGCTTTAGCTGCCCCTCCATAGCTTTCCAGGGTCTTCAGGCACCGTGCGATCCGATTCTTCTTTCCCCACTTGTCGATCTCCATGATTTTGATGCAGAGCGGCATGCCTTCGCTGATCCGGTGTTTGGCGAGCAGTTCGACGCCGCTCAGACGGATTCCGCTGGCGAACATGATGCCACTGGGCGCGGCCTCGACCGTCGCTTGATAGATTGCGGGCAGCAAAGGTTTGATCTCTTCATAGGTGAGATTCTGGTATACGGTTCCAAGGCTGCTGCGCGCACGTCCGTCTTCGTTTTGCAAACCGACACGAACCGCTTTCAACAACAGTTCACGATCAACACCATCGAGCGACTTGCTGATGAGTCCGCTACGACGGTCGAACAGGCTGAAGCAGAGGTACCGCTGCTCCATGCCTCTCGGATCGTTTTCCGGTTCGACATTGGCAAGACGTTCCAGCATGACAGGTACGGCCGACATGGCCGGTTCGCCGATGTTTGCTAAGGCTTCTGCTGCGAGAATGCGCAGGTACAAGTCATCTTGCTGCAGCGCCTTGGTCAACGACGTTACACTGGCAGCGACACCCTGTTTCGACCCGAGTTGTCCGAGCGTCTCGGCGGACCCGTAGCGTGCATAGCGATCGTTGGAATCCAGTAATCGAACGAGAGCCGAACCGAAGTCTCCGTCTCGCGTGCCCAGTTCCTGCGCCGAGCGTTTACGGACCGATGGTGACCAACTGGACAATCCGGCAAGCAGTTCTGCTTCGCTCCGATCTTTGTAACCAAAGCGATCGTCCTTTTTGGTCTGAAAGAAACCACGCCCAGCGGAAATCACGTCCTCGACTTCGGCCGGCTCAAGCATTGGCACCGAACTACGTTTTTTACCAGTCAGATAGAGACTTTTCAGGGTCAACGCATGGGCCAGCAAGTATGAACCGGTGCTGTCAAAGTCGACGTATTTCCCATGTTCCTCCTCACCCACCGGCGAACCTTGGTAGCGGTAACTGCCATCCCATCCGCGTGCGAGATCGTAGTACCACGACTGTTCGCGCCAATAGGCGGCAGTGGCCAGTGGTCCACAGCGGGACACGGCCGGCATGGCCCACAGGATGTTAAAAAAATTGCCAGTGTGGCCGCGTTCCCTTTCGTCGTACGCTGCTGCACTCATCCTGGCAAAATAGCTCGCCGCGTCGCGGTCGCCTAGCAAGTCGAAGAGAACCGCGGCCATGGAACATTTGCCGTTGTCTTCGTGGCCTGGCCAAGCCGCATGATCGCCATAGGGAATCGCTCCTTTGTCAACATACCAGCGCAGAAACCGGGCAGACTTGTTGATGGCCTTGTCTAGCTCGGGGTCATTGACGCCAGCTTCTCGCGCCAGCACCATCGCGATCGTCAGTGACAAACCGGGCGAATTCATACAGCCGTACCCGCCAACTCTGCCATCCGGCAATGCAAACCGATGGCCCCACGTACCAACCAAGCTTTGACCTTGCGATGACTCAAGAGCCAGCCGCTTGAGTCCCCGCATGACAGAGTCGTCACCGGTCGCCATGACATACTCGGCAAGGAACATCATCGCATAGCCGTAATGCCAAGTGGCAAAAAAACCGACTCGATACTCGGCCACCTTTCTGGCGTATCGAGAAAGCTCGGAGCGATACTCCGGCTTTCCGCTGGCAAGTAAAGCGAGGGCGTTGATACTGCTTGGGATCGAGACGCCTCCTAAACCCTTTTTCGCGATCGCTTCGCATCCTTGTTCAAATATCTTATGCGACTTGGGGCAATTGTAAGGTGCGGTGTCGCTGTACGTTCCCATCACCGGAATCAGGATCTCAACATCCTCCGTTTGCCCCTCGCGCCAACGAACAAGTCTTAAAACGCCGCGCGAATCTTTTTTTTCAGCTCGCATGATCGCTCGCGCGAATTGAATTCTCGCGTCACCGTCAAACGGCTTGCTTTCGATGCCTAGAATCACATCGTCAATGTTCAAGACGCCATCGGCGGGTGAGCCCTTAGCCACGTCGGTGATCAGAATCTGACGAGCATCCGCTGTGTGTTTGTACGCATAGATCCAGCCACGCGCACCGGTGGCGCCCAGCGTCCAATCATGACTACCGTCCGCTTGACCTCCCTGCGTGAAGTCGGGGATGCTCGGAGGTTGCCTTGCAGAGCGCTGAGCCAACAACGGCGTCGCGCAGGAAAGCGATACCATTGCGGCAACGAGCGCAACAACTGTAGGTCTCTTTAACTGAACGAAGCTAATCATGCTTGTTGCTCTGCAAACAATGTTCGAGGGGCTCATCGCGTTTTCGCTGGACAAACGAAGCGGGCTTCGGCGGTGTCACGTACGAGTATCGCGATCAAGTCGGTTACGGTCTCGTCATTGACACGAGACCGCCTTTGGGTGAGCGATTGATCGTAAGGCATTGGGCAGCGAAACGCGCCCGGCCGCTTATGCATCGCGGCTCACATCGACGCGGCCTTGCGCGGCCACCTACGCGTCGTGGTGCACAACGACGCGACGATGCCCGTGATTGCGACCGATTCCACTCTATACGAGTTTCATCGTCTGGTTTGAATCTTTCTGTCGAGGGCTACCGGCATTCGTTGCAATGACCACGAAGCAGAATTTCGGTGACCTCGCCAACCTTCTCGCTGACCCGTTGACTGCCCGCGGTCAGCTTGACGTCGTCCAAACAGGAAACAGAGCCGCAATCGATACAGAGGAAATGTGGGTGGCCGTCATCATGGCCAGGTTTTCCCGTGATTGCTTCGAAACGCCAGACATGGTCACCCACTTCGGTCTTCCTTAGCAATCCAGCGTCGACCATATCGTTCAGACTGCGAAACGCCGTTGCCTTGTCGACGCCGGTGGCAGAAAGATGTTCTGCGACCACTGCATGAGTGAGCGGAGAACTGGAAGCTCGAAGCAATTGCAAGGTGGCAATTCGCGCCGGCGTGGCTCGCAACCCCGCGTCGCGAATCGCTTGCTTGACCAGGTCAAGCGATTCGTCGTTCTTGGTCATAAGGATTTCCTGCTGTTTTAACTCAGCCTACATGAATGCGATTGGTATGCAAACACCTACCGCGAGTGATCCCGCGCTAATCATGCGCCCCTTCGCGTTCGTCCACGGCATCGCGCAACCAACTAACCGCAAATCCACTGTGTTTCGCAAACAACGGTCAACACAAACAATCGCCCTCCCCTACTTGCATACGTTTTGCAGCTGCGATATTGTTGCGACTATCACTTCAAAGCTTGAATCGCAATCCGCACCACTGCTCAGCACCGCTACGCCGCTTCCTTCGCCAAAGTCTCCACTCAAGTCCCAATACATGATCCGGTCGGTTTCTGGGCTCAGATGAATGAGCCCAATGTCCCGATCGAAATTGATACCGGTGCCGGGGAGGCATCGCAATGAATGAACTGACCACTTCGAGCTCTAATACCGTTGCCTTCACCTCACACTCACCATCCGGCTTGCGAGACTGGATTGGCGTGGCGGCGTCCGTTGGTTGTGCGATCCACTGCGCCGCGATGCCATTTGTCATCGCGTACCTTCCGCTGTTGGGCTTAAGTTTCCTCGCCGAAGAAGCGTTTCACCGATGGATGGCACTGGCCTGTTTCCTGATCGCCATCGCCGCGTTCATTCCTGGGTTTCGCACACACAAACGAATGCTCCCCGGAGTCATCGGCGTGATTGGCCTTTGCTTGATCACCTCGGCCGCGTTCGGAATGGCAGGCAACTGTTGCGCAACTTGCGAATCCCATGTAAATCATTCGGCGACAGGATCCCGAATTGTCTGCGCAGAGACCTGCTGCGAACTCTGCACCACCGAGGTGCAAAAAGTACCGCCAACCAATCGGGCGGAATTCGATGCTGTTAAAACGCAGATGCCGTCGCTGTTGTCCCTTGAAACATTCGATTCTTGGATCACTCCGATCGGAGGTTTGCTCCTGGTGACAGCTCACTTGCTTAATCGCCGCTATGGCTGTCTTTGCGGATCCTGCAAGAAGGGAAGTGCCGGGCCGAATCTCCGTCACCTAAGCCAAACGGCAAGAGTTCCGGTCGTCGATCAAACAGTCAATGCGAGCCAACAGAAATAGATAACACCGACGCACAGATTTAGTGCGGCTCAACGGCAGACCCACGGCCGCTTTTCAACTCGGCTGTTTCTTGCGAATCAAGCTGCGACCTAAACGCTACGATGAGATACGACAAGACAGAGGAAGCATACCGGTGCAGTGGCGAAGAATTAGATCACCACTCACGCAGCAGCAGCGGGGCCCGATTGAAGTGCTTTTCAAGTCGCGGACAAGTGTGATGGACTGAGCAACTTGCAACGGCACGTTTCTGGCCCTGACGGATCGGTCGAACATCCAAGCCAAGACGCCAACGCTGGTCCGCAATGTCGCACTGGGCTACTGCAGCCACAGCGTGCCCACTTCGGCGTCATGATGATCACCCGTGACCCAGTGATGTGTCAGTTGCCTATCCGTAAAGATCCGGGCTTCTTACAACCATCCCGCAAAAGTAAAGAAACGGAAATGTCGGCCTATTAACCCTATCTCGCGTGCAGTCCCGATCTGCTAGTGCCGCAAGCCTTCGTCGCGCATCTCGCGCCATAGCGAAGTCATTTCGGTTTTCATGGAACTGACGATGTCTGGGTGCTGGTCCGCGATATCGTTACGCTGCGCGGGATCGACCGCAACATCATACAGTTCCACTCGGTCGGGATCGGATTTCGCAAACCACTCGTCCAGCGGTATGTTTTCGGTGCGTTTGGGCAACCAGGCGATCAGTGTGAAGTTGCCTTTGCGCATCGCAATATGCGGCATGCGGAACCATGTATCGCCATGATGTGGGAAGAACCAAATGACGGAATCACCGCGCCCGACTGGCCTACCCCGGAACGCACCAAAGGCATCGACGCCGTCCACGTTACGATTCTTGGGCACCTTGGCACCGACCAGACCACAAACCGTGGGCAAGAAATCTGTCGCATTGAATAGTACTTCGCTTTCGGTGCCGGCGGGAATGATACCTGGCAAACGGACAAGTCCGGGCACTCGGTGTCCTCCTTCATAAGGATAGCGTTTCATGCCACGTAGTTCACCGGGCGTGCCGAAACACTTGTCGCGGATGAGATCCTCCCATTGCCCCCGCGACTCCTCCAACGTTACGGGTGTTTCCGGCCCATTGTCGCTGGTGAACAGCACCAAAGTGTTCTCCACCAGCCCCTCTTCTTCGAGTGTTTTCATCAAACGTCCGAAGGCGTCATCGAGCTGGCTCACCGTTGCGTAGTAATCCTTTTTATGCGCGGCGATATCCCTCCTCGGCCTTTTGACCCGCCCGTAACGCACTCGCTTTTCCAATCGGTCCACTTCGGTGTTGTCGTATCGGGCGCTGTACTCTTCAGGTGGATCGATCGGGGTGTGCGGCTCATGTGAGCAGACATATAGAAAGAACGGCTTCTGCTTGTTGCGTTTGCTTAGCAACCAGTCGCGCGCATCATCAACGATCACGTCGCAGTACCAACCATCGACCGCCCCCAAAGGATTGCCGTTTTTGATAAACGCGTTGGGCCTGCGCGGCCCACCAAGCTTGTCAAATGCATTCAGGGTCGTGGCCATCCAGTAATCAAAACCCTGCTCGCCGGGTCCAGGATGGTTTCGGTGGGTCTTCTCAAGTGTGGAAAGATGCCACTTGCCCCAGAAAGCTGTCTGGTAACCTTTTTCTTTCAGCACCTCGGCAAGTGTGATTTCTTCGTCTCTCAGGAACGTGTTTCTGTTGTGGATGTAGAAAAAACCACTTCGGTATGGATTGCGTCCGGTCAGCAATGCGGCGCGTGACGGTGAACAAACTGTTCCTCCGGAATGACAATCGGTCAGGAGCACTCCTTGCGAAGCGAATCGGTCCAGATGGGGCGTCTGAACAATCGGATTGCCGTAACAAGCGAGGTCGCCATAGCCAAGGTCGTCGGCAAGAAACAGAATCACGTTGGGCGGTCGTGCGGATGCCCGTGCATAGGAACACGCGACAAGCAACACAACCATTGGAAAGACTAAAACCGACGGTCGAAGCAAGAACGGTCGACAGTTACACGTCTTCATTTCACTTTCCCCAAGCAACCCCAGTGGGCAGCCGCAAGATTTCATCGATCGGCATAATTCTACTTCGCGCACTGAAACTCGCTAGCGTTAGTCTTGTTCATCCTTGCCAGCAACCCGGACCGATCTCATGCGGTCTGCTCCGGCCCCTCATCAGCGATGATTCGCAAATCGCTGAACGAGTTCGAGCGCTCATAAAACCCATAAAACCCCTTTCCCCTTTTCCTTATGGACCGATCTCATGCGGTCTGCTCCGGCCACTCATCCGTGATGATTCGCAAATCGCTGAACGAGTCGAACGCTCATAAAACCCCTTTCCCCTTTTATCTAGTTCAGCGTCCAGACACGCACGTCATCGACGGCCACCTTGCCCGACACTCCGAGAGCCATGTTTTGTTTGACTTGATGATCCAGACCTTCGGACGAGAACGAGCCCAGCGCGTTGTCATCGAGATAAACTTCGATTTTCGGTCCTCGATTGACAATGGTCAGTTCGTGCCACGTCTCAAGCTCGATCGATGTCTTGATGACTTTCTGCTTGGTCGCAAGAAACGCATGGAGCTCGTCTTTTTCTTTCGAGCTGAGCTCTTTGCTGAGTCGTCTTTTTCGAACGTTCAGATCATAGACACCGGTAATATCGTCTTGAATGGTCACTGAATCGGGTTGTACGACGACTCGTGCGACGTGGCCGGCCCAGGTGACCTTGTCGGCTCCCTTATCGTTGAAGTTCACTTTTAATCCGTACTTGTCATAGAGTTGAAAACGAATCTTCACGATGCCGTCGTCGAATGGATTGACATGACGAACCGAGAGGCTGTGGCTGGCCGCTTCCCCCTTCATGATGACAAGCGTATCGTCCTGCAGGTCCGCTCGATTTCCATCCTCGGAGTTAGTCTCCCATCCGTTTCCAAGTTTCTCGATCGTATCGCCTTCCTCTGTTCGGTTGAAATCGTCACTGAAAATCAGCTTTCCACGTGTGATCAGCTCGTCAGGCGTTTCCGCGAAAAGAGGCTCGCTGAGCAACGCAACCGAGAGCAGGACAAGAACAGAGATGTAAATTCGATACACGGAAATAGCAGCCAGATCTTCGTATGGAAAGTCGTCGCGAGAGTTGATCAACCGGATCATGATAAAAACTCGAGCCCTTGCATCGTTCCGGTGGCGCTGGCGAACGCGTCGATTTCGAGGCCGAGACGTTGCAGCATAGATGTGTAGAGGTTCGGTAGCGGATAGTTGTTGTCGCGGTCGAATGCCAAGTGCTGACCGTGTTGAAACCCGCCTCCCGCAACCACGACTGGCATATTCTTGGTGTCGTGCGCTGATGCGTTTCCTAAGTTGGATGTCAGTAGGATCATCGAACGGTCGAGCAACGTACCGTCACCATCCTGTGTTTCATGGAGTCGGCGGACGAGTCTGCCCCATGAGTGCATTTGCGCTTCTTCGATAATCGACAGCTGCGCGATCTTATTTTTGTCGCGGCCATGATGACTGAGTTGATGATAACCCTGCTCGACTCCCACCAAAGGAATGCGTCCTCCGTCGCCGCTTGTATGCATGGTGATGAAGCGAGTGCTATCGGTCTGCAGCGCCAGGAAGATGACGTCATGCATTGCCGTTTGCAACGCGATTGTGTCGGAGGTGTCACTGACTGGGTCAGGAGCCTTTTCGGTGACTTTCGGTTTCCGGCGTTCCGCCCATCCCTGGTTGACGACGAGACGTCGTTCGAGATCGCGTACGCTGGTGAAGTAAGCGTCCAATTTGTCGCGATCGGCCGGACCAAGGCGACGCTGCATTGCCTTGGCTTCTTCACTGACAATATCCATGATGCTGCGACCCTCGCGGATTCGTTGCTTCTGTGCATTGCGGGCCGCGGGGCTGTCGTCCGTAAAGAGCTGGGCAAAAAGTCGTTGCGGTGAATTTTCCGGCGGAATCATTGACCCATTGGCCGTGTACGAGGTGCTGGTAGTCCCATTGGAACTCAGCACAAGTGATGGATGACGTGTCTCGCCTCCAAGTTCGCGAGCCATGACCTGGTCCAACGAAATCGTGTTGCGAAAGTTCGATCCACTATAAGGTGCCGCCGAAAGGATGCAGGGCTCCGCCTTGTGACCGCCACCGACGCCGGGATGCGACGCTCCCGAAATCACGGTGAACTGATCCCGCAAATCCTCGATGGGTTTTAGATATCGCGTCGTTTCGTAGTCACGTCCTGCTTTTTCAGGAAATAGGTTCGGACCATGAAACCCCAACGCGTTACTGATTGCGACGAAACGTCGGGGCGAGCAGGCTGCTGCCGCCGCTTCGCGACCGAACGCCGGAACCATCGAGTTAAGCCAAGGCAGTGCCATAAAGACTCCACCGCCGCCGCGCAGCAACGTGCGACGCGAAATCGAGCGATGGTTCGCAAAGTAGTTTGATTTCATCGGTGTTTTCTTTCTTCAGATGGATCGATTTTTGGAATCCGATAAGACAGCTATTTGTTTCGAAACAGAGGGCTCTGTACAACTTCGTGGATGATTGAACGAATGCCATAGTTGGATGGCTCCGTTGCGGCCACAATCGCATCGAGGGCATTGCGATCGGCAAAGGTCGGTGACGCACCGGTCGAATAGGTGATCAAGTGCATCGCCAAACTTCGAGCGATTCGATCCGGATGATTCACGAGAATGCTTTTCATCTCATCAATGTCGTTGAACGTCTCGCCACTTACGAACTGATGACTGGCGTCGATTGGCAGACCATCCACCCACTTTTTATCCGAGTCGTCTGCGACGGCACGGTACTTGTCGCGCCAACCGCCAATCACGTCGTAATTCTCCAACGCAAAACCAGGAGGATCCATTTTGATGTGGCATGCTGCGCAGCTATCGAGATTCTTATGTTTTTCCAGCTCCTCGCGAATCGAAGTCGCGCCTCGGATATCAGGTTCCACGGCAGAGACGTTTGCAGGCGGCGGCGGAACATGTTGCCCCATAATCCTCTCTAGCATCCAGACGCCGCGAATGATGGGGGATGTTGTGGTTCCGTTCGCGGTAACTTTCAAGACGCTGGCATGCGTGATGACACCACCGCGCCGGCTGGACGGATCAAGGCTCACGCGCTGCAGTCCAATCCCACCTGGCCAATCAACATTGTAGTGACGGGCCAGTCGGCTATTGAGGAAAGTGAAATCAGAATCAACGATATTGCGAGCAGGCAGATTCCGATCCACCAGTTCCTTTACGAACGCATACGATTCCTTGACAAGCGTATGATGTAACACATCGTCATACTCAGGATAAAGGTCTCCGTCCGGCGTGGTGCTGTTGATCTCGTACAGCTTGAGCCACTGGTCCGTGAACTCGTCGATGAAAGTTGTGGAACGTTTGTCGGCGAGTAAACGTTCGGTCTGTTTGCGTAGCACGGCGGGATTGCTTAATCGACCCGCGCCGGCCAGCTGTAACAACTTTCGGTCGGGGCCAGTTCCCCACAAGAAATGGCTCAAACGATTTGCCAACGCGTATTGGTCGAGCGAACCGGGGGCTTCTTCGAAGTACAGAAATCGTGGAGAGCACAGGATCGTTCGATAGGCGGCACGCAGCGCATCGCGAATGGAACCATCGGATTCGAAACGCTCGCGGGCGAAATTCAAATACGGCAGTATGTCCTTTTGCGTGACAGGGCGCCGAAACGCTCGCTGCGCGAATGATTGAATTAATTCCCGCAAGTCTTGTTCAGGATCCTCCGTTACGATCTCGAATCGCTCCGACTCGAACAGCTCGCTTTTGAATCGTGCGTCCGGGCCCTCCCGCCAGTACGTGAATCTTTCAGGATTCACTATTTCTGGTGTTTCGGTCGGAGCCTTGATCTTTTTCGTCTGTACCGCAATGGGGCGGAGTTCCAAGTCGCCGATCAACGCCTGCTGAAGTTCAACTCGGTCGGGAACGATCCGCTGCATCTCAATCCATTTGATCGCCACGCCGGGAAACCCCAGTGGCTCGACAGTGCCCGCTGGCTCGCCGACCAATTTTACGGGCACTTGTTTCAAACCACGGTCGTTGGGAAGGACGCGAAGCATGTGACCCTCGCGGATCCAGGCGTCAAATTCGTATTCCCTTGTTTGCGGCGTTGCCTCGAAGCTTCCAACCCAATACATCGTGGACGCTTTGGCGTTGATCAAGCCGGTTTGAATGCTGCACCAGACGTGACCGCTGGGCGGCGGATTGACAGCCTGTACGCTTAATCGAATTCGGTAGCGACCATCGGACGGGACGATCGTTGCCGGCAGTTTTCCGTAAAAATTCTGCCTTGTCGACCAGGAAACGATGTCCTCATGTTCAGGCCGCCCTTCCGCCATACGACCTGTGTTTTGCTCACTGCGACGCAATTGCGTCCAGTCAAACCGGACAGTCGGCGTCGATGCATCGACCAGTAGCTGCTTGAATGAAGCGTCCAAGGCCGCGTCGGCGGCATCAAGATAGGCCGCCATCGTGTGATCGGAAAGCTGCTGGCTTTTTGACACGGTGTCGTAGCCGTGAGTCAGCAAATCCGCGGGCAAGAATTCGCGAAGCGGAATATCGACCGCTAGTAATTCGCACACGTTTCGTTCGTATTGAGCGCGAGTCAAACGACGCGCGGCGACGCGTCCCTTTGCAGCGATACGCGCAGCGTCAGCGTCCTCCAACAGTCCGTGCAGGCTCACGAGAAACGGCGCCCGTTCTTCGTCGTCGATCGTTTCATCCGGCGGCATTTCTCCTTCCCGGACTCGATCGTATACTCGTTCCCAAAGATGAAAGTTATCCGGATCATTCAGCTGCAAAGCCAACGACTCTAAATCCAGATCGCCCTCCTTTGTGTCGGAGTCGTGGCACCCCGTGCAGTTCCAACTCAACAGTTCCACGATGTTGGCGGGAGGATCCGTCGCATGAGCGGCCGGAACAATTGCTGGAAAGATCAACAACGCTATCGGGAAACATCGCCGTCGCAGGCGATCCCAGTAACGCGGATAGAGTAAGGATGATTTCATTTTACCCGGTGAGAAAGCGTGGCAGGTGCGGAGGAATTATTCTTGTTGAAGTTTCGTTCGATCGTCACGTCGTTGTCTGCGATTCGGCTGGACTGAGATAACGGGCAAAAGACTTAAGGCTTCTCTCCCTCTTGCGTAAATGCTTTTTCCGCACCCGCCAACCACTGAGTGACTCCGTGCCGTGCCGGATTTTTGCCGGTCAAAATGCTGATGCGAGTGGGCGAACACATTGGGCTTGGCGTGTAACCGTTGTCAAACCGCATCCACTGCCGAGAGAGCGAATCGATTGCACGGGTTTCATAGAACGTGCTTCCGTTGTAACCAACATCGTTCCATCCGAAATCATCAATCAGGATGAATAGGACATTCGGCTGTTTCACTTTGCCCGCGGCGACGGTCGACATGCCTGCCGCAACAAATGCCATAGCGACAAAGACGCGAATGAGTCGCATCTGAATCATGACGTGCTGTGTCAGAAATACGTTCATGCTATTCGTGATTCTCGATGATGTTCAGGTCCGAATACTAGTCTGAATAGGGAGAAGTAACGCTTCCCCAGGTTTTTCCGATCAGCAATTCGTCGAACAGGATCGGAACGCTGTTCTTGGTCGACACTCGAAACGTGTCTAGGATACTGTCACTGCGGATGGGCCGTGTTGTCACATTCCATGTCGAAGGTTCCACCAAATCGACGGTTTCATGGTCGCCATAGATCCGCACCTGAACCGAATCGTCTTTGTCTTGCCGGGCCAGAATCTTGCAAACGAACAGATAGACAACGTTCTCGCGAATGCGGCTGACTGCATTGGCAATTCGACCATCGTGGGCGATGCGAGGCGGACCTCGCTGAGTGATCGGACCGAAGGAGATTTTACCGGCCCTGTCTTCAGAGTTGCGGAGTGTGAAATAGGCCCAACCTCCAGCATTCGTTTCCTCCGGATTGTCCAGCTTTCGGACAAGGAAGCTCAGATAATAGGCCGCATCGCGGTTCATATCGATCGGATGCTGCAGCATACGACTTAGCCCCGCATTGCTGGCGATCAGCAAGCTTCCATCGCCGTTTTTTTCCCGGCCGGGCCATTGCACCGACTCAGCCGTCCGCAACGTTGGCTCGGGTGCGTCCGGCGATTGCAGTTCCTGAGTCCAGGGTTGCAGCCATCCTGTGCCACCGCTCTGGCCTATCAACGATTCTGTGTCGTAAGCGAATGACTCGGTGACCAAGAGTGCTTGGGCTGGCTCGGATTGCGCGACAGGCGCTCGAACAAAACGATTCGATGCCAGCTGGATCGTTTCGACCGAACCGGTCTCGGTTATTCGTCGGGCATCGCCAGCGCCGATTTGAATGAACGGATCGTCAATCGCGCTCGTCTTCTTTTGTTCAGGCGGTACACAGGTTACTCGTCCGTCAAACACATGAACCTCGGCCACTTCGCCTGACCGATTCACGCTGACGGCGAATTCAGTTCCTTCATCCTGGATCTTTGAAAATGGCGTCTCCAGCGTGAAGCGATCAAGATCGCCTTCGCCGCTGAAAACAGCTGTACCGTAACGCAGCATCGCGCGATCGACGCTGGCAAGTTCCAACTGGGTCGGTCCTTCGATAACCAAACGCACATCGGAATCAAACTGCACCACTGCAACCCCCTGGGCTAAGTGAAGTGTTTCCGCCTTCAGTCGCTGACCTTCATGCCGCGGCTGATCGTCTGAGCCCCAGCGACAGTCATTCGCGAAACTAAGTGTGGCGATCTCAGATTCATCAGGCTGTCCGGCGATTGACCCGCGATCGATCCCCGGAGGCTGATCAACCGATAACAATTTCCCACCGAGCAGAACGCCAACAGCAAGACTGGCACATAACGCGGTGGACCAGCCGGCAACAGCCCACCAGCCTCGCGTTTGCCGCGTGACGGATGCAGACATCACTGATTGGGGATGCTCTGTATCGCGACCGGAATCCGTCATTCCTTGCTGACGATGCAGCATCGCAGCCAGGTCGATCGATTCGACATAGTACTGCAGCGCATTTGGATCGTTTTCAAGAATGGTCTCTAACTCGCGGGTCTGCGAATCATCCAAACCGCCGTCGCGCACCAAACCGATCAATTCCATCAAGCGTTGATGTTTTTGGGGAACTGCCATGCCACTAGCCCTCCGCTTGCAACGAGCGACGAATGCACCACAGAAGTGCATCATGGACTCGGTTCAGCGATTTGTAGATCGAATCCACGCTACGTCCGAGTTGCTCGGCGGTTTGCTTAGTTGAACTTTCAGCAAAGTATCGCAGTCGGACCAGCTCGCGGTCCTGGTCACGCAGCTGGGCCAAACAAGACTGCAGAGCACCGAGCCGTGCGTCACTTTGTGCCGAAACTTCCGCAACCGTGTCGGCGATTTGGTGCATCAGTTTCTCGTTGAAACAGACTCGACGCGATCCGGCTTTCCGCCGGAAGGTCAGGACTCGGTAACGTGCGATCGAAATGCCCCACGCGACGAAATCCGTATCGTGTTCAAACTGCTCGAACTTGTTCCACATGATCGAACACGTCTCTTGTAATAGGTCTTCTGCATCGGACAGATTCGGCACCAACGACAGGATGAACCCCAGAATTCGGCGTTCCGACTGAAGAAACAACCTTATGAAGGCCTCTTCATTCGCAACAACGGCATCTGGGTTCTTGGGTAAATCGGCCACTAGAATGGTTTTCCTTGTCGACGGCTTCACAGCCAGTGGGCATGATCGCTGAGGTGCCTAGTCGCGACTTTCAAAGGCAGTATGAGGTAATCGCAGTCACTATCCTATTTTGGAAGGTTTTATCTGAAGTTTCTGAGAAAATTATGTTCGCGCACGAAGCTCTTCCATCTGGAAGGAGATTGGTGGACACGCGGTTTTCTGCTGTGACGGCGAAAAACCGCCAAAGGTGATTCGACGAGTCGACGTTGAAGCCGGTGCGTGAATAAATCAAGCCCCGCGGGGGCAAGCCATGGGCGATGACCATCGAACCGCTTGGCCGCACGAAAACGACAGTGGCCGCTTTTTTTACACCGAACTCGTGCACGACGTCGGATTACCAGATGGCCGGCCGCCGAACAGCTGAGATACTGAAGAGCTGAGCCTGACTGGGGCAAGTATTCCCAATGTGCTCTCTGTGTCGGGGCTTTAAAAACATCCGCCCCGGACATCGCGACCTGTTAGCCCCAAAGCCAGAGGCGACGACACCCCGTTCGCCGGAAACGAATTTGAGTGGCGCAGGGTTCCCGCGTGCGATTAAAAACCGTCGAGCTGGCAATTTTGTCCACAAGAAACGGTCGAGAATACAATCAGGAAGAGCAATCCAACTCATAACTTTAGTTTCTTGTCATCGGCACCGGGCGCGAAGTTGCTGCGAAAGATGGTGGTCCCTAGCGCCTTGTTGTCACCCCAGTCGACCTCGATCCGGTTGTCGCCAAGAACAATGTCCGTCAGCTTTCGCTGCATCTTGCGGGCGATGTGTTGGTGATCCGGGTGAAAGGCCAGATTGTTCACTTCCTTAGGGTCGGTTGGCATGTGATAGAGGGCCGGATCGAGTTCCTTGTACGATGCATTTCGTGCCCACTGCATATTCCTGCCCCGTTTGCGGTCCGGGCGGATCTGCATGGAGAACACGTAGTCTTTCGTGCGGATGAAAGCTCGCGGTCCAGTGACGGCGTGGCATTCACCAATCACATAATCACGGGCGGGAACTTCTCCAGAAGCAACGTCCGCCAGATTGCTACCGTCCAAGTACTCATACTCTTCGTCACGGAGTGTGGCGCCGCCAAGGGCAAGAATTGTGGGGGCGATGTCCACGAATTCGGTAAAGTCCGTGACGACCTTGCCGGCCGGGAAGGCCCGCTTGTTCGACGAGACCACAATAATCGGATTGTGCGTGTCAACGTCCCACGGAGTGAACTTCGAAACGGCACCATGATCATTCAGCTTCCAGCCGTGGTCGCCGCAAACATACACGATCGTCCACGGCTGCTGTTGCGACTCGCTGTATGCAATGAACGCGTCAGTTGCTTGTCCGACTAGAGCATCCCCGTACGCACAAAATGCGAAGTAGTCCTGAATCATGGCCTGCTTTTCCGCGTCGGTAAAATGATCGGAATAGCCCTGCATGACCTGGCGTTTCAGCTGAGCCGGCAGCGTATTCATTTCCCTTTCGGTGATGGACGGAACCTTGTACGCATGCTGATGGAATCGCTTGCGATAATCGCCGGGTGGTAGCACTGGAGTATGCGGGAAGTCAAATCCGATGTGGCAGAACAGCGGTTTGGAAGTGTCGACGCCGCTATAGTCCTGCGAGCCGACCGAGAACTTGCGATTTCGGTTGGCAAGGTAATCGACAAAGATCGAAGCATAGTATCCATCGCGAGTCTTCCCCGCCTCGCGTGAACTCACACCGGCCAGAATCATGCCGCTGTCGACGTGCTTGCCTTTATTCTTGTTGTAGTGACGCAGCAGATCGTACTTTTGCATGGTTTCGGCGCAAGTGCCGGCGAACTGGGGCATGACCTTTTCCAGTTCCAGTGAGCAGTACTCGACGTTACCTTCGGGCGTGACGAAAAATTCCAAGCTTTGAAACGGCTTGTCGAACTTCACTCCGTTAATTTCTCGAATCCAATCCTTCCCCCATCCGCACAATCCGTCCCGAGCGAGATCTTTAAAATAGAAGCTTTGCTGGTAAATGGGATGCGGGGCCGCCGACTGGTCTTTGATGGTTTTGACACGAACCCCCAGCTTGCCGATGTGGGTCGTCTGATAGCCCAGTGCGGCCATACTTTCGGGAAGCGTCGGACGGCAGTGTTCCGCGTTGTTGTTGTGGTATTCGAATTCGTAGATGCCGGACCGAAACGGATAGCGTCCGTAGTGCATGGAAGCTCGCGACGGTGCACAGCCGGGTGCGTGACAATACGCATTGATGAAAGTCGTCCCCATCATCGCGAGGCGATCGGTGTGCGGTGATTCCACGTAACCTAGCTCGCTCATTTCCCGACCGTGCAGCATTCGGTTGAATGCACGGATTGAGTCGTATCGATGGTCGTCGGTCAGAACCCACAACACGTTGGGCTGTTCGGCCTGAATGCGGGACTCGACAGCAGCCGTCACGAGGATCAGCGCACCGAGTGCCAATAGGTTCAACTGGATCATTGAAATGACTTCAAACGTTTTCATGGCTAATCGTATAGCGTCTCAAGGTACAGCTCTCAGGCTGCCATCGCTGTTACGGTACATCAATGCCGCACCGCAGGCTAAAGCCAAAACGGCGCCGGTCATGGTGTGGCGTGGAAAGTGACCAGTTGAACTGACGTGATCGTGGTACCGTTCTGCGCCTGCACTTCAACCTTGTTGTTGCTTTTCAGTATCGCCGCCGGCACAGCTGCGTCCAAAGGAGCGAAGAACTCAGTGAATTCGTTGGCGTCACCCATATCCACGTCCACTCGAGTACCGTTGACCTTTACCACCAGCGGCTCCGTCACGCCGCCGCGACGATGGACGCCGATGACAAGCTTGGCCGACTTGATACGGTCCGCTTGCTCAAGACCCACGTCGAAGTTCGCCGGTTGACCATCGCTCTTGATCGCGGTTTCGGGCGCGTACCAGCGTTTCTGGTTCAGTGTTCCCGATGGGGACAGCGGCGTTTCGAGAGCGAGTCGTATGACGGTAGTTTCATTGACGTCGACAGGCACCGCGGCCACATCGACACGGTGTTCGGGCTGAAACACGACTGCGCCGTCATGATAGTTCAGCCGAACCTGGCTGGCGGTTGCGGAACCCAGCCGTTTCGCGACCGAAGACAGGTCCAGGGCGATTTGCCGGCCGCCCATGTTGGTGACGGCGAGCGAAATTCGCTTCCCGTCGTGCACGGCAACCACGTCCAACCAGTCGCGGCTGAACTGTACCGGCAGACGGCGTCCGTCGAAGTCGCGCCAGAGTTCAAAGTAGTTCGATACGGTCGTTCGCTCGAAGTCGTCGATGGTGCGATGCCGTTCGCGGTCGAGCTTTGGCGTGAATGCCGCGTCGCCGCTGTTCGGGTTCCAGGACATGTGCAAGAAGATGAATGGCACGAACAAGTCGATCTGATCGGGCCTCTGCATCGACTTCGTCAGGTACGCGTTCCAGGCCATCAGCCGCAGCCAATTGTCGGACGGCTGTCGTCCATTCTGCAGTGACCCTGTTTCCGTAATCAGAATCGGCAAGACGTTGTCGACCTTGTGCATGTGAGCCCGCAGCATATCCAGAATCGCTTCGTAGCGGCCCAGAAGATAGTTTGAATAGCCCTGCCCGCGGCGGTGGTGGGCTCCCAGCATCAAAGCGTTTTCGTAGAAGTGGTGCGAAAAGAAATCAATGTGCCCGCGAGTTTCCTCAATGAAGCGAGCCTGATCACGGTAAAGCGCAAAGTCCTTTACCTGAAGCTGCATATAGGCCGACGACGGCCCACCGACCTTCACATCAGGGGCCCGAGCGTGGACCGCATCGGCGACGCGGTTGTGAAAGTCGGCCAGCAGTCCCCAGCCGTCGATCCCCTGGTTTTCTTTCCAGTGATGCGCCCACTCGGACTGCACGCTGCTTTCGTTTTTGACTTCCCACCATTTCGACGTGAACCCACCGTCTTTGATCTGGTCTTCCACATAGGCCGCGGCGAGTTCGGCGGCATTGTCGAAATACTCGGGTTCGGGTGTTCCCCGTCCAACCAGTGGTACGGACATGAAATCCGGCCAGTCATTGAAACAATACGCGAAGGGTTCCTTTTTGAATTCTTCGATCGTCTTTCGATGTCGGACGCCGGCGTCGTATTGGTCAAAGAATGACAGGTCGGCGGCTCCGGGCTTATCCGTTCTTTCTTTCAGCGGTTTCCAATTGCCCCATGCTCGCGTGAGTGCCGGGTTGAACTTGAACGCTCCGCGTCCAGGCCAAAAATTGCGATCTAGTGCCCACCGTTCGAACGACTGATCGACGACGCCTGGCGTTTCGTGCATGCGGAACCAGCGACTCCGCAGCAGATCCGACGTGCCACCGACCGACAGTTCGTGATCCACATCGATAGCAATCTCCACACGTTCTCGCGGAAGTTCCGAACCGAGGTCGCGATACGGAATCGTGTCAAACTCGGACGGAATCTGCTTCTGAGCAATGAATACTAAATCGTCAATTCGGCAGGTTGCGGCTTCGTCATTCATCAAGAAGCGGATCTTCATGCGTTCAGGTGTTTCGTCCGAACGCGGAATCGACGGCATCTGAACGCGATAAAAATCGGTCACCTGCTGGCTTCGCGGCGGAGCTTTATCGGGAGAAAACGGAAAGACATGGACCTCTTTGATGCGGTCCAGATTCTGCCCACGAAAGGCAAAGTGTCGAAACACTCCGGCGATCCGCTCGGCGCCCGCGGGCAGCGCAAGTTCATCGTTGTGACGAATCTCCCTGCTTTCGCTGAGGATCGTTATTTCTTTCAACCCACGGTCTCGCCCCGAACCAACGAAACGTGTTTCGCGGCCTTCAACGAATTGGTCAAACAAGAAGTCGTGAACGGCCTTGCGGTCGCGTCCCTCTTTGCTGAGTGCTTGCGCGAACGAGTCAGTGGCACTGGATGCGGCAAGCGCAAGGGCGACGAGCGACAGAATACGACGGAATAAAGGCATCGGGCTACATTTCAATCGGGCAAATGAGAACGTTCTACGCCGGTCAGTTTAGCAATCTATTTTCGGCGAGTGCGTCTTCGCTGGAAGCGTTGTCTTGTCAGCTCTGGCTACGAACCAAAACGAATTGCTCAAGAACTTTCGGCACGAAGGATTGTTGTATGCATTTTCGGTAAACCACGGCATCAGATAGACGACTTTTGATTGTTTGAAACGGTGAGTCCGGGCAATCGACGATCGTCCTGATAGACATCCATCTTAACATTTCTAGTCTTTGGATTTTCTTTGGCTGCTTCGGCGTGAGAAAGGTCGACGTCGCACACGGCCACGATGTCACTAAATTTGCGTTGACTGGCAATGTCGCCACTGCCTCTGAAACCAAGTCCAATCGCTCCGATGTTCAGTCGATCATTCGGGCTTTCGAACGCCAGGGTCGGTCGTGACCAGGAGAATCAGACGATCGCACCTGCGGCAATCACCGATTTCTTTAGGAATTCGCGACGGGTGTTCTGCAGAGTTCCTGGTTCTTGATTCATCGAGTCTTCCGACGAAACAGACATACGGGTGCAATACGTCGCATCGATCGGAGACACAGCGGTGGGATAGGCTTCCAGCCTGTCATGCCTGAAACGACAGGCTGGAAGCCTATCCCACCGCTCATTCCTCGCTCGATACTTAGCGGAGAAATCTTTTAACCACAGATGGACGCAGACTACACAGATTTCCGCACCGTGATCTATCTGTGTCGACCTGTGTTCATCTGCGGTTTCTTTAGTCCCGCACCCAAATGCCGTTCGAAGGCGTCACCTGCCGGTGATTTTGACATAATTCTAGAATTGGGCGGCAGGTAGGTGATTTCCGAGGCATTGGTGAGCATGACAAAGAAGGATTCTGACAGCGAAACGCTGACTGAAACGCAATTCATGCAGTTGTTTGTGCAGCATGAGCCTGTGCTGCGCCTCGTTGCGCGGTCGATGCTGACTGACTGGATGGCCGTCGACGACGTGTTGCAGGAAGCGGGCGTGACGATGTGGGAGAAGATTGGCCAGCTTGAAAACGCTGATGGCTTTCTGCCCTGGGCCAGAGTGATTGTTCGCCTGAAGTGCCATTCAGCGATCAATGCCTCGTGTCGACGTCGCCTGGTGTTGTCGGAGGAAGCAGTCAAGTTGCTCGCCGTTGAGATCGACTCGGTCGACCGCGAGCGATACGAAACTAACCTGAATGCGCTACGAGGCTGCCTTCAGAAGTTGTCACCACAACAGCGAGACCTCGTGCTGGCTCCTTACCGCGACGGGATCGAAGTCCAGGACATCGCGGCGAGCGTCGGTAAGTCGGCGAATGCTCTTTACAAACAACTCGGCCGGCTTCGTGGGCATTTATCCGAATGCGTCGCGAATTCGTTGAAGGCTGACTCATCCGCTCTGAGGACGGATGCGTCGGGAAGAGGGCTCGTGCAATGAACAACCGAGAGCTGATCCAGCAGTACTTGTTGGGCAATCTAAACGATGACGATCTCGCTCGTTTGGACGCTAGTCTCTGTAGCGACGACGAATTCAGAAAATCTTTTGCAGATCAGTTGGTACTGGACTGCAACCTGCGAGACGTGGCAGGCCAAGAGCAGCTGGGCGTGCAAGAATCAACCGATCGTGTTGCAACGCGGTCGGCCAGTTGGACATCTGTCGCAGCGATCGCCGCGTCGCTTTTTATCGCAGTCGCGAGTTGGATCTCGTTTACGTTACCTAATCACGTTGCAACCCTGCTCAGCAGCGAAGATGCAGCGTGGGTAAGTGACCTGCCGACGTCCGTCGGATCGGAGCTTTCCGCCGGCGAGTTGCAGTTGATCAGTGGAATAGCAACGCTGCGTTTCAATTCCGGGGCGACCATGACTCTGGAAGCCCCGGTTCGCCTGGAACTGCAGACGGAGATGCGAGCGTTTCTGCACGATGGGGCAGCGATTCTCGAAGTTCCCGATTCGGCGATTGGCTTTGTTGTTGCAACACCTTCGGGCGAGGCGACAGACCTGGGCACCAGCTTTGCCGTCAATGTGGACAGCGAAAACGTAACATCGGAATTCGAGGTCCTCGATGGCAGTATTTCGGTTGGCTTGCCCAGCAAAGACCAACGCGTCCTGTTGAAAGACAACGAAGCGGTATTGGTCGATTCTTCCGGTATCTCAGAAGCCTCGACGGCAGAGCCCCCTGAACCTGCTAATGCGGTGAATCCGACGGTGCGGATCGAAACGGAAGGCCATGAAGCGACCTTTGTTCGCGGCAATACGAACGCCGGCCCACGAAAGCTGCTGATGGTGAAATCGAGTTGGAAGAACAATCTTTACGATCGCAAAGCAGTCTTCTCGTTTGATGTTTCCGATGTCGACATCAAGGCGGCCGTGGCTATTCGGCTGCGATTGAACCAGGTTGAAAGTGAGATGGGTTTCGCGAGCCGTCTTCCTCCAATCAACGTTTTCCATGTTTACGCGGTAGCCGACATTGCCGCGGGATCATGGGATCGAAGATCGACCTGGGAAGAAGCACCATCGCCGGAAGACGGCGTGTTGGTGGGCGAATTCAAGATTCCGCGAAGTCGCAAATCAGGCGAATGCGTTCTAGAATCAGACAAGCTAGCGGAATTTGTTCGCAATCACGGCGATGGGTCACTAACGTTCGTCGTCGTTCGAGAAACAAAGAAGATCGCCGGTGATGGACGCGTCCTGGTTCACGCGTTCGCATCGCACTCCCATCCATCCGCCGTCGGCCCGACGCTCGAATTTGAAATGCGTGAAGATGATCGGTGACCACAGATGAACTCAGATAAGCACAGATAACAACAGAGTCCAAATCTGTGTCTATCTGTGGTTCCAAACCGAAAAACATAATGAGACACAATCCCCAACGAGATGTAACTATGCATATCACACGAAGAACAGCCCTCGTTTCCGGCGCTGCGGCAATGGCCACAAGCCTGCTGCCACGCTCTGCCTGGAGCAACCCTGTTGGTGCCAACAACAAGGTCAACGTCGCTTGGTGCGGCGTTGGCAACCGCGGGCCTCGCATCATCGAGAACTTCGAGAAAGCCGGGATCGCCAACTTCGTCGCATACTGTGATGTCGATCCGGAGAACCCGCACATCAACGGGACAAAAGACAAATTCCCGAAGGCTCGCATCTTTCAGGATTGGCGAAAAATGTTCGATGACATGGACAAGGAGATCGACGCGGTCGTGGTTCTGGTGCCTGACCATTCGCACTTCCCCATCACCATGGCCGCGATGGCAGCAGGGAAACACGTCTACACAGAAAAACCGCTCGCACGTACGTTTCAGGAAATTGAATTGATGATGGCCGCTGCTAAGCGGCATGGTGTCGCGACGCAAATGGGCAATCAGGGCCACTCGGGGGACAACTACTTTCAGTTCCAAGCGCTCAAAGCGGCTGGCGTGATGGATCATGTCACGCATGTGGATGCCTACATGAACAAGTGGCGTCGCTGGCATCCTTGGGGTGATCTGAAAGCGATGCCGACCGGCGAAAAGGCACCGGCCACCATGGACTGGGATCTGTGGCACAGCACGACGCCCATGCACGAGTTCAGCAAGAAGTTTCATCCAGGCAACTGGCGAGGATGGTACCAGCACGGCACCGGATGTTTTGGCGACTGGGGGGCTCACGTCCTGGACACCATCCATCGTTTCCTTGAACTGGGTATGCCTGAAAAGATCTCGGCAACGAAAATGTTGCAGCCCAACCGGTTGATCTATCCACTGGCGACGACAATCAACTTTCAATTTCCCAAACGCGGCAACTTGCCGGCGATGGATATCGACTGGCACGACGGACAGGAGAATCTGCCACCGACTCCTGAGGGATTTGGCGGGCGCGAGTTGGATCCGAAGGTTCCCGGCAAGTTTATCTATGCCGGTGACTTTGTTTTCCAAGGCGGCAGTCACGGTTCAACCCTGGAACTTCTCGACGAAGAAAAGCAGGAAGCACTTGCGGCAAAGGGCGTCCCCACGGACTTCGGAAAGAACTCCGACCACTACGCCAACTTTCTGCTGGCTTGTCGCGGCGACGAAGAAACGCGTTCGCCGTTCTCGGTTTCAGGTCCTCTGTCGCAGATGCTGGCACTGGGATGCCTGGCGCAGCGGTTGGGTGGAGAGCTGCAGTTCGATCGGAACACAAACCAGATCACCAACAACGACGCGGCGAATGCATTGCTCAAGGACACGCCGCGTGAAGGCTGGGAACAGTACTACACGCTGTAGCAGAATAGAAACCACAGATGAACACAAATAGACACAGATGACAGGTAAGCAGAAATCTGAGTTCAAGTACAACCAGTGCAGACTTTCATTTGAAACAACCACAGCTTCACTCAGATAAACACAGATAACGAACGCGAGAAAAAATCTGAGTGCATCTGCGTCCATCTGTGGTTCTCTTGCGAACATATTGAACCATCCCACTCCCTGTATGATGAAATGCTCTGGAGGCTTGAAATTGAGGTGTAATCAAAGACTCTACGTGATTGCGGTCGCGGCCGTCCTGTGCATGGCTAATTGTGGCCTTGCCCAGAAGCAGAAGCCGACTAACAAAGCGGAAACTCCCACATGGACAGATCCGGACGTTGCAGCCAAAGAATCACCAGCCTTCGCTTTTCTTGGGGAGTACGCCCGCGGCGACAAAGCGATTCAAGTCGTGCCATGCGAAGGACGGTTCTACCTGTCTGTCTATCAAGGCGGATTGCCCGGTGCCGGTTGGGACGGAGGCAAGATCGAGCACGAATGGGTTGAGGCAGACAGGATCAAAGCAAGGCTCGCTGACGTCACGAAAGTCGACCGATCGGCCAAACTGCATTTCGCCAAACCGCCTGAAGACGCGATCGTTCTTTTCGATGGCTCTGATATGAAGCAGTGGGCCAACGGGAAGATGAAAGATGGCTTGCTGCTTGCCGGAGCCAAAACCAGGAAGTCGGACTTCCAGGATTTCCGTTTGCACTTTGAAACACTGATCCCCTTCAAGCCGGAACTCCCACTCGCTCACCCTGGACGCGGTAACAGCGGAGTGTTCGCGCTGGGCGCGTATGAAGTTCAGGTTTGCGATACTTTCGGCGTCGACTTCGCACCGGATCGCTGGGAGGCCGACAACGTACAGAAGAAACCCGACACATGGTGTGGGAGCATTTATGGCATCCACGCGGCGAGTGTGAATATGTGCCTGCCACCTCTGGCATGGCAAACCTTTGACATTGAATTCACAGCCGCACGTTTCGATGGCGAAAAGAAAGTCACTGACGCTCGCATGACCGTCCATCAAAATGGCGTCAGAATTCACAACAACGTCACGGTCCCTTCGGGCACCGGCGGCGGTCCCAGAGGTCCACGCCCGGAAGTTGCCACCGGACCAATCTACGTCCAAAGCCACGGCAACCCAAATCTGTATCGCAACATCTGGGCCGTGCCACTTTGAGTCACTTAGCTTTAGTGAGCCGTGACGCGTGAGCCGCCGGACAAAGAACGCCGGCAACCGGTACTGCCCGAGGCCTTACGGCCAGCGGCTCACTATTCAATTCGCAAATCGACAAAATCAACATTCCGCTAGCCGCGGGCGTTCGCAGTATCGCAACTCGACAACACTTGGCCCGACGCTAGCGCGTTCGGCTCACAAAGGAACCACAGATTCACACAGATGAACACAGATTGTGAACCAAGAAAAATCTGTGTTTATCTGAGTCCATCTGTGGTCACAACCTTCGCCCCCAAAAGAAAGCATCATGAAGTTCCTTGCACTCTTGTCCGTTGGTTTCGTCTGTTTCGCGAATACAAATGTTGCTCATGCTGTCGACCGTCCCAACATCATTTTGGTTTATGCGGACGACATTAGTGCTCGTGAGCTACCAATCTATGGATCATCGGTCTGGACGAAAGACAAGGGCGTCGACACTTTAGATGAAGCTTTCCGCGCCAGAACGCCTGTGCTGGACCAGATGGCAGAGGAAGGATGCTGGGTCAAAACCGCGTGGGCTTCGGTCGTCTGTTCGCCTAGCCGTGCGATGATGATGACCGGACGATATGCCCACCTGCATAAGTGGTGGAACAATTCCTACAAAGGTCGCTACCTCGACGAAAAGGGAAATGCCACGACTTGGCCGCTCTATATGAGTTCGCCACTGCAGATTGGCCATGTCGCCCAGCAAGCCGGCTATGGAACTTACTGGGCCGGCAAGACGCAAATGGCTGGCGACCTGCGTGAATATGGGTTTGATCAAGGTTGCTTTACTCCGGGCAATCTTGCCGACAAAGACAATCCGTTCACGGATTTCAAGCTCGTTCAGAAGAATAGCGACGGTGAGAAGCTTGTCTTCAATCAAGACACCGGCAAGCAACTCGACACCTATCTGCAACACGGCTGGTACTTCTATCCGCACGTCCGACTGATGAACCATGACGACAAGGATTTCCAATGGTGGCCGAACACGCCGGAATCGACCGAATCGTTTGGCCTCGGTACTTACGGCCCGGACGTCGAGCTGGACTTTATTTTTGACTTTATGAATCGCCAGCACGCCAAGGGCGATCCGTTCTTTGTCTATCACACGACTCACCTGGGCCACGGAGCGTTTGACTGGCTGAATCCCGCGAACGGACAGTGTTGGCCGGGGACTCCTGTGATCCAGTGGGACGGGCAGCAGTACACACGCACTCAGCCACAGATCACCGGTGACGATGGCGTTTACGACACGCACGGAACGGTCACCGAGACGGGCATCAAGTCGCACATCGAGTACCTGGACTATCAGATATGGCTGTACCGAAACCGGCTGCAGGAGATGGGCATCGCAGACAACACGGTGGTCATCTTCTGCGCGGACAACGGAACGGCCGGCTACGGAAAGAATAGCCATGATCGCCAAAAGGGCGTTCATGTTCCGCTGATCATCTACGCACCGGGAATGACGAAGCACGGCCAGCAGGATGTTCTGGTCAACATGTCTGACCTGTTGCCGACGATTGCCGAACTGACCGGCACGACGATTCCGGATAACTACGCGCACAACGGCGAGAGCCTGGTGCCGTTCCTCTACACGGACCAACCTGAACACCGCCAGTGGATCTATGGCTACAGCCGCGAGCGCCAGATCATTCGCGGCGATCTTGTGATGAAGGATGGGTACGACAAATGGTGGGATGTCTCCGAAGAACCGTCGGATTTGATCAGCTACCAAGAGATCACTGATTGGAACAGTGTTTCCGAGGAGCATCGTGCTCAGCGTGACAAGCTGAATGCCGTCCTGCCTGAATTCGATCTTTTCCAAACTGAACCCGATGCCCCCGGCGTCGAACTTCTGCCCAAAGATGGAAAGACAAAACCAAAATCGAAGCCCACGTCGCCAGCAACCGGCGGGTGGGCGTTAGCCTTCGAAGATGACTACGAGGGTCGAACCGAAATCGGAAAGGACTACACAACAGCGCGAGGCCATGAGGACTCTTGGTCGGTCGTGGACGGAGTGCTGGTTGGCAAGCAAACGAAAGCCGATCACGGAGCCGTGATTCGTACGGAACTAGATTTTGATGATGTCGATATTGAGTTCGATTTTCGATTCAGCGGCGGCAAGAGTTTCAACTTCGTAATCGACGACGCGAATGAGAAATCGGTACATGCCGGACACATCTGCCGCGCTTCGATTTTCCCGAAGTCTCTCAGAATCGGCGACGACAAGACGGGCAGCATGAACCTGGAAGTCCGCAAACAACGACAGGACAAGAACCTGTCCGCTGCTGATGCAGAAACACTTGAGAAGCTGCTCGATCGCACACAGTCTTCCGCAAAGATCAGCATCAAGCCGGGAGAGTGGCACACGCTGCGAATTCGCATCCGTGGCGACATCATGAAGGCATTTCTTGATGGCGAACTGGTCACAAGCCTACGTTCGCCGGGTTTCGACCATCCCACCAAGACGAAGTTCGGCTTCACGGTGAATGGTGAATCGATCGACTTTGACAACCTGGTTGTGAAAAGACTTGAAACCACAGATGGACGCAGATGAACACAGACGGGGGTACGTGGCAGAATCTGTGTCCATCTGTGGTTCCCCCGAAGAATAGGAATTTGGAGATGAGTGATAGCCAATTCTTGCTGAAAGAGGAAACGCACCGGATCATTGGTTGTTCAATGGAAGTGATCAACGAAATCGGTCACGGCTTTCATGAAAAGATTTATGAAAATGCATTGGTCGTCGAATTCCGGTTGCAAGGAATTCCTTACTCCCAGCAACCTGACTATCCCGTCATCTACAAGCAAACACAGGTCGGCACCTACATCCCGGATCTCATCTGTTTTGATTCAGTTGTTGTCGACACCAAAACGATCGAGAAGATTGGTGACCATGAAATCGGCCAGATGCTCAACTATCTCAAAGTCACCGGCCTACACGTCGGCCTGCTCATCAACTTCAAAAACGCCAAACTGGAATGGAAACGTGTCGCACGCTAAGAATTTTCTAAAAACCCAGAAGAAAGAGAAGCGAGGTCGCTGCCTGTTTCTGTTCTTATCTGCGTTCATCTGCGTCCATCTGTGGTCACCTCTTACTACATTCGCTGGCCAGCCCAACATCCTGTGGGTCATTACGGACGATCATCGTGCCGACTCGATTCGTGCTTTCAATCAGGCTACGGCGGGCCGTGGCAACAGTGAACTCGGGTTTGTGTCATCGCCGCGCGCGGACGAACTGGCTCGTCAGGGCGTGCTGTTTACACGTGCGTATTGCAACTCACCAGGCTGCGCCCCCAGCCGCACTTCGATGCTCTTTGGAATGTACCCTCACCATTGCGGGCAGTATGGGTTCGAGTCGGGGCACCAGTCTGCCGATTTCTGCAAACCGTTCTTTCCCAAACTGCTTGCCGAGCAAGGCTATCGCACGGCCCAGTTCGGCAAGAGCGGCTTCGCAAGCTTCGACTGGGGCGCCCCCAAGCTGATCAAGACGACGCCTTACCAGGTCAGTATTGATCAGAAAGAACTTTACGCCAACGAGCGAGTGGACTGGTTTCATCGCAAGACGTGGGGCAAAGGTGGGCATACGGGCGACGAAGCGTTCTGGGCGATGCCGGATGGCGGAATTTATATCCAGACGCCGAAGGAAGGTCCGCGTAGCGATGAAGATGCTGCCAAACGAAGACGAGTGGATGACGAACTCGATCTCCTCTACCGCGTTGGCATGGCGGACAACTCGCCGGTCGGCGGCGTCAGCCCGCAGCCAACCATGACGACTCAGGATGGTTACATCGCGTCAAGCTTCATCGACTTTGTGCGAAACGCCGGCAAGCCATACAAGACGCCTTGGGGCCGAAAGATCGACGGGGCGCCGACCGAACAGCCTTTATTCGTCAACGTTGGATTCCATTTCCCGCACACCCCCGTGCTGCCGTCAAAAGAGTTTCGGGACAGGTTTGCGAAGAAAACTTACCAGGTTCCGGAGTTCAGCAAAGATGAACTTGAAAAGCTGCCGCCCCAGTTGGTGAGTTGGTTCAAGAAGTCAAACTTCGATGCTTTCACGCCAGAGGCCAAGCAGCAGGCGATTCGCGACTACTACGCATTCTGTGCCATGGGTGACTCTCTGGTTGGAAAAGCGGTCGAAGAATTCAAGGCATACAGTGAAACGCAAAACCGCGAGTATGTGATTCTGTATGTGATCGGCGACCATGGCTGGCATCTTGGCGAACAAGGCGGCGAGAACAAGTTCGCGCCGTACGATACCTCCAATCACTGTGCCGTGATTGCAGTTTCGTCTGACGGCAAACGCTACCCGGCCGGAACCGTTTGCCACGATCCGATCGAGTTCGTGGACTTTGCACCCACGTTCTTGAATCTCGCCGGCGCCGATTTAGCAGAAGAACGTTTCGCCCATTTCGACGGACAACCCATTGATGAAACGTTTAGCGGCGATTTCAAACGCGAGTACGTCCTCGGCGAAATGAATCACTCGATTGGACCACGTGCGTACTTGCGCAGTAACGACTTTGCCTTTTCGATGCGAACACGTGAGAAGAATGGAATGTTCGGCAGCAAGTGGGGACACGCTCCGGGCGAAAATGTGAAGTGGGCAATGGACGCTCCACGCGAGGACGTAGAACTCGCGTTGTTCGATTTGCGAGTCGATCCGAAAGAGCAAAACAACGTCGCCGGTGACAAAGACTACGTCGAACTCGCCGATTGGTTTCGTAAGAAGCTCGGGCGCATCGTCCTTGGTGACGGACGCGTGGAGGTGGACTGGACCGAGGAAAATAGTTACTCCGTTAGCGACTTCGCTGCTGGAGCACACGACGGACAACTGGATATTCCGGCGTCGATCATTCCACACGTCCAAACCAATTCATCAGAGTCCGCTTCGGACCTCAAAATCAGCTTTGGTCCCGTTTCCAAGACATCCATCTTTGGCAGTGAAGTATGGAGCCACTGGGGCGGCAGCGTGGTCAAGGGCGATGATGGCCGCTACCACATGCTGTACTCCCGCTGGCCCAAAAAGCTGGGCTGGGCCTGGGTCACCGACTCGGAAATCGCCCACGCAACCGCGCCGAGTCCGTTCGGCCCTTTCGAGCATCAGGGTGTTGCGTTACCACGTCGCGGCAAAGCGCACTGGGACGGTTGGTGTACTCACAATCCGACCGTCCACAAGTTTGACGGCAAGTACTATCTCTATCATATGGGCAACACGGGTGATGGACAGATCGTTGGCTATCCCGGCAAGCAGTTACTTAACTGGCAACATCGCAACAATCAACGTATCGGTGTTGCTGTTGCTGATGATCCATCGGGACCTTGGACGCGATTGGACTCGCCCGTACTTGGCGTAAGCGTTGATAACACGGCGGCCGACGCACTGATGACTTCTAATCCATCGGTTTGTCAGCGCCCCGATGGGAAGATCCTGATGGTTTACAAGGCGGTCGGCAAAGAGTTTCCGATGCCTAACGGCGGCCCCGTCGTTCACATGGTGGCAATTGGTGATTCACCGACCGGACCGTTCAAGAAAATGCGAGACCCGGTCTTCACGTTCGAAGGCGAGCGTTTCCCCGCCGAAGACCCGTACATTTGGTATCAGGAAGGTAAGTATCGAGCGATCGTCAAACGAATCAAACACGAAGGCAAGAAACGCGTCTTTTCACTCGTGCATTACGACTCGATCGACGGAATCGACTGGCAACCAGCCAAGTACCACGAGATATCCGACCGCACGATCACCTGGGAGGATGGAACGGCCGAACAACTGGATCATCTCGAACGACCTCAGGTGGTAATCGAAGATGGCAAACCGATCGCGATTGTCTGTGCCGCTGACCGAATCGATGAAAACAATGTCCGGCACTCGTTCAATATCCAAATCCCCTTGGTTGTGGAGTCCTTCTAATGTTGCATGCCAAATTCATGGCATCGTCCCAGCCACGGATCAATTCCGTCGCCGATGGCTTGTCACGTCAAAGGCCAGGCTCGGGAATAAAGGTTCTGTTGACGTTCTTTTTCTCGATCTTCGCTGCAGAGGCAACTGCCGCGCAGCGGCCCAACTTCATTTTCATTCTGACCGACGACCAATCCTATGGGATGATGGGCTGTGATGGAAACGAAGTGACGCAGACCCCCAACCTCGACCAACTTGCCCGCGAAGGCGTTTTCTTTGATCGGGCTTACATCACCAGTGCCATCTGCACTCCCAGCCGAATCTCTATTCTGCTTAGCCAGTTCGAACGCAAGCATGGTGTCAATTTCAACTCTGGCACGAGCGTCGCACCGGAGGCGTGGGCGAATTCTTATCCGGTCATCATGCGTGACGCCGGTTACTACACCGGATACGTGGGTAAGAACCACGCACCAATTGGCAAAGGGGGTTACGACAGTGGTTTGATGGAAAAGTCTTTCGACTATTTCTATGCAGGACATGGTCACATTCGGTTTTATCCCAAAGACCACCACGAGATTTTCAATTCGGCCAAGCACGACACACAGGTAGAGATCGTCAGCGAAAGCATCGACGACTTTTTGTCGACCGAGCATCGGCTCGATGGCGTCTTGCGTTTCCTTGATTCGCGCCCCGAGGACAGGCCGTTTTGTCTGAGCGTCTGCTTGAACCTGCCCCACAGTGCCGGAACCAGTACGATGCAAATGCGTGAGGGCGACGATGTGATTTACAAGACGCTCTATCGAGACATCGAAGTTCCTTTGCCGGCAAACTACGTGGCCAAAGCCGACATCCAACAACCCAAGTTGCCGCCAGAGATTCTAAAAGTCGAAAACCGCCAGGCCGGATACAACTGGGTGGACACGCCATCATCGGCACGCGAACGCATCACGCGGCAAATGCAAGCGATGACCGGCATCGATCGCATGGTTGGTCAAGTTCGCGAGAAACTGGCCGATGAAAGATTGGACGAGAACACGGTAATCATTTTTACGTCCGATCACGGTCTCTATTCAGGACAACAGGGACTCGGAGGCAAGGCGTTCTGCTACGAACAAACCACGCACGTGCCCTTGATCATCTACAACCCAATGGTTCTGGATTCCGCGCGCGGCAGACGCAGCGATCAAATGGTGCAGTCGATCGACATTGCCCCCACGATCTTGGACTTTGCGGGAATTGACGCGCCCGAATCCTTTCAGGGCAAGAGTCTCCGCGGATTGATTCAGGGAAGTGAAAAGCCCGTTCACGAATACATTTTCACAGAGAACCTTTGGTCCACGCATTTTGGCAACCCGCGAATCGAAGCGGTGCAAGACACGCGATGGAAGTATATCCGGTACTACAAGAACGAGAACTTTCCGGCGTCTTGGAAGATTCGCGTCGCAAAAGAGCTAGGTATTCCGCAAAACAAGATGCTTTACGGCGTGCATGACGATGCGATTGCCGTCTATCGATACTACGTCGAGGCATCACTTGAGGGTGAACCAGCGGTCCACGAAGAACTCTATGACGTCCAGACCGACCCCGGTGAACTGCAAAACCTGATCGACGATCCCAGTCACGCCGCGACATTGCAGCGGCTGAAGGCTGCGTGGAAAAAGAAGCTCACCGAGGCTCGCGGGACCGGCGCCCCAAAAGTGCTCCGCTATACCGCCGACAGCGAACAAGGATATCAATCCAAATGAATTTCCGACCAAGACAGGAACCAATGATAAAACTCACTCTTAACGTTCTGTGTTTCGCCATCGCTATCACCTCGTCCGCAGTGGCGACAGAGTCCCGGCCGAACATTTTGTGGATCACGATAGAGGACTGGAGTCCTGATCTTTCCTGTTACGGCACCAAAGGCATTCACACGCCAAATGTGGACAAGCTGGCTTCACAAGGCGTTCGTTACCAGCGTGCCTTCACGACCTCGCCGGTTTGTTCGACATCGCGTTCGGCAATGATGACCGGCTTTCATCAGAACTATATCGGGGCGCATCAACACCGGACCGAGGATAAGAAACCGCTTCCGTACGGCATCCGGCCAATCCCGCATCTGCTGGCCGACGCGGGCTACTACACCGTATTGATGAGCTGGAAAACGGATTGCAATTTCCTTCCCGACACGCGGCAAGAACTTTTCATGGACCTGAAGGACTGGAAGAACCGCGAACCGGACCAGCCCTTCTTCGCTCGCATCACCTTTGGTGGCACGCACCGATCTTGGAGTCGTGACCCCAAGCGGCCCATCGACATCCAGGATGTTGAGTTGCCGCCATACTATCCGAATACGCCATTCATTCGTCGAGACTGGGCGAATGGGCTAGAACAAATGCAACTGGTCGACCGCGAAGTCGGCGCTATTCTAAAACGTCTCGATGATGAGGGGCTGGCCGATAACACGATCGTGTTCTTCATTGGCGATCATGGACGCTGTCACATTCGCGGAAAACAGTTTCTGTATGACGAAGGGACGCGGATTCCCATGATCATGCGATGGCCTGGGAAAGTGCAACCACAGCAGGTCAATGACGACATGGTCATGTCGATCGACATCTGCGCGACGGTTCTCGAAGCGGCCGGGGTCGCCTCGCCCGTGCCCCTGCACGGCAAAAGCCTGCTAAGCGACGAAGTAAAGAACCGTCGATACACCTTCGCCGCTCGCGACAAAATGGATACAACGCACGATGCAATGCGTAGCATTCGGTCAAAGGACTTTAAACTGATTTTGAATCTGATGCCGGAGCGGGCTTATTGCCAATTCAGCTTCTACAAAGAAGGTGCGTATCCGCCGCTTGCTGAATTGAACGTTTTGAACTTGGAAGGCAAACTCACGCCAGAACAAGCAGCCTTTCTGTCGCCAAGCAAGCCGCCGGTCGAACTGTTCGACCTTCGCAGCGACCCACACGAAGTCCACAACGTCGCCGACGATCCGAAATATGCCGAAGTGAAGTCGGAACTGTTGGCTGAGCTTGATCGTTGGCGAGACGAAGTGATTCATGATCAGGGAGTCTCCGACGATTTTTGCGCACAAGATGTCTACCCGCCGGAGCGTCCCGCTGAACGTACGGTGGGGCAGTGGGTCCAGGAGCATGCAGACGAGTACGACTTCAAAAAACACGGGGTTCCCCCCTGGTATCCAACGCGAACACTTCAGCAATGGCGAGAGGTGCGAAAGATCTGGGAACCTTGGGTGTTTCGCGATGTCGACAGCAAGATGAAGCGTCCTGCGATTCCGTTCACGCAGAAGCCAAAAGCCCGCGCGACGGAATGACGCGTTGGCTGGACGATTCAAGCGAGCGGATTGCTTCGCGCATCATCCGAGGACATTTGAGCCACAACGGGAGGCCAACCGTACGCGTCACCCTTCGCACCGGCCACGTCTTCCTTTGCAGTGTTGACCGATTGGTCCAGACTGCCTAGCTTTGAAAAAGCCGTTAGCAAATGCGAGACAGTATCGATGCCCTGGGAAAAATCGTTTGATGAATCGGACGTGATCGACAAGGTGATGGACGTTTTCTGGGAGAAAGGGTATGCGGCAACTTCGATCTCCGACATCACCGATGCGACTGGGATCAAGCGAGGCAGTCTCTATAACGCGTTCGATGGTAAACACGACCTGTTCTTAAAGGCGCTGCAAAAGTACGGTTCAGGAGAGAGAAGCAAGCAACTGCGACTGCTGGAAACGATCGAGAATCCTCGCAAGGCAATCGCGATGTTGTTCGACTTGATCGTGAAAGACACGCTCAATGACCCTGCCAAAAAAGGATGCTTGCTGGTCAACACCGCACTCGACTATTCGCTGCACGATGAAAGCGTTCAGCGAGTTGTCACCGAGGGCTTTAAAGAAGTGGTCGTGTTCATCGAGAAGCAAATCGTGCGGGGACAGGACCAAGGTGATATTTGCGAATCGGTCAAGCCACGCGCCACCGCTAGAGCCTTAGTTGCCTCACTGGTCGGAATCCGGGTGCTCGGTCGAGGCACCTTCGACAAGGCAGCATTGAGGCAGATCGGAGATCAAGCACAGCGATTGATCTGACAAAAAAACGTGAAAAAATCTCTTTCAGAGTTGCGGTTGGAATCCATCAAAACTCATTAGAGGAGTACAACTCCTCATTTTCATCACCCATTTTTGACCGACTGGTCAACACAATATGGAGAAAACCATGACTGACTTTAGCGTCCACACCATCGAATCCGCGCCCGAAAACAGCAAGCCGCAATTGGAAGGCAGCAAGAAAGCGTACGGCTTTGTTCCGAATCTGCATGCCGTCATGGCAGAATCGCCCGCGCTGCTGGAAGCTTACAAAACGGTCTCTGACATTTTCGACAACAAGACCAATCTCTCGACGACCGAGCAACAGATCATTGCAATGACCAACAACCGGCTTAACGGTTGCACGTACTGCATGGCGGCTCATACGTCGATCATGCAAGCCGGCAAAGTATCCGACGATGTCATCACTGCCCTTCGTAACGGCACTCCGATCGATGACCCAAAGTTGGAAGCACTCAGGGTGTTCGCCGAGAAGGTCAATCAGAAGCGTGGTTGGCTTGACGATGGAGATATCGAAGCGTTGCTCGCTGCTGGCTACACGAAACCAACGGTCTTCGACGTAATTGTGGGCACGGCGTACAAGGTGCTTTCTAACTACACGAACCACGTCGCTCAAACGCCACTCGATCGAGGATTTTCCAAGAACGAATGGAATGCCGAGGCGCAACCCGTGTAGAGCACCTATCACAAGTGCTCCTAAACCGTTGAGCCAACCGGTCGACGATCATGTTGCAGTCGCAGGCTGGCACCCAGAGCCCACGCGAACATCGACAAATGGCGTGTGACATAAACAACAAGATCATTTTGGAACCTGCGGACAAGACTCAAAATTTGCATGCCGAACGGAATTCTTACAGCTTCTCAAGCCACGGATTGCGGCGGATTGTGAAAAAATCGGCAGCTGGTGATTCCGCTGCGGGGATGGGATCCTTTGATATGCCGGGGCCGTCGAAACGTTGAACTCGCGAGAAATACTCGTCGACTCAAATCCGTTTTCGGTGCCGGCGGCATCAAGTGGCCGATCGCGACGGGAGGCCCATGACTTAGGAGGCCAATGCATTAGGACGCCCACGACTTATTCGTGCCGGTGCCCCCTGTCGAGCAGTGCACGACTTTCCGATTGTCAATCGGCTTTCCAATTGTCGATCGGCTTTTCGATAGGCGATCCAGGCGACTGGATTGGTGATGGGCCGCGTGAAGGCGACATCCTCGTCGATGCGCGCCGTCGCATAAGAATAACGCCGGCTAATCTCAGCACGACGAATCAGATCAATCGCGAACCCTCGCCTTCGATTTCTCCTTGACTCGCGTTAACCAATAATCGAACGGTCAGCCAGGCACAGGTGGGAAACAGATCGACCTTGAACGAAGGCACCGGTCCCGCTTGCTTAAGAGTCAGTGTCGATTCCTTCTTTGGTCCGTGCTTTGCAACCCCTTTACGTGATGGTGATCCTTTGAAATCGTCATTGCGGAGGTGCCGAAATGTTGACTCTTCCACCTGGATTGAAGTTTCGCTTTCGTCGCTTGCTTCATTCGCCGAAGCTAAGTCTTCCCGAATGGTGGGTCGATGAAGATCGTTTGGACCAGCGGGTACCCGGTGCGCTTTTCATGATCGTCGCATGCACGTACTTCGTGATCTTGATCGTCGAAACCATGGGCTTGGGATTGCTTCGTTGGTCGCTTGGAATTTAGGACATGATTGCTTTGGAGACGTTGCGTATCGGTTTGCCGGGAAGATACACCGTCGGGATAACACACTACGACGGCGTCAACACGGGCGCAGCGGCCGTGCCAGTCGTCATAAGCTGTGGGTTATAGACGTCCACGTCGGCCGTTTGGGTCTTACCCGGCAACGAGGCGGGGCGAGCGACGACTAGCAATCACGATCCAAAGACTATCCGACGCATTATTGCCGCCCAAAATGTGTCGCTCCTGCATTTTGGATTTCCAGAATGCTTGATGACACTCTGACACTCGACCGTCACATTGTCATGCGACCGAAGACGCATTGGCGTCGACGGTTTGGTGGTCCAGGATCGGCGCGACCTCGGACCCTTGTTGTAATTCGCCGCGGCGAATCGGGACATCTTTGGGAGCGTCGATCGCGAGAGTGACTCGGCTTCCTTTCATTTTCCCCACGACAATCCATGTGTCGTCACCGATTTGAATCCGTTCACCTGCTTTGCGTGATAGGACTAGCATCGTTCTGCCTCCGTTGCTTACGCCTCAAAGAATTGCTCACCCCGCAAGCGTCATGCGCACTTGCAAGACACCCACCGCTGCTGCAAACACGGTCAACAATTACGGTCGACCATCACGGTCAGCAAACCGAGTGCCACTAGCCAGCCTTGGTGGAGACGTTTGCATCCAAAAAGCATGCGTCATCGGGACGGGATAGATTCAACAACGCCGCGCTACCGTCGCTAAGCCGCCCCGGATTGAGAACACACGTGCTGGCAATTCGGCTGACGCCCCTTGATTCGGTTTCACCCAAGGTGATCGCAAGTTCCGGATGCAGCGTATGGATGACCTCGCTCGACAATCTGGCGTCGCCGGCCATGTCGGAATTGAAAGCCGTCGACAATTCGCCAGATGGAGGCGTTGTGAGCATGACAATGGTGTGGTCGACGGATGTGCGTGTCAGATGGCGTAGATAATATTCCACCGCCGAACGCGAGCAGCGGAGCCGATCGTTCCACGTATCAATGACCTCGTTCAAATCGCCTCCTACGCCAACAACATGCATGCCGGCGGACCGGTAAGGCGTTACGTGAACACAATGCAAGTTTGGATTGTCGATCTCCGCCATCATGATGAGCCTCGCAAAATCAGCCAGCGGTACATCATGCTCACCGGGCAACACGAATACGGGACAACTTGTCGTCTTGATTGCCAAGAAGAATTCGCGATAGAAGTCCATTTGTCGCAGAGACATTTTGCGATCGACGCTGTGGCTGGCCGCCCAAAGCGAGCCGACGCATACAGCATCAGGCTGGTGATGTTCACCCTGGTTGATGAAGTAACCAAGAGCATCCAACTGCCCGTCCAGCCGGCCGCCGATCAGCAACCGCTTCATGGCGTTTCCTCCGTCACTAGTCGCCTTCGATTCCGTACAACCCAACGCAGCAAAGCAAGCAGCGTGCCCGAACGTTCTCAATGGCCCGTGAAGTGCCAAACTGTCGCCGCGACGTCAACTCTGTCGTCCGCACGATTTAGTTGCAGCAGCGTCGGTCGAGAATTTCTGTTGTTGTAGAATCCTGGATGACCGTCATGATGCCGTCGTGCGCCATGCGGTCACCGCTTGCATTTCGGGCTTGTCACCGGTCACAGCGGGACTCGCCATGGCACTCGGCTCACTGCGATCGCCCCGGCGCAACGCTTGCCGCGTTCTGCGACCCGACGCCTCGGCCGCAACGGCATAGCTTTGTAGTATCCCGCACTGGGGACATCGCCAAGTCGTCACCGGAAATGCTTTCTCACGCCCGAGCATGTATGACCAGAAAGTACCGCCGGCCCAAACGATCGACTCTTTCTGGAATTCGCCGTACCGGTCGATTAGGCAACCTTCTTGCATCGGACAATCGCAAGATCCGCATAATGGTGCGTTCATCGAAGACAACTCCTACATGTTCAGTTCTTTGACTCTTCGTTGCATCGTTCGTGTACTGATGCCAAGCACTTTAGCCGCTTGCTTTCGACATCCATGATTTTGTTTGAGCGCACGACGGATCGCTTCGGTTTCGATTTGCGCCAGCGTCATGTCGGGACGAATCAGTGCCGCCGCGTGTCCGTTTTCGTGAAGGTTTTCTAGATCGAGCAATTCCAATGCCGCGCGGCTACGCATCAAAGCGGGATTGATTCCCAGTCGTCTGACAGCCTCGACCTTGTCTCCTTCGGTTGATTTCAAGACTCGTTCGACAAGGTCCCGTTCGACTGAACCGATGACATCGTCATAGAGGGTGGGCGAGTCAAGGTATTTGTCGATGACGCAGCGAACGCTGCCATTCTCTTCTGAACGGGCGACTCCATTGTTTGACTCGTCAAGAAAGTGCGATTGATGTCTTGGTCTGTCAGCACTGACGTCATCATCGTCGTCAGACACTCGCGCCGATTGCACTTCCGCCCCATGGCGAACGAAATCGGGCAAGAATTCCGGCAGCAGCACCGGACCAGGCGTCTTCAAAACCGCCTGACGAACCGCATTTTGCAGCTCACGAATGTTACCCGGCCAACGATACTCCTTCAGTCTTCGCATCGCTTCTGGTGCGAGCACTTGCACCTCTTTGTTTAGATCCCGACATGCGTGTCGACGAAAGTGATTGATGAGCACCTCGATGTCTTCTCCACGATCACGTAGCGGCGGCAGGTGAATCGAGAATCCGTTGAGCCGGTAGTACAAGTCGGCTCGAAAATCCCCCTTGGCAACCATCGCTTCAAGATTTTGGTGAGTCGCAGCGATAACGCGAACATCCGCTTTGATCGTTTCATTGCCACCGACGCGTTCGAACTGTTTCTCCTGCAAGACTCGCAGCAGTTTGCTTTGCAGTACCGGCGACATGTCACCGATCTCGTCCAGAAACAATGTTCCTCCACTGCATTGTTCGAACTTGCCGATGCGTTTGCGGTCGGCACTCGTGAAGGCTCCCTTCTCGTGACCAAAGAGTTCGCTTTCGAGCAATGCCTCGGGGATCGCCGCACAGTTGACCGCCAGAAACGGCCCCTGCACTCGTTCACCGTATTGGTACAACGCGCGGGCGACCAACTCTTTTCCCGTCCCGCTCTCACCGCGAATCAACACCGTGACATCCTGGGCTGCGACGATCCCGATCGACTTATACACTTCCTGCATTGCCGCGCACCGACCGATGATTGCATGTTGGGGTGATTCGGCTCGATCGGCATTGATCTCGACCGGTGCCTCGGTCAGCCGGCGAATCTCTAGCGCACGGGCGACAGCGTCTCGCATTTCACCCACGTCGATCGGCTTGAGCAGATAGTCGAGAGCGCCAAGCTTCATCGCGCGGATCGCAAGTCCGCTATCGCTGCTGGATGTGATCAGGATGACCGGCAAATGGTCGTCGTGCTCGCGGATCTTTCTCAGGACTTCTAGACCATCACCGTCGGGCAGCAATACGTCAGAAACGACCACATCGATCTGGTGCTTGCGAAGAGCCGCCATGGCTTGCCGCGCCGATTCGGCAGCGATGACGGTGTGATTCTGCTTTTCGAGAGCCCGGCGTACAAGGTTCAAGTCGGCCGGCTCGTCGTCGATGACCAAGATGAACG
>TARA_R110002049_G_scaffold65035_1_pt1 | contig 144087 bp, 119 predicted proteins | sample TARA_R110002049 | Tara Oceans TARA_R110002049 (sample SAMEA4396941) | marine metagenome | biome: Polar Biome; feature: [SRF] surface water layer (ENVO:00010504); material: water (ENVO:00002006), including particulate matter (ENVO:01000060) such as... | depth 5 m | reverse complement strand
TTTTGAATCCAGCGCGTCTACCAATTCCGCCACTTGAGCATTTTTTTAAAGTAAATTATGCTTTTGCATAATACTTTAGGTAGTTTCAGATTGCAAAAATAAATATTTTTTCGATATTAATCATAAAAATACGCATCAATATGCTTTTTAGGTTGAAATAATTGTATAAATTTGCACCTCGTTAAAAATCACGTCGTGCTTGCGCGCTCTAAAACAACAAGTTAACTATGCCAATTGTTATTACCGAAGCTAAAATTTTTGCATGTACACAAAGTAAAGTCCTTGGTGAAAAAATAGCTAAGTCCTTTGGTGTTGAATTGGGCAACGTTATAACCTCTACGTATAGTGATGGCGAATTTCAACCATCTTATGAAGAATCTATAAGGGGAACACGTATTTTTATCATTGGTTCCACCAATCCAGGTCCAGAAAACTTAATGGAAATGTTATTGATGATTGATGCGGCAAAGCGTGCATCAGCAAGACATATTACAGCTGTTTTGCCGTATTTTGGATGGGCAAGACAGGATAGAAAAGATAAACCACGTGTGCCCATTGCGGCAAAATTGGTTGCTAAAATGCTGGAAGCAGCGGGGGCTACACGTATTATAACCATGGATTTGCACGCAGATCAAATTCAAGGGTTTTTTGAAAAACCTGTAGATCATTTATTCGCATCTACCATTTTTCTGCCGTATTTGCAAAGCTTGAATCTTGATAATTTAACCATAGCATCACCAGACATGGGTGGGTCAAAACGCGCCTATGCTTATTCCAAAGCATTGGAGTGCGATGTGGTAATATGTTACAAACAACGTGCTAAAGCCAATGTAATCTCCCATATGGAACTTATTGGAGACGTTACGGGAAAAAATGTAGTATTGGTAGATGATATGGTAGATACTGCTGGCACCTTAACAAAAGCGGCCGATTTGATGATGGAACGTGGCGCACTTAGCGTTAGGGCCATTTGTACGCACCCCATATTATCTGGGAAAGCTTATGAACGCTTGGAAAATTCAAAATTAGAAGAACTTATAGTAACAGACTCTATACCCGTAAAACCATTGAGCGACAAAATTAGAGTATTGAGTTGTGCCGATTTATTTGCCGAGGTTATGGAAAAAGTACATAACAACAAATCTATCAGTTCAAAATTTGTGATGTAGTTTATGCTTGAGTTTGTTTTGAGCGGAGCCGAAAGTCTCAACTACCAAAGGATAGAGTAAAAATGAGTAATATTAATAATAAATAAATTTTAAATGAAATCAATTACAATCAACGGATCTCAAAGAGAAAGCGTGGGCAAAAAAGCAACAAAAGCCTTACGTAATGCTGGTCAGGTTCCTTGCGTATTATACGGGGGAGATAAGCCAGTTCATTTCACAGCAGAAGAATTAGCATTCTCAAAACTTGTATACACACCAAATGCGCATACAGTTGTGATTGCTTTGGAAAGTGGCGAAAAATTCAATGCCATATTACAAGACATCCAATTTCATCCGGTAACAGACAGAATTTTACACGTAGATTTCTATCAGTTATTTGAAGATAAAGAAATCTCTATGGATATTCCTGTAGCTTATGTAGGAAGCTCTCGTGGTGTTAAAAATGGTGGTGTATTACGTAAAAACAAACGTAGCTTAAGAGTGAAGGCATTGCCAGCAAACTTGCCAGATTTTATCGAGGCAGACATCACGCCGCTTAAAATTGGCAGTAAACTTTACATCACCACTTTAGAGAATGATGCATTTAAATTCATGCACCCAGACAACACCGTGGTGTGTCAAGTAAGACGCTCTAGAACTTCAATAGACGAGTTTGAAGACGAAGAAGCAGAAGGAGAAGAAACAGCAGCAGAAGGCGCAGAAGCTACAACAGAAGCACCAGAAGCTCAAGAATAGACCATATTCTTAATAAATATGTAAAGCATCCTGAGGTAATTCAGGATGCTTTTTTATTTTTACACAAATAAATAATTTTGAAATTTTGGGCGTTACCCTACGGGTCGGGCTTTCGGCAGTCGCTTCCCGAAAAAATCGGGAGAGCTCCAACAATGCCTCAATCCCTAACGCAACCATCAGCCAGAAATAAGGCCATTACAATTGGTTTTGCCATATTTGCAATGTAAGTTTATCTAATAAATAAATTCAAAATAATATGATTTACCCTTGGTTGTTAAAATTGTTTAAAAAGAACAACCCTGTTGAAGAAGCACATATTATGGAAAAATACTTAATAGTTGGTCTAGGCAATATTGGCGAAAAATATGAAAATACCCGCCACAATATTGGGTTTAAGGTTTTAGATTATTTCGCATCGCAAGAAGCATTGATTTTTGAAACCCAGAAGCTAGCCGATGTGGCTACCTATAAACTCAAAGGCAGAACGTTCATTTTTATAAAACCCAATACCTACATGAATTTAAGCGGCAAGGCCGTGCAGTATTGGCTCACAAAAGAAAACGTGCCTTTGGAAAACCTATTGGTCATAACAGACGACCTCAATTTGCCCTTCGGAAGCATCCGTGTAAAAACCAAAGGAAGCGACGGTGGACACAACGGATTAAAAGATATTCAAGATAAATTGAATACCACATCTTACAATCGGTTCCGGTTCGGCATCAGCGATGCCTTCAGCAAAGGCCGTCAGGTAGATTACGTATTGGGCGAATGGACCGACGAAGAAACAGAAAAACTAAAGGAACGCTATAAAGTTTCAGCAGAACTTATAAAATCCTTCGCATTGGCAGGGGTAAACAATACCATGAATGCTTTCAACGGGAAATAACCGTGTTGCCATTTTTTTCAATACCATTTAAATTCAAAAAAAATCTGCGAACATCTACTTTATCTGCGGGCTATGTGTTCCCCGCTGATTGCGCAGATTAACGCAGAAATATACTCCGAAGCAATTTAATTACTCCACAACAATCTTTCTAGTAGATTTTCTTTCGCCATCACTAATATTCAAAAGATATAAACCAGATTGCACATGATTTAGTGTTATTTTCTTATTAAAATCCCCATCATTGCTATAATTATTTTTGAAAATCTTGCGTCCGCTGATATCTAGAACTTCAATACTGATATCACTACCAGATACGTTATTTAAAGCCACAGTAAATTCCCCTTTACTGGGGTTTGGGAATATTTTCAAATCAGCAAACTCCAAAGGTTCGGGGTTGCCCAATGTAATGGTTGTTGTGCAAAGTTCTAAATACCATGAATTTAAAGTGCCTGTATCATTGCTTGCTAAATCTACAACACCTAATGTCCAATTACCAAGCGGATTTTCACTATTAAATGTACTCAAAGGGTTTTGGGGCTGATAGACTTCATTGCTTTCTGTATTTGAACAATCAATAAGATTGGCGTTATCATCAAATGTAACAACTAAATTGCCATTTCCACATACGTTTTGGGTCATTAAGTTAACTTGTGTAAACTGCGGACTAATAAGTGCCACCTGTAAATCGCCTTGGTAGGGATGACTTATATTAACCCCCACATTAACATCTGTTATGGTTGTGGACTCGTTAACGTTTATGTTGCTGGTTGAAAAGCCACTTCCATTATCGGGAATAGACAAAGGCAGATTGGTGCCACCACTATATTGGTTACATGTGGTAGCTATGGTGTAGCCAAGCGCAAAATCGGTTGAATTGATTGCAAAAAAGATGTTATCAACGGCTTCCACCATAATTCTACAGAACGGTGCTGTAACGCCCGTGGGAAACGTAATGCTTTCTGTACCATCATTGGCTGTGCCGCTCAATAAAAGGGTTGGAAACGTTAAACCACCATCTGTGGACAAATAGATGTTTACTGAAGTGGTACTTACTGGGCTAACATCTGTATTAGCTACATCCCAAGTAATGGTTTGCGTACTGCCTTTTGGGTAACTTACATAAGCATTTTGTGAGGTTATTTCAAAAGGACCAGCACTAGCGTCAGTAGTTACCGTCATATTATCCGTAGCGGTTTGTCCGCCTCGGGTGTCATTATCCCTCACGGTCAATTGAAAATTAATGGGCCTGCTTACCGAAGCTAATTTTTCCCAAGCTGTAGAACCATTTGAAAAGCGTAAATCTGCCAATCGAGGAATCTGCCTACTGGTGTTGTTAGTGCCTTCAAAAGAACGCACAAGCGGCCCCGAAGTATTGGATTCGTTGGGTAGGCCTCTAGTTCCAGAAGTGCCAAGGTCATACTGTTCCCAAGTATAGGTATGCGTGCTGGTACCATCTACATCTGTAGAATATCCCGTAAGTTTATAGGGTGTTGAAACAGGAATGGTGTATGATAACCCAGCCTCGGCAGTCGGCACACTATTGCCAGATAAAACGGCTGAAGCATTGGCGCAGGTGCTATTGCCCGTCGTAATATTGGCCCAAATCATTTGCAAGCTTTTTTGATGAAAATAAGCATCTGCCTTAGCTTGTATATTTTGCGGTGCACAAATACCGGCATAGCCCATAATGGTGCTTCCGCTACCAGGTTCATAGGCATTGCTGGAATTCCACTCTGCGGTTTGGCAATTACCAGTATCGCCGTTCCATGTATGTGGTGCTCCTAGCTGGTGTCCCATTTCGTGTGCTACAAAATCAATATCATAAGCATCACCAACAGGCGACGGTTGCCCAGTAACACCTCGTGCCTTTAAGCTATTGTTGCATGTGGAAGCCAATTCTGCTACACCACCAGCACCTGTGCTAAACGTATGGCCAATATCATAATTGGCAGCTCCAATGGTGTTGTTAATAACGGTTTGGCTTTCGCCTATTAAGGCATTTGCATTGTTATTTGTAAATCCATCATTTTCAGCAAGAAAAATAATGGCATCATTATCAATTAATTCCATTTGAAGTGATAAGTCTCTTTTAAAAATACCATTTACACGCGTCATGGTAACAACCATAGCGGCTCGTACGGCATCTTTTTTTTCGGTGTCAGTACCACTTCCAACACCAGCTTCATTAATTTGAAATGTAGAATACTCCACCGTACTTGCCAATGCCAATCTAAAAGTTCTTAATTTCCCATCATTGGCATTTAATAGCGATTTGGTACTTCCGCTTTTGTTTGTTGCTTCAGTATAATTATCTGGTGTGAGGCATTTTGAAATATCTTTTAACTCAGGTAAATCTTTTTTGCTATAAACAATATAGGTGTTGGAATCTGATGTATAAGGGTCAATAAACTGTGTGCCATTTTTAGAGGAAAGCGTCATGGTATGCAGCCCTTTTGGTGTGATGCTAAAATAAATGGTAGCTTCGGGATTTTCGATGCTTTGCCCAACATAGCTCCGCATATTGGTATGTTTTGCTTGAAAACTAGGTGTCATGATGGACGCTTCCTCTACACGATAAGACTCTAAAGTCCCATCAACATTTGGAAAGGAAACAATGGCACTTGAGTTTGATGCTTTTGAGACGGTTTGTAATTTTGATTTTAATTGGGTCACATCCAATTGAAAAAATGCTTTTTTATTGGGCAGCGATTTTCTGAAAAGTTGTTGGCCTTTTATTGCACGTTCTTTTGTAGCTTTAGTCCATAATTGGTCTGTTTTTTGGGCATAAGCACTTAAAGAAACCAAGGAAATTATAAGGGAAAGCAATAAAAATTTTAAGTCGAGTTGTTTCATGATAGTAACCAGTCAGTATGATTCGGAAAATAAAAATACCTTGATAATTTATGAATAACAAAACTTTTTCCATCATTTTTATTAAACACGCTTTATTTACAAAGTGTTTGTGGGTTTTTATGGCCTTGTTTTTATCTGTTTCGTGCAAATCCAAACAACCTGTTTTGACTGAAAATAACACTACTGGTATTTCAGAAAATTGTCCAGAAAATGATATGTGCAGTTTAGAGGTTCTTCAAAATAAAAAACTCAATATTTTAAGGGATAATTTGGGGGAAATATACCCTGAAATTGCAGATGGAAATCAATTGCTGTTAAAATTCAAATTTGAAAAAAATGCAGATTTAAATGTAGCTGACGGGCATTATATAGAAGAAATCTATATCGAGTTAAACCCCAATAATTTGCAAAAAGAAACCACCGATTTTAAAAAAGAAAACCTATTGTTTGCAAGATTGTGTTTCTGCAAAGGGCAGACGGGCTATTATAGAATCAGAACTGGACGTTTATCGGTCAAAAACATAAAAGACGGGACTTATAAAATTGATTTTAATTTTAAGATAGATGAGGTGCCACAAATCATAACATCCATTACTGAAATATTTTCTTTAAAATAAAGATTCATGCTTTTTATAGATTCAGAATTCCTAATTTTGCACAAAATATAGCAGTTTGAAAATTATAAATGACCTTGATTCTTTTTCAAAAACCCCAACGGTAGTTACTATTGGTACGTTTGATGGTGTGCATATTGGGCACCAAAAAATAATCAAGCGGCTTATAAATACGGCAAACCAAGCAGGATTGCACTCGGTTATTCTTACGTTTTTTCCGCATCCGCGCATGGTGCTTCAAAAAGATGCCAACATCAAATTGATCCACACCATTGATGAGCGCAGCCAAATTTTAAAGAAATTAGGACTGGATTGTTTGTTCATCAAAAAATTCACACACGATTTTTCCAGATTATCAGCTCAAGATTTTGTCAAGAATCTGTTAGTGGATAAACTCCACGCCAAAAAAGTTATTATTGGCTACGATCACCGATTTGGTAGAAACAGAAATGCTGATATCAACGATTTAATAAATTTTGGAAAGCATTATCATTTTGATGTAGAAGAGATTTCATCACAAGATATTGATGACGTAGCGGTAAGTTCAACCAAAATACGGAATGCGTTGTTGGATGGTAACATTGCTAAAGCGAACAAATATTTAGGCTATCCTTTTATGATTACGGGAAAAGTGGTCAAGGGAGAAAAATTGGGAAGGCAAATTGATTTTCCCACGGCCAATATCAACGTTGAAGAAACTTATAAATTAATTCCAAAACACGGGAGTTATGTGGTAAGTTCTAAAATTGATAGCTTGCTTGTTTACGGTATGATGAACATTGGTACAAATCCCACTGTTAATGGGAAAAAGGAAAGCATTGAAGTTCATTTTTTCAACTTTAAAAAGGATCTTTACAATCAAAATATCCAAGTTAATTTGTTGCATCGTATTCGCGACGAACAAAAATTTGAATCAGTTGATGTCTTAAAGGAGCAATTGGTTAAGGATAAAGAAGCTTCGCTAAAATTCATAAATTCCCTTGATTTTAAAGTATAAATATCCATTTGATTTTTGCTTTCTAAATTCGCCCAATTATACTGCTAATTCCCTAAATTTGCCACTTAAAATTTAAGACAGATGTTACAAGTCCCTTTTATTAGAGAAAACAAAGATTTGGTGATTGAGCGATTGACAAAACGAAATATCGATGCCACGGCTATGATCGAGCAGGTTATTTTATTTGATGAAGAACGCCGAAGTATCCAAACAGAATTGGATAATACCTTGGCAGAATCCAATAGCATCTCTAAAGAAATAGGCAATTTGTACAAATCTGGAAAAGCAGCGGAGGCCAATGTTTTAAAGGAAAAAACAAGTCAGCTTAAAGAATCTTCAAAAGAATTGAATGAAGCTTTAAACCATAAAGTAGAAGCCTTAAATCAGTTGCTTTATAAAATCCCAAATGTGCCGAATAGCATGGTGCCTTCTGGAAATTCTGAAGATGATAACGAAGAAATCTTTAAAGAAGGCGACATTCCTGTATTACATAAAGACGCATTGCCCCATTGGGAATTGGCCAAAAAATATGACATCATCGATTTTGAGCTCGGCAATAAAATCACAGGCGCGGGATTTCCTGTTTATAAAGGTAAAGGTGCCAGATTACAACGGGCGCTAATCGCCTATTTTCTTGATAAAAATACCGCTGCGGGCTATACAGAATATCAATTACCGCTTTTGGTAAATGAAGCTTCAGGTTTTGGTACGGGGCAATTGCCAGATAAAGAAGGGCAGATGTATCATGTTACCGAAGATAATCTGTATTTAATTCCAACAGCCGAAGTTCCAGGTACCAATATCTTTAGGGATGTGGTGTTGAATGAAAGCGAACTGCCCATTGGCATTACAGGCTATACGCCATGTTTCCGACGTGAGGCAGGAAGTTATGGCGCACACGTTAGAGGGTTAAACAGATTACATCAATTTGATAAAGTGGAGATTTTACGTGTGGAGCACCCCAGTAAATCTTACGAAGCTTTAGATGGCATGGTCAATCATGTAAAAACCATCTTGCAAGAACTGAAATTGCCATATAGAATACTACGCCTTTGCGGTGGCGATTTAGGATTTACATCGGCTTTAACCTATGATTTTGAAGTGTTTTCTACAGCACAAGATAGGTGGCTGGAAATATCATCGGTTTCTAATTTTGAAACCTTTCAAGCCAACCGATTAAAATTGCGATTTAAAAACAGCGATGGCAAAAATGAATTGGCACATACCTTAAACGGAAGTTCTTTGGCGTTGCCGAGAGTATTGGCTGGAATTTTAGAAAATTACCAAACAGAAAAAGGTATTGTAATTCCCGAAGTGTTACAATCTTACACAGGGTTTAGCGTTATAGATTAAAAATTACAATCATTCATATTTAATACAAAATCCTATAAATATTGTGGGGTTTTATATTTTTATCGATGAAGTGTTTAAAAAACAAGTTTTTCAACGATTTTAGGTGGTTTTACTTTGCGTTTTAAATTATATTTATGATGTTAGTACACCAAATCTATCAAACCTACTTAATATGAAAAACTTTAAACGTATTGTACTGCTCATCGCTTTAGTGGTACTTGCCAGTAAAGTTTTATTTTCAGACTTTGAAATAGTAAAATCTGAACATGAAACAGCGGCAATAGTAAATAAATAACTATTTATTTCGTTAAAGTTACTGTCCCCAATCTTGTAAAAATTGTTTTTAAATTGACGTAAGTTAATTGAACATTTATTTTTGGTTGGTTATGCCCGAATTTTATTCGGGCATTTTTTTATAACACTATTTGCATGAAGTGCTTTGGGCATTTGTTATATTTACACTATGAGATTCCTATTTATTTTATTCCTATTAATATCAACCCATACCTTCTCTCAGGAAGATATTCTTGCACAGGAATATTTTAAAAATGGCGATTTTGAAAAAGCTTTGCATGAATATCAAAAACTCTATGCAAAATCGCCAAATAACATCAATTATATCAATGAACTTGTAAACACACACCAGCAATTAGAGCAATATGATGCCGCTGAAACCTTTTTGCTGAGATTGATGGAAAAAATCAATTATCCCGCTTTTTATGTGGAATTAGGTTATAATTATCAACTAAAAAACGACTCACAAAAAGCAAATGATTATTACGTAAAAGCGATAGCCAGCTTGGATGAGAATGTGAACAATGTGTTTTCAGTAGCTAGGAATTTCCAAAGCCATTCCCTGTTAAATGAAGCGATTACTACCTATGAAAAAGGGATGCTTTTAAAGCCTCAACTGAATTTTAATTTGCAGTTGGCACAAATTTATGGCGAACAGGGCGATGTGGAAAAAATGTTCGAAAGTTACATCACTTTTATTGAAACCAATCCGGGGGCTTTAAATACCATCAAACGCACTATTAATGATTTTATAAGTGAAGATGGCACGCAAGAAAACAATGTGCTGTTCCGAAAAATAGTGCTCAAAAAAATCCAACAAGAACCCAATTTGCTTTGGAACGAACTGCTCAGTTGGTTGTTCATTCAGCAAAAAGATTTTAATAAAGCATTTATTCAAGAAAAAGCCATTTTCAATAGGCAGCCCGAAAGCCTTTATCGCATCCAGGAATTGGCAACCATCGCTATGGACGAAGGCAATAAGGATGTAGCTAAGGATATTTACAGTTTTTTAATTGAAACCGCCCAAGATTTAGATACCAAAATTGATGCCCACAACCACTTGCTTCAAATAGAAACGGCAGAAAGTACTAAAGAAAACCATCAAACCATCGACTCTAAATACCAAACTTTTTTTAAGGAATTTGGCATGTTTTCAGCAACATTACATGTCCAAATTGCCTATGCGCATTTTTTGGCATTTAAAATGGATGCCAATGAAAAAGCCATTTCATTTTTAGATGAAACCCTAAAACTGCCACTAACAGAGTTACAAAAAGCCGAAGTAAAATTAGAGTTGGGCGATATTTTAGTACTTCAAGAAAAGTTCAACAACGCCTTGCTGTATTACACGCAAATTCAACGTAATTTAAAAAACAGTACCATTTCTCAAGAAGCCCGATTTCGTGTGGCAAAAACCAGTTATTACAAAGGCGATTTCAAATGGGCAGAATCGCAGCTCAACATATTAAAAGCATCTACTTCGCAACTTATTGCCAATGATGCCTTGGAATTAAAATTGCTCATTTCAGATAATAAATATGAAGACTCCCTTCAAACGGCGTTAAAACTTTATGCAAAAGCGGATTTGTTGGCGTTTCAAGATAGAAACGATGAAGCCATTTCACTTCTTAATAAAATTTTAAACGAACATAAAACAGAACCAATTATAGCGCAAGCCCTTTTTAAACAAGCCCAACTATTTGAAGCAAAAAAGCAATTTGAAAACGCTGAAAAAAATTATAACACCATCTTATTAAATTATAAAAACGGCATTTTGGCAGATAACGCCTGCTATGCTTTGGCAGAACTTTACGCCAACCAATTGGCACAACCCGAAAAAGCAAAAGCATTGTACGAACAAATTATTTTTGATCACGCCGATAGTATTTATTTTGTGGAGGCCAGAAAAAAATTCCGTGCTTTGCGTGGGGATGCGATAAATTAGTATTCAGTCGCAAGTATTGTGGAAAAACAATAAATTTAGATGTCAGACACTAATGGCGTAAAAATGACATATCAAAGACGTTATCAAAAACAAATATCCAGAATACTTTTGCTTCAAATTAAAATCATATTAAAATGAACCATTTGAATTTAGCAGAACGCGTCAAAGAATTGAGAAGCAGAAAAGGAATCTCCCAAGAATTATTAGCAGAAGCATCTGGATTGAGTTTGAGAACCATTCAGAGAATTGAAAATAATGAGACCGTTCCAAGAGGTGATACTCTAAAACGTTTGGCCGTTGCCTTAAATACCTCGCCAGATGAGATTGTAGATTGGAAAGTGCAAGAAGACCAAAATTATTTGACCGTAATGAGCATGTCGGCACTTGGTTTTTTGTTTTTTCCGTTACTCGGAATCATTATTCCTTTAACCATGTGGATGTTTAAAAAAGATAAATTAAAGGGTGTAAATGAATTGGGAAAGTCTATATTGAACTTTCAAATATCCTGGACACTTTTGTTGTTTTTATATTATATTTTTATGTTTATGGGTGTTTTTAGAGGAGTATTTGGAAGCACTATCTTTCCAAGAAGTATGATGGGGATCTTTATCCCATTAATAATACTGTACGGGTATAATATCATCATAACCGTACTAAACACAGTAAGAGTTTATCAAAAAAAATCATTCAAATATATACCAGCATTAAGAATTTTAAGGTAAAATCTTTTTAAGAAGGAAAGCAATCTTGTACAGATTGGAATTTAATTTTTGGATATTTGCAGTATGATAATATACAACATAACCGCCAATATAGAAGCCTCTATCCATCAAGACTGGTTAACATGGATAAAAGCACACATCCCAAAAGTATTGGCCACAGGGAAATTTGAAAAAGCCACCCTAGCCAAGGTTTTGGTAGAAGAAGCTCTGGGCGGTGTTACGTATTCCATTCAATTTCGTTCGTATTCTCGCGAAGCTTTAGATGCTTATTATAAAGAAGATGCTCCAAGATTTAGAAGCGAAGCCCAGAAAAAATTCGCAGATAAAATGCTTACGTTCAGAACTGAGCTTGAAGTTCTTGATGAATATACGGTAAATTTTAAATGATTTTTTGCGCAAAGCCGCCAGAAGCAAAGAGTGAGATTCATAAACTTTACGCCTTTGCGCGACCAAATAATATTCAGGTCTTCTTAAACTTTACGAGATTTAGTTTCATATCTTCGTACATCTCATAAAAACATTCCTGAATTCGTGGCAAACAACCCAAACCAACATCAAGTAAAAGCAAAGAAGCACCTAGGCCAACATTTTTTAAATGATGAAAGTGTCGCTAAAAGAATTGCCGACACCCTAATCTCTAAAAACTATAAAAACGTTTTGGAAATTGGTCCAGGCATGGGCGTACTTACCAAATACTTACTAGAAAAAGAAACCACCACGTATGTGATTGAAATCGATACCGAATCAGTAGAATATCTACAAGCCAATTACCTAAGTTTGGCTCCAAGAATCATAGAAAAGGATTTTTTGAAATTCGATTTAAATACCGTTTTTAAAGGAGAACCTTTTGCTATTATTGGCAATTTCCCCTATAATATTTCAACACAAATCGTTTTTAAAGTTTTAGAGATGCGTGACCAAATTCCAGAGTTTTCCGGGATGTTCCAAAAGGAAGTGGCCGAACGAATCTGCTCTAAAGAAGGCAGTAAAGTGTACGGTATTTTGTCCGTATTGGCACAAGCATTTTATGAAGCGGAATATCTGTTTACCGTACCGCCATCGGTTTTCAGTCCGCCACCAAAAGTAGATTCTGGTGTTTTAAGATTGACTCGAAAAACAGATTATAGCCTGCCTTGTGACGAAAAAATGTTGTTTAAAGTCGTAAAAACAGCCTTTCAGCAACGCCGAAAAACATTACGTAACAGTTTAAAAACATTCAATTTAAGCGATAATTTAAGAGAAGATAGTATCTTTGGCAAACGTCCAGAACAACTAAGCGTTCAACAGTTTATAGCTCTTACATTACAGATTCAAAAAGACCTTTAACACGTATAATTTGGCTGAAGAAACAGAAAACATACAATTTGAGCTCACTGATGATTTGATAAAGCAAGTTGAAAATCTTATTGAAACAAACGACAATAAGACACTTCAAAAGCTATTAAAAGATTTTCATTACGCCGATATTGCTGAAATTTTAGATGAATTAAATCTGGAAGAGGCGATGTATGTCATTAAGCTTCTGGATTCTGAAACGACTTCAGACATTTTGATGGAGCTCGATGAAGACAATCGGGAAAAGGTATTAAGAAACCTGTCTGCCAAAGAAATCGCCGAAGAAATTGAAGAACTGGATACCGATGATGCCGCTGATATTATCGCAGAACTTTCCGAAGAACGCCAAAAAGAAGTTATTTCGCATATTGAAGATGAAGAGCACAAAGCGGAAATTAAGGAATTATTGGCCTATGATGAAGATTCCGCGGGTGGACTTATGGCAAAAGAGCTGGTCAAGGTTTATGAAACCTGGACCGTTGCAGGCTGTTTGCGTCGCATTCGAGGGCAGGCCAAAGATGTGACCCGTGTGCACTCCATTTATGTGGTCAACAAGCAAAATAAATTGGTAGGTCGCCTATCTTTAAAAGACCTTATTGTGGCCAAAAGCGACCAGAAAATAGCCGATATTTATATATCAAGTGTGGATTTTGTAAACGTGCATGACGATGCCGAAGATGTGGCCAAAGTCATGGCAAAGTACGATTTAGAGGCCATTCCTGTAGTAGATGACAACCAAATACTTTTAGGTAGAATTACCATTGACGACATTGTGGATGTGATGAAAGAGGAGGCCGAAAAAGATTACCAACTTGCGGCTGGTATTACCAGTGATGTTGAGGCCGATGATAGTATTTTTGAATTGACCAAAGCCCGTTTGCCATGGCTTTTGATTGGTATGTTTGGTGGTATTGGTGCGGCAAGTATCATAAATGGCTTTACCGATGCCATGGGCGATTTTTTGATACTCTTAAGTTTTGTGCCATTGATTCAGGCAACAGCGGGGAATGTTGGGGTACAATCCTCCGCCATTGTGGTTCAGGGTTTGGCAAATGATAGTATTGACGGCAACGTTTTAAAACGCTTGTTTAAAGAGTTTTTGCTCGGTTTGGTCAATGGTGTTGCCATAGCGCTCATTGCCATCATTATCAGTCATTTTTTATTCAAAACACCTTACAATGTGTCTATAACCATTGGTATCGCCTTAATTGCCGTCATTGTTATGGCTGCCATAATAGGGACATTTGTGCCTATTTTTCTGGACAAACGCGGCATAGATCCCGCAGTAGCAACAGGGCCTTTTATAACCACCAGTAACGATGTGTTCGGGATTTTAATATACTTTCTTATTGCCAAATTTATTTTAGGGTTTTAATTGAAAAGGAACTCTTGTTGTGTAGCAACAAGAATCCTTTAAAACTGTCATTCTCGTGAAAGCGGGAATCTAAGTGGATTTTTTATTCACATGGACGTTACCCCGAAAAGGGTCGGGCTTTCCGCTATATCTTTTGGTTTTTTAAAGAAAACCAAAAGGATGCCGCTTCAATCCCTAACGCAAAATAGGATAAATTTAGATTAAAACATAATGCTGAACTTGTTTCAGAATTACATAATATTTACTTTTGAGCTTTAAATCAAATGTCACACTGAGCGCAGTTGAAGTGCCTTGCAATATGAAAATCCTCCATTTAGATACCAACCACGAACTTTTAATAAATCAACTTGCTGATTCAGGATTTACAAACCACGAAGATTACAAATCTCCAAAAGAACAGATTGAAGCCAAAATCGAACATTACGATGGTATTATTTTAAGAAGCCGGTTTTCCATCGATAAACCATTTTTAGATGCTGCAAAAAACCTAAAATTCATAGGTCGCGTTGGTGCCGGTTTAGAGAATATAGACTGCGAATATGCCGAAAAAAAAGGCATTGTGCTCATTGCAGCGCCCGAGGGCAATCGCAATGCAGTTGGTGAACATGCCTTGGGGATGTTATTATCATTGTTTAACAAACTCAATAAAGCTGATGCTGAGGTTCGGGCAGGCAAATGGTTGCGCGAAGCTAACAGAGGCATTGAATTAGACGGAAGAAACGTCGGGCTTATTGGTTACGGCAACATGGGAAAAGCCTTTGCAAAAAAACTCCGGGGTTTTGATGTTAAAGTTTTGTGTTATGATATCAAAGCAGGCGTCGGCGATGAAAACGCCAAACAAACAACGCTCAAAGAATTTCAGGAAAAAGTAGATGTAGTGAGTTTGCACACCCCGCAAACACCGCTGACTCTAAACATGATACATTCCGATTTTATCAATGCATTCAAAAAACCATTTTGGTTTATCAATACGGCGCGCGGAAAAAGTGTGGTCACATCAGATTTGGTTTCCGCATTAAAATATGGGAAAATTTTAGGTGCAGGACTCGATGTTTTGGAATACGAAAAAGCCTCTTTTGAAAATCTATTTTCAACAGAAACGCCCGAAGCATTTCAATATTTAATCCAAGCCCAAAACGTTATTTTATCGCCGCATGTAGCTGGTTGGACGGTGGAGAGCAAAGAGCGCTTGGCACAAACCATTGTTAATAAAATAAAAGCTAAGTTTTGTTAACTTCAATTACAAACAAACGTCATTAAATAAAAACTATTGACATATTTAGAAATACTTCAAACCTATCATTTATCAGCATTACAATGGGCAGCCATCGGTTTTGCGGTTTTCTTGTTAGGTTTGTCAAAATCTGGTATCAAGGGCATTGGCATCATTATCGTCGTGATACTTGCCTTTGTTTTCGGTGAAAAAGCCTCAACAGGTATTTTGTTGCCCATGTTGATTGCTGCGGATGTTTTTGCCGTTATTTATTATAACCGGCACACGCAATGGAAATACATTATAAAACTGATGCCCTTAATGATAGTTGGGGTTTTGGTGGGAGTTTGGATAGGCAATGACATTTCTGAAGTCATTTTTAAACGCCTCATGGCCATTATCATTATTGTTTCGGTGTTGCTTATGTTTTATAATGAAAACAGAAAATCTGATAATGTGCCCAATAGCCGTTTGTTTTCAGGTACTATGGGTTTTCTTTCTGGATTTACAACCATGATCGGTAATTTGGCGGGGCCAGTTTCAAATATTTATTTTCTGGCCATGCGATTGCCCAAAAATGAATTTATAGGCACAGCAGCCTGGTTGTTTTTTATCATCAATGTGTTTAAGCTGCCCTTTCATATTTTTGTATGGAAAACGGTTTCAAAAGAAACTCTTGTTTTGAATTTGGTATTGATTCCAGCTGTTATTCTCGGATTTTTTATTGGGGTTTCTATTGTGAAATTAATTTCCAATGTCAATTACAGACGTTTCATTTTAATAGTGACTGCTTTAGGCGGTATCATTATGCTCTTTGGATAGTGAAGTGATTTAAACTTTTTTCATTCGCTAAAAATTTTCCCTTTTTCGCCCATTTTTCTTCTTCCGTAGCGATGCTATGCAAGTCAAAAAAGCTTTCAAATGAACAAAAAATGGTAATTTTCGCTTGAACGCGAAAAGTTTAAATCACTTCAGTTGTAAAATGAAAGGTTTTGTAACGCAAACGTAATTTAAAAGACATACAGATATATAGGGAATCAATTTTTTATTAACTTTATAGTCTAACCAAAAAATTTCAAAATACATGTCTGATGAAAAAAATTTAAGCGACGACCTAAATGATATGCTAGGCGATGCTAAAGATGGTGCCAGAAATAAAGCAAAAGAATTTGCTAATGAGGCGAAAACATCTGCCAATGAATTTACCAATAGTGCCAAGGAAACTTTTGACCAATCAACCGGAGAAAATAAAAAGATATTAGCTGGAGTTTTAGGGATTCTTTTTGGTGGATTCGGTATTCATAAATTTGTTTTAGGCTATACCAAAGAAGGTATTATTCAGTTAATTGCTACTATAGTAACCTGCGGTTTTGCTAGCATTATCGGTTTAATTGAAGGTATTATTTACTTAACAAAATCGGATGCAGAGTTTTACGCGACCTACCAAATAGGCAAAAAACCTTGGTTTTAAAATGTCATGGATTTTATCAAATAAAAATAGACTTTTTGAAAATTTCAGAAAGCCTATTTTTTATTTGTATATTTTATGAAGGCTTATTCCAAACCTATTTGGTCTATTTCTTCAGTACCTGTTTTTGGGTTTGGGCCCCATTTGTTTGTACCTGCTTCGCTATCAGTACAAGCTAAAATCAAACTGTAGATAGGGATTAATAAATACCAGCCACTTTTGCCAACATCGTGCATTCTTCTAACTCCAACAGCAAGGCTGGGAATTAGAACGGCCAAAGAATAAATACTGCCCACAATAGATAGTAATGGCGTATCTATCGCAATGGCGATAATACTTGAGCCATATATAATAATAAGGTTAAATAATGTAAACATCCAATACTCCTTGCGCCTGGCCCTGCCATTAAAATCAGCATACTGCTTTAATACTTTTAAATACCAATTCATAATACGTTAAATTTTTGGTTAGTGATTTCAAATATAGCTTTTATATTCAATAATTCAACAAATATATTATGTGAGACAATTCTTTGGAAATAATTACCTGTAGAATAATATAAATTATTGGTTATTTTTTTAGTAGTGAGAAGAAAGGCTTTTTTAAGTACGTTTTTCTTTTTAAAATAACGTTTAATCCCCATTCCCTTCCATAAACTTACGTTCCAATTCTGCTTGAAACTCTTCCATTACGGGGCGCACGGTGCTTTCGGGCAGATCGGCGATTTTAATGTACATCAAGCCATCTACGGAGTTGTTGAACAATGGATCGACATTAAAAGCTACGAGTCGCGCATTTTGTTTGATGTATTTTTTAAGCAAAACGGGGAGACGCAATGCACCTGGTTCCACTTCATCTATTATTTTGTCAAATTTATTAAGATCGGCTTCGGTTTCATCAAAAACAAAATCTTTATCGGCGTCTTTTAGTTTTACCTTAAACTCTTTTTTAGGATGAACATATTGCGCAATATAGGGGTCGTAGTAATGCGATTTCATAAACTCGATCATTAATGATTTTGAGAAGTTTGAAAACTGGTTGCTAATGCTAACACCTCCAATTAAATAATTGTGTTCTGGATAACGCAACGTGATATGCACAATGCCTTTCCAAAGTAAAAACAACGGCATAGGTTTTTGCTGGTATTCTTTAATGATAAACGCACGCCCCATTTCAATGGATTGGCTCATCATTTTATGGAGTTCGGGTTCAAACCTAAATAAATCCTGAAGATAAAATCCGTTAATGCCGTAGCGTTCATAAATTTTAGAACCCAAGCCCATTCTATAGGCGCCTGCGATTAGCTTACGCTCATTATCCCACAAAAACATGTGGTGGTAATATTGGTCAAACGTATCTAAATCAATGGCCTCATTGGTGCCTTCGCCAACCTCCCTAAAAGTGATTTCACGCAAACGGCCAATTTCCCGAAGCACGTTCGGCATTTTATCGGCTTGACCCAAAAACACTTCGTAATTTTTACTTTCCAAAAGTCTGGAATCCCCTTTTCTCAAAGCATCAACTTCTTTGACCATTAATGCGGTGTCAACAGGAGTTACTATGTTTTTTGGTGCTTTTGGTGTTTTTAATGTAGATGAAATATTATCCAATATTTTTGATTTATTCTCAAAAGCATTGGAGAGCATATAGGTTTTTCGTCTTAAAAATTCTGAAAATTCCACAAGTGTCCCGTGTTCTTTTTGATCTTCTACAGAAATAGGCCTGCCAATTCTCACTTTAATGACCCGTCTTTTTTGCGTTAATAACTCTGATGGCAATTTAGCGGTTCTGAACGTGTCACTGATTTTGGATAGTTTATAAAATAATCGGCTGTTTTTAGCATGAAAGTAAATTGGGACTACGGGGACTTCGGCTTTTTTAACCAATTTCATGGCGGCCTCTTCCCAAGGCCTGTCCACCACCAATTTGCCATCACGATAAGTGGATACTTCACCTGCGGGGAAAATACCCAATGGATGCCCTGCCCTTAAATGAAGTATGGAATTTTTAAAACCGGCAATGCTCGATTTGGCATCTTTCCTGTCCTCAAAAGGATTTACAGGCATGATGTAAGGTTTTAAAGGCTCAATTCTGTGCAATAAAAAATTAGCAATGATTTTAAAATCCTTACGCTGCTCCAGCATCAATTTTAACAGCAAAATACCATCAATGCCACCAAGCGGATGGTTTGAAATGGTAATATAAGCGCCCTCTTTTGGTAGTCGTTTTAGGTCTTCCTCCGGGATTTCAAATTTAATTTGGAAATCATCCAAAATACCATCTAAAAAAGGTAAATCGCTCAAGTGTTTATTCCGATTGTAAACTTTGTTTAGAGTAGATATTTTAAGGACTTTCATTAAAATCCAGCCTATGAAAGTACCAATAAAACCATAGCCTTCCAACTGTATAGCTTTAGCTACTTCTTTGGCAGTTACCAATCCGGTATCTTGTTGTTTGACCATGGCTGTAAAGGTAGTAAATTGTTTATTTAGATGCTAGGCAATACTACTTGGACGGTTTTTGGGGTAATTGCTTTAATAACACCGTTTTGCTCCTTATAGTTTTGAGATGTAATCTTCAATCCCTTTTTCTGTTAAATGCACAACGCGCCAATCGTGCATAATATTTGCGCCTTTTTGTTTGTAAAAATCGATAGCGGGTGTGTTCCAATCCAACACTTCCCAATTGATGCGTTTCACGCCTAAACTGTGACCGTATTTAATCACTTCATCTAAAAGAGCTGTGCCTATTCCAGAGCCTCGCATGGATTGGTTTACTATCAAATCTTCTAAATGCAATATGTTTCCTTTCCAAGTGGAATACCGATTGAAACCCAAAGCAATACCTTCAATGTTATTGTTTTTTTCGGCAACGAAACAGAAAAATGCTGGATGTTTGCCAAAGCCATCCCTTTCCAAATCTTCTATGGTAATGACCACGGCATCAGGCTCTTTTTCAAAAACGGCCAATTGATTAATCAAATTGAAAACCTGTGGCATATCTTCAATTTTTGCCTTTCTTATTGTAAAATCCATAAATTTTTATATCTGTTTTCAAAGATAATTTAAACTTGAATATTTACAGGCTATATAGCTAACGAAAACGTTGTAGTTAATCAAATTTTATAGATATTTGCACAAACAAACTACTATTTCATGACCCATAAAAAGCAAACTTTAGGTGAATTTATTATAGAAAACCAAGAGTCTTTTCAATATTCTTCAGGCGAATTATCAAGTCTTTTAAACTCCCTTCGTTTAGCGGCAAAAGTAGTGAACCATGAAGTCAATAAAGCGGGCTTGGTAGATATTATCGGGGCTGCGGGCGATACGAACATTCAAGGCGAAGATCAACAAAAATTGGATGTGTATGCCAATGAAAAATTCATACAAACGCTTACCAAAAGAAACATTGTATGTGGCATTGCAAGTGAAGAAGAAGATGATTTTATAGCCATTAACAGTCAAGATGAAAACCATCAAAACAAGTATGTGGTTTTAATAGATCCACTTGACGGTTCTTCAAATATTGATGTGAATGTTTCTGTGGGAACTATTTTTTCTATTTATAGAAGGGTGACTCCCGTTGGCACACCAGTTACACTCGAAGATTTTCTGCAAAAAGGTAGTGCGCAAGTGGCAGCAGGTTATATTGTTTATGGCACGTCTACCATGTTGGTTTACACGACAGGTTTTGGCGTAAATGGGTTTACCTTAAATCCTGCTATTGGCTCTTTTTACTTATCGCATCCCAATATGGAGTTTCCAGAAAATGGGAATATTTATTCAGTAAATGAAGGCAACTATTTAGATTTCCCACAGGGCATAAAAAATTATATAAAATATTGCCAAAAGGAAGAGGGTGATAGGCCTTATACGTCTAGATATATTGGCTCTTTAGTGTCCGATTTCCATAGAAATATGATAAAAGGCGGTATATATCTGTATCCGCAAAGTTCTAGAAATCCAAAAGGGAAATTACGTTTGCTATATGAATGTAACCCGATGGCATTTTTGGCCGAACAGGCCAATGGAAAATGCAGTGATGGGTTTACAAGGATCATGGATATAAAACCAACGGAGCTCCATCAACGTGTGCCGTTTATTTGTGGTAGCAGATTGATGGTTGAAAAGGCTGAGGAGTTTATGCGTGATGCTCAATAGAATACTAAAAAACAAAAAAAATGCGAACTGGAAAGTTCGCATTTTTTTTGTTTCTTCAATTTCGAACGATGATTGAAAATAACCGTTTACTTTTTCACAATTTTATAAGAAGCGTTGCCTAAACTTGTTTTTAAGTTTAAAATGTAAAGTCCGCTTTGTAGGTTTGATAAGTCTAAATTTGATTTATTTTCAGAACTATTGTAAACAGTTTGCCCTAAGTTGTTGTAAATTTCTGTTTTTAAAATTTTAATGTTATTGGGAAGTTTAATAGATATATCATTTTCAAAAGGGCTTGGGAATAATGATATATTTGATAATAAATTGTCGTCTAAACCTAAAGAACTATCAATTGTAAATAACGCAGAATCATAAATAGACCAATCACCGTTAGAATCTTGAACACGTACATAAAATAAATGGTCGCCCTCTGAAAGACCAGTAGAATCTATATTTAAAACCTGTGAGGCTTGCGAAGAATTTTCAAATATGATAGAGATGCCATTTCCAGCACCAGGATCGGAATCAATGAAATACTCTGCTTTTAAAACTTCATCAGGAGAAAAATCAAAATCTTTAATATAGATAATCTGCCTGTCGTAAAGGCTCCAATGGTTATCATTGTCTTGAGTTCTTAAATAAAAGCTATGAAACCCCTCAGATAAACCTGTTGTAGAAATTGAAAATACTTGGGTTAGTTGCCCTAAATTACTGTCAATGTCTAGCGGAGTTCCTGTACCAACTCCCATATCCGTATCAAAAAAATATTCTGCGGCAGTAATGGTAAATGTGTCAAAGCTTTTAAGGTAAAAACTTTGCCTGTCATATAAACTCCAATTATTATCACTGTTAAAAGTTCGTATGTATAAACTATTAAAACCTTCAGAAAGGCTAGTAGTAGGTATTGTGAAAGTTTGAGTAAGTTCCCCTGAATTTGGGGTAATATCTACTAAAGATGTTCCGTTTCCAACACCGGGATCGCTATTATAAAAGTATTCTGCTGAGGTTATATTCTGCGAATTGGTTATAAAACCAACCAGAGTAAAAACCATTACCCAAAGTGGTTTCATATTAGTTGGCATTAGTGTTTATTGTAACGTTTAAATTTGCTCCTGGAGCAATTCTGTCTGTAATGTTGGTTATTTTTACTGTAGGGATACCATTTGTATATCCAAAGTTATTGAAGGTAAATGCGCTGCCATCATATATTCCCATGTCAACACCTGCAGCACCTGTTCCAATTGCTGGTGAACCGGCTTGAAGGTGGTGGTTGTCTAACTCAGCGTTGAAATTATTACTGCTTTCTAAATTCTCAAAAAGTGGATTTTGATTGTTTAAATTATTTGCTCCGATAAGATTAACAACGCTGCCTGATTCATTGAATGACATACAATTATTGTACGAAACACCATCAGAATTAGCATCAACAACACCACCGCCACCACTCCAAGACGCATAAATAATACAATTTTGAACGGTTACATCTCCAGAATCATCATTAAGGTTACGAACTGGTGCAATAACATTGCTAGAACTTAAAAAAATGTTATTTTTAATTGTGGTTGATTGATGGTACCTAACAATAATATCTGTTGCAATAAAGACGTTATTGGATATTATTACATTTGTAAGTATATTAAAGTTGGTAGAAGATGTGTTTATTCCAAAACCTGCACCTCTTACAACATTCCCTCTAAAAAGTACGTTATCTGCACCTCCTGTGGAAAAAATAATATCTCGGCCACTCAAGGGCCCAATAAATAAATTATTTTCTATTACTAAATTAGATATTGGATTTGTATTATCTACAATAAAATCATTGGTTATGTTAATTCCAGATATAGTTGTGTTTGAAGCATCTTGTAATAAAACAATATTATTTATCATGGTTTTTTTGTCAGCATCACTATGACTAAAGCCAATTAGTGTAAGAGGTTTGTCGACATTAATATTCCCATAATTTATTTCGGAGGCATGGATGTAGATAATGTCTCCGCTGTTGGCTGCACTAATGGCACTCTGCAAATTGTTGTATTGGGCATTGGATCCAACAGAGTTGTCTACAGTAATGACATTTTGAGCGCTTACCTGATAAGTAAAAAGCAAAGCGGTAATTAAAATGGATAATTTTGTTTTCATTATTTTAAATTTAAAAAGGATTAATTGTTGCTAGCTATTAAAAATTTGAAAGAACTTTTTAATTTATTTATTCATACTTGCTAAGTTATTTTTTATAAGAAACATCCGTAAATACACCATGGGTTATGTTATAGTTATTGACTCCATTTGAAGCCGTAAACCTAAACTCTCCTGAAATTAAATGCTTCGTTTTGTCAATGGAAGTAATTTTCAAATAAGCGTCTTCTGTAGATTCAGAACTTGCTTCTTTTTCAATGTCATTTTCTATTTCATAATAGAAACCAACGGGTAAGTCGCCCAATGATTCGTTTTTAGAGTCCCATTCTGTATTTTGGACAACAGTTTTGAATGATTTTTCGCTCATTATTGAGATCACAATGCTTTTTGCAATACCATTATCAATGGTTGAACCAGAAATGCTTAATTGAAAAAACATAGGGGTTTTAGCTAAAACTCCATAAATTTGATTGAAGTCTTCGCCCCCATTAACTGTAAAATCATGACCGTTTATTTTGGCTGATAAAACAGCGGAATTGTTTTGGGAATAAACATGAGAGTGACCAAAAGAAAATATAAAGCCTAATACAATTGCAGATTTTAAAAGTATTTGCATGGTTCTAATTTTTTATGATTTTTTTTGTAATCGTTCCCAAATTTGATTTGATATTTAAAAAATACAAACCATTTTGAAATTCCGCAAGGTTTATGGTATTCTCGCCTTTATCTAAAGTGCCATTTATTAGAACTTGACCATTTATGTTTGTTAATACAAACAAACTTTCCTGAGTTGTATTTAAATGAATATTGTCTTTTGTTGGATTAGGGTATAAGCTCAGGTTCTGATTGTTTTTTTCTTTAACTGATAAAGTTGATGCTTCATAGTTTACCTCAAAATCATCCACATATAATTTATCTTGTCCTATGGTATTATAATGTCTTATGATGATACCAATAGTTTTTCCAGCAAAGGAAGTCGGTATTGAGGCTATAATATCTTTTGCAGATCCTGTACCGCCAACAGTAAGGGTTTCTTCATGTATTTTAGTATCAAACGATTGTCCAATGGCTTCATCAAAAACATAAACGGCAAAGTGTTCTGCGGGACGTTCGCTACTTGAAGCTTCAACATTTAGTTTAAAGGAAATGGATGATACATTGCTAGGAACGTTTATGGCTCCAGTTGGTGTAATAAGTAAATTGTCTGGGGTTAAATTACCAGCAGTTGCATCGTAAGATTTTGAAAAGAAACTGGTGTTGGTTATTAGCCCTTTTGCTGCAATATTACCGTTTTCTGTTTCCCAAGTAAAAGCATCGCCATCACTATTTGTGGCTGTAAAGTTTGTATAATCATCTGAATTGGAAGTCCAGATTGTACTTTCTTGAGTTGTTTGACTTAACTTTTGGATAAAGATATCTCTATTTCCAGCAGAGGTATGGTTTTCTGTGTTTGCTGTTGGATTTAAGTCCACAGTGCCCGCAAAACCTCCTGTTAGGTATAAATTATTTGATGAATCATTGATTATTGAATAAGCTCTGCACCATGTTCCAGAACCACCAAATGAAGATGCCCAAATAAAATTGCCTGAAGTGTCTAGCTTTTGCACAAAAGCATCACTGTCTCCAATAGTTGTAATATTATTAACTCCAGAACTGGAGTCAAAATCTATTGTCCCTTGGAAATCGCCTATAGTGTAAACATTTCCTGAAGTATCTGTTATTATAGAAGCACCTCCGGAATAATAAGATGGATTATCAGTACCCATTGAGTTTGCCCAGAGCAAATTACCAGCGGTATCTAGCTTTACTATAAATATATCACTTAACGCAGTAGTTGTAAAGCTGGTAGTTTCTTCTCCTGGGTCAAAATCGACTGTTCCAGAGTAACTCCCTGTAATATATATATTTCCCCAAATATCTGTAGTTATGCATTTAGAGGTATAGCCATATGTTCCATTAGAAATTTCTTGAAATGATTTTGCCCAAATGAAATTGCCATTAGAATCTAACTTTAGTATAAAAATATCAGAACCACCTGAAGAAGATAAATTTGTAGTGCTAGCTCCTGGGTCAAAATCTACGGTTCCAGAATAATATCCAGTTATATAGGTATTATCAGATGAATCAATTGTTAAAGAAATAGCACTACCACAAGCATTATTTCCTATGGTTTTAGCCCAAATGTAATTGCCATCAGTATCGAATTTTTGTATAAAAAAATCATTACATCCAGCTGAAGTTAAATTAAAGGTCTCTGACCCAGGATCAAAATCTACAGTATAATAAAAATTCCCTGTTAAATAAACATTTCCAGATGAGTCAATTGCAACACTATTTACATCGTCTGAGCTTGAGCCACCAGTACTATTTACCCAAATAAAATTTCCATTGGAATCTAATTTTAATAAGAAAAAATCCCAATCACCATTAGAAGTTAGAGTGTTTGTTTCTGGACCAGGGTTAAAATCTACAGTCTCTTGAAAATTTCCTGTTAAGTAAATATTTCCCGAGGCATCAATAGTAATAGATTTAGCAATGTCGTAACCATTTCCGCCTATAGATTTTATCCAAATTAAATTCCCGTTTGCATCTAACTTTTGGATAAATATGTCTTTGTTTCCAACAGAAGTCAGGTTTTCTACATTAGAATTTGGATCGAAATCTACAGTGCCTGTATAGTAACCAGTCATATATATATTTCCTGATGAATCGGAAGTAACAAATCCACTATAATCATCACCAGTTCCTCCAATAGATTTAGCCCATTCAAAACCTGGACTTTGAGCGGCTATATTTAATGAAAATAAACTTAGTAAAAACAGTATGTAATTGTATTTTTCTTTCATATTTTTAAAGCTTAAAGGATTAATTTGAGAGGTGTTTATTGCTTTATGATTTTTTTTGTTATAAACCCACTTTCTGATTTGATGTTTAAAAAATATAAACCATTTTGAAATTCCGCAAGGTTTATGCTATTCTCGCCTTTTATGAAAGTACCTTTTATTAGAACTTGACCATTAATGTTTGATAATGCGTATAAACCTTTCTGATTTGTGTTTATATGGATTTTATCATTTGTTGGGTTGGGGTATAAGGTTAAAAGCTGTGTGCTTTTTTCTTCAATTGATAGCGTTGATGCTTCATAACTTACCTCGAAATCATCTACATACAATTTGTCTTGTCCTGTGGTATTATAGTGCCTTACTATAATACCAATGGTTTTTCCCGCAAAAGAGGTTGGGATGGATGCTATAATATCTTTGGCTGTTCCTGTACCACCAATAGTAAGGGTTTCTTCGTGTATTTTAGTATCAAAAGATTGCCCTACGGCTTCATCAAAAATATAGATTGCAAAGTTTTCGGCAGGGCGTTCGCTGCTGGAAGCTTCTACATTTAGTTTAAAGGAAATGGATGTTGCTGAAGCTGGAATTGTAATTTCTCCAGCAGGGGTAATAAGTAAATTATCTGGGTTTAAATTGCCAAATCCTGAATCCCAAGACTGTGAAAAAAAGCGTGTGCCACTGCTTGTTATGCCTTTGTTTGCAGAATTTTTAGATGGCGTGCCACCTTCTACTGTCCAATTAACGGTGTCTGCATCTAAATCAACGGTTGTGAAGTTTGAGGTGTTGTCTAGGTTTGAGGACCACAGGATGCTACAATTTTCGCTAAAGCTGGTTTGAGCATCAATGTTTGTCCAATTTGTAGTTGAGTATGTTGCATCATCTACTGTAATGCAGGTAAGTTCAGGATTAGAACTTGCGGCGAAATAGTTTAAATAAGTATTGTTCCCGTTTCTTAAATCTAAATTAGTCAGTTCGTTAAAACTGCAGTCTAGATGGAATAAAGCATTATTATTACTGAAATCTAAATTGGTTAACCTATTATGAGAACAATAAACTAATTGCAATATAGCATTGTTGCTTAAATCCAAATCCGATAAAAAATTTAATTCACAACTTAAATATTCTAGAGCTACATTGTTACTTAAATCTAAAGCTGTTAAAGTATTTGCCCAACAAACTAAACTTGTTAGTAAAGTGTTATTGGAAAGGTCTAAGGTTCTTAATCTATTATCAGAACAATTTAAATCAGTTAAATTAGTATTGTTACTTAAATTTAATCCAGTTAATTGGTTTTCCCAGCACCATAATACGGTTAACAAAGTGTTTTGAGTTATATCTAAATTAGTTAGTTCGTTTTCAGCGCAAGTTAGTCCGTTTAATAAAGTGTTTTGGCTAACATCTAAATTTGTCAGTTGGTTTGCCGCACAAATTAGCTTATTTAATTTAGTATTGTTATTAACATTGAGAGTTTCGAGTTTGTTAGTAGAACAACTTAAACTTTCCAAAGAAGCATTGTTGCTTACGTCTAAACTTGACAATTGATTTTCAAAACAAGCTAAAATTTTCAAAGATAGGTTAGAACTAAGATTAAGATAGGTTAGTTGATTTTTAGAACAACTTAGACTTATTAGGCTTGTAAAAGATTCAATTCCTGTCAAATCACTTATACCTTTTGATGAGACATTTAAGGATTCAATACTTTCCACATCACTATTTAAAATTTGCCCATTTACTGTGCCGTCACTGTCAATCCCTAAATCTATTAATGCTTGTTCAAAATTGGTATCGGGTATGGAGGTGGTTTGGGAAAACCCTAAATAAGAAATTGAGAATAATAAAAATGAGAGTAATTTTATTTTCATAACATCATAATTTTTGTTGATAATAGCAATTTATCTAAAAGGGTGGATTTAATACCACCCTCTAATATTATAAGTGTTAGGTTGTTGGTTGTTACCATACGCCACCCCAACATCTCTAGCGGCTTGAATTCTCGATTTTTCAACATCTAAAACCTTAAGGGCGTAGTTCCAGTTTCTGTCGCTTAATTCTTTTACTCTATCTGATATTTTAGAGAATAATGATTTAACTTGGTTAAAACAAGGCGCGGTTGGTTCCACGGTTGCTAAAAGAGCCGCGGCTTCATTAGCGGCTTCAATGTTTTGATTGGCGGCCCAAATACCACTGGCTTCAGATAGTTTGACCTTACAATCAAATTCAATAGCTTTGTCGTAATAGGTGGCGAGCTTTGTTTTTATTTTATCAAAACAAGTGCTAACTTCGGGAACGCTTGACAATAAAGCTAAAGCTCCTTCATAGTTGTTTTGCGAAGCCATAGCATCAGCTTGCTTAATTACCAGATTGCAATTGTTGTTAAAGTATTCAATAATGCGCTCCTTGCTTCTTGTTACTAAATCTTGTAATGCTTGGTTTTTAGGCTTTATCTGATTTATAGCTGCCATATAGGCTTTGTTTTCATTGGTGCCAACACCTTTAACCATTATGGACTCGCTTGTAAATAATGTGCCTTCTATACCATCGCCAACATAAAGCGTAACTTCTAGATTTAGCGCAATACTTGGTGGTGCTGTAGGCATGATATCTTTACTAACTACTGTTATGTTAGGTGTGATGATAAATCGTGTATCATAACCGCCTTGTGCAATGCCGTTTTTAGTAATGACTTGGTTTAATTTGTTGGAAAGCATACTTTTTGTATAAGCAGGAACACTTTCTATTTGATTAGGAATGTAAGTTCCTAAAAAAATACCATCATAATTAACGTTATTTTGAGCTGTCAAGGTTAACGAACCAATAAGTAAAAAACTGAATATTATTTTTTTCATTTTTTTCATTTTTAAAAATTTATTTCCCACCTAAAATTATGGTGGCTCTACCCAGTCCTTTCATTACCAATTTGTTTGGGATATTATAAGGGGCGTCTTTTAAGTACTTACTAAGTTCATATACAAAACGCCTAGCGTCTAAGGCCCTTCCTTGTTCATTTTCCAATGGAATTCTAACTTGTTCAAACAATGCCATGTTTTCGGTCATGTCAGTTGTGCTGAAGCGCCCTTTTACGGCGTTGTCTGCTAGCCAATCTTCAATGGCAAAACCAAGGACTTCACCACCAAATTCCGTATCGAGATCACCATCCCAATCGTTCCATTTTTGAACACGCACAATAATCTCTCTACCGTTTTCAAACATGTCATCAAAATGAGCTTGTAAACGTTCGGTAAATTTATCCATGTGTGCTAAAACAGCTTCAGAAAGCAATACTGGTAGTTCAGCAGAAAAAGAAGGTGCGCCTGTACCAGCGGCTGTAGCAATTTGCTTATCGGTATAGGCATCTAAACCTTGAAGGTTAAACGTAATGGATTTTTTAGGACCTGTTTGGTTTACAGTCCAAGTTAGTTGCATGATAATATCTGCTTTAGCCACTTTTTTTAAAGCATCAATGGGGCTATCGGCTACATCGCTGCCTGAATCACTAGAGGAGCGTAAGTTGTCTTCTGCGGAGTTTGATTTTAATGTTTTTATGGCGGATTCCATGTTTTTAAGAGGAAAGCCCCTGTCTGCCATCATGCCGTTTATTTGGCTTATGACCAAAAGCACATCGGTGTCTTGTTGAAAGGCTTTTTGGTAATCAGGTATTTGTACCAAGGTGCCTTGGTCATCAAAATTCATAACGTAGCCATTTTTAATACACCAAGCATCGCTTGGAACTACCATAATAGTTGGCTTTTTAGCTTGACTAAATGCTATTGCACTTATTAAAAACAGGCAATAGGTAATATGTAATTGGATTTGTTTTTTCATGTGTTTATATTTATTATTTTTTGTTTGTTAGATGTAGCATCCATATAATCATTTCCTTGAGTATGGAAATTTTAGTTATGGATGTTTCATGTTTTGAATATTTAAAATTAAAACCCGGATGCTAAACCTCTAACAATGCCTTCTTCTTCCAGTCGTTTTCTCAACATATCGGTTTGTACATTAACTACTGCGCCAATTTTATACTCGCGCTTGCTTACTTTAAGTCTGTCGCCAGCAGCAATGCTTCCGTCTGTAGCGGCTGATACATATTTTAAATACTCACCACCATCAGCAAAAAAGGCTTCAAAAAAATCAGCGTGTTCTGATGCGGTTTTAGCAGATTTCAATAATGGGCTAAAAGAAGTACATCCTTGACTGCCACCTGCAAATCCTTTAAAAATAATACCATGCACAGCGTTTTTCATGGCATGGGAAATAGCATGTTTAGGATTTTTGGAATAGGACCAAACTTTAACGAGTTTAGAGCCCAGTTTTGCAATGCCTTCACATTCTATATCATAGCGGAAAATTTCTGTATCCTTGTTGGCTTTTTCATTTTTCCATTGGGCGTTGGCAGTTATGCCAATAGCCATGAACGTAACCATAATTAGTAGTGTTTTTGATTTTTGTATCATGTTATTTTAAGGTTTTTGGTTAATTAATTTGTCTGATTAGCATGCCCGCATAATATTTGTTTTTTGGACCGCTAAAGGTTGTGTATTCAATAAAAGAAGGATTTTCTTCATTGGCATTGTATCTATTGTCCCAAATAAGGTCTTTTTCTACTTTTATAACACCCAATCGTTCGTATTCAACAATGCCTTTATCATTAAGTACTTGTTCTAATACTTCGTATTTATCGCCTTTTTCTAGATTTTCTTTTAACCCGATTTTGGCTGCTATGGGATCGCCACTTATTAGGGGTGTTTTGGTTCTAAAGACCTCAAATTCTTTTTGGAGTTTGGCTATCACATTATCAACGGCTCTGATAGTTGCCACGCTAATTAACTCTTCATTGGTTTTTTGGGTTAGTGAAGTGCTTTGTAAATCTGCCCAAGAGGTTTCAGTGCCAACGTATTCTAGCTTAAAAAGGTCTGTTTCATCAAAAGCCTTTTTTCTTTCCATGTCAAGCGAGGCATCCTCATTCCAAAAATCATTGTAAAAAATAGCTGCTACTTCCTCATTCCAAACCAATTTGTAGAGATAGGCATTGGTTTTGATAATGTAGCCTTTACCAAAAACTTCTACGGCAGCCGAAGTAGATTCTGAAATAGTTGCTACATCGCTATTGCCGTATTCTGCCGCTGCAGATGTGATATTGCCCAGAATGCCTTTTGCTTTTGTCGCCACTTCTTCTTTATTGGTGTAATTAAAATCGTTTACAATTACAAAAGTGTTTTTTATGAGTGCTTCGCCAGCATCGGCCAACATAGCAGAACCCCTTTCGGTATTATTTGCAATTTTAACATCTAGATCTGATGCGTTATAAAATCCGCGTTCTGCGATTAAATCCATATTAAAACCGCCAAGTTCACTTCTGTTAAACCATTTTGCTACCATGCTTTTTGCAATGTTTTTACTGTTTAGGTAATTGAGGATAGCAAGGTGCTGGAATTCTTTATCTTCTTTATTGCTGTTTATATTCAAATCTTCGGTAAGCTTTCCTAAAAAGCCTTTTTTGGGAGCTTCTTCAACAGGGGCTTCATACACAAATGCTGGGTCTGTTTTTGGAACTAGCCTAATGTTTGTAATGTGATCGTTGAATTTGTCTATTAAAGGCGCATTTATAAAAACGTTTTCAATGGTGCTACTTAGTTCCCTTGTTGCATCGCTGATCATGAGTGTGCTAAGGGAGCTTCGTTTGTATTTATCATCAATGGGGGTTTCTTGTGCAAATGTTAATATAGCGGATAGGAGGGTTGAAAAAAGCGTTAGCCTTCTTAGATTTTTCATTTAGAGGGATGGTTAGGTTAGACAATAGCAATAATGCACACCTTATGTGTGTTTGGTTATGATTATTTTTTAATTTGCTATTAATGTTGGTCTTAGAGAACTACAAAATTAATTAAGTTTTAACAACTTGTATGATAAAACATGATGAGTTGCACGAATTTTCGTTGTAATGTTTTTCTTTTGAAAAGCCAACTATGAAATGCTCCTGTTTTTAAAAAGAGTCCAATAATCTACGTCTTAGTGTTAATAAATAGGTTTTTTTATGTTGGATATTACGTAAAACCTTTTGATTATATGAGTCTTAATATAAGTGCTACTCGTTTTATTTGTGAAGAAATTTGGCTGTTTTCATAAAAAAAATGCGAACTTTTCAGCTCGCATTTTTAAAAATATTTTATTGCAATGTCATTCTACAATGCTACTAAATCACCTGTTTGGTTTTTAGTAGGCAAATCAGAATCGCCCATTAAGAAAATATCTACTTGACGGGCAGCCTCCCTCCCTTCAGATATGGCCCAAACAATTAATGATTGACCACGGCGCATATCACCAGCAGTAAATATATTTGGAATATTGGTTTGATATTTACCATATTCTGCTTTATAATTTGAACGTGCATCTTTTTCCAGACCTAATTGATCTGCAATAGTGCTTTCAGGACCGGTAAATCCTAATGCCAACAATGCTAGATCGCATGGCCATGTTTTTTCTGTGCCTTCAACTTCTATTAATTTAGGGCGTTCACCAGGCACCATTTCCCATTCTACGTTTACCGTTTTTAGGGCGGTCAGTTTTCCATTTTCATCCGTTATGAACTCTTTGGTATTGATTAACCAATTTCTTTCAACACCTTCTTCATGTGAAGAGGATGTTTTAAGTTGCAATGGCCAAAAAGGCCAAGGTGTTGTTGGAGAACGATGTCCTGGAGGTTTTGGCATGATTTCAAAATTCACTACAGATTTTGCACCATGTCTATTAGATGTTCCAACACAATCTGAACCAGTATCGCCACCACCAATAACAATCACGTTTTTATCAGTTGCCATGACTTGGTCTTTTACTTCTTGACCAAACAACACTTTGGTTTGTTGGGTCAAGAAATCCATGGCCTGTACTACGCCATCGGCATCAATACCTGGAGTTGGCAAACTTCTTCTTTCGGTAGCACCGCCACATAGTACCGTTGCGTCAAAGTTTTTTAATTCTTCTACCGAATAATTAACACCTACATTAACATTCACTTTAAATGTAATGCCTTCTGCTTTTAAAATGGCTACACGGCGGTCAATGATGCCTTTTTCCATTTTAAAATTAGGAATACCGTAGCGCAATAACCCACCGATAGCATCATCTCTTTCAAAAACAGTTACGGTATGTCCTGCTCTGTTCAATTGTTGTGCTGCTGCCAACCCCGCTGGTCCTGAACCTACAATGGCTATGGTTTTACCAGTTCTGGTTTTAGGCGGTTGTGGTTTTATCCAACCTTCTTTAAAGGCCCGTTCTACAATCATCTTTTCGATGTTTTCTATAGCAACGGGGTCTTCAATAATGCCTAAAACACATGATTTTTCACATGGAGCTGGGCATAAACGTCCAGTAAACTCTGGAAAGTTATTAGTTGAATGCAACAACCAAGAGGCTTTTTGCCATTCCCCCTGATGTACCATATGGTTGAAATCTGGAATCAGATTTCCAAGTGGGCATCCGCTATGACAAAAAGGGATGCCGCAGTCCATACAGCGTGATCCTTGTTTGGTTAGATCTTCCTCTTTTAAAGGTATTGTAAACTCTTTATAATGCTTTACACGGTCTTCTACAGGCGCGTAAGTTTCATCTTCTCTATCAAATTCTTTAAATCCTGTTACTTTTCCCATGACACTATGCTATTGTTAATTCTTCTACCATTTGTTCTTCGGTCTCCAATCGTTTTAATGCGCTTTTGTATTCAGTAGGCATTACTTTTACAAAGTTGCTTAAGCTGTTATCCCAATCTTTTATGATCTCTTTACCTTTTTTACTGTTTGTATAAAGCACGTGTTTTTGAATGTATTTTTTTAATTCGGCATTGTCCTCAGCAGTCAAATCTTCAAACTCAATAGTTTCTGTATTGCACAGGCCATTTGTGAATTTGTTTTCTGGATCATATACATAAGCGATACCACCACTCATACCTGCAGCAAAATTTCTTCCGGTGCTTCCTAGAACAATTACTCTGCCTCCTGTCATGTATTCACAACAATGGTCTCCAACGCCTTCTACAACAGTAATCGCTCCAGAGTTTCTTACAGCAAAACGTTCGCCGGCAATACCATTGAAGTAGGCTTCCCCTTCTACGGCGCCAAATAAACACACATTACCTACAATGATGTTATTTTCTGCTAAGAAGTCTGCTTTTGCAGGTTTTTTAACAATCAGTTTAGCACCAGATAATCCTTTTCCAACATAGTCATTGGTATTTCCTTCAACAATAAAGGTTAGTCCGTGAGCGCCAAATGCACCAAAGGTTTGTCCTGCCGATCCTGTAAACTTAATGTTCAAGGTGTCTTCTGGCAATCCTAAATGCCCGTAGATTTTTGAAATCTCATTACTAACAATTGCACCTACAGAACGGTTGGTGTTATTGATAGCGTATTTTAAATTGGTTTGTTCTTTTCTGTATAAAGCCCTGTGAGAATCTTTTAAGATTTGGAAATCCAATACATTCTCTAAGTTGTGATCTTGCTTTTCTGTATTCTTTTTAACTAATGAACTGTAAGCAGCTGGTCTGTGTAGGATTGATGATAAATCCAAACCTCTCGCTTTGTAATGGTTAATGGCTTTATTGGCGTTGATTTTATGCGTCTGGCCAATCATTTCATCCATGGTTTTATACCCTAACTGGGCCATAATACCTCTTAATTCTTCAGCGATATAGAAAAAGAAATTAATAACATGTTCTGGTGTGCCTTTAAAGTTTTTACGCAATTCTTTATCTTGGGTTGCGATACCGACTGGACAGGTATTCAAATGGCATTTGCGCATCATAATACAACCAGAGGCTACTAAAGGAGCGGTTGCAAAACCAAATTCCTCAGCACCTAATAAAGCGGCAATAGCAACATCACGACCGGTTTTCAACTGGCCATCACATTCTACTACAATTCTACTCCTTAAGTTGTTTAGCACTAAGGTTTGTTGTGCTTCTGCCAAACCAAGTTCCCAAGGTAATCCAGCATGTTTTAAGGATGTTAAGGGAGACGCTCCCGTACCACCATCATAACCTGCGATTAAAACCACATCGGCTTTTGCTTTGGCAACACCAGCGGCAATAGTGCCCACACCAACTTCTGAAACTAATTTCACGTTGATTCTGGCTTCACGATTGGCATTTTTCAAATCGAAAATCAACTGTGCCAAATCTTCAATAGAATAAATATCGTGATGTGGTGGCGGAGAAATCAAGCCTACAAAAGGCGTTGAGTTTCGTGCCGCAGCGATCCAAGGCAATACTTTTTCACCTGGTAATTGGCCACCTTCCCCTGGTTTTGCACCTTGGGCCATTTTTATTTGAATTTCTCTGGCGTTTGTTAAATAGTGAGAGGTTACACCAAAACGCCCTGAAGCGACTTGTTTGATAGCAGAATTACGGCTATCGCCATTAATATCTGGCTGAAAACGTTTTCTGTCCTCACCACCTTCGCCAGAATTGGATTTACCACCAATACGGTTCATGGCTATGGCCAGGTTTTCATGAGCTTCACGGGAAATGGATCCGTAAGACATGGCCCCTGTTTTGAAACGTTTTACAATATCTGTCCAAGGTTCTACTTCTTCTAAAGGAATAGGGTCTAAATTATCAAATTCAAACAAGCCCCGAATGGTCATTAAATTTTCAGCCTGCTCATTTACTGCCTTTGCATAAACATCATAACTGGCTTGGTCGCTCAATCGCACTGCTTGTTGCAATTTAGCCACCGTAGTAGGGTTGAACATGTGGCGTTCGCCGTTACGTCTCCATCTGTAATCGCCACCAATATTTAGACCTAAACGTTTGTCTATGTAACTATCTGGATAGGCGTATTTATAACGTTCATTGATTTCTTTTTCAACTTCATATAGTCCTATACCTTCAATTCTTGAAGCGGTGTAAGGGAAGTATTTTTCAACAAAATGGGAATTGAAACCAACGATTTCAAAAATCTGGGAACCTCTGTACGAGTGAAGCGTAGAGATTCCAATTTTATTCATGATTTTCAGAATCCCTTTTCCTATGGCTTTGTTGAAATTATCAACGGCTTTTTGCTCGTCCATGCCCGTGATAAAGCCTTCTTTAACCTGCATTCTGATAATTTCATTTACCATATACGGATTGATGGCACTGGCGCCATAACCAAATAAGGTAGCAAAATGATGCGGTTCACGAGGCTCTGCAGATTCAATAATGATATCGAAATATGAACGCTTGCGCAAACGGTTCATTTGATGGTTTACATAGGAACAAGCCAATAATGCTGGAATAGGTGCAAACTCTTTATTAACTCCTCTATCGGTTAAGATGATGATGTTTGTTTTTCTATCTAATGCTTTTTCTATTTGTTTGATGATATCTTCTAAGGCATCTTCTAAACCGTTAAGGCCTTTTGCTTTAGGATAAAGGATTTCTATGGTTTCGGCTTTAAAGCCTTCTACGGAAATACTTCTTATTTTTTCTAAATCGGCATTGGAAATCACAGGATTTTGAATGCGCAATTTTCTACATTGTCTTTCTGAAATGCTGAAAATATTACGATCTTTACCAAGATTTAAACTAATGTCAGTTACAATTTCTTCACGGATACCATCCAATGGTGGGTTGGTAACTTGAGCGAATAATTGTTTGAAATAATTTGAAATAAGTTGAGGTCTATCTGATAAAACCGCTAAAGGCGTATCTGTACCCATAGAGCCCAAGGCTTCTTTAGCAGTTACGGCCATTGGGGTAATAACCTCTTGAATATCTTCAAAAGTATAGTTGAATAAACGCTGTCTTGTTTTGATGTCTATGGTTTCAATAGGACAGGTTTCGTTATTGTAAGGAATATCCCTTAAGTGCAATCTGGTTTTATCCAGCCAATCTTTATAAGGTCTTTCAGTTACAATTTTATCTTTAATCTCTTCATCTTTAATGATGCGGCCTTCATTCATATCAACCAAGAACATTTTTCCTGGTTCCAATCTGCCGTGACTTTCTACATCTTCTGCTGGAATGTCAACCACACCAATTTCAGAAGCCATAATCAGTTTCCCACTTTTGGTAACGGTGTATCTTGAAGGTCTAAGACCATTTCTATCTAATAAAGCGCCAACATAGTCACCATCAGTAAAAGGCACCGAAGCTGGGCCATCCCAAGGTTCCATAATACAAGCATTATATTCATAAAATGCTTTACGTTCTTCAGACATGGTTTGGTGTTTTTCCCAAGCTTCAGGAATCATCATCATCATGATTTCTGGCAATGAACGCCCTGTATGCGTCAATAATTCTACTACCATGTCCATTGAAGCTGAATCAGACTTACCGGGCAAAATGATTGGAAACAATTTTTCTATTTGCGGACCAAAAACCTCACTTTTCATGATTTCTTCACGCACACGCATTCTGCTTACATTACCACGTAGGGTATTGATTTCCCCATTTTGGCACATATATCTAAAGGGTTGCGCCAATTCCCATGTAGGCATGGTGTTGGTTGAAAACCTTTGGTGCACTAAGGCCAATCGGGTTACCAAATCGGTTTGCTGTAAATCTGTATAATAAGGGCCAATATCTTCTGGCATAATAACCCCTTTATATATTATGGTAGTTGTGGATAAGCTAGGTATATAAAAGTAAGAACTTTGGTCCATTTTTGAATTTGCAATGGTATGCTCTGTAATTTTACGGGCTGCGTATAGTTTTGCTTTAAAAACATCTTCGGTGATATTGTTGGTTTTGCCAACAAAAATCTGTTCAATATCTGGCTCAGAAGCCAAAGCGATCGGGCCTAAATGTGAAGAATCTACAGGAACTTTTCGCCATCCTAAAATGGTAAGGCCCTGTACCTTGATTTCTTTCTCAAAGGTGTCTTTGCAAAATTTGTATTGATTTTTGTTTTTTGGTAAAAAAACCATGCCCACAGCGTATGCTCTTTGCTCAGGGATTTCAAAATTACAAACTCTTTTAAAATAGTCGTGAGGGATGTCAATCAATAATCCTGCACCATCGCCTGTTTTTCCATCTGCACTTACACCACCACGGTGCTCCAACTTTACCAGAATTTCTAAGGCATCATGTATAATCTGATTGGTCTTTTGACCTTTTAGATTACAGATAAAACCTGCGCCACAGTTTTCGTGTTCAAATTCAGGTAAATACAATCCTTGTTTCTTCATCATAATCAACAAATTTTGGTTTAAAAATAGCGTCGAAACACAAAGGTATGCATAGATTTTTTAATAATATAACGCGCAAAACATTATTTCGATTTTCGACACATAATTAAGGTAAAACTATATATATAATAATAATAGGAGCATTTATTAATAAATATTCAATTGTAAAATAAGCACCATTAAATAAACATATGTTAATTAATGCTAGTGAATACTCGTTTTTGTAAAAATAACTGCATAAAAAATACTTAAAAACTGACAATAATTCAAAGTTGCCCATTGTTGATAAATCAAAAAATCAAATAATTTCAAATATACCCTCAAAAAAATAGGGTTAAAAGTGAAATATTGATAAAAGTTAATGATGTAACCCTATTTTTTATGGGGTTTAAATATTTTTAATATAGATTTACGCCATCTTAAAGATATTTAATTTTTAAAAACAAGAACTTTAAAACAATCAATTATGAAAAAATTAATTACACTTTCAATGCTTTTTGTAGCAACGGCAATATTTGCCCAAGAAGAGGCTCCGGCACCATCTTTGAGTATTAGCGGTACAGTTGATGCTTACTATCAAACCTATTTGTCTTCTTCGGATAACAATTATGTGCCTTTTGGATCTTCTTTTGCAGACCAAGCGGGTTTTGCACTAGGTATGGCAAATACTATTTTTGCTTATGAAGGCGAAAAAACTGGAGCAGTAGCAGATTTAGCTTTTGGAACCAGAGGTACTCAAGCCGCTGGGGATGGACCTGATTTATACATTAATCAATTATATGCTTATTGGAATGTGTCTGAAAGTACTACATTAACAATGGGGCGTTGGAATACTTATCTCGGTTATGAAGTGATTTCTCCAGCTGCGAATTTTAACTACAGTACATCATACTTATTTTCAAGTGGGCCTTTCTCTATGGTTGGTTTAAAAGCAGATTTCGCTTTAGGTGAGGATTTTAGTTTAATGTTAGCTTTTATGAACCCTACAGATGTTAACAATAACATGACTGGAGGTTACGCTTTGGGCGCTCAGTTAGGTTATTCAGGCCAATTCTTGAATCTTTATTATGATGATGATGAGGTTCTAGGTTTTGAAATTGACTATACTGGTGGATTTGATTTATCTGATGCTTTCTTTTTAGGAATCAATGGAGCGTATCAAACAAGTGATGATGAAGGTTTTTATGGTGTTGCATTGTACCCACAAATTGCAACATCTGATTCTTTTAGCTTAGGGTTAAGAGGTGAACTTTTTGGATACCATGCAAAAGATGTTGATGATTTACCAAGTGTTTTAGGTCTTACTTTAACAGGTAGTTACGCTTTGGAAAACTTAATTATTAAGCCAGAGATTAGATTAGATTCTTGGAGTAATGATATGCCTTACCTTGATGCTGATGGTGCTGCATCAGATAACTTAGCAGCATTTACTTTGGCAGCTATCTATTCTTTCTAAAAAGAAAATAAAATTTATATTAAAGAGAACAATTAAAGATTGTTTAATTGTTCTCTTTTTTACTAACCCTCTAAAATTTATTTATTATGTCAATATTAAATTTGCCCTTTATAATTCAAGACACCGCCGCAATTGAAGGCGACATGGGAATGATGTGGATGCTTATCTCAGGTATCCTAGTATTCTTCATGCAAGCAGGATTTTTCTTAGTGGAATCTGGAATGACAGATTCAAAAAATGCTGTAAACATAGCAATGAAAAATTTCTTGGACATAGCAGTTGGCTCATTGGCTTTCTGGTTTGTGGGATATTCTTTAATGTATGGTGCCGATATGGGCGGAGGATGGTTTCATTGGGGAGGTTTTGTGTTCTCTCAAGGCGCTGCTGATTTATTCTTTCAAACAGTATTTGCCGCGACTGCCGCTACTATTGTATCTGGAGCCATTGCAGGAAGAACAAAATATACAACATACGCCATTTTTAGTATTGTAATGACTGCTGTTATTTACCCAATCGCTGGTGGTTGGGAATGGAATGGTGGTTGGTTAAATAATACCGATGGTATCATGCCTGCTGAATTTATTGATTTCGCTGGTTCTTCTATTGTTCACTCTGTGGGTGGATGGGCTGCACTTGTTGCTGCTTGGATGGTAGGTCCTAGAATTGGAAAATACCTTGATGGGAAACCAGTTGAAATGCACGGACATAACCAAATGTATGCTACTTTAGGTGTGTTCATTCTTTGGTTAGGATGGTTCGGATTTAATGGTGGTTCTCAATTAGCTTGGGGTGGTGATGATGCTACTGCTGCTTCTCAAGTTGTACTTGTTACCAACTTAGCTGCTGCTGCAGGTGCCTGTGGTGCTTTAATTATTTCTTGGATTAAAATGGGTAAACCAAATTTAGGAATGACATTGAACGGTGCGTTAGCTGGTCTTGTTAGTATTACTGCTGGATGTGGCAATATGAGCGAAGGTGGTGCTGTTTTAGCTGGATTAGTAGGTGGTGTTCTTGTAGTATATTCTATTGGTTTTATTGAAAAATACTTAAAAATTGATGATGCGGTTGGTGCAGTTTCTGTACATGGTGTTGCTGGCGCTTGGGGCACCTTGGTTATAGGTCTTTGGGGCATAGATGGTGATGCTGGTATTGGGATTTTTAATGGCGGTGGTGCTGCGCAATTGGGAGCACAAGCTATCGGGGTAATAGCTTATGCTGCTTGGGCCATTGGTTTATCATTTATCTTCTTGTTTATTCTTAAAAAGGCAGTTGGTTTAAGAGTTTCTGAAAAAGAAGAAATAGTTGGTCTTGACTGGTCAGAGCATGGTTCTATTGCTTACCCAGGAAAAAGACAAAGGGAAATAGATTAGTTATATTTATATAATAATTTAAATTAAAAAAGAGATGCCCTATATCAATAGGGCATCTTTTAAAATGAAAAAAAACAATGAAATGATACTTATTTCAAGAATTGATTTTATACCAACTAAATAAAGTAATATTATGAAGAAAATTGAAGCAATTATTAGAAAATCCAAATATCGTGTAGTGAAAGAAGCTTTACACGAGGTTGGAGTAAATTTTTTCTCATACTGGGATGTAACCGGTATTGGAAACGAACAAGAAGGTCATGTGTACAGAGGTGTTTCTTATAGCACAAGTGATATTCAACGTAGGTACCTTTCCATAGTAGTAAATGATGATTTTGCAGATGCTACCGTTAAGGCCATTATTGGTTCTGCTGGAACTGGCGAGGTTGGTGACGGGAAAATATTTGTATCGGATATTACCGAAGCTTACAGAATAAGAACAGGAAACAAAGGTGGCGACACTTTAAATTAATAACCAACTACCAAAAAATATAAATTATGGAATTACTAACAATCAATAATGTATGGATGATGATCTGTACAGCCCTAGTTTTTTTTATGCACTTAGGCTTTTCTCTTTTAGAGATTGGGTTAACTAGGCAAAAAAACACAATCAATATTTTATTTAAAAACATTTTCATTATTACTATCGGGTTGCTTTTATACTGCTTAGTCGGTTTTAACTTGATGTATCCAGGTTTTGAAGAAGGTTCTGCGGGATTCTTTGGTTTTGCTGGATTTGGATTGGATGCAGCTGCTGCAACCGATTTAACTTACAATGAAGGCTACACCTACTGGACAGATTTCTTGTTCCAAGGTATGTTTGCTGCCACTGCTGCCACAATTGTATCTGGTGCGGTTGCCGAGCGTGTTAAAATAGTGCCTTTTATGATTTTTACAGTATTATATGTAGGGTTTATTTACCCGCTTGCCGGTTCATGGAAATGGGGTGGTGGATTTTTACAAATGAGAGAAACACCTTTTTATGATTTTGCCGGTTCTACATTAGTACACTCTGTAGGGGGATGGGCTGCTGTAGTAGCAGTGTGTTTATTAGGCCCACGTATCGGTAAATTTAAAGAAGGCAAAGCACAAGCGATTCCTGGACATAATATTCCATTGGCAACTGCTGGTGTATTGATCCTTTGGTTAGGCTGGTTCGGGTTTAATGGTGGTTCTGTGCTTTCCGCAGATCCTGCATTAACATCTATAACATTGGTAACAACCTGTTTAGCCGCCGCTGCAGGAGGCGTAGTGGCCATGTTAGTATCTACTGCTATGTATAAAAACCTTGATTTGACCATGTTTTTAAATGGTATTCTTGGCGGATTGGTTGGGATTACCGCTGGTGCAGACGTTATGGGCCCAACAGATTCTATTTTAATCGGATCTATTGCAGGCGCTATCATCGTATTCGCAGTGGCTTTTATTGATAGGTTAAAATTGGATGATCCCGTGGGGGCCATTGCCGTGCATTTAGCTTGTGGTGTCTGGGGAACTTTAGCTGTTGGCATCTTTGGTGATTTAGCTGGCGTTGATCAATTGGTTAGCCAATTGGTAGGCATCCTTTCTTATGCCGCTATTTGTATAGTATCGTCGTTCTTGATTCTTTTTGTATTGAAGAAAACTGTGGGAATCAGGGTTTCTGAAAAAGAAGAATTGGAAGGATTGGATGCGCATGAGCATGGTATGGATGCGTATCCTGATTTCAGGTTAAATGAGCATTAATATGTAATATATAAGTGTTGAGTTATATTAGAATTAAAGGATGTCTTTTTTAAGGCGTCCTTTTTTTTGATGCTATTTGATGGATTAATACCTGTTATTTGTATGCATAGCATCCATGTTTTTAATATATTTGAATATACATATTAATAGAGATTGCCATGAAAAAAATAGAAGCCATTATAAGAAAATCAAAATTCAATGCAGTCAAAGAAGCCCTACATGACGTGGGTGTTACCTTTTTTTCTTATTGGGATGTAACGGGTGTAGGAAATGAAAAAGAAGGGCATGTTTACAGAGGTGTTTCTTATAGTACTACTGATATTCAACGACGGCACCTCTCCATTGTTGTTAATGATGGTTTTGCTGATGCTGCCGTTAAGGCCATTATCAGTTCTGCGGGAACTGGCAAAGTTGGTGATGGAAAGGTTTTTGTATCAAACATAGAAGAAGCCTACAGGATTAGAACTGGAGATAAAGGCGGGGATACTTTGAATTAAGGTTTTCTGAAAAATTTATAAAACAAAACGCCCCATCTAAATCGAGAAGGGGTGTTTTATTATAAATTTATGATATTATTTATTTTTACTTAAATTCTAAAATCCCTAACAAAATAATTTTTTCGAAAATAATATCTAAAATGTTCTCTTCTATATCCATTTGTTCTTTGAAACTTAAGCCTTCCATATCATTACCTATGTTTTCAATGACTTCATTTATAGAGGTTGGCTCTTCAAAATAAAACAATAATTTATCTCGATTTTTTAAGTTTGTTTGAATTTCTTTCTTAGAAAATGGATTTTTTTCTATCAAAATATAGCTATCTTCATTTAATTCGGATTCATTTTTTTTAATTTTCAGTTTGAAATTATCATATAACTGTATTTTAGTATTTTTAATATCTCCAAGTTCTGAAGTATATAGTTTTTTAATAGCCTTGTAAGTTCTATTTTCCTTTAAGGAATCATAAGCATCCATATTTTCAGCTAATCCTGAAGATTGTAAAACAGAGATGACTTTTTTATGGGCATCTGGAAATTCATATTTTAACCTTAATTCCAATTGCTGGCAGGCAAACTTATTTTGTTTTGCGAATCCTACCAAATGGATGTATTTATCAATAATTGGTACAAGATGAAATCGTAGCACCGAATCATATGCTACAGACTCTTTTGAACTATCAATATAATAGCAAACGTTTTTCCGTTCATTTAACAAACAGCTGATGAAAAATTCATCTAATATTTGGTTAAATGAACCGATATTTATTTTCTCCAAGTTTGATTTATTAACTTCTAAAAAGCTATATGCCTTAGTGCAATAATTTTGGAAAAATGAGATATCATTGCCTCCCAAAAGACCTATGTTTACAATGTTTTCATATTCAAAAACATTCTTTTTCAGTTGTTTAGGAACATTAACAAAGTGCTTGTTTACTTCCAATAGGCTATCTTGATATGTTTTTGGTACAGGGTGTTTACTTTGCGCTATTAAATAATCTGTTTCATTTTTAACGGGTAATGCATCCCAAATATAAATATCATTATCTACATGTATAAAAGGTTTTTCTTGTAATGCTATGGTTTTTAATTTACCTAGAACCCATAATCTATGGTCTTCATTCTTTAATTCGTCGAGCACCAAGGATACATCATGATATGGAAGACCTAATTGGTTTATAAAAATATCGTACCCCTTACTATCGGTGTATAGTTTCACTTTGGAATGATACTTATTTAAAGTTAAAAAACTTAAACAATTGCTCATTAAAAAATATTTGTATTCTAACCAACCTCCAAACTTTCTGTTGTTTTTAAAGTTCTGATTTTCATGAAACGCAGGTTTAGACCAAAATGATTGAATAATGTCCATAAATTATATTTTTAAGCTGTTTTATTTGGATGTGGTTATTATATTCGAATAATTTTTGGAAACGTTCTTTTTATTTTCAATCACCTTTCTAAAAAACAATAACAAATCCTCTACATGGTATTCAAAGGAAAACAGGCCTCTATTTTCCCAAACATTCTCACGAATCTCATGCATTCTAGGTTTGTTTTGAAGAATATTCCCAAGCTCCTTAAATTCTTTAAAAAACACGCCTGCATCCAGTTTTTTCATTAAAGATTGCGTGGCTGCAATATGATTGTTGTTGTCCTTTTGAATCATAGGCACACCAGCCGACGCCAAAGTGGACATGCGAGCGGGATAATTTAAATCGCTCCAAGAAGCCCTTGCAATTTCTCCATTGTTCGTACTATTAAAAACATGAAGCCAACCCGCATCATACTTCGAGAATTCTTTAACCCAATTTTCAGCAGTACAATTGGGGTGGAGATGTAGGTATTCGGGAGCCAGTTTTTTTGCCGCATCTATCCAATGGCGATAGAATTCTTGATATCCGTCCCCATAAAAATGTAAATGGATTTTCTGCTCAGCCATTTCTTTAAAGTTCTGCGGGGTAAGACCTATCAAACGACCTGATGACAGCGTGTGAATTTCTCCATCTTGGTCTGAGAGTAAATTGGAGCGTACTTGTCCAAATCGTTTCTGGCTTGGCAAATCGCCATCTAAAATAAAGGTTGAATCGCTATTTTTTTGATTGGCATATTGGGCAAACCAATCTCTTGATTCTGGATTAATGAAAATTTGACCATCTGAATGTTTAAATAAATCGATTAATTTTTCCCATGTGCCTCGCTGCCTACAGAAAAATGGACCTTCCTTAAAGTGCCATATAAAAGGGATGCCCATTTTTTTGGATAAAACTTCATGTGCCAAGGGGACGGCTTGAAAATTTAAGAGGGCATAAATAATATCAGGTTTTATATCATTTACTTTTTGTTCCCAGCCTTCCATGGGTATATCCTCAACATTACCAAAAGGTAATGGACCGATTGTATTGTAATTGTAAGGGGTATCTAACCAAAGACCATACAGTTTGTGCCCCTGTTCTTCTAAAGCACAGATGCGTTCAGCATTATAGGCCAATTCGCCAACCAATAGTATTTTAAGAGGTTGCTCTTGATGGTTGGATTTAAGGTTTTGAAAAATCTTGAACTGTTTTTTTTCGTCAATAATATGTCCCGTTGATTCTTGAAATGAAATAGGTTGTTTTATATTGTAGAAGGCTTTAAACTTAAAAATGCTACCGCCATACTCCTCCAGCATGATCTTATGTCTTTGGTACAAGTGATTTGTCCATTCACAAGTAATTTGCTTGGTAAGCACACATGCGCCTTGTGCTTCCATTTTTTGCCAAAACATTTCATAAAGATCACTGGTTACAATTTGATCTCTTTCTGCCCAACGATCTTGGTTTTTTTTATGTAATACCTGAACGAGCTGAACATCCAATCCTTCTACCTGATTTTCAGAAAACATGCTCATACTATCTCTATGCGTATTGATAGAGTAATGTTTTAAGCCTGAATATGCCAGCACCGTATCTGGGTTTTCCTTTAATTTTAAAAAGAGTGAACTTAAATGGTCTTTAAAATAGATGTCGTCTGAAGGCAAATACCCAATCAAGGGATAGGATGCGTTCTCAAGACCTATATTTAAGGACGCACCAAGTCCAAGATTTTGAGGGTTAACAAGATATCTGATTCTCTTGTCTTTTAAAAAGGGCATTATGGTAAGCTCTGTGTCATCTGTCGCCCCATCATTTATAATAAGGAGTTCCCATTTTTCAAAAGTCTGTGATTGCAGACTTTTTATCGCTCCACAAATAAAGGACGATTGATTATAAGTGGGCATAATAACTGTGATGCCATCATGCTCATTAAATGTTTCATTCTTCATAGTTTAATTTTTGGTTGTAAATTTTTTTGAAATATTTATAGCCTCTTTTATTATTAGTTCCATATCCATATATCGATACGTGCCGAGTCGTCCCAGAAAAGTGACATTTTGCAGCTTTACAGCCTCGGCATTGTACTTTTGTAATAGTTCCTTGTCCGCTTTAAGGTGTTTGGGGTAATAAGGTTCGTCGCCTATTTCGGTTTCTTTGCTATATTCTTTGAAATAAATGGTCTTTTCGTAACTTTTATGTGACGCAAAATGTTTGTGCTCATGAATACGGGTATAAGGCACGGTTGTATCGGTATAGTTGATTACAGCATTCCCTTGATAATCCCCATCGGCTCTATGTTCCTCAAAAACCATGGTTCGGTAACTGAGCCTTCCATATTTATAATTGAAAAAATAATCCATGGGACCAGAGTAGAAAACATGCTCAAAAGCAGATGTATCAAAATGAGTATCGAATGGGGTGTTTAACAAAACACGAATGTTTTTGTGGCTCAGCATATTTTCTATGATTCTGGAATAGCCATCTTCTGGAATGCCTTGATATATCTTATTGTAATAATTATCATCATAATTGAACCTAAGGGGCAATCTTTTCAAGATGCTTGCCGGAAGTTTCTTGGGTTCGCAGCCCCATTGTTTCTTGGTGTAGCCGTACATAAAAGCTTCGTAAAGATCTTTTCCTATCATAGCCAGCGCTTGTTCCTCAAAATTTCTAGGTTCCACAATCGATTTGTCCCTTTTTTGATCGATAAATTTAGCGGCTTCTGACGGTGTAAGGGATTTATTGAAAAATTGATTTATGGTGTGTAAGTTTATTGGAAACGAATAAATGGCATTTCCGCTTTTTACTTTAACCCTGTTGGTGTAGTTGTTAAACTTACCAAAAGACTGGACATAGTTCCAAACATCAAGATCATTGGTATTGAAGATGTGTGGCCCATATTTATGGACAAGTATGTTTGTTTCGGGGTCCATTTCGGTATGGCAATTTCCGCCAATATGGTTTCTTTTATCAATAACGGTAATATTATATTTTCCCGTTTTTGAAAGTTGTTCGGCAACTACCGCTCCGGAAAACCCCGCCCCAACTATTAAAATGTTTTTCAACTTCATAATGATTAAATATTTTTTAATATTTAAATAGATCTTTGAATTTATAAAACATACGTTCTGCAACACTTAAATCTTCGGTTATGATTTCTGCGTTGCCAAGCAATTCTTGGGTAAATTTAAAGGTCTGGTTATAAGATGTTTTTGTGCCGTTTGGCAATGATATGTAAATGGTATAGTTGCCTTCGTTATTTGGGGAAATGGAAAAATTCGTGACTTTACCAATCAACATCCCATATTGTTGGTATGGGTAATTATCCAGTTTAATAAATACTTTTTGACCTACAGTCACTTTGCCGGCATTTTGGGCGGGTATCACAAGTTTACCTACCAAGTTTTGGGTATCTGTGGGTAAAATTGAAAAAACAATACTTCCAGAATTTACAAACTGGTTAACGCCCCAATAATCTTGAAAACTGATAACGCCGTCAATTGAAGAACGCAACACATAATTATATTCCCAGTTTCTAATGGCTTCTTTAAGTAAATCATAGGATTGTGTCAAATTTCTTGAAAACCTAGTATTATCTTCTTGTTCATTGATACGGGTGCTTTTTAAAGTGTGATTGGCAGAAGAAATGGCTTCGGTCATTTGTGAAATGGAAATCGCCATGGCGCTAATGCTTTTTTGCATTTGTAAAAAATCCAATTGCTTTAATTCATAATCCCTTTGTGATATAATCCCTTTGTCAAAAAGGGTTTTATTCCTTTTTAAATCGGTTTGTTTTAGTTTAAATTCTTGCTCCAGCAGCCCTTTTTGGGTAATTTGGTTTCTAAGTCGATTTTTTAGTTCTTGAAGAGATACGGTATTGCCCCCTATTTGATTTGTATAAGGATCTAAATCTTTTAGCAAAAAATAATCGCTGTAACTTTTCTCAAAACCAAAATATGCGGCACTGATGTCGCCCAACACCAAATGAGATGTTTTTTCAAAAGGAAATCTGAAATCTTTAAAATTAAACATCAATGTATCTGTAATACTCTTTAATGTGTACACATCATCAAAATGGGCGGTGTTTCTTATAATGGCTAATTTTTGACCAATCGTGACAGTATCCCTGTTTTTTATAAACAGTTTTTCCAATTGCCCAGAATACCTTGAAACTACTTTTTCGGTAGGCTGTTTGGTTGTTACCAAGACTTTTGCCGCAACAAAATCAGGATATTTTATCATAAAAGATAAACAAAGTATAATACAGACAAACATAAAAATAAGCGTGATGCCCCAACGCACAATCCAAACTGGCGGGTTTGATAAAATCTCCTGCACCTCTTCGGACCGTAATTCTATAGTGTCTTCCTTTTTTGTTTTAGGCATTATCTAATTTTAGTTTTGGTTTATGGATTCCTGCCTTCACAGGAATGACAAGCATTTGTTTTTTCAAATATCAGTTCCCTTCCCTTCCTTTTGGGGAGGGTTCGGGCGGGGCTTACTTAATTTTTCCAGCTCCAATTGGTTTTTAACTAAGTTATAATACGCACCTTGCTTATCCAATAATTCTTGGTGTTTGCCAGATTCCATAACTTTTCCATCATCAATCACAATAATCTGGTCGGCATTTTTTACGGTACTTAGTCGGTGCGCTATGATGACGACTGTTTTGTCCTTGAAAAATGTGTTAAGGTTTTCCATAATAACACGTTCATTTTTTGCATCTAATGCCGATGTGGCTTCATCAAAAAACAAAAAATCTGGGTTTTTATAGACGGCTCTTGCAATGAACAAGCGTTGCTTTTGACCAGTACTGACCCCAACCCCCTCATTACCAATTTTGGTGTTAAAACCTAAAGGCAAGGATTGGATAAAATCATAAATATTGGCAACTTTGGTAGCATGTACCAATCGTTCTTGGTCAATAGAATCTTCTCCAATGGCTATATTGGAGGCTATGGTATCATTAAAGACAAAGCCTTCTTGCATAACAACACCGCAATTGGCCCGCCATGCTTTATGCGAGATGGCTTTCAAATAATGCTCGCCATATAAAATAGTTCCTTTTTCTATATCATAAAATTTAAGCAGTATTTTCATTAATGTGGATTTCCCGCTACCGCTGGAGCCCACAATAGCGGTTATCTTATTAGCTGGAATAGCCATGCTGAGGCCCTTAATAACATTTTCGTCACTTCCTGTATATCTAAATGTTATATTTTTGATTTCTATATTTTGATTAGGCTTTATGTTTGCTATCAAATGTTTTTCCTTGCTTTCCTCATCTTCTTTATCATGTATTTCACCCAAACGCTCTAAACTGATTTTGGCATCTTGGGTAGCCTGTATAAACCCGACGAGCTGACCGATAGGACCATTCAATTGCCCAATAATGTATTGAATGGAGAGCATCATTCCTAAAGTGATAGAGCCCTCAATAACTAAGAGTGCTGAGGTAAAGGTTATCAATATATTTTTAGCTTCATTAATAAAAGATGAACCAACGCCTTGGGTTTGCTCCAATGCCAAACTTTGCATATTTACTTTAAACAAACGGGCCTGTACATATTCCCATGTCCAACGTTTTTGTTTTTCTGCATTGTTCATTTTTATTTCTTGCATACCATTTATAAGCTCTATAACCGTGCTTTTTTCTTGGCTGTTTTCCGTAAAACGCTTATAATCAATTTCTTTTCTTCTTTTTAAGAAAAATAAGATCCAGACAATATACACTATGCTGCCAACAGCAAATATGAAGAATATAGAGGTGCTGTAATAAATCAACACCGCCCCAAAAACAAACAGGTTAAACATGGAAAACAAGGTGCTTAGTGTAGAACCGGTCAATAAGCGCTCAATCCGGTTATGGTCGTTTATCCGTTGCATAATATCCCCAGTCATTCGCGTATCGAAATAGGCAATGGGCAGGTTCATAAGTTTGATAAAAAAATCAGAAACTAATGAAATGTTAATTCTTGTGCTTAAATGCAATAATATCCAGCTTCTAAAAATACCGACGCTGGTTTGTCCCAAGAAAAGCATCACTTGGGCTATCAACACCATATAAATAAAATTGATGTCTTGGTTTTGTATCCCAACATCTACAATACTTTGTGTTAAAAAGGGAAAAATCAATTGGAGTATGCTGCCTACCAATAATCCAATTACGAGCTGAAACAACAAGTTTTTATATTTAAACAAATACTTAAATAGAAAACGAAACGATTTTTTATCTGTTGTTTCCCAGTCTTTTAATTGATGGAATTTTGGGGTGACTTCCAATATTAAAACAATACCCTCTTTGGTATCTTCGGTAGCATTGTTGCCTATCCAGCGTTTTATAAAATCATCTTTTGTATAGGTAATCAATCCATAAGCAGGGTCAGAAAGATAGATGACATCTTTTTTAATTTTATAAACCACTACAAAATGGTTTTTGTTCCAATGTACAATTAAGGGTAAAGGGGCTTCTTTTAATTTATGGAAATCAATTTTCACGCCCAGAGATTTAAACCCTATGGCCTCGGCGGCATCACTTAATTTGAGTAGGTTACTCCCTACTCTGGTCGTCTCAGATAAATCTCTTATTTCTTGTAAAGAGATGAGTTTATTGTAGTGTTTGGCTATAATGCGCAAACATGTGGGACCACAGTCTTTACTGCCGGGTTGTTTGTAAAAAGGGAAGGCGTTTTTCAAAATCTGTACTTTAAATTTAATAGAATATATCTTGGTACGATTCGAAAACTAGAACTTCTTTCTTGATATTCAGAAATATAAATATTGGAAAATTCATTTATGTTAGATAAGTTGTTTGCCATTATCATATAAGACCATCTACTTTTTTCCGGGTTGTAGTTTACCTTCATATTTGAGAACAAGAAATGATTATCATTTATGGAATAATAATCATTATTCATTTCTACAATCCATTTCTTCGATAATTCCAAAATAGAGTTTAATGAGCTCTCTAAGTATTTGTTGGATGTTTTTTGATCGTTTAATTGTCCAGTTGAATAATTATATTGAAAATGAAATTTAAAATTTAAAGGGATTTTCAAATAAGTTGTTCCTTGTAAACGATAATAGGAATTATAATTTTTCACTTTTCCATAACTATTATTGATTATTACAAAATTATTGCTCCATGATTGATTTGTATTTAATTTAATAGAAATTGGCAAATTGCCCAAGTACTTAGTAATTCCTAAATTATAGTTAAAAGTGTCTCCACCATTTAAAATTTTGTATGTATTTAAACTAAATTTTTCGCTTATGGCGTTTTCTGCGCCATAATTTAAATCTGAAAAACTATACATAACAAAAGTGTTCATAAAAAACAACTTTTTATAATTTTTATATGTGTGGCTAAAGCTAATATTATGATTTTTTGTTGGGACAATATGTTCTAAACCTCTAGAAAAAGTCCTATAGTTCTTTAAAATATAATTTTCATTTAAATAATAGATACTTGGTAGGTTATTCGTCAAACTAAAATTAATACCAAATACGCCACTTTGATTTGTTTTGTATGTTAATCCTATTTTTGGGTTAATAAAAAATATGGCTTCTTTATCCTTATTCAGATTTGTATAATTTTGTGATATGTTAATTTCAGACTTTAACTTCAATTTATCAGTAATATTAAGAGCATATTTACCAGTGGCGCTTAAGATTGTTTTTTTGTAATTGGTGTTGTTGGAAAGAGAATCAACTGGTGGCTGATTATCAAAAGTAAGCATGGATTTGATTTTGTCATAATCAAAACTACCTAACAGTTCTAAGCCAAATTTTGATTTCTTACGCTTTGCAACAAGTTCTGCAATTACTCCTGTATAATTTAGAGGAGAATTAGAATTTTGATTTACGAGAGATTGAGTTCCTTCTTCATTAGCTTCGTGGTCAATACTATTGGATTGGGCGAAAAAATTTTGTTTCGTATTGTTTAATCCATAATAGGCATAAATAGTTAATAGGTTATTGTCGGAAAGTTTTTTTGTTATATTTAAATGATTGAAAAAATTTTGTTTTTTGTCATCTTGAGTCTGATAAATTGTGTTGTCGTTGGAAAGGAAATTTCCATTTTTTAAAGTAGGATTATTTTCAAAAGAAAAATCGTATGTTAAATAGGTTTTGTTTTTATTGTAATGTTTAAGTTCTATCTCTGTTGCAAATATGACGTCTTTAATTCCTATCTTTCTTTCTTCTGAATACCCAATGGCTTCTGGCAAAGTAAAATAACTTACCAAATTAGAATTCTGTTTGTCTATTTTATCAAATGCATAATAGCTTAAGCTTCTCAATTTTGTATTTTCAGAAAGACTTGTTACAAAACTTAATGAGTTTAAAAAAGAATCATTGAAAGTGTCTTCATTGTTGGAAAAGGTAGAATTGGATAAATTGTCAATATTTACAATGGTGTTATTGTTTTTTTTAATTTTATTTTGATACTGAGAACCAGAAATATTTATAGAACCACTATTTTTAACTTGGGAAACAGCCAATCTACTGGTGTTATTTAAACTTGTTAAATTAAAAAATTTAATTTTCTTTTTTAACAATCCAAGATTTGCAGAACCTGAATAGCGTGAGTTTGTGCCTAAACCTATACTGGCATTTCCAAACCACACATTCTTTTTATCTTCTTTTAACTTCAGATTCAAAGCTACTTTTTCAGATTCTTGAAAACTTTTTAAAACTGGATTGTCTTCAAAATTATTTAGGATCTGCACTTCCGATATGTTTTTTGCATCCAGGTTTTTTGATAATAATTTATACTTGTCATCAAACAGGTCATCTCCTTCAATTAAAAGTTTATTAATGGGTGTACCATTAATTTTAATGCTTCCATCTTTTAGCACTTCCACCCCTGGTAAATTTTTTAACAAATCTTCAACTACTTGCTCAGAACCATTCATGAATTTAGAAGCCTTAAAGGTTACCGTGTCTTTGCTTATGTTAATTTTTTCCCAAGCTTCAAGTACAACCTCATTTAACAATTCTATTTTTTCTTCTAACACAAAATCTTGGATTATTTCTTGCTGTCCTATATAAATAATATTTTTGATACTGTTTTTATACCCTAAACTATTAATTGATATCTCTAGGGTATCATTGGTTTTTAAAGAGTTTAGTTTTATAGCATATTTTCCATCACTATCAGAATAGCCATATCCACTAATTGTTTTGTTTATATAAATAACGGCACTAGCACTTTGTAAAATTGTTTTATTTTGATTACTTATTTTGCCTTTTACAACCATGTCCTGTGCATTAACTAGAAAACAAGTAAATATTAAAATAAACGAAAAGCATTTATTCTTCATCAAAGATTTCAATATAAACATTTCTCATTGGGTTGGTACTATTACCAGACCGTACAATTGGAGCTTGTTCGTTAAACATTCTTCCCATTTTTGTGCCAATCCTGTGCCTTTTTATCATTTCTTTCTTGAAATCTTCAGAAGTTATCCATTCTCTTTCTTTTGTTGGTCTGTTTCTTTCCATGTCCATATTTGTTTCAGGATTTGGTATAGTAATCTTCAAATCTTTTTTACTCGGGTATTCAATGGATTTAAAATAAAAATAGATTTCTTTATCTGTATCATAAGCCTCTAATATAAGGCCGGGCAACCCTTGTAATTTCCATGGACCATAAGGCAATGGTATGCTTGTACTAAACCAAGCCGTGTAATCCCTTCCTTTAAAACTACAGGTTGCTTTAGTGCAGTCAAGCTTTCCTATTTTTTTTGTTTCATCTAATATTTTCCAATTTATATTTGGAATGGTGTCCTTAACATAATTAAAACCAATATCCCTTGTTCGCATAATATTTTCTCTTCTGTTTATGTTATATGTATAACCTTCTTTAGTAGTGTTCTTATGAATTATAAAATTAGTTTTATTTTCAGTTTTCACATACTTCATTTGATTAATGTGTCCGCCTTCCAAGGAATCTTTAGCAAAAGTATAAGAAGTGCTGTTTGAATTAAAGGTGAGTTCGGCAGTATAGTCAACGCCAATGGGAGCGCCTATGCCAAAACTCTGCTGGTGCCCATAATACACTATACCTTTCAAGTTCTCTTGTGAAAATATACTAGCATGGATTATGGCTAAAATAATAAATAGAACTGTTTTCATATCATAATTTTATTTTTGAATTGAATATTTTTAATAAAAATCTTCATAGAGCTTTCGATCTATGAAGATTCCTTTATATTAAAAAAATCAAATGTTTCCGCCGCAAAACGCAGTAAGCATATCCAAATAAGCCTGTTCGTGTTCTGGACATACATAAAAACCTGATATAACAGTACCATCGGCACAAGCCCCTCCCCCATTATATATTGGATCTGCATCATTCTCACAAGCTGTACCACCTCCATAACCACCAAATACGGATTTCAACTCATTACGTTGAAGCATATCAACAACTTCTAACTTCAATTTTTTTAAACTTAATTTTTTCATAATAAAATAATTTAAAAATCATATTTGCCCTGAACATTTAAAGACACTCAAGGTTTGTGTCTGCCCTTCGCGAAAGGATATTGTTCATGGCCAAAGTGTTTGCTTTGGGCTTTATTTTTCTTCATCAAAAACTTCAATATAATGCTTTCTCATTGGGTTATCAATACTACCAGATTCTATGTTTGGATTTTGTTCCGTAGTCATTCTACCCATCTTTGTGCCAATTTTATGTCTCTTCATCATTTCTTTTTTAAAATCTTCAGCAGTTGTCCATTCCCTTTTTTTTGTGGATCTGATTCTTTCCATGTCCATATTTGTTTTAGGATTTGGGATAGTGATTTTCAATTCTTTTTTGCTGGGATATTCAATAGATTTAAAGTAAAAGTAGATTTCTTTGTCTGTATCATACGCTTCTAAAATTAGACCGGGCAATCCTTGTAATTTCCACGGTCCATAAGGCAACGGTATGCTTATACTAAACCAAGCGGTGTAATCTCTTCCCCTAAAATTGCAGGTAGCTTTGGAACATTCAAAATTGCCTATTTTTTTTGTTTCGTTTAAAATTTTCCAAGTCAAATTTGGAATGGTGTCACTTATGTAATTATAACCAATATCTCTGCTTTTAATTAGGTTTTTGGTTCTGTTTATGTTATAGATAAAGCCTTCCTCAGTAGTTGTTTTCATTATCATAAAAAGTCCTTTATTATTTTTAACAGGTATCATTTCTCTTACATGTCCTCCTTCCAAAGAGTCTTTTGCAAACGTATAAGTAGATTGTATACTATTAAATATAAGTTCTGCATTATAATCATTACCAATGGGTGCTCCCATGCCAAAACTTTCCTTGTGTCCATAATAAACAATGCCTTTTAAATTGGTTTGGGCAATTAAATTTAAATGAAAAATCAAAAAAAGCATTAAAAGAATTATTCTCATATTCTTAATGTTAAATATATTTATTTTAATTAAAGTAGGCTTTTATTGACTTTATAAAAACCTACTTTTAGGTGGAATTACATTAAGAATTACAATATGCCAGATAAAAGTCTATTGTAGCTTGATAATGCTCTGGACAGGTATAACCTGAACCCGATTGACCATCACAAGACCAATAAAATGGAATTGGATCTGCATCATTTTGACAAACACCATTTCCGTAGCCACCTCCCAATACAGATTTTAACTGGTTACGCTGAAGTAAATCATCAGCTTCTAATTTTAGGTTTTTTAAACTTACTTTTTTCATAATAAAAAGGTTTTAATAATTATATTTGCCCTGAACATTTAAAGACACTCAAGGTTTGTGTCTGCCCTTCGCGAAAGGATATTGTTCTTGCCCAAAGTGTTTGCTTTGGGCTTTTTTTTATTTTAATACCTCAGTTAAATCATCAATACTATACTCTTTGGGCAACTCATGGCCATTTATAAATATAGTAGGCGTATGGGTTATGTGTTCTGCATCGCACCAGTTACGCATGGCTTCTATTTTATGGCTTTGTTTTGGGTCTGAGAGCCAGTGATATTGAACGAACCTCTATTTTTTACTTGGGGAACAGCTAATCTGCTTGTGTTATTTGAACTTATTAAATTAAAAAACTTAATCTTCTTTTTTAATAAACCAAGATTTGCAGAACTGCTATAACGGGAGTTCGTACCCAAACCAGCATTAACGTTCCCAAACCATACATTAATATTTAATATTTTGCCACAATACGTGTACAAGAGAAACCACAATATTTAGATCCAGGTTGTTTTTAAAAAGAGAATGTTTTCTTAATATTCAATAATTTATTCTGATTTTAAATATGTTTAAATTAAAACTCAAAGCCTAGTTATTTATAATTTGCTAACAAATAACAACATGTTTTCATATGCTTCTCCACCTCCACATGTTCTATAGACAATATTCAATTTTTTATCTAAAATTATGAACGTAGGAAAACATGTTATTTTTAAATTCTTAATAATTTCAGATTTCGTACTTCTAGCTTTTGGTTTTCCCTTTAAAAATCCATTATACCAATTCATGTTATTCTTTTTTATATATTCTATTACTGGTTTTGGATCTTCTTCGAAAGCTAAGCTAATAAGACTGATTTTATCACCATACTTTAGATTTAAGTCGATCAAATTTGTCGTTAAATCTTTACATGGCTCACACCACGTACCCCAAAAATCAATTAATAAAAATTCCTTCTCATTAAACAATTCTTTAATATGTGAGCTCTTTCCTTTTAAATCATTTATTACAAAATTTTTAACTGAAAACCCGATGCGATAACCATATACTTTTTGAGATAGATCAATGGGTTTAAGTTTTAAAAGAGAAGTGTTTAATTCTAAGGTATCTATTTTGAAGTATTGTTGGTTTAATTTTATTGTATCTGACACATAATACTTTGAATAATTTCTATCAGATGGTTTATAGAACAGAGAATCCTTTTCTTGAATCTTAATTTCTGGTTTTTTCCAACCTTGTCTATAAACCGCTGTTTTATATTTTTGTTCTCGAATATTAAACTCTCCGTATAAATAATAATTTCTTCTTTCAATTAATAATGGAATTTTTTTTCCTAATCGATCATCTTCGGTAAAGTTTTTATTCCCAAAATAATTAAAAGAAGGATATCCTTTTACATCTGCAATAGTGCTTGTAAATGTGCCATTAATAATTTCATTAATCTTTAACTTAGCAGATGGTAAAATATTTTTATCAATTTCTTCTACTTTCAATAAGTCAACAAAATTTTTATCAAACACAATTAATGAATCATCTGTAAAGTCATAATTCTGATTAAAATCAAATGCAAAGCATTGTTTGTTTTCTTTATTATAGCCTACCAAAGCATAAAGATATTCTTTAGTATTATTGAAAGTATAAGTAGAAATTTTATTTTCTTTATATAACCTTTTTAAATCATATTTATTTATCAATTTTATGTACCCAATCAAAACACTATCTATATTTGAGACCAGTTTTATGCCATTTGGTATTGAATCTATAAAGTTTAAAGGTGTATAAGAACGAAATGAAAAATCATTAATATTCTTCTCGTGTAATTTTATTGTAATATCTAATTTATTATCATTTTTACATGAATTGTTTAATAGTATCAAAATGCACAAAATGATTATTTTGAAACAAATAACACTGTTGGTAAAAAAAATAGGCTTCATTAATTATGAATGTTTCTAAATTATACAATAAATTTTTCTAAAGTAGAAAAGGAATGTCTTTAAATTTTTTATTTAGATTATATAGAAAAAACATTCCTTCTTTAAAATACTGTTTTCTAAACTGCAGGAGAACAAGACTTAGTTTCTATATCAGAAGTGCATCCTTCATAATCAGTTGCAGAACAATTAGTTCCACTGCAAGTAACTATAGTTTCCTCATCACAAGTAGCTGAACAAGATGAAACTTCATAACCACCGATAACAGATTTTAAATGGTTGCGTTGAAGCATGTCATTAGCTTCCAATTTTAAATTTTTTAAACTTAATTTTTTCATTTTTATAGAATTTTATAGGTTATTAAGCATCACATTCACAAGTTTTGGATTCTGTATCAGAAGAACATCCCTCATAATCAGTAGCAGTGCAATTGGATCCCGAGCACAAAACATTAGTTGGGCATTCTGGGTCGTCACTACATTTTGCGGTACAGGAACCAACAGGCTCGCCATAACCACCAAACACAGATTTAAGTTGGTTACGCTGAAGCATATCACTAGCTTCCAAATTCAAATTTTTTAAACTTAATTTTTTCATAATAAAAAGTTTTAATAATTATATTTGCCTTGAACATTTAAAGACCATCAAGGTTTTGGTCTGCCTTTCGCGAAAAGGGTATTGTTCTGGCCCAAAGTGTATGCTTTGGGCTTTTTTAGTGAAACTTAATTTTAAGAAGTCTAAAATAGGCGCGCTTAAAATTGTTAGTTGAACTCATTCCGTTGAAAAACGGAATCTGATATATTTGTTTCGTTATCCTCATTATTGTAATACTTCTCTTAAATCTTCAATGCTATACTCTTTGGGTAATTCGTAACCATTTATAAATATAGTAGGGGTATACGTTATGTTCTCCAAATCGCACCAATTACGCATGGCTTCTATTTTATGGCTTTGTTTTTCCAGCTCGCCATTCATTGGGTATATATTTGCAAATACTTCATAATCCTTTTTTTCTGCATGGTACCAATCATCCAAAGCTTGTTGTGTTTTGCTTTTATCTTTTTGTTCATCAATCGCTAAAAAATGGCTCACGGGTTTCGCTTTTATATCTTTACCGTCTGCATTTGCCGTAAACAAAACTTGTAAACTTATTTTGCCCGCATGAACCAAATGTTCCAATACTGGTTGCGCTTTAGCACAGGGGCTGCAATACGGGTTACAAACTTTAATAATATGGTATTTTGCCGTTTCATTATTTATGGAAATGCCTAGACCTTCTGTGCTTGTTTCTATCTTTCTGGACTTTTGCAACAGGCCTTCTAAAACATCGGGGTTATTTTTTAATTTTTTGAGTCCTCGTTTATTTAGGTTAAGTGTTTTTTGGTTTTCCAGTAAGGGTTTTAAAAACTTCCACCCTATTATAGGCATCAAGAACAAAGCACCTAATAATGGAAGATCTATTATTTCCAAAGTTTTATAAGATTCAGAAAAAAATGCGATTGCTATTTCTGCCAAAATTATTATTTGGACGATGATACAAAATTTGCACCATTGCTTGATAACAAAAGCTTGGTAGTAAACAGATGCTATAAGTGCCGGTAGTGACAAAAAGCTAAAAACACTTAAAGTAGATAGGGCGCTTGTAGAAAATTGACTAATCAATACATACCCAAGCGTACTGAAAAAATAAGCGAAAACCAAAAGGCTTAAGCTTAAACTGCCATTAAAAAGCATGGCATATTTTGAACCCAGTACGGCATTGCAATTTATTTTGCTGTTTGAACTTCCGGTACAAAAGCTTTGCAGCGTTGGGTTGTATTGGTCTATTTCAAACCATAAGAGTATAATACCTACAGTCAGTCCTATTATCTTTAGGATTGTAAAAATGCCTGTATATATTGTAGATAAAATGCTTAAAGAAGTTGTGGCGTTGTGAAAACTAAAAACAATCCAGAATGCCAATAAAAAAATAACGCTTAAACCTAATAGGTTAAAGATTCTTTTGTCTGCAAGTTTTTTTTCAATGTCTGGTTCTTTGGATGCTTCTGTTGTTTCTACCAACAAACAAACACCTGTCCAAATTTTTAGAAATGCTTCTTTTTCAATAGTTGTTAATTTGTCATTATTATCATAATATGAAACTTTGGTATCACTTAAAGCATCAAGTACACAAAACAAAGCACTACCATGTGCTTTAACTTGTACAATACAAGGTAACGGCATGTCTGTAAGCTTTTCGGCATCAATTTTTACCGCTAAATTTTCGATATTATAATTATCAAGCGTATCGGTAATGGCCAATAAGCTATTGTGATCTGGGTGGGATAAAATACTGTCTTTTAAATATCTTGAAGTGTGCTTTATAGCCAGTAATGATAAAAGTCTTTTAATGACGTGAATAGAATGATCCATTAACTATTATTAATTTTAATTCGTATTAAAAATGACAATAGCTATAAACAGCTAAAGGAGAGGAAAGGCGATATTAAGAAATAATTCCCACAAAAAAAAAAAAAAAAACTTACAAAAAGTGAATATATGTAAAAATTAACATATGAATATAGTAAGATTTACTATTATAGCGGTTGTAATTTTTGTAAAGTAAAATGGGTGTTTTATGACTCAAAAGAGTTTATTCTAAACCTACATAACAAAACGCCCCTTCTAAAATTCAGAAGGGGCGTTTTAATTTTAAAAAAAATCTATATCTTTTTAAGCAGAATTTCTACTCGCATTGATGTTACCAAATAAAGAACGGGTTACAATTTTTTCAAAAATTTTGATTTGTTCTTCGTCTATAACTTCGGCTTTATTTAGCTCTTGTATCTTTTTAAGCGCATATTGCTGAATGGTCAACAACGGCAATACAATAGATTCCCTAACTTCAATAGATGCTTTTCCAGAAGGCTCATTTTCCATAAGCTCTTTGTATCCAGTCAGTTTTAAAAGCAATCGTTTTGTGGTTTGGTATTCGGTGTAGATGATGTTCCAGAAATCACCAAATTCTTCATCTTGAGACATGTATTTGGTCAAATCGAAAAAGGATTTGGTTAAAGACATCATGCTGTTTTCTAAAAGCGTTTTAAAGAATTTGGAATTGTTGTAAAGCTGTTCCACTTTATCAAATTCACCTCTGTCTTCATATTGCTTTAAAGCGGTTCCTACGCCGTAAAAACCAGGTACATTTTGTTTCAATTGGCTCCAAGATCCCACAAAAGGAATGGCTCTTAAATCTGAAAATATCAGTTTGTCCGAAGTGCCTCTTTTAGACGGCCTACTACCAATATTGGTTTTGGCGTAATATTTTAACGTGCTCATGCGTTCCAAATAAGGAATGAACATGGCATGGCTTTTAAAATCCTTATAGGTTTGGTAACTGGTTACTGCTAGGTCGTTCATAACCGTTCTATCTTCATCAGATAGTTTGTTTTTATCGCCTGCAATACGGTTATTGATACCAGAACTGATTAATTGCTCCAAGTTGTATTGAGATGAATCCAGTGTTCCGAAATTAGAACTAATGGTTTGTCCTTGAATGGTTAGCTGTACTTCTTTATCTTCAATAGTGGGGCCTAAAGACGAATAGAATTGATGTGTTTTTCCGCCACCACGAGCTGGTGGGCCACCACGGCCATCAAAAAATATGGCTGTGATATCGTATTTTCTAGACATTTCAGTCAATAATTCTTTCGCTTTGTAAATACCCCAATTGGCCATTAAATAACCGCCATCTTTTGTGCCGTCTGAAAAGCCTAGCATGATGGTCTGTTTCATGCCTCGCGCTTTTACATGTGCCATATAAGCTGGGTTGGTGTACAATTGTTCCATCACGGAAGGAGCGTTTTCCAAATCGGTAATGGTTTCAAACAATGGCACAACATCCACGGGCAATTCCTCTTTAAAAGCAACAATTTTAAGCATGGCAAACAATTGCATCATGTTTAAAGCAGTTTGGTTGTTACTTATAATGTATCTGTTAGCACCTTTTTCGCCGTTGCTTGCTTGAATATCTTTTATTACTGAAATGGTTTTTAATGTATTTCTAACCATTTCATCTTCAAAAACATCTAAATCAGCAATGCTATCGTTGGCTTTTGATAGAATATCTATTTGTTCTGCTTCAGATAAGTCATGATAATTTTTAGGGAATGATGATGTTCCAGTACTTATTAAATGGTCAATGGCAGTTGTGAACACATCGTGATGGATGCGGCTATCTTGCCTAATGTCCAGCGTTGCAAAATGGAAACCAAATAAGTGGACTCTGTTAATAAGATTGTTTATTTCACTTTCATATAATGATTGATGCTCTTTTACAACAAGGTTTCTCAAACTTAACAATTCGGCGATAAGTTCTCTGGCCGTAATCGTATCGTCAGTATCCAAATCAATACTGTATTTGTATAAAATGGTCTCTAACCTGATGATGCGTTCTTCCACACCTCTAAAGGTCAATTTACGTCTTAGGCTTTTAAGGTCTTCATAATATTTTTTAAGGATAGATTGCTTCAGTTTTCGAGCAACTTTCCAAGTGGTGTTAGGTTTTACAAAAGGGTTTCCATCTCGGTCGCCTCCTGGCCAGAATCCTATATCGATGATTTCGTTATGTTTTTTATCATCTGAATAAATATTCTGCTGAATGTAATTGTAAATGTCACCAAAAGATTGGTAAAACACATTTTCCAGATACCAAATCAAACTTTTTGCCTCGTTGTAAGGCGTTGGTTTTTCACGTTTGAAAAAGGGTGTTTTTCCTAATTGGCCAAACAGATTATTTATATCGTTCAGGTTGTTTTCCTTAATGGCTTTGGATAAATCTGTAATAATACCCAAAACAGAGCCCGGATAAAATTGTGTGGGGTGTGCTGTTAAAACAATGCGCACTTTAAATTCTTCAAGATATTCTTGTAATTCTTCTAGTTTATTTTGTGAAATGGAAGAGCCTTTAAGGTTTCTTAAAGTACCAATACCTTCCATGTTGTTAACTATGGGGAAAGCAGCATCCTCAATGGCATCAAACAGTACCACTTGTCTTTCAATGTACTGGATAAACCTGAACAGCAAATTTATTTGGCTTTCATTACTACGACGTGCTTGGTATTTTTTGAAAAATGTATCCACTATGGTTGTAGGGTCATCACCTCTTTTGAATCCTTTTTCGCAAGTTTCATGGAACAAAGGCAGTAAAACCCCCGTTTTTGTAATGGCATCAAAAGGAAGCGTCATAAATATACTGTTGTATATCTGGTATTTTGATAGGACGTTTTGTTTAAATCGTGATAATTTAGGTTCTACAGGCATAGTATCTTTTCTAGTGTTAAATTTAAATTAGACGTAAAAATAATAAAGCATTAGCTAAGATAGCAGGCTTTTTCAAATTTTTTAGGTTTTTATTGTTTAATCAATCTTCATTGTGAAAAATTAAAAAAAACAATCCTAATCTGTGTATTTTGTAATTGATTGAGGGTTTTGTGGGTTTTTTAATGAAATATTTATGTACACATTTTAATATTTCGTTGCCTCAAAGTATGATAAATGTCATGTTTTGTGGGCGTTGCATCTTATATCTTTGCCGATTAAATCAATAAGTATGAAAAAAACACATTCGTTTCACATCCCAGTAATGGGTATAGGTTTTACCATAGATACGCCTTTAAAAGTCGCACAATACGGTATGGATTCTGTGATTTCTCTGGTTGATGATATTTTACTTGAGAAATTAAGAAAAATGTATAGCGAGAAATTTGAAGTGCCCTACCAAGAGATTACAGATAAAATAGATGATTTTAGAGCAAAAAGAATCACATCTTATCTGAATTTGATTAGCGATTTGGCGCATAAAAAGTTTGAATCATTAAAAAACATAACTACGGAAAAAAGTGATGAATTGCTTGCTTACATCCAGATGCTTCCTAATAATTCAAACTTAAAAGCTGAATTTCATAAATTAACAGAAAACGGTTTCAATGTATCTGAAATTAAAAAATGGGCATCCAAAAACTTAAAAATGGGCAGCATTGATGTGAACATCATGACCAAAGTAGATAAGGACAATTATATAAAAAACAAAAAATTACCTGTAGAATATAATGATGCGCATGCAGCGCTAAGAGGGTTTGCTAGTAGTAAATTAAACTCTTCAGTTGTACTTTCAGCGGGCATGAATCCCAGGTTATACGCCTATATGGTGCAGTTTGATGATTTTTATCCAGATGCAAATGGCGTTTTTAAAAAGAAAATCATTTTAAAGGTAAGTGATTACCGATCGGCATTGATCCAAGGGAAATTTTTAGCTAAAAAAGGCTTGTGGGTTTCAGAATATAGAATTGAATCTGGGCTTAATTGTGGCGGACATGCCTTTGCAACAGATGGTTATCTTTTAGGGCCTGTTTTGGCGGAGTTTAAGCAAAATCGAGAAGAGTTAAGAGCGACTATTGAAACATTGATGCGTCAAGAACTGACAAATCAAGACCGTATGCAGCCTAAATTACCATTACAAATTGAAATTTCTGCGCAAGGTGGTGTTGGCACGCAAGAAGAACACGGATTTTTGATGGATGAATACCATTTGGATTCCATTGGTTGGGGTTCGCCATTTTTGTTGGTGCCAGAAGCCACTACGGTAGATGAAGCTACGTTACAAAAATTGACCAAAGCCACCGAAAAAGATTTGTATTTAAGTGATATTTCACCTTTGGGCATCCCGTTCAACAATCTTAGGGACAACACCAAAGATGCCGAAAAAGAAGTGTTGATAAATAAAGGAAGACCAGGGAGCTCATGCCCTAAAAAGTTCGTCGCTTTAAATAAGGAATTCAAAGAAGAAGGGCTTTGTACAGCATCCAGAGAATACCAGCATTTAAAGATAAAAGCATTAGATGCGCAAGAGCTATCGCATAACGAATACCAAAAACAATTTAACAAAATCACAGAAAAATCCTGTACCTGCGTTGGTTTGGGCACTTCGGCATTATTGACCTATGGTTTGGAAACTAAAAGAGAAGGCGAAGGCGTGTCCATTTGCCCAGGACCCAATATGGCCTATTATTCGAAGGTTTTGAGTTTGAAAAATATGACCGATCATATTTATGGGCGCGATAATGTAATCACAAGAACAGACCGCCCTAATTTATTCATTAAAGAATTGTATATCTATATTGATTTTTTAAAGAATAAACTTGATGAGGCCAAAGAAACCTTTAATAAAAAAGAAGAAAAATACCTTCTCACATTTACTGAGAATATGAAAGAAGGTGTTGCTTATTATCAGCATTTATTTACAAATGTAGAAAACATTTTTAATGATGCTAAAGAAACTATTTTAACCGAATTGGAAACGGGCGCAAACACCTTAAAACAAATCGCTTTGGAAATTGAATGTCTTTCAAAAGAAAGGGAATTGGTTGAGGTATAACAAGGGAGCGTGCTCCATTGTGGAAAGGTTTCTACAAAAAAACAAAAACGTATTGTATCTTTATGGATGCGATACGTTTTTTATTTATGAAGTGATTTAAAGTTTTTGCGCTCAAGCGAAAATTAGCCATTTTTTGTTCATTTGAAAGTTTTTTTGACTTGCATAGCATCGCTACGAAAGGAGAAAAAGAAGAAAAATGGGCGGAAAAGGGCATTTTTTTAGCGAATGGAAAAAGTTTAAATCACTTCATACTCCAAAAATAAGATTTTATCATAAAAATGGCTTGTTTATTGCATTGCGTGCAATTTTCCAAACAAAAAAAATCTACAGAAAAGGTATTTATTTATTTTGCACGATATTTGTACTCTCATAAGAGTACCATCCTTTTTTTGGATTTAATAATGTTAGTTTACAATGGATTTAGTAAAAGAAATAAATCGTCTTAAAAAAGAAAAAAATGCGGTCATTTTGGCGCATTATTATCAAGTTGCGGAAATACAGGATATTGCTGATTATGTCGGTGATAGCTTGCAGTTGTCGCAACAAGCCGCAGAAACAGATGCTGATATGATTGTTTTTGCAGGTGTTCATTTTATGGCAGAAACCGCCAAGATTTTAAGTCCAGATAAGACCGTGGTATTGCCCGATTTAAAAGCGGGTTGCTCGTTGGCAGATTCCTGTCCGCCAGATGCTTTTGAAAAATTCACCAAAGCACATCCAGACCACGTGGTAATTACTTATGTGAACTGTTCTGCGGAAATCAAAGCCTTGAGCGATATTGTTTGTACCTCGTCCAATGCTTTAAAAATTGTGAATTCCGTTCCAAAAGACACACCTATTATATTTGCACCGGATAAAAATTTAGGGAAATACATCATCAGCCAAACAGGGCGTGATATGTTGCTTTGGGATGGCAGTTGTATTGTGCACGAAGCGTTTTCTATTGATAAACTCATTGCATTGCACAAAAAATATCCAGATTATAAAATTATTGCACATCCAGAATCTGAAACACATATTTTAGATACGGCAACTTATATTGGTTCTACTTCGGGCATGATAAATTTTGTAAAAGCACATCCAAAAGAAAAGTTTATTGTGGCTACCGAAGCAGGTATCTTGCACAAAATGCAACAGGAAATGCCGAATACCGAATTGGTGCCTGCACCTGCAAAAGAAGATAATACCTGTGCTTGCAGCGAATGCCATTTTATGAAAATGAACACGCTTCAAAAATTATACGATTGTATGTTGACCGAATCACCTCAAATAGATGTCCCAGAAAAAATAAGAAAAAGAGCGTTGTTGCCCATTGAACGCATGTTAGAACTGTCAAAATAATAGGATGACTGCAAATTATTTAGTCATAGGTTCGGGAATTGCTGGATTGACTTTTTCGGTTAAAATAGCAGAGCGCTTTCCAGACAGGAATGTGGTCATCATTACGAAATCCAATGAAGAAGAATCCAATACCAAATATGCCCAAGGCGGTGTTGCCGTGGTTTTGGATGATGAAAAAGATTCTTTCAAAAAACATATTGAAGATACCTTGATCGCTGGCGATGGACTTTGTGATGAAGCCGTTGTTAACATGGTTATTAAAGAAGGTCCTAAACGTCTTGAAGAATTGATGGCTTGGGGCGCCAACTTTGATGTTGACAAAAGTGGCCATTTGGATTTGGGAAAAGAAGGCGGGCATTCAGAATACCGCATTGTGCACCACAAAGATATTACAGGCTACGAAATTGAAAGAGCGTTGTTGAACCGTGCGCACCAATTACCAAATATTTCTATTTTACCACACCATTTTGCTATTGATTTAGTGACCAATCATCACATAAAAGGTGCAAATCCTGAAGAATTAGTGTGCTACGGTGCTTATGTTTTTGACCAAAAAACAGGCGATATTTTTACCGTAAAAGCGAATAGCACCCTATTGGCATCTGGTGGCATTGGCTGTGTTTATGGACATACCACAAACCCTGTCATTGCAACGGGAGATGGCATTGCTATGGCTTACAGGGCCAAAGCACATATTGAAGATATGGAATTTGTGCAGTTCCATCCAACAGCTTTGTACGAAGCAAAAGGAGAATCGTCTTTTTTGATTTCGGAAGCTGTTAGGGGGGTTGGAGCGTATCTTCGGAACAAAAAAGGGCATCGGTTTATGCCAGATTACGACGAACGTGCTGAATTGGCATCGCGTGATATTGTATCCCAAAGTATTGATAGCGAACTGAAAAAATCGGGAGACACCCATGTGTATTTGGATTGTACCCATTTGGATATGGAGGCTTTCAAAAACCATTTTCCCAATATATATAATAAATGTCTGCAACATCATATTGACATAAAAACTGACTGGATTCCCGTGGTGCCAGCCTCACATTATCTATGTGGTGGCATTGTGGTAGATAAAGACGGCAAAACAAGTATTGATAATTTGTTTGCCTGTGGCGAGTGCACCAAAACAGGTTTACATGGTGCTAATAGATTGGCTTCAAATTCGCTTTTGGAAGCTTTGGTTTATGCGCATAATATTTTTAAATACCACAGTAATCACGAGTATAAAGTTTTGGATGTCAGTATCCCTAACTGGAACGATGAGGGCACGGTAATACCCGAAGAGCATGTTTTGATTCAACACAATTTAAAGCAACTACAGGCTTTAATGCGTAATTATGTAGGTATTGTTAGAAGCAATAAACGATTGAAAAGAGCCATCAAGCATCTGGATTTGATGTTTAATGAGGTAGAAGAGTTTTATAAAGAATCTAAAATAACTACCTCGCTCTGTGAGTTGCGGAATATGGTTAACGTATCGCACTTAATTATCAGACAATCTTTAGATAGAACCGAGAACAAAGGCGGGTATTTCAATATTGATAATGTTAAAAAGGAATGATTCGCAATTAAGCGATTCTTAAACTTTCAGAATCATTACCATCCTTATCAAAATTACAGGCATAGATTTTCTCAAATAATAATGCTTTATCAACAGGTTTGGTCATGTAATCATTCATACCCAAATCCATAACACGTTTTTTGGTTTCTTGTAGAGCATCTGCGGTAACAGCAATAATGGGGATGTTGTTTATGGCATTCCCTAATTCACCACTTCTTATAATTTGTGTGGCTTCATAACCATCCATAATGGGCATTTGTAAATCCATTAAAACAATATCGTAAACATCTTTTTTTAAGGCGTCAATGGCTTCTTGCCCGTTGTTTGCAATGGCAAAACTTATTTGTGATGAATTGCTCAAGATTTTACGCATTACCATTTGGTTGAGTTTGTTGTCTTCCACAACAAGTATGTGCAACGGTGTTTCAGAAGTATCAGAAGTTGCCACAATTCTTTCTTGGGCCATACTTTTGAGCGTTAAGTCAATAAAAACATCGGTGCCTTCGTCCAGATCACTTTCAATTTTTATGGAACCGTTAAATAATTCTACAATGTGTTTCACAATGGTCAATCCTAGACCGATGCCGCCAAATTGTCTTTTGTGGTCAAGTTTCATTTGATTGAAACTATCAAAAACATTCTTCTTTACTTGTGGTGCTATGCCAATTCCCGTGTCTGATATCTGAAAGGAAAAACGGCATAAATCGTCTGGCTGCTTTAAGCATTTCAGTTTAAAAGAAATGCTTCCTTCTTTAGTGAATTTCACGGCATTGGCCAAAACATTGTTTATGATTTGAACAAAACGCTCAGGGTCTGCATATACGTTTGAAGGTATTTCAGGATCCATTTCAAAGGTATAGCTCAAACCTTTTTTAAGGGCTTCGGCTTTCCAATTATTGCTTATTTGATTAAGTTTTATAGAAGGGTTGAAGGTTGATGCGCTCAATTGAAGCTGGTTATTTTCAATTTTTTCAAAGTCAATGATGTCATTGACGTTGCTCAATAAACTTAAGGATGCATTTTTTATAACCTCATAAGGTTTTCTGCTGTCATTATTTTCAAGATTTTCCAATTCATTTTCTGCAATGCCCATAATGGCATTGATGGGCGTCCGCAGTTCATGACTCATATTGGACATGAAATAGGTTTTCAACTGGCTTATTTCTTCAGATTTTGCAAGGGCTTCTTCTTGGGAATTTTCTTTTTCCAATCTTAAGTTCCTGATTAGGTTGGTCATAGATAAGGATAGAAAGATGACCTCAAACCCAGAGCCAAATTTGGCACTATTAAGTGTATAGAAATTATTGGGCAACAAACTTAAATTGTTCATCACAAAGCCTAATAGCCCGATGACCAAAAAGAATATACCAAATGAGAAATACGGGTCTATTTTTATGTGTTTATAACGCATGGTAAACGTAGTTGCTAAAATGAGCAATAAACTAAACAATCCGTTTAAGTTACTTAAGGGGTACGCTATTTCAAGCGTTTTTGGGCTTATGAGCAGCAAGGTAAAAAGCACGATTAAAAGGATATAGAATATTCTATATCCTTTCATAAAACCTTTTAAGTGCTCGTTTACTTTTAAGAAATATTCGCAGTATTTGAGTAAAAAGAAGTTTGTGGCCAAGGCTGTTATAAGGACCGCTCTGTTATTGAAATAACCTCCATTAGGAAAAATAAACTCATGCATAAAACCATCTAAAGCCGCTTGCATCAAACCAATAAAAAACACGTACAAGCCATAATATAGAAATGCTTTTTCCTTTAAACTTGTATAGAAGAACAGATAAATGACACTTGCCAAGAATAATAGACCGTAAAACAAACCAAGAAATAATTGTTGTTTGTAATTCATGATCCAAAATTCAGATTCTGAATACAGCTTTAAAGGCAGGTTAATGGTCTCGCCATCGCTTTTATAATGAATGTAAATTTGTTGTTCTATCTGGGGTGGCAAAGTCAGTTTAAACATCGAGGCTCTGTGTGCCACCTGTTTTTCGCTAAAAGGGATATTGTCCCCACTTTCAAAATGCTGGATGTGCCCATTGTTTATTTGGTACAGACCAACAACATCTGTAATAGGTCTAGCGGTTTCTAAATAATAGGTACTTGGGCTTTCTGAATTGTTTTTTAATTTAAAGCGCACCCAATAATTATCTGATGTGAAACCCACACTATGGTTTTCAGATTCTAGATGCTTGTATGTTAATGCTGGGTTTTGAATGACTTCTTGGATACTTAAATTTGAGTTTCCTGTATTTGAAAATTCAGCATACTCATAAAGTTGTCCCTTGCTTTTTTTTGGAACAAAAACAGCATCTTGGGCGTAAATGCCAAAGCTAATGAGATAAATTAATAAAAGTAAGTGCTTCATGTTTGGGACATTGAACAGGTTCAAACATAACTAAAATTTATCTGATTTATTAAGTTTTATTCATAAAATAAGTATTTCATCTATAAAAATAGGTGTTTTGTCGATAATTGTAAGAAAAATAAAAGAGTATCTTATAAGGAGTTGTTGTCTTGAGATGTTACAAAATGCGGCATAAAAAAAGACTGCCTTTCTATAGACAGTCTTTTTTTCATTATTTTTTTCAATTAGTAAGTTTAAAAATCTTCATTTCCTTTAACAGGAGATTCTTTTAAACCAGCAATGACATTTTTGCTGTAATCTACTTCTTTTACGGTGCCATTTGTCCAATAGAACCACTTGCCGACTTTTTTACCATTATCATAATTTGCAGAAACGGTTTTTTTGCCTTCTGTGTCAAAACTTAACCACTCGCCTTGTAATTTACCATCTGCTGTGTAAGACCCAGTTTGGCTTACAGCACCATTGTCATGATAATAAACAACATCAATTAAGTTGGTGTTTTTGTTAAGTTTCAATTCCCTCTTTTGATCTTGACCAAAAGAGACCACAGTAATTAAAAAGACAAAAATCAATACAACTGATTTCTTCATAATTATGGGGGTTTTTAACATTATATACCAAATATACAAAATAGGTAACATTTAAGTAACTTTATCGTAACATTAAATTAACATTAAAACGTAAGTATTTAATTTACATATGTTTGAAAACAAAAATTTAACATTGGAATGTTAATGATTAATTAATATAGAGGTTACATTAAAATTACTTTAAACGCGGATATTTGCCATGTCTTAAGACAAATCAATTAGTACGTCATATAATCTATTAGTTTTTGTCGACTACATTATCATGATTTCTAATGAGGCTGCCTTTGGCCGAGGCAGTCTTTTTTGTTCTTAATTTAATCATTAGGAAACATTAAGTTAACATTGGTTTTGGTTCTTTGCAGCGACAAAAACTAGGATTACAATGAAAACTAAATCAGCCCTTATAGGGTTTGTCCTGTTTGCAATAACTTCCGTAAACGCACAAGAGATCAAAGGATCAAAATTTGGAAAAGGCTTATTGAATATAGTAGGACAAGACAGCTCGTGGACTATGAAAGTGGGTTTGAGATTTCAACTTCTTGGCTCTTCAAATTGGCAAGATGGACAAAGTAATGAAACAAGCTTTTTAGTACGTAGATCACGTTTGAAATTTGATGGCTATGCTTTTAGTCCAAAATTAGAATATAAACTTGAGCTGGGATTATCAAACAGAGATCAATCTGGAGCTTCAGAATTTACTAATAATACCCCAAGATATATTATGGATGCTGTTTTAAAATGGCATTTTCACAAAAATTTTGAGCTCTGGTTTGGGCAAACCAAACTTCCAGGAAACAGAGAGCGTGTGATATCTTCTGGCAATCTTCAACAGGTAGATCGTTCATTATTGAACAGTCGTTTTACAATAGATCGGGATATGGGCTTTCAATTAAGACATCACTTCAATTTGTCCAATCGATTTGTGGTTAAAGAGATTTTTTCATTAGCTCAAGGGGAAGGCAGAAATGTAACTACGGGAAATTTAGGTGGTCATCAATATACAGGCCGTCTCGAATTATTCCCTTTTGGGGATTTTGTAAGTGAAGGCGATTATTCAGGTGCTGATTTAAAAAGAGAAGAAACGCCTAAATTAGCTTTGGGGATTAGTTATGATTATAACAATAATGCAGTTAAAACACGTAGTAACCAAGGGTCTTATATGGTGACAGATACCGGTTTTTTTGAAACCAATATCAACACGTTGTTTATAGATGCCATGTTTAAATACAACGGTTTTTCATGTATGGCCGAGTATGCCGATAGAGAAACCAAAGACCCATTTGCCAAGAATTCTGACGGAAGTTTTACTGGAGATGTAGTACAAGTTGGAAAAGGTTTTAATTTACAAACTGGTTATTTATTTAATAATAACATAGAAATATCTGGAAGATATACATATGTTGAATTAGATAAGAGTGTTACCGGTAAAAACCCAGAAAGCCAATATACATTAGGTTTGTCAAAATATATTGTGGGGCATAAACTCAAAATTCAAACAGATATAAGCCATCTTGAGGTTACAAATGGTAACAACGAATTGATGTATCGATTACAATTTGATTTGCACTTCTAAAAAAACATAACAATTACGTAACTTAGCAATCTATTTTATCAAAGATATTTGCAAACTATTTTAAACTAAAATATGGATAATATTTACTTATTAATGATAATTGCCCTTGCGGTATTGGCTGTGGCCGATTTGGTGGTAGGCGTTAGTAATGATGCTGTCAATTTTTTAAATTCTGCCATTGGTTCTAAAGCTGTTTCTTTTCGAACTATTATGATTGTTGCTAGTGCTGGTGTGGCTGTTGGGGCCGTTTTTTCTAGCGGTATGATGGAGGTTGCCAGAAAAGGGATATTCAATCCCCATGAATTTATGTTCAATGAAATCATGATTATTTTTATGGCGGTTATGATAACAGATATTTTACTGTTAGATTTTTTTAATTCCATAGGCATGCCAACCTCTACGACAGTTTCCATTGTTTTTGAATTATTAGGGGCTTCTGTAGCCATGGCGCTTATTAAAATTGGGCATGATGGCGGTACTTTTGTGGATGTTATCAATTATATCAATACATCAAAAGCAGCTGAAATCATTTTTGGAATACTGCTCTCCGTGGTAGTGGCTTTCTCTGTTGGAGCACTCGTTCAATGGGTGTCCAGATTATTGCTTTCCTATAATTTTGAGAAAAAAACAAATTGGATAGGAGCTTTATTTGGAGGGATAGCCATAACTTCCATTACCTATTTTATTTTTATGAAAGGGATAGGAGGTACTAATTTTGCCAAACAAAGTTATGCTTTTACAGGAGGGGTTACCATTAAAGAGTTTTTAGAAAATCAAGTGCTTCTAATAGTAGCTGTTAGTTTAATATTTTGGTCATTGTTATCCTATGTTTTGATTGCTTTTGCAAAAACAAACATTTACAAATTGATTATTTTGGTAGGCACCTTTGCTTTGGCCTTGGCCTTTGCAGGGAATGATTTGGTTAATTTTATCGGCGTGCCAATTGCTGGTTGGCAGTCTTACGAAGCTTGGGTTGGCTCTGGAGTTGCGCCCGATGCATTTAGTATGGGCTTTCTTGCTGATAAAGTTCCCACGCCCACAATTTTATTGGTTATTGCTGGAATTATAATGGTAGCAACTTTGTGGTTTTCTAGTAAAGCTAAAGCTGTTGTAAAAACCTCTTTGGATTTATCCAGTCAAGAAGACACTAAAGAACGGTTTCAACCTAACTTTTTATCTCGTGGTTTTGTAAGGTTAGCAGTAGGTGCTTCTGAAATGACATCCTACATATTACCAAATTCTTGGCAAGAAAGAATTGATAAGCAGTTTGAAAAGCCCGTTATTAATTTGCCAAAATCAAAAACCCACGAATTGCCGGCTTTTGATATGGTAAGGGCGGCTGTAAATTTAATGGTTGCTGCCATACTTATATCTATTGCAACTTCCATGAAACTTCCTTTATCTACAACCTACGTAACGTTTATGGTTGCCATGGGTTCTTCATTGGCAGATAGGGCATGGGGTGCAGAAAGTGCTGTGTACAGAGTGGCAGGTGTTTTAAATGTTATTGGCGGATGGTTTTTTACGGCTATCATAGCTTTTGTCGCTGCAGCCATTATCGCTTACTTGTTAAATTGGAACGTGGATGTTATGGTGCCCGTTTTATTATTGTTCGCGACCTTGCTTTTAGTAAGAAATTTTATTTCCCACAGAAAAAAATCAAAAGAAGTAAAAGCAGAAGATTCTTTAAACAAAGCCGAGAGCAGTTCTTTACAAGGTGTTATCCAGGAGAGTGCCGGTAACATTGCCAATGTTGTTAAACGTGGCAATAAAATCTATACCAATGCCATTAACGGACTTGCCAAGCAAGATTTATCTTTGCTTAAAAAGAACAAAAAACAAATTGTTAAACTTTCAGATGAAGTAGAGGATTTGCGCGACAATATCTTTTATTTTATTAAAAATCTGGACGAATCAAGTCTTGGTGCCAGTAATTTTTATATCCATATTTTAGGATATCTGCAAGATATGGTGCAGTCTTTAGAATACATTTCTAAAGTGAGCCATAAACACGTCAATAATAATCACAAAAAACTGAAGTTCAGTCAAATAAAAGAGTTGAAAGAGGTTGATGAGCGATTTGAGATTTTGTTCAATAACACTAGAAATGCTTTTGAATCCAGGTCTTTTGAAGAAATTGGTGTTATTTTAGGCAGGAAAAAAGAAATCATATCATTGGTAAGTGATAAAATCCAGAAACAGGTAGAACGCACCCGTACTGAAGAATCGAGCCCAAAAAACACGACGCTTTATTTTGGGGTTTTGCTAGAAACCAAAGACTTGCTGACGGCAACCATGAACCTTTTGGAAGAATATCATAATGCCCACGACAGTTCTGTAAAACCTGCAACAATTTCGGGGGCAACGGAAGGGGAAAATAGCTAAATTCAATTTTGTTATAAAAATTAAGCCAGCTTTTCTAATTTATAAAAGCTGGCTTTTACTTTAAATGTGAAATTGAGCGTAGCCGATAGGTTTTGATTTACAAAAAGTAAAACTTCAACTGCGCTCAGTTTGACAAATACAGAGCATTTTCGGGTAATCTCTTCGCTTTATGTTAGTTAAGGTTTCTCGATGTTCTGGGAATCTTTTTCCAGTTTTTTGTTCATTTGAAGGTTTAAATTTGAAAAAGCTATCAAAAACTCTTTAATGGTTTGGTTCAATTCATCTTCAGTAGTGGTTGATAAATTTGATAGGCTTTCCAGTTTCCATGTCTTGGTTTCTAAAACCAAAATGCGCGCTAAAACAGCAGAAGAATTTACAGTTTCAGGAATGGCTTTTTTTAAGGCAATAAAAAAATTCCGAATGATATTGTTTCTATCATTATCATGAAAATAAGACAGGTCACCTTGTTTCACGTTTTCAACAACCGCATCAAATTCGTGATATTTAAGCCATTCCTCAATGGTGGCTTCTGTTTTAGGGTCTAAAACATATTCCGTATAATTCATTTTAGAAATATCGGTTTCAGAAATTTTTTCGGTAACAGGTATTTCCTCAGTTTCAGTCACTGTTTTTTCTTCTGTTTGTTTGCAGGAAAGGATTAGTAAGGTCAATCCTAAAATACTTAAAAATCGTAAAGCCATTTGATTGTCGGTTTTTATGTGGAACTATGCAAATATAGGGGAATAGTTAAATTGTTTTAGGATTTCAAAATAGAATAAATTATAAAGTACAACGTTATAAGAATCTGATAAATTGTATATTTGAACCCATCCCTAAAATCTCAATATATATGCTTGAAAATTTTTGGTTTAATGTAGAATATGGTATCAGCCATGTGCTTGACATTAATGCTTATGACCATGTGCTTTTTTTAATAGTGCTGACCATTCCGTATATGTTTAGAGACTGGAAACGGGTACTGCTTTTGGTGTCGCTTTTCACGCTAGGGCATACGCTATCACTTATTTTAGCGGCTTATGGCGTGGTAAGTGTTGATGGGAAGTTAGTGGAGTTTTTAATACCCATTACTATTATGGTCGTGGCACTTTTTAATGTGTTTACTTCTGGAAAAGGCGCTCAAAAAGAACGTATTGGCGTGCTGTTTTTTTCAACACTTTTTTTCGGGTTGATTCACGGGCTGGGGTTTGCGCGCGAGTTTAAAATGCTGGCCGGTAAATCAGACAGTAAATTATTGCTGCTCGTAGAGTTTGCACTAGGGATAGAATTGGCGCAGATCATCATTGTATTTATAGTACTGTTTTTAGCATATATTGTGCAGACTATATTCAGGTTTTCCAAACGTGATTGGATCATGGTAATCTCATCTATTGTGGTTGGTCTGGTCATTCCTATGATATTAAACAGTGATTTATTGTCTTAACTTGAAAAATCCAGTAAGTAAAGCCTCGTTCGCACGTCCAAAAAAAGAAACTAAAAAATGTCAGATAAAAAACAATTAAAGTATGACAAGGCTTATTTAAGAATGGCTGAAGAATGGGGAAAACTCTCTTATTGCAAACGAAAGCAGGTGGGCGCCGTAATTGTAAAAGACCGCATGATTATTTCTGATGGATACAACGGTACACCAACAGGATTTGAAAATTTTTGTGAAGACGAAGAGGGTTATACCAAATGGTATGTACTGCATGCCGAGGCCAATGCCATTTTAAAGGTGGCAGCTTCTACACAATCTTGCAAAGGGGCTACTTTGTATATTACTTTGTCGCCTTGTAAGGAATGCAGTAAGTTGATTCACCAAGCAGGCATCGTTAAAGTGGTTTACAACAAAGCTTATAAAGATGATTCCGGGCTTAAATTCTTGGAAAGAGCAGGTATAAAATTAGAATTAATAGAAGATTTAAAAGCCTAATGCAAAACCAAAAAAAATACCTGCCCCTTATTTTAGGAATTGCAATAGCGGCTGGTATTCTTATTGGCGGTAAGTTGGATTTTGCAGATTCTTCAGATAAATTGTTTTCAAAAAACAGTAATAAGGATAAGCTCAACAAGCTCATTGATTACATTGAATATGATTATGTTGATGACGTGAATACAGATAGCATTGTAGATGTAACGGTAAACGGCATACTGGAAAATCTGGATCCACATTCGGTTTATATTCCACAAAGAGACATGGCACGTGTGACCGAAAACATGAAAGGCGATTTTGTGGGCATTGGCATTAGTTTTTACACTTATAGAGATACCATTGCAGTTATTAGGACTATTGAAAACGGGCCTAGTGAAAAAGCGGGCATTAAAGGGGGCGACCGCATTCTTATGGCCAATGGCGATTCGCTTTTTGGAAATAATTTGAAAGATGAACAGATTATAGATAAACTCAAAGGCCCAATCGATACGAAAGTAAAGCTGAAAGTATTTAGAAAAGGCGAACCAAAACTGTTGGATTTTACGGTAAAGCGTGCGCACATTCCTATAAAAAGCATAGATGCGGTTTATATGCTCACAGAAAAATTGGGTTACATAAAAGTGAATCGGTTTGCAGAATCCACTTATAAAGAATTTAAAAAAGGATTAGATAAATTGATAGATTTGGGCGCTACTGAAATTACGTTGGACTTGCGTGATAACCCAGGCGGTTTTCTGGGTATTGCCGAGCAAATAGCAGATGAGTTTTTAGAAGACGATAAACTTATTCTATTCACAAAAAACAAACGTGGTAACATTGAAAAAAGCTTTGCGACCAGTACGGGCGATTTTGAAAACGGAAAGTTATTTGTGCTCATTAACGAAAATTCGGCATCAGCAAGCGAAATCGTGGCAGGGGCACTTCAAGATAATGATAAAGGCACTATTGTTGGTAGAAGATCTTACGGCAAAGGGTTGGTGCAACGCGAAATGGAGTTGGGGGATGGGAGCGCTGTGCGTTTAACGGTGTCACGCTATTACACGCCTACGGGGCGTTCTATACAACGGCCTTATGGTCATGGTAATAAAGATTATTATGATGATTATTTTCATAGGTTGGAAAGCGGTGAACTGCTTGATTCCGAAAAAATAGAAGTAGCAGATTCATTAAAGTTTACCACCCCAAAAGGTAAAGTGGTATATGGCGGCGGGGGCATTGTTCCAGATGTTTTTGTGCCTATTGACGGCAGTATGCAAAATGAAACTTTAACCTATTTGCAGAGACATGGCTATATAGGGCATTTTGTGTTTCAGACTTTGGAAAAAGATAGAGAAGCTTACGATGGTTTTCTAAGACAGGATTTTGTTGATAGTTTTCAGGTAAACGATGATTTGGTCATTGAGTTTCAAGATTTTTTAAACATCAGAAACGACTCTAAAGTAACTTTTGTGGCCTATCACGATGAAATAAAACAATATATTAAAGCCACTTTGGCAGACCAACTTTTTGGTAATGGTGCTTTTGAGGAAATATTGAACCAGCGTGATATTATGATTGATGAGGTCATCAAGTTGAGTGAGGAGCATTAGTTTTTAGCCACAGTAAACAGTTTTCAGTCAGATACTATTTTTGGTAAACTTACCTGTGAACATCTGTGTAATTTGTGTCTAAATATTTTTAGAAAAGTTTGCCTGAAACAACTATTCAATCTTATCATGTACCTTAACATCCTTTCCGTCATTCCAAAGCGTTAAAATATCCGTCGCCACATGTGCGCCACTCCCTGAAGCGATGGCAAACTGGCTACGCCAACCCGCCAAAGTTCCTGCTACATACAGGTCTTTTTTTATTAAATGATCTGTGTTTTTAAGCCAAATACGGTCTTTTTCTATGGGCGATTTTGGGTGTGGTTCAATATATCGTTCTAAGCCTTCTATGGTCATTAAATTGGTATAGCCCACAGCAATAACCACGATTTTAGAAGTGTATGTGTTTTTGTTCGTTTTAATGCTGAAGCCATTTTCAGATTCAGAAATTTCTAAAACTTTTTCCGTTTCAATTTGCGCTACATGTGGATATAATTTGGCCAATTGTGCTTTGCCGCTTTCTAAAATAGAAGCACCTGTAGTGCCGGGTTCTAACCCCAGTACATTGTTGAATAAGGCCGTTTGTAGATGTGATGTTTTTTGATGTACAACAATGCCTATGCGCTTATCTTTAGCAAAGGGTTTGCCTTCCGCAGACCCTAAAACCAAGGCGCAAGATAATCCGGCAGCACCGCCGCCAATAATCAAAGCATCAAACATTTTTTTGCTGTTTCACTTTTTGTTCAATGCGTTTGGAAACTCTAAGAATCAACATCATCAAGATCACACAAAGTGATGCTGAAATGGTAATTAAGGCAATCATGCTTTCGCCTTCAAAAGGCGCTTCGGTGTTTATTTGTGTAGCGTTAATGCCAATAAGTACGGCTGCTATGATAATAAGTACAATAGATAAGATTTTCATTGGTGTTTTCTTAAATAGTTATATAAATAAATCTTTAATATTATGGGTAAATAATTTTACGGCAATGGCCAATAAAATCACACCAAATATTTTTCGGATGATATTGATGCCATTTTGTCCTAAAAAACGCTCAATTCTTGAAGAGGTTTTTAAAACAACAAAAATAAGGATAACATTTAAAATGATGGCAACTATAATATTCTCCACCCGAAATTCGGCTCGTAACGAGAGTAGTGTAGTTAAACTTCCTGGGCCTGCAATTAAGGGAAATGCCAAAGGGAAAATGGAAGCTGTGTCTGCCGTATGTTCTTCTTGTTTATAAAGGGTAATGCCTAAAATCATTTCCAAAGCAATGAAAAATAGAATAAAAGAACCCGCAACAGCAAAGGAGTTCACATCAATACCAATAAGGTTTAAAATGCTTTTTCCTAAAAAAAGAAAAAGGATGAGAATAAACCCAGAAATCAAAGCTGCTTTTTCACTATGGATGTGTCCCACTTTTTTTCGTAGATCTATAATAATGGGGATGTTTCCAACGATATCTATTACAGCAAATAGTACCATAAAAACGGTAAATATTTCTTTAAAATCGAACTGCATTTTATACTGTTTTAAATGTTTGTGCAAAGTTCGTCATTAAAATTTATATAATAATCAATAGACTTTGAGTTTTTGTTTTGTATGTCTATATAACACGATAAACATAAAGTTTGTTTATTTTTGCAATCGATAATCTACAGATATTTTTATGTTCCAAATAGGAAAAACCATCGTTTCGGAAGACATTATTGAGAAAGATTTTTTATGCAATTTATCGGCATGCAAAGGCGCTTGCTGTATTGATGGCGATGCGGGTGCACCACTTGAAAAAGATGAGGTTGGGATATTAAAAGAGATTTATCCAAAAGTAAAACCGTTTTTACGAAAAAAGGGGGTTCAAGCTATTGAAAAGCAAGGGCTTTATACTACCAATGAATTTGGGGATTTTGAAACCCCTTTGATTGATGGTGCCGATTGTGCCTTTGTTATTTTTGACAACCAAAAAACCGCACTTTGTGGTATTGAAGAAGCTTACAATCAAGGCGAAATTTCATGGAAAAAACCAGTATCCTGCCATTTGTACCCCATCCGTATTAGAGATTATACCGAATTTTCTGGTGTTAATTACGAAAAATGGGACATCTGTGATGATGCCTGCACACTCGGGAAAGAACTTCAAGTACCTGTTTATAAATTCGTAAAAGAAGCTTTGATCAGAAAGTTTGGTGCAGATTGGTACATGGAGTTGGAGAAGGTCGCTGAGACTTTCAATACAAAAAAATAATCTCTTAAAACACCTTTAAAATAAGGGTTTAAAATTCAAATTCTATATTTTTTCTGTCAACTTTTTGATTTTTTAAAAATTACAAAATACTGATTTATAGCATTTTAATGTTTTTAATTTGTAAACTTCTCACGCTTAGTGTTTTCTGTAATTGTTAAAAACTTTTGGACAATGTTTATAACTATGCCTTTCATTTATGGCTACATTTTCCAATCTTTGTTAACCCAAAACCGAAGAAAAATTTCGTTAAACTTATATAAAACCAATTTAAAAATGTCACAGGCTATTGAACCCATTTTACAAGAAAACAAAGACCGTTTTGTTATTTTTCCCATACAACATCACGATATTTGGGAATGGTATAAAAAATCTGAGGCTAGTTTCTGGACGGCAGAAGAAATTGATTTGCACCAAGATCTTACCGATTGGAAAAATAAATTGAATGATGACGAGCGTTATTTTATAAAACACATTTTGGCATTTTTTGCAGCTAGTGATGGTATTGTAAATGAGAATTTAGCTGAAAACTTCGTTAATGAAGTGCAATATAGTGAAGCGAAATTCTTTTACGGATTTCAAATTATGATGGAAAACATCCATAGTGAAACCTACTCGCTTTTAATAGATACATACGTAAAAGATGAAAAGGAAAAAGATTTGTTGTTCAATGCCATTGAAAACTTTCCTGCGATTAAAAAGAAAGCCGATTGGGCACTTAAATGGATTGATTCGCCAAGTTTTGCAGAACGTTTGATTGCTTTTGCTGCCGTGGAAGGTATTTTCTTTTCTGGTGCTTTTTGTTCTATTTTCTGGCTTAAAAAACGTGGCTTAATGCCAGGATTAACGTTTTCAAACGAATTGATTTCCCGTGACGAAGGGGTGCATGCAGATTTTGCCGTGCACTTACACAATGAGCATTTGGTAAACAAAGTGCCAAAAGCACGTATCAGGGAAATTTTAATCGATGCGCTTGATATTGAACGTGAGTTTATTACAGAATCTTTGCCTGCTAGTTTAATTGGGATGAACGCAAAATTAATGTCGCAATATTTGGAATTTGTGACAGATAGATTATTGTCTGAATTAAATTGTGAAAAAGAATACAATACCGCCAATCCATTTGATTTTATGGACATGATTTCATTGCAAGGAAAAACCAATTTCTTTGAAAAACGCGTGTCTGAATATCAAAAAGCAGGCGTTCTTAATAAAGAAGAAGAAAAAGATAAATTTACTTTTGATGCCGATTTTTAAACGGGTTTGGAGCCATCAAAAAGTAAATTTTGTAGATCCAAAAGTGTTGTTCCCATACACCATGCCCTGAATCCGGTTTTCAGTATAAAATGGGAAATCAAACAAATAGTATTTAATAAAATAACCAACAAACCAACTAAATATTAGGCTAATTAATCATTAGTGCTAATGTTTGGAACAATTAACTAATCCTTTTTCTGAAAGTACGTCAGAAAAAACAAAAACCTCTAAAATCATGTATGTAGTAAAAAGAGACGGCAGAAAAGAACAAATCATGTTCGATAAAATTACCGCAAGGGTGCGTAAACTTTGTTATGGGCTTAATGAACTTGTTGATCCATTAAAAGTGACCATGCGTGTAATTGAAGGTTTGTATGATGGCGTTACAACCAGCGAACTTGATAATCTTGCTGCAGAAATTGCTGCAACCATGACTACGGCGCATCCAGATTATGCAAAATTAGCTGCAAGGATTTCGGTTTCTAATTTACACAAAAATACCAAAAAAACCTTTAGTGAGGTCATGCATGACCTTTACACTTACGTAAACCCAAGAACGGGCAAAGATGCACCGCTTTTATCCGATGAGGTTTACGAAGTTATCATGAAAAATAAAGATGTTTTAGATTCAACGATTATTTATAACCGCGATTTTGGTTATGATTATTTTGGATTTAAAACCTTAGAGCGTTCGTACCTTTTAAAGTTAAATGGTGCTATTGCGGAGCGCCCACAACACATGCTCATGCGTGTTGCTGTTGGTATTCATTTAGAGGATATGGAATCTGTTATTGAGACATACGAACTGATGTCCAAAAAATATTTTACACACGCCACACCAACACTATTTAATTCGGGTACACCAAAACCTCAAATGTCGTCTTGTTTCTTATTGACCATGAAAGATGATAGTATTGATGGTATTTACGATACCCTAAAACAAACCGCCAAAATATCGCAATCTGCTGGAGGTATCGGGTTGGCTATACATAACATTCGTGCTACAGGAAGTTATATTGCTGGCACTAATGGAACATCAAACGGTATTGTGCCGATGTTGAAAGTCTTTAATGATACCGCACGTTATGTCGATCAAGGTGGCGGAAAACGTAAAGGAAGTTTTGCTATGTACATTGAAACATGGCATGCAGATATTATGGATTTTTTAGATTTAAAGAAAAACCACGGAAAAGAAGAAATGCGCGCACGCGATTTATTTTATGCCATGTGGATTTCAGATCTGTTCATGAAACGTGTAGAGGAAAATGGACCTTGGACCTTGATGTGCCCTAACGAATGCCCAGGCATGGATGAGGTGCATTCCGAAGCATTTGAAACACTGTACTTAAAATACGAAGCTGAAGGACGCGGCAGAAAAACCATAAAAGCCCGTGAGCTTTGGGAGAAAATATTAGAGTCCCAAATTGAAACGGGTACGCCTTACATGTTGTATAAAGATGCGGCAAACCGTAAATCGAACCAGCAGAATTTAGGGACGATCCGTTCTTCAAATTTATGTACCGAAATTATGGAATATACCTCGCCAGATGAGGTGGCTGTTTGTAATTTAGCGTCTATTGCATTGCCTATGTTTGTGAAAAACGGCGAATTTGACCATAAGGAATTGTACCGAATCACAAAACGTGTGACTAAAAACCTGAACAGGGTTATCGATAGAAATTACTATCCGGTGCCAGAGGCCAAAAATTCCAATATGCGCCATCGCCCTATTGGCTTAGGAGTGCAAGGTTTGGCCGATGCGTTTATTCAATTACGATTGCCTTTTACAAGTGATGAAGCGAAAAAATTAAATCAGGATATTTTTGAAACACTTTATTTTGCTGCGGTTACAGCAAGTATGGAAGAAGCTAAAGCAGACGGCCCTTACCAAACTTACGAGGGTTCTCCAATAAGTAAAGGCGAATTCCAACATAACCTTTGGAACATAAAAGATGACGAATTAAGCGGTAATTGGGATTGGGATAAATTACGTAAACAAGTAGTGAAACACGGCGTTCGTAACTCGTTATTAGTAGCGCCCATGCCAACAGCCTCTACGTCTCAAATATTAGGAAACAACGAATGTTTTGAGCCATATACGTCCAATATTTATACACGTCGTGTATTGTCTGGCGAATTTATTGTGGTAAACAAACATTTACTGGAAGATTTAGTAGCTTTAGGTTTGTGGGATGATAGCTTAAAACAGGAAATCATGCGCGCCAATGGTTCCGTTCAACATATTGATATCATTCCCCAAGATATTAAGGATTTGTACAAAACCGTTTGGGAATTGAGCATGAAAGACATTATTGATATGTCACGTCACAGAGGGTATTTTATTGATCAATCGCAATCGCTTAACCTGTTCATGGAAGGTGCTACCATGGCAAAATTAACCTCCATGCATTTTTATGCTTGGAAAAGTGGCTTGAAAACGGGTATGTACTACTTACGGACCAAAAGTGCGGTGGATGCTATCAAATTCACATTATCCACTTCTAAAAAAGAAGCTCCCATTACAGAAGACGTGGTGCCCGAAGCTGTTGAAGTAAAAGTTGCTGTTGAAGCAGACAACACGATTTTGGAAAAACAAAAGCAACAGGCATCCAATAATGCGGTAAAGTTTGCTAAAAGCAATGTAGAAGTAGAACCTATGTCGGCAGAAGAAATGAAAGCCTTGATTGCGCAAGCTAAAGAGGGGCAAGGTGATGATTGCTTGATGTGTGGGTCTTAATGATAATTGTAAATAAACCAAAAAAGCTATTCTAATTTAAAAGAATAGCTTTTTTGGTTTTATACTTTTATATTACAAGTGAGCATGCTCCTTTGTAAAAAATAAGTATTATTTATACTGGCACAAATAAGAAGTCTGTCCGTCAACTTTTACTTGAAATTTTTCATTGGCTTCAATTTGGTAAGCCTCGCCAGCTTTATAGGTCACCCATTCAGAGCTTCCTGGTAATTTCACGGTCATTTCGCCTTCAACCACATTCATGGTTTCGTGTTTTGATGTGGCAAATTCATACTCGCCAGCGTTCATAACGCCCAAAGTAGATTGGCCTGTTTTACTTGTGTATCCTAAAGATTTAACGTTTCCGTCAAAATATTCGTTTGCTGAAATCATAATATTTAATTTTAAATTTCCACAAAAATACTAAACTGAGATAGAGTTGAAGCATTTTTGCAGTTTAATCAGCATTCTTTTTAAATTTATTTACTGTTAATTTGTAAAAAAAAGAAGTGAAAGACGTTATTGAAACCTATAATAAGATTTCTGCAATTGCTGATATTAAAATAGCTCCTTTTGATGTTAGCAAGCGCTATACAAAGCCCCATAGGCACAATAAATATCTGGAAATCATCTATTTTTCCAAAGGCGAGGGTTTTCATCATTTAGACTCAAAAAGCCATGCTATTGAGCCGCCCATGGTTTTTGTGGTAAAAAAAGAGGAAGTCCATAATTGGGAAATCAACACCGTTCCCAAAGGCTACGTGATTATCATAAAAGAAAGTTTTCTTGAAAAAACACAAGACAGATATATCAATTTGCAATTAAACAAACTACAGGCTATTCAGAAAATAAAATTGCAAACGGAAGATGCTTCGATCATGAAATCATTATTTAAGGCATTGTGCAAAGAAATGGAACAACCTTCGCCACAAATAACATGTGTTGAAGGTGTTTTAAAAGCGTTATTGGGAAAAATAATCAATCATTCGAAAGCAAAAAATACTGATGAGCATATAGATAAAACCCAAAGGTTTATGGAACTGTTAATTGAAAGGCCTAAAAATAACGTGGCTTTTTATGCCGATAGTTTGAATTTAACATCTCAAAACCTAAATCAATTGTGCAGAAAGCAATATGATAAAACCGCTTCAGAGATGATTGCCATAGAAATTATAAAAGAGGTAAAAAGACTGCTTCTGTACACCAATCAAACCATAAGCGAAATTGCTTTTCAATTGGAATTTAAGGATGTTTCGCATTTTGTAAAATATTTCAAAAGGCATACCGGAAGCACGCCGCTACAGTTTAAAAAAGAAGCATCAAATATACCGTAAGCTTTTCAAAAAGACCATAAAACTATTGCTTTTCAAAATACATTTGTAGATTAAAATACAAATGATTTTAAAAGGATGAAGTTTATAAAAATAGCAGGTATTTCATTGTTGTTTATTTCCAATGTTGTAACGGCCCAAATTACAGGAAAAATACAAGATATAATTGATGATTATCCTTTAGAATATGCCACGGCAGCACTTTACAATCAAAATGATAAATCGCTTGTGGCAGGAGTTGTTACCAATATTGATGGTGTTTTCACTATTGAAAACATTAAAAACGGACGTTATTATTTAGAGGCTTCTTTTGTAGGCTATACTGCTAAAACAATACAAGATATTGAAATTTCCAGAGGGAAAAAACGTGTGGATTTAGGCGTTATAAAATTGGTTTTGGGCAATCAGCTTAATGAAGTGGAGATCCGGGCAGAACGCTCCACCGTTATCAACAAAATAGACAGACAGGTATTCGATTCAAAAAGTTTTCAAAACAGCCAAGGCGGAAGTGCCACAGATGTTATTAAAAACCTGCCTTCGGTATCTGTTGATGGCTTAGGGGATATCAGCGTTAGGGGGAGCAAAGGATTTGCAGTTTTGATTAACGGCAAGCCTATCCAAGGCGATGCTACGGCTATTTTAGCGCAATTGCCCGCCAATGCTTTAGAGAAAATCGAAATTATTACGGCACCATCTGCAAAATACGACCCCGAAGGTAAAGGCGGTATTTTGAATATCATTACCAAAGAAGGTGCTGCCAACGGTACATTCGCTCAAATAAATGTACGTGGTGGATTTCCGTCCATTGAACCTTATGACACCAAAGTGCCAGCAGAACGCTACGGCATAGACGCCACCATCAATTCAAAAACCGATAAGTGGAATTTGTCATTCGGCACCAGTTACCAACGCAACGATAAAACCGGTAGAAGGGAAGGCGAGTTGAATATTTTCAATCAAGCAGAAAACAAGCAATCCTTTTTACCATCGGATGGCGAACGTAGTTTTGATGATGTGAGCTATAACGGCAGGTTTACCGTGGATTTTACACCGAATAAAAACGACGAATTCTCGTTGGGTTTCTTCGCAGGCAAGCATACGGTTGATAGATTGGCAGATATTACCTATTATGATAATCACGCTATTTCTCCCATTGGAAGTACTAACAGATTATATACTTTTTCATATTATAACCATAACTTAAGAACCCGAAAAGGCGATTTTGTTTTGGGCAGTTTTGATTATGGGCATACGTTTGATGATAAATCAAAATTGTCAACGTCATTTTTATATGAATATACTTTTTTAGGAGGTCCCACTTATAACGATAATGTGGATACGCCAGCATATAGTGAGATTTATCAACAGGAATATAATACGAACGATAACCCATTGCATGGCGTACGTTACAATTTAGATTATAAATGGAAACCCTTTTCTTTTGGCACTATTGAAACGGGATACCAATTCCGAAATTTGAACCACGAAGGTAAATTTGTGTACGAGCGTGATGGGATTGTAGTGCCAGAATTTTCAAGTGATATTGAATTGAAACGAACCATCCATTCGGGTTATGGACAATTAACGGGGGCTAAAGATAAATGGGATTATGCAGCTGGCGTACGATTGGAATCCATGGATAGAAAATATACCGAAGCTTTGGTAAGTGAAACCGCTCCAAACGAATATGAATATGATTTTGTAAAACTATTTCCTTCGGCATCCTTGCAATATTCAGTAAATGAGGACACCAAAATTAAAGCGGCATACAGCAAACGCGTAGAGCGTACCACCACCTTAAAAATGAACAGTTTTGCAGAACGTGAGCACTCTGAGGTTTTTGAGCAAGGCGATAACCGTTTGTTGCCAGAATTTATAGATTTGGTAGAATTGGGTATCAATAAAAAATTCAATAACAATACCTCGGGATATGCAACCGCCTATTACCGACATGTAAACAATGCCATTAATAGAGTCAACACCTTGGCTTATGAAAGCAATGGTGCTGTAATTGATAGTATTTTGAACCGCGTATATTCCAACGTAGGGAAAAGCAAAGCGATTGGTGTGGAATTTGGCACACAATTCAAGGCAACAAAAAACTGGAGCAATTTTATAGGTGCCAACATCTACAATTATGACATCGATGGAAACTTTGTGTTCAGACATCGTGATGGAGTTGACCGAAATTATGATGTGAGCACTAGCAATACTATTTACTCTTTTAATGTGAACTCCACCTATTCGTTTTGGAAAAACGCCACATTGCAATTTACGTTTAACTATTTGTCTGAAACCAATACCGCACAAGGCGAAGATTCTCAATATTATTCCCCAAACCTAACCTTAAAAAAATCGTTTTTAGACAGCCGCTTAACAGCAACATTACAATGGCAAAACATCGATATGGGCTTTTTGAAAACCAACGAGCAAAGTATTGCCACTTGGAGGCCTAATGAATTTTATACCTACACCAACTACGTGTATGAAGTGGATATGATTACTTTAAACTTATCTTACACTTTTAATAAGGTTAAAAACAAATCGAAGTTTATAGATAGTGAGTTTGGTAAAAAAGAGTTTTAATCAAAAAAAAAAAATGAAAAATGAACGTTACTTTTTCGTTCAGTTTTCATTTTATAAGATTTTTTAGAATCCGATTTTGGTCAAATGAATTATTCTTTCAAAAACTTGATTGGATTTCTATTTTCCAGCTTTAATATGTAAATGCCCTTAGCAAAATCTCTTATGTCGATAGTTTCATTGTTAAAAACGCTTCCGTTTATTACTTGAGCACCCAATACATTATATATAATATAATTTTCTCTTTGGGTCAAACCTGAAATTTGAATATGGGCAACAGAAGGGTTAGGAAATATTATTAATGTTGCATCATCGTTCGTTTGGTTTTCAACAGACAAAACATTTGGATTTGAATAGGTAATGTTTTTAAAAGTGAAATTACTAAAATTATTACCATTATTACAGCAACCAGTTATTACAAAATTAAAATCAATACTCGCTACACCAAGAACTGGCAGTGTCATGTTATTATCAAAAAGTGCACTTATGTCCATATCTGCATTTTGTGCCATAAAAACATCATCATTCATGGTCATGGTTCTTATAACACTTCCCGAAGTATTTTTAAATACCACGGTAGAACTTGCGTTAAGAGTAATTCCATTAGCGTTAAAAGCATAGAAGATTAATCCATTAAAATCGAAAAAATCTGAATCTACACCATCTGCTTTTATTGTTAATGTCTTAGATGAAGATGTAGTGTTATTATAGGCCATATCTGGTGAAAATGATGTAAAATCATTGCTAACAACAAGATTTACATCTGAAATGGTTTTAAAGCCTGTGCCTCCAGAATTAGCAGCTCCCATACCTGCAAAAGTGGTTTGTGCAAATGCCATTGTTGTATTTAGTACTATTAAAAGTAAAAAAGTAAGTTTTGATAGATAATTTTGTTTCATAATTTTTGGGTTGAAGTGTTTGTTTTTTCAGTTTATAAAGATAACAAAAAATAAATTGTAAATATAAGATTACATTTATTTTATTCTTAAAATTTTAAAAAAGGATAAACCATTAGACTTTTGGTGCAGATTGTAATCCTGCTATCTGTCTTTAAAAAAAAAATAGCCCTTACAAATTCATACAAATTTGTAAGGGCTATTCTTTGTTTAGTATATTATTTATTTCTTGGCCTCTGTTGCCTGTGTTTGTTGCAATTGCTTCTGTCTTAACAGTTCGTTTTTTGTAATCTGTATCAAATTGAAATTTGGGGCGGTTTTTAAAGTGGCATCCAATATATCTACAGCAGCATCAATGTTTGCTTTCGGATCATTGTTGTAAACTGTTAAAGCATTCAAGTACATGAAAGCAGATTTTAAGGGCACTTCATAAGGCTGTTGTTGCTCATAAAATGCTTTTTTCATATCGTCTTTGGCGTTTGCCAATCCATAATCAATATGTATCTGTGCTTGGGCATAGTTCTGTAATTGCATATTAAGTTCTGCTAGTTCGTAGGCCACTAAAGGGTCTGGGTTTCTTTTAAAAAGTACTTCAAAATGCTCTAAAGCACGTTTTGGTTGCCTTAGGGCTTTTAAGCTAACCGCTTTTACCTGCGTTGCAATATCAGAATCTGTTGCAAGTTTGTCTATACCAATGGTGTTTAATGCTTCTACATTTTTTCCTTCACTCATATAAATATAGGCCAGAGTGTCTTTCCTGGCTTGAGAGGGCTGCAATACGATCAAATGGGTCAATCCGTTGATAACCCCTTGCGTATCGCCTTGAATTTGCATTTGTTTGTAATAAGCCTCATAATGTTTTAATAATTCTGAATTGCTTTGAGCATTCATTTGAAAGCCACTTACCAATAAAACTAGCGCCAATAATCTTTTCATTTGTAAATATTTAATTGTTTTTGTTTTTTTATTAAGGGTTATTGTGTGTAACATTCACATAATCATAAGTAACCCATATTTTTGATTGGGCTAAATCTATAAAAAATTAACATTTAAAGTCACAAAACATTGCTAAAATTTTTTTTTGATTGAAAAAATGCTATCTTTAGTAGTTTAGGATCATTCCCAAATGACTATATCGAAACCTGCAAGAGTTCTAAATTCTACTTGTGTAACTGTTATTAATAGCATTGAGCATTTTTTTGACAGTATTGCATAAATAATTATTAATCTTAAAAATTTAAAATCATGGGTATAAAAAGTTTTCAAGGCGCTCGTAGAGCACAGGCCAATACAATAGATGAAACACCATTAAAGGTTAGTGATTATATGACTACCACCTTAATAACATTTACACCAAACCAATCTATAGAAGATGTGATGGAAACCCTTATTAAAAATAGGATTTCTGGTGGACCCGTAGTGAATGAAAAGCATGAATTGGTAGGCATTATTTCTGAAGGCGATTGTATCAAGCAAATTAGTGAAAGTCGCTATTACAATATGCCCATGCAAAATGATACCATTGAAAAGCACATGGCAATGAATGTAGAAACCATTGATGGCAATATGAATATTTTTGATGCAGCCAGTAAGTTTTTAGAAGCCAAACGCAGACGCTTTCCTATTGTTGAAAATGGTAAGTTGGTAGGTCAAATAAGCCAGAAAGATATTCTTAAGGCCGCTATGGCATTAAAAGGACATAACTGGAAATAGGTTTCATCACAATATTTTAAATGAGGAGATAAGATTTGTATAAAATTATCGGGTTTTTGTTTGTGATTCCTTGGCTTCAAGTAAATCAGTTATGATGATTTTTTGGATGTCATTGCTTTCTAAGGCTGCGATTTTGCTGTAATTATATCCGGCAATAGGTTCATTTAACGCTTTCCATTTAGCAATGCCTCCAACAGTTATAGTTTCGCCAATTTCTATGATTCTTTCAGAGTACCTTAAGGTTTTATTAAATCCAAGCCAGTTGGTGCTTTCAATACCAAAGGAGTCCAATACTTTTTGAAATTCAGGATTTGGATCGTTAAAAGTTCCTGAAGATATACTTTTGTCTTCAACCAAAAAGCTATAGTAATTGCTGGTTGCTCGTGAAGGTTTAATCATGACCAACTCTCCCGATTTTTCAATAAAAATATCTTGGATATCTTCCTTATTAATGAGGGTTTTCCAATGGGAATTCTTTCCTGATTGTATTTTTTGCTTCACTTTGAAAATGTAGGCAACACACTTTCTTTTACTTAATGGAGCTATAAATGGCTCATTTACCTCCAGTACTTTTCCAGAGATTTTAGTTAGTTCATTTGTTCTAAATTGGGCTATTTGCCTAAACTCAAACTTTGCCAATTTTCTTAAAATGATTTGTTTTTTACTGAAATAATAAATCAAAAAACCTATGATGATAACGGCAAGGATGATTAATAAAGGAACGATTGCATTTGATAATTCTGAAAACATAGATTAATTTACCAATTGGTGTGTTTTTAAAATGATTTGTTACAAATCTATCCTTCTCGTTTTACCAATGCATAATAGTCACCTTCAAGTGGCAAATAGCCTTGGTCATAAACAAAGTAATAAACGGTGCCCGCTTTGGTGGTATAAATACTGGTAAAGTAATTGAAATCAAAACCAGCTTCAATAAGTTTTGCCCTAGAAGTTCTTGTTTTCTGATCTGGATTGAGCGTTTCCAAAACCCTATAATTTTTCCGAAGCCTGTTATTGGTGTTACGTATCAGGTTTTTGCTATCCTTGTTTATTTTGTTGTTGTAGGCATTTCTACAGCCATCGCTACAGAATTTTTTATCAATCCTACCTACAATTTTATCACCGCATTCTAAACATTGATTTGCCATAAATAATTCATATTTAAAGCAATATAGGCAAATTTTTATATCCGTTTACAAACGACTACAAATATTTACAAACGAATTTAAATAGTTAACAACCGAATAATTTTTGGAAGCTGTTTCATATTTGCATCGTCGAAACATAAGAACTCGATAGTATCAATTGTTTAACATTAAAATTTAAAATTATGAACACACTTAGAAACAAAGTACAGTTGATTGGTAACTTAGGAAACGATCCAGAAATCATTAATCTAGAATCAGGAAAAACATTGGCAAAATTCAATATTGCCACAAATGAAAGTTACACCAATAATAAAGGTGAAAAAATTACCGATACCCAATGGCACAATGTGGTAGCTTGGGGTAAAACAGCTCAAATCATTGAAAAATATGTAACCAAAGGAAAAGAGGTGGCCATTGAGGGCAAACTAACCTCACGTAGTTACGACGATAAAGAAGGCAACAAACGCTATATAACTGAAGTGGTTTGTAATGAGTTGCTTATGCTTGGTAAGTAAATTGTAGCAGTAAAAACTCAGGATTGATTTCATTCCTGAGTTTTTTTATTAATTTAAAATTTTTGAACAGAAAGTTGTGTCTCATCACATTTAATAAAAAGCCATTCTTGATTAAATATAGCATTGTCAGAATATTGGGAAATATTGGCTTCATTATCTTGAGAAAACCCCTCAACATCCATTGCTTTTCCACTATTTTTATTTGTTATTTTCCAATAACCTCCACCGATACTTTTTACACTCCAAGCTTGTTCATTACCTCCTGTGTAATCTACTTGAACTATATTGGCTCCATTAGCAGTTGAGCTATTTAGTACTCCAATAACTCTATTATTGTATTGTGTAATGAGTTTTTTATAACCATTTTCTATATTTTCTATTTTCCATCGTTGATTTTCAGATCCAGTGTACGTTCCTTGTTGAATGTTGTCTGTGTTATTTGCGACTTCCAAAACTTTTCCGCTATTTCGGTTCACAATGATATATGTATCACCTGTATTTATCTCCTCGGAAAAACTTGACGTGTAATTTCGTGTTTCTGAATAATTATTATGTAAGCTATTTTTATTGGGAAGGCTATTTATTGTATTGATATCAAAGCTTTCTGTTTGAAAGGTATCCCAAAATAAAACCATAGGCTCTACAAGGTTATAGGTTTGCCATGGCAGATAATAAGGTACGCCATGACCTCTAGGAATCATAACATTCAATGCTTCTTGTAAAATACCAAACGCTCCAAAACCAGTAATAGGATCGTTGACATCCCAATTAACGCCTTGTTTGGTGTTATTAAGTAGCATTTGAGATATTTCAAGTAAATGTGTGTCTCCTGTGTAAAGGTACATTCTATAGAAGCTAAAGGCATCAATAGCGGCATACGAATCTGCGCCGTTGCCCCCTGTTGCAATAAGACTTAAACCAGTAGTGTTACGGTTTTTTGGGAAGGTTGCATTCGTGTCATTGTTTGGAATTGGAACATTCCAAGAATAAACCCAAGTTTCATAGTAATAGGCTGTCTGTTTAGCTGCGTCAATCCATTTTAAATCGGCATTAGTATCATATAAAGCTAAAAAAGCCCTTAATGCCATGGAAGCAGCTTCTTTATCAGGAACATTAGGGTTATCTGGAGTTCCTCCTATGTAATCAAAATTTTTGTAATTTGTGGTGTAAATATAATTTCCTGCGTTAATAGCGGCATCTTTAAACGAAGTATTTCTTGTTACTTTATACATATCTACTAAAAAGGGCACAATATGCGAAGTGTTTGTTTTCTCGGCATGAGTAACTGTGTTATTCTGATAATTCCAAGCTCTCGGAAATGAACCATCAGTATTCTGAATAGAAAGAAGCCAATTTGCAACCTGATAGCAAGCATTTAGCCAGTTTACTTTATCTATTCCTTGTTTTTTTTCAAAATTCCAAGCCCAAAGCATACCAGACATTCCATCACCAACAACTCTTGTAAAAGTTGGAGTGTTTCTCCATGTTTGGGGATAAGGATCATACCAAGTTCGTGGGCATCCTGATGTAGTAATACTGTTATCTGCCCACCAATCTAAAGTCTGCTCGGCTTTTTTTAACATTTCTGTATTATTAGTATTTATACCCTCTCTCAATAATACTGCGGCATTTGGTATTTGCATACCTACAAAACCCATATCCCAGTTATAATCACTAGAATCCTCAACGGTGCCATTAAGTAAAATTCGAAATGGAAACCCTGATGAACCATTAATGGATTTCCAATAATTATTTAACAATCCTAATTGTTGAAGATACACTTGGTTTAGATCACATTCGTATATTGCTGGATTAAAAATGTTATAATAAGCATTCCAAGTATTTTTCATGGCACTGGTAAAATCATCTTCGTGATAAAGACGCATCCCCAATTTATAATTTTGAGTATATCCTAAATTTATAGGGTGGCTTCTATAAGCCCATTTTTTTGTAGAAGACATTCCGTAGATACCTGTGCGTTCTCCCTCGCTACCAGGGTAGAGTATGCCTACTTCTGGTTGTGTATTATTTTGCAATCCTATAGAGGCAAATTTCATACGGCCATCAATAATACGATAAAGGCCATTTTCTCCCAAAAAGGTGGAGCCATCAGGATTAAGGTGGCCTACTGAAAAAGTTGCTCCAGAAGTTTTATTTCTGAGCATAAAAATAGGAAGAGGCATACGGTCTTCTCTAAACCAGTAGTAATAATCATTTAGATTTGATGCTAATGAAACATCCGAAACTTTTGAATTGTCTTTGTGCCAAATTCCAGGTGCGAAAAAATCAAAATTATTCATGCTTGTTGCTTGGTCTTCAGAAAAAGTCAGACATGTTGAAAAGCCAGAATCACCATTTCCTTTAGAAATTACTTCTACTTCTCTATCCACTTGAAAGCACCCAAAGCTATGCAGACTGTAAGTGTCTGTAAAACTAAATTTTGATCCATTTTGGCTTGTTTGAATGCCTAGGCATTGGTACACATTATTGCCTAAATTTTCTATCTTATAATAAGAACTAAAAATCCAATTAGTTTGTCCAGATCCAGTTACAACTTCTACAGCACAGGGGGTTGTTTGTTCATAATGGGTGCCAGATAATTCAATATTTACACCATAATTATTTGCTCCTAAATCTGTAAAGCTAAGAGTTGTGCCTCCAGATGTAATGCTGTGAATAGGAGTGTCATTTTGTGCATAGGTATTTGCTTTTATAAAGATGAAGGATATGAGCAAGAGCCGCAATGTTAACTTTGTACTCTTTTGTTTTAAAACATCGTACCTGTTCAATAAATGGATTAATATGGTTTTCAATTTGTAATACTCCGCTAATTAGAACTGTTTAAAAGTATAAAGTTATTATTAAAATAACAGAAAAGCATCCCATTTGGGATGCTTTTCTATTTATTATGATATTCTGAAAATTATAATCCAGTACTTTTCCAAACCCAACCAGAAATATCTACTTGTGTTCCTGTGTTGTATGCATCAGTCGTATTAGCTGCATTTCCATCAATAATAACATTGGCAAGAGGGCCATCATCAGCCATGTCAATGTTTTTAGTGTAACCACTTAAATAAAGGTTTGTAATAGTTCCGCCTGATTGTTTTTTGAATTGTAAAGCCGTACCGCCTGTAGTTGAGATTGCTGTAATGTTATTGAATTTAGGATTTCCATTAGCTTTATCGCCTTCAAAAACAGTCGAGAAATCTTCAATTGTGTGGGATATATAAGCGTTAGTTACAGTACCATTCCATCCCTCAGTCCAATCGATAGCGTCATCCTCATTGTTTTCTAAATACATGTTGGTAACAGAAGCAGTTCCACCAAAAAATTCAATTCCATCATCAGCACCATTTATTACTGAAATATTGTTTAAAACCGTAGCAGACCCAACAGCATATAAAGATACACCATTGTATTGAGACTCTGAATTAATTTGAGCTCCGGTACCTTTAATGACTAAGTATGTAACCGAACCCGAATTATCAGCATCTACAGTACCACCGTAAATAAAACCTCCAACTTCGGCTTCTGCATCAATACCTGCACTAGTTGTAGCTTTACCACAAATAGTTAAGCCTCCCCAATCACCTGGATTGGCATTTGCTGAAGAAATAACAACTGGTTTTGCAGCAGTTCCTTGAATATCAATTTTTCCGCCTTTTAATACTGCTATATAAACACCAGTACCACCGTCTCTGGCTGTGATTTTAGTACCAGCAGGGATAACCAATTCGCCTCCGTCTTGAACAATGTATGATGAATTTAATTTATAACTTGTATTAGCATCTAACGTTACTTTACCAGTAACTGCACCTTGTAAAACACTGCTTTCAAAAGATAAGTCTGAACTTACCCAAGGAAAATCTTCAGCTTTAACTGTAGGCACAACCGAAGTGTTTAAACTGTAATAATATTTACCTGCATCTTCTGGTTTCTCAGGGTTTTCAGGTTCTGTTAATGCAACTGCTGTAATACCATTAATTATAACATTAGAAGTATTTCCTCCGTCTAACATATCCAAATCTACATCATAACCACTTAAAGATAAGCCTGTAATAGTACCACCAGATTGTTTTTTGAATTGTAATGCAGTACCTCCAACAGTTGAAATAGCCGTAATGTTATTGAATTTAGGGTTTCCATTTGCTTTATCTCCTTCAAAAGCAGTTGAAAAACCAGCTACAGTATGAGAAATGAAAGCATTGGTTACAGTTCCGTTCCATCCTTCTGTCCAGTCAATAGCATCATCATCATTGTTTTCTAAATATAAATTTGAAATAGATACCGTTCCTCCAAAAAACTCAACACCATCATCAGAACCATTAATAACAGCAACGTTATCAACTAAAGTTCCAGAACCAACTGCGTAAAAAGATACACCATTGTATTGAGATTCTAAACTGATTTGAGCACCTGTACCAACTATTTGTAAGTATCTAATAATGCCAGAACTATCAGAATCACTAGTTCCTCCATATAAGAAACCACCAACTTCTGCCTCGGCATCAACACCTGCTGTTGTTGTTGCGTTCCCACAGATTGTTAACCCTCCCCAATCGCCTGGCTGACCATTAGCTGAAGACATTACAACTGGGTTGTTGGCATTCCCATTAATGTTTATTTCACCACCTTTTAATACTGCTAAATACACATCTGTACCACCAGCATCAGCAAGAATTTTTGTTCCGGCAGGAATGTTCAATACAGCATCTTTATCTACAATAAAAGATGATGTTAAATTATAAACAACGCTAGCGTCAAGTGTATAACTTTCTTCTAGTTTTCCGTTCATAATACCAACTTCAAGGTTTTTTATAACTTCAGAATCGCCTTTTTCAATAGGATTTGGGTCATCATTACTGCTACAGCTATTGAATACTAATGAAGTAAAAACTGCTGCAATGCCTGCTAATTTTAATACTACTTTTTTCATGTTTGTTTTTTAATTTTATTGTTATGCAAATTAAATGCGTTAACGTTGTTTTTTGTTTAAGCCAATATTAAACTGAGGTTATGTTTGATTTGATTTTCTAATGATAATGTTATCTAAAGGTTAATTAGAAAGTGTATTTAACACCTAGCTTAATTTCAACACCATTTTTATACGAACTAACTATCTCATTCGTAATATTTCCTGTATTGATATTTCTTATTTCTTGGGTTTGCTGTATGTCTGGATCCAATAGGTTTTTACCAGATAAGCGTACTTCCCATTTTTCTGAAAGCGCTTTGCTTAGTACAAGGTCTAATGTAAAGAAGCCTTTTTCAATAATCTCATCGTTATATAGGATATCACTATTGGTAAAATCTTCTGGAGAACCAAGAGCAAATATTTTATCTGATGAATAGTTTCCTGTAAGGGTAGCAACAAAAGTATTCTCTGTTTGACTATTGTAGCCCATTGAAGTGTTTACAATGAAATCCGATGCTCCTTGAAGGCCAGATTCTTTAACGTCTTTGTATTGAAAATCTTTAAGTAAATCTTGATTGAACCACATTTTAGTAAAATTTGCATTTACATTCAAAACGCTTTCTTCATCTTCATTTTCAATAAGATTTAACCTGGTTTCTAGCTCAATTCCATATACGTTTGCTTTTTTGCCTGTATTGTAATATTGAAATATTCCAGAAGACCCTCTGGTTTGCGCTAAGTTAATAGGGTTTTTAATTTGTTTGTAAAATGCAGTAGCAGAAACCAGTTCGCTTTTTTTAGGGAAAAACTCCCATTTTAGGTCAACGTTTGTTACGTCAGACTTTTCCAATTCTATGTTACCTCTAGTTACCCGACCTGTTGGAGACACATACTCAAAAGGAGACAATTCCTTAAACTCAGGTAGGGTTTGTGTTAAGCTAGATGCAAAACGCACAAAATGTTTTTCAGTCAGTTCGTATTTGAAGTTTACACTAGGGTAAAACTCGTTGTAATCTCTATTTGTTGACCCAACTCTACCTACAAAGTTTGCAACGTCCCACAGAACATCCAATTGATCAACTTCATAGCGAACACCAAAGTTTCCTGTAAATTTGTTCAATTTAAAATCAAGATTGGCAAAACCCGCATAAATTTTCAAATCGGCTTCATACCTGTCTGGCTCACGTTCCCTAAGGATTAAACCATTATTAAAATTAGCTTCTGTAAAAGTTTGAGAAAACAAATCGACAGACGGTACTTGAAACCCCCTAGCTCTAACACCCATGAATAATGAGTTAAATGTTCTTTCTTTTTGACGAAAATCAGCCCCTAAGTTTAATTTAAACATGTGATTTTCATTCTCATCTTGTTTACCAAAATCAATATGATCTACAATGAATCCATTGTATTCAACATCTTCAATTTTTTGGCTAGATTTTCTTTGTTGAAAATCACCAACGTGTGCATATTGCACGGTATTGGCATCAAGAATGTTGGCTTCATTTCTAATTCTATTGGGTTCTTCAGCTAAAACAAAGTTATAACCAGCGGCCCATTCCAAATTATTGGTATCTCCAAAACGATGGTCACCTAATAATTGGTTTATAAACATGGTGGTTTGCTTAAAATTTTGGTCTCTTATAAAAGCGCCTTCTTCCTGTGGATCTTGGTCAAAAACATAACCTAAACCATTTCTTCCTTGCTCATAAACGTTGTCTACGCCTTTGTTTACGGCTAAAAAATTATACTTGATATTGTGGTCGTTATTAAGTTTTAATTTAATATCGGCATAGCCAGTAGTATTGGTGTTTGATGTAAATGATTGAACATCGGAAAATGAATTGTCCAATATGTTTGCTCTATAGCTTTTAAATAATCCTTCTTGATAATTGAAAGCCTTAGCGTGTGCCCCAGCGGCAAACACAGATAGCTCTTTGCCAAAAATGTTGAATTTATAACCGCCAGATAAAGTGAATCCGTAATTAACAGATTTACTTTCATTAATAGGTTCCCAACCTTGTCTTGTTATAAGATCTACTAAAGCATATTTTTTTTGATGAAAACCAAAAGTAACATCTTCGCTAGCAATACTTCTTTTGAAATCACCATCTAAACCTAAAACATTGGTGTTTCCGCCAGAATTTAAGGAAAATGAAAATTCCTTTTTTGAATAACTTTTAGAGGACACATTAACATTACCTGATGATTGATCAGCATAACCGCTAGTGATATACGTTTTACTGATACCAATGTTTTCAATTAAATTGGTTGAAAATAGGTTAAGATTGATGTTCTTGTTATTTACATCATCCGATGGGATTGGCAAACCATTCATGCTTGTGGATAAGTACCTATCACCTAAACCTCTAATATAAATATCTCCAGAACCTTCACTTTTGGTTACTCCAGATATTTTTGTGGTGGCATTTGCCGCATCAGAAACTCCAATTTCAGTTAATCTTTCAGAGCCAATACTTTCAACAATAACATTTGCTTTTTTTTGCTCCATTAAAAGCGCCGTTTCACTCTCTCTTTTAGTGGTTGTGGTAATAACAATTTCGTCTAGCGAAGCTGCACTAGCGCCCATAGGCACATTTACTTCGGTTACTTTATCTGCCACAACAGTAGCATTTATTTCTTGGGTTTCATAGCCTACAAAACTGAATTGCAATACGTAAGTGCCAGGCTCTATATTTTCAAAAGCATACAAACCATCCATATCAGAGGTTGTTCCTTTTATAGTGCCTTTAATCAGCACGTTGGCAAATGCCAATGGCTCGTTGTTATATTCTTTGTCGGTTAGTTTTCCAACAATGGAACCCGTGTTTTGGGCGTTAAAAATTGCTGTTGTAAATAATGCAATTAGTACAATAAATTTTCTCATTAGTTCTTTTAGATTTCTAGCTGCAAAGAACGTGAGCTAATGTAAAGACGATGTTACCAACAGATTAAACAACCGTAAAACTAGCGTTAGGTCAATGTTAAGAGAATGTGGTCTAGCTAGTCATTAAGAAACAATAAATTAACATTGGTGCGTTTTAGGTATTATGGAATATGCAAAAGAAACTGGAAATTAGAATATTGGCCAAACATCAAAAGAAAATAGTGCCTAGTTATAATTTTTTGAAGACTGAAACAACAGCTTAACTAAAAAGTGATGACAAAAGGAATATTCTTTGATGGAAGATTGTTTTAATTTAAAACAGAAACCGATTTATCTGCTTCTTGATTTTGTGCGGTAAGCCCCAATGGAGCAAAATCATTTAAAGAAATAGTACTGGCATTTAAAGTAACATTGGTGTCAGTAGGCTCGCCAGAAGCGATTTTTACGTTTACTTCTTTAGTGTCATAGCCAGTGAAACTGCATACTAGAGTATAATCGCCATCTTTTAGGTTTTCAAAAAGGAATAGCCCTGATAAATCTGTAGTGGTTTCTAATGCAGTATCTTTTATAGAAATCTTAGCATACATTAAAGGGGCATCATTCATCTCACCATCCAATACATTGCCAACAATAAGCCCGCTGTTTTGTGAAAAACAAAATGGGGTAAAAAACATGATAATTAAGGTTGCTATAGGTTTCATAAGTGTGCGGTAATTCATTTTATGCAAATTACAGGCATTATCACGATATCCGTGTTACGCTACCATTAAGCAATAATGATTAAAATGTTACCTTAGTGTTAAGTGATGTTTGATGTAATGAAAAATGATTTTTGTAGTATTATTAAGTGATTGGAAACGAACTCGCTAAACATGTTTACAGGGTTTTAAGAAATACTTAACAAATAATATTGTGAAACATTCTATATTTGCATCTCTTGAAAAAATCAATAACTGAATGACGAGAAGCATAATCTCTATTTTTTTATCCATCATATTTTTGGCATTTATTGCAGGGCCAACGGTTATTATCATGATAGATGATTCTATAGATGTTTCTGTTTATTATGCCTCATCATCTTCTGAAGAAGAGGAGAATAGTGCTCCTAAAATCAAAGAGGTTAATGGTTTATTTTCAGAAACAAATGCAAGTGAAATGGCTATGTTTTCTAATGATGATGAAAACAATTTGGAATATTATTTTAAAAATTACCCTAAGCCTCACTTAAATCTCATTTCCCCTCCACCAGACTTGCACATATTATAATTTAGGTTTTCAGGGCTTATTAAAGCCTGTTATTATTTTTTTAACTGCTTTTGGTTTTATTATAATCAAAAGTTAAAACTTATTTATTTTATGTTTAAAAGTATTAAAAGCGACTTGCCAGCGAGTATTGTCGTATTCTTTGTAGCGTTACCGCTATGTTTAGGTATCGCTTTGGCCAGTGGCGCACCTTTGTTTTCAGGATTGATAGCTGGTATTATTGGAGGTGTTGTTGTTGGGGGTTTAAGTGGTTCCAAAGTAGGTGTTAGTGGTCCTGCTGCAGGATTGGCAGCTATTGTTTTAACTGCTATTGGCACTTTAGGGGGCTATGAAAATTTTTTGGTTGCAGTAGTTTTAGGAGGGATTATCCAATTGCTCTTTGGTGTATTAAAAGCAGGTGTTATTGGATATTATTTTCCTTCGTCAGTTATTAAAGGGATGCTTACCGGTATTGGTATCATTATCATTCTAAAACAAATACCAAACTTTTTTGGGTACGATGAAGAGTCTGCTTGGGATCTTGAGTTTTTTGAAATTGATGGCGGTAACACGTTTTCAGAATTGTTTACCATGTTGGGAAATATACATCCCGGTGCAGCTTTGATAGGCTTTGTGAGTTTGATTCTTATGATTTTTTGGGAACAGGTGTTGAGCAAAAAATCCAAAATATTCAAATTGATCCAGGGACCATTTGTAGTGGTTGTTTTAGGTATTATTTTCTTTGTGATAACCCAAAACAACGAGTTTTTGTCCATTGGCCAAAAACACATGGTAAGTGTGCCTATTCCTGAAAGTACATCAGATTTTTTAAGTCAGTTTAGTTTTCCAAATTTTGCGGCCATCACAAATCATGAGGTTTGGATTACGGCATTTACCATTGCTTTGGTGGCCAGTTTGGAAACCTTGTTGTGTGTGGAGGCCTCAGATAAAATTGACCCAGATAAAAACGTAACACCAACAAATAGGGAGTTATTGGCCCAGGGAACGGGCAATATCATTTCTGGTTTAATTGGTGGTTTGCCAATCACCCAGGTTATTGTAAGGAGTTCTGCCAATATACAGTCAGGGGGGAAAAGTAAATTATCTACCATTATTCATGGGTTTTTACTTTTAATATCGGTTGTTTTGATTCCCCGATTGCTTAATATGATTCCGTTGGCCGTATTGGCCGCTATTTTATTATTGGTTGGTTACAAGCTTGCAAAACCAACATTATTCAAAAAAATGTATAATTTGGGTTGGAAACAATCTGTCCCGTTTTTTGCTACGGTACTAGGCATTGTCTTTACCGATTTATTGGTTGGTATTGGTTTAGGTTTAATGGTTGGTATTGTAGTGATACTGCTCAAAAGCTACCAAAATTCACATTTTCTTCATATTGAAGATAAGAGCAACGGCAAGCATAAAATAAAAATGACACTTGCTGAAGAAGTGACTTTTTTCAACAAAGGCGCTATTCTTAAAGAATTGGAAAGCTTACCAAGAGATACCTATTTAGAAATCGATTTAATAAAAACAAGGTATTTGGATAATGATATTATTGAAATTCTAGAGGATTTTGCATTCAAGGCCAAAGAAAGGAACATTGACATCAAGCTCGTTTCAAAACGTGGAATTATTGAAAACCCACCAAGTTTTATCGAGTTTTTTGAATTGAGGCCAAAATCAAAATTAAGTTTAAGCTAAAGCACCATGAAAAAAAATAAATATAAAATATTGGTGCTTTCAGATTTAAAAAAATCTACGAGCAACACCCTAAAAAGCTCCGTAAGCTTGGCAAAAATCATTAATGGGGAAATAACATGTTTCCACGTAAAAAAACCCATTGATATTTTAGAAAAAGACAACCAACTGTCGGCAATGCGCACCATCAATCAAGAAAGCAACATCACAGACAAAACAATACAAGATGTGATAGCGCCCATTTCAAAAGATTACGGTGTAAATATCAATTATAGGTTTGTTTTTGGTAATTTGAAGCATGAAATAGAAAAGCACATGACAGAACAACAGCCAGACATTATTGTTTTAGGTAAGAGAAAATCAAAATCAATGCATGTTGTAGGAGATAAGTTGGCCCATTTTGTTTTGAAAAAGCATAAAGGCGTTGTTATGATCGCTGCCAATGAAAATGCACTTGAGCCCAATAAGGAAATAGCATTAGGTATATTAAATGGTATGGAACATTCCTTTAATCTGGAGTTTGCAGAAGATTTGTTGGCACATACACAAACGCCGTTAAAATCATTCAGAATTGTTAAAAATGCAACCGTTTTAAATAAAATGGATGCTTCTTCAAATAATAAAACCATAGAATATATATTTGAAGAAGGTGATAATGCCATCAATAACCTTTCTGGCTATCTGTCAAAAAATAATATTAACTTGTTATGCATGGATAGAGGAAAAGGCAAAGCAAATTCAATATCTTCTGATATTAAAGACGCTATCAATACCTTTAACGTCTCGCTACTTTTAACTAGCAAGCAAAAATACAGCGTTCAATAACTTATTTTCAAAACAAGCAAAAAGAAACTATAAATTAAAATATATATTATGAAAGCACATACAAGAGAAACACAGGCCACCATGACACCTCAAAAGTCATTGGAATATTTAAAAGAAGGAAACCAAAGATTTCAAAACAATCTAAAAGCCAATAGAAATTTATTGGAACAAGTTAATGATACCAGCGAAGGGCAATTTCCTTTTGCTACCATTTTAAGTTGTATCGATTCCAGAGTGTCTGCCGAATTGGTTTTTGACCAAGGTTTGGGTGATATATTTAGCGTAAGGATAGCAGGTAATTTTGTAAATGAAGACATTTTGGGCAGTATGGAATTTGCATGTAAACTTGCTGGTACAAAGTTAATTGTGGTTTTAGGGCATACCAGTTGTGGTGCCGTAAAAGGTGCTTGCGACCACGCCAAAATGGGTAACCTTACCAAGCTTATTGAAAAAATAACACCAGCAGTAAATGCCGTTTCAGAGCCTAAAGACGAAAGTTTAAGAAACTCTAAAAATTTAGATTTTGTAGATGAGGTTTCAAAGAAGAACGTACAATTGACCATAGACAGAATCCATGCCGAAAGCCCCATACTTTCAGAAATGGAAAAAAATGGAGAGATTTTGATTATAGGTGCCATGTACGATGTCAATACAGGCGAAGTGAAATTCTATGAGTAAAAAACGATTGATGGGAAAAAATAAAATGAAGAAGAAACTAAGTATGGCGGCATTAATGGTAACATTGATGCTGCCCATATTTGCACAAAGCCAAGCGAGTGATTTTGGTAATTGGTTAATATATATTGGCAATAAAAAACTTAATAACACCTGGAATATCCATAACGAGGTTCAATATCGAAATTATAATGCCATTGGCGATTTGGAACAATTACTTTTAAGAACAGGTCTGGGCTATACCTTTAATGACACTAAAAACAACGTATTATTAGGTTATGGCTATATTTTATCTGAAAACTATATAGGTGCTTCAGATGAAAAAATGTCGGTTAATGAGCATCGTATTTTTCAACAATTCACATCCAGTCAAAATATAGGAAGCGTGAAGATTAACCATCGCTATCGTTTTGAACAACGTTTTGTTGAAGATGATTTTAAAATGCGCTTCCGGTATTTTTTGGCTTTAAATGTTCCCTTGAGCAATAAAGAAAATAACAAGTTTTATGCGTCGGCATACAACGAAATTTTTCTAAATACCAAGTCGTCCATTTTCGATAGAAATAGGGTTTATGCTGGCTTAGGCTATAATTTAAATGAAAACATAAGGCTGGAAGCGGGTTATATGAACCAGTTTTTTGAAACCAACGGCAGAGATCAATTTAATATAATCACGTTTGTGAATTTCTAAGAAGAACAACTAGTTTCATAAGCGTCAATATTTTTATGTCATAGCTTTTTTTTATATTAATGGACTCGAACCTTTAAAAAAGTAAAACAACTTATGAAAAATCTATTTTCAAACATTAAAGGCGATGCCTTTGGAGGCATCACAGCAGGTATTGTAGCATTGCCATTGGCATTGGCATTTGGTGTGTCCTCTGGTTTGGGGCCCACAGCAGGACTTTATGGTGCTATTTTTATAAGTTTTTTTGCAGCACTTTTTGGAGGTACCAATACCCAAATTTCAGGGCCAACTGCGCCCATGACAGCCGTTAGTATGATAGTGGTTGCCAGCATTGTTGCGGCCAACGATGGGAACATTGATAAAGCGTTGCCAATCATTCTTACCGTTTTTTTATTGGCAGGGCTTATGCAAATTGGCTTGGGTGCTTTAGGCTTAGGGAAGTATATCAGGTACATCCCATATCCTGTGGTTTCAGGGTTTATGACGGCTATTGGTGTCATTATTCTGATTACCCAAATATTACCGTCTTTAGGATATTATCCCAAAGAGGATATGGCATTTGTAAACGAGTTTAAGCCACAAGCTGAAGAGGTTATTCTAGAAAATATTTTAAAAGATGAAGCAGGCAAGGGCATTTTGGTCTTAGAAAATTTTAAGGAAACCATCAACAGGGCAGAAACTATTTCAGAAGCTGATATTTTAAAAGAATCACAAACTTTAGCGGCCAAAGAAGCGGCCGGGGCTTATGGGGCTATAAAAGTATTGCCTAATGCTTTGAAAAATATCAATTGGTTAGAACTCATTTTGGCATTGGGCACTATTTTTATCATCTATGGTTTCAAGCGTATTACCAAAGCCGTCCCCAGTACTTTGGTGGCATTAATCGTCATGTCTGGAATAGCAGTAGGATTTGGATTGGATTATAGAGCCATTCAAGAAATACCAAGTGGATTGCCTATTCCAAATCTCGAAATATTTACAAGCTTTTCATTAAGCAGCGTGACACCTTATATTTTTACTGCGCTTACTTTGTCATTGTTAGGAGCTATAGATTCTTTACTAACTAGTGTGGTGGCAGATAATATGACGAAAACCAAGCACAAACCCAATAAGGAATTAGTTGGGCAAGGTATAGGAAACAGCGTCGCAGCTATTTTTGGAGGTATTCCAGGTGCAGGAGCAACCATCAGAACGGTGGTAAACATAACCTCTGGGGGGAAAACCAAACTTTCAGGGATGATTGCGGGCGTGTTACTGCTTATCATATTATTAGGATTAGGACCGATTGCTTCTCAGATTCCAGCGGCTGTTTTAGCAGGCATATTAATTACTGTAGGTATAGGCGTGATGGATTATAAAGGATTGAAAGCTATACCAAGTTTACCTAGAGACATCAGTTTCGGTCCATTAAAATTAAGTTCAGAGGTATTGATTATGCTGGTCGTGATGTTGCTTTCCACATTTTGGAACTTGGTGTATGCCGTGGGTATAGGCTTGGTTATAGCGTCTTTAATGTTTATGAAAAAAATTGGGGATTTAACAGCACAGCGTTCCGATGTAAAATCCTTAAAAGATGAAAAAGCTTGGGCAGATGAAGTCAATTTTCCTCAGCATTTAAAAGACGATGTGTTTATCAAGCACATCAAAGGCCCTTTGTTTTTCGGCTCAACAAGTGATTTTCAAGATTTGGCACTTCAAATTCCAGATACAGCACATATTGTAGTGATGCGTTTGGGCAGGATGCAATATATGGACCAATCAGGTCTATATGCTATGGAAGATATGTTGCTTGATTTAAAAACGAAAAACATCAAAGTGCTTTTTGTAGGTGTATTGAAACAGCCGCGATATATGATGGAACGTATTGATATCATACCTGATTTTATTTCAGAAGAACAAATTTTCGATAAATTTTCAGATTGTACCAAATGGATAAAACAGCACTTAAAAGACCCCATAGTTTAAAGTTTTATTAATGAAAATAAGTATCTTGTGGCCGCAAAAAAGATACTATGAACTGGGAACAATTATTATCCTTAAAACGCTTTGGCGACACTAAAGAGCGTTTAAGAAAAGAACAAGATGAAACCCGATTGGGCTTTGAGGTCGATTATGACAGAATCATCTTTTCTTCAGAATTTAGGAGCCTTCAAGATAAAACCCAAGTCATTCCGTTGTCACAAACAGATTTTGTACACACACGTTTGACCCACAGTTTGGAAGTGAGCGTGGTAGGGCGTTCTTTGGGCAGGCGCGTAGGACAAAAATTATTGGAGAAACACCCCCATTTGCAAAGTGTTCACGGCTATCAGATCAACGATTTTGGAGCCATTGTAGCTGCAGCAGCTTTGGCGCATGACATAGGGAACCCACCCTTTGGGCATTCTGGTGAAAAAGCCATTGGCGAGTTTTTTAAAACAGGCAAGGGCAAAACATTCAAAAACCAACTGACCGAAAAAGAGTATCAAGATTTATGTGATTTTGAAGGCAATGCCAACGGTTTTAAAATTTTAACAGAAACCAGAGCAGGCCGACCTGGCGGACTTCGTTTAAGTTACGCCACATTAGGCGCTTTTACAAAATACCCTAAAGAATCCCTTCCCAAAAAACCAACCAAGCATATTGCCGATAAAAAATATGGTTTTTTTCAATCTGAAAAAGATGCTTTTGTAGAGGTTGCCAATACGTTGGGGCTCATAAAACGAAGTGAGAACCATGTCAGTTTTTCAAGGCATCCGCTAGCGTTTTTAGTAGAAGCTGCCGATGATATTTGTTATACCATTATTGATTTTGAAGACGGTATCAATTTAGGATTGATTCAAGAAGAATTTGCGCTGGAATATTTATCAAAAATAATAAGGAGCAACATCAAACCCGAGAATTATTATGCACTTTCCAACAAAGAAGACCGCATTGGCTATTTACGGGCACTTGCCATTGGAAATCTCATCAACGAAGCCGTCGATATTTTTATGGAGCACGAAGACGCTATTTTAAAAGGCGATTTTGATTGTGCCTTGCTGGATAAAAGCAAATACGATGCTCAAATAAAAGATATTATTAAAATAAGCATAGAAAAAGTCTATCAATCTACAGAAGTGGTGGATAAGGAAATTGCAGGATACGGCGTTATAAATACCTTGTTGGATACCTATACAGATGCCGTAAACAACGGGTTTAATCATACCACATCCAATTACGACAAACTTATTTTAAAAGCTTTGCCAAAAACCATAAAAACCGATGATGCCAGTTTGTATAATAGACTGTCCAGTGTGTGTTATTACGTGTCGTTGTTGTCTGATAGCAAAGCTATATTGGATTATAAAAAGATAAAAGGAATTGCGTTTTGAAAATGATGTTTTGGGCGTTACCCCGAAAAGGGGTCGGGCTTTCCGTCCCAAGTCTTCGCTCGTACCTCGCTGTGGGCTTTCCTCTGCAATCCCTAACGCAATAACCAGCTAAGGTTACGGCTAAATTAAAAGTGATTTTTGTTTTTGGGAAGGCCATTAAAGACATCTGTTTTTAAAACGAATATTGGCTTCTAAAATAAAAAACAACAAAAAGCGATTTATTTCCCCCAATTTTGAAGTCGGTCCAAATATAAATAGCTTTCTACAAATTTCCTGTGTTCAGGGCTTGTCATTTTTTCCACTAAATTCAAGGCCGAAACGTAACTCGCCAAATTCCCGTTGGAGGAACTGAATTTTCCATCCTCAACAAAGGTCACCAAACTGTCATCTTGAACTTTTAGGTTCGGGTAATCCTTTTGTAATTGCTCGCCGCCGCCAATCCAAGTCACAATCTTATGGCCGTCTGCAATTCCAGACGCTCCAATCAATTGGGCGCCGGCACAGTTGCTCACCGTGTATGTTGTTTCTTCATTTTTATTTTTAATGAAATTCATGATGTTGGCATTATGCACCTGTGCATACATATCGTAAGCACTTGGCACAAAAAGTGCTGTTAATTTCGGACAGTTTTTAAAGGTGTAATCTGGGATTAGTCTCAAACCTTCTTCGGTAGTGATGGGGTTTTCTGTTTCTGCTATGGTAATCACATTAAAAAGTTGCGTGCCATTTTCTGTTGGTTTTGCAAACACATCCGATGTTGCCACTACTTCAGACTGCAATACACCATTGTACATTAAAAGTCCAATGGTTGGTAAATTGGCTTTAAAGGGTTTTAAATGTTTGGTCAAAGTATCTGATGCTATTTCTTTTGGCTCAGGATTTTTAACAGCTATTTTTGTTTCTGATTTGTTGTCGATGCAACTGCTTAAAACGATTAATGAAGCAAGTATTAGAATTTTCATTGTCTTATTTTTATTTTGAGATACCAAAAAATGTTACACGAATATCGGTAATTTAGCTTAAAAATGAAGATTTTAGTACTGTTTTAACTATAAGAATAATCTAAATAATTTTGTCAAACCTCCAACGTCCAATCCAATAGATTCCTGTAATTCATCCACACTTCCATGCTCAATAAATACATCGGGAATCCCTAAAATTTTGACGGTGTTTTTATAATTGTTTTCAGAAGCAAATTCTAAAATGGCAGAGCCAAATCCACCTTTTATAGCGTTGTCTTCAACGGTAATAATGGTTTCATAGGTTTTAAATATGGAATGGAGTACGCTTTCATCCAAAGGCTTGACAAAACGCATATCATATTGCGAAACATCCATGTCATTAATTGCTTCCGAAACATTTTTGGCAATACTTCCAATGCTTAAAATAGCAAGCTGTTTTCCTTTTTTAAGTTGGAAGCCTTTGCCAATTTCTATTTTAGAAAAAGGTTGTTTCCAATCCATAGTCACACCCTGCCCACGCGGATACCGAATGGCAATGGGTTGCTCCAAACCCAGTTGGGCGGTGTACATAATATTGCGTAATTCTACTTCATTTCTAGGTGCAAAAATGATGAGGTTTGGGATGCATCTTAAATAAGACAAATCATAAACTCCATGATGCGTAGCGCCATCTTCGCCCACCAAACCGGCGCGGTCCAGACAAAAAATAACGGGCAATTTCTGCAAGGCCACGTCATGTATAATCTGGTCGTAAGCGCGTTGTAAAAACGTGGAATAGATGTTGCAAAACGGTATCAAACCTTGGGCTGCCATACCTGCGGACAATGTGACGGCATGTTGTTCGGCAATGCCCACATCAAAAGCACGGTCGGGCATGGTGTCCATCATGTATTTTAGTGAACTTCCTGTTGGCATAGCAGGTGTAATACCTACAATGTTTTTGTTTTGTTTTGCCAATTCCACGATGGTATGCCCAAAAACATCTTGATATTTTGTGTGCTGACTAAAACCAGATTTGGTAATGAGTTCGCCGGTTTTTGCATCGAACTTTCCTGGTGCGTGGTATTTTACTTGGTCGGCTTCGGCTTGTTTTAAACCTTTGCCTTTGGTGGTAATAATATGTAAAAACTTAGGGCCTTTTACCCTTTTTAACCGTTTTAATTCGGAGATTATTTTATCAATATCATGGCCGTCAATAGGGCCTGAATAATCAAAATTGAGAGCTTTTATGATGTTATTTCGTTTTTGAGTGCCTCTTTTAACGTTGGTTAAATACATTTTTAATGCGCCTACGCTGGGGTCAATACCAATAGCGTTATCATTTAAAATTACCAATAGATTGGCATCGGTAACACCTGCGTGATTTAAACCTTCAAAAGCCATACCGCCAGCAATACTGGCATCGCCAATCACGGCAATGTGCTGTTTTTCAAAATCGCCTTTTAATTTGGAAGCTATCGCCATGCCTAAAGCCGCTGAAATGGAAGTAGAGGCATGCCCAACACCAAAGGCATCAAAATCACTTTCGCTACGTTTTGGAAAACCACTAATACCCCCAAGTTGCCTGTTGGTGTGGAAATTGTCTTTTCTACCTGTTAAAATTTTATGTCCGTACGCTTGATGGCCCACGTCCCAAATAAGTGGGTCGGCTGGCGTGCTAAATACATAATGCAATGCAATGGTCAATTCCACAACGCCCAAACTAGCACCTAAATGGCCTTCTTTGGTAGCCACAATATTGATGATAAACTCACGTAATTCTTTGGCAAGTTGGGGTAAGTCTTTTTGGTTTAAAAGACGGAGCTCTCTTGGGGAATTGATGGTATTTAATAAGTTTTTTTGCACACAACAAAAGTACAAGAATTTATTATTCTTCTACTTGAAAAACGATGGGTAATGTATAAACGACCGCAATAGATTTACTGGTTTGTTTTGCGGGAATGAATTGTGGCAAGATTTGAACAACCCGTTTTGCTTCTGTTTCTAGTTTTGGATGAGGTGCTCTTGTTTTGATATCATTTACAAAACCTAAAGAATCAATTTTGAATTGAACTTGGATTTTTTGTTTGCCAGATAATGTTAAGTTACCTTGTCCCACATCGAAATTTTCTTCAATTAATTTTTGGACTTCTTTTTGAAAATAGTCTCTTTTTTCTTCTGTTGATAAGTTTGCTGGGGTGTTTTTAAATTCTGGAGGGGTTTCTACAATAGGGAAAGGAATAGGTGTGTTAGTGTTTTTTTCTGGAACAATAAAACCAACAACTTCAATTATGTCTCCAGTAATTGTTATTTCTTCAGAATCAGTTTTGTTATTGGTGCAATTTTTATCTGGAATCGAATCTATTTTATTCAAAACAGGTTTACCAAAAGTTACATCGATTTGTTCATTTTTTGTATCCTTTAAAACTTCAATACTATCAATTTTTTGTTTGTCGCCATGTTTGTTGGTACAATTCATTAAAGAGGTTCCCATCGCAATCAATAACGCTAATAAAAAAATTCTGTGAAAACTTTGACGTTGCATTAAAACTTGAGGCGGGATGCGTAAATTAATACTATCCAATTGGGTTTGTTTAAAATGACCACAAATGCGATTGTTTTTGTTTTCATTTATGAAATCTTGAATTTCATAAGTGTTCATTTTCGTAAAATCAATGACTGTTTTTGAGCAAGAATCACAGAACCGTCCTTTTTCTTTGGGAGTCATCTCATTCCAATTTTCATGACAGGGTTTGGGGATTGAAATAGCATAGTAGTTTTTCATGGGATTGGCTTTGCAAAATGTTTATCAATTTTCTTGCCGAACAATAATTAAATCGGTTGAAATTGTATTTTTGTTTTTATGATACAACCTTTTGATGACACGTATTTTATGAAACGCGCTTTACAGGAAGCAGAAGCTGCTTTTGAAAAAGGCGAAATTCCCGTGGGTGCCGTGATTGTGATTGATAACAAAATCATTGGACGCGGCCATAATTTAACCGAAACCCTGACCGATGTAACGGCGCATGCCGAAATGCAAGCCATTACCGCAGCGTCAAATTTTTTGGGCGGGAAATATCTTCAGAATTGTACCTTGTATGTAACGTTGGAACCATGCCAAATGTGTGCAGGTGCGCTGTATTGGAGCCAGATTTCCAATATTGTTTACGGAGCACGGGATATGGAACGTGGTTGTATTCATCTAAAAACAAAACTACACCCTAAAACCGTTATAAAAGGCGGTGTTTTAGAACAAGAAGCATCAGTTCTTTTGAAACGTTTTTTTATTGAAAGGCGGAATTTGAATTGAAACGTCATTGCAAAGGAAGTATGACTGAAGTAATCTTTTGAAAAGGAGTTTTGTTGTTGCGAAACGATTAGCAGATTGCTTTGTCGTTTGTTTCACGCAATGACTTGGCTTTTTGCGTTAGGGATTTTAGCGGAAAGCCCGGCCCCTTTTCGGGGAAACGCCCAAACATCAATACTTTTTTTCTTTCTGATTCTCACGCATTTTATCCAAATTCTCTTTGGTTAGCATGTAATCTTTTGGGTCTTTGTCTTTCCAACGGTGGTAAGAAAATAAAGGGAATACCACTAAAAACAATCCTGCTACCCCAAACCCAATTAGTTTTTGGGAATAAGCCACATCCAAGGTAAACCCTAAAATAATACTTGTGAATACGGCAATGGTCAGCAAGATAATGAGGTATTTCATGATTTTAATTCTATAGGGCCTTTCTGGTTTTTTTTTGATAACTGAGTCGAAGTTAAAATTCTACTTGGTAAATTTAATCAATTGTTGTCGGTAAGCCGTCATTAATTTTGATTTTGAAATGTAACCGTAATATTTTCCGCTTTTAATAACTGGTAAATTCCATGCGCCACTGTTTTTAAATTTGTCCATAATGCTGTTCATGGAATCTGCATCGTAGTCAATAATACCGGCATCGGCATGCATGAGGCTTGCTGCATCTACCTTGTCATACAAGTCGGCATCAAACATCATGTGCCTAATATCATCTAAACGTATAACACCTAAAAATTCATGCTGCTCACTTACCACAGGAAAATGATTTCTGGACGATTTTGCTACGGCTTTTTTAAGGATATCGCCCAGTTTCATATCGGGTTTTAGTACAATAAAATTGGTTTCAATAATCTTATCAATATCTAAAACCATGAGTACGTTTTGGTCTTTATCGTGCGTCATAAGTTCGCCCCGTTCAGCAAGTTTTAGTGTGTAAATGGAATGCGACACATAATATTTGGTAATAGGAAATGAAATGGCTGCAACCACCATCAGCGGGACAAAAAGCTCGTAACCGCCAGTAATTTCAGCAATAAGAAAAATAGCCGTTAATGGCGCATGCAGTACACCGGCCATAAGCCCGGCCATGCCAACTAAAGTAAAGTTTGATTCAGAAACACCAAAATCAAGCCCTAAGTTATTGATCACTTTAGCACAGGCATTGCCCAAAGCACTGCCCATAACCAGCGTTGGAATAAAAATACCGCCAACACCGCCTGCACCAAAAGTGGTGGTCATGGCTATGGCTTTGAATATGGAAATACCAAGTAAAAGAGCCACAACGATCCAAATGTTGGATAAGTTCAAATTAAAAGGGGTTTCGCCAATAGCTGCCAGATGGTCGCCTTTTAGTAAATTGTTCATAATGCCATAACCCTCACCGTAAAGTGGCGGAATGAAATAAAGCATCGTGCCAATGGCCAAACCACCAATTAATAAACGTACGGCCCTACTTTCAAATTGCTTGAAAAAATTGGTTATAGTAAAATAGACTTTTGAAAAATATACCGATGCTAAAGCCGTTACCAATCCCAAAGGAATATAAAATATAATGTGGTTGACCTCAAATCTATCCACTAATTTAAAATGTAGCAAAACATCGGTTCCTAAAAACATATATGAGGTCAATACTGCTGAAACTGATGCTAATAATAGCGGTACCAAAGAAACGAAAGCGATGTCCAGACTAAATATTTCTACGGCAAAAATAATAGCAGCAATTGGGGCTTTAAACATGGAAGACATCGCACCAGCTGAAGCGCAACCCACTAAAAGCATACGTGTTTTAGCGCTCATTCGGAACAATAGTGCGGCATTGGAACCCAAAGCAGATCCAACGCTTACCGCAGGCCCTTGCAAACCCACAGAACCTCCAAAGCCAGCGGTTAGTGGCGCAGTAATCAACGCCGCATAAATATTATATCTGGGTATGATGCCATTTAGTTTTGAAATAGCATGCAACGTGGTTGAAATGCCATGGCCAATATGTTTTTTTAACCATGTTTGCTTGATGATATAAACCAGCAAAAGCCCAATCATGGGGAAAATAAAGTACAGTGAATTTTGATAGTTTTTGAAAAAATCCAATTCAAAAAGTAAACGGATATAATGGGTCAGGTTTTTGAGCACTACCGTACCCATACCTGCTAAAAAACCGACTAAAATACTGAGTATGTAAACAAATTGGCGTTCGGAAATATATTTGTATTTCCATATTAAGAATTTGCGTAATACACTTTTAGGATTAAACGGCATGGTATAAAAATACTAAAAAAATCCTGTGAAAAGCTTTTTCGTTTTTAGGGAGGGAGGTAATTTGTTTTCTATTAAAACAAAAAATTATTATGTGTTTTATCCTCTGCCTTGTAGCGTTATCAATTGGCGTCTGTACGCCGTTAATAATTTGGATTTTGAGATAAAACCATAGTAAGCGCCATCTTTTATCACGGGCAAATTCCAAGCGCTGCTATCTTGGAATTTTTTCATAATATCCGTCATTTTATCTTTATCAAGATCTATGATTTCAGGTGCGGGTTGCATGATATCTGTTGCCGTAACATCGCTGTATAGAGATTGGTCAAACATGATGGGTCTTAAATCATCCAATAAAATAACACCTCTTAGCATGTTGTCTTTTTCATTAACTACCGGAAAGATGTTTCGGTTTGATTTTATAACAGCTTGCTGTACCATGTCCCCTAAATTCATTTTTGGGTGTATGGCTATAAAATTGGTTTCAATAACCTTGTTTATTTCCATTAATGTGAGTACAGCGTGGTCTTTATCGTGGGTAATGAGTTCGCCTTTTCTGCCCAATTCCATATTATAGACCGAATGGGAGCTAAAGTATTTGGTAATAGCGAATGAAATGGTTGCCGTAAGCATTAAAGGGATGAAAAGTTCGTAGCCACTAGTGAGTTCGGCAATTAAGAAAATAGCTGTCAATGGGGCATGCAAAACGCCTGCCAATAAACCTGCCATGCCAACCAATGTGAAATTACTTTCGGAAATAGGTGTATTGAACAGTCCGCAATTATTCACGATTTTAGCAATGCAATTGCCCATAATGCTTCCCATGAAAAGTGTTGGTGCAAAAATACCACCAACTCCTCCAGCCCCAAAAGTCAAGGAGCTTGCAATGATTTTAAAGAATATCAGGCCCGCCAAAAGCAAAATGATAATCCAAACGTTCGTTAAATCCATATGGAATATATTGTTCTCCAATGCTTTTTCAGGATTGCCTGCAATCAGGTTGTTGATAACATCAAACCCTTCCCCATAAAGTGGCGGAATGAAATAAATTAAGACACCTAAACTAATGCCACCAATAACCAAACGTTTTATAGGGGAGTTAATTTTATCAAAAAACGTATGGATTTTGTCGTAAACCTGAGCGAAATAAATAGAAGTAATGGCGGCAAAAAGACCAAGAAGGATATAAAAAGGGGCATCGGCAATTACGAATTTATCCTCAATTTGAAAGGGCAATAAAATATCATCTCCAAAGAAAAAGTAAGAGGTTAAAATAGCCGAAAGCGATGCCAATAAAAGCGGAAGCATGGAAGCGATTGTTAAATCCAAACTAAACACTTCAATAGCAAATATGATGGCGGCAATGGGCGCTTTAAAAATAGAGCTCATGGCGCCTGACGCTGCACAACCAATTAATAAGTTTCGCGTGGTTTGGTTCATATGGAACATTCTTGCGATATTGGAGCCAAGTGCGGCGCCGGTTGCCACGGTAGGCCCTTCCAGCCCCACAGACCCACCAAAACCAACGGTTAATGGGGCTGTTAAAATAGAACCAAACATTTGATACCGCTTCATGATACCTTTTCGTTTTGAAATAGCATACAAGGTGGATGGAATGCCGTGACTTACTTTGTTCCTAATGATATATTTAATGCTCAAATACACCAAAGTAAGCCCCAATACAGGAAACAAAAAGTAGAAGGCGTGGTGGTAGTATTTTATTAATTTTACTTCTAATAGATGTTGGATAAAGTGTGTCAGGTTTTTTAAAACCACCGCGCCAACACCCGAAGTAAAACCAATGATAATACTAAGTATATATACAAATTGCCTGTGGGATATGTGTTTGGCCCTCCAGATGAGTATGGTTTTTAAAACGGTTTGTTTTGGCATAATTAAAGCTACTAAAAAATCCTGCGCAAGCAGGATTTAAAAATTATGGTTTTAAATTAAGTTTTAAGCTTAACTCTGTTAATTGCTCGTCGTCAATAGGAGCGGGCGCATCAATCATCACGTCGCGTCCTGCATTGTTTTTGGGGAAGGCAATAAAATCCCGTATGGTTTCTTGTCCGCCCAAAATAGCGACCAGTCTATCCAATCCGAAAGCCAAACCGCCGTGTGGTGGCGCGCCATATTGAAAGGCGTCCATTAAAAACCCAAATTGTGCTTTGGCTTCTTCTGGGGTAAATCCTAAATAATCAAACATTAAGGATTGGGTTTCTTTATCGTGGATTCTTATAGAGCCGCCACCAATTTCGTTGCCGTTCAGTACCAAATCATACGCATTGGCTTTTACTTCGCCCGGATTGGTTTTCAATAATTCCAATTGGTCCGCTTTTGGCGAGGTAAAGGGATGGTGCATGGCGTGGTAGCGCTTAGTATCTTCATCCCATTCCAATAGCGGGAAATCCATGACCCAAAGTGGCGCGAACTCTTTGGGGTTTCGTAAGCCCAAACGTGTGGCCAATTCCATGCGAAGTGCACTTAATTGGGTGCGTACTTTGTGTTTGTTGCCAGAAAGCACACAAATTAAATCGCCTGCTTTTGCGCCAGTAACTTTAGCCCATTTGGCCAAATCGTCTTGGTCGTAAAATTTATCTACGGAAGATTTGTAAGTGCCATCTTCATTGCAACGGCAGTAAACCATGGCTAAAGCGCCTACTTGCGGACGTTTTAGCCAATTAATTAATTGGTCTATTTCTTTTCTGGTATAGTTGTTTCCTCCGGGAACGGCGATGCCAACCACCAATTCAGCAGTATTGAAAACAGCAAAATCTTTATGTTGGGTTACTTCGTTCAATTCTCCGAACTGCATGCCAAAACGGATGTCTGGTTTGTCATTTCCGTACAAACGCATCGCATCATCATATAGCATTCTTGGGAATTTTTCAACTTCAACACCATTCACTTCTTTTAACAAATGGCGTGTCAAACCTTCAAAAGCACTTAAAATGTCTTCTTGGTCAATAAATGCCATCTCACAATCTATTTGTGTGAATTCTGGTTGTCTGTCGGCACGAAGATCTTCATCCCTAAAGCATTTTACAATTTGAAAATATTTATCCATGCCGCCCACCATCAGCAATTGCTTAAAAGTTTGGGGCGATTGCGGTAGTGCGTAAAACTGACCGGCATTCATTCTTGAAGGCACTACAAAATCACGTGCACCTTCGGGCGTTGATTTGATTAAATATGGTGTTTCAACTTCAATAAAACCTTCTTTAGACAAATAATTCCGAACTTCCTGGGTTACTTTGTGACGAAAAATCAGGCTATTTTTAACGGGATTTCTGCGGATATCCAAATAGCGGTATTTCATGCGGATATCTTCGCCACCATCGGTTTTATCTTCAATGGTAAAAGGCGGCAAAATCGATTCATTTAGAATATGCAATTCTGAAACCAATATTTCAATATCGCCCGTTGGGATGTTTGGGTTTTTTGAAGCACGTTCAATAACCGTTCCTTTGACTTGAATCACGAACTCGCGCCCTAAATTTTGAGCCTGTTCAATCAACGTTTTGGAAGTGCGTTCTTCATCAAAAACCAATTGCGTAATGCCATAACGGTCGCGCAAATCTACCCAAACAATAAATCCTTTATCTCTTGATTTTTGAACCCAACCCGCTAGAGTTACTTGTGTGTTGATATTTGCAGCATTTAATTCGCCGCAATTATGACTTCTGTACATAGTGAAAAATTGAGGTGCAAAAGTAAAGAATTATTTCCATAATCGGAATAAGATTACTGCTTTCACTTCGACTTCGCTCAGTGACCGTTCGTGAGTGACAATTTCAATGGTTTCCAACAAATCTATTGAAGGTTTTTTCAAGTTATATCAAGACAGGACAATTATAAAAATGAAAAAGCCACGAACCTATCGTGGCTTTTTCGGGCTAATAATCGAGTTAACACACAATCAATTATACTATGCGATTATCTGAGTGGGAAACTTCCAAAGTGTTGGTATCTTCTATTTTGGCAATTCTATCTTTGTAAAGCCACATTTTGAACCTGGTCACTAAATAGAATAATATAGGTACTACTATTAATGTTAGGAATGTGGCAACGAACAGGCCGTAAATAACCGTCCAAGCCAATGGTCCCCAAAAAATCACGTTATCACCACCCATATAAATATGTGGGTTGAATTCACTAAACAAGGTAAAGAAGTTGATGTTTAAGCCTATGGCCAACGGAATCAAGCCTAAAATGGTTGTGATGGCCGTTAAAAGTACGGGGCGTAAACGTGCTTTTCCGCCTTTAACAATAGCTTCAAGCAATTCTTCATTTTCTATATAGGCATCTTCTTCAAAATTGTGTTCGGCTTTCTTTCTGTCAATCAATAATTGGGTGTAGTCGAGTAGTACCACCCCATTGTTAACTACGATTCCCGCGAGGGAGATAATCCCCATCATGGTCATCATAATGACGAATGAGGCTCCTGTAATAACAATGCCGCCAAACACGCCTATTAAACTGAGGAAAATGGCAATCATAATGATACCCGGTTTTGAAACGGAATTGAATTGGAATATCAAAATGAAGAATATCAATCCTAGACCTGTGAAAAAAGCGCCCATTAAAAAGGCCATTTGCTTATTTTGTTCTTCTATTTGACCAGTATAATCTGTTGAAACGCCTTCTGGCATTTGGTCAAATCCTTGCATTTCGTGTTGGATTTGCGATACAATAGCGCCAGCATCTGTAAACCCAGGTGCCAAAGCAGAATACAAAACAACCACACGTTTTACATCTTTGTGCTTGATGGCACTAAACCCAGAACTGTTGTTTTGATTGGCAACCGCAGATACGGGAATTTCTTTGATTTGTCCAGATGCCATATCTCTAAACGTTATTTTCTGATTGAAAATAGCGCTGGTATTATATCTATTTTCTTCATTGAAACGCACGTAGATATCATAATCTTCACCATCTTTTTTGTAAACACCGGCTTTAGCACCAAAAATGGAGTTACGCAATTGTTGACCTACTTGACCTGAATTGATGCCCAGCTCGCCTGCTTTTTTTCTATCCACATGCACTTGCATGGAAGGTTTTGATTTGTTGACATCAATTTTCAATTCATCAATACCTTGAATATTCTTTGTATTGATAAAATCGCGCATTTTTTCGGCCGTGGTTATCAATTCAGAATAATCTTTGCCTTCCAATTCTATATTAATGGGATAGCCTACTGGAGGTCCTGCGGCATCTTTTTCAACAGAAATGGCAACTCCGGGATAAATATCCTTAAGAGCTTTTTGTACTTTTTTAAGCAATTCTTGACTGTCGGCCCCTTCTCTATATTTGTACTCGCGCATGGTGGCGGTAATTTTTCCGCGATGTGGCATTTCGGCAGCAGAACCGCCATCAGTTTGTGGGTTTCCGGCACCTTCGCCCACTTGTGATACGGCACTCTCCGTCAAGAAATTATAGTCGCCATTTTTGTAAGCATCATCATTGATGATTTTATATACGCGCTTTTCAATATCTTTTGTAATGGCATTGGTTTTTTCAATGTCCGTACCTTCAGGGTATTCTATGTAAACGATGATTTGATTGGGTGTGTTGTCAGGGAAAAACTCAACCCCAGTACGCTGGCTGGCCACAGAGGCTCCAAAGCCTACAAATGCTATGATAAGCAAAACAAATGTTCCTATGGTGATGAATATAGGTTTTCTGCCACTTAAAGCGGCGCGCAATGTTCTTTCATAAAGATTTTCGTAACGTGGTAAGGTTTTGTTTTGGAACCTGTTTGATAATTTCCTTAAGAACAATCTGTAAACCCAAAGCAATATTACCGTTACAATCATTAAAGTGCCCAAGCCCCTATAACTACCTCCAAAAAATAGGATTAATAACCCGATGCTTCCAAAGATTATCGAAATTCTGATAATTTGTTTTAAGGGCATATTTTTGTCCTCAGTAGTCATAAATTGTGATACCATGACCGAGTTGAAAAAGATGGCCACAAACAAGGATGAGCCTAAGACAACAGATAATGTTATAGGGAAATATTTCATAAACTGCCCCATGACTCCTGGCCATAAACCTAAAGGAATAAAGGCCGCTACGGTGGTTGCCGTAGAAATAATAATAGGGAAAGCGATTTCACCAATGCCTTTTTTGGCGGCCTCAATTCTGTTCATGCCTTCGTCTTCCATCAAACGGTACACGTTTTCAACTACCACTATGCCATTATCTACAAGCATGCCCAAGCCCATAATGAGACCGAAAAGAATCATGGTGTTCATGGTGTAGCCCAAGGCGTTTAATATCATGAGGGACATGAACATGGACATGGGTATGGCAAACCCAACAAACAGAGCATTTTTAAATCCTAGAAAGAATAATAAAACGGTCACTACCAGAATGATTCCAAAAATGATGTTGTTTACCAAATCATCTACTTGCCCGATGGTTTGGGAAGATTGGTCGTTGGCAATGGTTACTTTTAAATCTGGCGGAAACACATTTTCAATAGCATCTTGAACAATTATCTGAATTTGTTCTGCAGCTGCCACCATGTTTTTCCCTGCACGTTTTTTAACGTCTAGCATGACTACAGGCTCACCAAATTCCCTTGCGTAAGTGGTTTTATCTTCATCTTTAAAGTAAACTTCAGCTACATTTTTAAGATAAATGGAATTGCCATTTTCAGATTTTACCACAAAGTTTTCCAATTCTGCTGGATCTTCAATTTCTCCTATCACACGAATGGTACGGCGTTGCCCGCTTGTAATTAAATTACCCGCAGACATGGTCATGTTTTCTCTGCTAATACTATTTATTATATCATCAAAGCTTACCTGAGCGGCCATCATTTTATAAATATCTACCGCTACTTCTACTTCTTTTTCTTGGGCGCCACGAATATCTACTTGTTTTATTTCAATAAGACTTTCAATTTCGTCTTCAAGATATTCGCCATATTCCTTAAGTTTTTCAACAGGATAATCACCAGAAATATTGATGTTGAGAATGGGCATTTCTTCTGACAAACTCAAATCGAACACATTAGGCTCTACCTTGGCACCGTTAAAGGTTGGCCAATCTTCGCCTGAGGTTTCAGAATCTACTTCGTCTTTCACTTTTTGTTTGGCAGCTTCTACGGATATGTTTTCATCAAATTCCACAACAACGATGGAGTAATCTTCTTGTGAGGTTGAGGTGATTTCCACCACATTGCTAACGGTTTTTAGCTTATCCTCAATAGGGTCTGTGATGAGTTTTTCAATATCCTCGGCCGTATTTCCGGGATATACTGAACTGATGTATATTTTGGTTTCCTTGATTTCCGGAAAGCTTTCGCGGGGCATACTAAAATAGGCACCGGTACCCAGTATAAGTATCAAAGCAATCAACACATACATGGTAGTTTTGTTGTTGATGGCCCAAGAGGATAGTCCAAACTCTTTATCTACTTGTTTTTTCTTTTTAGTCATTAGATATTAGTCGTTAGTCGTTAGTTTTGTTGTCGTTAGATTTTAAGTATTTTTGAAGTCCTGAAGTCATTTTTGATAGTTCTTAAAGTTGTAGCCTATTTGCATAATCATCTTCGTGGTTTATATCGTTCAATCTTTTAGCAATGGTTGAACATACTACACATTCTTTTATAGAGCCATTTGAAATATTCAAAAACCTATTAAATTGAGCATTAGTGTCTCCTGAGCCTTCAGCAATATTTAATGCAATAGAAATAGATGCTTTTCTAAATTGAGAACTTAAAGCATAAACTTCACTTTTAGGAAAATTATTTGTTGACTTATATCTGCTATCAATAAAATCTAAGGCTTTTTGATAAACTTTTAAATCTTCAAAGCTGAATTTAATTTCTTTCATAATTTTTGTTGTTAATTTTCTAAAGACTAATGTCTAAAAACTAAAGCCCTTTTATTATTTTCACTTCCTGTCCATCCTTCACACTTCTTGCGCCTTCATCAATAATTTCTTCGCCGTTCTCAACACCAGATAGCACTTCAATAAAATCGCCTTGTGTTTTTCCTGTTTCAATAATCACGCGTTTTGCTTTTGCCACGCTGTCATTTTTATCGGTAATGGTGTAAACGTATTGTTGGCCTTCTGCATTTTCAGAAATGATGCTTTGCGGGATTAAAATCGCTTTATCACTGGTATAATCGTTTATTTTGAGTTTTGCCGTTAAATTTGGTTTGATGTTATTATCCTTATTAGGTACAGCAACTTCAACTTTAAAAGTTCTGTTGGCAGGGTTGATAAAATTTCCTGCTTGACGGATTTTTGCATCCAAGCTTGTGCCAAGAATAGGGAATTCCACCTGTACATTTTTTCCGGGCGTTACATTGGAGATATAGCGTTCTGGTACATCGGTTTCAATGTACATGTCATCTAGGTTTACAATTCTGAAAAGTGCGGATTGTCCAGGTGACACAACGCTTCCTTGGTCTGTAATCACATCATCAATTGTGCCTGAAAACGGTGCTTTTACAATGGTTTTCCCTATTTGTTGTTTTAATTGCTTTACAGACTCCTCTTGAGCTTGGTAAGCTGATTTTGCTTGTAAAAACTGAATTTCACTACCTATTTTTTGTTCCCATAAGCGTTGTTGGCGTTCATAAGTGGTTTTGGCCAAATCAGCCTGAATTTGCAATTGCGCTACTTGTTGGCTCAATCCGCCATCATCAATTTTTGCAAGGGTCTGCCCTTTGCTTACTTTCTGGCCTTCTTTTACATAAACTTGGGTCAGCGTACCTGAATACTCTGGATAAATCACCAAATTTTGTTTGGTGCTTACGCTTCCTTGCAACTCAACATAGTGTGTAAAAACAGCTTCTTTTGCGGCAAAGGTTGTGATTAAAGGAATTTTTTCTTGTGGATCCAATTCTTTTATTTTTTTCTCGAGAAGCTTTAATTGGGCTGCTATATCTTGCTGTTGAGCATCTAAATCTGTTTTTCGTTGTCTTATTTGCTCTAAATTTTCTGAAGCGATGACATCTTCAACAGATTTTTTCTTGTCGCCCCCACAAGAGGTTAACGTTAGGGCACTTACTAAAATGAGGTATATATATTTCATAGTGGTTAATTTTGGATATTTAATATGTTTTTAAGGGTTGCTTTTTTGTTGATGACGTCTATAATGGCTTGTAAATATTCTTGTTGGCTATTGTAAAGTTGCATTTGTGCTTGCCTTAACTCAAAACTGCTGGCAATACCTTCTTTGTATTTGATGGTGTTTTTCTTTTCAATTTTTTCTGCCAACACTAAGTTTTTTTGTTTGTTGGTGTAGGTGTCTATAGCTAAAGTGTATTCGTTTTTAGCGTTTTTAAAATCCAATTCCAGTTGGTCTTCTTTTATATCGAAATTGTTTTTGGCAATATCCCATTCAATTCTGGCTTTTTCACGTTTGGCCCTGCCTCCAAAAGAGCTGAATATGGGCACGGTTAAACTCACACCGGCAACCGATGTAAACAACCAATCTTGTTCTTTTTTGAAATAAGTTGAAAATTTATCGCTGTACCCTAAATAATTTGAGTTTAAAAAGGCATTTAGTTTTGGTAATTGTTCTGATTTTTCAAGTTTGTATTCCAATTCTTTGCTCACAACTTCATTGGCAGCAATTTTATAATCAATGTTATTTGAAACGGGGAAATTCGTACTTATCAAATCCAAAGAAATGTTCTCTAAAATTAAAGTATCCAAATTATCAGTTAAAGCAATAGTCTCATTGGGGTCTATGCCTAGCAACACTTTTAAATAGCCTTTTGAAATCACAAATAAGGTTTCCAGATTTTTAAGATTGATTTCCAAACTAGAAAGTGTAAGTTGCAATTGCTCCACATCTTCTTCTTCAGTCAAACCGTTTTCATAGATTTTTTTGGTTTCATCTAGGTTTGATTTTAGCACACTAATGTTATTTTTCATAATTTCAACACTCTCTTTGGTAAGCAAAGCGTTGTTGTAGGCACTCACCACAGAGGTTTCAATCTCGTTGATGGTTTTTTCCTTGGCGTTTTCAGAAATCTCTAAAAACACTTTATTGGATTGCAAGCCTACAATATAGCCACCATCAAATAGCAATTGGGTTACTGAAATACTTGGTGTCATGCTATGTTTTGGGAACAAAAACAGAAAAGGGTTATCTGGCTCAAATGATGAGGTGTCAAAAGGACGTTTTATATTGTTTGCATATTCAATAGTGCCATTTATTTGTGGTAATCCGCGCGATGTTGTTTCCCATACCTGTTGTTGGGCAGCAAGAATGTTTAAGTCGGCATTTTTAATGTTCCTGTTGTTTTCCAAGGCATAATCTACGGCTTCGTTCAATGAAAAGCTTTTGGGGATGTCTTGGGAAAATATGGCAATGGAGACTAATAAACTAAAGAGCGTAATTAGTTTGTTTTTCATTTTATGGTTGATTAGAATTTATATAATTATTTACTGTTTCTAGGCCTTTTGGCGTGCAAATACCACGCAAATGGTATTCAATATAATTGCTCATGAGCATGCTGGTGGGGAATTTATCTTCCGGAAATAAATCTTTGTCTTTAATAATTTGCATGGTATTGAAATAAATTCTCGAAATAAAATCCACATGAATCGTATCCCTGTAAAGTCCAAGCGCTACACCTCTTTTCAAATTGTTTGTTACGCAATCTTGCATGACGCAGAATTGTTGGTTTTTAAGGTTTTTGAAAATCTTTGGATAATATTTTTGCAATTGATATTCTGGCGATGATTTTTCATCTTTAAGATAGTTGGCCACAAATTGTTTGATGCTGTAAATTTCTTCAATAGGATTGCTATTAGAAGAAATGATCTGGTCAATGCCTTGCGAAATAGACTGAAAAACGTGCAAGGTGGAAGCTTCCACTAATTTCGTTTTATTATCAAAATGCTGATAAATGGTTTTTTTGGATACGCCCAAAGTATTGGCAATATCATCCATCGTCACGCTTTTAAACCCGTAGTTTAAAAATAAATCTGTAGCGCCTGTTAATATTTTCTCTCTCATAATCGGGTGCAAATATAGTCACGGAAACTTTAAAAACAAAAAAAGTTTCCAAAGTTTTTAAATAAAATAACTATTTAGAAACAATAATTTTAAATACCAGATTGTTTTTGTGGCTTTTTTGCTAGAATATTAGCATTTGTTCCTGTTGTGAAATCTGCATTTCCATTCTTCCTTGAATTTTGTGCGTTCTTCTGGCGACATATTTTTTATTTTGCTTATAAACTGTTTTTTTCGCATGCCATGATTGCGATTTCCACATTTTGAAAAACCACCAAACAGTATTTTACTTAATATCAAAATACCCATGGCTTGCCAATAAGTTATGGTTTTTACATAAATAATATCGGGCAAAATGGCATTCCAAAGCCACATTACAATAAGCGTAAGCCCAAATAGTATTAATAAAGGAACTAAAAAAAAGAGTTTTCTTTTTGATCTGAATTTTTGATTCATAATAATGTTTTTAATCGTTGTTTAAGTCTTGGTACAGTAGTTTAAGTCTTAGCCTTAAATGTTTAACGGCATAAGATTTTCTACTTATAATGGTTTTGATATTTTCATCTTCTTCGTTGGCAATTTGTTGAAGCGTTTTGTTATTGAACTCATTTTCTACATATACCATACGTTGTTTGTCTGGAAGTTCATCAAGAGCGTTTAAAAGTGTTTGCCAAATGTCATTTTGAAAAAGTTTTAACTCTGGTGATTCAAGATCCATCAACAAAATATCTTTAATTATTAATGTTTCGTTGTCGTCTTCATAAGTGTAATCTTCTAGGTTTTTTGTTTTCTTTTTTCGGTAATTATCGGTTATCTTATTGCGTGTTACCGAAAACAGCCAATTACTAATGTTTACAATGTCTGATATATTGGTAAGATTGCTAAGTTGAAACCAAACTTCCTGCAAAATATCTTCGGCATCTTCCATGCTTCTAACTTTTGGCTTTATGAAAGACATAAGTTTTTCGCTATACTTGTTTACGGTATGCGAAATGATATTTTCCTTTTCTTGTTTGGACATAGTAAAGGGTTCTGGTGGCCTCATGTAGTATTAAGACGAATGAAACCGTATTTTACTTTAAATTATTTTGTAAAATTAGAGTAAGCCATTAATATGTTTTTATAATTCCCGCTATAATTAGGTTGTTATTATTAAGGCTTTTCATGTATTTTTGCCAAATGCAGAACGTAAAATTTTATCAAGAGGCATTTACTTCGCATTTAGGAAGTTTTGCCAAAAAGCGTGAACCAGCTACATTGTACACTCCTATAAACTACATTTTGCAATTGGGAGGAAAACGCTTGCGCCCCGTTTTAACATTGATGACTGCCGATATTTTTAATGGTGATTATAAAAAAGCCTTAAACGCAGCTTTAAGCATAGAGGTGTTCCATAATTTTTCGTTGGTACATGATGATATTATGGACGATGCGCCGTTGCGCCGAGGCAAAGCAACCGTGCATGAAAAATGGGATATCAATACTGGTATACTCTCTGGCGATGCCATGCTGATCATGGCCTACCAATTGTTCGAGAATTATGAGCCTGTTATTTTCCAATCACTCGCAAAACTATTCAGTAAAACTGCTTTGGAGGTCTGTGAAGGCCAGCAGTACGATGTTGATTTTGAAATAAGAAACAATGTTGCCGTTCCAGAATATTTAAAAATGATAGAATATAAAACTGCTGTTTTGATGGGTGCTGCCATGAAAATGGGTGCTATTGTTGCCAATGCCTCGGAAAAAGACCAAAATAGCATCTATGAGTTTGGTAGAAATCTGGGGATAGCTTTTCAACTGCAAGATGATTATTTGGATGCGTTTGGGGATCCTGAAACGTTTGGGAAGCAAGTGGGTGGCGATATTATCGAGAACAAAAAAACCTATTTGTATTTGAAGGCTTTGGAGTTTTCTGTTGAAGAAGATAGACTTACATTAAATGATCTGTACACATTGGATTCTTACGATAATGATACTAAAGTTAATAGAGTTAAACAAATTTTTAAAACTTCAGGAGCTTCTGATATTACTCAGAAAGAAATTGAAAATTACACGAATAAAGCGTTTTCAGTTCTTGAATCTTTAAACATTTCAGAAGAAAAAAAGCAGCTTTTAAAAGCATTTGGCAACCAATTAATGAATAGGACCGTTTAATGAATTTACCAACTACTTTTGATGATTTAATTGAAGAGGCCAATCAATTGCATTTGTACAAAAAACTCATCAACCAGTTTAATAAAGATTTTCTTTTAGCAAACATCGATTTGGATTTCCATGAAGACATACTGCCGTCTAGTTTGAAATTTATCCTTCATGAAACGGTCTATAAGCTTATTCAGGAAAAATTCACAGAATATCTCAATCTGCTTTATATTATTGACGTTTCAGAAAAACAAGTCAAGGCTTTGGATGGAGAGGATACATTGAAGTTATCTGAATATGTGTCGTTTTTAATTTTAAAACGCGAATGGCAAAAAGTGTGGTTTCGAAGTCAATATTAATTTAGAATACATGCACGATAATTATATAGAAGACCAAACATTTAAAGGTATTGATTTTTCAGAAACCACTTTGTTAAAAGGTGAGTATGACAATTGTACGTTTATAAATTGTGAGCTTTCTAATGTAAATCTTTTAGGATTTCAATTTTTAGAGTGCGAATTTATAGCCTGTAATTTAAGTTCGGCAAATTTGAGTGAAACCGGGTTTCAAAATGTGGTTTTCAAAGATTGTAAAATGTTGGGTTTGTTATTTGAAACCTGTAACCCGTTTGGTTTTTCGGTAAGGTTTAATGATTGTCAACTCGATCATGCGTCTTTTTACCAAACGAAACTAAACAATACAGTATTTACAAATTGCAAGTTTAATCATGCAGATTTTTCAGCAAGTAATTTAACGGCGGCTCATTTTGAAAACTGCGATTTTTTACACGCAAAATTTGAAAACACTATTTTAGAAAAAGCCGATTTTAGAAGTTCTTTCAATTATTCCATTCATCCAGAAACCAATAAAATAAAAGGGGCCAAATTTCTATTAAAAGATGTTGTTGGTTTACTGGATGCGTATCACATAAAAATAGATTAAAAATAAAACCTCACAAAAGGTGCCCAAGGGTCTGCATAAATGCTTTTTCTGGCATCGTACAATACATCATATCTAACGCCAAAAGTAACATTGCCATTTCTGTAACCTGCGCCAACAAATAAGGCGGGCGACCAATAATTGTCGTCTGGCAGCCCTAAGTTTGATTCATACCGCCTGTTAACATGGAGTTCTTCAAATTCAGCAGATAATTGCAAGCCGTAAAAAGGATTGAACAACCCAATAACGCTACCGCCCAAAATGGTAGATTTGTAAGTGTTTTTAAGATTGCTTATGGTGCCATTGAGTCCCAAACCCAAACCGAACTGGTGGTTGAATTCATAAATGGCGCTAGGCGCCAAAGTGCCACTAAAAAAGCCATCACCAAAACTTAAGCCTATGCCGCCCCCATAATGTACGTTTTTCCAAAAGGCGTTTGTGTTTTTTTGCTGTGAGAACATTGTGGATGCCATTAGTAGGAATGCGAATGTCAATATTTTGTTTTTCTGCATTATTTTTTCTTTCATAGCAAGAGGTTTTAAATGGTTTTTTTTGAAGTTTAAATAGTCCTCATTCGGAATTTAATTAAATTACAAATCTAAAAATTGTAATTCATTAAAAAATTAACACCAATATTCATTATTTAGCGAAACTGTTTAAGCTACCCTATAAATATATCAAAAGAAACATCTAATTTTATCAAAAGTTGTATTTTTGAAGAATTTATGAAATAGAAATTCGACATTAAAATTAATAATGGATAAATTTTCCTTTTTAAACGCAGCACATACAGCATATTTTGCTGATTTATACGACCAATATTTACAGAATCCTGATTCCGTAGAGCCCAGTTGGAGAGCCTTTTTCCAAGGTTATGATTTTGGTTCGGAAAACTACGGTTTGGATGGTGAGATTGTTGAAGGTGTCTCCGTCCAAATTCCTGAGCATTTGCAAAAGGAATTTAATGTGGTAAAACTCATTGATGGCTACCGTATGCGGGGCCATTTGTTTACTAAAACCAATCCCGTTCGCGATAGAAGAACCTATGAGCCAAATTTGGCTTTAAATAATTTCGGGCTTTCCGATAACGATTTAGATACCGTGTTCAATGCTGGCGATATATTGGGAATAGGGGCAAAGAACTTGCGTGAAATCATTCGCCATTTAGAACGTATTTATTGCAGTTCTATTGGTGTGGAATATATGTACTTGCGTAACCCTGAAGTTATTGGATGGTGGCAAACCCAGTTGAATATCAATGACAATCAGCCAAATTTTGATGCAGATACAAAAAAATACATCCTTTCAAAATTAAACCATGCCGTTACTTTTGAAAACTTTTTGCAAACCAAATATGTGGGGCAAAAACGGTTTTCTCTGGAAGGTGGGGAATCGTTGATTCCTGCCATAAGTAACGTGCTTTATATGTCTGTTGAAAAATATGGCGTTAAAGAATGTGTTTTAGGAATGGCGCACCGTGGCCGTTTAAGCACATTGATTAATATTTTCAGAAAACCTGCTTATGAGCTTTTTAGTGAGTTTGACGGTAAAGATTTTGAAGATGAAAACATTGATGGAGATGTAAAGTACCATTTAGGATTGACTTTAGATAAAACCTATCAAAATGGTAAAACCATAAAAATGAATTTGGTGCCAAATCCATCGCACTTAGAAACGGTAGCTTCGGTAGCAGAAGGGATTACACGTGCCAAAATTGATACGGATTACAATGGTGATGATTCTAAAATATTGCCCATTATCGTGCACGGCGATGCAGCCATTGCGGGTCAAGGCATTGCTTATGAGGTGGCCCAAATGAGCCAACTTAATGGATATAAAACCGGCGGAACAGTTCACATTGTTGTGAACAATCAAATTGGTTTTACCACCAATTATTTAGATGCCCGTTCCAGTACCTATTGTACCGATGTGGCAAAAGTAACCTTGTCTCCCGTATTGCACGTGAATGCAGATGATGCAGAGGCTGTGGTACATGCCGTGGAGTTGGCACTGGCCTACAGAATGCGTTACAAAAAAGATGTTTATATCGATTTGTTGGGCTACCGTAAGTATGGACATAATGAAGGCGACGAACCTCGTTTTACCCAACCCAAATTATACAAAGAAATTGCAAAACACGACAATCCATTCCATATCTATTCTGAAAAACTGATTGCTGAAAAAACGATAGACAAAGGCTATTCTGATGGCATTGTTGACGAATTCAAATCTACTTTGGAATCGCATTATGAGAAATCCAAAGGCGAGGAATCTTCTAAGGTTAGGGAATTTATGCACGAACGCTGGAAAGGCTTTACCCGCAGAGGTGTAGATGCCATGTTGCAAACTGAAAATACGGCATATCCAAAAACCAATTTAGAAAATATAGCCAAAATTGTTTCCACCGTACCAGAAGGCGTTAAGTTTTTACGTAAAGCAGAACGTATATTAGAAGGCAGGGCAACCATGGTTTTTGAAAGTGATGAATTGGATTGGGGTATGGCAGAAACCTTGGCTTACGGTAGTTTGCTTGAAGAAGGTTTTGATGTACGTATGTCCGGGCAAGATGTGGAGCGTGGCACTTTTAGTCATCGTCATGCTATTTTACGAGATGAAATTTCAGAAGAACGTATCAATTTATTGAATACCAATCCGACCAATAAAGGTCAAATGTATATTTACAATTCCCTTTTGTCTGAATATGGTGTGCTTGGTTTTGATTATGGTTATGCCATGGCAAACCCGAACACCTTAACTATTTGGGAAGCACAATTTGGGGATTTCAGTAACGGGGCACAAATTATTTTCGACCAATATCTATCTGCCGCAGAAGATAAATGGAAATCCCAAAATGGTATTGTGGTACTGTTGCCTCATGGCTATGAAGGGCAGGGTTCTGAGCATTCATCTGCAAGAATGGAGCGTTACTTACAACTTTGCGGTAACGACAATATAATTGTTGCAGATTGTACCACACCAGCCAACTTTTTCCATTTATTGCGTCGTCAATTAAAACGTGATTTTAGAAAACCCTTGATTGTTTTCACCCCAAAGAGTTTGTTGCGACACCCTAAAGCGGTATCTTCTTTAAATGAATTTGTTGAAGGACAATTTCAAGAAGTTATAGATGATACAATTGACCCTAAAAACGTTAAGAAGTTAGTGTTCTGTACCGGTAAATTTTATTATGATTTATTGACAGAACGCGAAACCTTGGAAAACGATACGGTGGCACTTGTAAGAATTGAGCAGTTATTTCCTTTGCACGAAGAAAAAATAAAAAAGGCCATAACAAAGTATTCAAATGCGGAAACTTATATTTGGGCTCAAGAAGAACCAAAAAATATGGGTGCTTGGAGCCACATTTCCCAACGTTTGGATTTTGTAAAATTAGAAGTGTGTTCAAGGCCTTATAATTCTGTGCCGGCACCAGGTTCCAGCACTAGGGATAAACGAAGACAACGCCGTGTTATTGATGCCATTTTTGATAATGCACAAAAATAAGATAAAACAGATAGTAATTCACATACAATTAAAATTATAAAGAATGATTTTAGAAATGAAAGTACCCTCACCAGGGGAGTCTATAAAAGAAGTTGAAATAGCTACCTGGCTAGTTGAAGATGGGGATTATGTAGAAAAAGACCAAGCCATTGCAGAGGTAGATAGTGATAAAGCGACTCTTGAGCTGCCTGCTGAAGAAAGCGGTATTATCACACTTAAAGCTGAAGAAGGCGATGCGGTAGCCGTTGGGGCTGTGGTGTGCCTGATTGATACCAGCGCAGAAAAGCCTGAGGGAAATGCTCCTAAAGAGGAAAAGAAAAAAGAAGAAAAAGAAGAGAAAACTGCAGATAACAAACAAGACGACAAAGCCTTAGATTCAAAGGAATCGGAAAAATCCACATATGCTACAGGTTCTGCAAGCCCAGCGGCCAAAAAGATTTTAGCTGAAAAAGGCATGGATGCAGCGGCTATTTCTGGAACAGGAAAAGACGGTCGTGTTACTAAAGAAGATGCTGTTCAAGCGGTACCATCCATGGGAACACCTACTGGAGGAAACAGAGGGACTTCAAAAAGTAAAATGTCAATGTTACGTCGTAAAGTGGCAGAACGTTTGGTGGAAGTTAAAAATACAACAGCCATGCTAACCACGTTTAACGAGGTAGATATGTCGCCCATTTTTGCGTTGCGAAACAAACATAAAGAAGCCTTTAAGAACAAACATGGTGTAGGTTTAGGCTTTATGAGTTTCTTTACATTGGCCGTAGTGAGAGCATTGGAAATGTATCCTGCTGTAAATTCTATGATGGATGGAAAAGAAATGATTTCTTATGATTTCGCTGATATCAGTATTGCAGTTTCAGGACCAAAAGGATTGATGGTACCAGTTATTAGAAATGCTGAAAATTTAAGTTTTAGAGGTGTTGAAGCCGAAGTAAAACGTTTAGCGCTTCGTGCCAGAGATGGTCAAATCACAGTTGATGAAATGACGGGAGGGACTTTTACAATTACCAATGGTGGTGTATTTGGAAGTATGTTGTCAACACCAATCATCAATCCACCACAAAGTGGCATTTTAGGCATGCACAATATTGTGGAGCGTCCTGTGGCTATTGATGGTAAGGTTGAAATCCGTCCTATTATGTATGTGGCATTATCTTATGACCATAGAATTATAGACGGAAAAGAAAGTGTTGGTTTTTTAGTGGCCGTTAAAGAAGCTTTAGAAAACCCAACAGAATTGTTGATGAACAATGATATTAAAAAAGCTTTAGAACTTTAAGAGGTTCTCAATACTATTATAGAAAGGGTTTCAGTTATGGAACCCTTTTTTTGTTAGAAAAACAATTAAAAACACAAAATGATGTTTATGGAAATTACAGCAATTACCAATATAGCCAACCCAATGATGATGTATTTGTTAAGGAATTTGTTTTCTTTTTCCATAGGGAAGCCTGTTCGTATTTTAAATAAAGCATAAAAACTCTGCACCATAATAGTGCAGAGTTAAAAAATCCTCTTAAAAAAATGATTAATAGCATCGTAAAAATAATAGAGTTGTGTTTAAAAAGAAATACGTAATTCTGCGTATTTTTTGAAGATTTATAGCTGAAAAAGAAAAAGCTCTGAAGCAAAATTTTGCTTCAGAGCTTTTTTGTAATTCCCCTAAGAACTATTAATAGCGAATCAAATATAAGTATATTATATTAATTAACAGGCTTTTAGGTATAAATATTTTTTATCATAATCAATAATGGCTTTGCCTTTTTTCAATATATTGGCACCAATAATACCATCGACAGGTTTCGAATTGTGATTGACAAGTGCAGCGTTTACGTGGGATAAATTGAATAACACCAACACCACTTTATCATGGCGCCATTTACCTATTTTAAGTTTGTTTCTTTTAGACATTTTGGTTTCCATATTGATAGCTCCGGCTCCAGCTGCCATGATTTTGGAGTCTTTTGCTTTAAGTTTAAAGGTTTTAATGCCTTCAAAACCAACGCAGGAACTGGAAGCGCCTGTGTCTAAAATAAAACGACCTTTAACGCCATTAATGGTTGCTTTCATTTCAAAATGGTCGGTTTTTGTAAGCTTCAGCTTTATTTTGGTATAGCCTTTTTCAAGAAGGAAGTCTTGCAACGTTTTGTCCATGCTGTTTTGTGAATTTCAAAAACAAAAATACACCAATAAGCAACAAAATGAAGCTTATAATGATGTAAAAAGACAGATTGGTGTTATTTGGTTTTGTTAGTTCGCCATAGTAAACAAAAGCGCCCCAATAGTAAGGCGATTTTTTTATGTTGCTGATGTTGTCATTTTGTAAATAATCCAATTTTGATTCTTGGTTTGAAAGATAAGCCGATTGGTTACGACTATAATTCTTATAAAAAGAATGCATGATTTGCGAGGTGGATAAATCGTTTATTTGCCACAAGGAAAACAATAAGTTTTCTACACCAGAATATTGAAAACCACGTGCTATGCTCATAGCACCTTCGCCTTTGTAAAGGGTGCCAATGCCAGTTTCACAAGCACTTAAAATCACTAAATTTGCGTTTAAATCAAGACTGTACAGCTCGTTTAAAAACAGTGTGCTGTCATAAAAATCGATATTTGCAGGTTTTATAAAATCGCCACTACTGGCATGTGTTGATAAATGCAATATACCATAATCATAGGTGTTTTTAATAAAATTGGTTTTGGTAGCGTCGCTGTTCATAAAAAGTTTTGAAGTCATTTCTTTTTCAATGGCATGGGCTTCATTAATGGAATAAGTCAGTTGCTTTTTTGTGTTTTCAAACACAGGAAAAATGCCAAGCAGTTCATCGTTTTTAAGCGTTTTACTTTTTGTGAGGTAAAAATAAATACTGGAATTGTAAACGATATTTTGGTTTTTCACCACAAATGGCATTTCAGAAAATGAAGTGGTCGTGATTTTGGAACTGAGGAGCGTTTCAAAAGGGATAAAATTCAATAAACCATCGGGAATCAGGATTACATTTTTGCTTTTCGGGAGTGCATCAAATTTCAATAATTCAAATAAGTGAAACGCTTTATTTGTGAAGTTATTAATATCATTATTTATGATAGCCGCATTATCAAAAAGATGAATAAAATCAGTAATTTTATTTTTGGTTTCGGGAGTTAAATCAATCTGGTTTAATTGGATGTTTTTGTTTGAAATGATAAATTGATACAAGATCTGTTCTCCATAAAAATATTCTACTAAAACGGCGTCATCTTTTAAGAGTTTATCTTGAATGGTTTCTAAAGAAAAGAGGTTTTCATCGTTTTTGTATTTTTTGGAAATATCTGTTTTTAAGCTTTTCAATTCTAAGCTAATGTTGCTGAGTTGCTTGCTTAAATCATTGATTTTTGACGCTTGATTGTTGTTCAATTGCTCATTGATAAGGGTGTTTGTAATGCGTTCTTGTGCTTTTAATAAGTTGAATTCTTTAATTAAAAGACTATCATTTGGAAATTTTTGCAGGCGTATTTTTTTCTGAAATAGTTCTTTCAAAGTGGAGACTTTGTTGTTTTCAGAATATTGCAGGGCTTCAAATAAAAGGGATTTGTTTTTAGTTTCATTATATAAATTAACAAGAATAGCGATACATTTTTCACTTCTTATTCTGTTATTGGTTTCGTTTAAAATTTTAGTTTTCTGCGAGGTCCAACTGTTTTTTAGCAAGTCGGATACATAAAAACTTAAATCGTAGCTTTCAAGGGCTGTTTTTGCATTAGGAATTAATTTGGCATACAAATCGAAAATATCAATAAATGTGTTTTCAGCATATAAATCGGTTTTGTTTGGTAAAGTGCCCGTTTTAAAATTTGGCAATAGAATTTTAATGGCTGTTTGCAGACTTTTTAGGGCATCATCGGGTTTGTCCATTAGCAAATGTAACTGCGCTTCTTCCACATAAAATTTTGACAGATAGCGAGTCGGTAAGTCAGCCTCATCAATATGTGCTTTTGCTTTTTCAAAGGCGTTGAAAGCTTTATTATAATTTCCTTTTTTTAATGCGATTAAATAATCCGTTTTATAACTGTCAAACTTTAAAGAAGTTGATGTGTTGCTTAAAATAGTGGCTTCCTCATTGTTGTTCAAGGCAATCAAACTATTGATTTTTATGCTTTTAAGTTGCTCTTTTTGTTTGTTGGGAATTTTTGCGATTTTAAAAGCATCATCAATGATTTTCAAAACAGTTTCATGTTTCCCTAAGGTTTGGTAAAGTATGGCAAGATTGATGGCGCCACTTATTTGGTGGGCTGTGCTCTCATTTTTTTTAGCCAAAAACACGTATTGTTTTATAATACTTTCGGCGTTGGTATAATCGCCCGTTTTGGTGTATAGGTTCCCCAAAGGGATAAGGCAATTTTCAATAACATCAAAATCTGAAAATGTTGAAAGTTCGTTTTCATTAAACCGTTTTATGGCATCTTCATAAGTAACAATCGCTTCTTTTAATTTTGAATCTTGGTCTAAATAATAGCCTTTGTGGCTCTGTAAAAATACCAAAGCAAGTTGCTCATCTTTTGTTTTTACTTGATTTTTAAATGCATTTTCTTGGGTTATTAAACGTTGAAGTGTTACATCATTCTGATTTTTAATAAATTTTTCAGTTGCAACATAAATAGATTCTTCAAGGTTTTGTGAAAAACCAAAGGTACTTATTAGAAAAAATAGAAAGCTTATTTTTTTCATTTGTATCGATGTTCTACAAAGTTTTTGAAACCTTTTAGAATGTTCGTTCTGACTTAATAACCAAATAATTTTATAATTTTTTAAACCCAGCTCAAAACTTACAAATGGCGTAGAATTGCCAATAATTAAAATTGTTTTCGAGATTAAAAATATATCGTGCGCCCAAACTGGGGCCAATTCTTGCAAAACCAGCCGTAGCATCAAAAACGAGTGAGGTCCGTAAGTTGGTAAACGCATTGCTTTCACTTGAATTGGTTGTTTTTGTATTAAAAACAGGAGCATCTGGAGTATCGCCTTCAAATTGCTCAACTAAAATAGTTTGATCTCTCTTTTCGCTAAGTGAAATGGTGTTTTGCAAACCAGCCCCTAAACCTATGTAGTTATTGACGTTGTAACGGATGAGCACGGGAATGTCCCAATCTATATTTTGGTAAGAGGCATCCATGGTGGTGCGTTGAAAAAAGCGAGCACCTTGTGCGTCATCTTGAACAAATTCCTCTTGAATGAATGTACTGGCATCATAATTATGAAAATTATTCATCAATTCCACTTGCCAATACCAACGGTATGACTTATAAGGCGACAACGTGGCACCAAAAAAGTAGCTATCCGAATTTTTTAAATCTGAAAACGAATTCACGCCCACTTTGGCCCCAATGGAAATTCCGGGCAGGAACCGTGTGGTGGAATAATTGGTAATAATGGGTTCGTTTTTATCAAAAATAATGGCGGTCTTGCTTTTGGTGCTCTGCTTATGAAAATCTTTGGCAAATTTGATGCTGTACTTCACAAAACCTTTGGTAGAATCGTATTCTTTGACGTTTTTCTGTTCGCTGCCTGGCAGGTAAATATTTTTAAAAGTGAATATAGCTTGGGTATCTGTATAGGTTGTATCCAAACAACTGTATAAAACTTCACGTTTGGGACAAATCTCGCATTTGGGGTACATATCCAAAACTTCAATTGTGGATTTATCCAACATATCTGGAATATCGGTTTCCAAACGAATGGTATTTGCGGGACCTTCGCCATTATTTTGAAACTTAATTTTGAATTTTAAGGTTTTAAAACGCACCAAACGGTAGTTCATAAATGTGGCGTTTGACGACATTTTATTTGGGTCATGCGAAGTCACAATCTCCATTTCCATGTCTTTTACTTTGTGGTTATCGTAATTGGTATCGGGCACGTAAATACCACGAACAGAAATAATGGCACTGGTATCTTTAACCATTTCGGGCGTTGTTTTTAAAGTGACAAAAATGTTGCGTTCTTCATTGGGCTGCATGTTGTCAAACTCCAAAAGGCTCCAGTTTTTGTAGAGGTCTTTTGATTCTTGAATGCTTAGGGGTAAATTGGATTTTTCAGTAGAATCTTGTAAAACTTGCCGAGATGCCATGATATCGTTGTTTGATGATGCTAAAAACCTATTGGCATCATCAATATGATGTGTAAAAGCAAATCCTTCCGTAGATATCTTTTTTTCGTTGTGATACGTCCGGGTTTCCATCAACTCAAAATTATCGGCTTTATAAGCTGTTTCATTATAAAAGAGATAAAGTTTTCCGTTGGTTACATAATCCTTTATGTTTTTATAGCTCATAATAAACACCATGTCTTCGTCGGGGACAGGTTCTCTATTGCGTTTTAAAATGAAATCACTATCCATGGATGCGACGTCTTCATATTCGGTTGAAATAGTATTAACAGCTATTTTTTTAGGGCGGGTTGTTGGTGGTTTTCCAGTGTCGTAATTATTGGTAGCCCAAAGTTTTACTTCATATTCGCCTTTGTTTTTATAAATATGTTTAGGGTTTTCTTCGGTGCTATAATGGCCATCGCCAAATTCCCAATAATGGGTATAAAACGCTTTGGGAGCACCTGCAATTTGGTTTAAGGTTGGCGTTGCAGGAGAGAAAATCACTTCGTTGCCAGTAACCGTTTCTTTTATTGTTGCCGTTCTAGTGAGGGTGTCATTTATCACGATGCGCTGTCCGAAACTATAAACGCAGCAAAATGAAAAGCAAATAAAGAATAATTGTTTGTTCATGGCCGTTGGGTTTAATAGGTCTAAATATACAAAAAGTGTTGGCTTATAAATAGCTTAAATGTTTTATGGTTATATCAGGTTTCCATAACGTTGGATATTACAATCATCATGTGGGCACTCATAACCAAGATGGTTATGGCAATGATGATTAATATGTAAACCTTTTTTTTCATAAATATATTATGCTATTTATATATCAAAATGAAGCTTCATTTGTTACCCATTATCCAACAAAAAAGCCAGAAACACATGGTTTCTGGCTTTAAATAAGTAGGTTAAAAATTGGGTAAACTAAATTAAGTAGGTCGTTAAATGTGTAGATGTTTATGGTAAACCATTGATGATGGTTGTAAGTTGAGCTTCTGTTGCTATAGAAGTTTCGCCTTCAGTAAATGTGATCACACCGTTTTCAACAATAGTTACTGCTTTGATGGCGTATTTCCAATTATCATTATCTTCAGTTGCAAAAATAACGTGACACTCTAAGCCTATTGGAATTTGTCCGTAATGCTCGCTGAATAAGCCTGTGCCAGCATCATAAGTATCAAGTTGTGCTAAACCAGTTTCTTCGCCATCATAAGATAGGTAAACCGAGCTGTTTGTGTTGTCATAACCTTCTGGTACAGCAGCAAGAATAGTGGTTTTTGGTCTTGGGTCGCTATAGAATCTATCTACGTTAGACCATCCGAATGATTGGAAAAAACCATAATAATTGTTCCCTTCTCCAAAAACACCGCCTTCGCCTTGTGCGCCATCTCTTTTTTCTTCTTCCCAAGCGAGGTTGCCATCTTCGTCAATCACACCATTCCACATAATCATATCATTATCTACACCACCAGTTAAATCTGCTGGAATAAGCATTTGAAAACCACAATTGGTATCCAAGGCTACACCATCTTTAGTAGCTTCTACAAAAAACTCGCCACCAGTTAATAATAAGGCTTTGTCACCATTTGGTAAAGTTCCCATGGTTGGCTTGTTGGTGGTAAGCATGTTGCCTTTTTCAAAAAGTTCTACGAATTCCAAATCTATGGTGCCTGTTACGGCATTTCCGTTTAAGGTCAAACAATTGGTGTTCAGGTAAATGTTCACGCCTTTGTCTGATGTTAATGTGATGCTGCCATCTGCGGCATCAAATTGAAAGGTTTGGGTTAGGTTTTCCAAAGCGGCATCTCTTATGTTGTTGAATTCTTCAGCAGTTGCTGGGTTACAATCGCCATCGCAATCGTTATCAATGCCTTCTGATTTGTTACAGCTTGTAAAAATTAAAGCTGATAATACTAATGTTCCGAAAATGTGTTTTAAATTTTTCATAATAAATTGGGTTTTAATTGTTATTCAATTTTATATAAACAGGGCAACTATTTTGTTACCCTGTTTTGGTAATTATTTTTTAATATTTTATTGTTGTTGTGGTTGACTGATGATTATTTTAGAGACAATGGCATCGCCAGAAGCAACCAATTGAATCATTTTGTGTGCATAATCTTCAGTTGAAGAATAGCCTTTAGCTGTTCCAGTTGCAGTTTCAACTTCCCAGAAATAATTTCTTTTAGCGTTTACTTCAGATTTTAAAACGAAAAAGCTTTTAATTTCTTTTGCTGTTACAATTTCTCCAGAACTTGAAAGTGCCATCATGTTTTTTGCTTGTTCTAAGGACAATGATGTGCCTGAGTAAGTTCCTTTAGTTGTTTCTACTTTCCACTCAAAAACTTGGGCAATGTTGTTTTTTGTAATTTCTACAACTTCATTTGAAGTGTTAAATGTCGTTTTTTCATTGGTAGCGTTTACGTTTAATATTGATAAAGCTACAGTTGCGATAATTAAAATTGATTTTTTCATGATTTCTAAATTTTATGGATTATTTAAAATTTTGTTTAGTCGTTATTTTGACTGTTACACCCTTATATCAAAACCATTTAAAAATTGTTACCCTTTTATTTGAAAGTTTTTTTACTTTAGTAGCAAATACAAGGGCTAATGAGCGAAAAAAAAATACACGAAGACCAAAAATACATAGATGGACTGCTGCAAAATAACTCGTTTGTTATACAATCTATATATGATAAGTTTGTGCCAAAGGTTGTTAATTACATCAAGCAGAATAGTGGTAGCGCAGATGAGGCTCAAGATATTATTCAAGAAACATTAATAACGATATACAATCAAGCCAGCGAAAAGAAGTTGCAACTCACGTGCCCTTTTGATGCCTACTTTTTTTTGTTGTGCAAACGTAAATGGTTAAATGAATTAAAAAAATCTTCCAATAAAGAGGTAACAATTAATGAAGACCTTTTATATAAAGATGACGAGGCTCAAGAACTAGCTTTTGAAACTTCTGTATTTGGCGAAAAAGAAGCCTTATTTACAGAAATGTTTGGTAAACTAGGAACCGCTTGTAAAGAGTTGCTTACCGCTACTTTCAAAATAAAATCGATGGAAGAAGTGGCAAAAAGTTTAGGTGTTACCTACGCTTATGCCAGGAAAAAGAAATCTTTATGTATCGGGAAATTGACAGAAATGGTTCAAGAGTCGCCCAAATTTAACCAACTTAATAATTAATTGTCATGAAGAACGAAAATTACATACTGTTTGAATCCTACTTATCCAACGCGTTACCAAAAGATGAGGTGGTTGCCTTTGAATACCGATTGAAAACCGAACCAGAATTCAATCAAGCATTCAATACCTATAAAGAATTATCTTCGTTTATGGCACATAAATTTGAAAATGAAGACGCTTCAACAGCTTTTCAAGATAATTTAAAATCCATTTCAAACACGTATTTTGAAAAACACGAAGCGCCTAAAAAAATCATTCAATTTAAGCCTTGGCAATATGCTATGGCGGCAAGTGTGGCTTTATTGATGGGGATTTTTATGTTCAATAATTTTTCAAATCCATCGTATAATGATTTTAATAATTATGAAAACATCAGTTTAACAGTTAGGGGAGAAAGTGACGATTTATTACAAACTGCTGAAAGGGCTTTTAATAATAAAGAGTTCGCTAAAGCGGAAGTAGCTTTTGAGCAATTGATTACTGCAGATGCTAGTAATGCTGAAATAAAATTATATAGTGGTATTAGTAATATTGAACTAAACAATTTTGTAACCGCAGATAAGTTGTTGGCAGATTTAGGTCTGGGTAATTCTGCTTATAAAAACAAAGCTAAATGGTATTTGGCATTAAGTAAATTGAAGCAAGAAAACTACGATGCTTCTTTAGAAATTTTAAAAACGATTCCAGAAGATACGGAAGATTATGAGCAAGTTCAAAAATTGATTAAGAAGTTGGATTAAATTGGTTTTTGACTAAGGTTTATAAATATTCAGACCTTTCAGGTTTTAAAACCTGAAAGGTCTTTTTTGTTGATTATCTTTGTTTTTTTATTCAAAAATGGTATTAGTTGGAAACTAGCAATGTAAGCTTCCCCAAAAACCGAACTGTTTAAAAGTGTAAAAATAG